>Ga0074198_1000019_pt1 | contig 402670 bp, 369 predicted proteins | sample EPASupsiteSAE323_FD_64527 | JGI IMG/M metagenome (GOLD analysis project Ga0074198, IMG submission 64527) | Bioremediated contaminated groundwater from EPA Superfund site, New Mexico - Sample SAE3-23 | ecosystem: Environmental > Aquatic > Deep subsurface > Groundwater > Contaminated ...
TCCATTAATCGCATCCATAATTATAATGCTGCCTACTGATTGTAGTTGATTCTTCGCGGCGGTTTTATTACTCACCCGAACAACTGATGCCATCGGCCCTGATATTACTTGATACAGCACAACACTCAAAGTCGCAGCCAGTGCCACTCCCGCTAGCAATACCGTAAATACGCTGCCTTTTTCTTTAATTCTTCTGAACATCCTAGAACCTTTTAAAAAAATAAAAATAGTTGTATTATCTTCATGTATTATAAAACAATTTTCAAAGGCTAAAAAATGAAAAAGGCAAGAATGGGAGATATATTCAGGGGAGTCACTGGTATGAACAAAATACCCGAAACCCCTCAAGAAATATGGGAAGCGGTAAAGAATAGAGTAGGAGTAAAAGAGGAGCTTAACGGTAAAAGATATGGGGGTAATTTAGTTAGCTCAGGAGACGTTTTCCCTATAAAGAGATATCCTGATATTGAAAAAACTATAGATAAAGCTATGCTTAAACTATAGAAATTTACGCACAGAATATTATCCTATTAAAGCCCTACTATTTTTCATTAATCTTTTATTACATTTTACAGCGTGGTGCTTACTTACGAGATGTGCAACAACATGAGTAACACCATCAGCCCACATTTCATGTGCTATCTCGTGAGTTTGATTAGGATAAGTGCGATAGCTATAAGCTATTTTCTTTCTACCCAATCTAGCTACTGTAGAGTTTTGCTGCATACTGAATAACGCTTTAACTGCCTTATTGAATAGCTTGCTCAAACCTTTTTTATTATTAGGAGCTTCTTTTTTGTTGAAAATATCATCTTCAGAACCCATTGCCAAAAAAAGGTGAGGCTCACTCTTTTTTCTTGTAAAAGGCAGCAATGCTGTACCTGTGCCAAAAATAGCACCATGGGGAACTGTGCTATTAAAGGCCAATTGCAAAGCCAGAATACCACCCATGGAGTGACCCATAATCGCGATATTTTTCTTTTCAACACCATATCTTTCAGCTTGAGTATCTATAAACTTTTCAAGTCTATTAACAACAGGAATACCCGTTGTTAAATGCAAAGCGAAATCTGTAAGTTTAACTAGAGGATTGTCTATATCAAGCCAACTATAAGCTGGAACAACAGTGTTTGTCTTTTCATCCAATTTTGTACCTTCAATAGGAGCTTGGATAGCTATAACAACGTTATTGTTTATAGCTTTTCTTATTTGCTGACATCTGTCGTTCCATTTATCCAAGTTACTGGTTTGGCCATGCAATATGATGGTCATGTATTTGGTTTTATCCTGATTTTTAGGATTGATAATTGCCGAATAATGTCTGCTTAAGAAACCATCTTCCGTTAACTTAGGTTCAACTTCGTAACTGCCCATGTCCGAATCCTCTTTAATATTATTGTTTTGTTTTGATTTTAAGAGTATTTCACATAACTACAACTTTGTCAAACAGTAAGTTCTAGCGAGTTAAGCTTTTGAAATTATTAAGTAATTTTTTATATCTCAAACGCTCAGAGATAAAGGATATTCCCTCATTCAATACATCGTCCGAAACTGAATGCCCTTTGCCTTCATAAGTTTTGTACTCATAAGCTATGTTGTACTTACCCAACCTTTTGATTGTATTGCTTTCTTGCAATCCAAAAAACTTTCTTCCTAACTTGTTAAAAACACCACTTAAACCTTTTTTCGCAACGATGCTTTTAGGTCCAAAAACTTTATCTTCAGAACCCATTGTAAGAAATAAATCCGGCTTACTATTTACCTTTGTAAAAGGCATCAGAGCCGTTCCCATTCCAAAGACAGCACCATAAGCAGCTTTACTATTAAAAGCAACCTGCAAAGCTATAATCCCGCCCATAGAGTGTCCCACTAAGGCCATATTCTCTTTTCTAATACCTAGCTCTTCAGATTTTTTATCTATGAAGTTTGAAACTTTTTTTATAATAGAAACGCCGCCAAAAATATGCTTGGAAAAATTTTTAATTTTCCCCGGAACGCCTTCACAATCAAGCCACCTATAAGCTGGCAGACCTCTTATTTCGCCTTTCATAGGGGCTTGAATAGCTATAACAGCAGTATTAGGAATAGCGTCTCTTATCTGTATACATCTGTTATGCCATTTATCCAGACTACTGCCTTGGCCGTGCAAAACCACAGTAAGGGTTTTTGTTACCCCTCCCTTTGCATGGTAAAGTCTATATTCAAAATCATCTTTACCTGTTTTTTGCACCATCTCATACATCTGCGAATCCTTAGATTTATAGTATCTTTGATAGAGACACTATTTCACATAACAATATTTTTGTCAAAGTGAAGTTGCCAATTATTTAACTAACTAATTGTAATATATTAATATTTTATACTGGAAGAGTTTTGCATTTATTGATGGTTTTCTTATTACTTAGCTGTTCAGAGATATAAGATATTCCATCTTTTAACATAGCATCAGAGATGTCATGGCCCTCACCCTCATAAAGCCTATCAATAAAATTAACTTTATGTTTTTTCAGTTTACTTATGGTTGATTTATACTCAAGACCAAAGCCACCTACAAACTTGTTGAAGACTTTATTCAACTTACCTAACTCAGGAACATATTTTTTTATAAATACAGCATCTTCAGAACCCATAGTCACAAAAACTTCAGGTCTGTTTTTAACCTTAGTAAATGGAGGAAGTGCTGAAGATAATCCACACACAACACCATAAAGGGATCTGCTATTAAAGGCCGTTTGCAACGCCATAATACCACCCATTGAATGACCTATCAGTGCTACATTTTCTTTTTCAACACCGTATTCTTCAGCTTTCTTATCAATGAATTGGTTTAGCTGCTTCACTATAGGAGCAACGCCGAAAAACTGCATAACCATTGTTTTTGCCAAATACAAAGGACTGCTCAAATCAAGCCAAGTGTAGCCTTCTTTTTTACTAACAAAAGGTGCCTGAATAGCAACAACAGTATTGTTAGGAATAGCGTCCCTTATTTGCATACATCTATTGTGCCATAAATCCAGATCACTGGTGTGGCCATGAAACACTACAGTCAAGTAGTTATCTTGAACAGTTCCTGAGTGATCTTTTTTTGCAAAATAACGTCTGTACTCAAAATCATTTTTTTTTGATTTACGCACAAGCTGATACATTTTTGATGCCCCCCGACAACCGATAGAAAAACTCTTTTGTAATAATATTTCGCTAAAAAGTAATTTTGTCAAACGGAAAATAACTTAATAAATATCTTTTTTTTGAATTATTCTTTGATATCGCTAGGCTTTTTCCTTGTACTTTCTGATTTTAATTGACCACAAGCCGCCAAGATATCTTCACCCCTAGTTTTACGAATAAGGGCATCGTACCCTTCTGCCTGAAGGATTCGAGCAAAAGCATGAACGCGGTTATTGCTTGAACATTCAAACTCACTACCTTCCCATTTATTGAAAGGTATAAGGTTAATTTTACAAGGAATGTCTCTTAGCAACTCTGCCAATTCACGTGCATTTTCATCACTATCGTTAACCCCCGCAAGCATCACATATTCGAAGGTGATACGGCGGTTTTCACTCAGACCCGGATAATTTCTACACGCCTCTAATATATCCTCAATCGGGAATTTCTTGTTGATAGGCATAATTTGAGAACGGATTTCATTATTCGGAGCATGAAGAGATATAGCCAAATTAACGCCTAGCTCTTCACCACATTTTTGAATGTAATGAACAATACCACAAGTAGACAAAGTAATACGGCGTTTTGAAATAGCCATACCATTTTCATCTGTAAGAATTTTTATAGACTTAGAAATGTTATCGTAGTTGTAGAAAGGCTCGCCCATCCCCATTACCACTATATTTGTAAGGCTACGACCTTCATCATTAATTGTTTTCTCACCAGATTTCGGCCACTCGCCAAGCTTGTCACGCACAAACATAATCTGCTGCACTATCTCGTTAGATCCTAAATTACGCACCAGACTTTGCGTTCCTGTATGGCAGAATTTGCATTGTAAAGTGCAGCCCACTTGTGAAGAAACGCAAAGAGTATTGCGGCTTTCTTCAGGAATAAACACCACCTCTATCTGGTTACCGTCAGTCATTTCAAGCAACCATTTAATAGTGCCATCTGACGACTTTTGCTCTTTTATCTCTTTTGAACGGGCGATGGAGCAGTTTTTCTCCAAATTTTCACGCATCTCTTTAGGTAGGTTTTGCATCTCGGCAAAAGTTTTAACCCCACGCTGATATATCCAGTTCCATAGCTGTTTAGCACGGAATTTTGGCAAACCGCTTTCTACTACAGCTTCTTCAAGCTCAGGCAAAGACAACCCTATTAACGATAAACGACCCTGATCATCTCTCTCAGGTGCTGCAAATTTTGATTTATGTGACTCTTCACTCATTGAACTGTACCTCTCATCTATAGTATATATGTACTATAAATTACTAAAATAAAAGGGAATTTGACATGACAAACAATAAAATCGCTTTCCAAGGTATGTTGGGTGCATATTCGCATAAGGCTTGCATCGAAGCCTTCCCTAATATGGAACCTCTTCCTTGCAAAACCTTCGCCGATGCTTTTAAAGCCGTGCAAACTGGTAAGGCATCCTGTGCGATGATTCCTATAGACAACTCAATCGCGGGAAGAGTGGCGGATATTCACCATCTACTGCCAAAAGCGAATTTAAAAATCACGTCAGAGCATTTTATACCTATCCACCATTGTTTGATGGCGATTGAAACAGCAAACATGAAAGATATTAAAACCGTATACAGTCATGTTCACGCCCTACCACAGTGCAGCAAATTCATAACAAAAAACAAACTAAAGCCTGTGGTTTTTGAAGATACCGCGGGAGCTGCCAAAGAAATATCAGGCATGAAAGAAAAAACCGTAGCAGCCATTGCTTCTGCTACAGCAGCTAAAATCTACGGTCTGAAAATTTTAAAACATAATATAGAAGATACCTCCAACAACGTTACAAGGTTTATAGTTTTAGAAAAAACAGCTCAATTGCCGAAATTTAAAAAAGATAAAAGCTACATAACTTCCCTTATATTCAGTACTCGCAATATTCCGGCGGCTCTTTACAAATCTCTAGGTGGTTTTGCAACAAATGGTATCAATATCTCAAAGCTTGAAAGTTATCTGGAAGGAAGCATGTTCAGTTCCGCTTCATTTTATTGCGAAATTGAAAGTCACCCTGAAGAAAGGTTATGCTCTATCGCCTTAGAAGAATTGGAATTTTTCTCTGATACTGTTATAATAATAGGCACTTATGAAAAACATAATTATAGAAACAAAAAAAGCTGATTTTCATATCATTTTTTGTAATTTTATTGATGACCTGCATATCATCAAATGTTAAAGTTCCAAATGAAATAGAAGTTTATTAAAAATCAATAGGAGATAAATTAATGGCAACTCATGCAGACCTAGCAGCAAAATTATTACGCGATGCCGCTATATTCTTTAGAAATGTAGGCGAACAAAATCAGCCTCTTAAAGAACAAATGGACGACAATGCCGATGTTTATGAACAAGTAGCTGCTTTGCTAGAAGCTGACCCTACAGGTGAGCTTGAACTTGATGAAGAAGATACAGCTGAAGCTTAAAAACCAGCTCTGAACGCTCCTTTATAAATAGATTATTTTTTATTGAATAATATTTTCAAAAATCCTGTTTTACGGGTTTGAGCTTTCTTGTATTTAAGATAAAATAATGGGTGTAAAATTTGAGGGGGATACATGGCAATTTTTTCGCGTTTTAAATCACGAAAAATCAAAAAGAGAAGTAAAAATTCTGATCCTATTCTGTCAGCAGCAACGCACTCTTTTATAGCTAATAGAGTGACAGATAGTTACGGGGCTATTCTCGCTTTCACGGGGTTTTTCTTGTCCCTTGCTTTGTACAGCTTTAATCCTGAAGACCCTTCTTTCAATACAGCATCAACCAGTACAGAAACATCAAACTTTCTGGGGCAATCAGGCGCTTATGTTTCAGACATTATGTTGCAAACATTAGGCATGGCTGCATACTGCATTGCCTTCGCCTTTATTGTTTGGGGATACCGTGTCCTTTCCCGCAGAGAATTCGGCAACCTGCTTTTTAAAATAACCCTACTCTCTATAGCAACACTGAACGCCTCTGTAATATTCGCGAGAATTCCTGCTCATGAAAACTGGGAGATAGGTTCTTACCTTGGTGGAAGTGCAGGCTCAATACTATTAACAACCTTCGGTAACATATTGCAAAACCCTTTAGGCGAAAGCTCTTTTAATTTTGTAGTTTACATTGCAGGGTTCTTTTTCTTTATAACTTACCTGCCTTCATTGGGCATTAGCCTTGAAGGTTGGAAAAGAGCTCTGGCTAATCTGGAAGAAATTCTCAAGCTTCTGCTGATATCTCTATTCAACGCAATAATAAACTTCAAACTATGGCATGAGGAACACGCAGGAAGCCGTTATACCCTTGACAGAACTTCTCACCGATTAAAGCTAACCGATGAGGATGAAAATAATAAAGAAGATGATAAAGGCTTCGGCAAAGAGAGGAAAAGCATTCTTGCCAAAATAAAGGAAACTAAAAAACCTATAGTAGCCAAGCCTACTACTAAAAAACTAAACACTAAGGACAAGCCGCTCAAACAAAAAGAGATGAATTTCTCTACAAATGATAGTGACATAGATATCCCTGATCTTGATTTGCTTGATGAACATACAGTGCATGAAAGTACTCCTGTTGATGAAAGTTCCTTGCAGAAAAACGCTGAACTGTTGCAATCAACTTTAAGCGATTTTGGTATTAAGGGTGATATTTTAAAAATCAGCCCAGGCCCTGTTATCACATTATATGAAATGGAGCCTGCTCCCGGCACTAAAACATCAAGAGTTATAAACTTGGCCGATGATATTGCCCGCTCTATGAGTACGACTTCAGTTCGCGTTTCAGTTGTTCCTGGTCGCAATGCCATTGGTCTTGAGCTTCCAAACGCTAAAAGAGAAACAGTATCTTTAAAAGAAATTCTGGCTTCTGAAGCTTATGAGAAAAACAATTACAAACTACCTTTGGCTTTGGGTAAAAACATAGCCGGCGACATAGTTATAACCGACCTTACCCGTATGCCTCACCTACTTGTTGCAGGTACTACTGGTTCAGGTAAGTCAGTTGCCGTTAACGCTATGATACTTTCACTAATATACAAATTAACTCCTGAGCAATGCCGCTTCATTATGATAGACCCTAAAATGCTGGAGCTTTCAGTATATGAAGGTATACCTCATTTGCTTACTCCTGTTGTGACCGAGCCTCACCAAGCCATTAGTGCTCTTAAGTGGGCAGTGCGGGAGATGGAAGACAGATATCGTGCCATGTCTAAGCTTGGCGTGAGAAATATCGACAGCTTTAATGAACGTATAAAGCAAGCCCGTGAAAAAGGCGAAGTGCTTATGCACAAAGTGCAAACAGGTTTTGACCCTGAAACTGGCAAACCTATTTATGAAGAACAACCTATAGCCCAAGTGGAACTTCCTTTCATTGTGGTTATAGTTGACGAATTTGCCGACCTCATGATGGTTGCCGGCAAGGAAGTTGAAAAAGCCATTCAACGCTTAGCACAGATGGCACGTGCTGCAGGTATCCACCTGATAATGGCAACACAACGCCCTTCAGTTGACGTTGTGACCGGTATTATTAAATCCAACTTCCCTACTCGTATCAGCTTCCAAGTAACTAGCAAAATCGACAGTCGCACTATTATAGGTGATGGTGGTGCTGAACAGCTGCTAGGCAGAGGCGATATGCTTTATATGGTTCCAGGTGGAAAATTAAAACGTATCCACGGTCCGTTTGTTAGCGATGATGAAATTGAAAGAGTTGTAAAATTTTTATGTGCTCAAGGAGAACCTGAATATATTGAAGGCGTAACTGATGACCCTGACAGCGAAGAAAGTCTCCTGTTCGGTGAAGGTACAGCCAGCGGCAAAGAAGGTTACGATGAGCTTTACGATCAAGCGGTTGCTTTAGTAATACGCGAAGGTAAAGTTTCTACAAGCTTTATTCAAAGATATTTGCAAATCGGCTATAATAGAGCCGCTCGCATTGTGGAATGCATGGAAAAAGAAGGCCTTATAAGCCCTTCCAACAGCATGGGTAGAAGAGAGATTTTAGTTAACAGAGACAACGGTTGAAGGCTATGAAGAAAAACATGAAAAAAACAGCGTTTATAATTACAGCGGCTTTTATTGCCGTTATTACCTGTTCATCAAATCAAGCTCTAGCAAATAACAAATCAAAACAAATAATGGTCGGGGATAAAATTCTAATGTTTGATATCCCTCAGGGGTCATGCTTCATTGATCAAACATCTAGTTTGCAAAAAAGCCTACATGCTAGCCTATCAGGACAAGTTGAAAGCTCGGGCAAAAGAAAATTCTTAGTTGCTTGGGTTGACTGCGGAAAATTGGCTAGGTTCGGCGAAGATCAAGACGTTTCAAAAATCACGTCTAAAATAGGTTATATTAACTGGCTAAACCCTGAGATAGGCCCAACTTACGAAGGAACAAGAGAGCAGTTTATTAATACTCTCTCAAGAAAATTAACTAACGCAGGCCGTGAAGATTTTAAAGTTTCAAAAAACAGCATAAACACCATGCTAAGACAAACCATGAAAACTTCAGTTAGCACAACTGATGAAATGTCTGTTATGGGCTATACGGTTATAAAGCAAATACCGTTAGAAATAAGAATAAAAGACGCGACTGCAAATTTTTCAACTAAAGAAGAAGGCTATAATCAATTAAATGCCTTTATTAACTATCAAATTAAGATAAACGAATAGAAGAGACAAAAATGAAAAAACATATTCTTATTTTAGCAACAATTCTTTGCCTGTTTATAACCTCTTCATCTATGGCAAAAGAAGTTTCAACTATTAAAAAAGTTGAAACTTATTTAAACGGCATCAAAACCTTTAAAGCTGAATTTTCTCAATCAACAAATAGGAAACAAAACTCATCTGGTCGCTTCTTTCTTAAACGCCCCGGCAAATTGAGGTTTGAATATAACAAGCCTATAAACGATTTCATAGTTGCTGACGGTTCTCTTATTCACTACTACGATGCGGAAATGGCTCAACATAGCTCAGCACCTATAAAAGACTCTTTAGCTTATTTCCTTTTAAGGGACAAAATAGACTTATCTAAAGAATTGAAACCAGCTAAAGTTGTCGAAACCGAAAACGCCATAGAAGTAACTATAGTTAAAAAAGAAGATAACCTTTCAGGTACACTTACACTTTACTTCAGCAAAGCTCCAATGGCTTTGAAAAAATGGAAGATAAAAGACACTCAAGGTCTTGAAACCACCATCGCTCTTAAAAACTCCGCTACAGGGATTAAGCTAAATGATGAAAGTTTCTATTACTATGACCCAGCCAAGAAAAAGGAATTAATAAACAAATAACTGGTTGATATTATTACATTTTACTGAATACTTAAAAGTATTCTGAAAAAACACTGTATTTTTAACCCCATTTGTATTATATAATTTACCAATCATGATAGGTACTGAGTTAGAACATCTTATAAAACTTTTATCACATCTGCCCGGTTTTGGACCGCGTTCAGCAAGACGTGCTGTATTGCATCTACTTAAGAACCGCGAAACCCTTATGACTCCCCTTGCTCACGCCCTAGAAAACGCCGCAAACGTTATCAAAGAATGTCCTGAGTGTCACAACCTAGACACAGTATTGCCATGCTCTATCTGTGCTTCTAAGGCCAGAGACGCCTCAATGCTCTGCGTGGTTGAAGACGTGTCAGACCTATGGGCTATAGAGAAAACCGGCTCTTTCAAAGGTTATTACCATGTATTGGGTGGAACCCTTTCCGCTCTTGATGGGATAACCCCTGACGACCTTTCAATTTCACATCTTTTACTCCGCACTAAAAATTCGGAAATAAGAGAAGTTATTATTGCCCTCAACGCCACAGTTGACGGTCAAACCACCGCTCACTATTTATCCGATTGCCTGCAAACCTACGGGGTGAAAACAACTCAGTTGGCTCATGGCGTTCCTATTGGCGGACAAATAGATTATATGGATGACGGTACAATCTCTACCGCAATAAAGTCCCGCAAAGTAGTCTAAATGGAAAAACTCAATAATATAGATACTTGGGTGTTTGATATGGACAATACGCTCTATGACTATGATCAAAGAGTGTTGGAAAGAATGGCTGTTGCCATGATCAAATTTATCGAAAAAACACTAAATGTGAGTGAGGAAGAAGCAAATAGGCTGCGGGTTTTTTATTTAAAAACTTACGGAACAACTCTGAACGGCTTAATGAAGGAATATAACATCAAGCCGGCTGATTTTGTTCAAGGTTATTTGGATATAGATATCTCTCATGTAACAAAAGCAGACTTAATAATAGATACTCTTAAAAAAATTGATGGAAGAAAATTTATCTTTACCAATTCATCACGCGAATTCACCGCACGCATGACCAAGCAACTAGGTATAGAAAATTGCTTTGATGCAATCTTCTGCGTTGAAGATATGGAATTTATTGCCAAACCTTCTCATGAAGCTTATCTCAAGTTCATTGACTATACTGGAATCAATCCTAAAACTTCATGTATGTTCGAAGATACTTTAGAAAATCTGGAGGTTCCTCACCAACTGGGTATGAAAACTGTATGGATCTACGGTGAAAGCCCGCATAAAGATATTGAACTGCCTTACGTGGATTACAGAACTGAGAGACTTTCTCACTGCCTACACAAGCTCGCCCTTTAAGATTTTACTGACAAACACAATCTTTGTACTGATAGTACATAGGCAAGGCATCTAAAGCTCCATGCACTGAAGGAGTGTAACAAGCTCTTTGCACTCCTGAGTTCTCGTAACAAATATCACCCAAACGGTTAACACTACCTTTGTCTTTAACTGGGCCAATAGCGGTAGTAGTAGAAGTGTGTGCCCATTTTCTATTTAACGCTGTAGGTGCTGTTGCTAATATCCAAGGTGTCCATTTTCTAGCAGAACAAGTAAAGCTTCTTGTTTCAGTTATAGCAGCATAATTATGAATTTTCCTTGATCTGGTTTGGGTAAGAGGTGTACAGGTTTCACAAACACCGTCAGCATCAGCATCACTTAACCCCTCAGGACAATGATTACTATTAGTAGTAGCAGTAACAGCAGGTATAACGTTACAATTATTATCCGTGGAAACTGTATTCCATTGTGCAGGTGAGCATCCCCATTCCATGGTTTTTTCTATATACCCTTCATACCCATTAGTAGCGTTACTAGGACATAATTCATACACCTTCTTTACCTCATCAGGAAAACAAGTGAGTGATGGTGTAGCAAGCGTATATTCATCCTCACATTGATTACTTGCAGTCACATCCCAATTTCCTGTAAACCCTGATTTTGGTCCGCTATTATAAAAAGAAAAATCAGAGTATGTATGCGTCGAAGTATCTGAAGTACAAACACTATTGCAATCCCCCGAACTCGACTTCAATATCCATTCACGATTAACGCATTTATAAGATTCTATATAAGTAGCAGGTGCTGTTGTATATAAATCACTTACAGTTCCATTAATGTTCGCAGTAATAGTAAAATTCGTTCCGCACAAATTTACCGTTTTACTTTCACATGACGTATTATAATTTGATTGAGGTGAAGTTGCTGTTGCAGGTGGGTGCCCACATACTATACCGCTTGTGGTAACACTTGTAACCACTTTACCTGCCGGACAGCGATATTCTATAGGGGTTGGTATTGCATTGCAGTTAAATCTTAAACCAGTACTAGTATCGCCATAACTATCAATACTTGAAACATAACCTGCAGTACAGGTGAAGTCTTTGACTATATCATCAACCCTAACACAGTAAGACATATTGCTAGAACTATCTCTCTCATTAACAGAGGAATCACAAATATACTGGGTATAAATATTACCTGAAGCCTTAACCTCACCCTTTACGCTTACATTTATATCAGTGGCATATTTAATAACGGTTCCGCCAGTTCCTGCTGCTGTACTTGTAATATTATTTCCTGATAAATCCTGCAATGTAAAACTATCCGCATCTACTCTTGTTATTCTATAATACTGCCCATTCAAAGAACTTGCACCTGAAACTCCATATATCAAAACTTTATCTCCGGTAGAATAACCATGACTTGTAGCCGTTGTCACCTCGACAGGAGATGCAGCCGAAGTGGTATTGATAGTTTTAATCAAGGTTGAATTGGTATCAGGATACACCTTAGATATAGTGCCACCAGCAGCAATTGCACCTGTACTATTAACATTATTAAAGTACATATCCCACAAAGTTAAAGTATTGACAGCAGGAGCAGACCTTATCCTATAATACTTACCATTCAAATCCGTCTTTAAACTTCCTGATATATAAACCATATCTCCAACCGAGAAATCGTGAGTGGTAGTGGTAGTTATTATAGTAGGGCTGGCAAGGCTCATAGATGTAATAGCTTTATAAGCAGTGCTTATATATTTAGGAGCTTCGTCTTTTGTATAACCTATCGCTATATTCTTAGCTAAAGAAACATCGTACCAAATATTATTTGTATCATTATAATCTACAAGCCATATAGGAAGGTCAGGAGACATAAACACTCCCACATAGTCATCAAAATGACTTGGATTACTTGTTCCCAAATCTGCTAATGGTAAAGTTTTGTAAACACCGTTATTAGTACAGTTTTCAGCATCAAGAGTTGTTCCACTGCAAGGAATAGTATTTAGACCACCCTCATCTGAATAAGCCCCTGCCTTATCACGCCCATGGCTTAACACTACAAAATGAGCCTTACCTGATTGTGGTAATATAGTAGCTGCACCACTACCGTCTATAACATTTATTTTACCGCCTGTGCTGCTGTAAGTTTGTTTGTTTGTTAGAATTCCTGAAACAGCATATTCTATACGCATATCATATGCGTCTTTAACAACCGATTGAGGTAAATTAAGAACACGAAAAGGAACCGCACCCCTAAGGACTAAGCCCGTTTCACGAAAAACGCCATTTGTGAAATCCCCAACACTACCGCTATTACACCCAACTACAGGTAAACCGTATCCCCCAACATCATTTGCCACATCAAGCGGAGCAGGACAAGGATAATAGCCGTTCTGGTTCAAAAAATTATTTAAGGCATCCATTATAGTATTAACGTTATCCCTGGTCTCATCTATAGTTTTTTCATGATAATAAATAGTAAATCTTGAAGTGGCCGCACCTGCCATCAAACCAACAACCGCTAAAGTTATTGCCATGCCCATAAGAGTATATCCGAGTTGTTTTATCTGCATGAAATATTAGTCCCAACCATTCCAGAAACAACCTGCCCAACAGGACAATCCCGAACCGTCGTTGCAGAAATACTTGCATTAAGACAGACAGGATCTCCATTAACATCTATACCAGACAAAAACCCTTTATTGCCCGTACAAGCCGCTGTGTTATTACCACTTAAAAACTTAGTTTTAAAACAAGCACTACCTTTACAAAGCTCTTTAGCATAGAGCTTACTAACTGCCACATTACCAATTACATCTAACGGGGCAGAAGGAATATCTGTACCTATACCGACCCTACCTGAAAAATTAGATGGCATAATCGACATTGGCACCCCAGCATCAAAAGCCAAACCAGTAAAACCCCATAGACCGTCATTGTAAGGTTCTATAGAAAAAGCATCATGGACTAAATCATCACTGTAATAATATTTATCATTAGTAGTACTATCAATATTCATTATTGCGTATCGATTATCAGTTAAAAAATATTTATCTTGGTTACAGTTTTCAAAATCAAGTCCAAAATTAGGACTGGAAGTAATAAGAGTAACATCGCATAAATATTTTTCACTAGATCCTATCAAATTATCTGAAGCAGAGAACACTAAAGCCCCTGCTCTATTAATACTAGAAGAAAGCAGGACAAACTGACCGCTTCCATAAGGGGCGGGAGCAGAGGCATTAAAACCTTCATCTCCTACAGATAAAGCTTCTTTTCTATAAGCTGTTACACTAGTAGAATAATTTGATATGTTTTTTGCATTAACCACATAAATAGAACCTAACTCACGATCATAACTGCCTAAATCCGTCAATCTTTGAGAGACAGCATATCTTAACCTTCTGTTCCAACCATCAATAACGTTTTCTGAAGCTATACCTAAAGACCTATAAGGAATAGCTCCTACTATTATTTTATCATCAGTATAAGCTAAATCTTTATCAGCATCTCGCCCAAACTTACTGGCACTATCAAAGGCATAACAAACTCCGGCACCATTATTAGCCGTCTTATCTTTATCACTTTTGCACGCAGGTATGCCTGCACCGCCAAAAGCCGTATCATTACATATCTCAATTCCTCCGGTTGAACTATCAAGATCAAGCTCTGGCCTAGCTGGACAAGGCAATCTTCCATTTAATGCTAAAAACTTTTGCATAGCCCCTTCTACAATTTCAAAACGCTCATTTGTTGTCTGTATAGGGCGAGACACCATATTCATACGCGAAGCCTGTATAACACCAGACATCATAATGCCGGCAACAGCTAAAGCTATTGCCACTTCAATTAAAGAGAAACCTGTTTTTTTTATACGATTTTTTATCATTAAGGCGTTCCGCATATTATAAAACCGCTAGAATTTATTCCTAAAACATAATAACCCGTATTACAATCTTTGCTAGTAGCATTACAGGCACCCACCACATCGTCGACACACCCAGTTTCAGACAAAGTCACCGTAGGCGGAACTATAGGGTCATAATTCAAAACGCCCGCACTTGTTATACCCTTAAGAATTCTACTTGATGGACACGAAGCACCCGGGCACTCGTCTACAAAATTATTAGGATCTATGCATTTTGATCCATCCTGATTGCAGATTTTGTCTGCTGTCACCTTATCTGCCTGCAACGCACCATATCTTATATCCAAGCTTTGCAAGGGGTGTCTTGTTCCAACTCCAACAAAACCTTTGTTTGTATTAGTAATATCTCGAGCGGCAGAACTATGGGCCCCTGAAGGGTCGTTTCTTGCTGCTTCCCAAAAACCATTAACATTTGCTTGGGAGAAAACCACTATATCATCAAAATATTTAGTACCTCTAACCAAATTACGCAATCCACTTATAACTGTAAATTCTCCAGCACCTGGGTTTAAATCACAGTTATCAGAAGCCGCTGTAGCCTCATAACCCAAACAATCTGAAGTCTTGAATAACTCACCCTCACTAGTATAAGCACCAGCACCATCGTCACCATGAGAAATCAACACCCATGCGGCGGCGGGGTTCACAAGAGAAATACCATCTTCTGTTGTAACATTTATAGATTCATATTCAGCCTTAAAAGTTGCTTGATTTGTTAGAGCCTCAGAAACGACATAAGTAACTTGCCTTCCCCAATCATCAATAGCATCTATCCCCCCTATAACTTCATAAGATGCGGCATAAACATCTTCATCAGATGTAGGCGGGTTAGTATAAACATTAGTATCTTCCAAACCCAGACGCAAAGTTTCATAAGGAACCGAACCTATAAGAACATCATCAGCAGCTCCCCCTTCAAGAACGAGTCCGTTATAAAGGGTGTCTTTTGCATTAGCAGTTTTAAAACCAGAACAATCCTCTATACCATCAACAGCAGAGGGGTCAGACGGACAAGGATATCTTCCCTGACTGTCATAAAAATCTTGCATAGCCTCACTTATTTTATTCATACGCTCATAGGTTATTCTGATATGGCGTTCTTTCATGTACATGGAATAAACCTGTGCAGATGCAGCCATGATTATGCCGGCTATAGTTATAACCATAGCCATTTCAACTAGACTGAAACCTAACATAACAAATTTATTTTTATTCAACTCAAGCTCCATAAGTCTATATTACCTGACATACAAACCCTGTTAAAGAAAAAACCGGAAGTTAAATAAACTAACCTCCGGTTTTAAAAGTTAAATCACATAATTCTAGTTTTGTGGAACAATGTTTATATACACACCACAGTCAAGCTGTTCATTACTTTCATTGTACAATCCGCTAGCAGCACAATCATTATGACCTAAAGCCTGAACATAACCAGTCTGAGGGTTACCATCGTCAACTTTACGGTCTATAGAACCCGCAACAGAAGGTACAACAGCATTAGCATCGTGAGCTCCAGTGCTTATAGCAGTAGCAGGCTCAGCAACTAAAGCTAAAACCGTACCTAAAAGACTATAGTTAAAAGCGTCATCATTAGGAGCTGTACCAGCAGGACCCGCAATCGCAGCAGCTCCAGTAGAGCTGTTTGTATAACCCACCCAAAAACCACCTGCAATTTCAGCTCTAGGAACCGTATTACCAAAAGCAGAATTAGTGTTAGTCAAAGCATCTGTTTTCACAGCATTAATCAATCCTGTAGCCTGCAAAGAATACCAGAATAACAATGTTTCCATGCCTCCAGCTACAGCAGCTACACTATTTTCAGCATTTGCAACAAGACCAGGTTGATATTGAACTAGGTTCCAATCATTATAACCGACTATACCATCACCAAAATTAAACTTTGCCGAAGCAGCGGCAGCAGTACCACTAGTACACAAATCATCATCACACCCAGAAATTTTTGAACTTGCATCTAACAAATCCCCAGGTAAAGCACCGTAAGCATCCAAAAAGCTAGTTGTAGCAGCCTCTATGGCTTTAATTTGCGAGACAGTAGCGGTTATTGATGCATTCTCCATCAACTGTTGACCTTTCAATATACCCCCTATTAAAAGACCCACTATAACCAAAACAATCGCTAGCTCTACTAAAGTAAAACCCTTTTGTTTATTTTGTGTTAACATTATACAAACTCCCGTTTTATCAAATTATTTTTGTATTCTTATATGAACGCCACAATCAAGGTTAGTAACGCTTTCAGCGTAGGAATTACTAGTTGCAAGGACTCCGCCATAACAGCTAGTAGGAAACCCATAAGCTTGTACAGAACCAGTTTTAGGCATACCATCATCTAATTTTCTATCTATATTTGCAATCACAGCTGGTGTGGAAACATTAGACATCGCTGTGTTAGTCAATGCAGCATAAGGACTCTTAACCAATGTAATAACAGATCCAAACAAAGTATACTTAGAAGTTGGATCACCTACCGCTGTACCAAAATAACCATTCGAGCTATTACCAGCCCAAAAACCGCCACCAACCTTCGCTGCAGGAATAGTTTTACCAAAAGCATTATTAATACCAGTCGCCACTGGATTAGCCCCTGTAGGAGTAATTATTTCATCTGTAACACCAGCAATTAAACCTGCTTGTTGTAAAGAATACCAAAACAATAAAGGCTCATTATCACCAGTACAAGCGTCCCCAGCAGTATTACAATTTGTAGCACCATCATACTGATAATCTTCCATATTCCAGTCACTCTCTCCTATGGAACCATCACCATTGGTCGCACAATAAGCTTCACCAGAACAACCAGGTATCTTTATAGTTGAATTTTTTAGATCCCCCGGTAAAGCACCATAAACGTCTCTAAAGTTTGTAACCGCAGCTTCAATACCTTTTATCTGTGCAACAGTAGCTGTAACTTTTGAGTTAAGTAACAACTTTTGCCCTTTTAAAATACCACCTATTAGCAAGCCGACAATAACCAAAACTATTGCTAACTCAACCAAGGTAAAACCACTTTGTCTTCTAATATTAAGCATCATGTTAACCCAACCCCTTATTTGAATATCCTAATAACTAAACCACAGTCTTTTGAATTGACATTTTCACTGTAAACAGAAGAATCTGATGTGCCCTGCACGCAATCTGGATCGCCAGCTGTAGCAGTATGAACACCACCATAAGATTCAATATTTCCTGTATGAGGCAAACCATCATCTAATTTTCTATCCATATTAGCAGCATCTCTAGGATAGAAAGGCTGAACACCACCAACCACACTAGGGTTTTGCGTAGCTTTTGTTACAGTCACTAAAACAGTTCCTCTAACACCATAATTATTTGCAGCAGCCTTACCTAAAGTAGCAAAAGCAGGACCTGTACCACTACTGTTACCAGCCCACAAACCGCCACCAACTTTCATCTCAGGAACAGCCCCTCCAAGAGAGAAGTTTGCAGCAGTTGTTGTACCTGCAATAGCCTCATCAGTCACTCCTGATATTAAACCAGCCATAAGCAATTCATACCAAAACAAAACACTTTCCGCCTGAGCATCTGAAAAAGGTGTACCAGTAACAAAAGACCTCAACTGATCTTGGAACGTCCAATTCACCATACCCACTTTACCATTACCTAACTGATTACCTGCACCTGCTGTAATAGTACAATTAGCACATCCTTTAATTCTGGTTTGGGGACTTAAAAGATCGCCTGGTTTTTCTTTGTAAACGTCATAGAAATTTGTCACAGCGGCTTCCATTGACTTAAGCTGAGCAACAGTAGCTGTAACGCGGGCATTCTGCATTAGCTCTTGCCCCTTCAAAATGCCGCCTATCAACAAGCCTACGATAACGAGAACTATCGCAAGTTCGACCAAAGTAAAACCTTTTTGCCTTTGCATATTAATCATGAAAAATGCCCCTCAAAACTTAAATTATAAAATTACTGTATAAAATCAGTATATAACAACCAAACCCTTCACACAGTATTCACCGTATACCTCCATCATTCAATAGAAAAGTTAATCATTTGTTACTTTTATGCTTATATAATTCTCAAAAAAGCAAAATGATTAACTTTTTATTACTTATGTAAATGTAAATATTACATATAACTAAATAGCTGTTTTATTGCTCAATTTAACGAAGTGATAATAGTAAAAATTCCAACTAAATCTACACGTTAAGAGAATCAGTTAACTTTAATAGCTAACTACGAAAATACCTCATAATATTTACAACCACTCGCTATAATATCTAAAACCAAGAGCATCCGTGAAAATCACCTTATTTTTTATTAACTATTTGTTTTTATTTAATATAATATAGAAATCTATAATAAAATTGCTTAATCTACACATATATTAACGGTAAAAATACAAAATATTTTTCATAAAACGTTTTTTTCTCTTGTAATATGTTAAGAGTTATTGTACATTACTTTATCTTTTAGTGTATTACAAAAAAAACTTTGAGGAGATTATTTTAATGAAAAATTCTAACTTAAAAAAGAAGGCTCTAGCTTTTGGTGCAGGTGTTGCAATTATGTTGAGCAGCTGTGGTGGCGGTTCTGGTGGCGGCAGCGGCGGTGGTACTGACCCTGAAAATCCTCCTGTAGATCCTACTGAAAAAACAATGATATTGGGCGATGACCTTACTGATGTAGGCGAAGGTATTCTAACTCCTTCTGCAATTACAACAACTACATACAACGGCACAACTTGCAAAAACGTTATTTTTAACGCATCTGCTCTGCCTGCTGATACTAAGTTAATGTATGATGGTAACACAGGTACTCTTACAAGAATTCGCATTCAAGGTACTGCTGATAAATTAAACATTGAAGTTGACAACGCAATTGTTGGTGCTGATGCTGTTACAGGCGAAAGCAATATTGACGTAAGCAACTCTGTAGCAAAAGGTGATTTCTATGACATTACCGCTACATCAGCTGGTGCTGGCGTTGTTGCTAATGCCAATGGCGGTAACAAAAACCTTAACTATAATTATTCAGTTGAGACCGTTGTAGTTCCTCCTACTGACAGAATTGTTCTTGCGAACACTTTCAATACAGCAGCTACTAATGACATTGAGCCTACAAATATTTTTGATACAGTAGTTAGCTATGGCGGAAACTATAGCGAAACATTTAATACAGTTTTCTATAACGCTTCACAATTTGAAGCTGGTAAAAAATATGTGTTCAATGGTCAGTTAGACTCTAATGGTAAAGTTAAGGATAGAGTTAATATACAAGGAAACGTGACTAATGTTGATATAGTTGTTAACAACGCAACTATTTATGCGGGCAACTTCTATGGTAACAGCAAACTAACTTTTGATATGCCTTGCTGGGAACAAGAAGAATATAATGGTATAATTTTAAAAATAAACCCTAAAGCCCCTCTTGATCAAGTCCCTGTACTAGAGGCGGATTCTGTAAGCTCAGGCACTGTTCTGAGAGGTCCTCTTGGAGCTAAAAAGAGAATTGCAGGTGCTGCTCCTGTAGCTCTCTAATAAAAAGAGACTAAGTATAAAAAAACCTCGGAAACTTCTCCGAGGTTTTTTATTGTTTTTATCTTAAACTTTATTCTCTTATTTTTATATATAAACCACAATATTTTGTAGAAACAGCCTCATCATAAACATAAACATTTCCGTCAGGCTTATAACAAGAGTCACTTTGTCCATAGGCTTGGATTGTTCCTGTATTTGGTAAACCATCATCAAGTTTCCTGTCTATATATGCAGCCTCTTTAGGGTCTATTATATTATCCGAAGGGTTACTATTAAGCATATAAGCACTCCGTTTGATAAGGTTGCATCCAGTTTCATCACATATATCCGCCCAAACGCTACCCGTTGGTATTTTTCCTCCTGTAGGGTATTTAACTAGCACAATTATATTTCCGTTTAAATCAAACCTTCCCGCACCTTCTGGTCTACCAGTTTTAACGTCTGCACCAGTATACTGTCCATAAACGCCGTCACTATATGCAGCCCAAAAACCACCGCCTAATTCAGCAAATGGATGGGTTTTACCGAAAAAGCCTGTAGCCTTAGGTGTATCTGTTCTTAAAGCAGCATCAGTAACGCCTGAAATAAGCCCTGCCTGTTGAAGCTCATACCAAAACAACATGGTTTCAGCATCTATTGATTTATCAGCCGTCAAGGTATTACCTACAACTTCTTGCCCTTGGTAGGTTCGCATATCCCATGAAACAGGACCCACAGCACCATCCCCCACTTGACCATAAGCAACTGTCGCCACTGACGTTGCGGTATACAAACCCGTAGCCCCTGTTCTTGGAAACACTCTAGTGGTAGAAGTAGAAAGACACTTAATAGCAGCCCAATCTGTTCTACACTCTGGTGTAGGATCATCCATTAATTCACAAAATGAATTAGCTAATACATTTCTACAATAATTATAACACAAATCAGTATCACTAGCGAAAGAGTCATCTGGGCAAGCCAGACATTCTTGATCTTTACCTGTCTTGCATACATAACTTGTCATCGCCCCCCCAACTTCTTTAAGCTCACATCCTTGGAATATACTGTCATCAGATTTTTTACAATTTGGCAACCTGTCGTCAGCATCCGGCATATCCCCCGGTAAAGCACCATAGGTTTTATAAAAGGCATTTACCGCTGCATTATAACTATCTATTTGTGCTATTGTTGCTGTAACTTTAGAGTTTCTTATAATATCTATCCCTGCCAAGGTTCCGCCTATCAATAGGCCCATAATGGTTATAACAACGGCGAATTCCACCAGTGTAAATGCTTTTATGTTTTTCATTTTTACTTCCCCTTATATTCCTACAGAGATTTTATTTTTACTTTGTCATCTCGACTGAGCTTTACGAGTGGAGAGATCTTCAAGATCCCTCGGTTTTACTCGGGATGACACTACTTATAAATACTTATAATTAAACCACAGTCCCTACTATCAACACCCTCTTTATAACTATAAGGGGCATCTTCCCCGTAACAAGAGTTTTGATATCCATAGGCATAAACCTTACCTGACCCTGGTAAACCGTCATCAATTTTTCTATCTATTTGTGCTGCTTGGTAAGGCTTTAAAGGTAGAATACCCGCAGTGCTGAAAGCATTTACACTAGGTATACCCATAGTATTATAATAGTAAGTAGCAGGATGTTCCTTTGAAACGGCAATAACAACCGTACCTAACTGAGGAAATGATGAGGCTAAAGAAGGATACCCAAGCCTAGTTAAAAAAGTAGGGTTACTTATAGTGCTATTAATTGTGTTTCCATCAATGTAACCAACCCAATACCCACCTTCAATATTTGATTTTGGCATCTTTTCTCCAAAAACTGCTGTATCTTTGCCTCCTATAACTCCCGCATCAGTAACAACACTTAAAAGCCCTGTTAACTCTAGTTCATACCAAAACAATATAGTTTCAGCATTATAAGCATGATAACCCGTCAAACCATACAAATCATCAGCAGGTTTTCTGTTATCAAGTTCATAATACTGATAGTTTGTAACAGGCCATTCAGGTTCGCCTACTGCCCAATCCCCCGCAAAAACACCTGCGTCAACTGTATTACACACAATCCCACATCCTGGGAGTTTTAGGTGAGCTTCCTGCAGATCCCCCGGTAATTGTTTGTAGGCACCCACAAACATCTCAGTCGCGGTGCGGAAGGATTCAATGTTTTTTATTTCTCTTAACAATCTTGCATTCTCAAGCATTTTATAGCCCTGCAGAATACCACCCGTCATTATCGCTATAGCAAACAAAACTAATGCCATTTCCACCAAGGTAAAACCCTTAGCAGAATCTAGAGAAGGCAGAGATTTTTTATTTTTATCGCACATATATAATTATCCCATAAAAAAATAAACAATTGCTTTATACAATTGTTTTGCGGTATTGAGAAGGCGGCACCCCTTCTATCTCTTTGAAAATGCGATTGAAAGTGGCTATTGAGTTAAACCCGACTTCAGTTGCTATAACATTTACTGCTATATCAGAATTTTGCAACATTCTTTTAGCATCTTCAACCCTATGCTCGTTCAATAATCTCGGGAAGCTTTTATCATAAGCCACATTAATAACCCGAGAAATAACATTCTCAGAAAGTTGCATTTCTCTTGCCAGTGCAGCCCTATCAAAGTTAACATCATGATAGAGCTTATCCACCTCCATCAACTCTTTAATTCTCGCGGCGATAATCCGTTCTTCCACGGTCAAGACCTTCTTATATCTTATAATGCTAGGCACTTCATGCAGCACTACAGGTGGCGGGTAAACTCTGAACATTGTGGTGGTTGCAAGGTACGCAAACAATATACCCATGATCAGAAGAATAGAATCCGCATTTGAAGGGTCTATACTATCTGTGCATCGCAGCAAATTTACCGCCACTATACCAACATTGGCGATAAGCAAAACCATCACTAGCCAGTATTTTTCCTTGCCTGCTTTATCTTTCCAAAGCTGCCCGAAAATATCTTTGTGAAACCATATAGGAAGTATTGATACAATCCCTAAAATAGAGCTTATCCAATAAAGCCAGTTGAATAAATCCCCGCACAAAGGATCATTTAAATCACAAACGCCGCCAAAATCCTTCAAAGAAAATGCCATAAGGACAGCAATAGGCACTAAAAGTAAAATCAAAAACTCTTTAAGTTCAGGAACTTTACTTCTTGCTACCTGCAAGATCATCAAATAGCTAAGCGGAGGTGTAAGTATCCACATAAGCCACTGAATAAGTTTTATATAGTCAACATACCCCTGCAGACGCAAAGAGAACTGGGCTAAAAATGAAAGCCCTAAAACTAAAAAATAAGCTATAACCAAAAGCGTGCTTCGCCAGTTTTGAATACGCAAAAGAACATAAACCAAAATCCATACGCATTGAACTAACCCAGTTAAGGCTAGCCACTCCAAAAGAGTAAAACTTATTTTTGCGTATATCTCCATATAACTATTTATCTTTTTGTTTCATCAAATCTCGTACTTTTTCCGCCGTATCCTTATCATCGCCACGCATACGCACCAATTGGTTGACGTAGTCTTCACTAAGACCGAATTCTTCCATCAAATACAATCTCATAAAATTAATCTCTGCTGGATCAACATTTTTCTCAGTTACAAGGAAGTTCTCCATCAATTTTCTAGATGCTTCCTTTTCTCCTCGGTTATTCAAGATAAATGCCGGCATCTGCCTAGCCCATTGAGGCATACCCAAATTATATTCATCATTCATTTTTTGAAGCTTATAGGCATATTTAAGAGCTAAATCGATATCACCAACCTTATGTTGTGCCAAATATGCGGCATGGGCGAGCCATCTCCATTTTTCACCAATAGGAATTTGACCTACTTCTCCTAAATACTTTACAACTTCGGCTGCGTTTTCAGGAACAGAACTTCCTCCAAAGTAATGGGCAGCAAGCATAGGGACATGATCTGATATCGGGTCAAGCCTGTTCAGCAAGAAAAACCATTTACCTAGCTCTTTATAGTTATAATCCTTAAGGGCGGTTTTGTTTATCCCCATATCTCCAAAGTTTTGCAATATAATAGCTAGAAATCTGAATGAGAATTCTTTATCCCCGAGCGTCATAGCTTCCGCCCCTGCTAGACTAGGAACAGGCGGAACTCCCGGCCATTTAGGAAACATACGGCTACTAGCTGTCCAGAACAGTGCTGTAAACCCTAGCAAGAATAATAAAACTATTTTTGTATTGTATAGTTTTTGCTCATACACGGTTAAAACTCTCTCCTATAGAAATCATAAGCGGCGGCGGCCAGTAACAACCCTACAAACAATATTGACTGTATCAATATAAAACCTGAAAGACCTACGTTTTGTACAAACCCAACCACATAGTCACTAGTGTTGGACAAGAAAGTAATACCTGCAGAACCTTTAACGCCGTAAACTAGCCAACTAGTTTGCCCCATTAAATCGAAACGCGGGATTATGATTGAAATAATCTTCATGAAACTTCCCATGATAGCTACCATTGCCTGAGGAGAAGTAGCCACTATTCCTAAAACTGTTCCCATCATTCTGCAAAGAGCATAAAAACCAAGTGTAGCCAATGCCGAACCCGCGGCACTAGTTAAAACCATTGAGAAGAATAGAGACGCTACAGTCATTATTATATATTCGGAAGATATGCTCATTCCCCATACCAACAGCCCTGTCAAATTAGAATGGCCAATCACAAAGACCACAAAGGTCATAAGAGATGCCACAAACAAAGCTAATATTGCAAATGCCGCAGCATGGCTTAATAAAAATGAAATTCTAGATATAGGTCGCGAAAGCAGAAACTCAACCTCTTTATTCTCAAAAGACCTGCGCACATAAAAGGTACAAAAGAGAACCAAGCCTATAACACCTAAAATCCTTAAGCCACCCGCCCCGAAAACTATAGAAAAACTATTTTCTTCAGTAACAGTAGCTGACCCCATAAACACAGCAATTGCAGCACCCAATAGGGTCATAAGCATAAGAGTCATCATCAGCTTATCTCTCATCGCAGCAACTAAAACATATTTAATTAAATGTCTTGATATCATTCGAACTATGCTCCAAAATTTTTAAAATCTTACAGGATGTCTATCCAATCCAAATTCTCTGTACATTTCTCTATCAGTATCATGGGCATTACTTCCCGGAACAAGAGTAGCTTGTAATAGAATAACTAACTCGTTTTTCTGTATTTTATCACTATGGCTGCTAAACAACTTGCCAATAATAGGAACATCTCCCAACACAGGAACGCCAGTCTGAGACGCCGTATTGTTATCCCTCATAATTCCGCCCATAACAACGGTTTGCCCTGACTGCACCTTAACAATTGAGTCAATTTCTTGCACAGACATTTCAGGTATTGAGTTACCTTCATTTACAGGATCTTGTATGCTAGCCGTAATGTTTGAAATTGTAGGTCTTATAGAAAGAATAATTTCACCAGTATCAACATTGGCAGTAGGTAACACATTAAGCAACACACCCTCTGCCGCTGTATTAGGAGAAGAGTTAACAGTTTCAGTCACAACATCACCACTACTTCCGCTAGAAGAAGAAACCGACTGTTCACGAGTAATTGTGAAGTAAACCACATTTCGTGTCATATTAACAACTGCCGGGCGACTATTCATAACAGTCACGCGAGGACTTGAAAGTGCACGCACTGTACCATACTGACTCAAAGCCTTTACAACCGGTTGAAAAAATCTAGCTAAACTTATGTTAGCAGTAAAGGAAGGCCCTGTCGGAGTTATATCACCGTTAGGAAATTTAATATTAACCCCTGCATCGTTGCTTGTACCATCAGTGCTGAAGAACTTGATATTACCCCAATCAATACCTGTGGCAAATTCATCAGTTAAAGTAACCTCTAAAATTTTCGCCTGTATTTCAATCTGTGCCATTGAATTGCGGCGATACTCATCTAGGAATTTCTTAACCAGCTTATGTTGACGCTCAGTTGCAAACACACTGATTATTCCAGTCTCTTGACTTATAGAATAAGTAGCTTCAGCATTAGGTATAAGAGCTTCAGCTGCTGAATTGTTTACACTTAAAGTAGGTGGACTCAAATTAGGTGCTGGATTAGGATTCTCCGCTGTAGGCTGAACTTGAGGAGTAGCTATTGTTGTAGAAACAGGATCAGCTAAGGTAGCAAGAGCTACATTCTGATTTGAAGCTTCTAAAATTTGTTCTATACCACTGTTTAAATCCGCCCAAAATGTGGAAGAGTAACTTCCACTAATACTTGAAGATGAACCGCTAGCTGAAGTTACACCACTGCTAACACTTCCGCTACTACCACTGCTACTACCGCCACTACTTCCACCACTACTGCCGCTACCGCCTTCATCTCCTGAAACGGAAACACTGTTATTTATACTAGATGAGCTAGAGCGGGTCATCCCCATATAATCCATCTTGTAATTTTTAACATACGGCCTATCAAGCTCTATACGCAGAATATTATTTTCAAAATTATAACGAAGACCTGTCATATCGCAAATGCGTTGAACAACTTCATTGAACGGCCTGTCTTTTGCTGTAAATATAATAGAGCCCCTAATTTGAGGATCCATTTCTATATCAACCCCCGCTTGCTCTGTTAATTCAAACATCAAGTCACGCAAAGAAACTGTTCTGTTAACAGCAACGGTAACTAAAGGTGCTGGCAATTTTAAATCAGGCGGAGTGGAAATCATCGGTTGGAAATCAGGCAAATCTTCATCTGCTCCTTTTGGAACAGGGCGAGGATTTAAAACATCTCTATAATCCTGCAACTCTTTATTAGCGGCACGGTCATGTTGTAGCTGATTTTTAGTTAAATCACACCCGCCTACGGAAATTGTAGTGACTACAATAGCCATTGCCATTAAAAAAGTTCTTATAATGGAAGTCTTTGTTTTCACTGGAATCTGTCAGCCCCTCTGTAAAATTTTTATACGAAACCCCGTATACTATTTTTACAGAGATAATCCTGAAGTGTCAATGTCAAGAGGTGAATAATCTTCTTCGGAATATCGACCGCTTTCTTTCTCTTTCCTAATTTTTTCTTGGTATTCACTACCCATTTTGTAGTTTTTAATCTTTATTTTCATATCTGAGGCTAATTCAGCCTCGTTAACAGCCGTTTCCTCGGTAATAAGATTTTCCTTATATAGTTCAAGTAGAGAAATATCAAAGGTTGCCATACCTGCATTGACGTTATTAGCCATAACTTCACGTATTCTTTTAGTTTCACCCTTTAAAATCAAGTCTTTAATCAAAGCTTCATTAAGCATAATCTCAGGAACTATAATCATACCTCCACCACGCCTTTTTACTAGCCTTTGAGCAACAATGGCCTTCAAATTGGTAGCAAGGGCTATGCGTATCTGATACTGCCTTTCTTCGGGGAAAAAATTAACTATACGATCTATCGCCTGAGCAGCATTAGCAGTATGCAATGTTGCATAGCAGAGATGTCCTGTTTCCGCCGCTATAATGGCCTGCTCCATAACATCTGTATCACGAATTTCTCCTACCAAAATAACATCCGGCTTTTGACGCAATGCATTTTTAATTGCTATGTGGAATGAATCCGTATCCACCCCCACTTCTCTTTGATTAACAATTCCCTTTTTATGTTCATGATAATATTCAATAGGGTTTTCAATTGTAATTATGTGCCCACCGACATTTTCGTTACGATAATCCACCATAGAGGCCAAAGTTGTGGATTTACCTGAAGATGTAACCCCTACTAAAAGCACTAGTCCTCTTTTTTCAAGAGCTAATCTCCCCATAATTTTAGGTAAACGCAACTCATCAAAACTAGGGATCTTACTGGTAATTTTTCTTATAACAAGAGCAGTTCTTTGACGTTGACGCATAACGTTAACACGAAAACGTCCCCTGTTATCCATATCCAAACCGAAGTTAAGCTCATTTTTTTTATTAAATTCTTCACGCTGCTTTTCAGTGGTTATCTGTTCAAGTATTCCTTGAATGTCTTCTTCATCAAGCACCTTATCGTCAGCATATTTTATTTCATCATCTAACCTGAAACACAAAGGAACGCCTACTGTGATGTAAATATCAGTAGCATCTAAATCCATCATCTTTTTTAAATAATCATAGACCCCATGTTTTTCAGGAGTTTTATCGCCGCCACCCAATCCGATTTTTGATACAAAGTTATTCAAAACGAAATTCCTTCCTCTTCAGGTGCGGCAGGAGGAGCAGCTACAGCTGCTGCTTTATCTCCAGATTTTGCTTGTCCCGTAGCGGGAGCACCAGCAGCTGGTTTAGCACCGCCAGCAGCAACAGCTCCTGGTACAGCTTCCGCTTCAAACATATCTTGAGAAGAAGTAACATCTTTTAATTTTTCATTAGCAGATTCCTTACTAACCACTCCAGCCATAACCAAATCGGTAATTGAATCTTGAATAGTCTGCATTCCGTATCTTGAACCGGTTTGGATCATTGAAAACACCTGAGCCAATTGGTTTTCACGGATAAGGTTACGAACAGCGTTAGTGCCCACCATAATCTCGTGAGCAGCGGCACGACCTCCTCCTACACGTTTAAGCAGACTTTGAGAGATAACCCCCTGTATTGAGCTTGATAACATCGCTCTAATCATTTCTTTATCATCGGCAGGGAAAACGTCGATAATACGGTCGATGGTTTTAGCAGCAGTACTTGAGTGCAATGTTCCAAACACTAAGTGTCCTGTTTCTGCAGCTGTTAAAGCCAGACCAATGGTTTCATAGTCTCGCATCTCACCCACCAGTATAACATCAGGGTCTTCACGCAGTGCACTTTTAAGAGCTCGAGCAAATGACGATGTATCGTTACCTACCTCCCTGTGGTTGACAAGTGACTTTTTCGAATGGTGGAAAAACTCCACCGGATCTTCGATTGTTAGAATATGTTTTTGGAAGTTTTCATTAATGTGGTTAACAATCGCCGCCAAGGTTGTAGACTTACCCGAACCTGTAGGGCCAGTCACAAGTACCAAACCTTTATCCAACTCCGCAAAACGCTTGAAAATAGGCGGGCAATGTAGTTCTTCCAATGAAGGCATCTTTGTAGGAATAACACGGAAAACAGCGGCTGAGCCAGCACGGTTTGTAAAAGCGTTCACACGGAAACGAGCATCATGCCCCAATGATATCGCGAAGTCTATCTCCATATCACGTTCATATACCGCACGGTTTTCTTCCGTCATAATAGAGAAGAGTAATGATCTGATGATATCACCCGTCAATAAATCTGTTTTAATTCTCTGCAATTCTCCGTCTATACGCACTATAGGCGGGTTACCACCACTTAAGTGTAAATCTGACGCTTTATTTTCGATTGTAAATTTTAAAAGAGCTGTAATATCCACTGTATAGACCCTCACATATAAAACACTGCTAATAGTATAAATAACTCTATAATCTTAAACAATTAGTTAATTTTTATAGATAAACTATGGGATAAACACACATAGTAGTTATAAACCCTACAATAATTGAAGGACCGAAGGGAAATTCCCTTTCACCTTTTTCATATTTCCAGATTATGGCTAGAATTATGCCTGACAATCCTGATACGAAAAGAAACAATGAGAAAGCTTCAAGGCTTGTTCCAAGCCACACCCCTATGGCGGCGAATAGTTTTATATCCCCCAACCCCATTGGCTCACGCTTCATAATAAACATTGCTATTTGCCTGAAAACCAACATTCCAAGCCCATACATAGCCAAGCCGCCCCACAAATACGCCCCATTATCCATTGCAAAAGAAATCGGCGAAGCATAAAGCGAGGCATTAGTTAAAAACAATAAAATCCCTAGCAAAAGCACAGAAAAATTAAGACTGTCTGGTATTATTTTATACTCCAAATCTATAGCGATCATACTCACCACCATAGGAGCTAAAAGATACATAGGCCAAACATTAAAAGAAAAACCATACATATAATAAAATAGCAGGCATAAAGAAACCGTACCTAGTTCTATCAAAGGATATCTTATGCCTATTTTGCTTTTGCAAGTGCGGCATTTTCCTCTTAAAAAAAGCCATGAAAATATAGGTATTAAATCTATAGCCGTAAGCTTGCGACCGCAACTAGTGCACTCAGACCTTGTCTTGGTTATTATTGATTGTTCACGAGGAATTCTGTAAGAAAGGGCAGTTGCGAAACTGCCTAAAATTAAACCTATAAATGTTACTATTAATATTCCTGCCATAATAATTAGCGTATAGATGCTAGACGTTTTTTAATAGCCTCTATCGGGAAAGTCCTTTCTAGTTCTTCATAATTGGCTTTATAAATAATCGAGCGATAAAGCTCAGCGGCTTTTTGAGACTTACCCATCTTATCGTAAGCAACCGCTTTGTTGTAGGTTATATTAAGATCGTCAGGTTTCAAAGCCTCAGCCATTTCCAAATATTTCACGGCATTTTTGTAATCCTTCATCATGCCGTACATCATGCCCAACTGAGCTGTAATTTCAGCATTGTAAGGATAAAGCTCTCTCAACTGATTAAGATTATTAACCGCCGTCTGGTTATCTTGCGATTTCAAAATTCCTAGCATATTAGTTAAAGCTTCCAAATTACCTGGGTCAGCTCCCAAAACCTCTTCATAAGCTGTAAGAGCATTGATATTTTGCCCTAATTTTTGCATTGAAACTGCACGCCCCATCAGAACGCTAGGTTGTTCAGGATACTCCTGATAAAGATTATTAAATAACTCAAGTGCCGCAACATATCTACTTTGAGCCAAAGCACTTCTAGCAGAAGTAAGTTTTGTTTCTATATCATCTTCTGAACGCTCTTTTTTAACTACCACATACCTATTTGGCAAAGGCCTTATACCTGCATCTTGGGTCAGGATATCAGTTACAGTTTGTCCATCAATATCATTTGCTAACTGAGCGAAAACCTTCTCACGAGGATCCATAGGAACAGCAGAAGGTGCAGGAAGCGTATCTAAAATAGTTGAGTTTTGAATAATTGCTAATTCAGCATCAGAAGCTTCGGCTGTATCAATAGGGTTAACCTTAACTGGTTGACTAGCACCCTCGCCACCTATAACAACAGTGTTCTGACCCGCCATCTTATCTAATTTTGTTTCTTCATTTATAGCTTCATCATAAGCCATTTCATTATCAAATGCTTCAGCCGCGGCAACAGCTTTTGCCACTTCTATTTCCTTAGCTTTTATTTCATCTGCAATTTTTTTAGCTTTTTCAGCTTCAGCTGCGACAACCTCTTCACTCAAAGCCTCTTCACCAGCCATCTCTGCTTCTAACTGTTCATCAGCTAGTGCTGCTTTTCTTTCGGTTTCTATTTTTCTTGCTTCAGCCGCTTTTCTTTCAGCAACAGTTCTTTTAGCGTTAGCTGTTTTTTCATCATCAGGTATTGTGCCTGATAAAAGAGTGCTATTAACTTCAGGATCAGTTGCAATCGCTTCATCATCTATTGACATTATTTCAGACAATATTTCTTGCTTTTGCACACTATCATCTTGCTTAACAGGAGCAGTTACATTTTGAACAACTTCTGCTTGAGGTGCTGGTGCCAAAGGAGCCTGAGCTTGTTGCGGAGCAGTGGTCATTACAGGTATTTGATTTGCTTTTGCCAGAGCAGCTCTTTTATTAAGCATATCTAAAGGAGATTGTCCCGCAGGAACAGAGCCTGCAACCAAATTAGGTGCAGGAGCTTCCATAGCAACAGAGTAAGGATTTGAAAGAACATCGGCCTTATTAGATGTAAAGTAAACGTACCCACCAACAGCTAAAGCTATTGCGGTAAAAGAACCTAGAGCCAAGACAGTATTTTTGTCAGCCATCAACTTTTGGAAAGCACCCAGTTCTTGCTCTTCATCCGTTACAGGGGCTATTCCTCTATAAGCAATATCAGCAACAGAAGACCCATCACCCTCATCATAATCTTGAGAAGTGTCGTCTTCAGACGTTTCTTCTTCTAAAGTTTCACCTTCAGAAATTTCTTCATCCAAAGCATCTTCAATGTTGCTTTCTTCATCACTCATGAATCATAAACCCTTTTTGAGTTTTCTATTATTTTCAAAAAAGCCCTCTCCAAATTGTCCTTACCGCCAAGTTTTTTCATTTCTGCCGGAGTACCCACAAATCTTAATTCCCCATCGTGAATAACACCTATCTTATCACAAATTTCGTCCATGTCTGCTAAAATATGTGAACTTAGAAAAACCGTCATGCCCTTTTTACGACACTCAAGAATTTCATCTTTAACTAAAACCCTAGCTCTCGGGTCAAGACCGCTCATTGGTTCATCCAATATCAGAAGAGGACATTGAGTAAGCCACGTACCCATCAAACCAGTTTTCTGACGCATTCCTTTAGAATATGTATTAACTCTTCTTCCTAACGCATTGCGAGATAAAGAAATTCTGTCAGCAGCTTCCATCACCGCTTCTTTCTTAAAAATCTTATTATATAGATCTAAAGAAAATTTAATGAACTCAAATCCACTTAAAAAAGCAGGCGGTTCGAATTTTTCAGGCAGGTAAGCAACCTTAGATTTGCTTTCAGCCTCGTTAATAGACTTACCAAAAACCTTCACAGATCCTTTTGACGCGTCCATTAAACCTAATATTATTTTGATTAAAGTTGTCTTGCCCACGCCATTTAAACCGACAAGACCGAAAGTTTCCCCCTGATTTACAGTGAAATTAATACCTTCTATCACATTGCCAAGACCGTAATCCGCCGCAACGTTTTGCACTTCAATAGCCGTTTTTGATTTTTCTGCTAAATTTTTTACTGTCACTTTTATCTCCCCCTTTATAAAAGCCTAACCTGGTAACAATATTCCTGTAGTAATATCATAAACTTGGTTAGGTCGTAAAGTGATAGAAATTACTTCCTGCAGGCCTATATCATACCATTTCAAGCTAACATAAGAAGAGTTTTCCACCTTAATTTCTATAATCTCAGGCAGGTAATTATCTGGAGTAACCTTCTGCCCGTTAATCCAAACCGTCCAATTATTTTTTCCTCTGTACAAAATTCCTGACAATATTATTAATCTTCTTTCAGGAATTATCGGCTTTACAGTCTTTTGCTCTCCCTGCTTAACTTCAAAATTTCTCTCTATAATAGTTGGAGTACTAATAGCCGGAGTATCTACTTTTTGACCTATGAAATCTTCAGGTCTCAAAATTTCTTTTTGCTTTTGTTCTTGAGCTAGGTTTTTTTCAGGTTCGTCAACTCTACCGCCAACAGCCTTTTGTATCAAGACTCTCTCAACTGAAGAAAACAGGAAAGAACCCTCAAAAAATTGATTGTATGTTTTCTCGTTAAGACCTCCCAAGTATTTCTGCCCGCTAGGCACTGTATCAACTTGAGAATCTATAGGACGACCTCTAATCTGTGCATGAGCAAAATCAACACCTAAAAAAGGAAGCATTATTAAGATCAGAAAAAATATAGAGATACATTTCATCATCTCCTACCTCTCCCCTGTTGCCCTTCTTCACCCTCTTTATTCATATCTTTTTTAGATAAAGTTACCCAATCAAAACTTATCTCTGCCGTTACCATGTTCTTTTCTTTAGAATTGGCTATATCTCTTAAAACCTGTATATCAACATTTTTATTTCTCTTTATGGAGAAATCTTTTATATGAACATAAAGAGGGAATATGTCTTTTATTCTTTGAAAGAAAGAATAAATATCAGCATCTATGACAGCCGCTATACTGGTTAGTTTTATTGACCTTTTAACCAAGGCATATCCCATGGTCTTAGCATCTTCACTTGGAACATCTTCCCTTTCACCAATGGTGTAAGAAAACTTTTCAACCCCAGCTTTAGATTTCAACTCATCTATAACAGAAACAACTCTAAACCTGTCCTGATCTTCAAAAAAACCTTGTTTTAGAATAGCCTCATATTTAGAAACATTTTCATTCATATATTCTATATCTTGCTTAACGCTATTAATTTTGCCTCTCAAAGCTCCTATTTCACCCTGAACCCTAGACAATTGATCTTGAGCATCCACAAGCATAGGGTTAACCACAAACAAAAAAATCGCAAAGAACAAAGCAAATACCGAAGCCGTAAGCCCCAACATCGTCAATCTAGTTAAACCTATCAGCTTTACTATGTTTTTACTGTTCATAGTGCAGGTCCTTCTATAGTCACTGCAGCACGCTCATTACCTGTAGATTTGCCTAAGCCACTCGCGGCTTCATCAGAACTACCTGAAAAACCCTCATCACGAGAAACATTAGCAAACTGCTCTTTAAGTACAATCTTATATCCTGGCAACCTTCCCTGCAGTAATATTATCAAGTTTTCAGCTCTTATAACCTTATCTTCCAAAGGCATATTTTTCACCAAAGTAAACTCAAAAGATATTGATACCCGTTTCTGATTTTCTTCATTTTCCTGATCACCACCTCTTTGATTATTTGAAGGGTTTTTTGGAGGAAGGTATTCAACTTTCAAACTTTCTAATTTAATATCTCTAGGTAAAACCGAACGCAAAACATTCAAGGTCGGAGTAATTTTAAAAACATTATCATTCAAGAAACTATTAACAGCTAGAGTTCCTCTCACCACTTCTATGGTCACAGGAAATTGCTTAAAAACCTTAGCTTCTTCATCATACTCTATTGTAAGTAATCTTTTTTGCCCTTGCTGACGGTCTATATCTTCACCAACCAAAATATACTGGTCAAATGTGGTGTAACTGTAATAAGCCATACCCAAAATGCCTAAAAAAGTAAGCACTCCAAATACACTTGCAACCCTACGTGGCCACTTTATATTGTCAATTGAAGGAAGAGAAACAGGAACAGATAAGCTGGATTTTTTATTACACCAAGCTGCATATAGAGAGTCTGCAAAATTTACGCTGCCTATTAAGTTCCTTTTAAAACCTATCTGTTTTAAAGCTTCATCTGCGGTAACACATTTAAAGTTATTGCCAGGTACAAAGTTTTTGCTCTCAAAAATCTTCTTTTCTTCAGCACCACAAACAACTATAACATCCAAACCCTCTTCAGGCTTGAAAGCTAGACGTGATAAATAAGTCTCTGTAGCTTTATATTCATTTATAAATTCGTTAGCCCATGACTCCCCTTGTACTCCCGCTTCTGAGGTAGGAGTTATACGGGTAAAGGCCATTCTACCATCTTTTATAATAACCTGACGCAGTCCACCACCTTCATGTTGTCCTGCCAATATAGCCCATCTGGATCTTTTCTCTTTTCCAAATAATTTTTCAGCTAGAAGTTTTATTAAACCTTCAGCTTCAATAGACAAAATTCCAAGGCCTGAAATATGAACCCCTGCTTCTAACAAGCATTCTGTAACTTTATTAATTTTATCTAAATCTGTAATAGCAACAAAAAGATAAGAAATAGGTTTCTTTTCTTTTTTTTCCTCATCACTAGTTACATCAATAAAGGTTCTAAAAGGATAGCTTGAAAAAGCCTGATCTAACTTACGCTTAATATATTTTTTTCTGTCAAAAGGGTTAAGCTTAGGAAGATTAGTCTCTTTTCTGAAAGTATTGTCTGATCCATCAAACAACATCAAAACAGGTTTTCTGATATTCTGCTTAATTAAAGCCGCTACAAGTTGCTGATTAAAATTAGGCACTTCCCAAGAGATAGCTGTTTCACGTTCAATACCTCCCATAGGAGAAGGTCCGAATAAAACCACCCCTTCATTGCCTATCATTAATATTCTTTTTCCAAAACCAAACATAGCTTACTTACTTATTTCTCCCAAACTATCGTAGATAGGACCAAACACCGCAGCTGCAATCCAAATGATTATACCACCAAGTACACAGGTTAGAATTGGCTCAATCATCGTGATCATTCCTTCTACCGCTTCATTAACGTCTCTATCATAGAATTCTGAAACCTGTTCCAAAACCTCAGTCAGGTTACCGGATTCTTCACCTACTTTTATCATACGGATAACCAATGAAGGAAACTCTCCTGAAATTTTCATAGCTTCAGATAATGTAGAACCTTCCTGAACCCTTTGTTTAACCGTTGACAAAGCCTCCATAATCACCATATTAACGGCAGTCATTTTTGCCGTTTCTATACACTTTAAAATATCCAAACCGCTTATAAACAGAACGCCGAAAGTTCTTGAAAACTGCGAAAGAGATATTTTTCTAATCAATGGTCCCATAACGGGTAAATTCAACATCATGTAGTCAGTGCGATATCTGAATTCTTCCGATATACCGCGACCTATCTTCAAGAAAGATATAAAAGCTATTATGGTGACAAAAATATGGATTGAATAAGCGTTGATAAAATCAGCTGTTGCCATCAAAGCTATAGTTATAGGTGGCAATTCTCTTCCCAATTCTTTTAAGAACCCTGTAACCTGCGGCACAACGTAACCCATCATTATATAAACCACCCCAGTAACCACTGTTAGTAATATCTTAGGATAGCGGGTTGCCTTTTTGATTTTCGTACGCATAGCGTAAGTCCATTTTAGGTGTGTCACCACTTGACCGAAAGACTGCCTAAGGTTACCAGTTTCTTCACCTGAACCTATAAGTGCTATAAATATTGACTCAAACACTGCTGGGTGTTTAGCCATTGCGACAGAAAGTGAGTTACCTTCGGAAACTTCTTTATAAACGTCAGACATGATATCACGCAGAGCGTCTGACTCTGTAGTGTCACGCACATCAGCTAAGCTTGACAATAAAGGAACGCCAGCTCGCTGCAACTGTTCAAGATGCACGAAGAGCTGGATAAGATCAGGAATTTTTACCTTCTTAAATTTTAAATAGGAAAGCTTGCCTTCTTTTTCATCCATCTGCTTACAGTCAACAAGAGCCATTCCGCCCTGTTCAAGAAGTTGAATAAGTTCTATTTCATTGGCAGCAGATATAATACCTCTAACAGGCCTACCTAGTTCGTTAACAGCTCTGTAAGAATACTTTCCCATTCTTTATTAAAACTCCAAAAATCACAATAAACCCAATTCCCTAGTTTATGATTTTTACACAAATATCTGGTTTTGTACAGTGAATAGGAAAACACTTATTTTCCCATGTAATGTTTTTTATCTTTATCAGAAAAACGCTCTATTGAGTAACGCAACATGGTTCTAGGCATTTTATAACTATGAATATCTAAAAAATTTTTAAGAGCCTTGATATCTTTTTTGCCGGCTTCTCTCAACATCCATCCTGCTGCCTTATGGATTAGATCTTCACTGTCATTTAACAGGGTTTCAGCTAAATCAAAAGTAATGGAACAAACATTGTTATGTATAAAATACCAAGTGGCAACTATAGCTATACGCCTTTCCCACATCATTTTTGATTTAATCATCTTATGTAGGATTTTCTTATCAACCAGACCCTCATGAATATGTCTGCCTATTATTTTATGAGCAGAAACATCTACTAAATTCCAATTATTTACATAAGCTTTATTGTTTATATAAAAATCAAAAATCTTTTCTTTCTGACTTATATCACCTTTTTCATAACCATTAATAAGGAGAATTAGAGCCAAAAACCTCTCTTCGTTATAAGGAGATGTAATAAGAGCTGATATTTCATTAAAACTACATTCAGGAAATCTTTTGGCGATTAACCTTAGCTCAGGAACGGTTACCCCTAAAAACTTATCATGCTCAGAATATTCGCCCTTACCTGTTTTGAACCATACAGGATCAAAATCAGATCTGGCCTTTTGTGCAATTTCTTTTTTTATTTTTTTAAAATTATCCATGAAAGAAAATATATCTTACGCACAATCTTCCAGTCTAGATATTTTTTCGTCCTCTATATTATCTATGCTCGCCATTTTGAGTATATATTTCTCAAAAATAGGCTCACTAGTACCTCTACGTAAATTTCGCATAAAATATTTTTCAAAAGCAATTTTAGCAAAATGCACCCATTTTCCTTCAGCCGCCCAACTTACGTCCCTCGGCGGGTTTTGAGGCAGAGCTATAAAAACCATACCGTCATCACCGAAATCAGCCAACCAGATGGTACTTAACTTTTCACTACGCGAGAGCTCTTCACCATTTATCATCGCTCTTATGTTTTCGGCGGCCGTTTTAATCATGGTTTCTATCATGTAATCAGTTCTGGGGGGTTCCATAGAAACTGGCGTTTTTTCCGTTCCCAAAACAGAGACACAAACACCTACGGCAAAAATATTTTTGTATTTAGGATTATGTTGAAAATCATCGACTATTATAAAGCCACTAGAGTCAACCAAATCCTCTATATCTTTAAAAACATCTATTCCTCTACAAGGAGGCATAAACATTTTAAAATTGGAATCCAGAATATGTTGTTGTTTATTAACTCCATCTGCATCATATTCCGTTACATAAACTTTATCTTCAGTAAACTTATCTATCTTGGCGTTAGCAATCCATTTTACATCTCTACTTAAAAGATATTTTTCTAACATACCGTTTATATCGCCAATTCCACCAATGCCGAAATGCCCCAAATAAGGCTCTGGAGTAACAAAAGTAATGGAAACGTTTTCTCTAACTTTTTTTCTGCGTAAATCATAATCAACTAGCATTGCATATTCATAGGCAGGACCAAAACAAGCAGAACCTTGTGTCGCACCAATCACAATATGATTTGAGTTTTCTAAAAATTCAGGAATTTTCTGCCTCATTTTTTCAACTTCAGCAACGGTTCCTATAGTTTCACTATAATTGCTCAAACCTTCCACGGACTCATAATCAAATTTATATCCAGTAGCTATAACCAGATAATCATATTTAATTTTTTCACCGTTTTTACAAATAACTAGATTTTTTTCAGGATAAAGTTTTTCAACTGCGGAGATTATAAGCTTGGCATTTTTTGCCTTCAATACTGGTTCGATTTCTATAGATATATCTTCTACCTTGCGTAAGCCTACAGCTATCAACGGAGTAGCCGGAATAAAGTAAAATTGACTTTTGTCTGATATAACGGTTATATCAACATTATCACCAAGTTTTGCTCTAATCTCAAAACAGGAAGGTATACCACTCATCCCAGCACCAAGGATAACTACATGAGCCATTATTATAAGCTCCTAAAAAATATCAATTAAATTAGAAGAACAACCACAGGTAGTATACTCTCTGTGACGAGCGTTTGACAATGGCTCTAATGAAATTATTGTGTATTTTATAGTTACCATAATTAAAGGAACTGTAAAATAAATTATTTGATGATAACTTTGCTTTCCAATTCTTGGCTCTTTTCTTGAAGGTGAGAAGTAAAATCTTCCAACCCTTTTAAAAATGAAGCTTTGTTTGCAGAAGGATTGAGATAACTAAATTCTTCTACAAAACCCATGTATTCTTTATCAGAGATCTCACGGCTAACATATTTCACGTACTCTAATATTTTTTTATTCAAATCTTTGGTTTTATCTACGAAGCTTTCTGTAGGTTTAGATAGAATAAGATCTCTATAAAATTCAGGAGAAAGTATAGCGTTTTCTATTTCATTTATAATGCTAATGACACCGGAATCTCTAAGCATCTTTTTTGAAATTATTTCATCCAATAAATAAAGTAAATTTAATTCACTTCGCCTTATGCTACTGTCGTATTCAGGATCGTAGCTATTAGAATCCTCACTCAGTTTTGAACAATCTATAAAGCAGTTTTTTTGTGAGTAAAACAATATACTCTCCAGTGCAATTATATATTCCTGAACCTTCGCAATATCGCCAAAATTTTTACTAATTTCTAAAATCATAATAACCTCCTGTTATAAAAAACTTTATTTGACTTTCTCATCAAAAATGTCGTGACACATAAGTGAGATAGCAAACAACTGGCTTTATGGAGGGTTAAAGGCTCAGCAAAACTTAGCATTAATTCTTTAATGTATTGGGAAAAACTACTTTTATATATAAAATGTAATAAATTCATACACAAATGATAGCCTCATATGAAACAAAATATCAATAAAATTAATTAGAGCACAACTTTCGTTCTATAAAACTATGTTTAAAAATATTTTTCTTACTCTTTTGAAATCAAATATTTATTTAAATAAAAGGACTCAATCAAACATTGTTTTATTTTTCGGCCGCTACATACAATAGTCTCTTGAACATATTAGCGGCCTTTTCTTCAGGCAATGAAGCTAAAACTTCAGCGAACTTTGTTGCTACTTTGCAAGCTTCGTCAGGAGAAATTGTGTCAACCTGACCTATTTTTGAGATATCTTCAGCCTTATATCCTTTTGCAACATAAGCTTTACTCAAAGCCTCTATAACCGAACTCACATCCACGTTCTCTGGCAATTTTGAAGGCTTAGCTATTGCACTTTCAATTATATCGGCCTTCATATCTAGCTCTGTATTTATAAACTCCTCTGTTAAATCCGTATTACCTGAGTAAGGACGTCCTAAATAATAACTAACACACAATTCTGGTTTGTTTTTAAACATTTTCATTACGATAACGTTTCTTTTAAGCATTTTGTAAGTTGCTTCATTGGAAGCCAAAGGAACGTATTGACTGAAATATTTTTCCACCGCATTTGCGGACACTTCACGCACTTTTAAAAACACATTATCACCTGAATTGTTTTTTAAAATATCACTCACAGCAGATCTAATTTCATCTTCTGCTTCAGGGTGTGTTTTGAATATAACGGAGAATAATCTTTGCTCTTTCAAATCATTCAATACATTTTCTACATCCGCGTTTTTTTGTAATAGAGGTGCAAAATAAACAGAAGCAGCAGTAGCTACTAAGGCAAAACAAACTATGCCCAAAAACATTTTAATTTTTTTAATTCTAAAATTCCTTGATAGTGTCAACATCACAAAAGTTCCAACAACTCCACCAACAAAACAAGACAATCCATAAACTACGATATTTGGTAATGCGGCAAGTTGTTCCATTTTTAAAATCTTTCTTTTTATTTTATTTCGCTAAATATTAATTAACACATTATATCATGTAATTTAAGACAAAAAAAAACTGCATCTGAAAAATCATAATGCAGCTTTTTTATAACTAGTCTCTATTATAAATATTATTTATGTAGAGATTTGTTGAAAGCATTGTCAGCTTTTGTGTCTGCGTCTACGCTTTTGCTTGCTACGCAGCTACCGGCAGTTCTACCATCGCAATGTGTAACGCCTTGAGCGCAAGCAGAAAGAGCAAGAACAGCAATAACTGAAAGAACAGTAAAACGTTTCATAGGCTTTTTCCCTTTTTTTCTTAAATTATTTAATTGATACAACGTTGTAGTCTATCTACAAACCTATTCTACTTGAATAAAGCTCATAGAATATTAAATAGAGAATAAACTGATTGTTTTTAATAAACAAGAGTTTTTGCGAAAAATTTTCACTATAATTTTTGCAAGGATTCTATTTTCCGAAAATAAGCATCTGTGCCGTTCAATATAGATGACGACATATTTCTATGGAATACGGAGCTAGATAAAAACTTTGCTTCCTGACTGTTAGAAATAAAACCAACTTCTATCAAAACAGAAGGTACATCAGGGGCTTTCAGCACCGCGAACCCTGCTGAACGGTTAGAATTCGGCAGTAATTTTATTGAATTGTCTATCATTGATGAGTTTAAAAATCTTGCATACATATTAGACTCATTCATTTTTTCTCTCATCGCTAAATCAAGCAATATGCCTGCGACTTCTTGACTTTCATGACCTAAATCAACTCCGGCAACGAATCCTGAGTTGTTTTCACTCTCCGCTAGCCTTGCTGTTTCCGAATCGGATGCTTTTTCAGACAAAGTGTAAATTGAAGCTCCCCTTACATTATCTTTACCTATACTGTCTGCATGCAAAGAGATGAAAAGATCTGCCTTTACTTTACGTGCAATACCTTTTCTCTCATCCAACTTAACATAGAAATCTTTGTCCCTAGTCAGTACAACCTTATATCTGCCTGTCTCTTCCATCTGCCTTCTCAACTCTTTTGCAACGGCAAGGGTGATGTTTTTTTCCATCACTCCATTTATAACGGCACCTGGGTCAGCTCCACCATGCCCTGCATCTAATACCACTACGTACTTGCGCTTCTCTTGTGGTTTCTTCTTAGGCAAAACAGGCATCATAACAACAGATTTCTTGTTATTAACCTCAGGCACTACAGATGCTGGGGGCTTAGCCGCCTCTATTACCTTTTTATTTGCAATTGAGAAAGATGATTGCATCTTACTCTTATCAACAGCCACAGGAGTTTCCTGCTTTAAAAGCTTGCTGCCAAAAACATCTTCTTTTCTAGCCTCAAAGCTATTCTTTGAAGATTTCTCTATATCAATAACCAACCTGTCGCGACTTACTCCGTCTTTAGGCAGAATAAATGTCTTTTTTATTATTGCCGGGGATTTTATATCAAAAACCACCCTTGTGAGTCCGTTGTCAAGATTACCACTCCTGTATGCAGTGATTATCTTATTGGTAGCCAAAAGATTGGTTTTAGGATAATTCCATTCCAAGTGAGGCATATCCACCACTACTCTATATGGAGAATCCAGAACAAACGCTCTGTATTCAGACTTCTTGTTAAGATCAAAAACAACCCTAACGCCGTTACTGATTGCACCATATCTTATGTTTTCCACATACAGTTTTTCTATATTACCAGCGAAGGCAATGCTCGATAACAACATCGCCGCCATAATAATCATAAGAATATTGAATTTTTTCTCCACCAAGCCCCCATACAGAAGAAATTTTACCAGATTATATTATTAAATAAACTGTATATTCAAGTTGTTATAACAATTTCACGTTATGTAAACTAAATACTTGTTGAGAGAATCTTTATCACTAGCTATTATATAGTCGCGATAAAAATTAAAGTACCCTTTAACTTTTTTATTAATTTAAACTTATTTAATTTTTTAAGGGTACCTGGTATCAACAAGTTTTGAGGTTGATCTATCATTAACCTCCCGCTTTACTTAAATGTAGACGGTTTGATAGATCGGGTGAAAGTAACTGTTCTGTTTTTTAAGTAGCGTATACATCATAAACATACGCTCCTGGTAACGGTGTTAGATTGAGTACAGTATAAGTAGCTTTACAAAACCTTGAATTAACAATTATATGCGCCGTCAGATTTCCATATCGCAGGATATCTTACACAGGCAGCATGTTGAAAGGACTATAATATAATGACTAAGAGGATGCTAATCGATGCAACTCACCCAGAGGAAACTAGGGTCGCGGTTGTGTCTGGTAATAGACTTGAAGAATACGATTTCGAGACACTCAACAGAAAACAATTAAAAGGAAACATATACCTAGCAAAAATAACTAGGGTTGAACCTTCTTTGCAGGCTGCTTTTGTTGATTTTGGCGGAAACCGTCACGGCTTTCTACCATTCCCTGAAATTCACCCAGACTACTATAGAATTCCTATAGCTGATCGTCAGGCTTTGATTGAAGAAGAACGCAAGCTTGCCAGAGAACAAGCTGAGAAAGAAGAAGCTGAAGAAGAAGCAAAGTTTAAAGAACTTGGACATACAGCTGAAAGCGACCATGACGAAATATTTGTAGATTCTGGAAACATGGAGATTGTGGATATATCAGAAGTAACGGCAGAATCCGATACCGACGAATCTGAAACAGTTCAAGCTAAACCAGCATTGTTTATTCAAGAAACACTGTTTGACACCAAAAAAGATTACGCACAACCTGAAGCAGATGAAGAAGATAAAGACGAAGAATCTTCAGATAATGAATCTTGCGATAACGGTTTATTTGCAAACGAAGTTGAAGTTGAAATTTCAGATGCTGCAAAAGATCATGACCATGACTCTGACGAAGGTGCGGAAACTCCTAGACACCACTTCAGTAAGCTGAAAAAATATAAAATTCAAGAAGTTATCAAACGCAACCAGATAATGCTTATCCAAATAAGCAAAGAAGAACGTGGCAACAAGGGTGCTGCTGTTACTAGTTACATCTCACTTCCAGGTAGATATTGCGTTCTTATGCCTAACTCTCCACGTGGTGGCGGGGTAAGCCGTAAGGTTTCAAACATTAAAGATCGTCAAAGATTAAAAAGGATTCTAAAAAGTGCGAATATACCTGAAGGTATGTCAGTAATTTTAAGAACTGCCGCTATCTCCAGAACTGAAGCTGAGATTAAACGCGACCTTGAGTATTTATTAAGATTGTGGAACCAAATCCGCGAATTGACATTAAAATCAACAGCCCCTTCAATGATCTACGAAGAAGGCAATTTGATAAAACGCTCTATTCGTGACCTATACAAACACGATATTGAAGAAGTTCACATAGCTGGTGAAAGAGCTTACGGAACAGCAAAAGAATTCACTAACACTCTAGCTCCTGGCGGTGTTGAAAAAGTTCATTTGTATCAAGATGAATTCATTCCTTTGTTCTCACGCTATCAGGTTGAAAAACAAATTGATGAAATTCACAATACTACTGTTCAATTAAGATCTGGCGGATACATAGTTATCAACCCTACCGAAGCTTTGGTAGCGATTGACGTTAACTCCGGTAGAGCTACTAAAGGACACCACATAGAAGAAACAGCACTTAAGACTAACCTGGAAGCTGCTGAGGAAATCGCCCGTCAATTACGTTTACGTGACCAAGGTGGTTTGGTGGTTATCGACTTTATTGATATGGAAGAACAAAGAAACAACCGCACAGTTGAACGTAAGCTTAAAGAATCTATGCAGACTGACCGTGCACGTATCCAAATGGGACGCATGTCTCCTTTCGGTCTACTTGAGCTTTCTCGTCAAAGATTAAACCCTAGTATAGTTGAAACAAACTTTGAAACTTGCAAACATTGCGAAGGTCGCGGTGTTGTACGTACTGTTGAAACTACAGGGGTTATCGTACTTAGAGCAATAGAAGAAGAAGGAATGCGTCAAAGAGCAGCGGAAATTCACGTTAACCTGCCAACTGAAATCGCTATTTACCTATTCAATCACAAGAGAGAAATGCTTAAAAATATCGAAGAAAAATACGAGATTAAAGCTTACCTCCATGCTGATGACAAACTGCTTAAGCCAAACTTTGAAATCACTATAGTTCAATCAGCTAAACCTGAAAAAGCTAAAAAGAGAACAGCTATTCAATCTGTTGATATGTCTGACTTTGTTGCAGAAGAAGCTCCTGCAATTGTTGAAAATATTGTTATTCAAGAAGATGAACGTTCTGAAAGCAACAGTGTTGAGATCTTGGAAAATGACGAAGATAAAGGTGGCAAATTTAATAATGCCAACAACAAAGCTCGTCGCAGAGGTAGCAGAGGCGGAAGAAACCGCGGCAAATCTCGCAACGGAAAATTCAACGACAACAACAGTAATCCTAATAATAGTAATGCTAATAATAGGAATCCTAACAATAGGAATTTTAACAATAACAGACAAAATAACCCAAACAGGGGTGATAACCAACAACCTAGACCTTCAAACGAAGCTCCGCAAAATAGTGGCGGCGGTTCCGATGAATCTGGCGATAAACGCAAGGGTTGGTGGAGAAGAATTTTATCTGATTAGAAAATTCTAGGTTTATTCGAAGTTTTATTATTTGCGGGCTTAATGATATGCAATCCAGTTGCATCCACATTAGCCCGCATTATTTCACAATTACCTAATTCAAATTTACCTTTGGTATTAACAAAAACATCAAGCAATTCTTTATTGGATAAACCTGGGTAATATTCCATTAACATCATGGTTCTCATTATTAACCCATGTGTAAAAACAACTATAAATTCCCCATCAGCTTTCTGCAGTTTATTATAAGCATCTTTAATTCGATCAACCATCATGGAAAAAGACTCTGCCCCTTCTCCATGAACATAATCAGGATCTTTAATTTTCCAATAAGCATCTGTAAGTGGTTTTCTTTGATCACGACTAGTATTGACACAAGCCTTAGGAGAAACATAAGTGAACTCCTGCAAAGGCCATTCTTCATATCTTGCAGAAGGAAAACGCTCCATGCAATATTTAGCTGTATGATGCGTTCTTTCAAAAGGAGTGACCACTATTAAATCAGGAGATTTTGTAAAAGCCAGACTAACTTCTTTTGCCTGTTCATGTCCCTTTGCGGTCAAAGGTATGGTTACGACATCAGACATGATTTCATTTACATTGCTGGCACTTTCTCCGTGTCTAATAAACCATACTTCCTTCATCAAAGTTTCCTTTTAAAACAAAAAACACCGCTGTTATTTTACAGGCGGTGTTTTTGTTGTTTAACAATAATCTCTTATTTTCTGCGAGATTTTTTAACCACCTTCTTAGCCGCCTTAGCTGGAGCTTTTTTAACAACAGCCTTTTTAACAGGAGCTTTTTTAGCTACAGCTTTTTTAACTTTAGATTTTGCTTTAGCAATAGCTACGTGTTTTGAACTTACCATGTCAGAATATTCTGGATCAACCCAACCAATATTGCTATCACGGCGGCGATATACCATGTTCAATCTACCGTTAGCAGGGTTTTTGAACATCATTGCCATGTTTTGGCTTAGTTCCAAAAGCATAACAGCATCTGCCACTGCTAGAGTTTGGATTTTCATTGCTGTTTCAGCGATAATTGCAGGTTCGTTTCCGCCCTCTGCCGCATTTTCATCAGGTGTTTCGATTGTAGAATAGTTAGCCACCACTTCATGTACTGGCTCTCTTCTATGGTGATCTTTAAGTCTGTCTTTATAACGGCTCAATCTTGTTGTAAGAATTCTAGCCGCTCCTTCAAAAGCAGGATAAACATCTTCATTGGTATTCTCAGCTTGCAAAACAACGCCACTGCCTAACTGCAAAGTGATATCCACTGAATAATAATTCTTTTTTTCTTTTGTAATAACAACATTGGCAGCAATAGGATTAACAAAATACTTTTCTGTAATTTCGTTAATATTATCCTCTACGTGTTGGCGTAGATTAGAACCTATATCGAGGTGCTGACCAGTTACTGTTAGTTTCATGTTTTTTACCCTTCCTTTAAAATTATACTCACTACTTATTTTATACTGTATTTACTATTAAAAAGTGATTAATACCACTGATATTTTTGTAGTTATTTTATTTTACTTAACTTATCTCGCCTTCTTTGAACAGATGACTGAATTTTCATTGCTTCTCGGTACTTGGCAACTGTACGGCGTGCTATCGCAATGCCTGCATCCTGCAGCTGTTGAACTAGATCGTCATCAGATAGTATATTTTGAGGCGTTTCAGCATCTATAAGCGTTTTTATCCTTGATTTTATAGCTTCAGAGGCGAATTCAGCACTTCCCTCAGTATTCGAGACTCCACTGCTGAAGAAATACTTTAATTCAAATACCCCTCTAGGAGTTCCCATATACTTATTAGTAGTAACGCGGCTAACTGTACTTTCGTGTACGCCTATAGCTTCAGCCACATCTTTCAGGATCAATGGTTTTAAAAATTCTATGCCGTAGTTGAAGAAATTCTCCTGCTGCTCAATAATCGCTCCAGCAACGCTCAATATTGTTTGAGCACGCTGATCCATAGCTTTTATAAGCCAGTTTGCAGTATTCATCTGCTCGGCTAAATATTCTTTATCCTGCTTGTTTTTAGAACCCTGCAAAATCTCTTTGTAATAGGTTTTATTCACCAATATTTTTGGTAAGGTCTCTGTGTTCAACTCAACCGACCAACCGCCACCTTTGCTTTTAGGCAATGGACGCATGAAAATATCCGGTATTACCGTTTGGGCTATAAACTGGTCAAAATCGCTGGTAGGTTTCGGATTAAGACATTTAATCTCTTCTATCATATCTGCCAAGTCATCATCTGTGACGGCACAGATATCTTTAAGCCTTTTATTATCATGTTTTGCCAAAAGCTCAAGGTTTTGCACAAGTCTTTCCATCGCAGGGTCAAAATGGTTTTTATCCTTTAACTGCAGGGCTAAACACTCACTCAAATCACGGGCGAAGATACCGGCTGGTTGCAGTTGCTGCAATCTTTCCAATATCTCTTCAATCTTTTTAACATCACAGTTAAGGCGTTCAGCCACCTCTTCTAAAGGTGTACGGAAATACCCAGCCTCGGTCAAATAATCCACCATCAGTGCCGCTATGGCACTTTCAGTTTTATCTAGAAACTCCAACTGTATCTGGTTCATTAGATGATCACGCAAAGATCTTCTATCCGCCACAGTGTTTTCTAAATTATAATCTAAATCCTCAAATCGGGAGTTTCCTCCGGCACCTGTACCCGCATAGGTGGAAGAAGTATAGTCATACCCACCTTCTTCCAAGGTATCGCCTGTATCTAAAGGCCTGTCATTTTCCTGAGGGATGTCGTTTTCATTTCCTTGAATATCTTCTTGTTTATCTTCATTTTCTTGAGCTGGTGATTTCCCCTCATCTCTTTCCAAAAACGGGTTCTGCTCAATCTCATTTTCAACAAACTCATCTAGCTCAAGGTTAGACAATTGCAGAAGCTTAATCGCCTGTTGCAATTGAGTTGTCATGGTAAGGGTTTGCCCCTGCTTTAGCTCAAGACGCGGATTAATCGCCATTTTTCTTCCCTCTAAAGTGATTTTATTATATATAATTCAATATACAAAAGGAAAAATTACTAATGCTTAAAACCATTTTACCTGAAGATTTGCTCTGCCTTAACGATTATGAAGCGAATTACCCTATTCAAATCGATTTGGTTTATGCGAAACCTGAGCATAAAGACAATATGTTTAAAGAGGCTATTTACAGGCCTGATGCTAAAATGTGGATACACAAAGAGCTTTTACCGATAGTTCTTAAAGCATCCGAACTGTGTTTTAAAAACTACGGTTACAGCTTTTCAATTAAAGATTGCCTACGCACCACTGAGGCTCAAAAACGAATAACCGAAACGGCGATTGTAAAAGCACACCCTCACTGGACTGCTGATGGACCTAACCGTCTTTTTTCCGGCCCCGGCAAGGGCGGACACCCTAGAGCTATGGCGGTGGATTTAATTCTTATCGACAAAAACGGCGAAGAAGTTGATATGGGGACTCCTTTTGATTATCTGACTGAAGATCCTAATCCTGAAAATAACCCTGCATCTCGCAACTACACAAACTTCCCTGAAACGATTTTGCAAAACCGTAAAATCTTGGAGAATACTATGGTAGAAGCCGCAAACTCACTGAATACCCCGATAAGACCACTGCCAGTTGAGTGGTGGGATTTCAGGTTCCACTCTGAGTACCTAGATCAATTTGCACCCTTAAGTGATTACGACTTACCTCAAGAGATGCGTATGGTTATGAAAAAATAGCTAAAATAAAATTTCAAAAACCTTTTTCTATAGCCTAATTGTTAATCAGTCTTTAATATTTGAGGGCTATAACAGTGTGAGTTATTTTTTATTAATACCAAATGTTAAAACAAAAAAATGAAAGAAACGAGGTAACTACTATGGCTAAAGAAGATTCAATTGTAATTGTCGGTATGGCTAGAACCCCTATGGGTAGCTTTATGGGAGGACTTTCTCCTTTATCTGCGAGTGATCTAGGCAAGTGTGCAATAGAGGAAGCTCTTAAACGTGCCGGAGTTAAAGGTGATGACGTTGACGAAGTTCTAATGGGCTGTGTTGTTCAAGCCGGCCAAGGTCAAAACCCTGCTCGTCAAGCCATGAGAAAAGCAGGTATCCCTGATAAAACAGGTGCAGCTACAATCAACAAAGTTTGTGGTTCCGGTATGAAATCCGTGATGATCGCTAAAGACAGCATCCTTTCAGGATCAAACAATATTGTTGTTGCAGGCGGTATGGAAAGCATGACTAACGCTCCTTACGGACTAATGAAAGCTCGTTCAGGATATCGTATGTTGCATGAAAAAATCATCGACCTTCTATTCAAAGATGGTCTTGAAGAAGCTTCAACAGGCGGCGGAATGGGTTCATACGGCGATGCAACAGCTGTTAAATATAACGTTACTCGCGAAGAAATGGATACTTTTGCTATTGAATCTCTAGCTCGTGCTAACCGTGCCATCAAAGATGGTGATTTCAAAGACGAAATCATCCCTGTAGTAATAGCTGATAAAAAAGGTGATATTACAATCTCTGAGGATGAATGTTCTAAAGGTGCTAAACCTGACAAGATCCCTACCCTTAAACCTGCCTTCTCAAAAGATGGTAGAGTAACAGCTGCAACTTCAAGCTCAATTGCAGACGGTGCTGCCGCTCTTGTTTTGATGAGACGCTCTGAAGCTGAAAAGCGCGGAATTAAAATCATCGCGGAAATTAAAGCTCAAGCTACTCATTCACAAGAACCTGAATGGTTTACTACAGCACCTGTAGGGGCTGTTAAAAAAGTTCTAGAAAAAGCAGGTTGGGCAAAAGATGAAGTTGATTTGTATGAATTAAACGAAGCTTTCGCAGTAGTAACTATGGTTGCTATGAAAGAACTTGGTTTACCTCACGAAAAAGTGAACGTAAACGGCGGTGCTTGTGCTCTTGGTCACCCGATAGGTTGTTCAGGCGCTCGTTTGATCGTTACATTAATCTCAGCTTTGCAAAAACGTGGTAAGAAAAAAGGCGTTGCTGCTCTTTGCATAGGCGGTGGTGAAGCTGTATCGGTTGCTATAGAACTAGCTTAATATAAGGTATTAAAAACAAGTGACCCAACGTAAGAAGAGAAAGATAAAACACCCTTATAGTTTATTGAAACAGTTTATTAAAAAAAATAAAAACACTGATTTTGGTAAATTAATAGTAGGTTTGTTTATCGCACTTCTCCTCTTCGTTGGGTACTTTGTTTATGACCTTCCTGATATTGAGAATGTAAAACCTTTAGATACTCGACCGCATATTGTGGTTCTTGCTAATGACGGAAGCAAAATCGCCAGCTATGGCGACAATAAAAGTAAAAACGTTGAACTTAAAGACGTACCGCAACATCTGATTGAAGCTGTGCTTTCAATTGAAGATCGTAGATTTTATCACCACTTCGGGATTGACCCTATAGGCATAGCCCGTGCGATGGTTGCCAATGTTCGTGCTGGACATTTTGTCCAAGGCGGCTCAACGATCACCCAACAGTTAACCAAAAACCTATTTCTAACACCTGATAAAACTTTAAGAAGAAAAATTCAGGAAGCCTTGATGGCTCTACAAATAGAGTTTAAATACACAAAGAATGAAATCCTCTCTGCCTACCTTAACCGAGTTTATTTTGGTGCTGGTGCTTATGGTGTAGATTCCGCTGCACATACCTATTTTAACAAAGACCTTAAAAACATTACCCTTTGGGAAAGTGCTATCCTTGCAGGCTTATTGAAAGCCCCTTCTCGCTATTCTCCTGCAACCAACCCTGAGCTTGCAAAAGAACGTGCTCAGTCAGTTATAGAATCCATGAAAGAAGCAGGATATATTAATAAAAATTCCAAAGTAGCAGTAACAGAAACTATCCGCCCTAATATAGCTTCGTATAACAAAGCTCTTAACAATTACTTTGCTGACTGGATCATAAACCAGATAGACAGTTTTGTGACTACATCTGACGGTGGAATTATAGTTAAGACTACACTTTCACCTAAGCTACAACTTTTAGCAGAAAAGAACTTAGTTGACCTGCATAACAAAATTTCCAAATCTGAAAGAGTTGGGCAAATGGCTTTGGTCACCCAAGCTCATGACGGTGCGGTTTTAGCTATGATTGGCGGGGCTGATTACAAAAGAAGCGAGTTTAACCGTGCTACTCAGGCTAGACGCCAGCCAGGATCAGTGTTTAAACCTTTTGTTTATTTAGCTGCTCTTGAAAACGGCTTCAAACCTGATGACGAAATTATGGACGAGCCTATAAACGAAAACGGCTATAGACCTGAAAATTATGACGGCAGATACTACGGTAAAATATCTTTGCAAAAAGCTTTGCAACGCTCACTTAACAGTGCCACCATTAATCTACTTAAAGAAGTAGGGTTTGAAAGCCTAATTAGCGTAGTTGAAAGAGCTGGGCTTGATATAACCATTAATCATGAATTATCAGCCGCTCTCGGAACTAATGAGGTTTCTCTTCTCTCAATTACAAACGCTTACAATATATTCTCTAACGGGGGAAAAGCCGTTTGGCCTTATGCCATACTATCAATAGAGAACGGCAATGGCGAAGTATTGTACCAACGCACCCCTTTTGAATACCAACAGGTTTTCTCATCTGACAATACAGAAAGATTAAACTATATGTTGGAAAAAGTAATAGATGAAGAAGGAACAGGCTACGGAGCAAAATATAGAACAAACTCTAGATTAGCAGGAAAAACAGGCACAACTCAAAACTATCGTGATGCTTGGTTTATAGGCTTTAATGATAAATACACAACTGGAGTTTGGATGGGTAACGACGATAACTCCCCTACCAACAGAATTGCGGGTGGCAAATATCCTGCAATGCTCTGGAGGGATTATATGATGCAGGCTTCATATTTGAATGTGCCTGAATTTGTTCAGCAAGATTTACTTAGCTATGAAGGCGGAAACTACTCCGAACCAGAAAAAGATGTGAGTGAAGGTGTTAGTGAAGGCGTTAACAACTTTATTGATATGATAGGAAAATGGGCTAAAACCCCACCTCAACCGACATCAGCTAAAGATTTCAACGATTAAAATTATATATTTGTTAAAACAAATTACTTCCATCACCGCCGGTAGTATTACCGTCACTTTGCGTAGTTTCAGGCTCAGTAGAAGTTGGGGCAACCACAGGAGCTTCCTGCGTAGTTTGTGGTTGAACTGGAGCTGGAGCTTGAGGAGCAACTTGAGGCTCAGCACTGGTTTGCAATGTTAAAGGAGCAGCCGGTTTAGGCTCTTCAATAATAAGTACAGGTTTTTGCGGAGCTACAGGAGCTGGTGCTACTGGTTGCACTTGAGCTTGTGGAGCAACGGCTACCGGCTGAACATTAATAGGTTGCGGAGTAATTTTTATTTGCACCGGAGTAGGATCCAAAGTTCTAGGATCAAAAGCTCTAGGATTAACAGGAGCCACAGGTTTTTGTGGTTCTATAACCGCCGGTTTAGGCTGCTCAACAGTTTTTGTCTCTAAAGATAAACTAAGTGCAGGTGCAGGCTCTTGTTGCGGAGCTTGAGGCTGCAATTCTTCCACAGTTTGCGGCTGAACTTGAGGCTCAATTTGCGGAGCAATATCTTCCGATAAAGACAAAGAAGGCTTTGGCTCTTCCACTATAGGAGCTGAAAAAGCAGGCTCAATAATTTGTTGTGACTGAATTGGTTGTGGAGCTTGAGGCTGTTCTTCCATTATTGGTTGCGGTTGCTCAACAACTGGTGCAGGAGATACAGGTTTTGGCTCTGCTACTACTTTAGGAGAAAGAGATGCTGGTTGCGTAGCAAAACTAGGAACTTTAGTTGGCGTTGCCGCCGCAGGAGTTACATTAGCAGGTAAAGATTTTACTCCACCACTGCTGCCAGCTCCGCCGCTGCCGCCCTTATTACTTCCACCTTTATCGCCTTCACCCTTACTTTTTTCTTTTTCCTCAGGCTTTTTTTCTTCTTTAGGTTTCGCAACAGGTGCGGGTGCTTTATGTTCTATTTTTTTAGCTGCTTCAACGTCTTCTGCCTCAGCTTCACCTCCGAATTTATCAAGAGCGATTGCTGTAAGCTCATCTGCTATTTGTGTAATGATAGCACCAACTGAAGCCTTGTCCATATTCTCGCCCTTTTCAGCAAGAACAGCAACACGACGGCGAATATCGGAACGAGCCGAACCACCAGGATAGTAAGCAGCCAAAAGTTTACGAGCTTGAGCCGCACCTAAGCGGTTATATAAACGGTTACGGATTGCAACGTCTTCAGCTGATGTAGAGAACGCCCACAATTCAATTGGGCCTAGAGTATTAATAAGGAACTGCTCATACTTACCGTCAACAGTACCTAGAACGAACAAGCAAGGAGCACCACTAGCCTTTGGACCAGTTAACCTGTGTCTCATAATCCATCTTGCAGTATCGGTCAAACCGAAACGTCTTTGAGTTTCGTCCACGGCAGTATCAGAAATCGCCGAACCCAAAATCCAGACACCTGTTGCCAAATCCACCATGTCGTCATCAAAGTCGTGCAACATTTGTGATGCAAGCACAATTTGGATACCGCGTTTACGTCCTTCACGAACGTCACGCACCAACTGACCGCGAACTGATTTAGAACTACTTGTACGGTGGAACTCGTCATAGCAGAGACGTTTAGGAGTTTCCGCAAAATCACGCAACCTTTGTTCGTGATAAGGGCGATATCTAACAGGCATCTGCACTAGAGCTTCTTCATTAATCCACCAAGGAGTAACCAGTGCATAGCGTGCCAACATATACATGATAGCTGTTTGTCTATCTGAAGTCGCATCACCCTGAGGACAAACGTCCGCTAAGTCGAGCGAGCAGATGCGGTTTTCATTTAAAGCGAACTTTGTAACTGATGATAAAATCGGGAATTCACGCACCGCTGAAGTTACCATACGTTCAAAGGCGTGAATAACACCTTCCGAGCTTGCTCCGATTGTAGTTTCGCTCAATAGGTTTTTAATTTGAGGTCTTCTAGCTGCGGCAACGGAGTCGCCTAATGTAGGAACAGCATAACGTTGAGCTATACTTGCTTCGTAAGTTAAACCTTTATCAAATAGCATATCAACCACGTCCCACCAATAAGCACCGTCTGCCACAGTGATCTCATGCTTTTGCAACATTTCATCAACTTCACGGCTGATACGAGGTAGATAAGGGCGAGGCTCGGCATTCGCAGTATTGTCATCACGCCAACGATACATTTCATCAATCACCATACCGGCAAGTTGAGGAATACCATCATAAGGTTCTTTTTGTCCCGCAGGAGTGCAGAGAAGAATTAGAAGCTCCACCAAGAAGCTACGTTCAGTAGCTTGAGGAACACGCATACCCAATTTAGTATCAAACGGGTTGATAGCATAGTCTTGGCTCATTTGCAGACGATAAGATACCGCTTGGTGACGTTTTTCAGCCGGCAAAGCATCTTTAATCAAAGAAATTAAACCCGCAGATGAAGGTCCTATATCGATAACAGCAATGAAAGGTAAGTCTGACATACCAGCAGCAAGACATGTTCCGAGGTTAAGCGTGTTCATTAAAACTGATTTACCACCACCAGGCTGAGCAAATACAAGGTCAAACCAAGTTGTTGTAACGTTGGTACCAGTTTGATAAGGCCAAACCCTACCGTCAGGAGTTCTGAACAAGATAGCACCCTGACCGAAAGGACTTGCTCCTCTTTGCCATGGTAATAATTTTAAAACTTCATACAAAGGTGCAATAGCTGGAGGAGCTGTTGAAGCACAAGCAATACCTAAAGCGGAAGACATTACGCAATCAAGCGGATCTCCCGTAACATAGGATGCTTGACAATATCCCCAACTTTCAATTGATTGAATAAGAGCAGAAATTCTTGTTTCAAGCTCTTCAATTTGACCTTTAGGAGCCCAAGTACAGAAAGAGGCTCTAAATTTAACTACAGGTTCATTTCTTGAAATTTCGGTCAAGGCTTCTATTGAATCCCTGATCATACGGTTACTCGCGTTTGTAACTGCTAAAATGGAGGTCATAAAGCTTTGCATAGCCATACCTTGAACTCCACCACCTTCAATCAGGAAGGAAATTCTAAAAGGTATTCCGTTTTCATTAAGTCTATCTAACAATGCAGGAAACGGTATAGACTCCTGCGGGGCTAACACCAAATCAACTCCACCCCAAATATAGTTACCCATTTCAATTACATGGTCATTTATTACTTTTGCAGGATAAGAAGCTAATTGGTATTTAAGCGAAGGCCACAATATTTCAGACATATCGCCCCTGTGCTCAGGAGCACGAGGAGGAATAGGATCACCCGGTAAACAAGGTGACCAATTGCTGTTAACGCCCATTTGGAAAAGGTTCATCCTGATAGCTTTAAGAGCATCATGAACTGCTAACATCTCACTCTTAATTCCGACCTCGCCTAAAGAAACCCTTATTGAATCACTAAAGTTTTCATGCTTAGTTCTTAAACCTGCAATACCCGCATAAGGATACTGTGCGTCTTTAGCATTAACCCATTTTATCTTGCGGGATCTTTCAACTTCCCTAGCAAAATCAGACTTATTAAGAGCAGAAGGTCTTGTCCACAAAACAAAATATATTTCCTCAGACGCTAAATAATTGGAAAGGTGTTTTTCTTTTTCATTAAAAATATCACCTATTTCAAGACCTATATTTTCAGCCGCCCTACGGTTAGGAGCAAGAAGCTTTTTCAGCTTATCTAATATGAGGTCAGGGTTACGTGCAAAATAAACCTGCATAGCATGACCCGGCTTATCAAATTTTGTACCAAATTTAACGACAGAGTCCGAAATTATTCTTTGATATTCCTGATTACCTATAATCTGGTAAGAGCCGTCTATTCTCAAGACACTCACTAAAGAACCATCTTCTGCCGCAAGGGCGTAATCACTATCCGCAGTCTCAAGTCTGATAAAGGACTCAATAGGCTGCTTCAGCGTCTTCAAAAGCGGTTTAAAAATAATATCAAGAAAGCTCATAAATTCCCCAACCCATTAAACACAACTTTATAATCAATATTAATGATTTACAATGAAAAAAACAAATCCGATTTAATCAAATTGTTCGCGGTTTTATTGACTAGTTTAAAAATTAGATTTAAAATCACTACAAATTGAGTTTTCATTATCATTTACATTTGGAGGGATTTTAAACATGAATAGAAAAGTTCATCTATTTTTGATTTTCATATTTACATTAGCGTCTTTCTACATAATTCCAACATTACATAATGCAGCGAATGCTCAGGATAATTTAACTTCTGGTTACCCTGACTTTTCAAATCTTGCGGAAAGACTCCTTCCTACAGTGGTTAACGTATCCACAACAACAAAACTCGACAAAAAACAAATGGTAATGCAACAATTACCTGAAGAACTATTAAAAGAACTTGGCCCTTTCAAGGACTTATTTGAAAGTTTTAATCAAGGTAGGGGCAGAGACTCTGAAGGATCTAACCCTAACAATAAAATCTCATCTCTAGGCTCAGGCTTTATTATAGATGCAGAAAAAGGTTATGTAGTGACCAACAACCACGTAATTGACGGGGCTGATGAAATTCAAGTGATATTAAATGACAATACAACTATAGATGCCAAACTGGTTGGCAAGGATGAGAAAACTGATATCGCCCTACTTAAGGTTGAAACTAAAGAAAAACTAGTAGCGGCAACTTGGGGAGATAGTGACCAACTTAAAATAGGATCATGGGTACTTGCCATAGGCAACCCGTTCGGCCTTGGCGGAACAGTTACCGCCGGTATAGTTTCAGCTCGCGAACGTGATATCAACAGTGGCCCTTATGACGACTACATCCAAACCGATGCTTCAATCAACCGTGGTAACTCGGGCGGCCCTATGTTCAATACTAAGGGTGAAGTTGTAGGTATCAACACCGCAATTTTCTCAACCATGGGCGGAGGTTCGATCGGAATAGGATTTGCAGTTCCTGCAAACATGGCTAAAGACGTTATAGACCAACTTATAAAATACGGCTCAACAAAACGCGGTTGGCTAGGCGTAAACATTCAACCTGTAACCCCTGAAATTGCAGAAAGTTTAGGACTTGAAAAATCTATGGGAGCTATGGTTGCAAGTGTCACTCCTGATAGCCCTTCAGAGAATGCTGGTATTGAAACAGGTGATATTATCTTGAAATTTGACGGCAAAAAAATAGAAGAAATGAAACAACTGCCTAGACAAGTTGCCTCTGCCGAAGTAGGAAAAAAAGTTGAAGTAGTCGTTTGGCACAAAGGCAAAGAGAAAACTGTCTATGTTACTCTAGGTCAACTTGAAACAGCTGAAAAAGACGGTTTAGTAGAAAAGCCTGAATCTATTAACTCTAAAAAGTCTAATGACGACAACTTCAAGATTAAAGATCTCGGTTTAAGCCTTGCTTCAATAACCCCTGAGCTTCGCAGTAAATACAGATTTGATGACTCCGTAAAAGGCGTGATAATAACAGAAATAGACCCTGACAGCTCAGCCGCTCAAAAAGATATCCATCCCGGTGATGTTATTCTTGAGTTTGAACAACAAAAGGTATCTACCCCTAAAGAGATAGCTAAACTAGTGCAGGAAGTAAAAGATAAAAACAAATCTTCCGTACTATTGTTTGTCTCACGTGATGACAACAAGCTCTTTGTAGCTTTGAAACTGAAACAAAAATAATTTGATAACAAAAGAAAATAAACAACTTGTTATAGCAATAGGAGGAGCAACGGCCAGCGGTAAATCAGGCCTTGCTCTTACCTTGGCTCAAAAATTGAATGGGGTAATATTGAACTATGATTCCCTTCAATTATATGATGGCTTGCCTATACTAACCGCTCAACCTTCAGATAAAGATTACGCTACCGTAGAGCATCGCCTATATTCATTTGCTGACCCTAAAGACAGTTTTTCCGCGGTAAAATGGCGAAGTGCTGCCCTTAAAGAAATAGATGATTTAAGAGCTGAAAACAAAACACCTATATTGGTTGGAGGCACAGGCTTCTACATTAAAACTTTACTGGAAGGTTTAAGCCCAATACCTGAAGCTGATCTAAAAATAAGGGAAACTCTTATCGAAAAGCACCATACCATAGGCGGTAAAGCTTTTTTTGAAGAATTCGCCCTGGTAGATAGCATAACATCAGCCAACCTAGACCCTGCCAATACTCAAAGAGTTATAAGGGCGTGGGAGGTTTTGCTTGCAACAGGAAAACCTTTGGCTGAGTGGCAAAAAGAGCCTTTGATTGCACCACCTGAGCATCTTGCGTTTTATGTAATAAACCTTATGCCTCCACGTGAAATTCTTTATCACTCCTGTAATACGCGGTTTGAAAAAATGCTGGATATGGGGGGGATGGAAGAGGTTACTGAATTCAAACACAAATATGAAGGGATTGAAGTTACCCTTAATAAAGCCTTGGGTTATAAAGAGTTATGCTATTATCTGGATAATAAAATCACTCTTAAAGAAGCCATCGAAAAGGCTCAACAGGCAACCAGAAATTACGCAAAACGCCAGACCACATGGTTTAATAACCAGATTAAAGCAAACGTTACGCTAGATACCGCTGACAAGGGAATTGATTATATAGTTAAGACAGTTTTTGACCTTTAATAAGGTTATGTGTAACATAAGCCAAGTAAAGTAATTTTTAAAAGGAGAAGTTATATGAGTAACAATTTTAATTCAACAGAAGTAACTAAACTGCAAAACTATCTGCAAAATAAACTAGGTAATAAAAATATAACAATCTCTCAACGTAAAGACATCAAAGATTCAATTGAAGTGCTCCTTGCCGGAGAATTCATAGGCGTGATTTACAAAGACGAAGATGAAGGCGAAATATCCTATGACTTCAACATGGCTATACTTGATATAGATTTAGAAGATTAAAAACCGCGGGGCATTTAGTTTGAAATTATACGACCAAACACTAAAAGAAATTTTTCAAAAAATTCCTATAATGTACAAAATGGTAATTATCGCCGGTTGCGGTTTTCTTCTTTTTACATTTTCTTTTATTTTGTACAATCTCTACGCAAAAACCGTAAAGATGACCTCGCCTTACTTTATTGAAATGGAAAATGCACCTAAAAATATTTTAAGTATGTTTGACCCCTCAATATCGGAAGATCCAGCTAACTTTTTAGTCGGTATGGCTTTTGCTGCACAAACAGAAGATAACATAAGCATCAGATTAGCCGTTGCAAACCCTAAGTGTGAAAAATGGACATTTCTTAAACACGGCATCGAAGGAAAGAAAGATATTCTTATCGCTCCTGACGGTATTTCAGAGTTTAGAGATGGAATATGGAGAGTTGAAACACCCTCTCTAGTTTACGACCCAGATGATAAAGGCAAAGAATGGAAGTTGTTTGCTTATAAATATTTCTGGTCTCCTAAAGACCCTATAAATGCTGCAATAAAAATAGCAAAATACTACGGGATAATCACTTACAAATATACTTCTGATCTTTTTAATGGAGATTGGTCTGATGAAAAATGGCTGTTTTCTCCCGCACCAGGGTCACCACCTCCACCTTACCAATCTCTTATAGGGTTTCACTTAAACTCTTTAAGCCCTGAACTTGCTAATGTTACCAGCTATTCTCGCCCTAGCGTTATTTATCACAACGGAATGCTGTTTATGGCTCTTTCAGCTTTCACTAATAAAACCACTCCTGACCGATTGATACTTCTTGCCTCAGCTGATCACGGGCAAAACTGGAAATATCTAGGATCACCTATCGTAGAGAGTGATGCCAAATATATTGAAGACTCTACAAACTTTAAAGGTGCAAATCTTATAAAGTTCAAAGGCGAAGTTTATTTAGCTGCAGTGTTCGGCAACGAAGAGAGCGATACAGGCACAACTATTCTAAAGTTTAAAGACATCAATAAGGCTGAAATAAAACGCACCCCTGTTGAAAACTCTCCTGTTGTAGAAAATTCATTTAAAAGATTTTCTAAAAAGACCAAGGTTTCTAATGGCGGTTTCATTGGCTATTCAGATGCCTGCCAAAAACCAGGTATAGTCGTATCTGAGCAGAACTCCGAAACCGGACAATTTAAACTTATACAAACTTTTGAGGATCCTTTATAAAAATGTCTTCTCTTTATTTTAAATACGCTGCAATGAACTCGGGCAAATCAACCCAGTTATTGCAGGCTCATTACAATTACCTTGAACGTGGGATGTTTCCCGTGGCTTTAACCGCGAAAATAGATACCCGCACGGCCGAAGGAGTTATTGCCGCCCGCATAGGTTTACAGCTTCCAGCTTACACCTTTGATGAAAATACGGATATATTCAACCTTATAAAAACAATACATGACAAACAAACGGTTGCAGCAGTCTTAATAGATGAAGCCCATTTTTTAAAAGAGAAGCACGTATTCCAATGTGCAAAAATAGTCGATGATTTGAACATTCCCGTTTTATGCTACGGCTTGAAGGCTGATTTTTTAGGAAAACTATTTGAAGGTTCTGAAGCCCTTCTACGTTTAGCTGACAATATAGAGGAAATAAAAACAATATGTTGGTGCGGAAAAAAAGCCACGCAAAACGCACGTATAGACGAAAATGGAAACATGGTACGTGAGGGTGAACAGATAGTAATTGGCGGAAACGATATGTATATATCTCTATGCCGCAAACATTTTTTAAACGGGCAATCAAAACCAATTAAGGGCAAAGAAAAGGGATAAAATGGCATTAGAAATAGAACGCAAGTTTTTAATAAAAAATGATGATTGGAGAAAGTCCGCTGGAGAAGGCGTTCCTTACGTCCAAGGATATATATTCAACGTAGATGAAAAAGTCTTAAGAATAAGAATTGCCGGAGACGAAGCCTTTGTAACTATAAAAGGCTTAACTGAAGTTAAAGAGAGCATTGCCAGACTGGAGTACGAATACTCAATACCTATGCAAGACGCTAAAGAAATGTTGGAAAGGCTATGCAGCGAAGGGAAGGTGGAAAAACTCCGCTATAAAATACCTTATAAAGGTTTCGTATGGGAAGTGGACGAGTTTAAGGGCAACAATCAAGGTTTAATTATTGCCGAGGTGGAACTCGAAAAAGAAACAAACTTCGTATCCCTTCCTTCATGGGTAGGTGACGAGGTTACTTCAGACATACGTTACAACAACTCATTTCTGGCGAAGAACAATCTGAAAGCTTAAATATCCAGATTAGCTTCCAAGGCATGGCTTTGAATAAATTCACGGCGTGGCTCAACTACATCCCCCATCAAGGTTGAGAAAATCTCAGACGCTACGTCATCTTTTTCAACCTTAACCTGCAATAAAGAGCGACTATCAGGATCAAGAGTAGTTTCCCAAAGTTGTTCTGGGTTCATCTCACCTAGACCCTTATAGCGTTGGATATTCAAACCCTTCTTAGCTGTCTCCATCATCTTAGAGAACAAGTCATAAGGGCCTTTAATAGTAGTCTCATTACCTTGAGTATCCACCAAATAACCTATGCCGTTAAAATAATCTGTGAATATTTTATAATGCGAAGCTATACGCTGACCGTCATTACTGTCCAGATAATCATTGCTAACTTCAGCTTTAGTCTCAACTCCGCGTATTACACGAACAAGAGAAAATCCACTTTCAGCATCATAACTGCCCTTCCAGCCTTTTTCGTATACATCAGCCAAATCGTTCAGTCTTCCCGCTATTTTCTCCGCAGTTTCACTATTACGTTTTGCAGGGTTAAAACCATCGCAAGCCGCTATCTGCTCAATAACGTCATGATTTCCCAACCTGTTAACCATCTGCTCCATAGCATCTTTAACTGTCTTGGACAAATACAATATATTCTGCAAATCACGTCCTATAACTATGTTTTTATCTGCTGTTCTGAAACTTATACCTTCAATTGCACTTTCAACCAGATAACTTACAAGAGCTGCTTCGTCTTTAATATATTTTTCCGAACCCTTACCACGTTTAATTTTAAACAAAGGAGGTTGTGCTATATACAAATACCCACGTTTAATAACTTCAGGCATATGACGATAGAAGAAAGTAAGTAACAGAGTACGAATGTGAGAACCATCAACGTCCGCGTCGGTCATGATTATTATTTTATGATAACGCAATTTATCTATATTAAATTCTTCATTGCCTATACCAGTACCAAGAGCTGTTATAAGAGTACCAACCTCAGCAGAACCTAACATTCTATCAAAACGAGCACGCTCAACGTTCAAAATTTTACCCTTAAGCGGCAATATTGCTTGAGTTCTACGATTACGAGCCTGTTTAGCCGAACCACCTGCGGAATCTCCTTCCACCATGAATAATTCAGATAGTGCGGGGTCTTTTTCTGAACAGTCAGCAAGCTTACCCGGCAGAGAAGATATATCCAACAAACCTTTACGGCGAGTTAGATCACGAGCCTTGCGTGCAGCTTCACGAGCTGTTGCGGCTTCAACAATTTTACCCACAATCTTTTTGGCATCAGAAGGATTTTCTTCCAACCAAGTGGAAAAATGTTTAGACAAGATAGATTCAACAACCGGACGCACTTCAGAAGACACTAGTTTATCTTTAGTCTGGCTTGAGAATTTAGGATCAGGCACTTTAACTGAAAGTATACAAGTTAAGCCTTCACGCATATCCTCACCTGTAAGGGCGATTTTCTCTTTCTTCATTAAACCTGAAGTATCAGCATACTGGTTTAGCGTACGAGTAAGAGCCGCCCTAAAACCTGCCAAGTGAGTACCACCATCACGCTGCGGAATATTGTTGGTAAAGCAAAGAGTATCTTCATAATAAGCATCTGTCCATTGCATAGCTATTTCAACTGTAATACCGCTTTCTTTATCTTCTTCCTGAGCTGTAATAGCAGGCTGATGCAGAGCGTTTTTAGAACGGTTAAGATATTCAACAAAGGCTTTTATACCACCGTCATAATGAAGTTCTATCTCTTTCTTTTCTTTTTTACGATCATCAGTCAAAAAGATGCGTACACCAGAATTTAAAAACGCCAATTCACGTAAGCGATGCTCCAAAGTAGCAAAATTGAATTCAAGCGTAGTAAAGGTTTCAGCTGAAGGATGAAAAGTAACTTCAGTTCCTTTTTTACTTGCATCACAATCGCACACTGATTTAAGAGGAGCTTCAGCATCACCATGACGGAAACGCAAGAACCATTCTTTACCTTCACGCCAAATACGCAAATCTAATCTTGAAGAAAGAGCGTTAACAACCGAAACACCCACACCATGCAGACCACCCGAAACCTTATAAGAGTTTTGGTCAAATTTACCGCCGGCGTGCAATTGGGTCATAATAACTTCTGCCGCTGATACACCTTCTTCTTTGTGAATAGCAACAGGAATACCACGGCCGTTATCACGTACAGTAACAGAACCATCCGCGTTAAGAACAACATCTATTCTGTTACAATGTCCTGCTAAGGTTTCATCGATAGCGTTATCAACAACTTCATAAACCATGTGATGAAGGCCTGTACCATCATCAGTGTCGCCTATATACATACCAGGGCGTTTACGAACGGCATCAAGTCCTTTTAAAACTTTAATGGAATCCGCACCGTAATAACTACTATCTTCAGTTTTTTCAGAAGTTTCTTTAACCGTATCGGTCATAATTTTTCCTATAAAAATATTGTTTAATTAATGTTGTTAATATAGCAAATTTTGGCATTTAAAGATAGCGTTTTGAATCATTAATTTTTCTAAAAAATTAATGTAAATCAATAACTTATTAGTTTTCATAACGTAAAATTATCTATTTATGAATGACAAGCAAAGACATCAACAAAGCACAGGCGACAATGCCGAAACCTGACTTCACATCACCTTCTTCCTTATGTTTTAAAAAGTAATAAATAACACTTATCAACACAGGAGATAATTGACCTAAAACCGTGCCATAAGCAGGGTTTGGTATAGTTATCATCGCCGTATTTTTAAAGGTCATTGACCCTATCCAAAGAATGGCAAAAAACAACCCTACCTTAACGGCATATTTATTAAACAAAAAATTAATATTGAATTTTCCAAATTTGTTCTTATTAGTCGAATAAAGGTAAGCCGCCATAATTGGTATAACCCCCACAGACTGCAAATACATATAGCAGAAAACAACCCCATCATGAGAGCCTTTGCTCATAGAAAACTTATTAAGCACTCCTGTTACAGTATAACAAAGCACCACGGGCAACATTGCAAATAAAGCCTCACGGCTTACTTCACATTTTTTAATTCTCATGGAGAAAAACACACATCCTGCCATTGCTAGAACTATTCCTGCTGTTCTAAAAGGCTCGGAAATATACTTTCCTATAAGCTCGGGCTCAAAAAACAACCAAACAACAAAGGTGGTAAATATAGCAAGCGGAGTTGTTCGAGAAACAACACCACCACCGTATTTGGAAGAAACATTGAAAAGACGGGTATCAGCAAAAGCTCCAAAAAACGCGGTAGCAAAAACAGCTACATAATAGATAGGGTTTTCAGGCCAGTCGATAATAAACATAAATGGGGTCATAAGTGCAACAGTGCAAACTCTAGCCCAAAAAACCAAGACACTTCCTGGTATTTTAAAATACTGGTTAAGTAGCACTATGAAGGTTGAAATAAATACCGCTATTAAGTTGGCATATATCCAATTACCCTCGCGAGTAAAAAACTCAAAAAAATCCACTTTAACTAATCCTCTTTTCCATTATTGTTCCATGATCCGTATAAAAAAACTTTGCCTTATCCTTTAAGGTTTCAAAAATCCTATCGCTTGTTCCCGTAAGCCATATCTGCCCGTTAAGAGAACGCAAAACAGAAAACAACTGCTCCCTCCTCTCATCATCCAGATGTGCCGCAACTTCATCTAGCAGAATTATAGGAGAAAAGCCCTTCTCCGCCTGTATCATCAAGGCATGACCTAGAATTATAGACATAAGCAGAGCCTTTTGCTCCCCTGTTGAGCATTGATCAGCCGGCATAGATTTATCTGCATAAAAAATCTTCAAATCACTTTTATGAGCACCGTCAGAGGTCTTTTTATTATCCCTATCTGCTTCACGATTTTCCTTTAACCTAGTCTTTAACTTATTCTCTATTTCAACTGCGGGGGAGTTTTGCATCTCCTGCTCTATCCAGTTTTCAACGGTCAGAAGAGGTTTAGGGAATAGAGGAGACACTATCTCCAAATCCTGTATATGTTCCTGCAGGCGGTTTACAAGGTTTATTCTCGATGCCGCAATAGAAACCGAGTTTTCTGCCATTTGTTTTTCTAATGTAGCAAGCCAAATTGCATCTAACCTACCCTCGCCCTGCAAAAGCTTATTACGTTCACGCATAGCCTTTTCGTAACGGCTTATTCTTGTAGAATGCTCCGGCTCATAAGCCGAAACTAGCCTGTCTAAAAACCTTCTACGCTCTGAAGTTCCCTCTATAAACAAACCATCCATTTGCGGAGTAAGCCATACTATAGAAACATATTCTGAAAGCAAACTCTGGTTTTTAACATCTTCGCCGTTAATTCTGACTAGGCGTTTTTGCAAATCCCTGTCAAGTCCAGTGCCTATTTTTAACTTATCTCCACCCATCATCACCGCTTCAACAGAGACCGTCCATACATGGCTTTCAGGCAGATTGCGGTTTTTCATTTCAACCAAGCCCGCATTACGCAAACCTCTACCCGGGGCTAGCAAACTTATAGCCTCTAACAAATTAGTCTTCCCCGCACCGTTTTTGCCAGTGACAACCACAAACTTCACAAACTCATCTGTGCCGTTTGCGTCCAGATTAATTCTGGCAGCTTCATAATTGCGAAAATTACTTATATTTATACGGGTAAGATTAAGCATAAATTTTATTGTTTTTCATCAAAAGTTTCACTTGAGAATAAAGCCTCATTTTTAAGAGCAAATTCCTCAACCGTGATAGACGGAGCGAATTGGGATAAATAAGGCTCCATACCTGAGGCGTAATGAGGCTCTAAACTGAACTGCTGATTATTAATATAGTTAAGTACAAAAATACCGCTCACTACACCGAAAGCGAATAATGCTGAAGTGATCAACCTTTTCTTCTCATTCATTGCATTGGTAAAACAAAGAGAAGTGTATATAAGCAAAGTTATAGAAGTAAAGTTAACAATATAATTTACAACAGCAGCAAACAAATTTTCATTAGCTAGGTAATTGGTATAGGACAACAAATACCAAACGCCCACACTGAATATCAGATAAAGAGAAATTACCGTCATATGACGAGCAAAATTAGTTTTATTGATAGTAATACGACTAGCAACCGACCATAAAGCCGACCATAACATCACGATACCCAACGCCCCCGCCGCCGTGGCAGCAGTAACAACCTGTCTCTCGTCAGTCCAGATTTCAAAATAAGCCCACAACTGCATAACCGCAAATGCTGCAAATAATGACACCAAAGCACTGTAAGGTTTTTCTATCAACGCTATAAGGCTGTTTTTCTGTTCAAGTTTAATAGCGGGTACAACTTTATGCTCTTGCGACAAGATTCTTATCTCAGTCATACCTAAGTTAATTTTTTCTCCCGACTTCACCGCAGCATCTTTTAAATGCCTTTTATTTATCATCGTGCCGTTTATAGTGCCTAAATCACGCACCACCCAGCCGCCTGCATTACCGGCGATAATTTCCAAATGGCTATCATCAACATAAGGGTCAGTCAATATTACATCGTTATCAAAACCGCGCCCAATTTTCACAGGGAATTTTTCGCATATATGGTAGCTTGCGTTGGTTTCTCCTGTATGAGAGATAACTTCTATTATTGTTTTCATTTAGAAGCCTCCTTTATGCTCTCAATAAACTTTGTCGAAAGCTTAATTGAGTTTTCCTTGGAAACCCCTTGTGAGATCAAAGTCACGCTGAAGCCTTGTTTTTCTGCCCCAAGCTTCGCCATATACAAATGCATATCAAAAATTTTAGGATAGTTTTTATATTTGCGAACGCAAAAACTTGACTTCCACTTGTGTCCTGCAATTTTTATGAAACTGTCATTGCACTCAAAATTCGTGACGTCATTTTCAGTGGCATTCTTATAATCTCCATCAGGATAACCATACTGCCCTTCATAAAAATCATAGAACTGCAGAAGGTTGAGATTCTTCTTTGCTGTTATGTAGTCATACTTATAAGCTATAGCACCAGTATCAAAATCATTGTCTATAAATATTCTGTCTTGATTTGAACACATGGAGTAAAAGAATTTATATTCATCTTTTTCCTTATGATTAACGCCACCCCAGCATTTAAGTTCCTTACTGAACTTTCCGGGAACAGAGAACATCCCAAAATCAGCTCTAGGCCAAGTTTTGTTCAAAATCATCGAAACATCTTTGTCTTGGCGTGCCAACAGTTGGTTTTGAATTTCATTTTTAGCATCTTTAATAAAATCATATCCCTTAGGTTTCTTCTTAAACTTGTCTACAAGCTGTACCAAACCTTTAACAGGCATTAAAAAACTTATCTGATTGCCCGCAGTCGCCACGTTGATGCCCACAACTGCACCGCTATGACTAATAGCAGGCCCGCCGCTCATACCTGGGTTAAGAGAACCTGAAAAATGTATTTTATCTATCAAACTGTCAGCTGCTATACCGTTGTAAGTTCCCTCGATAATTGTAAAGCCTATATCGTGAGGATTACCAATAGAGAATATCTTTGTTCCCTTAGCTACCTGAGGGGCATCAAGTGACAAAAATGCATTACCCGGTTTTTCCATTTGTAAAATAGCCAAATCATTTATTACATCCGCGGATAGTATTTTCAACTTGCCGCGATTATCCCCATCATTTAAAAATTCAATACGATTATTTTCAGGACGATGAATAGCTTCAGCCACCACATGGTAGTTGGTTGCTATCATGCCGTTTTTACTGATTTGGAAGCCTGAACCAATGCCTGTTTTCTTGCCTGAAGCGATATCTACCACCTCTACCTGATAAACCGCAGAGCCGTATTGTTTATACAAGAATTCCGCCTCATCTGTCTTGAAACTCTTTTCCTCCGCTGCCACAGGGAGAGCTGTAACCGAAAAGACTAACGCCGCCAATAAAATTATTTTTTTACAGTAACTAATTTTAAAATTCCTTCTTATAAAAATTATCTTTTTGCTATTTCAGTTTTTGTTTCGCTATATATCTTTTCCAAAGATTGAGCATATTTGGAAATTATTTCAAGTTCATCATGATTTTTAGCGTGTTTTTGAATTTTTCTAGCCATGTGACTTAAAGCATCAAGCCCGAAGTTTGCAGCAACCCCACAAATAGTGTGGCTAGAAGTATATATAGCGTTTACATCTCCGCTCTTCATCGCGTTATTTAAAGAGATCAACTCTTTATCTACAGAGTTATAAACATCCTTCATAATTTTTGTGAACTCGTTAGGAGACATCTTTTTATGTATCTCGTTGAATATATCTTCGTTTACCGTCTGATAAGCAAAATCAATCTCAAAACCGCTGCCACTTAAAGCTTCAGTTCCTTGAAGTTCTTCTATACCTGTCTCTTTATTCCTAACGCTTCCCATAGAGGCTTGGCTCGCAGCGGCACTAACACCGCTCTTTTTATGTTCAACAATATTGCTGATTATTTTTTCAAGCTTTGCACTTTCTATAGGCTTACCTATATAATCATTCATACCCGCTTGTATACAACGGGATATCACGCTGTTATCAGTATGAGCTGTCATAGCGATTATAGGGGTTTTACATTTTCTTCTATCTTTCATGTTTCTGATCAAACCCGTAGCCACTATACCGTCAAATTCCGGCATTTCCAGATCCATGAACACCGCATCGAAATATTCTTTCTCCATAGCGTTTACAGCTTGGTTAGCAGAATTGGCAGTTACTACCCTTCCCAAATCCTTACCCAGAACCATGGAAATAAGCTTGCAATTAGCTTCATTATCATCAACCACCAAAACATTGACTGTCTTTTTTTCTTCTTGAGTTGCCTGTTTTACAGGAGAGTTTGATTGTTGATTTAGTTTCTGATCAACAATTTTTTTGTCAAAAGTTACATTGAAGAAGAATACTGTACCTCTATTCTCCTGACTTTTAAAATCTATATTTCCACCCATGGAATTAACAATGTGCTGACAGATAGAAAGCCCCAGACCCGTACCGCCAAAACGTCTGGTAACGCTAGCTTCCCCTTGTATATAAGGTTTAAATACCGTATCCCTAGCCTCCTCAGGAATACCTATGCCTGAATCTTCTACCGAAAACAATATTTGATGCTTACCTTCCTTCTCACCTGTATATTTAACATCTAACCTCACATGACCTTGGCTTGTGAATTTGATGGCATTATTTATAAGGTTTGTAAGTATCTGGCTTAAACGAGTAGGGTCACCCGCAACTATCTTGGGAACTCTAGGGTCAAAACTAAGTTTAAATTCAAGTTTTTTATCTTTGGCAAAATGTTCCATGATATCAAAAATATTTTGCACCACTTCACGCAGATTAAAATTGATTGTTTCTATCTGCATATTTCCGGATTCCGCCTTTGACAAATCCAGTATGTTATTTAACATTGACAGTAAGGTGTTTCCTGTCTTCTGCAGAGTTTCCACATATTCACGTTGCATATCGCTTAAATGGGTATTACTAAGCAGGTTAACCAGTGCCATTATGCCCGTCATAGGAGTACGTATCTCATGGCTAACCGTAGCAAGGAAGTTGATTTTCTCTACATTAACCTCTTTAGCTTCATTCAACTTTTCATGCTCATGTTTTTTCAAATCCATAAGCAAATCTTTTTCGCTCTGCATAATATCTAATATGCGGTTGCGACTAACCATTTCATAAGTTCTCTTCAACTCTTCTTCAGTTTCTATTCTCAGTAGATTTTGCTTTTCACGCTTTTCAACTATTTTCTTTTTATAGTTAACAATATTAAGCGTAAATACATGAAGCATTAATATGTGTGCAATATTACTTACCAAATGAATATTCAAATCAAACAATTTAATTTCATATACACCCGTTTCATACAACAATCTTCCTGCGAGCAAGATAATCCATGTAAGTAAAAAGCCGAAGGAATCTATAGATTTCACATCTTGTTTTGAAGAGAACAAAGTTTTTAAAATTATAAAACCTGGCACAGCCAGAGAAAGAACTCTAAAAATTGCCAAATCTGCATATTCGTTTAAGTCATAATTCAAACCGCTGACGAATACCACAGCCACGCCTAATATTGAAGCTATAATGGACATATTAGAAGTAGCGGTTTCACCCTCACCTTTTATAGGAGACAAAACAAGTTGTGCCAAGAAAAGAGCCATTATAATCTGTGCTACAAAAATCATATCCAGGTAAACAGCCATAGTATTATTGCCGTAAGGTATGATCTCATCTGAAACATTGTAGACGGTCAAAAACAGCATAGTATAAATGCTGAGCATAAAGTTTGCAGGATCTTTCCACCTCAGATACAAAGAAAAAGAAATAACAGTTAAAATAACCATAAACAATGTAACTAAACCGCTATTCATTGTTTCTTGGCTGTTTTCCTCAGCATAGGCAGAACGCTCTACCATTTTAGGAGAAATATTAAAAGGAAACCCCTTAAGAGGTTCTATATAAACAGCAAAGGTTTTTGTTTGATCTGTAGGTATGTAAACAGGAACAGCGTTGGCTTTTTGCCCTTCTAAATGTTTTTTGTTTTTTACGTGTCTACCGTCAATCATAATATGACGTTCAAGATTATCGCTAGAGAACAAAGTAACTACGTTTGACACACCCATTACGCTTTTACTACTTCTACCAAAATCTATAAACCACACGTTTCTCAGAGTGTCCAAATTTTTAACTCTGAACATCAGCCAATACCCGCTGACATCGTATTTAAATTTATAATTACTTAAAATAGTACCCTTGCCCGAGGTGTATTCACCCATAGCATCATACAATTTTTTATCTTTGTTTGCAGATTCTATAACCCTTACATACGGAGCAAGATCGTATGAATTACCTTCACGAAGTTTTAGGATATCAACAACATCTTCAGCTTTTGAGACAGAAGATATTGTACAAAAAGAAACCATTAGGCAGAACACCGCCAGCAGGCTAAAAAACGGCTTTATTTTATTAAGCAAGCAACATCCCCTCACACAGTTTTTTGAAACAAATACCCCTGCGTAAATAATAGCTTTCATTTGATTTAAACTCAATATTTGCTTTTATTTTAATATTAATTTAGAATTCGGTTAAATTTTTAAAATAACTGTGTGAAGTCGAAAAATGACAATCAAGAAAACCCTTATATTTTGTTTTTTTATTATATTCTGCCTTACCTCCTTCGGAGCTAAAGCTCAGGAGCAGGATCCAGATGTTGCCTCTGGTAATCTTCTTACCGTTTCCGATATAAAAATAGACAAAACGGACAAAAACGCGGTTGCCGCCAGAGAAAAAGCTCTTGTGGAAGCAAAAAGAAAAGCCTTGCTCGAATTAGTGAAAAGGATGCTAGACCCCGCAGATGCCGCAAAATACAAACTGCCTGATGACCAGACCATAAGTACTCTGGTAATGGACTTTGAAGTGAAGAATGAAAAGCTCTCAACTAACCGTTATATGGCTGATTTTACTGTAAGTTTTAATGAAAATACAGTCGAGTTTATTAAAGGTGCTGAAAATGCTTTTGACACAACAACAACTAATCAGAGCACAGAAACTTCAAACTATGCTTATAGCCCAACTGCCGAAACCACTGCTGCTAGTGAAAGTTATTCAACACCAGTTCAAGATAAAAGAATTTTAGTTTTGCCTTATTACAAAACCGTCTACGGAAAAAACATATTATGGGAAGATCCTAATCCGTGGCGTAGTTCTTGGCAGGAAATTAGCGGTAAAAAGTTAGCCACTAATGTTTCCGTAACTTCTCCTTTAGGAGATATTGAAGATGTATCATTAGGTAGCTCCTCTGATATCTGGCAGGGTGAACCTAAAACTATCAAAAAACTGAAAGACAAATATTCCGCAACTGAAGTGATGATTGTTCTTGCCTCAAGAACAGAGACAGGATTGAAGGTTGATGTCTATAACTACCGCAAAGATAACTTCAATCTGGACAAATCCCTCACTGAATATTTTGATGGTTTAGACTACAGACCAGTAGTATCTGATGTTTTAGCTAATGAAGAGCTCTTTGTAAAATCAGGCAACACTTTACTTCAATCTTCTAAAGATACCCCTAAAGGTCTTGCTATGAATATCTCCATGAAATTGGCTAATTTCAAAGATTGGATGGAAGCACAAAAACGCATAGCCTCTATAATGCCTAAGGTTAATTTCAATATAGTAAGCCTTAACAATGCCGAGGTTATTTTACAAATAAACATTAAATCACCTGAAGCCGTAAGGGAAATTCAGGATAAGTTCTATGCCCACGGGTTGGAAATTAAACCTTCCGATAATGATGATGGCACTTACACCCTTAACTTAAAAGCTCAAGAATAATGAACAGCTCTAAACAACTACCTTTAGATTTAGGCAGCAGAAACGCTTATGAGCGGGAAGACTTCTGGGTTTCGCCTTCAAATCAAGATGCTGTGAGTTGGATAGATAAATGGCCTAACTGGCCTTCATCAACCTTGATAATACTAGGACCAGCGTCAAGCGGTAAGACTCACCTTTTACAGGTATGGAGAAAAACTTCAAGCGGAGCGGAAATAATTCCCGATAAAAACATTGAGATCTCAGTTGAATCCTTAGCTGCTGAAGGTGTTAAAAATTTAATTTTGGACGGAATAGGCTCTATAGCTGGAAATTTGGATAAAGAAAAAGCACTTTTCCATATATACAACCTAACTAAAGAAAGACAAGGCACACTTGTTATCAGTGCTGAAAAACCTATAAAGGATTACGAATTCAAACTACCTGATTTAAAATCCCGATTACTGGCAGCAACCACCGCAACAATCACCACACCTGACGAATACCTGATAACTATTCTTCTCTCAAAACTGTTTTCTGATAAGCAAATTTTTGTACCGCAAGATGTTATAAGTTTTCTTGTACCACGAGTGGAAAGATCTTTCAAATCAGTGAATGAATTGGTCGATAAATTGGACTACCAATCGCTCAGCGGGAAGAAGCCAATTACAATACCCCTTGTAAAATCAATACTTTCTAAATAAATCTTGAATTTTTATTCGCTAGAATTTATGTCAAAAACAATGTTTGAATTCTAAGCAATGATATCAGGGAGCAACATGCTTTCTATTCTTGCTATCATGTCTTTTAGTGCGAGTTTTCTTTTCTTCAATCTCTGCAAACGTATAAAGTCAACCGGCTCGCTATCAGAAACCTGCTGTATTACAATATCCATATCCCTGTGTTCTATTTTCAGTTCTTCTAGCTTTTTTTTGAGCTCTTCTTGATCTTCTGCCATCTGTCCCAATTTCTACTTAAAATCTACGTTAGCAATAATATTATATCAGGAAATTTTTATTGTTTTAAGTTTTATTTATTACGGTTAGTATACATTTATAGCATTTTATATGCTGGCTTGGGTTTTAACAACATTAATAATTTGGATAGATATAAAAATGACGATAAATGTTTCTATGACTAAGAAAAAAAGATTAGCGATTTTTACAAGTGGAGGAGACTGCCCAGGGCTAAATACAGCCATCAGAGCCGTATTATTTGCTGCAGAAAGAAAGGGTTATGAGGTCGTTGGTATAGAAAACGGTACCGAAGGCCTCTTGTCTAACCCTAAACGTTGCAAAGCTTTGTCAATGGAAACTTTTGACCCTTATTTAATGAAAAGAGGCGGTACTTTCTTGGGAGCCTTAAATAAAGGAGATCCTTATACAACCAAAGAGGATAGATCCAGAGAAATTATTAAATCCCTTAAAGAGCTTGATATCAGCAAACTCATTATAGTTGGCGGCGATGGCAGTATGTCTATAGTGGGTGGTGCACTTAAAGGCAACACTGAAATACAATTTATAGGAATTCCTAAAACAATCGATAATGACGTTGGTCTAACTGAAAAAGCCATAGGTTTTGAAAGTGCGGTTTCCGTTGCTACTGAATCTCTTGATAACCTGCAAGCAACAGCTAGTAGTCATAATCGCATTATGATATTGGAAGTTATGGGTCGCGATGCTGGTCATATTGCCATTAACACTGGCATTGCCGGAGGAGCTGACGTTATCCTTATCCCTGAAATTCCTTATGACATTAACAAAGTAGTGGAAAAAATCAAACATATTCACAATGTTGAAAAACGCCTATCTTCTCTGATAGTTGTTTCAGAAGCGGTTAAAACTGTGGATGGTGCAGCTGTTCAAGAAGTCCATGTTGACGGAATAAAACGCTATAACGGCATTGGCGATTACATTGCCAAAGAAATAGCTAAACAAACTGGCTATGAAACAAGAGCCAATGTTTTAGGCCATATTCAAAGAGGTTGCCCGCCTAACGCTCAAGATAGAATTTTAGCTTCCGCTTTAGGCACTCACGCTGTAGAATTAATCGACCAAGGCATAACTAACCGTATGGTTGCATGGTCTGGCAACAAGGTTATTGATGTTGCCATAGAAGATGTTATTGCTGTTTACAACAATGTCGACCTTAATGGAGCATTAGTAAAAACAGCACGTGCCTTGGGTATATGTTTGGGTGATTAAATTGTTCTAGCGGGAAAAAACGATGCTTTATGTACACCAATCTCTGGGACCTGACGAAGAGATAATAGCTGAGGCCAGATTTCACTGGATGTACACAGTGCACGCTGCTCTTTGGATAATTTTTGGAATAACCGCCGGCATAGCTGTAGGCTATGGTGCTATTTGGTGGGATGTCACCTCAACTATAAGAGATTATTATCCAGGCTTGCCTGACAAACTTTTCCACGAAGCATGGAAAAGCGTTGTTGATCAAAAGGGTGGGTATTTGCAACTTTTATGGTCGCTCCACCCTAGCATCCGTTTTTCAATACTAGGTTCAATGTGCTTAGGTGTATTTATGTTCTTAGGCCTGATGATCACTAAAGCAACGACTGAAATAGCTGTAACCTCTTCACGTCTTATCTACAAAAAAGGATTGGTAGCAAGAAACGTTGGAGAATTAAACGTTGACCGTATTGAAGGTGTTTCAGTAGTGCAAGGTGTCTGGGGAAGAGTTTTCGGATATGGTCGTCTATGGGCAAGAGGTATGGGGGTTGGTGAAATTCTATTACCTCCCATAGAGGACCCTCTAGGCTTCCGTAAAAAAATATACGAGGCTAGAAAATCTCAAGAAGAACACGACAAAACCGAAGCTCAAGATTATAAAGAAGATTTTTAGACTTGGAAAACAAAGACACAACAAACAATCCTGCCGATATGCTGCAGTTTTATATTGATATAGGGGTCGATGAATCTATCGAAGACGCTCCTATCAATCGCATTAGAGAAAGCAAAGTTCCTGCTATATCAGCACCTATAATTAAAATTTCCGAACAGCCTCAAGAGATCACTCCTAAAGGCGGCTCTCAAGAGGCTGCAAAACTAGCTACAGGCTTGATTGAAAAAATTTCTTCACTGGAAGAACTTAAATCTGCCTTAGAAAGTTTTGATGGCTTTGTCCTTAAACGTACTGCAACGCAAATTTTGTTTGCTGAAGGAAACCCTAAATCAAAAATAATGATTATAGGCGACAACCCTAGTGCAGATGAAGATTTGTCAGGCAAGTTGTTTGTTGGCAAAAGCGGCCATATGCTGGATCAAATGTTGAAATCTATAGGCATAGACCGTGAAGAAAATGCTTACCTCACTTATCTTATTAACTGGTACCCTCCGGGAAATCGCTTACCAAGCGAAGTGGAGAGCTCTCTTTCACTGCCGTTTGTGCAAAAACACATTGAGCTTATAAACCCTGAAATCATTATCTGTTTGGGTGATATAGCAACAAAGAGTCTGCTAGGCACTCAGCAAAGCGTAAGCCGCATTCACGGCAAATGGCATGAATACAAAAGCGGCAAGATGGAACACCCTGCCGCTATTATTCCTTTGTTCAGACCTGAGTATCTTCTCGCCTCTCCTATTCAAAAATCCCAAGCTTGGGAAGATCTTCTTAAGATAAAAGAGAAGATGCAGGAACTAAAGCTTTAACCTACAATTTCGTTCTCAGAGAAAAACTGTGCTATCTCCATTTTAGCATTCTCAACGCTATCAGAACCGTGAGCTGTATTTTCACCAACTGACTTTGAGAATGTACGGCGGATAGTGCCTTCAGCCGCATCTGCGGGGTTAGTCGCACCCATAATTTTGCGGTAAGCGGCAATAGCGTTTTCACCTTCTAACACTTGAACCACAACAGGGGCAGAGCTCATGAAAGCAACTGTACCTTCAAAGAAAGGTTTACCTCTATGGATATCGTAAAATTTTTCTATTTGTTCTTTAGTCGCTCTGATGCGTTTTTGAGCAATAATTCTAAGCCCTGCATCCTCTATCATCGCGTTAACTTTACCAGTAATATTACGTGCAGTTGCGTCAGGTTTAATAATAGAAAAAGTACGTTCTAGTGCCATAGTTATTTAGTTCCTTTCTTTAAGAAAATTTTAGTATGTCCATGATTTCCGGTTTAACATCCATACAAGCTCGCAAACCGCTTTTATAATCAGGGTATAAAAGCTTTATACCCAACTCATCTTTTATTTTGTCATTTCTTAAACGTTTATTATCTTTATAAAAACTACGCATAATCGGTGCTATGTCAGTCTGGGTGAAAGGCACCAAAGGCGGAGTTTCCAACCCTAACAAATTACAGGCATACTGGATCAACTCATGACTAGGGGCAGGATCATCATCTGACAAATTATAAATACTGAAAGGATTAGGCTGCATCATTGAAGCTACAAGAGTCTGCACAATATCATCAATATGTATGCGGTTAAAAACGTGCCCCGGTTTATCTATGCGTTTTGCTACTCCTGACAAAACGGAATCTAACGCACTTCTGCCCGGTCCGTAAATTCCTGCCAATCTGAATATATGAAGTGGTAAATTATCGCTAGAATAATATGATTTCCAATCTTCTTCAGCCTTTAAACGCAAACTCCCTCGCCTACTTGTTGGTGAGGGAACTGTATCTTCGTTAACCCAAGCCCCTTCATGATCTCCGTAGATTGAGGTGGCGGATAAATAACCTATCCACTGCAGATTTTTAATATAGGCTAGGTCATTGGCGTACATATCAAAAACAAGATCACCCTCACCGTCGGGTGGAATGGCTAGCACTATATGGGTTACATCACTCATCACTGAAAGGATATCGGGTATCATGCGATTACGACTGAAGAGATAAGAGTTATAACCCCTAGCCTCCATAAATTCTTTTTTTTCTTTATTAGTAGTAGTACCTGAAATTTTGCAGCCTAAAGTTTCCAATTTCATCGCAACAAAAGCTGCGACATATCCGAAGCCGAAAAAGAATACATGTTTATCTTTAAAATACGACTGCTCTTGTGACAAAGAGTTCATATTAAATATCCTAACATCATTTAAAAATCTAAATTCTGATAATGCTGAGGCGGGGCAAAACCCGGTATCATTTCTTCCAACAAAGGTTTAAAGCTAGGACGTGATTTTATTCTTACATACCAATCTTTCGCGGCAGAATGTTCGTCCCAAGGAACGTCACCAATATAGTCGATAGATGACAAATGAGCTGCGGCTGCAATATCGGCCATTGAGAGTTCATCTCCCGCAAGCCAGCGCCTTCTTTCAGTCAAGAAACCTATGTAATCCAAATGGTAGTGTATGTTGGCATGACCAGCACGAATTGAAGAACCATTAGGCTCTCCCTTTCTCATGAAGCGTTTTGTCATTTTTTCGCCCACAAGATTTTCTGTCACTTCTTGATTAAATTTATGATCAAACCAAGCAACCAGTCTTCGGGTTTCCGCACGTTGTAAAGGATCAGACCCTATCAAGTCAACTTCAGGATAAACCTCATTCAAATATTCAGATATAACTTGAGAATCTGTTAAAACAGTACCATCGTCTTCAACTAAAACAGGAACATCCCCCGCAGGGTTAATTGATAGAAACTCAGTACGGCGTTCCCAAATTTTTTCCACCTTCAAATCGAAATCGAGTTTCTTTTCGGCCAGTGCGATACGCACTTTACGTGAAAAAGGATGCAGCCATACGTGATACAAAGTTCTCATAAAACAGAGTTTAACGCAGAAAATACAAAAATTACATAGTTAATTGAATAATATTACAGGAGAATTAAGGTAAATCACCTGTATAATGTCAAGACCTGTTAAGCATTCTCTCTAACCAATGGATATTGTAGCCACCATCCAAGAAGCTAGGTTCTTGGAGGATTCTTTGATGCAACTGGGTATTAATTTGAATCCCCTCTACTATCAATTCATCCAAAGCCCTGTTCATACGCATAATAGCACCGTGCCTATCGTTGTCATAGGTAACAAGTTTTCCTATCAAACTGTCATAGTTTGAAGGAATAGTATAACCGTCATAAATAGCACTATCCATTCTTACGCCTAAACCACCCGGAGCGTGATAACGCTTAACCAAACCCGGAGACGGGATAAATGTTTCAGGATGCTCAGCATTAATACGACATTCGATAGCATGACCTCTAAATTTTATATCTTCTTGAGTGAATGAAAGTTTTTCGCCCGCAGCTACTCTTATCTGCTCACGCACCAAATCAACCCCTGTCACCATTTCAGTAATAGTATGCTCAATTTGCAACCTTGTGTTCATTTCCATGAAATAGAACTTGCCGTCTTCATATAAGAATTCGATAGTACCTACACCGATATAACCCAATTTTCTAATGCAATTAGCTGCAAGCTCGCCTATATATTTACGTTCTTCATCATTAAGAGTAGGTGATGGACATTCTTCAACTACTTTTTGATGGTTACGTTGAATAGAGCAATCACGTTCACCTAAATGCACAGCATTGCCGTGCATATCAGCTATTAATTGAATTTCTATGTGGCGAGGTTTCATAAGGAATTTTTCCAAATAAACATCACCGTTGCCGAAAGCGGCTTTAGCTTCAGCCGAAGCCATTGAGTAAGCGTTGGAGAAATCATCTTCGCCGTATGAAACTTTCATACCTTTACCGCCGCCGCCTGCAACCGCTTTAATCAGCACAGGGAATCCAATTTCTTTAGCAACTTTTAATCCGTCTTCTATACCTTTAACTATGCCATCTGAACCAGGAACTACTGGAATACCTAATTCTTGCACTGTCTTTTTAGCAACAGCTTTGTCACCCATTTTTGCAATATGTTCAGGAAGAGGTCCAATAAATTTGAACCCATGCTCAATAACCATTCTGCAAAATTCTTCGTTCTCAGATAAAAATCCGATACCAGGGTGAATGGCGTCTACATTAGTAAGAGTAGCCGCAGTCAAAATTGCAGGTATATTCAAATAGCTCGCACGTGAAGGAGCAGGTCCTATGCAAACACTTTCATCTGCCATGCAAACTGCCATACCATTAGAGTCAGCAGTTGAATGCACTACGACAGTTTCGATATCCATTTCTTTACAGGCTCTAACTATGCGTAAAGCAATTTCCCCGCGGTTTGCTATTAAAATTTTGCTAAACATACTGGCTGTTTCCTTTTATTCAATAACAACTAATTGTTGACCGAATTCTACAGGTTGAGCATCTTCAACCAAAATAGCTTTAATAGTACCGCCCTTTTCAGCCTTGATAGGGTTCATAACCTTCATAGCTTCTACAATCATTAAAGTATCGCCCGGCTTAACTACAGCACCTAGGCTTATATAAGATTTTGCACTAGGGTCGGATTTGAAGTAAACAGTTCCCACCATAGGAGATTTAACTAAGCCAGGGTGGTTGTCGTAATTATCAACAGCAGCAGGCTTATCAGCCGCTACAAACTGTGTTGCAACAGGGGCAACAGCCACAGGAGCGGCCGCTTGCATATGCAATACGCGACTTACTCTTATGCTCTTATCACCCTCAGAAATTTCAATTTCACTCAAATCAGTTTCGTTTAAAAGCTCAGCTAGGCTTCTAATAGCTTCATGATCTATTTTCATAGGAGACATTAATTTTTCCTCTTTCGTTTCGCTCTAAATAATAGCCGGAAATTTAAAAAAATCCCGGCAGTAATTTTATCCCTATTTCACAAACATCTCTTATACCATAAAAAAAGCACCATACCATAGCTTTATAGGGTTTTATTTACATAAAATAATGAATAAATCCACATAAACCATGTTAATGGTGCTTGTATTTCGTAAAATTCTTACAATCCGCCGCCCGGCCTCCTAGGAGGTTTGAACATCCAGAAATTGCGTATAATAAAGAATATAACTAAAAGGAATAGCTCCAAAAATAGAGCAAAAACAATGGCCATCAATTCTTTCAAATCTTCAGAAAAAGGTAACTTCATTTTTCCATTAAGGTAGAAGAGTACGCAAAGTACAACTGTTAGCCCACCTGAAAATTTATTAAAAACAGAAACCAAATGTTTGTCAGCAAATTGAGGTGGAAATTGCAAATAAGCCACAAAAGCCATAGCCGCAATTATCAACAATAGACCTATACCGATCGCCATAGTTTAAAACTCCTTTTTATTTTTTAAAGAGCAGTTTGAGATTCAATAAAGCTTTGTGTGTACAAAGTTTCAAGAACTCTATCAAATTCATTGCGTACTGGTTGAGGAAGAGGTTCAAACTCAGCTGCACAGCTGCCTTTTTCAACCCTTACTATATGGGCATCTTGGCTGATAGTTATATCATTGCTGATGAATTTGAATTTGATTATCACCTGTACTTTGTCGCCTATTCTAATATCACTGCCAGTAGAGATATCAAAAGCAACGCCGCCTAAGCTCCAGTCCTGCACACCATAACCTTTGCCATTGATTATCACTTCTGAATTGAAGGCCTGATGTCTTACATATTTTCTGCGTGACTTGTTAACTATATGAGCCGTAGCCCACGGAACTCCTAATATCGACAAAATCTTTCTAAACAAGGTACCCTCCTAAAATAAAAACCATTCAATTGAGTTATGTTAATTAAATTTTAAAAAGCAAAAACCATCAACTCGCGTACCACTAAATTACTCGTAGAAAAGAAAAAACACAAATAATTTTCACGTTTAGTTACTAGTTGTTAATAACTATATGCGAATCTATAGGTGACGGGCAGTGAATCCGTAAATTTTTAAGAGGTTTCAGGTGATTAGGTTAAAGTTTATATATAATTTATGTCTTTTACTGATAACTGCGGTTTCTATCGGGTCATGCACCCCCGATCAAAATACGTCAACTTCGCAAACAAACTCATCATCTGCCATTTATAATGGTAGAGATACTGTGGCTGGCAACTACCTTGCAGGCAGATTTGCCCAACATCAACAAGACTGGGGCAATGCTCAATATTATACAAGCAAGGTATTCAGCCAAGATAAGCAAAATGAATTTTTAGCAGAACGTGCATTTCTCTTAAGTCTTGGCTCTGGCAAAATGGCTGAAGCAAAAGAATACGCACAACATTTTTTGAACAAAGATAAAAATCTAAATGAACTAGCACTTATATTTATGACTTCCGATGCAATTAAAAATAACAAATTTGCGGAAGCATTAAACTATGTTGAAACCATGCCTGAAACAGGCCTAGGCCAATATGCCAAACCTCTTTTAAAAGTTTGGTCATTGGTAGGATTGAAAAGGTTTGATGAAGCTAAGGCAGTTTTAAAAGATGGTTCTTTTGAATTCGACCCTACATATCATATTCATGCGGGCTTGATCGCGGAATATCAAAACAACAATAAAGAAGCGGCTGAACATTATAAAATAGCTATGGCCAACGGTTTAGAACTCCATTCCGCTATTATTATCGCCAACTTCTTTGAAAGATACGGCAGACCTGAAATATCACAAGATATCTATAAAAATCTTGATGCTATGTATCCTTACAAACCATTTTCAAGATCCCGCAAAGAAAATTCAAACTTTGCAAATATCACCAGCCCTGCAAAAGGTGCTTCGCTTGCGATATTCGACCTTACTTCAATTCTTTACAACAATCGGGCCTACGATAGTGCGAACGTTTACGGCAATATTGTGCAGATGCTAGATGCGAACTCCGATTTTACTAAAATAATGTTAGGTGATATCGCCGCAATTTACAGCCGCAACGATGATGCTGCTAAAATCTACAACTCAATAAAAAAAGGTTCTCCTGTTTTTTGGCTAGCTAAAACCAGAGTTTCAGAAGTTTATGAACTTAAAGGCGAACTAAGCAAATCCATAGATATACTTAAAGATATGGCACAAGATACAGCTATCAAACCTCAAGTAATGGTATCTTTGGGCGATATGTACAGCCAAAACAACGACTACGCCAATGCCGTAAATGCTTACGATGCAGCCTTAGCAGATGTTAAAGATATAAAAGAAGAACATTGGGCGATAATCTACGCCCGTGGTATTGCCAAAGAAAAGGTGACCACTTGGGATAACGCTGAAAAAGATTTACTGGCTGCTCTTAAAATGCAACCACACAATCCTAGCATTTTAAATTTCATTGCTTACAGCTGGGCTGAGAAAGGCATAAACCTTGATCAAGCACTCGCTTATGCACAGCACGCAGCAGAACTTAAACCTTATGACGGTGCTATTATAGACAGCTATGGTTGGATATTGTTCCGCATGGGCAAATACCAACAAGCAGCAGAAACTATTGAGCAAGCAGTTGAACTTCTTCCTGATGACTCCGTAATTCTTGACCACCTAGGTGATGCTTACTGGAAAACTGGTCGTGAAAATGATGCTCGCCGCCTGTGGCACAGAGCAGCCGCAGATTCAAAAGATGCAAAATTTAAACAACTGTCTTTAGATAAAATCAGACACGGAATCATTACTGCTGATGAACTTCAGACTCAAAAAGCTGAGCTAGAAAAATAATTTATTCTTTAATATAAAAACCCCTCTTCTTCTGAACAGGAAAGAGGGGTTTAATTATTTTATTACTGTAGTTTAAAATAGAACGATTTTACTTTTTCAAAGATCTTGCAGCTAGTAGGTTGCAGATAAAACCTACCACCATCAAACCGCAGATAACGTAAATGATTGAAGCATAAGCATCTACCATTGTAGCTCCTTGAGCTAATCTTGTTTCACGGATAATGTCGAACATTTTAGGACCGAACACTCCTGCAGCACTCCAAGCAGTTAAAATTCTACCGTAGATAACGCTCAACTCTTTCATGCCGAAAATATCTTTCAAATATACAGGCATAGTCGAGAACGTTCCGCCGTACATACTGATTATAACAATACAAGCACCCATAAAGTAAAGATGGTTTGTAGCACCTATCAGGTTCAAGCTTGCATAAAGTACCCCACCAAGCAGGAAGAATATTCCGAACGTTAACGGTCTACCAAGTTTATCTGAAGCAGTTGACCAGATAAAACGACCTGACATATTACCCAAGCTTATTAAACCCACAAAGAATGCCGCAATTTCAGCAGTCACTGTTCCTGGGAACAATTCCTGCACCATTGGCGATGCTTGATAGATAAGACCAATACCCGCAGTTACGTTCAAGCACATTAAAGTCCATAGCAAATAGAAAGCAGGAGTTTTCATTGCCTGTTTAGCAGGTACGAAATCTTTAGATGCTTTTGCGTGTTTTTCCGCCTTTGCTCCACCCGCTTTCATTGAAGCAGGAAGCCAACCTTCAGCCGGAACACGAACGATAATTGAAGCCAACATCATCACTGTCGTATAAATAACGCCCATAGTGATAAAGCTTTCAAGCACGCCGTTCGAAATTGCAGTTTCATAGAACTTCATTAAATAAATTGAAAGAGGTGACGCCACTAAAGCACCGCCGCCAAAGCCCATAATAGCCAAACCAGTTGCCATTCCCGGACGATCAGGGAACCAACGCATCAACATTGTAACTGGTGCAACGTAGCCAAGGCCTAAACCTATTCCGCCCAACACGCCGTAACCTAGATACATTAAAATCAGTTGATGCAGGTGTATGCCCAAAGAAGCAATTAAAAAACCACCGCCAAAGCAAAGAGCAGACAACAACATAATTTTGCGTTCACCTTGCTGAGCCGCCCATTTACCTGCAAATGCCGCAGTTAAACCCAAAAACATAATTGCTAAAGAAAATATCCAACCAATATCAGTTTGCAACCAATCAGTCGGGGCAGATTCTGTGATACCAATAACTTTAGTCAAAGGCAGTTTGAAAACGCTGAAAGCGTAAACCTGACCTATTGACAAGTGAATTCCCAAAGCGGCAGGCACTGCCAACCAACGGTTAAACTTTGGACCTGCGATAATTTTTTCTTTAGATAAAAAAGACATAACTCTATCCTGTTTTTGTTTGAACAATAAATTCAAGACGAATATTAAACAAAAATCAGATTAAATAATAGAGGGTTTTATTGACTGTAAACGCCAGTTTTCTCAGCCTTGGTCAAAGCATAGGAAGAACCTAATCTTTTCAAAGCCTCTGTCGCTTTTTCATAGCCTGATTGTGCTGCCTGTTTATACCATTGTGCAGCTTTATTTAAATCAGCCTTACCTATTAAGTCACTTTCATACAAAACGCCTAAGTTGTAGGCAGCCTCAGAAACACCTGCTTGAGCAGCACGTTTAAAGAAAGAAATACCTTTAGCAACATTTCTTTCAGCACCCTTGCCGTCAAAATAAATTATCCCCAAATTGTACATAGCTTCAGGGTGACCAAGATCAGCCGCAGCATTGTAATATTTCAAAGCTTCTTCATTATTTTTTTCTGTACCCAAACCTTGTTGATACATTACAGCCAAGTTGTAACTGGCATTTGAAACTCCGTTTGCAGAAGCTTTCTTCAACCAATAGATAGCACGTTTATAATTCTGCTTTACCATTTGACCTTCGGCATAATAAACGCCTATATCATGTTGAGCTTCAGAAACCCCGCTATATGCAGCTTTCTCCAATTTTTTCAAAGCCCCGCTAAGGTCTCCATCTGAAGGCATATCATAAGAAATGTAATCAACGCTACTCTCTTGCTTTTCAGCCACAGGTGCAGGTTCTTTAACTTCAACCTTCGCTTGTTCTTGTTGTGCAACAGGTTCTTGAACAGCTGGTTTTTCTTCAACCACTGCCACTTCTTTATTTGCGGTTTCAATAGGCTGCTCTTGTGTTGTTGCAAACTCTTCTTCAGCTTGCTTAACAACGGTAGTGTCAGCGGCATTGATAGCGGCGTTGATATCAGCCTGAGCAGCTTCATCAGCCAAAATATTTGCGGCACCAACTTGTACATGATCAATAGGAGCTATAACTTCAGCTTGTTCTGTTGTAGTTTGAGTTTCTTCTGAAGGTGTTTGAACGTCTTGATTTAAAGCAGTCTCGTCAGGGGAAGTTGTTTCATCCGCCGCCTGAATACCCTCTTCTACAGCTTGAACATCGGCTTGTTGATCTTGAGCAGTTGTTTCTTCAACAGCAGTAGCCAGAGTTGGAGCAATAGAGGCATCATCAACCATTACTGTTTTTTCTTTATCTGTAAGTTCACCCAATGCCGGAGCAGTTTGAGCGGTTATCATTTTTTCAAAACTGAAAGAAGGATTTTGCAAAAGCACTATAGTAAATGAAGCAACAGCGAAAACAGAACTCACCATTGAAGTGAACATCAAAAAGCTCATTTTAAATGAAGCTGATTTATTTTGTGCAGGTGTATTGCCGCCTATAACTGCTGGCAGATAAATTTTGCCAGTTACTTCATCAACGCTTGCCGCAGACTCTATCATCTCCAACCGCTCAGCTAAACGATTACGTTCACCCTCAGTGCGTTCAAGTTTGCGTCCTAAAATCTCTATTGCAGTAAAGATTTCAGCATTGACTTTTTCCTGTCCTCTAAAGCGAGAATTTTCAGGATTAAGCAGATTTGATGAATTAGTCTTGTTTTCAGACATGCCACCCAATTTCCTTAAAATAGTTTCTGTAATAACGGGAATATACCAGATTCGCTCCTGCAACGCCAAAACAAAAACACACATATATATAAGGAATCTCTGCGATCCACTGAAATATATAAGTTTTTTAATAGTGCAAGTTATATTAGCCTAAAGATTAGGCAGCCTTGCAGCCGTTTCAGCCTTGATTTTTATAATAAATCAATCTTCTACCCATACCTTTGTTTGATTTATGTAAAAAGGCTATTTTTCGCTTGCATAACATACAAAACTTTTATACTTTCTCGTATCTAAACGCATTTTTTATGCTATAAAAGTGCTTGTACTTTGTTGGGGTATCGCCAAGTGGTAAGGCATCGGTTTTTGGTATCGACATCCCCAGGTTCGAATCCTGGTACCCCAACCATCTACTTAAGTCATTGATTTTAAACAATAAAATATCAAAGAAACCCCCGCCAAATCGGCGTATTTTGCGCATACAATTTCTGCCAAACTGCTGAGAAAAAGCAATATAGAATCATTTTTTCCTTTTTGCTCAGAAGACAATTTTTTAGTTTGGCGGATTTATGTCTGAGAAGCATTTTCTACATGACTCAATGCTAATGCATTTAGTCATCGCAACTTTTCTCACAATATTTTATACACGGAAAAATGATAACAAATGAACATAAAGCCCTGATACACAATAACCAAATGATATGCAGCGCCTTGATCTTATTATTATATAACGAAATTAAAATTAGGCATCTACAGGTTCGAATCCTGATAACCTCAACCATTAAGTCTTCATATTTCACAACATCAGAGAATATATGCCGATTACGCCCGCTGTTAGCGGTGCTTTTCGCATTCGCATATTTGAACATCTCGCAGAGAATTAGCAAATTAGCCACATCAACCCTATTTTTCTCTAGCCTGAAATTTTAGAGATGTTTGAAGCCCAATTTCCCTGTTTTCCGCAAATAACAGGGAAATTAACAGGGAATTTTTATTTTTTATGTGTTTTTACTAGACAGAAAAGCCCCCAACTGTAGAGAAAACAACAGGTTAACTATTATTATATATTTAAAAAACAGGGAAAATTTATGAAGCTAGCTCTAAACTTAGGTATATACATTCTCTAACGTAATTGATGCCGTGATTTTCCTTACGAGCAATATCAATCATACTTCTGCCTTTAAAATGCTCATCACGCCACACTATGCCCTGTACTAGTTTCTTAAGTTTATCAGACGGCAAGTCTAGTGCATCCTTACCACATTCTGGTTCTATAATTATTGCCCCTTTACTGGCACGCTGGGCTTTATATGGCAGAGTAATTTCGAAAGCATCATTTAAATCATTGATGCTCACTTTCAAATAGCCTTCAACTAACTTCTTAAAGTTTTTAGGATTAATCTGAAGCAAAATCTTATCGGGATAAACAACTGCCTTTTTCAAGCAAGCTCTAATTAAATCATATGTAGGAATATCACTTTGATGTTCTAAGATATATTTGAAATTTTCTCCGTTACCCAATTTATCAATGTTACTACGCAAGGCTTTTTCTATAATGGATTCTATTTCGTGCGAGGGTAACCTAGCTATCAAGCCATTCGGATGATCTTTATATTGAAGCAAGTTTTGTGAGATATAATAGCGATATTGCTTATTACCCTTCTTTGTGAAAGTCGGGCTATACGGAGTCCCCTCAAAATCATAAAGCAGTCCCTGTAAAATATGATGCCCTTTTGTTATTTCCGTTCTGAATACAGATTGCTCTTTTAACTTAACTTGCACCTCTTGCCAAATTTCGATCGGTATAATCGCTTCATGAGTACCTTCATAGGTTTTATCTTTATGAGCTACTTTACCTATATAAGCTGGGTTCTTTAATATCGCGTAGAGTGCTCCCCTTGAAAAATTAGCTCCACCATAGCTATTATTATTTTGAGAAACTCTGATTGGGCTTTTAATATTATTACTGTCTAGCTCTTGCTTTAAAGCTCCAACACTTCCTAATTCCAAATAACGGTTAAAAATATGCTGTGTGGTTTTGATTTCTGATTTATTGGGGATTAGCTGATAGTTTTTAATCTCATACCCTACCGGAGGCACACCTCCCATCCACATACCTTTCTTTTTACTGGCCGCTATCTTATCACGAATACGCTCGCCGGTAACTTCCCTTTCAAACTGTGCAAAAGATAACAACACATTCAGTGTCAATCGCCCCATTGATGTCGTGGTATTAAAAGATTGCGTCACGCTAACGAACGTTACTCCGTGAGCATCAAATACTTCGACTAACTTTGAAAAATCCATCAGCGAGCGTGTGAGGCGGTCAATCTTATAAACCACCACTATATTAACCTTACCTGCTTTGATATCGGCGAGAAGCTTATTAAGAGCAGGACGATTCATATTCCCGCCTGAATAACCTCCGTCATTATATTCTTCTTTTATTGCTCGCCAACCTTCTATCTTCTGGCTAGTTATATAAGCAAGGCACGCTTCGCTCTGGGCATCTAGTGAGTTAAACTCCTGCTCTAACCCCTCCTCGCTTGATTTACGGGTATATACGGCACAGTGTTTTATGGGCGAATTCTGCATATATAGACACTCCTTCAATGTGTCCATACACGCTTGCTATGGGGCGTGAAGTCAAGATATTAATTATTCAATCAGAGATGGTAGTCGTTCAATAAACTTTGAAATTTCTTCAGCCCCAACTTTATTACTTTGTGAAATTAGTTCTTTAATAGAAGTAATGTCATTGTCATCATTCGCATGTAGCTCACATCTCATGGCAATAACCAATTCTGAAACCAAAGGCTCTATTAACTTAACACTCTCTGCAGATTCTCTAACAAGCACTAAGTGTGAAGCTTCAATTTTAGAATTCAAATCATCAACTTTTTTCAAACATCTATCCATATCAGCAGAAAACTTATCGGCATTTTCTTTAAGATTATTCCACAATACTTCATTAAAATCTTTACATTTCCTAGCTTCCGTCATCTCATTAGTGTTATCTTTCATATACTCAAGAGACTGGTTAAATAATGAATTATTTGAATCTCTTTCCATTATTAAACCATTGAGCTTTCCCTTAATTAAAGATAATTCAAAAATTGACTTAATAATAGCTTCAGAACATATATTGGATTTCTTAATCACCTCAACACCAGCAACTAGCTCTACTCTTCTATAAGCGGATACTGGAAACTCACCTTTTAAATCAATATTATTATCTGGATTATTATTAGCTATACCTGCAATGGAATTAACAGCTGTTGAAATTGCCTCCAATGAATCAAGATATATTTCCTTTCTTAAAGAAATATCTTTATCTGAAAGCATCATTTTATGGTCATGCTCAATTTTCTTATCAAACCTACTTTTCTCGAATTTATTCTGAATAAATGTTATAGAAACACTTATTATTCCTCCTAGCAACGTACCAAACAAAACAAACCATTCTTTACCAAAAGTAGAACCAGTAAGGTCACTTAATAAATAATCAACCAGCAACTTATTCTCTATACACAGTTCAGATATTACAGATTCCAACATAATTTTAAAAACTCCTAATAAGAAATGTTAAGATATAGTGCTATAATTTTATACCAAAAAACAACCAGCCATTCCATCTGGTGCCTGTAATATTATAGGCTATTTTTGAAAGGCTTGAAAACACTTCGTTTTTATACTCAAAACCACCATCAACAACAGTTACAATATGTTTATTACCCTTCCAATTACGCACCAATTTCACGCCGGGTTTTATCTTTTCCCTGCCTTTTTCAAAACAATTATACCCGCGTTTATATTCACTAACCAATGCCTCTAATCGCCTCTTTTGTGCATCATTAAGCCCGTCACCACTTAATGTACGTAATTTAAGCTCAAGGCTAAATTCTAGCATTTTCCGACCAATGGCAACGTGGGGCTCATAACCCCACGCCTTTGCCCATTTTTGCCTAAGCTCATCTAGTGATAATTCTTGCAGATTCTCGCTCATATATGTGCCTCCTGTTAGCACATACACGCTCTTTCTGCCCTAGAAGTCCAGTAAAATATCTACAGATATTCACTATGAGCAGCTGCGGCTTTTTCTCGCTGAACTTCACACTGCCTGATAAACTCATCCATTTCAAGAGGTGCAGGAACAACCAATACACCTCCAGCACTCTTTTGCTTTTTAAGCTTCTCATTTTCAGCGTTTAGTTTTTTAATATCTTTCTTTAAATCAAATAAGTTAGTTTTTTTATTGCAGCAAAGCTGAATAATTTTATCCATCGTTTGTCTAGCATTGACATCTCCCTTCATGGCCTCTCCATAAGTTTTTTCTATATAAGCTCCAAGATAAGTTGAAACTTCCTCTTTACCGTTTTTAACAATAGCTACCTCTTTAATCATAAGATTAATAATTATCTCCAAAAGACTTATATCATCTTCCTTACTTTTAGTTTCTCGCCTTTCAGGTCTGCCTTTTGGATTTCCTGATTTACCTTTGGGAAAACAATTTTCCTTAGGAGGTTTCTTGTAACCAACCTTGTAATGTTTATTTTCATCACTCATCACGCAAATCCTCCCCAACCATTTGATCAAAAGATTTGCCTGTTTCCTTGTGGATAGCAGTTTTACCCGTTAATTCCTGCCAACGTTTAATTATAACATCACAGTAGTTAGGAGATATCTCAATAAGCCTAGCTATGCGCTCAGTTTTCTCTGCTGCAATTAGGGTCGTACCAGACCCAGCAAACGGATCTAAGATCACACCTCCACGCCTGGAGCAGTCCTTCATAGCATCTGCTACCATGTCTACTGGCTTAACGGTTGGGTGCATTTTCAATTCCTCCATACGATTTCCACCGAAAGAATTAACCCCCGCATAGTTCCAAACATTCGTGCGGTAACGGCCATTTTTACCTAATTCAACGTTATTAACGTGTTTAGCTTTTCCCTTCTTGAAGACAAAAACCAACTCATGTTGTGAACGATAAAGGGATCCCATACCCGCATTATCTTTGACCCAGATACATAAGTTAATTTGCTCAAGAGATGAATTTTTCGCTGCTGTTGAAATTTCATGACTGTGTCGCCAATCCATAAAGCTGAACACTATCGCTCCGTCACGGCTATATTTAGCAATATTTTTATGGGCTGTTGTTAAGAACTCGGTAAACTCATCAACACTCATCTCGCCTGAAGCCATTAAAAACTCTTCATGCTTAATTTTTCCTGAATTGCCAACATGTCCTTCTATTTTAACATTGTACGGAGCATCAGTGAAAACCATATCGGCTTTTTCATCGCCCATAAGTTCATGATAAGAATCTTCCCTTAATGAATCGCCACAATAAAGCTTATGATTATTCAAACACCAAATATCGCCTAACTTAGCTACAGAAGCATCTTTCTGCACCTCAGGTATTTCGTCATCCGAGGACAAGTCTAACCCAACATCAAAAATGAGGTCGATTTCATCTAGTTCAAAACCTGTAACGGTAAAATCAAGATCAGGAAATATAATTTTCATTTCCTCAAATTCTTCAGCTAAAAGTTTCTTATCCCAATCAGCTTCTTCCGCAATTCTATCATAGCCCACTCGCAACACACGAACCTGTTCTTCAGTAAGCTTATCTGCCTTTATGATTGGAATTTCAGAAATATTTTTACTTTTTGCAGCTTCAACAAAGTGAGCTCCCACAATAATACAGTTATTTACATCTACTATGACAGGCGGTATAAAATCACATTTTTCTATCATGCATATTGTCTTTTCAACTTGCTTGTTAGAAATACGAAGCTTTCGTTTGTAATCTTTTAATTCTGATACAGGTAAATATTCAATCTTCAAATCTTTTGTAAACATGGCTTATCCTTCCACTGTTAAATCGGAAAACAGGTAAGCAAACGCAACCTATAACCGACTGTTAATTGGTTAATTTAATCTTTTGATTTTTGATATTTTCAACTCAGATCCATGCCTGCTTTGAAGACCTATACGTCCATGCCGTAGTTTAACCTGAGTGGGGTTTGAAAGCTTTTTTAAACGAAGCTACACCATGGTAACTCCAAACTTACAAAACCTATGCCATGCATAAAACATTCAGATCTAGGTGCGTGCATTAATGATATACTTAGTCCATAGAAAACCGCAAGTAAAAAATTTTTTATACTTTCTCTTTTGTTTTCTTTCAAAAATTCAACTTAGTCATTGGTTATGTATTGGCTTGAAACTCAACTTCTCGTAAAAACTAGCTATTTTTAACCAACTTTTTTAATCAACCAATCGACTAGGCCAGACTGAAATGTCATCTCTGCCAGCTTATCAACATTCACTAATTCAATATCACTATTTTCTGAATTCAAAGGCTTCTTAGTTTTCTCCGTATGATATACGTAGAAATATTTATCAGCATCGAACTCTGTTAGGCGTTCAATATACTCATCAAGTTGTTTTTGATCCGTTTGTGACTTTATTTGCACGATTGCACGCTCTCCTGTTATAGGCAGCTCAAGCTCAATGTCTATTGTTTTCTGAGTGGCCCCCAAGGAACTAACTCTACGCCAACCGCTATGAGAAAAAAGCAAATCCACAAAAAGCTCAAAATCTTGCCACGTAAGCTTTTTAATGAGTCCTATAGTCGCCTCTAACATCTGGGCACGTGCCTGTTTGGCTTTTAAAACTTCAGGTATCTCTTCTCCATTAATTTTATTAAGAACGTAATTGAACGCATCACCTTTTATGTCACAGATTGTACCTTGATACCCGACTGACTTTGTTACCAACCCGCTTATATCTGTACTATTCAATACATCCCCTTTAAGTGATTTATTACTCCATCCATTAATTGTTTTTAATAAGCGACTTCCATCTTTATATGTACCTTTATCATTACCTAAGAATTCAACATCACCTTTTGATTTAGCCCACCATAAATATCCATTTGAAAACATAATCCACAGGGTATTTTCATCGCTGTTATAAAAGTCTATAACTTGCCTTGCATGATTACTCGCAGCTCCTCGATCTATTCCAAGATTAAAGAATAGCTGTTTGATCCCTTCTTTATCGTTATTCATTCCAAGCTCATGAGGTACTTCGCAATAATCTAAACGTATTGTACCATCCTCTATGCACAATTTCTCCCACACACCTTTATTGCCAAGTTTGATATATTTTACTTTTTTTATATTATGCAGTGTCAATACAACCTCCCGATATTAAAAAGGTCACCAGATTTCTCTGGCGACCGGGAGTTTAGAAGTTGCGTTAAGACAACCGCGACGATCTTTAGCCGCGAGGCTTGGACATACATCGTCGCCTCCCGGTCTCAAAAGAGATCGAAAGGCGACATCTGTAACGGCGATATCAACCGCCTAACGCAGGGTTCTAAAGCCCCGGCAAGCACACTAATTCGTGCTTACATAACGACGTTAGCTTGGTATGCGGATGGATATCAAGTAGAAAGATTAAATTATACACTAATTAACATAATTATTACAAATACAAATATTGCTGAAAATCAGTAAAAGCTTCTCTTACTTTATAAACACCACCAATCGCAACATTGTCTTATTTTTAGCGTGCTATTTTAATTCAAGCATATTATGAACTAACTTATCTACTCTCCTACTTGCCTAATTGGGCTTAAAGATTTTATACATAGCACCCAAATATATCCCCCAGTTGACCCCTATATAAAATAAGAGGAATATCCTAAATCTAAAAGTTGCTCCTATCAATTCTTTCTTTCACTCAAGCTGCACAACCATTGATTGCTACATATGATTGACGTATAAATGTACTAATCAACTAATTTCTGCAGGTCACACAATGCATAACAAAACTTTTATAACAGAAACAAATTATATTGATTATTTAATATGGGCAATAATATGTGTTTATGGCTCCCATACTAATCTATTAGATTTTAGTTATTTTAGCCAAATTTCTATAGCTATAATAATATTCGCATTATATACAGCGATGAAATTTAAAACTACCAACAATCAGAATGATTGTCTAACCTTTCCAATTAATCTAACCATAGAAGTCTACAAAACAATATGTTTTATATTCTGTACCAATCATAAAGATTGGTTAACACATCAAATTCTTATATCTAAAAGAGAGATTTGTAAAAGCAGCAAAACTTCCGAACAACAAAGTTTATTAATAAATAGAAGCAATATATATACTATATTTCACAGCATCAACATAGTTAGCATCTTTAATAGCTTGAAAACTTTTTATTTACCATCAGTTGCATCTACATTATTAGTTTTATTAATTACGGTTTTGCCCTTTTGCAACATTATAAGTTTTCCTTCTAAATCAGATACGGAAAAATCTTTTCTAGACAAAATGATTAACGTGAATGTGTATGAGGCTTTAAGTTTGGTTATAGTTGCTCTTATAATATTCATTGCAGAAGTTCTCCGAGACGAAAAAGATCCTGATGCAAAAAGAATACTTATGAAACTAAGTAATATATGGCCACTCACAATAGGCACAATTCTTATACCTGTAAGCTACCTTATTGGAGATCCAAATAAGATATTTATAGTTCTAGAAATTATTATAGCACTTGCAATAATAATTTCATTCTACAAAATTATTATTACTTTACTAGATGGTGGGGTTTCAGAGAAAGATAAGAAAGCTTTCTTTAGAGAGCGCATTAAGAAAGTATCATCAGAAACTATTGATGATAGGCTAGGTAATAATATCTTTTTAAATAAAACAGGAATAGATAATGAAATAAAACTCAAATATTCTCCTTATTTCTCCAATCAGCTATATCAAGAATATATAGAGATAAATGCGCCTAATGGTGGAGTTATATACGATATCAATCTCAATGAATTAAAGAATACACTTAAATTTATGCAAGAGCGTGCAAAACTGTTAGGTTTTGTTATATATCCTGAAAAAGAAATTCCAACAGCTGGAAAGATTGATGACTTATTTAGTGATATACAGCGGGACAAGGATAAAGGCAACCTCAAAGAAGTTCTGCTTCTTAAAACATATAAAGAATCAACGCTTAACGAATATTTTCTTTCAGATAGTCCAAAAACTAAAGCCCTATTAGCTATACCTAGTGGTTTTGAGAAAGATCAGAATTTTAAAACTTTTATTAAGGATATAAAAGAAAGACTTACTAAATGCTTCCTTATTAAGGATGATCCAACATTATCAGAAAAATTTAGAAAAGAATTATCTGGAATTAAGAAAGGTTTAGTATCTGCTATAAACACTAACAGCATTGTTGAAATTGAAGAAATGAAGCGCCTTTATGTTGATATATCAGGAGGCTTCTTAGATGCCTTGCATGAGTATAAGGCAGAGTTTTCATCAGAAAACGCAAAGAAGGAACTATCGAGTTTTGATAGATTTAGATTAGTATATTGGCTAGGAGATGATATAAACAACCTAGGGATAGCCGCCTTAAAGACACAAGATCTAGATATTATTAAAAGTATAGGCGTACTAAATATAGCAATAGCTACAAGAGCATTAAGCACAAAAGATCACCTATTTTTTCAACAATTCACAAATAATCTAGTTTACCTATGTTATAGAGCCGATGAAATCCTTGAAAGCGTTGATAAAAAGAAATCAGTTTATTCATCAATTAATCACTGGTTATCATCTATAGCTTTAAATAACCTATATTACAGCATTAAAACATCATCAGATGATAGAAATGATTTAACAATTGAAGACCTCAAGGACTTCGGTTTAGAGATATATAGCATATTCTTACAACTAATTAAGTTTTCAATCGATAGAAAATCAGATTCTCTTGATATGTTTTTTAATCAATTCAATAAAATATATACAAAATTTCAAAATATTCCTGAAGAAAATTATTCTGCATTTAATGGAGACAAAACAGAAGAAATTAGAGTTATTCTTAAAAATGAATATCAAATTATTTCTTTTGGCATTTCATCATGGGCGTTAAATAAATTAACATCTGAAAATAGCAATAACGATGGTGCTTTATATAAAAAAATAATCAAATTATTTAGTAAAAACATGCCTAACAATCTCAAAGAATTAATAAATATATTCTCAGCAATTTCAGAAGATGGTGTTGCAGACAAATGGGGATGGTCATGGTGGGATATGAAAGCAGATGGCGAGGCTCATTGGATTGACGATCAATCTAAATATAATAAGTTTTTCTGTTATAAAGCTCTGAAGATCTTATCTTCAAATCTAGAAGATACTCCTTTGGATCTAACTGCAAATGATAAATTAATTAGTATATTAGAACAACAAAATGACTATAAATTAGCACTTAGTGAAATTAAAAATAAAGAGAATAACTGGACAACCATATTAGACACCGAAGACTTCATGGTAGTAGATAAATTGAATGATTTATTAAAAGATCTTGTGAGTATATCTATTAATAAAAAGAATGCACGAATTAGAGAAGCCGAAATAGACCAAGATCTATTAAAAAGATTTAAAGATGGTGTTTTAAAATATTTCTATGAAAACACCAAACACAGAAAGCTAGCTCAAAAATTAGGCGTATTCGAAAAAGTTGACAACACAAAACCAACAGAAGAAATACCTTCATGGGGTTTTAATAAACTAGATGATAAATCAGTATTTGTTAAAGATATAGGCGATGGTTATCTAGGGTGGGATGAAAAATATGGTAAAGGCCTTGCTGAATCAGAAGATTACTTGTCATTCGAAAAATTAATTAAGCTGACAAGCAATAAGAAAACCATTGATATTGCAAATCTTGAAAACGAATTAGAGGCTTGTCTACAGAATTTTGATATGAACAAAACTATAATAATGCAATCACTTGATTATAGATTAGAATATGATTATTTAAGAAAGAATAAATCATTTATTACTAAGGAAGATAGTAACGAAAGTACGATCATAAGCGACCTAAAAGGTTTTATGGGTGTATTAAAAACTAAACAGGGAAATATTTCAATATTCGATGTTTCTACAAATCACAAAGATAAGTTGAGCAATAAAATATTAATTATAAATCTTGAGAAGTTTGCAGTCTGGAAACAATATAACCCGATCGATAAGGAAACAGACATCACCTTTATTAAAGATGACTTATATATGAACGTTATAGACTTAAATAAAGAAGAAAAACTGCAAAGCGATATTGTAAAGAAAGAGTGGCTAATTAAAAAATATCCAGCCAATGAAGAAGAAAGATACAATTACCTCAAGCAACTTATTATTATTAAAATATATGAGAAATTTGATATCATATTAAATGATCCTGAAGCTTCTATATGTTTAAATATTAATAATAGTGAAGAAGTGGAATAATACTTTGAAAGATCAAGAAATAGCCCCAATCAAAAGAGATGATTTATCATCAAAAGAGCTATTAATTAATATAATTTTTCCTACAATTTTATCATTGTTAATATATCCAACGTTATTCTATTTTGAAAAAGGGTATTTTAGTAAATTAGGTATACCAACAGAATATATACTTATCAATAGAGAGCAAATTTACGAATTTATAACACCTATTACTACAATAGCATTATTTATATTTTCTCCTGTTATATTGATATACATTCTATATAAAGTTAAACAATCTTGCTTCTCAAAACTATTATGGCTCATCTCGCCTGGTATTTTGTTTACTTTAATGATCTATATGCAATTTGATTTAATAAAAGATTCTAATAAATATTTTAGTATTTTTGGTTGGTTAGCAGCAACATTCTTCTTTGCATCAATAGTTGCTACTTATATTAAACCTTTATTACAAACAAATACTAAAGGAATATCATACTTTGTAAAGTTTATAAAAGCTCACAGAATTAGAAGGAAGAAAGAAGAGCAAAGCTTAAAAGCCTTCACAAAAAGTTTATTCTTTAAATATCTAGTTCTATTATTCTTCTTCCCAACAATTATATACAGCTTCGAAAAATATGGAGAAAAGCAAGCATTTGAACAAATTAATTTTGATGTAACTAACATTCGAGGTGAAAAATATGCATTCATTACTAACTTTGGAGGAAAAGATTTACTAAAGAAAATAGTTGCAGTAAGAAACAAAAACAAAGATATTGTCTACGAATATCTTGAAGAAGGATATTACAAAATTGAAAATAATGGTTATTACTATTGTTACACTCTAAAAAAACTTATTCCAAATAATAAAGGCTGCGAATAAGCCGCTTATTCGAATTAATAAATATTCTGTAAACCAATGTGTGATAACATAGATTATATAATGCAAATAATCTAAGTAAAAAACTAAATTTTATGGATTAAATTTTCGTTTACTTAGATTTTCTTGTTTTACACCTCTTACAATTTGGTCTGTAAGATCTAATGAATTCCCTGCCCCAAAAATAACAACTATAGAGTTATCTAAATTTTGATTTAGAATAAAGCTAGATGTACTATTAAAATCATTACAAACACTAGCTTTGTCTATACCTATTTTCTTAGCTATTGGTAGTAAATCAGGTAATTCTTTATCTTGTTCTCTTCCTAAGAAAATTTTTGTAAACACAACTCTATCTGTAATTTTTAGAGCCTCCACATACTGATCATGAAATTTATTTATTCTCGAAATCATATGAGGCTCTACTATAGCAATTATCCTTTTTCCTGAGTTGTGTACTTTTACAGCCTCTAAGGTAGCTTTTATTTCTGTTGGATGATGTCCATAATCATTATATATCTGTACTTTATCGTCACAATAAACACTTTGAAGTCTTCTTGCAACTCCTACATGATTCCTAAATGTTTCTTTCACGTAGTCAACATCAATTCTTAGAAAATTAGACGCTGCGATCACTCCAAGAGCATTACTAACATTGTGCTTTCCGAACATGTGTAGATGAAAATTATCTTCAATAAAACCGGTTGTATTAAAAAGTATTCCACTACCATCCAATTTTTCTATATTAGCACTTAATAGTGGATATTCAAAATGTTTCGGGCTCGCCTTTTGAGAATAAGTAATAACATTTATTTGATTCCTAGAAATAACTCCTTCTGAAGCAGATAAAAGTTCACTTACTCCATCATCATCAATATTTGCAACTAAACATGATTTATGAGGAAGCTGTGCTGCAAATTTATTAAATAAACTTTTATATTCTTCGGCAGTGTTAAAGAATTCAGGATGCTCATATTCAATATTATTAATCAATAAAACATTGGGCGTGTAATTCAAAAAGTTATTACTATATTCATCTGCCTCAAAAACCATATAGTTTGACTTCCCTATACGTGCGTTTGAATTCCAAGCATTCACACTTCCTCCGATTATTACAGTTGGATCGAACTTAGCAGACTCCAGGGTAAGTCCTAATAAAGCAGTTGTGGATGTTTTTCCATGAGTTCCTGCAACTCCAATTGAGTAGTATTCAGGTAAAATATTTTTGCCAAGAAACTCTTGCCACGAAATTAATTTACCGCAATCTTTAGCGTAGCGCACCTCACTTATATGATCGATCTTTTCTATTACAGCTGGACTAGCTGCTACTATATCAGCGTCATTTATATGTTCTACTGAATGTTCACGGTAAACCTTAATGTTGTATTTTTCTTCAAGATCTATATCTTTATATTCTTTTAAATCACAACCTGTTACTAAATAACCTTTCTTTTTTGCTACCTTTGCTATACTTGAGCATCCCGATCCCTTTATTCCAATGAAATGTACGTGCATGTTTCGAATCCCATAAAGTTGTTATATTAACTATAGTTTATAACATAGAATTATGTATATAAACAATATTTATGTTAATAAAATCTTAATTAAAATAGGTATATATTATTTTACTCATTAATTATGTCACTCTGAAAAGCACAGATTATGTAAAAAATACATATTTATTAATGAATAAGTTCATAGATAATTTATATATAGGGCAAGACTATATAAATCTAAATAAAATAAGTGATATTGTGTATTATTTAAGTAAGATATATTTGGTAAAACGCTGGATTAGTAAATGACATGACAATGAAGCAATTCTTATTTAAAACAATTGGTGTATTTATACGTATATACTGGAAACTCGCTAAACCTTTTTCTGTAGGGGTAAGAGCTATAGTTATTAACAGCTCAAAGAGAGTTTTGTTGGTTAAACATACTTATTCTAATCAATGGTATTTGCCAGGTGGGGGAGTCCACAAACAGGAACACTTAGTTGATGCTTTATCGCGTGAACTAAAGGAAGAAGTTGGGATTTTAGTATCTTCATCTCCAAAATTACTTGGTGCTTATGCTAATTTCTTTGAATATAAGAGTGACTTTATTTTTATCTTTATAATAGATGATTTTAAAATGGTAAGTGCTAATGATCTTGAAATTGATACTTGGAAATGGTTTGATTTAGAAGATATTCCAATAAACACATCTCCAGGAACAATAAGGCGTATACAGGAATATATGGGAAACAAACCTATAAATTACATATGGTAAGGGAGAATAATATAAAAAATGAATATTTTAGATGATACAGTTACAACTTTCTTTTCTTCATCTAATAAGCATCAATTAAAAGCCAAAAGGGTTTTAGCCCACTTTCCTAAAAGGCTTGAAAATTACAACATTCAGAATACCTCTGTAATGCAAGATGTTTTTCCTCCCGTATCTGTAGCTTTGTGTCCATCGGCACTTTGTCCACGAGATTGTATTTTCTGTTCAAACAGCAAAAGAAACGCAAAATCTAGAGAAACTGTTTATGAATACAGTGAGTCTATTATAGACCCATTAATTGAAGATCTTAATAATTTTGGCGTAAAAGGTGTTACTTTAGCAGGAGGGGGGGAACCTTTAGTCTACAATAAAGGAAACTTGTTTTTAAAATTAACAAAAGAAAACAATACATTTTCTTTAGGGTTTCATACAAACGGTGTTTTTTTGGACAAACTTCTATTGCCTCAAATAACAAAATCAGGGAAAATTTCATACATAAACATTAGTACTGTTGCGCACAAAGCTGAATTATATTCTCGCATAACTAGAGCTGGAGAAAAGCAGTTTTATAAAATAGAAGAAAATTTAAAAGCTGCTGTACAGGCATATAGTGATAGCAGCTCTTCAGGTGAGCTAGGTGTAAAAATCATCATATGTAGAGAAAATTATTCGTATGTTGCTCATATGGTAGAATATTTTAAAAAACTTGGATTGGAAAATATTCTTATAAGATGTGTTGGAAACTTTGAGCCAGAGCAAGATGTTGAACTATTACCCTCCCAATATGATAGCTTTTCTTCAATCTTAAAAAATGACCTTAAAATGACTGACAGTCAAATACAAGCCGTTACTGGTAAAAGCCCTACGAGTTCACCACAGATACCTTCAAGATGTTGGATGATAGGTTCAGGACTCAATGCCGGAATATATCCTGATGGTAATGTTTGTGTTTGTACTTTATGGTCACAGAAAGAGCACTCTATTGGAAATCTAAATGAGAAAAGGTTTAGAGATATCTGGGGAAGCGACAAACATAAAGAAATAGTTCAGAAATTAAATGAAAAGTTACTTACTGGGCAATGCGACCCCTTGCGCTGCAGATTATATTATAGCAACCTATTAGTAGATCAATATTTTGAACAGCTAAGAAATGCTGATAGCCACCATATTTTTGGTGGAAGCTATGAAAACTTTATATAACTTAACTATCTGCATTATCCCTTTTCACAAAGAAAAAGAATTATTAAAATTTGCTAAACTTATTCAAAACACCTTGAAATAATAGTTTATAAAAAAATATTGTTTAAATAACCTAGAATAAAACTAAAGAAATATTAGAGAACATTTATCACTAGACTGCACCCACAACCATCTACTTAATTCATTGATTTTAAACAATAGAACATCAAAGAAACCCCCGCCAAATCGATGCGTATTGCACATCCAATTTCTGACAGACTGCTGAGAAAAAATAATATCGACTCATTTCTGCATTTTTGCTCAGAAGGCAATTTTTTAGTTTGGAGGATTTATGCCTGAGAAATTTTTTCTACATGACTAGAAGCTAGAGCATGGAGTCTAAAAAAACTTTTTGATTGAACGTCTTTAAACTTTTTAGTTTTACAATGACTCCATGCTCTAGCTTCTAGTCATCACAACTTTTTATCAAATATTATATGTGCAAAAAAAAAACGATATTGTCGAGTTAACTCTTTGGTCATTGTGAAAAATTTGCAATACTAGATATTGATGCAGACGGTAAAAAGATACTTAAAAGAGAAGATCTAACCCCTCCCCCTCATGAACCAGGCGTTCTGCCTCGTTGGTTATGCGAACAAGGTGTAACTCATATAATTGCCGGCGGCATGGGTGCTCATGCACATAAATTATTTAACGAAAGAAATGTTGATGTTATTATAGGCGCTCCAATTGAAGCACCTGAAGTTCTTGTTAATCAACTACTTTCCGGTGATCTAAAGTCTGGTCAAAACATTTGCGATCACTAAATATTTTATTATAAAAAATTTGTCGCCAACAAATAACAAATTATTAAAAGCGACATTGCCGCTATCATCAAGTTAAGAATAAAAGCCATTTGTGTATTTATATGCTGCGGTATTTCTATTGGCTTTAATGTTTTTAAAGTATTTTTATATTGAACCGCAGCTATAAAAGAAAAACCACATCCAAATAATATAAATATAATTCCAAATAAGAATGGAATTAAAGTATCATGATTGCCTATGCTTTCTTGAGGAGAGCCAAAACGTTCTATAACAAAACCTAAGGCTATCAAAGTAATTGCTGTTCTACTCCAAGCAAGGGCTGTACGCTCTGCCGCAAGAAAGACTCGTGGGTCATTAAGATCAGACATTTTATTGCTTACCCTTCAAATTGTATTTATTACAAACATTTAACCATATATCACTCGTTTTTTAAAAGCCTTTTTATTTTCTTGACTTAAACTAGTAATGAATATATATTCATTACATATCTAGATATGAAATAAGGAATAGTTTAAATGCTTAATAATCTGTATGAAACCTCTACCAAACTAGTAATGCCTAAAGATTTAAATTCTTACGGCACTTTATTTGGAGGCAACCTTATTGCATGGATGGATGAGTTGGCAGTTATTCTTGCTATCAAAGCAACAAAAAAAGAATGCGTATTGCTTTATTTTGATAAAATTGAAATTCGCAAGGGGTTAACAACAAATGATATTGTTCATTTAAGAGCTGAAATTATTAAAACTGGCAGATGCCACTTAGACATTAAAGTAGTGGCCTGCAAAGCTAATCATTTTGAAGAGAGTGATCCTATAGCGCACGGTACTGCAAAATTTGTTGTTTTAGATAAGAATAAAAAACCAACGGCAATAAAGCTTGATGAATTAATCACAGCTTAATTAACTTATAAATAAAGGAGAATATAATATGCCTAATTTTGATAAAACAGGACCTATGGGTAAAGGTACTCAGACTGGTCGCGGAATGGGAAATTGTAATACTGAGAATAGTATTAAAGAAGAAACTAAAGAAGCTTTTGGCTTAGGTCGAGGAGGTCAACCAAGAGGTCTTGGTAGAGGCAATGGTCATGGCTGCGGTAGAGGCAAAGGACGTGGGCCAAGAAAAGATGTTTAATCTTTTAGTTCTTGGAAAAAAAATAACCATTATTCTTAAATGATAACTATTGGAATTTATATATTAATGAACTAATATATTCATTATGGTTAGACCTTGTAAAAATAGATATGTGGAATTTTCACCTGCGGTAAAATATTTTAAGCCGCAGGGAATTCCTATGAGACTCTTAGAAGAAGTAATCTTGTTACATGACGAAACAGAGGCCTTGCGTTTAAAATACGTTGAAGGTTTAGAACAAATATCTGCGGCTGAAAGAATGAAAATATCTCAAAGCACTTTTCAGAGGATTTTATCCTCTGCTAATAAAAAGTTAGCTGAAGGAATTATAGGCGGTAAAGCCATAAAAATTGAATAAATCCTTCTGCTTGTAATTTTCTAGATTTTTTAGTTAAAAGCTTTAAACCAAAACTTTAGAAGTTTTTTAATTGAAGAGTTATCTAGCTTATGCATCAGCCATATTTCAGCTATACGTTTATTCAAAAAACCCATAGTAGGGAAACTGTGTTGCTGCATCAGAATATTATAAAGTTTTATATTATTCTGAATTGCAAGAGCCCATTCGTTTATAAGCTCTCCTGAGTTTTCACCTACTATAACCGCTCCATAAATTTTACCAAAAGAGCTTGCAAAAACCTTAACAAAACCTTTGCCGGAGTTTTCTATATAAGCCACACCATAGTCGCTGTAAGCTGTCTTTATGGTTTCGTATTTAATGTTTTTGGCTTTTAGTTCTTTTTCGCTCATTCCTACAGATGAAAAAGCGGGGTCAGTAAAAACCGTCCATGGCACTACATAGTCTTTAAATTTTTTTCTAAATATTGAAGGCAGCATAAGGTTCATAACCGCTAACATAGCCTGATGCATTGCTGCATGGGAAAATAGGGCGTTTCCGTTACAATCACCTAAAGCATAAATGTTTTTTACATTGGTCTGCAAATATTGATCAACAATAATCGCGCCTCTTTTATCTGTGTTAATGCCTGCTTTTTCAAGCTCCATGGTTTTGAAGTTATAACTTCTTCCCGCCGCAACCAAAAGCTTTTCGGCTTTTATTTCCTCGTTTTTATCTGTTGTTATAACTATTTCATTATTTTCTTTTTTAACATTACTTATAAAACGTTTATTAAATATTTTTATTCCTTGTTCTTTAAAACTCTCTTCAATCATTTGGCTTGCTTCATCATCTCCTAAAGGAATAAGATGTTCGCCGTCATGCACTATAGTAACTTCAGCCCCAAGCCTTGCAAAAGCTTCTGCCATTTCAGTTCCTATTGCTCCACCGCCGATAATTGCGAGAGAATGCGGAATCTCATTAAGTTCAAACAAATTATTATTTGTTAAAACCGCAACCTTGTCTATTCCTGGAATAGGAGGGATAGCAGGTTTTGTTCCTGTGCAGATAAAGATTTTATTTGCGGTTATTTGTTCTCCATTTACTTCCACTGTTTTAGAATCAACAAACTTAGCTTCTCCAAAAACAATATTAATTTTATCTATCATCTTAGAGTTTTTGCTGTTGTTTATGTCTTCAATAGTTTTTCTGATATGAGCAAAAACCCCTTCAGCTTTTGTAGCACCTGTTTTTGCTAGTTGGTAATCTTCAAGCTTTTTTACAAAGTTTGCAACCTTAGCCCTTTTTAGTAAAGCTTTGCTGGGTACGCAACCTACATTCATGCATTCACCGCCTATTTTATTTTTTTCAATAGCAACAACGCTCAACCCCATATTCGAAGCCATTGCCGAAAGAGCCATACCTGCAGGCCCAAGGCCTATGCATAGAATGTCGTAATTTTTTGCCATTTTAAAAACTTTCTGAAAAAATGTTTTGCCTTTATTTTAAAACTTGGTTATTATTTAAGTAATCACTAATTTAGAGGATCCTAAAGTAAATGTCAATAAAAAAAGAAAAATGCTTTAAAAACGTTACTGGGGCTTTAGGCGTACTTAAATGCCTTAACAATGAAAACAGATTGCTTATTGTATGTCGCATAATTTCAAAAGGTGAACAAACCGTAGGTGAGTTGGTTGATTTTATAGGTTTAAGCCCTTCCGCCCTTTCTCAACACCTTGCCCTGTTAAGGGAAGAAAATGTGGTGAAGACTCGTAAGGTTCAGCAAACCGTATATTATTCAATAACTGACAATAACGTTAAAGATTTAGTTGAAACCCTTCATAGGCTATATTGCTAGCTTTTGCTTTTTAGGAGCTTAAAATGAAAAACAACACAAATACAAATGATAAATTGAAAAACATGCCTATATCTTTATTCTCAATTGTGATGGGAATGATAGGTCTTGCAATAGCATGGAAGAAAGCTCATATAAATTTAGGAGCTCCGTCAGAATTATGGGTGAGTATTGCAGGGCTAGGAAGTTTATTTTTTATTATTATCGCATTTTTTTATTTATTAAAGTTTATAAAATATAAAGAAGAAGTGTTTTCTGAGTGGAATAATCCTATAAAAATTAATTTCTTTCCTACAATATCTATATCCTTATTACTTCAGAGTGCTGTATGGATGGAAGATTTTCATTCTTTATCATATATTCTCTGGATTTCAGGCACGATTATACAGTTCGGTTTTTCGTTAGCTATAATGAGCAGTTGGATAAACCATTCACATTATGAGATTAAACATCTAAAACCTGTCTGGTTTATACCTATAGCAGGTAATCTTTTAGTCCCTATAGCAGGAATCCACTTTGCACCACTAGAAGTCTCTTGGTTTTTCTTTAGTGTTGGCTTGGTGTTTTGGTTTCTATTGCTAGCGATGTTATTTTATAGATTATTTTTTCATGATCCCTTGTCCCCAAAACTATTACCCACAATGCTAATATTGCTTGCTCCGCCGGCAATTGCCTTCGTGTCATATATTGGAATGACCCAAACACTAGATAATTTTTCAAGAATAATTTATTATTTTGGATTATTCATGACTATTCTTCTAGCCTTTAACGTAAGTAAATTTGTAAAGAATAAATTTTATCTTTCTTCATGGGCTTATTCATTCCCTATAGCGGCGATGTCTATAGCAACTTTTGTTATGGCTAATAAATCAGGATTATATTTATTCAATTGGCTTGCGGTTTCAATGCTAGTGGTAGTCAGTAGCATAGTTGCAATATTGATTATAAAAACTTTAATAGCAATCAGATATAGAGAAATATGCCAAGCCGAATATAAATAGACTTACGGTAAGATGTCACACTCGCAAGCTTGGTGATACATCCTATTTATTTTCAGGCTCCATCTTAATCGCACCGCAAGGACACTCTTTCACACAGATACCGCAGCCTTTACAATAATCGTAATTAAATTCAAACCCCTCGCCGGCACCTAGTTTTGTTACAGCATTATCAGGACAAACGCCATAACAGTTGTCGCATTCAAAACAGTTTCCGCAAGAAAGGCAACGTTGTGCTTCAAATATGGCTTTATCTTCATCGAGCCCTTTTTGAATTTCATCAAATGTAGATTGGCGTTTAACGACATCAAGTTTTTGTCGCTGCGTACCAGGAGCCTCGGAATAGTACCAAGTATTGAGCTTGTCAAAATCCGCTATTTCATTTTTTGGCGGCGTAATATATTCTTCACCACGCAACCATGCGTCTATATTTCTTGCTGCTTTTTTCCCATGTCCAATAGCAATCGTTACTGTACGTTTTGACGGCACCATATCTCCGCCAGCAAAAATACCTTGGTGATCAGTCATCATATTACCGCCTACTTGTAATACACCCTTTTCGATTTTAAAGTCTGGCACATTTTCTAGCAAAGAAAGATCGACATCTTGACCTAAAGCCAACACAACTGAATCAGCCTTCAACGTTTCCAATTCTCCAGTAGGTTGAGGAGTATTATTTTCGTCTAGTTTCATTTTTTCAATAGTTACTTCATGTTTACCGCACTCTTTAATAGTGGAAAGAAACTTAATCTTCACACCTTCTTCAAGAGCTTCAGCAACTTCAGTTTCATGAGCCGGCATTTTCTCACGATTACGACGATAAACAACTACAGATTCTGTTGCCCCCAAACGTATAGCTGTGCGAGCTACGTCGATAGCCGTATTGCCACCACCATAAACTACAACATTTTTTCCCAGCAGAAGTTTTTCATTTCCTTCCATGCTATGCAATACAGATATTGCATCCATGATCTTAATCGAATTATCACTAGTTAATATTTCTGTACGCTTACCAATATTTGCGCCAACAGCTAAAAACACAGCATCGAAGCCACCTTCTTTCATACTCTTATGAATGTCTGTAACCTTGGTGTTTAATTTAACGGTTATACCCAGATCAAGAATGCGCTGAATCTCTTTATCCAAAATTTTTCTTGGTAGACGATACTGCGGAATACCAAAACGCATCATGCCTCCAACCAGAAAATCTGCTTCATGAATTTCTACAGAATTTCCTAGCTGTGCTAAATGATAAGCTGCTGAAAGACCAGCAGGTCCTGATCCAACAACAAGCACACGTTTGCCAGATTTTTGAGAAGGTTTTTCAAAAGCCCATTCTTGCTTTATCGCTTCATCACCTAAAAACTGTTCTACTGAATTAATACCAACTACCGCATCAACATACTGTCGGTTGCAAGCTTTTTCACATGTATGATAGCAAACACGCCCCATAACGGCAGGCATAGGATTATCTTTAACCAAAACACGCCAAGCTTTTTCGTATTCGCCAGCTCCAGCGTGTAACAACCAACCCTGAATATTTTCTCCAGCAGGACACGCCTCATTGCATGGAGATAACCTGTTAGTGTAAACTGGCCTTGATGTGCGCCAAGCACCTGTAAGATTGGTAAGTGAAGATCCGGGATCAAGTGTTATTGCAAAAGGTTTTTTCATCATTCTACGTCCATTTCAAGAAGATTTTATTTTTCAATTTTTAAATATTTATTTCATCCTAGAGGTAACTATTTCATAAGCTTCAGTTGCTGCCGCAATATTATTTTCCGCTATTTTTCCAGAAAACTTTTGATTGATAGCTTGGATAACAGCTTCTAACTTAATTACTCCTGAGGCCGCGGCAAAACCACCTAATAGCGGAACGTTAGGCACTGGACGCCCAACATGCTTAATAGATAACTCAGTTGCTGGAATAGTAAAAATCTTATTACGTTCCTGACCTTTAACAAGGTCACCTATTTCCAGTTCTTCAAGTTCTTTATTGGTATTGATTATAATATATCCATTGTTTTTTAACCCTGAAAAAACAGGTATCTGACGTAGCAAGGTACGATCCTGAATAATAACGGCATCAGGTTCCATGATCGGTTCACGCAACCTGATTCCCCTATCAGATATCCGACAGAAAGCTACAACTGGAGCTCCCGTGCGTTCAGACCCGAAGCTTGGAAAAGCCTGAGCATACCTTCCTTCTTCGAAGGCTGCTATCGAAATCATTTCTGCAGCAGTAACAACACCTTGCCCACCACGTCCATGTATACGTATTTGGAACATGTCATCTCCTTTGTTTTTATTCAGACCCTTTTTCAAGCATCTTATATTTATTTATATTACGATCAGCTATTTTTTGTATGTTCGCAATAACATCAAGTTTTGGATTTTTTCCAAACAAATGGGCATAACGCTTTTGTGGTTTAAGAAACTCCTCAACAGGTATTTTTTTTCTAATTTTTGAAGATGACGTAATCTCACCATATTCAGCCTCGAACACTGGGAAGATCCCTGTTTCTTTTGCCAATCGTGCCATAAGAACACTTTCAGATGAGTTTGTACCCCAACCCAGAGGGCATGGTACAAGAACATGAATATAACGGGCACCTTTAATACTCATAGCACGTCGTACTTTATCTTCCAGATCATGGACATCAGCAACGGTCGCCGTTGCAACAAAAGGGATTCCGTGTGCCATAGCAATAGCTGGAAGGAATTTTCCTTGACCGAAAACATTGCCTGGTTCCTTTCCAATAGCAGGAGTTGTTGCCGTGCGTGCGCCGCCAGGTGTAGCCGAAGAACGCTGCACACCAGTGTTCATATATGCTTGGTTATCATAACAGATATAAAGAACATCATCATTACGCTCAAACATGCCAGAGAGACATCCAAAGCCTATATCTGTGGTACTACCGTCACCGCCTTGCGCAACAACGCGTACATCTTTTTTTCCTTTAACGCGCATTGCCGCAGAAAGCCCCGTTGCTACTGCAGCAGTGTTGCCAAACAAAGAGTGTAACCACGGAACTCTCCATGCACTCTCAGGATAAGGTGTAGAAAAAACTTCCAGACAACCTGTACCATTACTCACAATAACTTGGCCATTAGCAGCTTCCATAGCAGCGTCGATTGCATAACGTGCACCCAATGCCTCAGCACACCCCTGACAGGCACGATGACCACAGGTTAGAGAATTGGTTCTTTTAGGATTGGATTGTACACTACGTTTATCAGGTGATAAAAGCCGGTTACCGACAGTAAGATTACCTGTTTGATGAAATTTAATTGGATTAAACGACATTTTTTACCTTTCCCGATGTATCTTTTGTTTCTCTTGATAAATATTCGTTTACCAAACCTAGTTTCAAATCAAGGAAAGTAATATCCTCAAGGTTATCCTTTTCAGCCTTAATAAACAGTGCTTGCAGAGAAGTTTTTGTGATATCTCGACCGCCTAGCCCCGCTATTACGGTATAGCAGTTTTGAGGCATACCCAAGAGAGCCAATTTAACATCTGTAGCTAGAACACCACCCATTCCGACAGCTAGGTCTTTTTCTAAAACAACAACACGTTTTGCACTAGAAAGCTCTTTACGAATACATTCCATAGGAAAAGGACGAAACGTAGTAATGCCAACTGCACCAATCTTGTGGCCAGCTTCACGCATATCATCAATTGTATCTTTTATAGTACCTAACACCGAGCCCATAGCAACGATAACTGTTTCCGCATCTTCTGTACGATAAGCACGAGCCAAGCCGCCGCTTTTTCTTCCGAAGTGAGTTTTAAATTCATCAGCCAAAACAGGTATAAGTTTAAGTGCTTCTTTTTGCTTCAAATGTTGAAGATATTTCACTTCCGTAAAAGCTTCAGGCCCTACCATTGCACCTATAGAAATCGGTTCATCAGGATCAAGAAACTGTCGTGGTTCAAAAGGTGGTAGGAAATCATCCACCTGTTTCTGTTCTGGTATATCTACACGTTCATAAGCATGCGTAAGAATAAAACCATCCATACACACCATCACTGGCGTTGAAAGTTCTTCAGCAAGACGGAATGCCTGGATATGCAGATCAAGTGCCTCTTGGTTATCCTCGGCGAATAATTGTATCCAGCCAGAGTCTCTCTGGGAGATTGTATCAGAATGGTCATTCCAGATATTGATGGGGGCACCTATAGCACGGTTGGCCACGGTCATAACTATAGGAAGCTCCATTCCGGAAGCGTTATAAACAGCCTCGACCATAAAAAGTAGTCCTTGTGAAGCCGTGGCTGTATAGGAACGCACCCCGCCGGCTGAAGCACCAATGGCGACAGACATTGCCGCAAATTCGGATTCAACGTTAATATATTCACAAGACTTAAGCACGCCTTCCTTAACCATTTCACCAAGCCCTTCGACGATGTGGGTTTGTGGTGAAATAGGATAAGCACAAATTACACCCGGTCGACAAAGAGCAATAACTTCAGCAACTGCGTGAGAACCTTCTGTCTGTTTAAGCACAACCTTACCTCTCTTTATAATATTATTTACGTTCTAACTATAAAACATTAAAAAAATAAATAAAACCTAAATTGTATTATATTCGAATTTAAATTTGTGGCTTAATTGATGTAGTTTGCTGCAACGCACTAAAACGTTGTTTGAATAAATATCAACATTAACGGCAATTAATTTATACTTACATTACAGCTATATACATATTTTAAATAAAAAATAATTTGTTTTACGTAGATGTAAGATAGTTACATATTAGCTCTTACACCTCAATCAACAAACTAATAATATGAAATTATCTTAAGAATATTTATAGAAAGACTACACTCACAACCATTCATCGCATAGTCATCTGCGAATTTTTCTCTATATAAAAAAACAGGTAAGCGACAAGCGTCTGCCTATAAACGTCTTAAATATTCCGCCACTGACATTAAAAGAAATATTATTGGTAAAATTATGGATGCCTATACAACAACTTTATTAATCCAATCTATCTTGAAGTTTTCGTTTATTAACTTTGTTTTGTACTTGTAAAATGTGGCAGGGCTTATTCCTTTGGCTCGGCATAACTCGCCTGTGCCTGTGCCTGTGCCTGTGCCAACCCCAGCCTCATGCTCTTTTAAAATCTTAATTATCTGTTCTTCGTTATATATTTTCTTCATAGCCTGCTCCTTTTACTTAATCCTAGAGGACTCCACTCCCTTGTGGGCTAGCCTCTTGGGGGGGGCAGGTCAGCAGAACCTTCAGCATCAGACTTCCAAACTCAAGTACAGAGAAAGTTGGATTTAGGTTTTATAGGGGAGTTTTATTAAAAAACCCCAATAAAAATATTTAACATTGAATAAAGATAGTGATATAATAAGCCCAATATCTGAAAAAACAGCAAATAAAGTTTTCAAAGATAGACAATATCTCTATAAGGTTGTTTTTTACCAGAGAGGAAATTATACAACGCTATGCAAATTGATTTGCAAGGATCTCTTGATCCCGACCCTGAAACGAAAAAATCTCATATCAGGAAGAATTCTCTTTTAACTAGAAAAGCTAATACTAAAGACATTTCTCAACCGATGATCAGTGCTTTACTCTCAACAGAGGCTATATTTAAAGACACTATAGAAACCGATTATTTCAACAATAGATTAAATACTGAACCAAGAACCGTTTTCCCAATAAATGAACGCACTTGGGATTTCTTTAGAAAGTTTTATCCTGAAGCAACAATAAACGATTGGAATAATTGGAAATGGCAAGTCAAAAACAGAATTTGTAACTTAGAAACTGTTGAAAAAATGCTGAATTTAACTGAAGAAGAAAGATCAAGCATTGATAAACGTACAGGAAATTTACCTATAGCTATTACACCTTACTGTATGTCACTAATAAGCACCGATGATAACAAGCAAGCACTTAGAAAAATGTATATTCCCTTAAGCGGAGAATTCATTAAAACTCCTGGCGAAACTATAGACCCACTGGGAGAAGACCATGATACAGCAGTACCAGGGCTTATCCATCGTTATCCTGACAGAGTCTTGTTTTTAACTACAGGATTCTGCTCAAGTTATTGCCGTTATTGTACTCGCTCAAGAATGGTAGGAGAAACTAAAGGAGAATACACTTTTAGTATCAATAACTGGGAAAAAGCAATTCAGTATATTGAAAATCATACCGAAATCAGAGACTGCCTACTTTCAGGAGGTGATCCTTTAAGTATAGGCGACGACAAACTGGAATGGTTGTTAAAAAGATTACACTCAATTAAACATTTAGAGTTTATACGTATTGGCTCTAAAATTCCTGTAGTAATGCCCCAAAGAATAACCAAAAACTTGACTAGAATATTAAAAAAATACCATCCATTGTGGATGAGCATTCATTTTACTCACCCAGATGAATTAACACCTGAAACAATAGAAGCCTGCAGAAGATTAGCCGATGCTGGAATTCCTCTAGGAAGCCAAACAGTGCTTTTAAAAGGGATTAACGATGATATTAATGTTATTAAACCTTTAATGCACGGTCTTTTAAAAGCTAGGGTTAAACCTTATTATCTATATCAGTGCGATCCAGTATCTGGCTCTGAGCATTTCCGCACCCCAGTAGAAAAAGGTCTTGAAATCATTCGTCAGCTACGCGGTCATACCAGTGGCTATGCTATACCTCAATTTGTAATTGACGCCCCCAAGGGTGGAGGAAAAGTCCCTCTTACACCAGACTATATTTTAGGACGTGATGGCGGAGACCTTCTTTTAACTAATTTTGAAGGTGGCACTTACCGTTATCCTGATCTTGGAAGCTCTACGGGACTAGCACAAAACGCATTAATAAAAAACGGCTTCGTTTTAGATGAAGCTCACGGTCTTTATGTAGAAAATAATTTAGATAATAATAAGGAATAGTATAAACCATGTTAATTGGTATGACTTACGATCTAAAAGATGAATATATACAGCAAGGATTCACTAACGAAGAAGCGGCAGAATTTGACTCCTTAGAAACTATAGAAGCTATAGAAGAAGCTATAAAATTATTGGGGCACAATGTTGAACGCATAGGAAATGTAAAGGCTCTAGTAACAGCTCTCGCCCATGGAAAGACTTGGGATTTAGTTTTTAATATATGCGAAGGCGTTAACGGTATATCCAGAGAGTCTCAAGTTCCGTGTTTATTAGAAGCATACAATATACCTTATACTTTTTCGTCTCCAGAAACAAACGCCATTACCATGGATAAATCCGTAGCAAAACAGCTTGTTGCTAATGCCGGAGTAGCAACAGCACCCTTTAAAGTTGTAAGGAACATATCTGATATAGACAAACTAGATATCCCCTTCCCTTTGTTTGTTAAACCATTAGCAGAGGGGACAGGTAAAGGAATAGATGCAAGATCAAATATAAGTGACAAAGAAAGTTTACGCTCTAAATGCGAATATTTATTAAAAACTTTTAATCAGCCCGTTTTGGTAGAAAGCTACCTTTCAGGACGAGACATTACTGTTGGTATTGTCGGTAATGGAAAAAACGCTAAAGTAATCGCTGTAATGGAAACCTTTTACGATACAAATGCAGAAAGCTTAAGCCAATCATTCTACAACAAAAAAAATTATGAAGAAGTTTTGCAATACAGAATTATAGATGATGATGTCGCTAAAAAAGCAGCAGAGGCTAGTCTAAAATCTTGGGAAACACTTAATTGCAGAGACGCGGGGCGTTTTGATTTTCGTTGTGACAAGAACAACACTCCTTATTTTTTAGAACTAAATCCTCTGGCAGGCCTTCACCCTATAGACTCCGATCTTCCTATGCTTTCACGCAAAGTAGGAATAGACTTCAATCAATTAATAGCTATGATTATTAATTGTGCTATAGAACGTTATGGTCTTTGTAAAACAAAAGAAGGGGTGGTTGCGTAAAGCCCCACAATCAAAAAATGAATAATCGTGTAATTATTCTTTATAGCAATATAGATACAAAAAACTGTTCTCCTGATAACATGGACACAATAGTTCAACTTCGTGAAATAACTGCTATTCTTGAAAAGAATAGTTACAAAGTTATTCCGATTCCATTTACTGATTCATGGGATGATTTAAAAAAACAAATTATAAATACAGATCCTGTTTTTATTTTCAATTTAGTAGAAACAGTAAAAGGCACAGATAAGCTTGCTTATTTAGCGGCAGCATTTATAGAATACCTAGGATACACTTACAGCGGATGTCCTGCTTGGTCCTTAGCTGCACTTGCCAGTAAAACCTCTGCGAAAAAAATTCTTTTGGGATCAAATTTACCTACAGCAGATTTTTTTAGGCTTGGTGATTGTTTTTCTGGTGACAAATCAGGAAAATGGATTGTTAAATCCGATACAGAAAACGCATCTTTCGGTTTAGATAGCAAGAGCATAATTGATGAGGCAGACAAAGCCTTTTCTCTATTAGAAGATAAAACCAAAACCTTTGGAGGATCATGGTTTGCCGAACGTTTTATATCAGGAAGAGAATTTAACGTATCAATAATCGACGATTCACTTGGCAAGCCAACAGTTTTAACACCAGCAGAAATGACTCTAGGCGGAAAAACTTCTCTTGGAGATAAAATCGTAGACTATGCAGCAAAGTGGGATGAAGAATCTCCTGATTACACTTTATTAACAAGAAGTTTTGATTATAAACAAAATGACTCTAGTTTGATTAATAAATTATATGAAATTAGTTATAAATGCTGGTCCTTATTTGAATTAAAGGGTGCGGCCAGAGTAGATTTCAGAATTGATGATAAAGGCAATCCTTGGATATTAGAAATAAATGCCAACCCTTGTCTTTCTTCTGATGCAGGCTTAGCAGCAGCCGCTAACTACACAGGCATATCACATGAAGATTTAATTATCGGATTAATTCCGATTGACAGGAGCATTTAATGAATTCCGATATAGATATAATATGGCACTTTATTCCCGAAATAAGCGATATTAAAAAATCAGAAGATCTTATAAAAAAAACAAAGGTTTTTTTAGACGAAGATGCAGATTTAGTTAATGAAATTTTGCAAGAGGCTATAAATAAAGGACTAAAAGCAGGTTACGAATTCATATTTGCTGAACAAAATGGTATTTTAATTGGGTTTTCTTCCTACGGCCCTATACCCACATCAGAAAATCGATATGAAATTTATTGGCTTGCGGTAGATCCAAACCAGCAAGGCAAAGGGCTTGGCGGTTTATTACTTAATAAAACTATTGAAAAAATAAAATCACGCTCTTCTACACTGGTGTTTGTAGAAACTTCTTCAACACCTGAATTCACACCAGCTAGACATGTTTACGAGAGACATAATTTCACAGAATGTGCTCGACTTAAAGATTTCTTTGCCGACAATCATGATAAAGTTATATATACATTAAAACTAAAATAATCCTTTAAACAGAAAAATTTTCCACCCGACTACCCTTACAACCATTAAGTCTTCATATTTCACAACATCAGAGAATATATGCCGATTATGCCCACTTTTAGCGGTGCTTTTCGCTATCGCATATTTGGACATCTCGCAGAGAATTAGCAAATTAGCCCAACAGCCCTGTTTTTCTCTAGCCTAAAAGTTGAGAGATGTTTATGCAATAACATAGATTATTATAAAACTAAATACCACCATCGAGGAGTTTTCTCAAATCAGGGGAAAGTTCTATGAGACCTAGATATTTTATTCTATTTTTTAGAGCTAAAATTCTAGATTTTTCACTCTCATTATTACGTCCTCTGTATTCTAAAGATTCATCGCTGTTTTTATATTCGTCATCATCATCGGTTTGTGCATATCTGATATATTCAAACCCGTTTAAGTTTTCTGCAACCTCAACATTTTCACCACTTTCATCATAAGATGGAGTTAAAGGTTGAGGAGCTACTGGAGCCACTGTAGAAGCAACGGTATCTGGCAATACTAATTTTCTAATTGTGAAATCATTACCAACAAAGCTTAATGTATAATTAGAAGTAACTGCTAACGTACCTTGAACAACTCCGTAAACGCCAAGATCCTCACCAACGGCACGGGTTAAAGCCCCACTAAATACACTAGCATTATCTCCATTTACCAAGCCATAACTATAAGTTAAAACAGGATCAACTGATCTGTATATTTTACCCATAACATCTGCTGTTACAGTTAAAGCATAAGGGTTAATGGTTAGGTTAGCTCCGTTATAACTAACTGTATAGTTAGCACCCGCAGTTAATGTACCTTGGTTGATTGTATGTATACCTACGTTTTGACCAGCGGATGTTAATGCACCGCTAAATACAGCTGATGTATCTCCATTCACTAAGGCGGTGTTAGTGTAAGTTAAATTATCAGCACTACCGTAAGTTTTAGTTGCAGCATTAGCTGTCACTGTTAATGCATAAGGGTTGATGGTTAAATTAGCACTGTTGTAAGTAATGGTGTAGTTAGAGCCCGCAGTTACCGTGCCCTGATTGATTGCATATCCGCCAACATTTTCACCAACGGCACGAGCCAAGCTACCACTAAATACAGCTGATGTATCTCCATTTACTAAAGCAGTGTTGGTGTAAGTTAAGTTGTCTGCACTACCATAAGTTTTTGTAGCAGCATTAGCTGTTACTGTTAATGCATAAGGGTTAATTACTAAATTGTTTCCAACATAACTAATTGTGTAGTTAGAACCTGCAGTTACTGTTCCCTGATTGATAGCGTAAGTTCCTACATTAGAGCCTGCAGCTCTAGCTAAACTACCGCTAAATACTGAAGCGTCATCTCCGTTAACTAAAGCAGCGTTAGTATAACTTAACGCAGGGTCAACTGATCCATAAGCTTTAGTTGCAGCATTAGCTGTCACTGTTAATGCATAAGGGTTAATTACTAAATTGTTTCCAACATAACTAATTGTGTAGTTAGAACCTGCAGTTACTGTGCCCTGATTGATAGCGTAAGTTCCAACGTTATTACCCACAGCTCTTGTTAACGATCCGCTAAATACTGAAGCGTCATCTCCATTAACTAGAGCAGTGTTAGTATAACTTAATGCAGGGTCAACTGATCCGTAAGTTTTTGTTGCAGCATTAGCTGTTACTGTTAATGCATAAGGGTTTATTACTAAATTGTTTCCAACATAACTAATTGTGTAGTTAGAACCTGCAGAAACTGTGCCCTGGTTAATTACGTAAGTACCAACGTTATTGCCTGCTGTACGGGTAAGAGCACCACTAAATACAGCTGATGTATCTCCATTTACTAAAGCAGTGTTAGTGTAAGTTAAATTATCAGCGCTACCATAAGTTTTAGTAGCAGCGTTTGCTGTTACTGTTAATGCATAAGGGTTTATTACTAAATTGTTTCCAACATAACTAATAGTATAGTTAGATCCTGCAGTTACAGTACCTTGATTGATCGCATAAGTACCAACGTTATTACCCGCAGCTCTAGCCAATGCACCACTAAATACAGCTGATGTATCTCCATTCACTAAAGCAGTGTTAGTGTAAGTTAAATTATCAGCACTACCATAAGTTTTAGTAGCAGCGTTTGCTGTTACAGTTAAGGCATAAGGGTTGATTGTTAGAGTACCTGTTGTAACTGCACCTATAGTGTAATTAGTAGAAGCTATACTACTTACACCTAAACTATAAGAGCCGGCATTATTATTAGAACCCGCGACAGCTCCACCATAACTATAATCAACACCAGTCACGGTAGCAACTGTATCAGCACCGTAGAAGTTACCGAAGGTAGCTATAGCTGTAGGAGTTGCAATACCGTAAGTCACAGTATTATTTTGCACGGTAGCAGTTAACGCTCTTTTATTTACTGTAAGGCCTGCTGCATTATTAGCGTAAGTAAATCCGTAACCCATTGCAGAAGCCAAACTACCCGCACTATAATTTATATTATAACTACCAACGTTATTACCTTGAGCATAGGTAGTGGTACCATTTAATGATCCTGTTACTGTATCAGCTAAATTATCAGCACCTAAATATCCTGTTAAAGCATAAGCGTAACCAGTTAAATTAGCCGCATCACCGTAAGTGGTTGAAGCAGCGCCAGAAGCAGTTAACACTGGTGTGATAGTATATAAGAAACCATTACCAGCAGCTAAAGCAGGGCAAGAGCCGCCGTAAGTGCAACTGTATCTGCGGAAATTATTTACAAGAGCACCTGTTGTATCATTTGCAGGGGTAGTTGAATAAGATAACCATCTACCATTAGACGCAACCAATGCACCTGCTCCCGCATTGTTCACAAAGTTTTTAGCAGAAACCAATGTAATTGCATCGCCTGCGTTTGTGCCAGTGATAACTCCTGAAGCTATTACGATATCGCCTGTGTTTTTATTGTTTCTTACGAACACACTACCCGCTGTAATATCACGCAAAGTTATATCACCTGATGTATTATTTGTAAGACCAGTTCCTGCTTTTATTTGAATATCAACCGCACCAGTGCCTGCATTAATTGCAGCACCCGCTGCCATAGTTATCACGGCTGCACCGGCGTCTCTCTGAGCGTCAACCACTCCACTCGCTAAAGTTTCGTTGGCATATAAATTAAGATTACCGTTATCTGTAGTAATATCAGCGTTCAACAAGATACTGCGACCTGCCTGCATAGTTAAATTACCACCATTACCGCCAGCATTGTTAACTATAATATCATTGTTAACTGTAATATCGTTACTCGCTTGCAACACAAGGTTTGTGCCAGCATCTAATGTGGCTTTTAAAAACAAAGGTGAGAGAGTTTTGGTATCAGAAGGTTTATAACCATATGTAGTTTGTAAATATGGGTTAGATGATGACGCTCCGTATAGTTTTTTTACCATTAAAAAACTAGAATAGAAATTACCGTTAATTGTATCTTCTTTTATAGTTATACCATTACCAGCCGCTAAATCTGTTAATCCTACTAATGAATTAACTGCAGAAACCGCACCTACAGTACCGCCATTACCATTACCCCATGTAGCCGCACCAGCATTCGCAATTGCACCATTATCCCAATTAACACTCTTTACAATATAATTACCATTTGTAAGAGTTATTATTTCATTACCAACATAATCGTTAACTGTAGAACCTACTAACGAGTTTAAAGCAGAAACCGCACCTACAGTACCGCCATTACCATTACCCCACGTTGCAGCACCAGCATTCGCAATTGCACCATTGTCCCAATTATAAACTCCCACAACATAATTACCATTTGCAAGTGCCTTTATATATTCCCCAGCCTGATCACCAACATTAGTCCCAACTAAAGAATTATCAGCAGAAACAGCACCTACAGTACCGCCTGTACCGTTACCCCAAGTGGCAGCACCTGCATTTGCAATTACACCATTATCCCAATATATACTACTAACAACATAATTACCATTTGTAAGAGCCGTTATACTGTCTCCAATTTGATCGTATAAATTACCAACTAAAGAATTAGCCGCAGAAACTGCACCTACAGTGCCGCCATTACCATTACCCCATGTAACCGCACCAACATCACCTATCGCTCCATTATTCCAGTTTCTACTACTAACAACATAATTACCATTTGTAAGAGCCGTTACGCTCTGACCAACTTCATCATTAGCCGTAGAACCTACCAATGAATTAGCTGCTGAAATTGTTCCTTTTACACCTGTAGTACCATTACCCCATGTAACAGCTCCAGCACCTGTAATTGCACCGTTATCCCAAAATGAACTAGCTACAACATAGTTACCGTTTGTAAGTGCTATTATATTATCACCAATATTGTCACTAGATGCAGAACCTACTAATGAATTGGCCACTGAAATTGTGCCCTTAACACCCACAGTTCCACTACCCCATGTTGCAGCACCAACCCCATTCCAACCTGAAGAACCAACTACATAGTTACCGTTTGTAAGAACTACTACACTTCTACCAACATAGTCACTCGCAGTAGTACCAACTAATGAGTTAACTGCTGAAATTACACCCTTAACACCAGCAGTTCCACTACCCCATGTAGCAGCACCGGCGTTTGTTGCAGCACCATTATCCCAATATTTAGACTGAACAACATAACTACCATTACTGAGGGCAACAATGGCTGGACTAATATTAAATTGTTTACCTCCAGGAACAACAGTAGAGCCTATACAATCACTCGCCGTAGAGCCTATTAATGAGTTAGCCGCAGAAACCACTCCCTTTACACCTGTAGTACCATCACCCCATGTAACCGCACCAACATTTAAAGTTGCACCATTATTCCAATATGAACTACCTACAACATAATTACCATTTGTAAGAGCTATTATACTAGTTCCCACTAGATCACTCTCAGTAGAGCCTACTAATGAGTTAGCGGATGAAATTACACCCTTTACACCAGCAGTGCCACTACCCCATGTAGCAGCACCAGCATTTAAGACTGCACCATTGTCCCAATTATAACTACCCACAATATAGTTACCATTTGTAAGAGCCTCTATACTCATACCAACTTTATCACCTTCCGAAGAGCCAACTAATGAGTTAGCAGATGAAATTACACCTACAGTACCGCCATTACCATTACCCCATGTAGCCGCACCAGCCTCCGCAGTCAATCCATTATCCCAATACGTACTACTCACTACATAATTACCATTTGTAAGAGCTCTAACATTAACAAAGTCAGAAGACGATACAATGTTTGTTGGAGCAGTAATACCTATTTTATCACTAGCAGTAGAACCCACTAATGAGTTAGCGGATGAAATTACACCTTTTACACCAGTAGTGCCACTACCCCACGTAACTGCACCTGCATCTACAATTGCCCCATTATCCCAAGTTGGAGTAGTAACAACATAATTGCCGTTTGTAAGTACTAGCTTATAAATACCCACTTTATCAGAAGCTTTAGAACCAACCAGTGAATTAGATGATGATATCACCCCAGAAACACCTGTAGTACCGCTAACCCATGTAACAGCACCAGCATCTGCAATTGCACCATTATCCCAAGATGAACTCCCAATGATAAAATTACTGGTTCCAACTTTTGTAATAGACACACTATCACCTAAAAATTTTCCCCCTGTTGATGCTGTACCAATTTTATCACTAGCAGTAGATCCTCTTAAAGTGCTTATCAAAGTACCCGTTGTTCCGTTATAAAGATAGACAGCACCAGCGTCTGTTGCCGCAAAATCATCTGTACTTGCTGTTACAACTAAATTACCATTTTCCAACGTTACTATTGATGAACCAAAATTATTATCTGTTCCCACATTAGGATCAACGAGTTCGAAGTAGTCGATTGCACTAACCGTTCCTGCATCTGCTATAATAATATTTTTAGGGTCGAGGAGGAGTTGACCGTTTGCACCAGTGCCTGTGCTAGAAGCATTAATCACAGCGTAATCACTTACGTAAGCTTTATCTTTTGAGGAGATTTCTACCAAGCCTCCATCAATGCTACCAGTTGCTATAATTTTACCACCAACCCTTGTTAAATCATCTGACCATACTATTACCTGACCACCATCACCCGCTGTACCTTTAGCACTTATTACTGTGCTGAAGTTTACATCTGTGGTTTTTGCGTGAAGCAGAGTTCCTGTACCCTGAAACTCTCCGCCGATATTAATTATTCCACCCTCTGTGCCATCAGCGGTGATTTGTGCACCAAACAGTTTTACGTCAGATGCGGTGATATTTATTGTTCCACCCTTTGCAGTCTCGCTATTTGCATTATAGTTACCAGAGATATTAGCACCGCTACCCGCCGCACCTAGTACAGATATATTTTTTGCAGTTATGCTTGATTGCTCATTATCTATATATTTGCCTGTGAAATTAACAGTCACATCATCACCAATAATTTTACCCTGCTGACTGATATTGTGAGCGGTAACATCTACCTTACTGCCCTCTATAGTTCCAGTATTATCAATGTAACGAGCTTTTACTTTTACCTCTTTAGCCTTAACCTTACCTGTAATAATCGCTGAGGTTTTAGTGTTTCCTGAAATTATTATTTTACCGTTTTGCTCAATAGCTACAGGGGCTTTTAATTCTCCTTCAACTTGAATTAAGCTGTTAACTATATTATTACCTTCAGTCGCTGTCATCACTATTGTACTAGCTTCGATTGTTCCTGTATTAGAAACTATCTGGCTTGTAACATCATCAGATAAACCTATATTAAGCAATCCGTCCCCATAAAAATCTACCGTAAAACTATCACCCGATGCTAAAGAAACTTTACCTAAGTTAGCAGTTATAACTCCGTTGTTAATAACGTTAGGAGATACTAGCCCAACTAGCCCCGCGCCTCTTGCTGTTATAACACCTTCATTTATAATTGATGCACTAGAATTTCCTTTTATGTCGAACACCATATTGCCTGACATAAAATTGTTGTTAGTTATGTTTGCTGTTGTTGCAACTAATCCGCTTACGTCCACCGCCGCAGTTGAGCTAAAAAATACCCCATTGGGGTTTACTAAAACTATATTACCATTAGCGGTTAAAGAGCCTCTTATTGTACTAGGGTTAATATCGTTAATTCTGTTAAGCGTGAAACTTGATGATGATGGCTGATAAAACTTTGTGCTTTCGTTTGCTTCTATATTAAATGATCGCCAATCTATTATCGCTTTGTCTGTTGTTTGAAAAATTTCTACACTGGTAGCTCCGGTTACTATACTAGCCTCCCCGCCTGCAACAATACCATCTATTGGGTTCGCATAAACTGCTGTCGGAGTGATCAGTAAAAAACACGCCCCGATAATCAACCTTAAAATACTATTGCTAAACCTATGAATCATAATGAAATGCACTCCTACACACGTACTAATATTGTAGTATGTACATGCTTTACAATTAGTTAAGATTTAAGGCAAATAATTACTTGGTTTCAAATACTTAGTTAGTTTTAAAACCTGTTTGAAATAAACCTAATGAATACAATAAGAAGCACGGTCTACCGCCACTTCAAAAATCCACAGCAATGATGTTTTTTTGTTAATACTGCCAATAGTTAATAAAGTGTTAATCTTGAGAGAGTCTTTATTCCGATAGACTATCTGACAAAAATCCGCCTGCCTGTAAATCCCACAATTTTTTAAAAGTGCCGCCTTGTGATATAAGCGTTGCGAAATTACCATCTTCTATTATGCGACCGTTATCCATGACAATAATGCGATCCATGTGTCGAAGGGTAGATAACCGGTGAGCAACAACCAGTGTTGTTCTGCCCTCCATTGCACAAAGTATAGCTTGTTGAATTTCTTTTTCCGTTTCACTATCCAGTGCTGATGTTGCCTCATCAAGAACTAATATAGGTGAGTTTTTAACTATGGCACGAGCGATGGCAATACGTTGACGTTGCCCACCAGATAACTTAACACCGCGTTCCCCGACTAGCGTTTGATACCCTTGCGGTAAAGTGTCTATAAAGCTTGAAATAGAAGCTGAAGTAGCCGCGTTTACTATATCGCTTTCTGTAGCCATTGGTCTTCCGTAACTAATGTTCTCACCTAACGTACGATGAAAAAGCGATGGATCCTGCGGTATAACTGCAATCGCATCATGCAGGCTGTCTTGTGTAATCTCCGCTATATTTTGTCCATCAATATAAATGCCTCCACCATCAACGTCATAAGCACGAAGTAAAAGCTGACAAATTGTGGTTTTTCCTGTACCACTAATTCCCACTAGACCGACTCTCTCTCCTGAGGCAATTTCCAAATTTAAACTATCAAATATTTTTTCTTCTGGTCCATAACCGAAAGTAACATTACGAAATTCTATTTTTCCTGCGGTTACATTTAAATCTGATGCTGCTGGTTTATCATACACACTTAATGGTGAAGCAATTTTTTGCAAAGAATCTTTCAGAATTCCTATATCATCAAATTTTGCACTAAGTAGGTTAACAGTACCTGCGATCGCTCCAAAAAGATTAGTAACAATACCCACTGTCATTGCCAATTGTGCTGTTGTAACATTACCAGTTTGCCAACTATATGCTAGAATTACCATGAAACCACAATAAAAAAGCGTCATGACTAAATCAAAAATTCCCCAGAACCAACTATAATATGTAAGGCGATTAACAAAAGCATCGTTAATTCCTTCATGGGCGGAATAAAGACGTTTTTGCTCTTCACGCCAACCAACGTTTTGTTGCACTAGAGAAAGATTAGTAACGCCATCAACGATATATCCTGTTAAATGAGAATACGCCTCTGCTTGTTTTGTAGAGAGTGACGTCCAACGTGAGGATGTTAAAAAAGCACCTGCAATACCTATTACTAAAAATACAGTCATAAAAGCAACAAACAACGGCGTGATCTGCCATAGCAATATGCCGGATGTTACAAACCGCACTAAAAGAGGAACGATATTATATTGAATTTTATCTCGCAGGCTACTAATAACTTCCCCTGTACGACGCACATGATTAGCTAACACTCCTGCAAAATTGCTATGAAGAAAAGAAAGACTCTGTTGGATAAGGCGATTAAAAAGAAGCTCTCGTGTAGTATTCAACAGTTCAGAAATATAATGACGCTCACAAAACTCCGCAAAGCGATAACTAATATTCCTGAAAATCCACAGCCCTGCCAATAAAGCAATCTCATAGGACAATAGCACCCACAATCGATCACCCGAATTTATAATTACACCAACAATCCTTCCTAATACCCACGCCACCATTACATCTGAAGCTGTTGCTAGAGCAATAAAAAGGCAGTCAAGAAATGCCATCACCTTCATGCGTAGTGAACAGTGCCTTAAAACATAAATAATAAAAGCAAGCGGTTGATCTGGAATGCGAGGAATGCGTTTCCTTATATTTGTAAAATCCGGTTTCATTGTCCGAGAATAACAAAAAAGATGACTTTGTCAACTTAACTTGACAATCCGCCACTAGATAGATACCCTTATCTTAATGATTTCTTTCATAATATTTTAAAGGTTTTATTATGTCTCTGTGTATTTGTGGCTCAGGCCTTGAAACAAATAATTGTTGCTCCATCCTTCATGCGGGAAAACCTGCTCCAACAGCACTAGCCCTGATGCGGGCACGCTATTCGGCCTATGCCTTAGGTAATATCGACTATATCGAACGTACCTGCACGCAGAAAATCCTTGCAGATTTCAATCGCCTTGATGCCGAGCGTTATTCTGAAGAGGCAAAATGGCTAGGGTTAAAAATATTGCACGTTGTTGATGGTGGTGTTGATGATCAAACTGGCCAAGTGGAGTTTACTATTCAATACAAGCATAAAGGGCACACACTGACCCAGCATGAATTAGCTAGTTTCATCCGTGTCGATGGTGAATGGCTCTATAGCGACTACGAAATCAATCCTAAAAAACCTACACTTGTGAATGATAATAAACTCGGAAGAAATGACCCCTGCTCCTGCGGATCAGGAAAAAAATATAAAAAATGCTGCGGAGGATAATATGCCTCTTTTCCTACCATGACAGAATTGCGTTTTCAATGCACCGCCTGCGGTAAATGCTGTTACGGCGAAGTCCCCTTAACACTAAATGATGCATTGGCGAATGCCGGTCGTTTTCCTTTAGCAATGGTCTGGACTCCTGTGCATCAAAGTCTGCATTCTTATAATCTGGCAACGCAATTAGGAACAACGGTTCAATTGCCCAAGGGGAAAAGTGTTGCTGTCTTACTATCGCCTACAGCATATATCCCGCAGGGAATTACTTGTCCAGCCTTAGCAGACAATCTTTGTTCCATACACGATCATAAGCCGCTCAGATGCCGCACTATGCCGTTTTACCCATATCGCGAGGAAGACGCTCAAGCAGATCTTATTGTTCCACAAAAAGACTGGTTGTGCGACACATCTGAAACAGCACCATTGGTTTACAAAGATAAGAAAATCATAGATCGAGAAGATTTCGACCATGAGCACAGTGAACTGTTAAAAAACGCCCCACTGCTTGATGCCTACGCACAAAAAATGCTGAAAGAATATGCACCACTTATGCCAGTCCTAATGAAGGCTGCCCTCAATCCGAAAAGTGGCCAGCGCTTTGCGGTACGATTTTCGAGCTTCTTATTGATGAACAAAGACTATGACATCGTTTCTTTTGCTAAGCAGCAGCATCCTGTTTTAACCGCATTTGCACAAAAGACAGCTGGTATAAAAGCGTTTGCCGAACATCATAAATATTACAAAGAAGCAGCGGACGACCTTGCCTGGTTTGCTAAGCGAGAGTAATAGTTTCACTGATTTTGACAATTCATTTCGATTATCTAACTACATCACTAATTTTCTATTACGCACAGTTGCTTTAATTATCTGGCAATTATTTATCTGATTATTAACGGAATATTCTTGAAACTTACACATAAGTCGAGCCCCTTGCAGTTCAGGGTATTTGTTCATCACTATCATTGCTTTCATTATGTAACCATGCGTAAAGACAGCCACAAACTCTTTGTCTATAGTCTCAAGTCTGTTAAACGCCCTCTTAATCCTATGGATCATATTTGAAAAAGATTCCGCACCATCGCCATCAACATATTCAGGATCGTTATTATTCCAATATTCTTTTACTGCTGGCGATCTTTGTTCCCTATTAGTGTTGTTATATTTAGCACCAGATAGCATGGTAAATTCCTGTAAATCCCATATTTCTCTTTGCACATCTGGGAATCTCTCTATGGTAGGCAATGCCGTATGCTGGGTTCTTAGATATGGAGTCATAACAATTAAACCCGGCTTTTCATTAAACTGTTTACTAAGATCTAAAGCCTGTAACCTTCCCTTTTCAGTCAGTTCAATAGTTTCCGTGTTCTTCGTTATCTCTCCTGCATTAGATGTACTTTCAGCGTGTCTTATAAACCATATTTTAGTCATTTTTTCTCCTTTCGTTATTATATTTTTACAATAAATAACTATCCGCAAAAACTCCAATGCCAATTTTTTATTGCTTATGCACAAATATGCATAAGAGAGAAACTTATGATTGTCTTACAAAGACCTTCATGCTATTTTTCTAATATGGACACTGGATATTTGATAGACTTTATTACACTTACAGAATGTAAATCTTTTTCTAAAGCTGCAGAAATAATGAACATTACGCAGCCCGCTTTTTCTCGCAGGATTACCTCGCTAGAAAGGAATATAGGCATTGATGTGGTAGATCACAAATGCAAATCATTCCGATTAACCCCCGCGGGAAAGCGCTTTCTAATTCACGCAAAACAGATAGTCAGCACGATAAGCGAAGCGCTTAAAGAAACTAGAGATTACGCATCGCACTTAGACAACCCCATTTACATAGTTGCACCAACACTATTATCCAAAACATTCTTTCCGGCTTGGTACAGAACCATGCAAAGAAATATTCCAGATTTAACAATAAGTATAATCCACAAAAAAGATGAAGAAGCCATAAACCTACTTAAAAAAGGACTAGCTGATTTTGCTTTAGTTCTGCACACAGATAAAGTTAAATCTCACTACAATCTGGACGGGCTTCAATCTATAAACATTGGTAAAGATAAAATGCTAGCCGTATGCTCTAAACATTCAAAAAATCCTTATGATTTTCTTATGCACAATTGCAACACGTATATAAGCGAATGTGCTGAATACATACTTGGAAAACAACTCGCCAAAGGCAAAACTGTGTTTGAAAGCTCTTCATTTGGTCTTCTTAAAGAAATGGCTCTTGCAGGCTTTGGAACCGCTATATTACTCGAAAGTACGGTTGATGACGACATAGCACAAGGATACCTGAAACCTTCATTTAAACATCCATCACTTGAGATGGAAATTCTATTAGTTAGAAGCGAGAAATCATCAGACAAAAGGGCGGAAAAATTATGGATAAAAAATATCCAAAACAAACCTCATGTAAAGCCGCAATCTGTGGGGCATCTTGAAGCAAAGCTGCACGTATAGTAAGTGGCTGTTTTTCCATCAACAAATAATCTCCTGAAATAAATTTTCCATAAAGTATAATAATGCAAGACTATTGTCAAGATTCATAAAAAGGAGAATATTTGTTTAAAGGACTTACTTAAAGCCTCTTTTGAGAAAAACTCTAATTTTATTGACAATAAAATGGCCGAGATATAGCATGATTACTATGTTAGATATTTATAAAATCACAACTACCACCACCGCTACCACCCCAAAAGGGGTGTGATTTTCTTTTACTTTTTTTATAAATACTTCTATATTTTTCCAAACATCCAAACATTTAACGGTGGTCAATTATGCAAAATCAAGATAGTTTATTCAAAATGAGACACTCAGCCGAGCACGTTCTTGCTCAGGCTTTATACAATTTATACCCTGGTGTTAAAATGGCCATGGGACCCGCTATAGAAGAAGGTTTCTATGGAGATTTCGAGTTTCCTGAAGGTGTTAACCTCTCTAATGAAGATCTGCCTGCTATAGAAGCAGAGATGCGAAAAATAATAAACAAAAACTTCCCTATAAAACTTGAGATGGCATCTGCCGCTAAAGCTAGCGATTTATTCAAAGGCAACCCTTACAAACAGGAATGGGTGCAAGAAATAGAAAAACGCGGAGAGCAAATTTCCCTTTATTGGACAGGTGATGAGTTTGTTGATATCTGTGCAGGACCTCACGTTGAAAACACAAAAGAGATAAAAGCAATTAAACTTCTTAACGTTGCTGGTGCTTATTGGCGCGGCGATAGCAAGAATAAAATGTTGACCCGTATTTACGGCACTGCCTTTCCTTCTGAAAAAGAATTAAAAGATCATTTATTTATGCTGGAAGAAGCGTCAAAAAGAGACCACAGAAAACTAGGGCCTGCTTTGGATTTGATTTTCTTTGATAACAAATCACCGGGAGCTCCTTACTGGCTTCCAAACGGATTGGTTTTGTATAAAGAGCTTTATAACTTCTGGAGCAACTATCATGAAGATGAAGGTTACATTGAATACAGAGCTCCTTTACTAAACAAAAAAGAATTGTTTGAAGTATCAGGACACTGGCAACATTACAAAGAAAATATGTTTATCATTGAGGAAGATGAGAACAATGTCTTCGCTATGAAACCTATGGGTTGCCCTAACGCTATGGTGGCTTATAACCTTCATACAAGAAGTTATCAAGATCTGCCTTACAGATTATCAGATGCGGACATGATCTACAGACATGAAAGCTCCGGAGCTTTGAACGGTTTACTTAGAACCTACGAAATAAACCAAGATGATGCTCATATTTTCATTTCTGAAGATCAGATAGAATCTGAATATAACCACATAATAGATATTGTTGAGGATTTCTATAAATTGTTCGATATGAAATGCACTTTCAAATTATCAACAAGACCTGACGACTTCCTTGGCGATATTGCAACATGGGATAGAGCTGAAGCGATATTGAAAACCACCCTTACTAACAGGTTTGGTAAAGACGGTTTCGGTTTAAAAGAAAAAGATGGTGCTTTCTACGGCCCTAAACTTGATATCCAGATGAAGGATTGCCTTGGTAGAGAATGGCAAATGGGTACTGTACAGTTAGACTTCCAACTGCCAGGCAGATTCAATTGTACTTATGCAGACAAGAATGGTGAGAAACAAACACCTATCCTGTTGCATAGAGTTATCTACGGATCACTTGGAAGATTTATCGGGCTACTAATAGAGCATTTCTGCGGTAAGTTCCCTCTGTGGATTGCCCCTATACACGCAACCATTATTCCTATTTCAGATGCACATAAAGAATATGCAGATAAAGTTTATCAAGCATTGCATGATGTTGAAATAAGGACAGCGACTAGAGGCTTACGTATCAAAAAAGACTATGCGGCAGAAAGTATGCAAAAACGTATTAGAAACGCACAAGTTAAATACGTTCCTTACATGATAGTGTTAGGCGACAACGAAATGAACAACGGCACTATCTCTGTTAGAACTAGAGATAACAAGCAAATAAACAACATCTCTTTGGAAAGCTTTATTGAGGATTTGAAAGAAAAAATCAAAAGCAAAACATTGGAGATTTAAGTTCAATAAACAAATAAAAACAGGCCTCTTATTAAGGGGCCTGTTTTTTATGCGATAACGCTAGTTTCAACTTACGCTAGTTAATGAGGCTGTTTTTTTCACCTGCTTTGTCGCCAAAGAATGTAAATCCTCATCTGAAACAGCCTTCTTTTTATCAGCCATATCTTTGAACTGTGCAAATATAGACTTCAAATCATTATCTCCTACTTCAACACCCATTTTGCTCAAGCGGCTTTTTACTGCGTTTTTCCCTGAGTGTTTACCCAAAACCAACTTACTTTCATCCAACCCCACTGATTGAGGGGTCATTATCTCGTAGGTCTCACGATTTTTCAACATACCGTCAACATGAATCCCTGACTCGTGGGCAAAGGCATTTTTACCTACTATGGATTTATTGGCCTGAACAGAAAAACCAGTTATCTCGGAAAGAAGCTCTGATGCAGGAACTAACTTTGTAGTATCTATGCCCGTTTTAAAAGGCATAATATCTTTACGCACATAAAGTGCCATTACTACTTCTTCCATTGCCGCATTTCCTGCACGCTCACCTATTCCGTTTATAGTGCATTCCACTTGCCTTGCACCCGCCCTTATTCCTGCCAGAGAATTAGCAACACTTAACCCCAAATCATCATGGCAATGAACGGATATTATAGCTTTGTCTATATTAGGCACGTTGTTTTTTACATACGATATTGTCTCAAAATATTCATCAGGCATTGTATAACCTACTGTGTCAGGAAGATTAATAACAGTTGCTCCTGCATCAATGGCACACTCTACAGCCTTGCACAAAAAGTCTTTGTCTGACCTTGTTGCATCTTCGGCACTAAACTCAACATCATCGCAATAGCCACGGGCATAACTGACCATGTCGGTAATTCTTTCCAACACTTCTTCTGGCTCCATTTTCAGCTTATACTCCATATGCACAGGGCTAGTGGCTATAAAAACATGAATCCTTCTTTTGTTGGCATCCTTAATTGCCAGAGCAACCTTGTCTATATCTTCCTTGTTTGCCCTGCAAAGACCAGCAACTGTGGCGTTTTTTACAGTCTCGGCTATTCTCTTCACAGCCTCGAAATCTCCTGCACTTGCCGCAGGAAAACCAGCCTCAATTATATCAACACCCATTTCATCCAGCATTTTTGCCATTCTGACCTTTTCCTCGGTATTCATGGAACATCCTGGAGACTGTTCTCCGTCCCTCAATGTCGTATCAAAAATATGTACTCGTTCCGTCATCTTGCTATACTCCTTGTCTTTGCCACTAATCTTTTAATTTTGAGATTTTTTTAAACAAAAACTTGAAAGGGGAAGATCCTTTTTAATCTTCCCCTTTTCAAATTAACCTTTTATTACAGATATATTATTTTCCAGGTAGGGGAAGTCGCTCTTTAAGTAGTAGTAGAGCGAGTTTGTTTTGAAGAGCTAGTAGTAGGTTTGCTGCTTTAGCAAGAGATGCCAAAGTATCTGATAAGTTAATATATTTATTCAAATTTTTAAACATATTCAACTAGTTAAACCTTTTATAAAGCGTTACGCGGAATCGTTTTATAACTTCCTATACAATAAGGCTATCACAAACGATATAAAGATTTCTATTAAAAAATGTGATTTTTTATTATTTTAAAAGAACAATATGGTCTTTGTGAATTTGCACTATGCCCTGTCGCTGAAGATCTGACAAATGGCGAGAGAAGTTTTCACGGGCTATGCCTAGCACTTCCGCCTGTTTGGTTTTCCATCCACGAGGGGTGAGTATGCGTCCATCAGGTTCTCTGTTTTCTTTCAACAGTGAAATTATACGCTCATCTGCAGGAACAAAATTGTTTTCTATTAGTCTTTCTTTTGTATTAATAAATTCATTGGCCATAGAAATCATCAGCTGATCTTTCAATCCTGCGTGAGTTTCAATTGCACTACGCGTTATAGATCCTGAAATACGTAACAGTTCAGTATCCTCTTCTGCCAATACAGTCGCTGTACGCATACCTTTGGTTAATGATGCAAAGTAGCCAAAAATTTCACCCGTAACAAATGTAGCCAGATGAGTCATATAACCATCACGGTTTATATGCACAACCTTCACCTTTCCACGAACAATATAGAATGCATCGTCATCATGGCTTCCTTCCAAGATAATCGTTGCACCCTTCTCTACACACTCCTTCTTGCCCAATGGGACAAGCAGAGTTTTTATAGTTTCGTCCAGTGAGGTCATTACTAGTTTATACTCCAAAAACTGAGGCTCTTACCTTATTATACCCAGTTTTCAACAAAACTCTACCCTCTGAAGATAGAGGAAAAGGTGAAACAACCCGATCAAGGAAGTACTTAGCCGAAGCCTTTGTCGCAGGCACGGCACCTTTTGTCTCTTCTTCCACCATCATTGAATTTACAGCAAACAGATCAGGACTGAGTGCGGCAGAAATAGCCAGATCCGCATCACTAAGCATTGCCGCGGCTGTACGCCACATCTTATTATTGTAAACGCTAGGTTTAGAACTCGCTCCGTTAAATGTTTCCACTAGAGAAGAACGAGGGCTTACTATTTTTTCAGAGCTAGATATATCAGTCGGCTCAATGCAAGCTTGAATAAAACGTAAATCTTCCTTGGTTACATCCTGATCTTTCCATAAATTCGCAGCCAAATTCAGTGCCTGCAATTCCAATCTTAAAGGATTATGAACACCATTAACTATATTACCACCACCATCGTGACCTAAGTCATGCACTGCGGCCGCCATAATCAAGTTACGTGCATCACGTGCTGTGAAACCATCCTCGTTCCCATCAGTTATATGTTTAAGTAATAGCAGCGAAGTCACCAAGGTTACTTCACGATTATGATGTTCGTTATGATAAGGATTATTACTGTGCTTCTCTGCCTCAACACACGCTGTTTTCAAAGGTGCAAGTTGGATAGAACCTGTGGTTTTTTCTATTTCATTAAAAACGGTTTTCACCATATTCCAAAGCGGAGGGTTAGCCCCACTACGACAAGCCAGAAAGAAATTCGCCAAACGCTCTGTATTGCTAGCACCATTTTCAACTACAACGTCGTTCCAAACATTCATTAACATTTATGCCTCCATTAAGACTTAATCACTACAGAATGAACTATGGAGGAAAATGTGATTCTTTTCTGTGATGCTCATCACGGAACGGATGTTTTTTAAATTGGATTTGATTTTATAGATTAAATTTAAGCTCTATGCATCCACCAAGCTTCGCTATTTATAGAGAATACAGGCTTATAATAACTTACAGATACGGTGCTTTTTACCTTATCGCTTTGGTTGTCCAATATAAGACTTTCTCCACCTGTATAAACAATCAATATAGCGTGCGACAGATTCTTTATTTGATCCTGCACTATTGCAATACGCAACTGATCATCTCTAAAACCTAAAGCACGTAAAGAAACATATTTAGCTATGGCGTAATCTTCACAATCCCCGCCTTTAGATAAAAATTCTATAGGTGTTGCCCAATAATCATTTTTACCGTAGTTGTCAGCATCCTCTATATATTTAAATTTATTTATAAAGTCATTTACCGCTTCAATTTTATCATCAGCTGACAGATCTTTTGCTTTATCTACCATATCTTTCCACTCTTTTAGATGTGGCGTGTTTTCTGTGGAAGTTTTAAGTTGTCTATCATATCTTTGAATAGTGGATATCCATTTTGTAAATTCGGAAAGGTCATGAGACACCACTTCTGTGGTTCCAAACAGCTTAGGATAACTTTGAGCTCCCTCTGCTGCTGTTCTAGCAATTTGAAATTCTTGCCCTAAGTATCCGGCGTAAGCAGCACTAGGGCTTGTCAACATAACCAATGCACCCAAAACAATAGCAGATACTTTATATAAATATTGCAGTGCCAGTCTATGGTACAACTGCATAGCAGAAACTGAGTTTTGTCTTAAAAGGATAGCACCTAGTTTGTGGCCTGTTTCTTTTTGTTCCGCTAATGCCGCTAACAATTGCTCTTGGGTGATAACGCCGCTATCAACAAGCAAGTCACCGATTCTGTGTGACTTTAAATCTCTTGCTATCAAGCTTAGCTGTTTTATAAAACCTGCACGCATAGATCACCCTTTCATTTAAATATCATTATCGTACATAATTGTTAAAAATTTATGAAAATACTTTAGCCATCATCCATTTATCTGTATTTATTACCTTAAACCTTTGAAAACAAATAAAAAATAAAAAAATCGCGTTGAAACAATGCCCAACGCGATTAATTAAAGAATATATAAATTAATTAGAAAGTTTTTGATATGCCGGCAAATATACGAGGATTATCATCACCCTCAGCCGCTACTTCTCTGTTTATAGGCACAGCAATAATAGCATTTGCAGATACATCTTCTGTTACATCAGCCCTTAAACCAAGGCCTGTAGATGTACGAGTCTGTTTATCCAAAGGTAATGAAGCGGTATCGCTCCAAGTTTTGCCTAAATCATAAAACGCGAACACAGAGTAACCTGAAACAAAATCAACTCTAACAGGGTCTGTCCATTGTAGCTCGCCCTTAACTGCATAACCATCATCGCCTACGATTTCTGAGTTATCATAGCCACGACCCCAGTTAATGCCGCCAACGCCAAAACCTTCACCGCTTAATAAGCCACCGTTTGCAAGCTGTCCTTTAGCTGCTAAAAACAGTGATATATCATTAGTTATAAGCTGTTGACGCATAATCTCAGCTTCAATCTTTTCAAACTGGTTACCGTTAGAATCAGGGCTTGTAGTATCGTCTTGATGTTTGTTGGTAGCGTTCATTACATCAATACCTTTAGATGCAGTGATAGCCAAACTGTTATAGCCTGCATTAAATAAAGTATCTAAACCATCAACCGAACCACCTACACGAACAACCCTTGTTCTATCTCTAATAACAGGTCCACCAAGATTATCTTTTGATCTTGTGTTGGTATAGTTAAATTCAATGTTGCTTCTTAAATTGAAGTCTCTGCTTCTAACAATAGGATGATCTAACCTTGCAACCACGCCTGTTGAGCGACCTTTAGCATCAAAACTGGCTAACGAACTGCCAGGTTTTGTGTTTGCATTGTTACCAGATAAAGTCATGCTTGTTCCATAAGAGTTTATAGGCTGACTATAACCAGCGGATGCATAAAACATTTCAGCACCTTCATGTCTATCAGGAGCCACTACAAACTGAGTAGTTATTCTTTCATTATTACCTAATAGTGAGTGAAAAGACATTTCACTGCTAGCCTGAGTCATACCTAAATATTTTGTACCGAAATTGTTTAAACCTAGACTACCTTTATATGCCTTGTGTTCTACAATCACAGACAAATCTGCACCACCTACCTTATTAGCAGATGGACTTAGAATACTTCTAGCTGAAACACCTGGTATTGAGTTTACAAGTAGCAAAGCATGCTCAAGATCACGAATGTTCAAAGCTTTTGTTCTATCAATTTTATTTAAATAAGACTCTATGAGTGCTTTTTCTTTATCGTTTCTAGTTCCTTCAACGGCAATGGTAGATATGAATCCCTCCACAGCACGTAGCTCTATTTTGCCTTTTTTATCAATGGTTTGTGGCGGAACAACTAATTGTGTCAACACATATCCATCGTTTCTGTATTTACGAGTTATTTCCTGAGCGATGACATACAAATCTGCCAGAGTTATTGTCTTACCTATTTTGTCCGCATAAATTGCATTGATTTCAGCGGCGGTATAAACATTCATGTCTTTTATTTTTATTTCAGACAGATTGATTTTTATCTTCTCTGCACCTTTTGGAGCTTTTACAGCAACAGCTTCTTGCACAGTAATACGTGGCTTAACATCTGGGTCGAATCTGTGTTCTTCAAACTGTTCTTTTACACGTGATGGATCAACCAGTTGCGGAGCCGGCACGGCTTTGGCATCTGTTGATACCAGCAAAAACATTATAACTAATAAGAGTTTTTTTGATGTATTCATAGACAACCTGCTGTTTTCATTAGATTCATGATTTATTTTATATAGTTTACTATAAGGATATTAACCCTAAACACAACAAATAAACAAATTATTTTTAGCGTTTAACATATTATGTTATTTACTTTCTTGACAAATATTTGTACAATCCCAGACAAATTATAAAAAAATTAATAAATTATTAACACTCTATAATATTGAGTTAACAACCCCTGTAAAAATATTTTATGAAAGATATTACCATGCAAAAACAAAATGTAGCTAACTTCATGAGAACAACAGCCCTAACTGCAGTAAGTATAACAGCTGCAATGAGCATCACAGCCCCTGCCTATGCTTTAGACAACTTAGCACTACCTACAAACGGCTCAGTAGTAGGTGGCTCAGCTGCAATTGCTGATAACTCTTATACTCATGGTGAGTGGATTTTTAGACATACGCATCCTGCTGATACTATGAACATTAATCAGGCAACGGATAGGGTTGTAATAGACTGGAAGTCATTTAACATAGGTACAAATGCTACGGTTAACTTCAATCAGCCTGCTGTAACATCTCTTGCTGTTAACCGCGTAAAAGGCAATCAAAACACAGCTTCAGAAATAAGGGGTCACCTAAACGCTAACGGTAATATCATGATTCTTGATAAAAACGGCGTTATGTTCGGAGATAGTTCAGTTGTAAACGTACATGGTATTATTGCTTCAACTGGTGATATAAACCCTACCGAAGTTATGAAGGGTGGTAATTTCTCTATTTCTGGGATTACAAACAAAAGGATTGAATTAAAAGGTAACATTACCGTAACAGATGGCGGCCTTGCTGCATTTGTTTCTCCTTTTGTTAGCAACAGCGGTACTATTACTGCAAACCTTGGCAAAGTTACAATGGCAGCTGGTAGCAAAGTTACAGTTGACCTATACGGAGATCAGTTAATCTCTATAGCAGCAAGCGACACAGTGGCTGATGCTTTATTGCAAAACTCAGGCACTATCAACGCCAACGGCGGTAAAGTTACAATGACTGTAAATGCTGCTAAAAGCCTTGTTGATGAAGTTATCAACATGAAAGGTATTATTAATGCAAACAGAGTTTCACAAAAAGACGGCAAAATCATCCTTGACGGCGGCAACGGTAAAGTTGTTGTTGGCGTAACTAGCAAGAGCGATACATCTGCTCTACTTAGCAACAACAGTGATTTAAATGCTAACAATGGCTCTGTTGAAATTACAGGTAATGAGGTTGTTTTAGGATACAACACAGATATCAACGCAAAAGACATAACTATTACAACTGATGCTCTTGCTATGCAAAACAGTAATTATGAGTGGTTTGATTGGGGTTGGGGCTGGTCTCTAAAGATTGCTGAAGCAGCAGACATTAACGCTACAAACTTTACTCTTACAAGGCAAGATGAAGGTGTTATCTCTTTGGGTGATGGCACTACAGGTTTACACCTTTCAAACGCTGACCTTGACGTTATCACAGCTGATAAACTATATATCGGCAACACGGATTTAACTAAAAACAAAACAACTGATATCAACCTAGCTAATGTTGATCTAGCAAACAATGTAAATAAAGCTGTTATGTTTAGCTCTACAAACACTGTAAACGTTGCAGCAGACAAAACTGTAAAACTAGGTAATGCTGATGTAACTGCAAATACACTTACACTTAACTTAGGAAGCAACGTTACAACAAAAGGTGCAGTTCTTGGTAACGCATCTATAGTTAATGTTCAAAACAACAAAGTAAACATTAACCATGGTATTGATTTTGTTAAAACTAGTGGCACAGTAAATGTTGCTAAAGGTACTTACAACCAAGCGGTTGTTGTTGACAAAGCTCTTACTTTGAACGGTGCTAACGCAGGTAAATCAGGCACATCAAGCAGAGGTGCTGAAACAATCATTACAAGCACTGGTGCTGATGCAAACATATCAATTACAGCTAGCAATGTAACAGTTGACGGTTTCTCAATCGTTGGTGACAACAAATCTAGCACAGCAGATTCTGCGGTATCTGCATTTAGAACAAACAACACTATTGTTAAAAACAACATCATCTCAGGTGCTGAATACGGCGTTAGCTTCATGGCTAGCCCGTCAGCAGCGACAGATGGCGGACTTATCACTCAAAACCTTATACAAAACATTGATGACACAGCCGTTAACTTAGGCTTCAACCAATATGCAGACGTTACAAACAACACTATCAGCAAAACAGCTGTAGGCGTTTCAGTGATTGGTATGACTGAAGCAGCCCCTGCAGGTAAAGCTCACACTGTTAGCGGTAACACTATAAGTGCTAGCGAAACAGGTATATTGAGTAGCATTGCTACAGGAACTAGCTATAGAGTTGCAAGCAACACTATCTCAGCTGAAGGTGCTAACCTATCTAGCCAATGGACTGGTATTAAAATCGCAACTCAAGGCGTTGACAATTCTTTTGACGGCAACAAGATTGACGGTTCTGCAGTAAACGCTAACAGATTAGCAGTTGGCTATGAAGCTACTGCTATCAGTTCAAAAGGAGTTTCAATTAACGGCGGCAGCATCACAGGTGCTGATTACGGTATTTGGGCGACTGATGGTGATAACGTTGGTGGATCAGTTGGTGGCGTGCAAGATTTAAAAATTTCTAACGTTGACTTCAAAAACATCACAACTGGTGACATTTTAGTTGAAGATACAGCTGGAAACAGTAGAACTACACACGTAAGCATCAACTCAGGTAACAAATTTGATAACGGAGTTTATGACGTAATCTTGAAAGGTACTGCAGCTTCATCTACAACAGATAATAAAGCAGGCGTTAAATCTACACTTGTTAAAGCAGCAGGTAACGGCATTAAAGCCGGCACTACTACAGCTAACGCTTCAATCCAATACGGTGTTGATGCAACTAACAGCCATGGTACAGTTACAGTTGAAGCCGGCAACTTTGTTGGAAGCGTAAATGTAAATAAAGACGACCTAACTCTTAAAGGTGCAAACGTTGGCGTTGCTGGAAACGGTGCTCGCGGAACTGAAACTACAATCTCTAGCGACAGTGTTGTGGCTACAGTTGAAGTATCTGCTGATAACGTTACAATCAACGGTTTCACAGTGTACAATAGTGCAGGTAACTCTATCCTTATAGACTCTACTGAAGGAACAAGAATTCTGAACAACGTAGTTCATAATGACGGTTCAGCTACAGCAGTTATGGGTTACATTGATGGTTCAGATACAACTGTGATATCAAACAACCTTATTGAAAACGTGGCTGCCGGCATAGAACTTAACAATATAGGTGGTGGACATAGCGGTAATGCCGTTATCACTAATAACGAATTGAATGTGAATAATTTGACAGGCACAGGCATTAGAGCTTTCAACCTTGAAACAGCAGATGTTTCTAGCAACACAATATCAGGTAATTTATCTGAAGCAATTCGCGTACAAAACCTTGATGAAGCAGACGTTAAATCTAACAATATTAACGGAAGCTCACAATTTGGAATAATTTCATCAGGCGTTGATTATGCTGAAATTGATGGCAACAGCATAAACGGCAGCACTGGTGTGGCTATAACTTTAGACAACTCAAGATCATCGACAATCAATGATAACTATATTGGTGAGGGCTCAAATGCGGGCATAATCGCTGAAACTGTTGATAACTTAACTATCGCAGGAAACACAATCGAAGGCGTTTCTTATACAGGTATTTCTGTAAACGACATAGATTATGCTGACATCGAGGGTAACCACATAGTAGGTGGTACAGACTACAGTGGCCCAGCGTTCGGCGTATCAAGAGTTTCTATCGATGATGACTCTTTTGAAGGCTATTATTCATCAACAGGTATCGCTGTAAGCAACACTGATACAGTTAATATCAAACGCAACAGCATAAGTGAAGCAAACACTGGTATATCGGTTTACGGTGCAGGCGAAGTTGACATCAAACGTAATATGATTAGAAACATTTCTGACACAGGTATTGCTGTAAGTGGTGCCCGCGATGTTGATATCAAACGCAACCGCATAAGTGAAGCAAATACTGGTATATCAGTTTATGGTGCAGGTGAAGTTGACATCAAACGTAATATGATTAGAAACATTTCTGACACAGGTATTGCTGTAGGCTACGCTGGTGATGTTGACATCAAACGTAATATGATTAGAGGCGTTTCTGACACAGGCATTGCTGTAAGCTACGCTGGTGATGTTGATGTTGAAAGCAACCACATAACAGGCAGCTCACGTGACGAAAGACCAAGTTACAGTGTGAAAAAAGTTCGTTTCGATGAAGATTACTCTGATGAAGGTGATTACTATGATGAAAGCTCTTCATTCACAGGTATCGCTATCAATGGCGTTGGTAATGCTGAAGTTGAACGCAACTACATAGGCGGATCAAGCACAGGTATATCAGTTGACGTTGGATACCAAACTTACATCGCTAACAACACAATTGAAGGTGGTTCTGACACAGGTATTGCTGTAAGCAATTTTAGTTACGCTGATATCGAAGGCAACTACATAGTAGGTGGCTCACGCGACAGCGGTCCAATTGATAGAATGGTAAGAGTTTCTGAAGAAGACTACCCTGATGAGGGCGATTATTCTGATGAAGGTTCTTCATTCACAGGCATTGCTATAAGTAACGTTGGTGATGTTGAAATTGACTATAACTACATAAATGAAGCAAGAATCGGTATAGCACTTAAAGGTGCAGGCGAAGCTTATATTTCTAACAACTACATCGAGGGTGTTTCTGATGCCGGTATTGTAGCAAACTATATAGATTACGCTAATATCGAAGGTAACTACATAGCAGGAAGCTCACGCGACGCAAGTCCAAGCTATAGCAGAGTCTTAGATGAAGCCGATTCTTCTGATGAAAGCTCTTCATTCATAGGTATCGCTGTTTCTGAATTCGGCACAGCTAATATCAGTGGAAACACCATCGGTAAAGGTGCAACTAATGGTATCTACCTTGACAACGGTGGTTCAGCCACTGTTAGCTACAATGAAATCGTAGGAGCTTCTGAAAACGGTATAGTTATTGAGGGTATTGAAGACGCTCAAATTGAAAGCAATAAAGTCACTGGAAGCGGCGAAAACGGCCTATACGTTAAAGGAGCAAACAACGGAAGAGTTGTTGTTTCAAATAACATGTTCGAAGATAACAAAGTAGGTGCTAAATTCGAAAGCGGCTTGATCGACTTCACTGGAAGAGGTAACTATTTTGATGGTAACGTAACAGCAATTGAGTTTGACAAAGCTTCTGCTGATACAACACTAAAATTAGTGGACAACACTTTTGGTGCACAAGAGATTATGAACAGTGAAACTTATATAATCTTGAGAAACGGTGCATTGTTTGAAACAGCTACAGATCCTTTAACAGGTGTAAGTTACGTAGTTCCAATGAATGCATACAATGTGTCTTTTGACGGATTATCTCCTGCGAACACAAACACTCCTTATGCTGAATCTGAGTTGGCAAAAATGTTGGAAAGCATGATTATTGACTATGATGATTACAACACCCTAGGAGACATCTTCCTTGGTTCAATATTGGATGATGCTAAATATGAAGACAGATTAGCTGCTCTACTAAGAAGTGCAGGTCAATCTCACAACAAATTCAGCATAAGCCTTAGAGGAATGCCTTATACAAATTCAGCTCAAGCAATGAATGCTCTAAGACCTGCAGCTGGTGGTAACTCTCCAAGAGACTTTAACAACATGGCACCTGCTGCCGGTGGTAACTCTCCAAGAGACTTTAACAACATGGAACCTGCAGCTGGAGATTCACATTGTTGGAGCGATCTAGGATCAGGTGCTACTGTTAGCGTTGATTACGAAGACAATAACAGAACAAATCTTCTACAACAGACAAGTTCTTGTGCTGTAGGAAGCTAACACTTAACTACATACAATTTACTTAAAGAAACACCCCGCAGCTTTAATTAACTGCGGGGTGTTTCTTTAAGTAATAGAAAATAAGTTAGAATTTGCACTTCGAGACTACGGTATTTATCATGATAAAACTATTGCTGAGTTTTTAAATTCACTTGTTATAAAACATTAAAACAAAACTGATGCGGAGAATAAGAAGCGTGGAGCTTTATTAGATAAACCCATTTGAGGAGACGCAACATGACGAGTTAAAGGCTGAGCGACAGTCAACGAAGTGTTAATATTATTTTCTGTTTTTACACGCACACCAAAACCTGCAGAAGCACCTGAAGCCTGACCAGCTGCACCTTCATCAACATTCCAAACCTTGCCTATATCATAAAAAGCAAATTGTTGTAATTGGTACTGATCTGAAAAAACTTTTCTATTATATTGTATCTCTATCATTGCCGAGATACCTTTATCTCCTATAATTTCAGAACTATCATAAGCACGTCCAAAATCTTTACCACCATAGCCAAACTGCTGAGAACTCAATAGTTTGTTAGTTGTAAATTGACCCGCAACTCCCATTTGCACGTTTAAATCTCCCACTATATTTTGTAAACGATATAATGAAGCTTCGTATAACAGAAAATCGGGACGCCCTCCATCACGCGAGAGATCAGCATCACCTTTTTCACTTGAATTTAAAATCTCAAGACCTTGCTTAATAATGCCTTCAATAATGGTTACACCTCTAAAGCTATCCTGATTATCAGCATGTACCTTTACACTCGCACTGCGTATACGATCTTCAGATAAAGGCGTGCCTAAAGCATCTATCTTGCTGTTAGTTAAATCCAGTGCTGTTGAAAAGGTTAAATTCTCTACCCTTGACCTTATAGCGGCCCACTTCAATTCTATACTTGCCATTACCGTTTGAGATTCAACTTCATTAACTTCAAGATTATATCCTGGAGCACCATCAGTATACCCGCCGCTTATCGCAAGACTTAACCCGTCATAATTTAAAGGGTAAGCATCCTCAAACGCAAAAGCTTTTAGTTCCTCCAATTCAGGTGTTGCACTTAAGGAAATCATAGCCTGATGAAACTCAGGCATACCCTTTAAAAGCTTAAACTGTGCATTTACAACAGAAGGCCCCATATATCTTGATCCGCTGTTATCATAACTTAAATATGTATCAACCCATTTATTTTCTTTTGTCTTATCTCTTTCCCCTTTAACAATCAAATGAACCTGAAATTGGTCACGAGCGTCTTTTGTAGGAGCCGCCTTCAATACGGCTGTAAAGTTTATATCTGAAATATCGTTAAGCAACAAAATTTGTCGCTCCAAAGTGTTTATATTTAAAGGTTTTTGACCTGTCACCTTATAGCAGAAAACCTCTAAAGGATCTCGGTTTTCGGGAAGATCCCCCGCAAAATCAAGTATCGATATATAGCCTTCAATAATAGCTATTTTAATTTTTCCATTTTCTATAGATTGTGCAGGAACGTAAGCTCTTGAAAGAAAATATCCGTCAGCACGATATTTAGCTGTAATTTGTGCAGCTATCTCATAAACTCTGGCAAGAGAAATTGTTTTATCAATATCTTTGTCCCATATAGTAACAAGATCCTTACACTTATATGCTGTTAAATCTACCAACTCTATTTTCTTAAATTCAAATTTAATATCTTTTGCGTTCTCCGGCATAGCTTGAGCGGGAATAACAAAAGATTTAACTGAATCCCCGATGTTGTAAGAAAAATCTTCTGAACTAGGGATCCCCTTGCCTTGATGAAAACGTGATGCATCTGCAGAAGGAGGTATTACAATTGCGGCATAAGATTTGTTCGCAAAAGAAATATCCAGCAGCAACATTAAAAACGTTACTACTAAAAATCCTCTCTTACTTCTTATAGTTTTCTTTTTGAAAAACACCCCTTAGCCCTCGCAAACCGTTTAACGTAGCTAAATCAAAGTATTATCCAAAAAAGTTAATGAAGTAATAACATAGATAGTTTGATTTATTCATTTTGCATTTAATAATAGAGTTATGGATATTTATTGCAAATTACCTGAAGAAGTTTTGGTATAGTTTAACATAAAATTACGCTAACTTATTTTTCAGCAAACTATTTATGACTTCTCCGATTTTTAAACCAATTTCTTCTTTAGTGGTTTCGTACCAACTATCCACAACTTCATGAGTGATAAACTGAATGGAATTTAAATTATGATGACGTTCAGCCATTGCCTTACCTACCTGATTAGCACAGATAGCATCAGCACCCTTTTTCTTCAATTTATCTGTTGCGTAATTAATTAAGTCATTTGTTTCTGCTGCAAAACCAATAACGACTTTTGGTCTAAGGGTGGCATGACGACCTAAAGACATAAGGGTATCTGGGTTTTGCACCAATACAATTTTCCCATCTGACTCCTCTTGATTACTAATCTTGAAATCACTAACGGCACAAACGCAAACTGCTGCATCAGCCGGTAATTCTTTTAAACTGGTTTGATGTAACTCGTCAGCCGTTTCTATATGCAATGTACGAACAAGGCTATTCTCAGGGTCAGCAACAATTGAAGGGCCAGTAATTAAAACAACCTCTGCCCCCATATTAGCCAAAGAACTTGCAATGGCATGGCCTTGGCGACCTGAAGCAAAGTTGGTAATTATATCTCCGTAGGAATTTAATTTTTCATGAGTACGCCCACTTGTAACTATAATCTTCTTACCCTTAAGCAATTGAGTTGTACCATGCGATGTAGTACAAATCTCTTTAGGGGCTTCCAGCTTAGGTTTATTTTTTAAATCTTCAATTATACTAACAATCCCTTTAGACAATTCACTATCTTTTAGCACGACTAGTTTTTGGTACTGGTCATACCCCATAACCGTCACAATATCGGTATTGTCTTTAAAATATTCTACTGGCGAAATGTTTTTTTGAACCTCAAGAGTAATTAGATCATCTTGATTGTGTTTAACTTTTAGCTTTTTATCATATTCATGTGCAATTTTCAACGATGGCACTGAAACCATTGAGACAACAGCATCAAACTTGATAGCTGCAGAGATTGCAGTAGCGGTTGAAAGAAGATCTTCAGTCTTTCTAATAGGCTTACCTTCCAAGGTTTCCGATACAAAAACAATATTCTTATTCACCTGTACTTTTGTTTTAGCTGAAACCAAAACGACCTTAGCCCCTAACTCAACCAACTCTTCAGCCAACTGATGTCCTTGGCTTTCAGGTCTAACCTTGTTTGTAAAATGACGCACAACATCTATACTCTCTATCGCGTGACCAGCCGTCACTAATATAGTTTTACCTGCGTACGGTTTTGCTTTAGATAATTCCTGTTGTGGTGACATATTTGACAGCACAATAGCTATTCTTAATGCTGCACGTTTTATTTGTTCCTGCGATGCAGCCCCAGCATTAAGCCTTATATAAGGTCTGTTTTTACCGTCAGGGTAATAGTGATAATTGGTATCAACAAGAACTTCTAATTTTATCAACTGATCTTGCAGACCTTTAATGTCTGTGCCTTCAGGAAGGTTTAAGCAAATGAAAACTCCGCCATGTGGCATCGTAATGTTAATACCCGTTTTCTGCTGCAATAAATCACGCAACAGAATAACTCTCTCTCGCATCTCTTTTCTAAAACTGTTCAATACATCTTCTGCTAAAGCTTCCCTTGCCAATAATTGAGGGATGATGGAGGTTGATAAATCCAAAGTTATCTTTGCAGATCTCATTGCTTTTATTACGGAAGATGCAGCCTTAACAAACCCTAATCTAAATGATGGAGCCGCTATTTTAGACAAACTGCAAACACGTATAATTTTATCAGGGTTGTAATTTATAGGTGCAGGGAAACTATCATACCATATAGGGTCATAAGCATTATCCTCTATAATAAAGGCATCGTTTTTTTCCGCCAACTTAGCAATAGCTACTTTTTCTTCGGCAGAAAAAGAATTTCCTTCAGGAGGGGTGAAATTACTTGATAGCAAAACAGCATCAAAACTTCCTAGAGACTCAAGCTCTTGCACATCTTCCCATATTTTAATTCTTATACCTAATTCCTCAGCCTGCCTTAAAACTCCGAAGAAAACCGGAGTCTTCACCGCCAAAGTTTTTTTCCTGCCTATAATGTTCAAAGCAAGATTAAGCCCTTGAGTAGCCGACCCAGTTACCAGCACCTCACCGCTCCATGTAGGAGTCATGGCATTAATACGCTCACGCAACAAATCATCGCCTGAAGGGTCAGGATAATCCTGCAGAACATCTTCTAAATTTTCTGATGTAAAAATCTCAGCCGCTTTTTTAATAGCCCTAAGTGTAGTTTCAGGAATCTTTAAATGTGAAGATTGAAGCGATATTGTTTTCATAGAAACTTCCTTGCATGGTAACAAACACTTTTACCTGATATATGAGCCTCGGCTTTAAAACCGCATTTATTCAAAAGCTCAACAACATCTTCAGGTGCGTGTTGATAAAATTCATTAATGTCCAAAACGGGTATCCACCCTTCCCAACCAAAATCTATAATCTCACTTCTTTGGGCATGACAAACAGTGTCCCCCACTACATCATTAATCTCGTAAGTATAGGCAATTACTCCGTCATTTTGAGACACATTATATCTGCGGTCAGTACTGTCAGACAAAGGCAGAAAAGAATTGAACACAAAATGACCACCTGATGCCAGAACCTTTGCCATTTTTGTAAAGACATCCTCAAGGTCTTGTTGTAACACATAATTAAACGCCTGTCTTATAGTAATAAGCTCATAATTCTCGCCTGCAAGCGTATCTATCCTCTCAAGCTTTACAACTCTTCCTGTTTTACCGTGGCGTTTTTCAGCAACCGCCAACATACTGGCTGACCCATCGGCAAAATCTATATTATTGAATCCCAAATCCTTCAAGGCTTGTGTTGAAGCACCGGTGCCGCAGCACATATCAAGAATTTTGGTATCTTTTGGCAACTTCAGAGAAGCTATAAAACGCTCTAGACTTGTTTGCCTTTGTTCGCTAGATTGAAACCTTGCGTAAGCTGTATCATAAAGCACGCTTTGAGTTTGATACAAAGATTGTCTTTTCAAAATCGGCAATAAATCATCTGGGCTTTCTAGTAATACCAAACAACCATGATAAGGCTGGTTAATAATATAAGCCCCCGACTTAACTAATCCTTCTATAGCCTTCCAATCAGCCTCTGTACCAGGGGCTGAAGGCAATGCCGCATTAATACCTTCAGGCAGAAAAATATGGCTATGCAGAATATAATTGACCTCTGGCCGTTGCTGAAAAACAAAATGTGCTAAAGACCCGTTTAAGCTAGCTTTTCGCCCCAAAGACTGTATGTGAATTTCACCTTTATCTGTTATATCAGTAATAAGGGCAAGGTCTTTATGGCTAGGGTTAGTTTTATTTGAAGCCCTCGCAGTAATCAAACTACCAAGACTTGTTCTTTTTGCCACAAAGCCGAATTCAGCATCTTGATAAACCGCGTTAGAATTGTTGCTTTGATAAGCAGGGAATAGAGCCAGCTTTTCCCATCTCATCATATAATTGCAAATCTCAGCACAATCCTGATCCAACTTTGCAGGGAAGGCATCAACCTTTGTCATTACGGTTTTATTATGATTTTGCTTAGAGCGGCTTTTAAATAATAATTCAAATTTATTGGCTAGCTCTATATGACTTTCCGCCAAAGCCAAACCACGTTCGCCTGTAAGTATAAAGCCTTTATCCCCAACAACTCCGACTGATAATGAAAATCTGTTTTGCAATAAATCAGCATAAGCTTTTTCAATCGCCTCGTACAAATCCATCTTTTCATCAAAGCTCTGGATAGCAAAAACAGCTATGTTACCATTAGCTGTTTTTAGAGATTTAGCTTTATCAAAATTACCCGCTTCAAAAACAATGACAGAGTTAGGATTGTCCTCACTATCAGACCACTCTATATTTTTTAAGACTTTATCCGATAAGCTTGATAAACCACGCCCAAGAACCAAACAAGACACATTTTTCTCCCAAAGCCGCACACCAAATTTGCATACCATTATAAACAGTTTTTATTTGTTTTAAAGAAAGTTTTTACCTTGGATTTTTATATTATTTTTTACTGTCGCTTAAATTATCTTCCAGATCCTTAACGCTTTTGAAAAAACGGGATTTAACATCGGCAACATAAGGATTATCAGTTTGAATTGCACGGAATAAATCATCACTGTCATTTTTAATAAGACCGACCATTTCTTCTAACAATTCATAAGTTCTGCTGGCCTGAGTTATCTGTGGAACATCCATGTTTTTAAATATTCTGGCAATCATATGCGTAAGACCTTGAACATAAGCCATTTGCTGATCATGTTCTTCAGGCGTAGATTGTATTACATTCAACTGAAGCTTTAATGCCAAAAACTCGGCAACACAATTTAACTTATCACCTCTAACATTCATAACAACTATATTCTTTCCCGAAATACCGTGGAGGCCACTTTGCGGGCCAAAAATAGGGTGAGTTGCAACAACATTAACCCCTTCGGGCAACAGAGACTTCATTGCCGCAACAGGTTTGGATTTAACCGAAGCCACATCAATAATAAGTTGCCCCTTCTTTAAACAAGGAGCCATTTTTTCAACGGTTTCTTCAATAGCTTGAACAGGCACAGCCAAAACAATAATATCTGACTTCATAGCTTCAGAGAAATCAGTTACGGTAACATTGTAAATCTCTTTTACTTGAGACAAATCTTTATACTGGTCATATAGGTATAAATCAAAATAAGGAGCAAGATGCTTTATAGTAAATTCTCCGAATGCACCTACGCCTATAATTGATAAAGATTGTTTCATTTAGCCCTCTTAAATACAGATTATTGTTATATTATTTTTAAATATATAATACTATTACCTTATAAGATTAACAAAAACAATATTTTATAAATAAATGAGCAAAAACAAGATTGAAATAGCAATTATAGGCGGCGGGCCGGGCGGTTTGATGGCGGCAGAAACCCTTGCACAAGCAGGGCTTTCAGTCACTATCTATGAACGTAAACCCAGCGTTGGACGAAAATTTCTGGTGGCAGGAAACGGCGGGCTTAACATTACCCATTTTGAAGATCTTGAAACCTTTATCTCTCGCTATGGGGCCGCGGCTGAAAAGCTACGCCCTGCGATAGAAAACTTCCCTCCTCTAGCTTTGCGTAAATGGTGCGAAGAACTGGGAGAAGAAACATTTGTCGGCTCAAGCGGCAAGGTTTTTCCTAAAAGCTTTAAGGCAATCAATTTGTTGAATGCTTGGATAGAAAAGCTTGAAAAACTTAACGTGAAATTTGTTTTTAACCACCAATGGTTAGGCTGGGGAGCTGACGGGGAGCTTGCATTTTCAACCCCTGAAGGCATTGTAGAAAAAACTAGACCCACGGCCACTATATTATCTCTCGGTGGAGCTTCATGGCCTCAACTTGGGTCAGACGGCAGTTGGGTAGAAATTTTACAGCAACAGGGAGTTCCTATCTCCCCACTTCGTCCTGCAAACTGCGGGTTTGTTACGGCTTGGTCTGATATATTCCGTGACCGTTTTGCAGGGCAACCATTGAAAACAATTACTCTATCATTTGCCAAAAAAACCATACGTGGTGAAATAATGATTACAGACAAAGGTATTGAAGGCGGGGCAGTCTATGCTCTATCTGCCCCTATTCGTGATGCAATAGAAAAAACAGGCTACGCTGAAATCACTCTTGATCTCCGCCCTGACGTTTCACTACAGAAACTTACAGAGCAACTCGATCGTCCACGCAAATCCCTGTCCTTTTCAAGTTTTTTGCACAAAGCAGGGTTGTCTCAAGTTACTATCGGCATAATCAGGGAAGTTGGTGGGGAGAATATAAAAAACCTTGATGCCTCAAAACTGGCAGCTCTTATAAAGTCACTCCCGCTAAAGCTTACAAAGACCACATCCATTGAAACCGCTATTTCCACTGCCGGCGGAATTAAGTTAGACGCTGTTGACGAATATTTCATGTTAAAAAACAAGCCCGGAGTTTTTGCCGTGGGTGAGATGCTAGATTGGGAAGTGCAAACAGGCGGTTACTTATTGCAAGCCACCTTCAGCACCGCCGTATACGCCTCAAAAGGCGTTTTACAATGGACAGAAAAATTATAGAAGTTTGCAACAATCACCCTGTTCAAGAGTGGTTTTCTTGCGGCGAATAACGTCACCCTCTTTAACTTTTAAGTGACCTTCGCCTTTGGATATTTTTTCAATATCCAAAACTTCAAGCTCTAAAACATTCCCTTTAGCAATCAATTTAGCTGTTATCTGCTGCTCGCCTATTTTGTCAGGCTTGCCGCGTGGCTTATTAGGCTCTGCCCATAAAGGTTCTTCCCACCTTAAAGTATCACCTACATCTGGTTTTGAACAAGGCATCCATTCTTGATTTTTACTCATAGCTATCATTCCTTTATCTAGTTTTAATTAGAACTGCAATATTGCAATATATCGTCTTTTGTACCTTTAAACACTACGCGGTCGCTTTTATGCGATAGTTGATAATCATACATCGGGTCATAGTAATTAATTAACAATGAACTTATCCAAGCACTGTGCAAAGAAGTATCATTTGTTTTTTCTTGTGCGGCTAAAGCCTCAGTCATTAGCAAATTAATGGTCTTGTGATTATCCAAACCTAGCCTTCTTTTTACTCTATCTAAACTTAACAAAAGATATTCAGAAAACTTACCGAAAGACTCATCACCATAAACACTTTTATATGAATTACACATATCAGTCACATATTCTTTTTTAATAGCCTCTATTCTGTTTTCAAGAGAATCCTCTAGCACTATAACTGGAGCAGCCTTCATTTTTTCGAACAAAGTTAAAGGCAGTGAGCATTTGCCGATTGTAGAGCTTTCATCCTCCACAAATATAGTACAGCTAGGTTTTTGAGTAATCTTTAACAGTTTTATTGCCAAAGAGTTTTCAAAATTTATCTGGGTTGGTTGATCATCAACCTTTCTTCCAAAGCTTGACCCTCTATGGTTAGCAAGACCTTCAAGATCCACCGAATTAGGCAGGCTGTTTATAACTATAGTTTTACCAACTCCAGTGCGTCCACTTATAACGATAAACTTTTCCTTTTCAACAATCTCATCAAGACTATCAATTAAAAAACGTCTTACCTTTTTATAACCGCCCTCTATAAGAGGATAGTCCACACCCGCTTCTCTCAACCATTCCTGAACAATATGAGATCGCATTCCGCCCCTAAAGCAGAAAAGACACCCATTAGGATTCTGCCTTGCAAACTCCGCCCAGAGCTTCACTCTCTCAGCTTTAATATCGCCTTGAACTAATCTATGACCCAAAGCTACAGCTTCATCTTTACCTTGCTGTTTGTAAGTTGTACCAACATCTGCCCGTTCTTGATCATTTAATAACGGCAGGTTAACCGTATTAGGAAACGAGCCATGGTTAAATTCCACAGAGGCACGCACATCCATCATCGGGATGTCGTTCAAAAATAAATCGAGAAAATTATTGATATCTTGCTTGGTATTGGTAGTCATAAACACTAGTCCTTATAATTTCATAGATTATATAAAATAAACGGACTAAAACAAAGGCGTTTTGTTTAGATATTTTAACTATTATTGGTATTTATAAACCCCAGTATAGAAAAACTCCTCATTTAAAGGGCAATTGGGGCGTGGGAACAGAACCAAACAATCGTCTTCTGCTACAATTTTCTCGCCTGATTTTTTAATGACTATAACATCTCCTTTTTTAACTTCACTTCCATGAGCAAAGTCTTGTGTAAAAATATCTTCCATAGACTCACGCACATAAACTTTTTTCATTAAAACGTGTTGAGCTTTTTCATGTCTAATATCACCTATCTTTTCAATTAAACCAAAATGCTCAAGAGCCTTGTTTATTGTTCTACTTGCCGTTTCAACAGCTGAAATATCATTATGAAGACCACACTCCACACCCACAGCCATCTTGCCAATACTGTGCATAAAGCTAACCGTATGGACATTAGCACCCTTACCGCTCGGGAAAGACCTCTCATAAGCTTCTGCCCAACCTTCTACAATGTACGGCACATCAAGAGAGTTTAGAAAACGCTCCTCATCATCAGAAAATAAACCAAAGTGCATAATAAAAGGCCAGCCTTTAGTATGAATAGAGTGCAAATCCAGCAGAACATCACAACCAGACACCGCCGCCGTTAACTCATTGGCGATTTTTTGCTCATAACTTTCCGGCTTATCAAACTTAGTAAAAACCCTATTTAGATTTTCATCTATAAACCTTACGCCTTTTTTATAAGCCTCAGGATTTGCTATGGGGATAAGCAGCAAAGAGCCTGAGCATAATTTTATTTCCCCAGAATTTAGTTTATCAATTAATGCTTGAATGGCTATTGCACCGCATACTTCGTTTCCGTGAACGGCTCCTGTAATTGCAAGCCTTACACCTTTGTTTCCACTCTCAAAATTATAAGTATTTATCACGGCAAATAACCTCCTTAATAATAATCATTATTATTAGCAAACAGATTCTTTTATAAAAATCAATAAAATTTTAAGCAGCCTTCTTTGCGGCATAAGAAAGCAGATCTTCTTTAAGCCTTAATTTTTCAGCCCCATCTAGAAAACTCGCATCTATACTATTCTTTGCCAATTGGATTATATGATTTTCATTTAAATTCAAAGCGTCAGCAACAGCTAAATAATTTTCATTCATATATCCACCAAAATATGCGGGATCGTCAGAATTAACTGTCGCCCTTAAACCCAACTCAAGCATATTTTTTAAAGGATGGTTCTTCATTTGTTTTACTACGCAAAGTTTTAAATTACTTAAAGGACAAATTGTCATTGCCATCTTCTCATTAAGAAGTCTTTTCACTAAAGATTCACTGTCCAATGAATGATTACCATGATCTATTCTGTTAATTTTAAGAAGATCAAGTGCTTCATAAATATATTCAGCAGGACCTTCTTCACCAGCATGAGCTACAAGTTTAAAACCTTCATCACGTGCACGAGCATAAACTTTCTTAAATTTAGAAGGAGGGTTTCCAATCTCAGAACTATCAAGCCCCACACCTATTATACGATCCTTATAAAGCAAAGCTTGCTCTAAAGTTTTAAGAGCATCTTCTTCGCTTAAATGACGAAGAAAACACATAATAAGGAATGAGCTTATTCCCAATTTTTCTTTTCCATCTTCCAACGCACGGCTAATGCCGTTTAACACTGTTTCAAACTTTATGCCCCTTGAGGTGTGTCCTTGAGGGTCAAAAAAGATTTCCGTATGGACAACGTTCTGTGACGCTATTTTTTCAAGATAAGCCCAAGTCAAATCATAAAAGTCTTGCTCGGTTTGCAAAACACCCATGCCCTGATAATAAATATCTAAAAAATCTTGAAGGTTACTAAAATTATATGCCTTACGCACTTCTTCAACCGAGGCAAAAGGGATTTTAATTTTATTGCGTTGAGCGAGCATGAACATAAGCTCAGGTTCAAGGCTTCCCTCTATATGCAAATGAAGTTCAACCTTAGGCATTTTTTGAATAAATTCTTTAATAGCAGTCATGGGAATATTCCTCCAAGCTAGATACATTTAGACCTAAATTATAACCATTATTTTTTCAATAAAAAAGAAGATTTTATCTATTAGCTTTATTTAAATTATCTTTTTATCTGGAAGCCACTTGTTCAACGCACTCAAAATCTTTTCCTCTTCCACAGGTTTAGCTATATAGTGCGTCATACCAGAGGCAAAACACTTATCTTCATCACCTTCTATGGCGTTGGCAGTTAAAGCTATAATAGGAACTTCAGGAACCCTTAAATTTCTTTCCATTCTTCTAATGGTTTGAGAAGCCTCATATCCATCCATCTCCGGCATACGACAATCCATGAAAATAATATCAAACCTATTGTTTGCAAACATTTCAACTGCTTCAAAACCATTGATCGCTGTAGATACATTACATCCATAACTGTTCAATAATTCAACCATAACAATCAGGTTAACACGGTTATCCTCAACAACTAATACATTCATGCCTGTGCATTTTTCTAATATATGTTCTTTTTCTTCAATCTCGTCACCTGCAAGCTTTTGTATTATACACTTGTCAGATACAGTTAAAAATATAGTAAACCAGAATTTAGACCCCTTACCAATTCTGCTTTCAACATGGATTTCACCTCCCATAGTCTTAACAAGCTCACCGCAAATCGAAAGACCTAACCCGATCCCTTCAAAACGACGGGCGGAGCTATCTTCTATTTGATTAAACTTTCCAAAAATATAATCCAATTTTTCTGGAGGAATTCCAATACCAGTATCTTCCACCGTTACGGTATAAGCATGTTTATCACCCTTACTAGCTAAATTTTGAACCGACACTTTAATATAACCTTGATCAGTAAACTTAAGTGCATTACCCACCAAGTTGGAGACCACTTGTCTTAACCTAACAGAATCCCCCACAACGCAACTATTGGCATGCTCATCCCAATACAAACTTAAATTAACTGCCTCTTTCTTGTTGCTAGCATTAAATGAAGTTACAACATTTTCTACAACCTCTTTAAAATCAAAAGGTGCCATATCAAAGGTCATCTTTCCCAATTCAATTTTTGAGAAGTCCATAATATCATTTATGATACGCAATAAAGATTTGGTAGATAATTTTATAGTATCAATATATTCTTCTTGTTTTTCGGTTAACTTAGTATTCTTCAATAAGTTAACCAGACCTACAACGCCATTAATAGGCGTAACAATTTCATGGCTTATATTAGCTAAAAATTCAGTTTTTGTTTTATTCGCCAATTCTTCCTTTTTAAGAGACTCCCTTAATTCAACAGTCCTCTCCGCCACCTGTTCTTGCAAATGCTCCTTAAATTTTTCTAAATCTGTAGTTCTTGCATCAATTTGTTCACTCATACTTTTTAGGGATTTTGCTAAATCACCTATTTCATCGTCTCGATCAACCGGTAATGCAGCCTTAAAATCTCCATACGCAAATGACTTTGCCGCATCCGTGATGTGTATTAAAGGTCTGGTAAGATAATTAGAAAACAGTATGGTTATAAAAACGGAACCCATTATAAGAGACAAAACTATTATGGTTGTTTCTAGCCTTATATGGTCTTCTTCTGCCGTAACATATTTATTGTTAAACTCTACCCCTATCCCTAAAAAATCACTTTTATCGTTTTCGTTATAGTTTAACTTTGAAAAAACAAAATCTTTGTCACCTTTGGTAAAATAATAAAAATCACTTACTTCTTCCCAATTTAAACTGGTGTTTTCTAAGACCTTGTCCATACCTTTATAATCATCTTGTATTTTAAATTTTTTACCAAGGTCAAAACCAAAGGTTTTATTTTTATCAGGATGAATCAAATAATCCCCTGTTTTGTTAACCATGTAAAAATCACCTACTTCACTAAAATTCTTGGCAATCCTGGCAAACAACTCATTCAACCTCATATTTATTATTAAAATTCCAATAACATTTTCTCCATCATATAAAGGCGTAGCCACTCTAAGTGTTGCCATATAAGGAACGACGAGCTGTCCATGTTCCTTATTTATATCTATTTCAGAGAAATATAACTCACCTGGCTTCTTATCTATCGCCTTTAAAAAATAATATCTATCCCCTTTTTCTTGTAGTTGATTTTCAGGAACAACAAAAACATTATCACCATCCCTATCAACTCTTACAATCTCTTTACCATTGTTGTTAATGTCTATTAACCTAAACTGCATATAATAATTTCTATTTTTCATCAGATTTAAAAATATACCTTGCATATATTCTTTATTTTTTTGTTTAAGTTCCCACTCGCCACTGTTTTTACGCAAGTTACTATACTCACGCATATAAGGGGCTCTCGACACAATATTAAGATCGGTCCTCATAAACGCAATTTCCGAAGAGATTATTATTTTTTCTAGTTTCAACTGCAGTGCTGTTGCTTTTTTAATATTATTAAATAGGTAATATGCACTTTCATAATAAACATGCACACCAACAAAACTGGAAGACAAAACAACCAGTATTATTGCTAGCAAACTTATTTTTGTGCTGATACTTATTCTCAAAGTCAGTCTCCGTTATGCACTGCAATCTACAGTCAACCATTAGTCTTGCTGATAAATTTTAAAGAATCAAACAATATTTAAATATTAGAATACAATGATATTCTTTTTGCTAAATAAAAAAATTGCATACCGATTTTTTATATAAACAAAATTAGAAACTAACGTATTATTAAAAAAACAATCTATGATTTTATTGACAAGGCTTAAGAGACATGGAATTTTCAAGTTCGCCAAAAAAAATAAAAGTATTAATAGTAGAGGATAACAGATTCTCTTCTGAGCTAGTGTATGAAATTATTGGTAGAGGTTACACGAGATACATAGCAAGAACTGGTGAAGAAGGTGTAAATCTATACACACTTCATTCTCCAGACATAGTATTTCTTGATATCGACCTTCCCGACATAAGCGGACTTAAGGTGCTAGAAAAAATAAAGAAAATGAATAAAGAGGCTTATGTGGTAATGATTAGCGGCCACGGTACAAAAAACAATATAGAAAAGGCTATAGAAAACGATGTTAAGGGCTTTCTAGGCAAACCATTCTCTCGAGGAAAAATTATAGAACATATTAAAACAATAGAAGAGCAAATCGCAGAACAACGCTCTATGTATTAACATTATTACAAAAACAGTAGGTGCAACTATGGACAAAGAAAATAAAGATACCAAAGACATTAAGGTAACATCTGCAGATGATCAGGACATATTAGATCAATTCACTGTCTTACAAGAAACAAAAGAAAAAAACCTTAATGCTGAAGAATTAAAAGCTTCAACACAAGAAAATACTCCTGAAGATGCGTTATCTACAGGATCTGTATTTTACAAGCCAAACTCTGAGCACACATCAACCACACAACAAAATGAGCTGCAAAATATAACACAAAAAATTCAAGAAGAAAAAACAGAAGCCAGACAACAGGAAGAATTAAAAGAAATCACAAACAAGGATGTTGGTAGAATTGAGACTACGCCTAATTTAAATGGTAGAGATATAGCTCCTCTCAATACAGAAAATATTATAGCCACCAGTTCAGGTAACACGACAACTCAAATTATTTCTAGCGATGACACTGTTTTGACATCGCGAAATCATCCCCTATCAGGACATGTGGCAGAAAATTATAATGACACATCTACTCAAACCACACCGATGGCGATAACAAGTGATAATGATACTAACAGAAAATCAGTTGATACTGGAGGTAGCAGTGATACTGGTGGTGGTGATACTGGAGGCGGTGGCGATACTGGAGGCGGTGGCGATAACGGAAACGGCGGTGATAACGGAAACGGCGGTGATAACGGAAACGGCGGTGATAACGGAAACGGTGGTGATGACGATGATGATGGCAATAACGGCCACGGTAACGATGATGACGGTCATGACGACAGCAATCCGGGACAAGGTAATGGAAACAATGACAATGACGACGATGATGGCAATAACGGCCACGGTAACGATGATGACGGTCATGACGACAGTAATCCAGGACAAGGCAATGGAAATAATGACGATGACGATGACGATGATGATGATGGTAATAACGGCCACGGTAACGATGATGATGGTCATGACGACAGTAACCCAGGTAATAGCCAAGGCAATAACGCTGGTGGCAATGGTAATGACAAAGGAAATAACAATGACGAAATAGAAATCATAATAGGAGATGAAGGCGACATGCCTGCGATGATTAAAGATGAAAATAATAATGGTTGGCAGGATCAAATTGACCATGAGACTAGTAATTCAAATAATAGTCAAAATCAAGATGATGACGAAGGACTTGACAGTGCACTAAACACAAATCATTCGGGCAATTCCAATCATGCTGAAAATAATAAAAACGGTAATAGTGACAATGATGATGATATTAGTAGCAACGATCTTAATACAGACAATGACGACCATGGCAATGGCAATGGTCACCAACCTGTATAAACAAAGGAAACATGAGTAATTGTACAAAAACAAAATACCATAAGCTCTTGCAATTTATTATACCTAAATTGCACGAAAACGCTTATGCGTCTCCTCAATTAAGCTTCTGCACCTGCAAACATTCGTTAATAATAGCATCTCTTGCTATAAATCTAATGTCCCTCGCCTTGCCTGTAATGACCTTGCAAATATACGATAGAATACTTGTATACAAAAATGCCTACACCTTAGATATATTAGCAACAGGAGTTATTATAGTGACCGCGTTAGATGCTGTTATAAGGTTAATGCGAATATATCTAATTAACTGGTCAGGAACCACTCACGAATACACTGTATATTGCAATTCTATGCGTCATCTTTTCAGCTTAGAACAAAACCTAGTAGAAAAAGAAGGCAATGCCGCAACTCATTTACAAAGAATGGCCTATATAAATAAGCTCAGAGACTTTTTTAGCGGGCAAGTTCTAACCGTTTTAATAGACATACCTTTTATAATAATTTTCTTAATGATCATATTCTATTTAACAGGGATATTGGTGCTGATACCTTTAATCGTATTATTGATGTTCGGAATCGTCTCTCGTTCTTTAAGTAATAGTTTAAAGAATATGATCCAACACCGAGAAACATCCTATACAAACCGCCTAGACTTTATAATAGAATCTTTAAAGGGCATCCACACCATAAAAGCGATGGCTTTAGAAAAGATCTTTCAAAGAAAATACGAAAAGTTCCAACTTGCAACATCTAAAGCAAATTACAATTTATATACTGCAACATTGGATATATTGAATTACTCCAACATATTCACGGAAATTATGGTGGTTGGTATAGTCGCTTTTGGAGCCCCTATGGCTATGCAAGGGGAATTTACTCTAGGTACCCTTATAGCCTGCGTATTATTATCAGCAAGAATTATGCAGCCCTTACAAAAAGCCGTCAACTTACTTGGTAAATATCAAAGTCTAAATTTATATCTAGATAACATAAACAAAACCTTTGAATTGCCTAGCATAGAAAAAATAGACCCTAAACTTCTCCCCAATAATGAAGGCACTTTAGAATTAAGTAATGTGTCATTTTACTATGATGAAAATTATAAAATTTTAAACAATATAAATTTAAAGCTTAAACGCGGCGATTCTATCTCGATTTCAGGCGATCACAATATAGGTAAAAGCACTTTCTTGAAACTTATAGTCGGGGCTTACAAACCTAAAACAGGAAAAATACTTATAAATGGATTGGAAGCCAGCAAATACCCTGCCAGTCATATAGGAAAATACATTGCCTTTCTACCGATGACAGGCGTTATATTCAGAGGAACGATCTGGGAAAACCTGAGTGCTTTTGGAACATACAGTGATGAAGCAGTTAAAGAAATTGCCACTCTTACAGGTTTGTATGACGAGGTTAAAAAACTTCCTGAAGGTTATAACACTTATCTTGAAGGGTCTAATTCAGATCCTATAACCCCAGGGCTTAAACAGCGTATAGCAATTACTAGGGCATTGGTACCTAAGCCCCGCATTATATTGTTTGACGACGCCGATAGATCTTTGGATAAAGATGGCTATAATAAAGTCTACACTCTGCTGGCACGACTTAGAGATAAAGCCACAATGATACTTATAACTGATGACCTCAATCTGCAACAACTTACAAAAAAGCAGTTTAAAGTTATAGACTCATCTTTGGTAGATAAAACCAAGGATAGTGATTATGATCTACACGGCTCTTTATATTATAAGGAGCTGCCAATATGACGCACCAACCTAAAGTTCTTGAAAAACAAGATATGGATAGTTTCTTAGAAAACATAAAATCATCCCTTCAACATATGAGTGAAAGCGGCTGGGTATATGAAGAAACCGAATATCTGCGATGTCTTGTAGTGTTAGCACACGCTCTAAATATAGATAAGGATAGCAATCAGCTTTATTCTTCCCTACCCGCTACAAAAATGATCGGGAGTTTAAATGAATTACTAAACAGCTTAGCCTTTATGGGTGAACTTAGTTATACAATTCCTATACAACTAAACAGTATCGACAGCCGATTACTGCCTTGTCTGTATTTACCTCATCAAAACCAGAAGGAAACAAACCATCCTTTAGTTGTTTTATCAAAACAACAAGACACACTGTACATATACGATAGTATGGAGAATTCCATAATTGAAAAAAGTAAAAATATCGATATGGGTGGTAATATATGGTTTTTTAAGAATGAAGAAGATGTAAAAAAAACGACCTCTCAAGATAATAAAAATAAAAACGAGACCGAATGGTTTAGAAACATTCTTGGCCGCTTCAAAATTTTGTTTATACAGATTTTCTCGTTAAGTGTAGCAATAAACATACTAACCCTTTCCGTATCCATATTTGTAATGTTTACTTACGATAGAGTTGTCTCGTCAGGGTCTATAGAAAATTTACTCCCCTTTACCATTGGAATATCAATCGCCATATTTATGGAGCTAATGCTCAGAAGCATAAGGGGGAATATACTATCTTGGCTAGCGGCAAGGCTTGATTATATAATTGGCACTAGCATTTTTAATCATCTGATGCATATGCCCGCGATTTTCACTGAAAAAGCTTCTATCTCATCACAAATCAACCGCATCAGAGCTTTTGACTCTGTAAGAGACTTCTTTACAAGCTCTCTATTTCTCTCAATAATAGAGATACCTTTCACTATAATATTATTGGTGGCTATTTTCATTATTTCAGGTTCTATAGTTATAGTTCCATTAACCATGGCAGTTTTATATGCAGCATTGGTGCTGTTTTTCCAGAGAAGTGTAAAAATGAAAATGAGTCTAGCAGGGAAAGCGGCAGATACAAGACAAAAAATGTTGATTGATACTTTTGACAAAGTAGAAGGCTACTATGCTAGCGGATTAACCGACACATGGTTACAGCAGTTTAAAGAAGCTTCAGGCAACAGCTCAATTAAAGACTTTGAGTCATCTTATACCACCTCAATAATAAGTGTTATATCAGGCTTTATTTATACCCTGTCAGGAATGGCGGTATTAATTCTAGGAATAGAGAAAATATGGGCAGGAGAAATAACTCAAGGAAGTTTGATAGCGGTCATGATATTAAACTGGAAAGCCATATCTCCTCTACAATCTTTTTGCTCATCTTTTCCTAAATACGAGCAGATAAAAAAATCTATAACCCAAATAAACCGCCTTATGAACATAGAAACCGAAAACGATACTATTGAAGATAATGTGAGTTTTAAAGACATAAAGGGACAAATTTCATTTTCAAAAGTAGGCTTACGCTACACCCAAAATACCGATCCTGTTTTTGCAGGATTAAGCTTTGATGTAGAACCTGGAGAACTAGTTGCAATTATCGGTAACAACGGTACAGGAAAAACCACTCTACTAAATTTAGTAAACGGACTATACAAACCTCAGGCTGGGTCAGTAATGATAGACGGCATCGATATAAGGCAAATAAACCCTTTAGATATCAGAAAGAATATAGCTTATGCCGCACAGAACCCGGATATATTCACCGGCACAATAGCGGAAAACCTATATATTATGAATCCTTCTGCTACACCTGACAGAATATCCGAAACACTTAGAGAAATAGGTGGTGATGAATATATAGAAAAACTTCCTTACGGTATAAATACGATAATAGGCAAGAGCGAGCTACACGAAGAAGCGGTAAAGATACCAGAGATATTCCATTATCACTTAAATGTAGCTAGAGCGTGCATAAAAGATAGCAAAATAATGTTATTTGATGAACTACCATACTCCTTCCTGAATTCCTCCGCCGGAGATAAATTCAAGCTGCTTTTGAAAAAGTGGAAGGGAAATAAAACAGTTTTTATCGTTACCCACAGAGATGATTATATTGCCTTGGCTGATCAAGTAATCCTTTTGCGTAAAGGTAAGCCTTTTTTCATAGGTAAACCAAGCCAATTGGCTGATGTCTTATAAAGATTACGGAGAATAAAATGTTAATGAACGCCATAAAAAATTTAATTCAAAACTATAATCTTTCACGTGATCATGAAAGACAAATAAAATATTTGTCTCAATCAATAAAACTAGAAGAGGCCGTAAGCCCCTACATAGTAAGAATAACTATGACTTTTCTTAGTATGACTTTCTTTATGTTTATACTATGGGCAGCCTTAGCAAACGTTAGTGAAAGTGCTAATACTAAAGGAGAAATAGTGCCCTACGGTTTTGTACAATTAGTACAGCACATGGGGGGCGGAATAGTCACAGATATATTAGCAAAAGAAGGTGATATTGTAGAAAAAGGTCAGATAATAATTAAAATAGATGACGGAAGTGCTAATCAAGACCTAGCAGAATACGGGATTAAAGATGCAAATCTACAAATTAAAGCAGAAAGATTGCAAGCCTTTATTCAAGAGAGAGAGCCTGATTTCTCAAAACTAGAAAAAAAGATGACACAGAAAGAAATTGAACACCAACACGATTTAGTTGATAACATGATAAAATCCCGCGAGCAAGAACGTAACGTTACAAAAGAACAGATAAATCAAAAACAAAAAGAACTTGATACTCTGAACACTAGAGAAGGCACTTTGACAAAAAACCTGAAATTGGCGGAAGAAATATTATCCATGCAAAAATCTCTATCAAGCAAGGGGTATACGTCTAGATTATCATATATAAATGCAGAGAAAGAGAAAAACACTATATTAGGTGATCTGGAAGAAACAAAGAACAAGAGAGATCAAGCAAAGAACACTCTTTCGGAATTTGAAAACAGGTTACTGTCATTAGATTCTAAACACAAAGATACCGCGTATCTAGAACTTGAACAGGTGCAAAACACCCTTCAAGAAAACAGAGAAGTTATAAGCAAGCTGCAAAATAGAGTTGATAGACTTAATATAAAATCCCCTGTACACGGATTGATCAAAGGACTTAAAATAAACACTGTCGGAGGAGTGGTTGAACCCGGAAAAACCCTTATGGAGATTGTGCCTATAGATGAAACCTTGGTGGCCGAAGTAGTAATTTCGCCTAAAGACATAGGACATATAAACATCGGACAAAAAGCTCGTATTAAAGTTAGCTCTTTTGACTTTTCCCGCTATGGAGCTATCGATGGAAGCTTGGATTTTGTATCTGCCGCCACCTTCGTTGATGATAAAGGCAGTCCCTACTACAAAGGAAGAATAAAACTTTCTAAAAACTATGTAGGCAACAATAGCAAAAAAAATATTCTTTTACCCGGAATGACCATAGATGCGGATATTTTAACGGGAAAGAAATCAGCACTATCTTACTTATTAAAACCAATACATTTATCATTACAGTCAGCAATGAACGAACGCTAAAAGGTATATAAAAATGATCCCTATAAATGAAAAAATCAAAACTCTTTTAGTCGATGACGATCGCGTAGCCCGAGTGGTATTATCTGAAAAAATCAGAATCCGTGGACACGAGATTGTTATAGCAGAAGACGGCGACAGGGCTTTAGAAGAAGTACAAAAATCTCCAGATATAGACCTTATAATACTGGACAGGGAAATGCCCGTAATGAATGGTATGGAAGTTGTGTCCATACTTAAAGAAAACAAAAAATTCTCTAAAATACCGATTGTGATGGTAACCAGCTCCAGTAAACCCGAACAAATAAAAGAGGGCATAGACGCAGGGGTTTTTTATTATTTAACTAAACCTTTTGACGAAAACATCTTTTTATCAGTAATAAAAGCAGCAGAAAGAGATGTTTTACAAAGAAGGATTTTAAAAGAGGAGTTAGGAAAACACAAAGGCAGTTTCCAACTAATCAATCTTTGCGAATTTTCATTAAGAACTATTAGTGAAGCCGATAGCTTGGCTGTGTTTTTATCTAACTGCTACCCTGACCCGCAAAGAGTAGTTTCAGGCATAGTGGAGTTACTTATTAATTCAATAGAACACGGAAACCTTGCAATCAGTTATGATGAAAAAACAGACCTTATAAAAAACAATGACTGGATTAACGAAATCAATAAAAGATTATCTTTATCTGAATACGCAGATCTTCAAGTAAAAGTTACTTTCAGAAAAAATGACGATGGTCTATACTTAAAAATAAAAGATGCTGGAAAAGGATTCGACTGGAAGAAGTATCTTGAGATAGATCCAGCAAGAGCTTCAGACAATCACGGCAGAGGAATAGCTCAAGCCAAGGTAAGTTTTGACGAATTAAGATACAACAACTCAGGAAACGAAGTTGTAACAATAGCAAGAGAATCTGAAAATCTTGAATGGTAAAAAGGAACCCTATCAATGTTAGAAGCATCTATGCTTAATAAAAATATATTATTAGTTGAAGATGATAGATCACATAGGGAATTCGTCTCTTGCATCTTAGAAAGTATGGGTTGCAAAGTATCGACCGCCTTTGATGGTGAAGAAGCTATAAACCTCTTACAAGAAGGTGCTGATTACGATCTGGTGCTGATGGATATAGAGCTGCCTAGAATGAATGGCATGGAAGCCACAAGAATTATAAGAGATATGAAACGCCACGGCGATATAAAAGATATTCCCATTTTGGCTATAAGCTCAAACCAAGATGAAAAGACTGTCCAAGACTGTATTAATTCAGGAATGAAGGGATTAATCCCAAAAAGCCTCTGGAAGCCAAAATGGGAACCGACTATTAAAGATAAAATACTTGAGGTCTTAAACTCAAACTGAAAGGATTATCCATGTCAGACGACACTATAATTATGGATGAGGAAGTCATTAAAGATTTAAGAGAAGCGTTAAATAAAAAATTCAACATAATGTTGGAGTATTTTATCGAAGACAGTGCGATGTATATGTCTAAAATTAAGGAAGGAATAAAAGACAACAACGTAAAAAAAATTATCTCCGCCTCCCACCCCCTTAAATCATCAAGCCGACAAGTAGGTGCTATGTTGCTGGGTAAATTATCAGAATATGTCGAACTGAGAAGCAGGGAACTTGAAGAAACAGGCGAAAGCATAGCTGAATTAGATGAAAGAATTATTGAGCTTGAAGCTGTATTGGAAAAGACTCTGGTAGAATATAAAAAGATATTAACTTAATCTACACTTAGTTCAAAAAAGAGTTTTGAGATTTCTATTGAACAATTTGCATTTTCTGCTGCCAATCTCTGACGCGAGCTAGCCCAGTTTCTTTGAGAATCTATAACATCCAAAAAATCAATCAAGCCACTTTTATATAATTCCTCGGCCTGCTCAAAGCTATTTTTATTTGTTCTCTCTAACGCATTTAAATGGCTTTTACGCTTTTTAGCGGCATCTATAGATACCAAAGCATTTTCTACCTTTTCGCTGGCATTTAAAATTGTTTGTTTATAATTAGCCAAAGCATCCTCAGCCTGAGCTTTTGATGCCTCAATATTCGCAGATCTCGCACCACCGTCAAATACTGCTTGTTTTATAAGTAGCCCTATATTTCCTATTAAAACATTAGCAAGAGAAGCACTGCTGACTTTTTCAACACCCAAACCTATCTGCCCGCCTAATTCAAATGATGGGTAGTAATCGGCCTCCTTAATGCCTATATTAGCTATTGCCTGTTTTAATCTTGCCTCACTCTGTCTTATATCATGACGCATATTTAAAACCTCTAGCGGCAATAATGTCGGGATTTTCGCTTTATAAACCGGAATATCACCTAACTTAGAAAGTAAAGCTTTATAATCACCAGCATTCTTTCCCGCAAGATTAGCTAACCGACTAATTGAATTAAATATAGCCTTATCCAATTCGGGGGCATCTACTTTTAAAGTTTCTAATGATGCTGTTGCCCTTTGCACATCCAGATCCGGTGAAAGCCCCGAGTTATATCTTTCTTTTACCACCTCCAAGGTATGCTCTTGCAATTTTATAGATTCATTGAGCAGATTAAGCCTGTGTTGGCTTCCTCTTAGCTTTATATATTCCTGTGCCACTTCAGAACTAACCCTAAGAACTACGCCTTTAAGACCCTCCCGCTCAAATTCTAGATTAGCCAAAGCGAATTCAACTTCTCTTTTTACCTTGCCTGAAACATCGGGGCTAATTGATAAATCTATCCCTCCGGTAGATCTTCTGGTTGTCTCACGATCTTTAACCCCATCCACATTATCTTGTTCTTGCAGATAATTATTTGCGTTGACCCCTAATTTCACAGAGTCACCAGAGGCAGACAAATTAACCCTTGCATTTGCAGCTTTAACCTTAGCCATAGCAGACGCAATCTCAAAATTATTTGCTAAAGACTCCGATACAAGATTATTTAAAGTATTATCTTTAAAACCTTCCCACCAGTTTGCGGGGATAACTTCTTTTTTATTCTTCTCATTAAGGGCTTTTAATATTTTTTGAGAAACAAATTCCTTAGGCATGATAATTTTAGGCCTAACATAGTCCTGCCCCGCATGGCACGAGGTTAAAAAAATAAGTGCAAAAAATATGACTGCTCTTTGTTTCAACACAATTATCCTTGAGAAAAAAATATCTAACTTAAGGATATAGTATTTCAACCTTTATTTGTACATGAATAAACATTACGTGCATGCACAGATATGTAGTGGATTAATTTTTATACTCTTTTATAGAAGAAACTATCATATCACTCCACATATCAACCTCTTGCGAGGTTTTGATTTTGTCATCACATATTTCCAACAGTATATGAGGAAGACCTAACTTTTCGGCATAATACACCATTCCACCTGCGGAGTTTCCCTTAAGACTATAAGGTTGATTATTCCCCAATCTAATTTGCGGATAGTGTTTCTCGATATGAGATTTGAAAGTTTTAAAAACAGTTTCATCTTTATTATAAAGCAAACCTATATCCCAAGAGCGAGGCTCTGTTGCATCTTCCATCTGCCTTGTAAAAGCATGAATAGAAATTATTATAGGTTTAGCCCCTGCCGCTTTTTGCACCCGCTCAATATTATCTAAACAGTCTTTATAAAAAGGACGGTGATAATTTTCTATTCTATAGTTTTTATCTTCGGCAGAAATTTGGTAATTGCTTTTAATAATTGTATCGTAAATATTAGCACGAATTAAACTAGCACTATCCTCTTGCCTATTTAAATCTATCCACAACCTGCTATATATTCCCATTACCGCGGTTGCATTAAGCTTATTAGCACAAGCTATCGTCACTTCCTTCGCTCCCGCATCATAAGAATTGTGAGAGTGCATGAGCTTTTCGCCAATCCCTAATAAAGGCTCAGCCTCAAAAGGAAGAGCAAAACCAGCGTGCTCACAAGAAAATATAATTGGCGTTATACTCTGCGGGTTTATAATTTCTGTTACTTTTTTATTACTCATTACAAACCAATCCTTATTTCTTCAACTCTATTAGCAGGTTTAGACATGCCACCTCTCTGCAAATCATTATTTACATCTTGCAATGTTTTGTACTTACTTGCAAATATTTTAGCATCGCAATTTCCTGTAACCAGAATATCAGTTAACTTTAACACTTCCTTAGCAATATTTTTATTCTCTTTGTAATGATCGATAATTATATCTGCTACATCCTTAGCAAAATCACGCAACTTGCCTGTGCCGAAAGAAACATCCATGAATTTACCATGATGATCCACGGCTGCCTTTCTAGAAGAAGCTAACAATTCAGCATCCTGTTTAGGGTCACCTTTAAAACCATAAGCATGAAGCAGTTTTTCAAAAGCCATTGCCGATTTACCTTCAGGCACCAAAGCCGCGGTTAATAACAACGTGCTTGACGCTTGATGCTTACCCGAATCCGCTGCCCGCACCTCAAGCCGCTTACCTACAGTTTGACCTGCTTCATCACGCAGATTGCAGATTTTTAAATCATTGTAGAAGAAAGTTTCTGCAAGCTCGTAATTGCTTTGAGTATTTAGACCCTCTGCAATCAAACTGCGAAAAGTTAAAGGTTTCTTGCCTTTTTGTTTTATAGGTTTACCTTCATGGTCATAAGCAAAGAACATATGCCTATCGAAAACCTCGTTGATATGATTTTTTATTAATTCTTTTCCACTTGAAGCTTTCAAAAACGCTTCTGAAAGACCACCGAACTTGCCGTATGATTCGTAGTATTTTGAGCGAGGATGAAAGTTCATACGCTCATTTTTATTTTCAGCGAAGCCTGTTGAGCTATTCATTGAAGCTATTAAAAGCGGAGTAAGGGCAGAAGCTCTGTACATCATTTTAAACATTTCATTTTCATTGCTAGGGCTGAAGCTAGTTTGTACACCTGTTGTAAGTAACGGAATATTAAGAGCGTGCTGATTATAAGTTTTTTTAACGTGGGATATTGCAAGCTCCAATCTTTCACGAGATACCCTATGTTCCCAAGCCTCATCGGTTGTAACCGTAGGCAGAATAGAGCAAACCGCCCGTTTGTAACCATGCCTTGATGCAGCATATTCAAACTCTTTCAAATCAACATTTACTTTTTGCACAAGCTCGGCAACATCTTTTAAATCTGACGGTTGGCTTGCATATTCCAAAACGCCCGCCGCTTCAAGTTGAGCATCATACCCTTTGGTTTTAAGCTCATTCTGGATAAGTTGCATTGTTGCCGCCTCAGGTATTTCGGGCTTATCAATACCCTGCTTATAAAGCCACATCTCAACCTCAATACCGACTTTCCCTGTGAATTCTTTAGGGGAGGGAACATAAAGCCCCCTTGCCTCTTTTTCTGTTTTAATAATCGTGTTTTTATCTTTGGATACGTCAGTCACAATAATTCTCCCTGTACCATTTTCATGGTAATTACTTGTTTATTTTATAATTTTTGATTTGGGTGCTTTGAAAAGCTGGTGTGATGATTATTGGCGGCAGTCGCCAAAATAAGCGTATCCGAAAAAGAAGAAGTTAATAGATGTGTTTCTTATTTCTTTCATAAATAAAATTCTATTATAATCGAAACAATTTTGTCAATAATTTATTTGAATTTGAAATTTTATGATTCGGCATCAAATTCCGCAACATTACCAATAGTGCTGGAGAAGCCCCTTTAATAACAGCGTTTTTGTAATTAAAACAATAGTCCCCATCTACAACGCTGCAATTCTTTTTATCTAAGATAAAAGTTAAAGGAAGTTTAATAGTTTCAACCACTTCATCAGGATTAAGAGTTAGTTTTAAAGGCTCTTTCAATACACCCACATAAGGCGAAAGATTAAAACCGGACTTACCTTCAATATCTGAACAAACCCAAAAATTAGGCAACTTACCAAGAATAGTTACATCGTCAGAAGTTATACCTATTTCTTCATTGGCTTCTCTTAATGCAGCAGCTTTTGATGAAGAATCAGTTGCATCCTGTTTACCACCAGGGAAACACCACAAATTAGGGTGTGCTTTAAAATTTGCCGGACGCTTAGTCATGAAAACAAAAATCTCATCTTTATCCAATACTAAAGGAATAAGAGCGGCAGCTTTACGCATAGACCCCTGCTCAACTTCTTTTTCAAAAATTGGTTTTAAGTTATGGTTAAGATCAAAGTCCCCAAACTGCGGAACATTAGTTTCCTCTGCGGCTTGTGATTTAAGAATTTGTTTAATAGCTTCTAGCATAACTTTCCTCTGCCTTTAAGGCACAATAATTGCTGTTAAAGTTTCCTTACTCGCCCTAACCAAAAAATCTGCGACTTTATTCTTCTTCGTAAACAAAAACACTTCACAAGATTCTGAATTGAACATTGGCAAAAAAGCATTATTTTTTTGAACCCTAAACACTTTATCATGTTTATGAGCGGTCATAGTTACGTTAGGCTTGAAGGAATTTCCCATGGAGTTTTGCCTGAAATTAATAGGTCTATCTGAATAGTCAGAGACTATAAATCCTTCTCTTTTGAAAGCAGAAATCAGCCCCTTGCTTTTTACACCTAAGGTTACAGTTTTTCTTAAATTGTCAGTTATATCTGTAGAATAAAAAAACGACATATAAGGTGCTTGCTTTAAAGCTCCATTACATTCGCTAATCACCCGCTCAACACGATCATCTCTAGCGGGAGATATATCACCATTATAAAAAATTTCAGAGATAAGGAAACACGTACAAAAGATACCAACCACATTAAACAAAAAATTCAGAACAAATAAGTGACGCCTTATACTGCTTTCAGTAAGTTTATAAAATCTCATTTTATTACCCACTCGAACCCTTCAGACTATTATAAATAACTCTTTAGCCTTTTAGTAACCATCTCAAAACCCATTACCTGCATAATCTCATATATATCGGGGGAGTCTTCCAAACCTGTTATAGCAAGCCTTACTATCTTCATAAAATCAGAAACAAAACCGTTATACTTGTCTTTGTTCTGCTTGTACTCTTTTGAGTTAGCCGAGAAGCCGTTGCTTTCCGCCACCAATTTAACCTTTTTCCACCATTGGTTATGGTCGTCTTTTTCGTCCAAGCTCTCCATATATCCGCGAAGGCAGCTTGAAACTATGTCTTTACTAAATCCCAGCGCAGTTAAATCAGGCTGAGTGAATAAATTATCAAAGAAGTAAGAAACATCACTTTTAACTGTGCTGAATTTAACTATATCTTTGCGTTTACGAGCCGTTGTTCTCTCAATATTTAAAATTGATTTCAAATAAGCTTCATTTTCAACCATTAGGTGGTGGAAATCAGCATCATAGGTTCCAGCCCATTTTAATGTCAGGTTATAAATTTCAATATTTGTGTATTCTGAAATAATATTTCTGCTTATGCTGTTAAGCTTATTGGTGTCAAACAAAGCACCTGAAGGAGAAGTCTTCTTTAAATCCAAAGCAAACTCTTCACTGTGCTTATCAGGGTTTACTTCTCTCCAATGTTCGAAATCGGAATTAGCCAAGTTAAGCAAGTAATCAATAATAGACTCTAACGGATACCCCTCCTCAACAAAATGCTCAATATCACATTCAGGATCTTTGCGTTTACTTAGCTTGCGCCTTGAATCACCGTCCATTTTTTGAATAGGCGAAAGGTGTGCGTATTTAGGAGCCTTCCAACCCATAATCTGGAACATCTCTAAATGCAGCGGCAAAGAAGAGAGCCATTCATCACCACGAACAACATGGGTTGTACCCATTAAATGGTCGTCAATTATATGGGCAAAGTGGTAAGTAGGCAGACCGTCATCTGCTTTAATAATTACAGGGTCAATATCATTTTCAGGAAAATGGCGAATACCTCTTACAACATCATCAACATCTATACGTCTTTTGTAATAACCGTTGGATTTTAACCTAACCGCAAAAGGAATGCCCTGCTCTAACTTTTCCCAAACTTGATCTTCAGTCAGGTTTCTGCATTTAGCATAGTGACCATAGTAACCTGTGCGTTGTTTAGCTATTGTTTGGTCATTCCTCATAGCTTCTAATTCTTGAGGCGTGCAAAAACACAGATAAGCCTTATTTTGAGCCAAAAGCTCTTTAGCATAAGATCTATATATAGCCTTTCTTGCACTTTGAGTGTAAGGGCCGTATTTGCCTATATCATTACCGTTTATGTCAGGGCCTTCATCAAAACTAATGCCGAATTTAGCAAAAGCGGAGATGATTAACTCCAAACCGTTTTTGAGCTGCCGCTTCTGATCTGTATCTTCAATTCTTATCATAGATACCCCTTTTGACTGTTTAGCCAAAAGACTGTCAATTAACCCTTGGTAAATTGTACCAAGATGCACAACACCTGTCGGGCTAGGAGCAACACGTGTAACCATTTGGCTAAGTTCTAACCCACGCGGAGGATATCTCTCTTCTATTGTCTTTATATCAATAACGTCGGTTGGGAATACATAGTCAGCGATTGTCTTTGCTTTTGTCATTTTTGGTTACCTATTTAAATCTAGAATATCAAGCACTTAAACTGTATTTAAGCCCTAGTTATAGCAATTGTCAAGCTTGCCTATGCCTTGTGATGAATTTATCCAGCTCATTGGCAAAGAGTTGTTGATCTTTTTTGCTGAAATTACTCGGGCCGCCGGTTTCAACCCCGCTTTCCCTCATTTCGCTCATAAAGTTGCGTATACTTAATATATGTCTGATATTCTCGGCATCGTAAAACTTACCCCGATAATCAAGTGCCAAAGCCCCTTTTGCCACCACCTTCGCTGCTAGCGGTATATCTGCGGTGATAATAAGGTCTCCTGCCTCACAAAGCTTAACAATTTCATCATCTGCCACATCTAACCCTTGCGAAACTTGAATTAAACTGATAAAAGCTAAATCTGGCAATTTTAACCAACTGTTAGAAACAAAAGTTAAACTAGTGTGTGTTCGCTCTGCCATACGAATTAATATATCTTTGATAACACGAGGACAGGCATCTGCATCAATCCATAGTTTCATTTGATGATTTGCCCTCTCTAATTTTATAGTGAACCTCAAGGTATTAAATTAACATAAATTGAAGAAAGATATCTAGAATAAAATGCTAACCGTAACTAACCTGACCTATAGAATAGGTGCTCGCACTATCATTGAAAATTCCAGCGTAAATATTGTAGACGGCTGGAAGCTTGGTGTTGTGGGTCTTAACGGAGCTGGAAAAACCACTCTATTTAAACTTATCTCAGGTGAACTTCAGGCGGATCAAGGAACTATTACAATACCTGAACACCAGACCTTCGGTCAGGTGCAACAGAATATACCGGATGTCGATACTCCGTTGATTGAGATGGTCATAGAAGCTCATACGGAACTTTCTACCTTAATGAAGGCGGCGGAAACTGAAACCGACCCTTATAAAATAGCTGATATCTATGAACGTTTAGGAGAGCTTGATGCCTATACTGCACGCTCCCGTGCTGCAATTCTTTTAACTGGTTTAGGCTTTACCGATGACCAGTTGGAACTTCCTTTTTCATCTTTAAGTGGCGGTTGGAGAATGCGTGTTGCTCTAGCGGCTGCACTATTTATAGAACCTGATGTTTTACTGTTAGACGAGCCTACAAACCACTTGGACCTTGAAGCTATTATGTGGCTTGAAAACTACCTTATAAGCTACCCTCACACCTTGTTGATGATATCGCATGACCGTGAAATGCTTAATAAATGCGTTGACCACGTTCTACACGTGGATCAAAAACAGCTTACATTATATACAGGTAACTATGACACCTTTGAGCGTGAACGTATTACCAAACTAGGCCTGCAACAGAAAATGCACGAAAAGCAATTGGCTCAACGTGCTCATATGCAAAAGTTTATTGACCGTTTTGGAGCTTCCGCTGCAAAAGCAAGCCAAGCACAAAGCCGTATGAAGGCTTTAGAGAAAATGGATTTGGTTGATGCGGTAATAGCTGAACGCTCTATCAAATTTATTTTTCCTCAACCGGAAGAAATTACAGGCCCGCTTATCTCTATCCAAAATGCTGATGTTGGGTATGTTGAAGGCAAGCCGATTGTTAAGAAAATCTATGAAAGTATTTCAATGGATGACCGTATCGCCATACTAGGTGCGAACGGTAATGGTAAATCTACAATGATCAAGCTTATCGCTGGCAGACTAGATGCAATGAAGGGTGAAGTTACCCGCTTTGGCAAGCTTAGAGTTGGATATTTCTCTCAGCACCAAACAGAAGAGCTTGACGTTGAAGCCACTCCTTATGAAGAAATGTCACGCATGGTTAATAAAAAAACCGGCAGCGTGCAGGAGCATAAAGTCCGTGCCATATTGGGCAAGTTCGGTTTTTCAAAAAACTTGGCTGATAACCGTATTGGTGATTTAAGCGGCGGAGAAAAAGCCCGCCTGCTATTCGCATTTATGAGCTATGACGCTCCACATTTATTATTGTTAGACGAACCTACCAACCACCTTGATATTGACGCTCGTGAAGCTTTGATAACCGCCTTGAATGATTACGAAGGTGCGGTTGTACTTGTCAGCCACGACCCAAGCATGGTTGAGCGTGTTGCAAACCGCCTATGGCTAGTTAAAGATTCTCAATGCACTATCTTTGACGGGGATCTAGAAGATTATCGTAATTTCATTATTCAATCTCGCCGTGAAGACCGCAAGAAGGATAAAGAAAAGAGAGCGGCTACTTCTAAAAAATCTAAGAACAATCTTGAAAACTTTAAGAAGAAAGCTCAAGACGCTGAAAGACTGATCGCCACTCTTACAAAAGAAAAAGAAGAGATGGAAGATTTAATGGCAGATGCTGATTTCTACAACCACCCTGAGAATGTTAAACAAGTCCAACAGGCTTATAACCAGCTGTTGAAAGATTTGGAAAAACAGGAAAATATCTGGATAGAATCCCAAGCTGCTTTGGAAGAGAAGTAACCCCAGCCCCACCTCCCAATAACAGGTTCTTGATGTTATATAGCCGTTCATTTTTCGAAACTATGAGGTTTAAACAACAGTTTTAACCGATTCATAACATTTAATAATTTTTTACTAGAAAACACTTTAATAAAGAAAAATTTAAGTGTATTTAGAGCAGTATAAATAACCATTATTGACTTTTACATAAATATTTAGGAGTACTGTATCTTGATACGAGTTCTTTTTGCTTTGGCTATCGTAGCGACATTAGGTTTGTCAGCCTGTGCTGCTGTTCCTCTCTTTCCTATGGAAGGCAGTGAAAATCTTGTAAGCGGAAATTATTATTTCTCTATTGGTGAAGTGGCCGAGGCAGATAGTTGCTACAATAAAGCTGCAATATCTTCGAATACAGATGTTAAAGCCGGCGGCTTTGCAGGTCTCGCAAAAATTAGTCAGCACAAAAGAAAACACAATAAAGCTATTGAATATCTTACAAGTGCCGCGGAACTCGACCATACAGCTTATGACGAACAACTAGCTCAAGCCTATATAAAACGCGGTAAAAAATCTGACCTTCAAAAAGCAACTGAACTTCTGGAGCCTTACCAAGCAACTTCAGCAAATGCGAATATAGAACTAGGTCATATTGCCTCAGCAAAAAAAGATAAAAGCAAGGCTACAACCTATTATCAAACAGCTAAAACTTTGCTAACTGAAAACTATAAACAGGAAGCAGATACAGACGGATCTGAAGCCATACTGCTTGCTAGACTAAACTGGATGTATAAAGGTTTGGATAAGAACTATCCTGAAGCTGAAAGTTGGTATCGTCAATCAATCGCTCAAGGCAATCTAGAAGCTCTAGGTGAACTTGCACAATTATGGACTGAAAGCAAAACCAGACAAAACCCTAAAGAAGATGCTTTTGCTTTGATGATACAAGCGGCCGAAGCGGGTGATCAAGACGCTATATTATATGTTGCAAACGCTTATCGTGACGGCAACGGGGTTAAGAAAAACAATGAGACTTCTCTTTCTTGGTACAAAAAACTTCCGTCAGATATTTATAAAAATAAAATGGAAGCTTTAGCAGACCATTATATGTTTGACCTCCCTTATTCTAAAGCAAACCTTGATACCGCTTTAAGCCACTATGTTACAGCGGCGGAAAGCTCTTCAATTAAAGGTTCTTTGATTGCCAACGCTTACGGCAAAAAAGCTAAAACCTATTCTAATAAAGAACTACTTAACCAAGCGGCTAAACTTGAAAAGAAATATGGAGCTAAGCACAGCAACGTTATATTTAAAGTTTACAAATATCTTGCAGATAAAGGTGTTGCTGAAGCTCAATTCAAAACAGGCTTGATGTATAGCAATGGCTCGGGCGTTGACAAAGATTTAGACAAAGCCAAAGCTTGGTTAGAAAAAGCTAAGAACAATGGTTATAATAAAGCTCAACAAAATCTGGACAGTTTATTCCCTGCCGCAATTGAGACTAATGTTCAACAACAAGAAACTACTGGTCAAGAAATAATTAAAGACGAACCTGCAGCTGTTTCTGTTCCTAACCCTACTACTGAAAACATTGCAGCTCCGACAACAACGACTACTGAAACTGCCCCTGCAGTTGCAACCCCTGCACCTGTTGCGGCTCCCGCTGAAGTAACAACTCCTAAAGTTGAACCAACTCCTCCGGCTGCTCCTACAGTAACTCCTATTGAGCAACCAGCTGCCGCAGTTACACCTCAACCTCAGGCTATTAACCCTATTATTAAGCCTACAGCACCACAAGCAGCTGTAAGCGATAAACCAACTGATATAAGCACGGGTAGTGACAACGCTGAAGACGATAGTGACGCAGTAGACGTAATTACCGATGAAGCAATCAAAGAAGAAACTCCTGTAAACCAAATAAATAATGGTGCAAAAAATGAACAAAAATAAATACAACTTGCTTTTATGCAGTGCCGCATCAATCGCATTAGTTTTATGTGCTGAAGGTGCTTGGGCTCAAAGCAGCGACATACCTCAGCTACAGTCCAAGGAAAAAAACTGTGAAGATAACATACTTAAAGATCAAATAAAGTATTCAAACTTTACCCTACTTACAGCTGGTGAAATAAACGCAACCTATAATGATAATATTTATCACGTTTCTTCCGGAAAAACTGGTGATCTTATAACCTCTGCAAAACCTGAAGCAATTATAAAGAGCAACTGGAAAAAACATTCTATACGTCTTAATACCAATGCTGAGCTTGGGCATTATATGTCTAAAAATTCTAACGATTATACAGATTTTAACACAAAACTCTCAGGCCGTTACGACACTTCTGACCTTACCGGAGTTGATGTACTTGCACGTTATCAATATAACCACAATGATATAGGCTCAAGCCTTGATGAACCTGAATCAACTTTAAAAGACCCTGTGATTTTTGAAGTAGCTTCTCTTGGACTATCTTTTAACGGAGCTATTGATAAAACCTACAGTTATGATGTCGGTGTTACTTCTGATTGGTATGACTACCGCAACACTAAACGCCGTGACGGCACTACATCAATCTATGATGATAAAGACCATAGAGAAACTTGGGTGACAGCTAAGCTAGCTCGCCGTATAACGCCTGCAAGCACTATCTTCGCTAAAATCGGTCAGTTGATGCTGAACTACGATAAACAAATAGACACAACTGCGACCATAGGTCACAACTCTAAAGGATATTTAGCACTGGTTGGTATGCAGGGATACGCTCAAGGTATTGACTGGAGCATTGCTGCAGGATATCGCGGGCAAAACTACGACAACGCCTCTCTGCCTGATATAACCACCCTAGGTGCAAGCATCTATGCAAATTTTGCTTTGGATAAAATTTCATCTGTTTCAGCATTGCTGGACAGAGACATAAAAGACAGCATCTCAACCGGAGTTTCAGGCTACGTTGAAACAAAAGCTAAACTAGCTTATGACCGCCGTTTAAATCAAAACTGGTCGGGTCAGGTTGCAGCTGAATATAGGTTTAATGACTTCAAATCAAACTTCTCTCTAAGCGGCATAAATAGAGAAGATAAAATCTTTGAACCTAGCACCACTCTAACTTATGATATTAATGATCAAGCAAAGCTTGATTTAAAATATGCTCATCAAGACCGTAATTCTAACCAAGCAGGTATTGACTATAAAGCAAACATCATAAGCGTAGGGTTTAAAGCGAAGTATTAAATTTTCTTCTTCAAAGCATGAGGAGAGTCACCCCAATCGTTTTGGCCGACAACTCTGTTAGCTGCTTTTGCCAGATCCTGAATTGAATTGTGGATTACGGAATAATCTTCTTTTATAAACGGCTTACCCGGATAAAGCTGATAGTTTTTTCTTATATTTAAAGGTGTCATAAGGGGCATTATAACGTTTGCACCAAACATTAACCCTTTTTCTCTTCCCTCAACATCAAGCGTTTGTAAAGCCGTAGTCGCCACAATATTAATATCACGCATCACAAGCCTTGCTGCAGCAATCATCAACAATGTTGTTCGCACACGCCAAGCAACGTCAGGGCAAGGCTTGCCGTAAAGCGGCGTTTTTTCATGAGGAATAAAAGGCCCCATTCCTATCATATCAATATCGTTTTCTTTGAAGAATAAAATATCATTCGCTAAATCATCAACAGTTTGTTCTGGTAGACCTATCATTACGCCCGTTCCGGTTTGATACCCTATTTTTTGCAAATCCTTAATGCAGTTTAATCTTTCAGAAAACTTTTGTTCTGTGGGGTGGATTTTTGCAAAAAGCTCTGGGTTGGAAGTTTCTATCCTTAACAAATAACGGTGAGCCCCCGCATCAAACCATCTTTGGAAAACTTCATGGCTTTGTTCGCCTAAACTCAAAGTAATACCCAAACCTTCAGGCAGAGCTTCGCTTTTAGTTTCCGCCCTAACAAGCCGCACCGCCTCTTCTATCATATCAATAAATTTTTTATCGTGCCTTTCTCCGGCCTGCATGACCATTGAGCCATAGTTAAGTTTTACGCATTCTTTAGCCACTTCCAGAATATCATCAATAGTTACTTCATATCTTTCAGCCTCACGGTCAGACTTTCTGATACCACAATAATAACAATCGCAACGGCAAATATTACTAACTTCTATAAGTCCACGTAGGCGAACCTCATTACCGCAATTTTCCAACAGCACTTTCTCGGCTGCAGATTGTATTACATCTATATCTTCTTTTTTTGTTGCAGTTAAAATTGCGACAATATCGGCATGAGTAAAATCTTTTTTGTTTAAGTCAGGTAAACTCATTTTCTCGCCTCACAATAAGATTGGTAAGCCGAAGGGAAAGGTTTTAAAGCACGCTCTAAAATCCCTAAACTATGGGCAATAGCTATTCCGTAGTTGGTAACAGGAACTCCCGCCCTGTTGCATTTCTGGATACGTGCCATCATCGCCCTTCTATTGAACATACAAGCTCCACAATGTATTACCAGAGCATATTTAGATAAATCTTCAGGGAAGTCCTGACCCTGCACCCACTCAAACTCAGGCTTATTGCCAGTGAACTGAGTAATCCACCTCGGGATTTTTACTCTGCCTATATCTTCACAGATAGGTTTATGGGAGCAAGATTCCGCAATTAAAATTTTATCCCCCACCTTCAATTTATCAATAGCCGCAGCACCTGCCGCCTGTATTGTTAAATCACCTTTAAACCGTGCAAAGAGAATTGAAAAACTTGTAAGCAAAACATCATCAGGAGTATCCGCTGCCACTTTCAAAAAAGCTTGGGAGTCTGTTACAACCAGTTTGGGTTTTTTATTTAACATCTTTAAAGCTTCATGCAGCTCACGTTCTTTCACCACCATAGTGATTGCATCACCGTCCAGCAAATCCCTTATTGCCTGCACCTGCGGCAAAATAAGCCTACCCTTAGGGGCTTCTTTATCAATCGGCACTACCAGCACTGCAATTTCACCAGGGCCCACTAGGTCGCTTAAAATAATAGCTTCATCTAAAGAAGGGTTAGGAGCTTGCTCTATAATCGTACTACGCAGCAAATCTATAGTGTCTTTTTTTATTACCGAAGTTTTAATGGTGACAATATCTCTGCCTGCAAGCTGATCTAAAACCTTACCATCATGCTCAACTATATCTGCCTTATTAAACACCGCTACAACAGGAACATTACTCTTCTGCATAGTGGCACAGATCTTTTCTTCATACTCACCCCACTCACCATCGGTAATAATCAAAGCCAAGTCAGTGCGGTCAAAAACCTTTCTGGTTTTTTCAATACGCAACTCGCCCAAGCTTCCTATATCATCCACCCCTGCGGTATCAATAAACAGCACTGGGCCTAGAGGCAAAAGCTCCATAGGTTTTTCAACTGGGTCAGTTGTTGTACCAGCATGGTCGGAAACTATAGACACCTGTTGATTAACAATAGCATTGAGTATGCTTGATTTACCAACGTTGCGTCTTCCAAATAATCCTATGTGCAGGCGAACGCCTTTAGGTGCAGCTTCCATTATTTATTGCCTATCCTTGTTATTTGTAACAGTACCTAAACGCAACACAGTCTCAGGCGTTACTAGTTCATCAAATTCTTTAGCGGTTACTAAACCTTCTGCCATTGCAATTTCTCTTACGGTTTTACCGCTCTCTCTCGCCTTCTTCGCCACTGCTGAAGCCTTGGTATAACCTATATGCGGCACTAAAGCAGTCGCTATGGCCGTTGAACCTTCGACATTAGCCAAGCATCTTTCTCTATTGGCGTTAATGCCTGAAACACATTTTGTACGCAACATATCAACCGCATTAATCAGCAAATCTATGCTGTTCAGAAGACTATCAGCAATTATAGGCATAAAGGCATTAAGCTCCAAATTGCCTGACGCTGCTGCAATTGAAATTTCAATATCATGACCGAAAACTCTCATCGCCGCTTGAGACACCGCTTCAGGTATCACAGGGTTTATTTTATTCGGCATAATTGAAGAACCCTCCTGCATTGGAGGTAAAGTGATTTCACCCAAACAAGTCATAAGCCTTAAATCAGATGACACCTTCAATAGGTTGGTAGCACAGGCCTTTAGCAAACCAGACACCTCAACAAAGACATCACAGTTCTGGGTGTTTTCAACCATATCTTCCGCACGAGCAAAGCCTATACCTGTTAAAGAGCGAAGAACATCACTCACCTTGAATATATATTCACGAGGAGCAGCATGCCCTGTACCTATAGCAGTTCCGCCTAAATTTATATTACGCAGCCTTTCCTCGCATTTTGAAATACGCCACCTGTCACGCCCAAAAGCTGAGGCATAAGCACTCATCTCACGTCCTAACGTTATCAACACCGCATCTTGCATTTCAGTGCGGGCAATTTTCAATACATCTGCAAATTCTTTTTCCTTATGTTGAAATTCCTCAACAAGTTTCGAAACGCTTTCTTCTAATTTGCGAAGCTTCCAAATGGCGGCGAGCTTTAAAGCTGTAGGGTAAGTATCATTTGTTGATTGATGCAAGTTTATATCATCATTAGGAGAAATATAATTATAATCCCCTAACTCTTTACCACATAGCTGCAAAGCCCTGTTGGCTATAACTTCGTTAACATTCATGTTGGTGCTAGTACCAGCACCACCCTGCAAAGCATCAACGATTATATGCTCGTTAAGTTCACCCCGAGACATTTCATTGCAAGCCTGTTCAATCGCATCCACCTTTGCTATATCATCTCCAAAAGCACCTATAGAGCGGTTGGTTTGCACGCAAGAAAGTTTTACAATTCCAAAAGCTCTAATTAAATCAAGGTTGATTTTTCTATTAGCGAGAGGAAAGTTTTCCACAGCCCTTGCAGTATGGATGCCGTATAGAGCCGCTATATCTATCTCCATAGAACCTAGTAAATCTTCTTCTATTCTTGTCTTATTTTTCACGGACAATCCTCTGCAATAACATTACTTAAATAGTATATTTCTATGTTAATTAAAGGGCAAGTTTATCTATACAAAATCAATCGATATGCTACTATAAAGTGTATATATGAAAAAGTACTCATTTAGTACTTGTTAAAAAGATTCCTGTTTGGTAGAATCTTTTTGTAGTTATGATATTTAAGAAAGCAACGTGAAGATGGAAAAAGATTACAAAGTAACTTGGCTTGATGCAGATAAAATTCGTAAAGACATAGAAAACGCTAAGGTTGAAGATAAACCTCAAGTACGTGCAATATTAGCTAAAGGCAGAGAAATGAAGGGCTTAACCTCTGCTGAAGTTGCAGTGCTAATGAATATAAAAAACAAAGATCTTGTGCAAGAAATGTTTGATACGGCACGCTTTATTAAAGATGAAATCTACGGAAAACGCATTGTGTTTTTCGCTCCGCTTTATTTCACTAACTATTGTGCTAATGAATGCCTCTATTGTGCATTCCGTAAATCTAATAAAGAGCTGGTAAGACACGCTCTTTCAAAAGAAGAATTAATTAAAGAAACTGAAATTCTTATCAACCAAGGGCATAAACGTATATTGATGGTGGCTGGCGAATCCTACCCAGGCGGTCTTGACTACGTGCTAGATGCTATCAAAACTGTTTATTCAGTTAAATCTGAAAAAGGATCGGGTGAAATAAGACGATTGAATGTTAATCTTGCTCCTCTTTCAGTGGCTGATTTCCGCCGCTTGAAAGACGCAGAGATAGGCACATTCCAATTATTCCAAGAAACTTATGACAGAGATGTTTATGCCAAAATGCACATAGCTGGCAAAAAGTCTGATTTTGATTGGCGCGCTGATGCTATGGATAGAGCAATGGAAGCCGGCATTGAAGATGTAGGCCTTGGCGTATTGTTTGGTCTTGCTGATTGGAAGTTTGATTTGATGGCACTTATCCGCCACACTGAACATTTGGAAGAAAAATTCGGCGTGGGTGCTCACACTATAAGCGTTCCAAGAATAGAGCCTGCTCATGGCTCAGAGTTCACCACATCACCTGAATCTCTAATATCTGATGATGACTTCAAAAAAATTATCGCTATCTTGCGTATAGCCGTACCTTATACTGGGCTTATTCTTTCAACACGTGAAAACGCTCAAATGCGTAGAGAAGCTCTGGCATTCGGAATTTCACAAATCTCCGCAGGTAGTAGAACAAACCCTGGTGGTTATGCCTCAGAAGAAAAATTCGATGAAAGCCAATTCCAACTGGGAGACCACAGAACCTTGGCAGAGGTTGTAAAAGATATAGCTGAACAAGGTTATATACCTTCATTCTGCACTGCTTGTTACAGGTTAGGCCGTGTGGGAGATGACTTTATGGCTCTTGCTAAAACAGGGCAAATTAAAACACGTTGTGCCCCTAACGCGGTTGGGACTTTTGCAGAATTTTTAATTGACTACGCAACACCTGAAACCCGCGTGCTTGGTGAAGCTTTAATCGAAAGAGAAATCGCAGCTATGGATGAAAAAGAACAGCACGTAGCAAGAAAAATCTACGAAAAGGTTTTAAGCGGCAAAAGAGATGTTTACTGCTAAACAACCTATATTTATCGTCTAACATACCTGAAAACAAAGGAAAATTTACGTTTGATATAATCTATTTTACTTTTTAAAAACGCCCCTCTATACTTTCACCCATGAACGAAGAAAAATTTATCACCTATTTGCAAGAATTATTGTCTATTCCATCACCTACGGGTATGACTGATGAAGTATCTGCTTATGTATGTTCCAAACTTAAAAACTGGGACGTGGATCACACAGTTAACAGAAGAGGCACAATTACCGCACGTATTAAAGGTAAAAGTGAAGCTGAAGCCAAAGCTCTTATATCTCATCTTGACACCTTAGGTCTTATCGTTTCTGAACTTAAGGAAAATGGTCGTATTGCTATTAGAGATATAGGCTATATAACCTGTCGTATGGTTGAAGGGGCTAGAATTACCATCCACAGCCGCGGTAAAAAATTCAGTGGTACAGTTCTGCCACTTAAAACCTCTAACCATATTTACGACCACCACCCTATAAACAATCAAGAGGGGACTTGGAAAAATCTGGAAATACGTCTTGATGAAAAATCTGCGTCTAAAAAAGAATTAGTGGAACTTGGCATTTCAGTAGGAGACATAGTATCAATACACCCTAACACTGAAATTACCTCTTCGGGCTTTATTGTTTCAAGATTTCTTGACAACCACGGAAGCACCGCTTGCTTACTAGAAACAATTGAGGAAATTGTAAATTCTAGCAAAAAACTACCAAATGATGTTTATTTTGTCTTCACTACAAATGAAGAACTAGACGGTAGCGGAGCAAGGTTTATCCCTGACAATGTTAGCGAAGTATTAGCAGTTGATATTGCTCCGGTTGGAGGAGTCCAAACATCATCAGAATACACCTGTACCATAGGAGCTAAAGACTATGAGATGGTATATGACAGGGCTTTAATTGAAAAATTAATAAATCTCTGCCAAAAAAATAGTATAAACTATTGCGTGGATGTCTTTCACAACCTTTCTACAGATGCACTTAATGTTATAACTTCAAGCAAAGATGTGTTAGCAGGGTATATAGCTTTCGGGGTTGATTCATCTCACGCTTATGAACGCACTCATATTGACGCCATAACCAATCTTAAAAAATTAATCTCAGCTTATATATTCGGTTAGCTATTTTTTAAAAGCAAAAAGTCGCAGAAACATATATCCAAATACCGCAGATAATACTGAGCCTGCTATAACCCCTATTCTTACATAGTCTTGATGTTCGGCATCAGCAAAACCAAGCGTGCCTATAAACAAGCTCATGGTAAAACCTATACCAGTTAGCACTGCCATACCGTAATAATTTCTCCAAGTTATTCCTTTGGGAAGTTCACACAAATTTAATTTATCTCCTAAATAGGTGAAGAGCATAACGCCTAACTGTTTACCCAAAAACAAACCTGCAACAATTCCTAAGGTAACAGGGTTAACTATTGTTTGTATTGTCAAACCTTCAACCGAAACGCCAGCATTTGCAAAGGCGAACAGCGGTAAAATAAAATAAACCACATAAGGGTGGAGGTTGTGTTCAAGGTCTCTGAAAGATGACTTCTCAACCTTTAAAGGAATAAACATCGCCAGAATAACTCCTGACAAGGTCGCGTGAATTCCTGACTGCAAAAGGAAAAACCACAAAAACAAACCACAGATTATATATATTCCTGTATGAGTTACCTTTTTAAAATTCAATATTACTAATAGAGCAATCACCCCGCAAGCCATTAGCAATGGAGTTAAAAATAAACCGTGGCCGTAGAATAAAGCAATAATAACTATCGCTGCCAAGTCATCCATTATAGCTATTGCAAGCAATGTTATTTTAAGTTGCTCAGGCACTCTTTTACCCAATAACTGTATTACACCCAATGAAAATGCAATATCGGTTACAGAAGGTATTGCCCAACCATGTAGAGCTTCTTTATTGTTAAAGTTTATTAAGCAATAGATAATCGCAGGGACTATTACTCCGCCAAGTGCGGCGATTGCAGGGAGGCTTATCAATTTTCTGCTGGATAAATGTCCTTCCAGAACTTCTCTTTTAATTTCCAAACCCACTAGCAAAAAGAATATTGCCATTAACCCGTCATTAATCCACATCAACAGGGTTTTGTCTAAAACCATCTCTCCGCAATTAATCGACATTGGTAGAGATAAAAAGCCATCGTACAAGTTTGCAAAGTCAGAGTTTTTCATTATCAATGCAAAAGCAGTTGCTATCATCAGCAATATACCTGCCGAAGATTCAAGCTTTAAAAATTCTCTTATAGTTTTCACTACCATTTATATTCTCCTTTGTTTAACCAGCCGCAACTTCAGCGGCTTTTGCCATTGTCTTTTCGTAGTTTTTCCAAATTTTAGTAAACATTCCGCCCGCTTCAAATAACTCTGTAAAACTGCCCTGTTCTATAATTTTTCCACTATCCATTAATATTATGCGGTCAAACATATCTAACAAATTTAACCTGTGGATTGTAGAGATAACAACCTTACCTTCAAAATGTTGGAAAAGATTTTTGTAAATTCTATATTCATTGTAACTGTCAATGCTGCTTGTAGGCTCGTCCATCAAAATAATCTGGCTGTTTTTACCCGCCAAAACAGCACGAGCCAAAGCTAACCTCTGACGCTCGCCACCTGAAAGGTTTATGCCCTTTTCTTTTATATCGGTATCAATCCCTTTAGGCATTCTGTTTACAACTCTAGTCAGCCTTGCAACAGAGACCGCATTTTCGACCTCTGCCGCCCTGTAAGATAAGCCGATGGTTATATTATAACGTATTGTTTGATTAAAAATTTCAGGCTCTTGCGGAACAAGAGTGGTGATAGGAAACAACCCGTCAAGCCCATCAAACTTATTACCGTTGATAAGAAGACGTCCTCTTTTTGCAATATACAAACCACGCATCAGTGCCAGAAGAGTTGACTTACCCGAGCCACTCTCGCCGATAATCGCTATCTTTTCACCCTTACTGAAGTTAAATGAAATATCATCAACTGCTATTTTTTCAGGCTCGTGACTGAAAGAAAGATGGCGGATTTTTACAGTCTCTAATATAGGAACATCTTCCGGCATAACTTCCTTGCGTCTTGCCGCTTTTTGAATAGGAAGAATTTCTTCAAAATTAGCCCACATATTTATAATCTGTTGGTATTCGTAAGCAACCCCCATAAACACTTCGCTCAATTTATTCACGTAATTAAATACGGCGGAAACATTACCTATCATAATAGTCTTACCAGATTCAAGCTGACGCCAGATATAAAACAAGGCTATCCCCGCCTCTGTCATGAAACGGCACAAGCTCACAAAAAACCATTTTGCGGCATTTATAACCGCCCTTGCCTGAATATTAGTTTCGTAACCATCTTCAATCTTCTTATTCACTTCTATGGCAGTACGGTCGCCTAAGCGAAGAGTGATGATTGTTTTAACGTTGTTGATGTAATCAAAAACCGTGGCGGCAATTTTGTGACTATAAGAATTAACCTGACGGTAAAGAACAACCAAGCTCTCATCAAAGTAATTAATCACAAATATAGTAATACCTGTAAGCACCATAGCTATTACCGCAATCTCCCACGAAAACAGAATAAGTGCAGTTAATGAGCCTATAAGCAAAACAAAATCTTCAACATATACGTTTTGCTTTTCGGCAAAATCCCTCAACGAGTCTGCCGCAAGATTGATGCGGTTAATTATGTCGCCTGAGTGATAATCCTGATACCAAGACAAAGGCAGCCTTGTCAAAATCTTGTAGTTGTGATTAACGCAATTTTGTTTAACCCTGTATGCAACGGAGATTTCAAAGTATCTTCCCAAACGATGAGTGATGTTAAACCACAGCCAGCTTATTGCCCATATAACGAACCAATGGAAGACTCTTTCCAAAACTCTGTCATGGTATAATTGGAAAACATTTAATATCTGTGCAAAAATATACGGCCAAAGCAAAGGGGTTGCGGTTGCACACACATGCAAGATCCACGCGAGTACCAAACGCCAACGATGTCCACGGGCATAAAACCACAGATGCTTTAGAAGGTTAATAAGAGCCATAAGTTATATTATAATAACATCTGTTCAACTGTCCATAATTTTGTAATTTATATATCTCCGGAATAGATTGCTAATTCTTCAATTTATTAATAGACTCCTATTTATAACAAAGATGGAGAAGCACAATGAACATGACTCACTATATGGAACTGTTGGCTACCAACCAACCTTGGAACCTTATTCTTTTTATGGCTATACCTGTTGTACTTGCCGAGACCCTCGCAATCACTGAGCTTTATCTTCTTTTTACTCGTAACTTTTTTGGGACTATCCACAAACTCAATCGTTTTGCTGGAATAATTGTTGGCATTTATTTTATTGGCGTTATTGGATATTTAATGACAACTGTAGTTGTTCCAATTACCAAAGCGGGGGAATGGAGAACTATAATAGACGTAGTGGCCGTAAGCACTTATTTGATCGGTGGCTTACCTCTTATTTTAATCGCCTTGCAAGAGCTTGGCTTTGCTAATAGAAAACTCGATAATAACGGAAAAATAAAAGTCCACGCAACCTGCATAGCTTTGTTTTTAATATTCGCCCATATCGCAATGATTACAGGTATGCTTGATACAAGCCTATTAGAAACCAAAAGCGGCACCACTTCTATGTCGATGCCGCCTATGGATAATCAATCAACTATGCAATCTACGCATTAGTAAACAATATAATTACCTAGTACCGTAAAGCTTGTTTTTGATTATATAATCAATAACTTGAGGGTCTTCACCTTCAAAATGACGCTTACCCTCTTTCAAGCCATCCCTTACCCAAGTTGAAGAGATTTCCACTTGAGGATTCTCTAAAAAGCACCAACCGCAGTTCATATTCGCCAATCTGTTAGGCTCTTCAACCTGCAAATGAGAATAGATAAGAGCACAATAGCTGGTTAAAGCTTTCTCGGTATAACCTGGTCTATCGACTACTGCTATAGGGTTGGTTTGGATTATTTCATCGAAGTTATCCCATTTTTCAAACTCCGCCAGATTATCCGCACCCATTACCCAAATAAAATGACAATCAGGATATTCCTTTTTTAAATACCGCATTACTTCGAATGTTAAATTGCTGCCAACCTTATCTTCTATATCCTTCATCACGAAATTATAGTCAGTATAACGTTTCGCCATTATCTCACCCATTGCCACTCTATCTTCCACGGGAGCGTAGATTTCAGGGCTTTTAAAGCGGTTTGTTGAGAAAAGAAACCACACTTCATCCACTTTTAAAGAATCACTTATGTTCTTCGCCATAGTGAAATGACCTTCATGCGGTGGGTTAAAGCTGCCTCCGAATATTGCTATATTCTTGATATTATTATGTTTTTTATTTTTTATCATTTTTTTTAACTTTCTTATTGCTATTATACTCATCTTGAGTATATATTATACTCATAAAGAGCATAAATCAAGTGAAAAGAATCGGAAAATGCTCAAACATAATAATAAAGGAGAAAAGCGATGGGTTATATAGGAAGAGACGAGTTTTATGAAGAGCCATTGGCACAGCCTACAGCAATGTGGACTGATTTGTATGAACTCACCATGGCACAAACATTGTTTTTGGAAAATCGCCATAATCAACAAGCGGTATTCCATGCCTTTATCAGAAAAACTCCTTTCAACGCAAAATATCTGGTGACTGCTGGCCAAAACATTATTTCTGAATGGTTAGATAAAAACTGGAAATTCACTGATCGTGATTTGCACAGACTAGCTCAGAAAACTGTGACCGACCCTGAAACAGGCAAGAAAGAACCTATCTTCAAACCTGCATTTTTGGAAATGTTGAAAAACGCTAAAATGGAACTAAGTATTGATATGATGCAAGAAGGTGAATTAGCGTTCGCGGGTGAACCTATATATAAAGTGAGCGGTCCAATCTGGCAATGTTTGGCAGTTGAAACTGCAATACTTAATACTATGAACTCTCAATCTAACTTCGCCACTTACGCTTCTATATTAAAGACAGTTGCAAATGGCAAGCCAGTAGCTGAATTTGGTGCTCGCCGTGCTCAAGCGGTGGGTGCTCTTTCTCCTACTCGCGGTGCTTATGTTGGTGGAGCTGATGCAAGCTCTAACTGCTGGGCTGAAACAGTGTATGGGATTAACACTATCGGCACAATGGCACACGCTTACGTGATGATGCATGAAGATGAAACTCAAGCCTTTGCTGAATGGGCAAAACACAACCCTTACCTTGGTGCTTTCTTGGTTGACACTTACGACACTATCGATGGCGTAAAACGTGCTATCAAAGCTTGCAAAGACCAAGGCATTAACTTAAGTGGTATTCGTTTAGACAGTGGTGATTTGGGTGCTTTATCTAAAGAAGCCCGCAAATTAATGGACGAAGCAGGTTTCACAAAAGCGGCGATAGTTGTTTCAAATGATCTGGACGCTCAAATAATTAACCAACTTGAAGAGCAAGGTGCTCCTATCAACACTTATGCGGTAGGCACAAACCTTGTAACAGTTAAAGAACAGCCTGCCTTGGGCGGTGTTTATAAAATTGCCACTATCTATGATAACAACCTAACAGCCGATGAAATAGCAGCTATGAAATTGGCGGTAAAAAAAGGTGAAACAGAGCCAGAAGCAATAAGAGCTAGCGTTCGCGATATCATGAAACTTTCTGAAGATGAAGTTAAAATGACTTATCCAGGAGAACTTGACCTTATCCGTTGTCTTGAGGTGAAAAACAACAAAGCAATGTTTGCGGGAGATATAATTGCTCAAGATTGGCAAAAAGATCTTATAACTGAATTCCGCACAGCTAATGAAATTTTCACAGAGCTATCTCAAGACACAAAAACAGTATTAAAAGATAACAGCAAAGTTAGCAAAACTTTCAATAAAGAAACATGGGCTTACAGACCTCTTACTCAAATATTTAACGCCGGTAAATTGGTGGGTGATATTGAAACAGTACATATTGCAAGAAACCGTGCAAAACAAAATCTTGAGATGTTATCTGCAGAATACAAAAGATTTGCTAGCCCAAAAAGCTACCCTGTTTATATAGAGAAAAAATTGGATAAACGCCAAAAAGCAATGGCAAAAGTTTTAAAAACAACAGGCAATACAGTTGCCGCTAATAAACTTTAAAAAATATAAAGGAGAAAAAACATGACAAACAATAATTGGAAAGCCCCTAAAGATGCAGCATTAGTAATAGTTGATATTCAAAATGACTTCTTGGAAGGCGGTAACCTTGCAGTTGCAGGGGCTAACGGTATAATCCCTGTGGTTAACGAACTTCGCACACAATTCAACACTGTTGTACAAACTCAAGACTGGCACCCTGCAGATCATAAATCTTTTGCAAGCAACAACGGAGCTGATGTTTTTACTACTAAAGAATTCCCTTACGGCGTTCAAGTTATGTGGCCTGATCACTGCGTGCAAAACACAAAGGGTGCAGAATTTCATAAAGATTTAACAGTTGCAAAAACAGACCTTATACTTAAAAAAGGAGCAAACCCTGAAATAGATTCTTACTCAGCTTTCTATGAAAATGACTGCAAAACTCAACCGCGTTTTGAAAACGGAAATACCTTTACAGAAGAAATGAAAGCAAGAGGAATTAAAACCCTAGTCTTCACAGGAATTGCCCGCGACATCTGCGTATTTTTTAATGCAAAAGATGCTTTAAAAGAAAAATTTAATGTTATAGTAGTTAAAGATGCCGCCGCTCCTTTTGATCTTGCTCAAGACAAAGTAAGAATGGAAGAATTGACAAAAGCTGGTGCAAAAATAGTAACTGCAGAAAAATTAAATCAGGTATTAAACAATGCAAAACAAATTAAAAATTACCCAAGCATCGCTTAATCAAACAGCTCTTGACTGGCCGCGTAATATGGCGAACATTTATGCGGCAGTCGATGAGGCTGCAAAGCAGGAAAGCGATATTCTAGCACTGGAAGAACTTACCCTTACAGGCTATGAAGCTAACGACGAATTCCAACGCACTGATAATGACCGCATTCTTGAAGCTTTAAAATCTATTGCTGCTTATGCTCCTGCTAATTTAATTATATCCATCGGTCACCCTTGGCGTCTACAACTGCGTGAAATGCTTGCAGACAGCGTGGAGAAAAACAAAAACCCACTTTATGATCGCACCAATTTGCCTTTCAATGTACAGACCGTTATTTCTGGCGGGAAAATTCTAGGCATGACAGCCAAAACTTACCTGTTCAACAATGAACGCGGATACGAAAAAAGGTACTTCAGCGAATGGAGCATTGAGGCGGCAAATGCCTTAGGCGGAAAATTCGGCACTATAGAAATTAAAATAGAAGGGTTGGATTATAAAGTTCCTTTTGGCCGCCCTGTAATCAATTTTAAAAATGGAGAAAAAAGTTTTAATCTCACTCACGCTATCTGTGAGGAAAAGTGGATAGCCACAAAGTTTGATGGTCATGCTGATGATAATCTCTACGCTAAAAACAATATTATCCCCGCTATTGCACATTACGTAAGCAATACCGAAGGCCTTGTGTTGTTGATACCAAATGCCAGCCCTCCTGCCTCAGGTAAAATGGAAAAACACCATCACCTAGCAAAACTTGCTTCTCAATATGCCGATGTGGTGGTAGATACTGACGGGCTAGGCTCTAGCGGCTCAACCTTCGCACAGTTTGGTTTTAAAAACATTGCACAAAAAGGCAAAGTTATTTCCTGCGGAAAGATTATGAGCTTCAAAAGAACTGACACTGCAACCTCAGTGGTTGAAGTTAGCAATGCCCCTACAAACACTAAATCTCACATAACAGCAAGTCACCAGTTTAAAGATTATAAAGGTGAGGAGTTTTACAAACCGCAAAATTGGGAAAGACTAGATAACCCTAACCGCAAATATGAAGAGATTATTCGCAACACTGCCCTTTGGCTTTTCGACAATATGCGTAAAACAGGAATGAAGGGCATAGCCGAAGCTTTAAGCGGAGGGGCAGATTCCGCCTTTAACAGCAGCATCGTTTCAGTAATGGTGAATATGGGTGTAAAGGAAATGGGGGCTGAAGGCTTTTGTGCTGAACTTGGCATTCCTTATAAACCAACCGCTGATGAAATTATGCCAAGCTTTCTAACTTGCGTTTATATGGGGACTGATAACAGCTCTGAAGATACTCGCTTTGCCGCTGAGTTTTTAATTAACGGCGGGGTTGACCCTGAAACAGGCGAAAAGGTAAAAGGCATAGGCGGAAAGTTTTTAAACCGCAATGTGCAAAACCTTTTAAAATTTTATAGCGAGCTTTACGGTGAGGAGGTTATGCCATCTGACGGCGTAGCTTACGAAAATATCCAAGCCCGCGGACGCGAAGTGTTAATAATGCTTTTTGCCAATAAAGAAAATAAAATGGCAATAGCCAACCCTAACCTTGATGAAGCCCGCAACGCTTATGCAACTTTCGGTGGGGACTTGCACAGTGGTACAATAAACCTTAACGCCCACCTTAATAAAGATTTGCAGTTGGAAGTTATGCGTTATATGTGTGACTTCGGAGTGGAAGGCATTATGCCTCCTATCAAATCACTATCTGCAGTTTTAAGAAACAAACCTTCAGCCGAGCTTCAACCTAAAGACTCAAGCGGCAAGGTAGTGCAGACTGATGAATCCGCAATGCAACGAAACTTCAAACAGATGAATGCGATATCTGAAGCTATGCTCTACGCTTGCAAGGCAACAACTAACGGTGAACGCCGCTTAAACGCAAGTGAGGTTTTTGAAGCCTGCAAAAATGATAAACTCTTTACCGAGGTAGATGAAAACACTCTTTACAACATGGTTCGCCTTTCTTATGTGCGTTGGGGAATGTCACAACATAAAATCCACGCATCACCTATTGCCCCTACTTTTGGACACAATGTTGACCATCAAACATCCCAGCGTACTCCTAACCTTCATGGTCAAAGCAAAGATGAGCTTGCTATATTAGGTATAGATATAATGTTTAACTGGGCGAAAAAAGATAGTCTTAACTGGAGTGAGGCAGATAGAAAACTCTTAGTCCGCCTAGCATGGCAGAAGGAAGAATTTGTTAAAGAATTTGATAAACTAATTTATAATAAAACTGAAAATTGTGATTATGATTTAAAGAATTTATATAATAATATAAAAGAAAAAGGCATTAAAGGCGTTTTTAAATCATTAAACCATAAACAGGAAATATAAATGAAATATCCTAATTCACTAACAGCATTGGAAGATGACTTAAAAAAATCACCTGAAACAGAAATTACATCTCTCGCTCATGAAATAATAACAATGGCAAAAGAGTATGATTTAGAAATGGCCGAGCATTTAAAAACTTACCCTGACTATATTATTGACGGTAAATTGATTGAGCGTAACCTTGAGCATCCAGTAGAATTTACTCACAACAGTGTTTTAGGAGCTCCGGGGGCTGATAGCATCTCTCATCCCATTGAAGAAAACGAAGAATGGAACAAAGGACGCAGAGCCACTAATACAGGTGCAGTTTATAAATTGAATGAACGCGGGTTGCCCATTAACCCTTATCTTAAAACCGGAATAACTGGGCAGGGTCTACTCTGGCAATTAGGGCCTAACCATGCGGTTGACAACGGCTTGTTAACAATAAAACCTGATGAAATAAATTTGCCCACCCTTTATGCAATCGGCATAAACAGAAAAGATTCCGCTGCTAAAACAGCTTCTTTCGCGGGCGGTTTCGCCAAGTTTAAAAAGACAACTCAAGGATACATTCTCGATAAAGAAACTGTAGCAGCAAGCCAAGCAGAAGAGTTTTTTGAAGAAATGTTAAGCGGCTCAGTTGAATTACTGCCTGAATATCAAAACAGAATTACCGAAGAATTCAATAAAGAAATAGCTAAACGTATGCAAAAACGCAGCACTGTTTTAGATGAAGATAAGCTCGAGGAAATAAGAGGGCAAGTTACTGTCCATCTAAAAATGAAGCAAGTTGAAGAATACGATAATAAATTTTTCAATCGCCTAACAAATCTTTTTTCCTCGGCTAAAGAATGCTATGCAGGGCCAGTGCTTAATTCCGCCCGAAATACTGATAACTCATGGATAGAAACCCGCCTTTCATGGATTCTGCTAGATGATGAAAAGTGGAAATATATAAGAGGCGAGAAACCTAAGTTTGATTATCAGCTCTCAGCCGGTGATGACGCCGCCGCAGTAAAATATTTCAAGGTAGACGGGGAACTGGTAAAACAAGCCAGCAGCTCACATAAAGCCATGTTCGCCTTTATGGTTGCATCATTTATGTTAGACACCCAAAGCAAAAAGCAATCGCTAGATAAAAACATTCTCAATCAGATAAAAGACTTTAATAGAGTTTTAAAAACCAAACCTTCTCATGCAAGCAGCATTGCCTCTGGCTAATAAAGAAAACCTTGAAATCCCATAACAGAATTTCAAGGTTTCAAATTTTATTCGAATATTAAAAAGCCTTAAGCCGCTTCAGCTTCAACCCCAACAAGGTTTTCAGCAAGAGACACTGCGACATCATAGTTTTTAGAGAAGAAGATGTGTTCTTTATCATCCTTAACTCCGCCTCTCATTAATATCTTCTTAGGCTGACCACGCAATGCACTTAATATTACTTTAGTGTTTTTCCTTTTACATTCCGCGATAACATTGCTTAAAGCCACAACGCCCGAAGCGTCCAGATAAGGAACCATCAACATTCTTATAATAAGAACTTTAGGCATACCTACAGCTTTCAAAGTATCTATCAATTCACCTGTAACACCAAAAAATACTGGGCCAGCAATTCTGAATACTTCAACACCTTTAGGCAAACCTACCCTTTGTTTTTCTTCAAACTCACCATCAGATATATCGTAGTTTTCATCACCTGATTGAGAGATTTCAACCGCCTTGCTCATTTCACGCATAAACAATAGTGAAGCAAGAGTAACGCCCACGCCTATTGCCATAGTCAAATCCACCAACACGGTCAAAAGGAAAGTAAGGATCATAATGTTACGGTCAAGTTTTGACATATTGAATATGTGTATAAACTGGTGAATTTCACTCATACCCCAAGCCACAACAAATAGAATTGCCGCCAAGGTTGTTAAAGGAACATAAGCCATTATATCCATAGCAAAAAGCATGAATAACAAAATAAACACTGCATGCAATATTCCAGCAACAGGAGTTTTACCACCTGCTTTAATGTTTGTAGCTGTACGGGCAATAGCACCTGTAGCAGGGAGACCCATAAATAAAGCCGAAGCTATATTGGCAAAACCGTTAGCCACCAACTCTTGGTTAGGACGGTGCTTAGAACCTATCATACCATCTGCCACCACAGCTGAAAGCAAAGCCTCAATACCTGCAAGAAAAGCTATAACAAATGCTGAAGGTATTACTTCCTTTACTTTTAGCAAATCAAAATCAGGGAATGATATATCAGGCAAACCTGATGGAAGTGATGGGAATTTAGTACCAATAGTTTCTATAGGTAGATGCATAAAATGCACAATAGCCGAAGAAGCTACAACAGCTATAAGATATCCAGGAAGTTTCGGTGCAACTTTTCTTAACAACACTATTGTCAACAAAGATCCAAAACCTATAGCCAAAGCAGCCAAGTCAGTCGTGCTGAAACTATGATAATAAGCGATCCATTTGTGAATGAAGTCAGCAGGAACGCTTTCCATCTTCAACCCGAAGAAATCTTTCACTTGCGATGAAGCAATAATAACGGCGATACCTGAAGTAAAACCCGTCACCACTGGATGAGGAATGAATTTAATTATTTGCCCAAGCTTAGTATAACCGGACACAACAAGTATAATACCTGCTAAAAATGTGGCGATTATAAGACCATCGTAACCGTGATGAGAAATGACATTGAATATCACCACCACGAAAGCACCTGTAGGACCACCGATTTGAACGCGTGACCCGCCGAGGAAAGATATTAGAAAACCAGCCACAACCGCTGTTATCATACCTTTATCAGGAGAAGCTCCGCTGGCGATACCTAATGCCATAGACAATGGCAAGGCCACTATAGCAACGGTCAAACCTGCTAAAAAATCTGCTTTAAAATCAAATTTGCTATAACCGTCCTTTAAGATAGTTACAATCTTTGGAGTAAATTCAGTAATGTTCATTTTTTTAAAACCCACAAACCGTTTATTATAAAAACGGTTCAAATATTATTCCTCTAAAACCACTGTTTCAAGGGTTTTTTTGACTTTTGCTTAAAATCATGGGTTTATAGACCTTTAGCGGCTCTTTCCATCTTCTCTTTAATTCTATCTCTAATTTCCTGCTCTATCTTTTCACGCTCTTTTGGCGGTAGAGCTTTAAGCTGCTCTTCGGTATAACCCATCTCGCCTAAAATAGCAGCTCTCATCTTTTCACCCGTAGACATTTCCATGTAATCTAGAAAAGTTTGCCTTGCAGATTTTGCCTCTTTAGGACTAAAACTGGTTGATATCCCTGTGCTTGTTGAAGATTGTGTATTATTAACAGTCATTTGTGCCTCCTAAATAAATTTAGGATATGCAAAAATCGTGCCTATTTCCAACCACCACCAAGGGCTTTGAACAGAGTAACCGCCGCCTCGAAACTTTCATAACGTATATCAATGTAGGAGTTATCAGTGGATAACTTGCTATTTTTCGCTGTTAAGAATGTCTGATAGTCGATATTTCCTGACTCATACTTTTTACTGTAAAGATCATAAGTCTTATTTGCCTGATTTCTAGATATCAGCAAACTAACCTCTCTCTGGTTAGAAATTCTTACCGCTGTCATTGAGTCTTCAACCTCTTGCAAGGCTTCCAATATTGTTTTGCGGTATGTTTCTACCAACTCTTTTTCTCTAGCCGTCGCCTGCTCTACCCCCGCCTCTATGCTCCAACCTTTGAACAAAGGAACAGCCAGTGACGATACAAGTGAAAGTGCTGTTGCACTCGGGTCACCTATACCGGAAGATGAGATATCCAAACCTGAGGTTAAAGAGAATGAAGGGAAGTAAGCCGCACGTGCAATTCCTATATTAGCGTTAGCCTCGAACAGAGCAGATTCAGCTGCACAAACATCCGGCCTTTTATCCAATATTCTTGAAGGTGTATCGGCTTTGATTTTAGGAAGTTTCAAATCTGCCAAGCTTTTTGCCTGAAACTGAATATGTTTAGGAGCTTCACCTATTAATACCGCTAATGCATTTTCAGTTACACTTATACCCTTGGTGATTGATGCAAGATTGGCCTCACTCTCATTAACGGTCTTCTTCTGTTCAAACATTTTGATATCAGAATCCGCACCCGCCGCTGTACGTGCCTCTATAATCTTCAAAATCTCTTTTTCATTTTTAAGAATTTCTTCCGCTATTACCAACTTCTCCCGCTGATTGATCAATGAAAAATAATTGGTAGCTACTTCCGCCATCACAACAAGTTTCAAAGCTTCAAGGTCATATTCTTTACCTGCAAGCTGAGCCTTGGCTGCATCTATAGTCGCACGGTTTCTACCGAACAAATCAACTTCATAAGAAATACTTACGCCCGCCTGTAAACTATTAGTACTAACACTTCCGCTTGTTACTGGATTGGTGCGTCTGTTCGATGTTCCAGCTGAGCCATTAACTTCAGGCAACACTCCCGCCCCTGCTGATTTAACTGTAGCTCTTGATTGTTCAACTTTATAAACACCCGCTAATAGTTCATTATTATTGGCAAGAGCTTTATCAATTAAAACATTAAGCTCACTGCTGCCAAAACCCTTCCACCAATCACGGGCAACTGCGACGGTATCAATCTGCGTAAGATCACTCCACGCTGTTGGTATTTTTGCCGAAGGTTTTTCGTACTTGGGAGTAACCGAGCAAGCCGTTGCTGACACAATCAAAGCTAAACACATTATATATATAAATTTTGTTTTCATTAACTACTCCGAACTTAATGCTTCTACAGGGTCAAGCCTTGCTGCTTTACGTGCCGGCAAATAACCAAATAAGATACCTGTTATCACCGCACAACTGAACGCCAATACTGCAGGGGCTGATGAGAATTTTATACTCACATCAAACAGGGACAAAATCCACCCTGCTAAAAACCCTAGCAACACACCTAAAATTCCACCTATTACACAAACCACTGTGGCTTCAGTGTTGAACTGAACCATTATATCGCTCATACGGGCACCAGTGGCTATGCGTATGCCTATTTCTCTAGTACGCTCAACTACGCTCACCAACATAATATTCATTACTCCTATACCGCCAACCAGTAGTGATATTGCCGCCACAGCACCTAACAAAACAGTCAGAGTGTTTTGCATTGAAGTCGCCATTTCCAAAAACGATGCCATGTTACGCACATGGAAATCCTCAACCTTATGACGAGCCAAAAGCATATCTTCTATCTTCTTTTGAGTCTTCGCTATATTAACAGTAGTCTTAACTTTAAGAGTCAAGTTACTAAGATAGTTATAACCGAAGAGCCTTGTTAATCCCGTAGTGTAGGGAACGAAAACAACATCGTCTTGGTCTCCTCCCCAAGGAGCAGCCCCCTTAGACGCAGTCACACCAACTACCTCAAACGGAATATTGCCTATCAAAATAAATTTACCTAAAGGATTAGGCACATCTGAAAAAAGCATAGTCGCCACGGTTGAGCCTATTACAGCAACCGCTGCGTGAGATTTCACATCTTCCTCAGTAAAGAAACTACCCACCTTCATTTGCCAATTACGTACAGTTAAAAAATTATATCCCGTACCTTTGATACTGGTACGATAATCCGTATTTCCATACCTTATAGAATTTTGCCCACTACGTTCTGGCAATACTGCTTCAATATTGTCCAGAGTAGCAAGAGCCTTGGCATCATCAGGAACAATAGAGGCTTTATTATCAACACCTCTGGAATTATGAGACCCAGGACTTATATATATTAAATTGGTGCCGAGCGAACCTATCTGTTCTAAAACCTTTTGCTTACTACCATTACCAACAGCCAACATAGTTATCACCGCTGCCACACCTATAACTATACCTAACAGGGTTAAAGAGGTTCTGAATATATTTACTCTGAGTGATCTAAAGGCGGTTTTAACAGCCTCTATGGTATTGGTACCAAAGTTACTGCTGCTGAACTTTTCATTTCTAACTAGTTTTTCAGCTGCCGCAACCTGAAGGTCTCTGCCACTATCTTCAATAATCTTACCATCTGAAATTTTTATAATGCGTCTTGTCTGTTTGGCTATTTCCTCTTCGTGAGTAATAACTATAACCGTATGACCATCTTTATTCAGCTCTTTTAAAAGCGACATTACATCTTGCCCGCTTTTACTGTCCAAAGCTCCTGTAGGCTCATCCGCCAAAATCACTTGTGGGTTATTCATTAACGAACGGGCAATCGCCACACGCTGTTGTTGACCACCTGAAAGCTGTGAAGGAAAATGGTCAAACCTTTCGCCAAGCCCTAGTTTTCTTAAAAGATCTTTTGCACGCTCTTTGCGACTATGCTTAGTTATACCTGCATAAAGAGCAGGTATTTCTACATTTTCTTCAGCTGTGGAATTCGCCAACAAATTATAACGCTGGAATATAAACCCGAAGGTTTCACGGCGAAGCTTGGCAAGGTTATCTCGATTAAGTTGAGAAACCTCATGCTCAAAGATTTTATAACTTCCCTCAGTCGCCCTATCCAAACAACCTATCAAATTCATCATTGTAGATTTACCCGAGCCTGAATGCCCCATAATGGCAACAAATTCCCCTGGGTAAATTGATAGACTTACATCATCCAAAGCTTTAACAACATTGTTGCCACTTTGGTAATAACGTTTTACGTTGGTTAGTTGGATTAAAGGTTGACCTATCATATACGACCCATACCCATAGGTTTTCGCGTTTTATCTTTACCATTATCTTTAGCAGCATCACCTATCAGAACTCTTTCTCCAGCAGTCAAGCCGCTTAAAACAGAAGTGTTTATTCTGTCAGCCCCACCAACAACAACTTCTCTTTCTTCAATTACGTTATCAGGCTGAACAACTTTAACGGTATAAGCTTGACCTTTTGCGGTGTCTTTACTTTGCAATCTTTTTACCAAAGCATTTTTAGGAATAATCGGCACTTGCTTTACTGTATTCAACACAAAGAACATCTGAGTTGTCATACCAACCATCAGCTGATTATCTTTGTTATCCACATCAACCAGTACATTATAAAGCACAACGTTATTCTGATTTTCAGGTGATGGCAATATCTGCCTTACCTTGCCGTACCAGCGCCTTTCATCTGACCCTAGGGTAGTGAAATACATATCAGCACCTAGCTTTATTCTCATGATATCAGCCTCAGCTACTTGAGCTTTAACCGTCATCACATCTAACTGAGCCACCTGCACTATTACCGGAGCAGTTTGGTTGGCATTAATCGTCTGACCCTCATTAACCGCTTGCACAACTATAGTACCCGTCATAGGGGAATAGATTTTAGTATAGCTTAAATTTGTTTTATCTCTTTCAAGTGCCGATTGTTTTTCTTCTATCTGAGCTTTTATTGAAAGCAATTGAGCTTCAGCTACTTTGAACGCGTTTTCTGCTTCCTCGAAAATTTCTTTGCTTGTTGCTTTACTTGCTAACAAAAACTTTTCACGAGCATATTTTTGCTTTGCCTGTTTTAAATTTGCTTCCTGCTCTAACTTTTGAGCCATCAAGGTTTTAAGCCTTGCTTCATCTTCACGCACTGAGGATTGGTAAATATCAGGGTCGATATCAGCTATCAGGTCACCTACCTTTACAGCATCGCCAATTTCGAAATACATTTTCTTTATTAGACCAGATACCTGTGCACCAACATCTACATATTCTTTAGGCTCCAAAGTACCTTGAGCAGTTACAACCTCTTCAATATCACCTACTACCACCTCTGCCATTTCTTCAGGTGTATAAACCTTTTCATTCTTGCCGTCGTGATAGTATTTATAACCAAAATATGATGACGCACAAATTATTAGCAATAGCAAAATTATGATGATTTTTTTCATTTTAGATCCGATTTAATTATGTTTATTAAGCCTCTATATTATATATAAAACACCAAGGCCTGCATAGCGTTAAAAACCATGCAGACCCCAGAGAAATTTATTCTTATGTAGCCTTTTAAGCTACTGAAGAATATGACGAAGAGGTTTCTGTATTACTTGAAAACATTTCAAGAAGTTTGGTAATAGAGTCAACGCTGCTAGAAGTTGAGGTTTCTGATTCCTCAAGAGCTTTTTGCAACATTTCTATTATTGTATCTTCCGTATCGTCTTCAGATGTTGAAGAAACACTTTGTCCGCCGCCTGCTGGTGCCCCTCCAGATGGAGGAGGACCTTTAGGTCCGCCAGCCTTGCCACCACCACCTTGCGACATTACTTGAGTAAATTCGTCTTTACTCAAAACTCCGTCAGTGTTGGTATCAGCTGAAGCAAAAACATCTTCTAGAGCCGCAGCTCCTTCAGATACCTCTGCCTTTGCTCCGGCTTTGAACTCATCTATAGTCAAACTTCCATCGCTATCAGCATCAGTTTCTTGGAACATTTCCAATAACTTCTGCGTAACATCATTTGAAAGTGTGGCTTGAGAATTGTTCTGAGGGCCGTTTTCCAGAAAAGACTTAAACTCTTCTTCCGAAAGCTTACCATCACTGTTTGTATCAGATGCTGTAAAAACATCATCAAGCGAAGGTAGGCTCGAGGTAGAACTAGTTTTAGCCTGAGCGCCGGCTTCGAATTCTTCTAAAGTCAGCGTTCCGTTAGAGTCAGTATCGGTTTTTGCAAAAAGATTTTGCAACATACTTATCTGACTGCTTCCTATTCCAGATATCATATATATCTCCTTTCCTAGGATTAGTTAAACAAGGCGAGTTTCCTCACCTTGCCTATAAAACGTGGCTAGCAATATATAACAGTCGAAAAAATCAAACTATTTATTTAAGGTTTAGGAGTCATGCCCATATCTTCTTTAGGCATCTCTCTGTTTTCCATGGGATTTTCGCCATGACGAAAATCAGGGCCTCTACCACCCATTGGCGGACGCATATCATCCATCATAGATTCAAAGAATTTAATTCGCTGATCATCAGGCAAAGTCTTAGCAATAGACATAATCATATCAGACATATTCTCTTTCATTTTTATATCATTAGCATCTAGAGCTTTTCTAAGTTTGCTAAACTTAACCTCGTTAAATTTAGGGGCAGTTAGAATTTCTTTTATATCTCCAAAACCTCCATGAATTTTATCCATAGTTTCTCTGGCGGACTTGTGATGTGTTTTCATGATCTCTTGAACCTTGCCTCTATACTCTTCAGAAACACCATCCATATCTCTCATCATTCTAGGATCCCCGCCCATCATAAATGGAGGGCGACCGTGCATGGAAGGTCTAGCGACAATAACCCCCGCCATAAAAGCGTTGAGAATTATTGATGTACTTAAAATTATCATTATCTTGTTTGTCATCGACATCTCCATCACTTAAGCAACTCTGATGCTAGGATTGTACCTGTTCCCACGTAAAAATAGGAGACAGAATTATAACTTTCTTTATTATAACTACCGGTTACAGTGCCCAGCACAAAGCTTAATGTCACAGCTACAAATAACATTGCAACTCTGTTAAGCCCTTTAAAATAAACCCTTTTCACAACTTTTGCGTCATCACAGGCGTTCAGGATTCTTCCTTTTAAATTAGCACTTGGCTCAGGCCAATTTATAGCCTTTATAACCTCATCTAAATTTTGCTTTCCTTTTTGCATTTTACACACCCTCTTAAAATTTTTCTTCTATATTATCTAAAACATATTTCAGCTTTTCCCTGCTACGAGCAAGCAAAGATTCAAAAGCCTCTACGGTTACACCCATAATCTCCGCTCCTTCTTTATTAGAGCATAGAGAATAGTAGGAAATCATCACCGCCGCCTTCTGCCTTGTGGGAAGTTTGAGTATTGCTTCTTTGACAATATCTTCAACCATACCCTTATGAGTCCTATCTTCAGGAGAATCCTCGTTTGATAAAAGATAATCCTCCACACCGTCAATATCAGACTGCGGTTTTCTTTTTCTCACCTCGTCTATGCTCAAATTATGAGCAACTCTTAAAAGCCAAGATTTTATTCTACCTTTCGGCTGCCAGCTTGTCGGGTTTTTCCACAGTCTTAAAAAAACCTCCTGAGTTATATCCTCCGCCAACTCCCTTTCCTGTAGAATACCGTAAGAGAATTGGAACACATTACTCATATACAAATCTATCAGCCTGCCATAGGCCTTTTTGTCTTTTTTTACGACAAGCGACATCAAGGCAATATCTTCCGATAAATCCTCAGGTTTAGATGTATAACCACCTAAATTGACAGAAACTTTATTAAACCCTATCAAAACTATTCCTTAAAGCCTTAATTTTCACACATCGTACCCCTATAACGTTGGGGATTATTTACTTCCGTCGGCAATTTTACGTTTTTTTTATTGTTGTTTTATAATAAGTTAATTTGAAGGGAAAATAAAATGGGATTTCATATAGGTACAATAGCAATTAAAGATCCGGTACTTCTCGCCCCAATGGCGGGGATAACCGATCTTCCCTTCCGCCTGATGGTGAAACGCTATGGTGCGGGGTTAGTATTTTCTGAGATGTTGGCGAGCAAGGTTACTATAGACACTCTCCGCCGCAAAAAAATGAAGGAACTTACTGACTACAAAGATGAATTCCCTCTAGTGGTGCAAATAGCTGGCTGTGAGGCTGAAATAATCGCCGAGGCCGCTAAGATTACTGAGGGCAAAGGTGCAGCGATAATAGACCTCAATTTTGGCTGCCCTGTTAAAAAGATAATTAATAAACTCGGCGGCTCCGCTCTGATGCGAGACGAAGCATTGTCAGCTAAAATAATGGAGCAGGCGGTTAAGGCTGTTAAAATTCCAGTTACAGTGAAAATGCGCCTTGGTTGGGACAGTGAAAATCAAAACGCCGTGACCTTGGCAAAAATAGCTGAGGATTGCGGAGTACAGATGATAACCGTCCATGGACGTACTCGCGAACAACTGTTTAGCGGCAAGGCTGATTGGTCGGCAGTTAAACCAGTGAAAGACGCGGTGAAAATCCCCGTGATAGTTAATGGAGATATAAATTCACCTGAAGATGCAAAAAAGGCTTTGGAAGTTTCAGGGGCAGACGGCGTAATGATCGGGCGGGGTTGCTGCGGCAAGCCTTGGCTCTTGCAACAAACGGCGGATTATCTTGCCAACAATTCATTTGCCCCTGCACCTGATGTAGTAGAAATTGAAAAACTTATTCTTGACCATTACGCGGCAATGCTAGAGCTTTACGGTGAGTTTCACGGAATGAACATGGCAAGGAAACATTTAGGTTGGTATTTTGAAACCCTGCCTAATTCTAAAGATACCTCCCGTGCAGTTAAAACCTCACAAAGCCCTGAAGAGGTGGTGGGATTGATAAAAAATTATTTTACTTTGTTGGGGGAATGATATGCGTTTAGAAAAACGGCGGGGTCTATCACGATAGAGTTATGCAGGATAATGGGTTATATATTCTTAGATACTGGATAAGTTTGTAAAAAGACAACAAGCTGCTTACTCCTCCGCCTCATCGTTTTCACCACTGTTTTTGTCATTCCCGCGAAAGCGGGAATCCATCAATTATATACACTGGATTACCCGATCAAGTCGGGTAATGACATTAACCTTTATCTCCGAACCTCAGTTACCCTGTGTCTAAACCTTATAACAACAAAAAACCCCGCTTTTAAGGCGGGGCTTTTGTTTAAACAACTTTAATTATTAAGCTGCAGATTTTGACTTTCTTACTTGTCTTTTTTCAAAGAATTTCACAGGTGTGCTTTTGCCACGACCTTGTCCTGCATCTCTATCTCTGCTGAAAGATCTAGCACCATCTCTAGGAGCTGCTCTTTTAGCTGATGGAGCTCTTTCAGAATCTCTACTGAAAGTCCTTGCACCGTCTCTAGGAGCTGCTCTTTTAGCTGATGGAGCCCTTTCAGAATCTCTACTGAAAGTTCTTGTGCTATCTCTACCACCATCTCTAGGGGCTGTTCTTCTAGCTGCAGGAGCTCTTTCAGAATCTCTACTGAAAGTTCTAGCGTCATCTCTAGGTGCAGCTCTTCTAGCTGAAGGAGCTCTTTCTTGATCCCTATCTTTGCTGAAAGTTCTAGTATCGTCTCTGGAAGATTCTTTTTTAGGCCATCTTTCAGAATCTCTTCTGCTGTCATCTCTTCTAGGAGCTTTAGATCTGCTAGGAGCTCTTGAAGAATCTCTATCTCTGCTGAAAGATTTAGCACCATCTCTGCTGCCGCCTCTACCGCCGAAACTCTTTCTACCTTTTGATTTGCCTTTAGATTTAGGCTCTTCTGCAAAACCTTCAATATCTTCATTGTTCAACATACGGCGAATAACATTCCATTTGCTGCGATCAGCAGGAGTTATCAAGCACAAAGCTTCGCCTTTAGCACCAGCTCTGGCTGTACGTCCAATACGGTGAATGTAATCTTCAGGGCATTGAGGCAAGTCATAGTTAATAACGTGTTCAATGTGAGGAATATCCAAACCACGAGCAGCAACGTCTGTTGCAACTAATATTCTGAATCTTGAATCTCTGAAATCTTTGATAACGCGTTCACGTTTACCATGTCTTAAATCACCGTGAATTGCATCAGCTTTATGAGCATCAGTACGCAATTTTTTAGCTAGTCTTTCAGTACCAAATTTTGTTTTCACAAATATGATAACCGAACCAGTACGAGCTTCCAATTCAGTTACTAACTGAGTGTATTTATCTTTTTCATCTACTTGGACTATAGCTTGTTTGATGTTTTTAACAGGCTCATGAGTAGCACCAATAGCAATACGCACAGGATCACGCAAATATTTTTCAGCTATTTTGATTATGTTTTTAGGCATAGTAGCTGAGAATAAAAGTGTTTGGCGTTTTTTAGGCATATGCTTCAAAATTTCTTCTACTTGCACAGAGAAACCCATATCAAGCATTCTGTCCATTTCGTCTAACACCATAAAATCAGTGTCGCGAAGTTTAAGGCTGCCGCGTTCTAGGTGGTCATTAATACGACCAGGAGTTCCCACGTACAATCTAGGACGTAATCTCAACTGACCCATTTGTTTGCCCATTGAATCTCCGCCGATAAGCAAAGCGGTATTTATACCTGATTTTTTGCCCATCATATCTTGCAAAGCTTTCATTACTTGAGTTGCAAGTTCACGTGTTGGGGTAATAACTATTGCCGAACCTTCAGGGTTGTTCAATAATTTTGCGATTAGCGGAATACCGAAAGCTCCGGTTTTACCTGTTCCAGTTTGGGCTGAACCCATAATGTCATGGCCTTCAAGAGCAACCGGTATGGCTTGAGCTTGAATTTCAGTAGGTTTAGTAAAATTTAAATGTTTGATAGATTTGTGCAATGCTTCTGGCAAAGCTAGAGAATGGAAGTTTTCCATTTCTTAGTCCTTTCTTTATAAACACGAAAGCGATATCCAGAGCCTTTTAGCCTGAATATAGCCGTTAAAACAAGAGTCGTCAGTCATCCCAATCGTATAAATTAACGATGTTCTGGGCGTACTCCTTATTTCAACGCATTTAAAAGAATCGACTGGTTAGGAAGATTAATCCCCGTAAAGTAGTGTAATAACAACGGGTTGCACAAAGAGTAGTTAGAAAACTCATTGAGGGCAATCTATACTACCCTCAATAATAAAGCAAGACAATTATGTATAAATATCTCAATTAAAATTACTTACATAGATATTGCTCGTTTATATATTTCTTAATTTTTATAAATATTTCTTCAATATCGTTATAAATTTTCTCTCTGTCTTTAGCACTAGCATTGTGCATATTTTGAGACATTTCACTCAATGCTCGTAATCTCTCGGCACCCATATTAGCAGCTCCGCCCTTCAACTGGTGAGCAGCTTCAACCCAATCTTTGCACTCTCCATCCACAAGATTAGCCTTCAAGGTGAGAAGGTTTTTATCAGACTGCATTAAGAATAGATTTAAAAATTCTTTTTCAACTTCTTTGTCACCGTTGGTAAAGGTATCTAGTAAAGATAAATCTATCAACTGCTCTTTTCCGTCTTTGTTTCCTGCCCTGATGTTTTCCTTATTAGGGAATTTTACCCATTGACTCATAATATCGGTTAACTCATCGATATCTATTGGTTTACTAATATAGTCATCCATACCGCAACGTAAGCAAATTTCACGGTCACCCACCATCGCATTTGCGGTCATAGCGATAATAGGAATATGACTTCCTGTACCGTATTCTCTTCTACGAATATCCTCAGTGGTGTCATATCCATTTTTCTCAGGCATATGGCAGTCCATAAAGATAACATCGTAAGTCTTTTCTTCAAGAACTCTAAGAACCTCTATACCATTTTCAGCCACATAGAAGTTTTTAATTCCCAACTTTTCCATGACCTTTTCAATCAACAACTTATTAAGTGGGTGATCTTCAGCCACAAGAACACGGAACTGATCAGGAGCAATGGTACCTTTATTAACCACGTCTTTACGGCGAACTTTTTCTTGGAATATTGTTTCGGTTACCTGGAACGGAATTTTAACGCGGAAGGTAGAACCTACGCCCACTTCACTTTCCACTTCTATTTTGCCACCCATAAGCTCCACAAGCTCTTTAGTGATAGTAAGACCCAAACCTGTACCGCCGAATTTCCTTGTTGTAGAAATATCAGCCTGAGTAAATTTATCAAATATATGGTCAATTTTATTTTCAGGAATACCTATGCCGCTATCTATAACTTCGCATACCCATTTAATATGAAACTCGTCTATTTGTTTATAAGTGGTTCTAATTTCCACTTTACCTTCCAAGGTATATTTAACGGCATTACCTATCAAGTTATGAAGTATTCTATTCAAACGAGTTGGGTCACCGCTAACAAAAGGCATATTTCTTTCGATGTTTTCTATAAACTCCAAATTCTTGTCAATTGCAAGTAGAGACATAGCTTGAGTAACGCTCTTCATCAGGTAATTGATGTCGAATCCTATATTTTCCAGCTCTACTTCGCCAGCTTCAATTTTTGATAGATCCAGAATATCATTCACGATTTCCAGCAGGTTCAAAGAAGATTGGAACACTGTGCGTACCAATTCTCTTTGCTCTGGGTTCAAATTACTTTCTTTTAAAATACGGGTCATGCCTAAAATACTATTCAAAGGAGTACGCAACTCATGGCTCATGTTGGCCAAAAAGTCGGTTTTAGTTTGGTTAGCCGCTTCTGCCAGTTTTTTGGATCTTATAAGTTCGTTACGCATTTCTCTTTCACGAGTAATATCACGTTCAATAGCCGCGAAGCTTGTAATATTTCCGTTTTCATCAGGAACAGGGAACGCATTTATGAATGTCCAATATTCCTTGCCTTCTTTATCATAGTTCAGCAATTCTCCATGATAACTTCTTCCCTCTCTTAGGCTCTTCTCCAAAGCCACCATTCTTCTATCTTCAAGGCTCTTATTGTGAATTATATTGACAGACTTTCCTATAACCTCTTCAGGTGAGTATCCTGAGATGTTTTTAATAGCCGGGTTTACGTATAGAACAATAGGCCCGTTGTTATCCAATTGAGTATCAGTCAAGATAACCACGTCTTCATAATTTTCCACAGCCGCTTGAAGCATGCGTAATCTTTCCTGAGCCTTTTGTCTATCAGTTATATCTTCGAAGATAGTCATCATGATAGAAGGAGAACCTTCTTCATCATATACAGGCACTTTAATTATATGTGCCGTGAATTTGCCTTTAGGAGTTGAGATAATCTCCTCATCAACTTCAACTATTTTACCTTCCATCATAACTGACAGCTCTTCTTTATGCATGAAGTCAGCCTGATCTTTAGGGAAGATATCATAATCACGTGAACCTATAACCTCTTTACCATTCAAACAGAATAACTCTTCGCCTTTCTTATTAAGGGTAATCCAGCGATAATCATTTTTTGCATCCTTGGCGAAAACCGCCAAAGGAATATTCTCAACGATAGATTCAAACAGGCTCTTTTGCTGTTTAAATTCAGCAATACGTTCCTGCACCTGTTTTTCAAGATTTTCATTAGCTTCCATAATTTCAGATTCCGCCTTGGCACGCCTTAATAAGTTTATGCGGAACACATAATAGAAAATAATTATACCAATACTGACAGCTATAGAGAATATAACCAAAAAGTTCCTTTTAACTACATAACTATCAATACGTGATTGCAATACATCATGAAGTTCTTCAGCGTTTTGTTGATAAACTTTAAAATATTCACCGGTAACCTTTTTGCCTTCATCTAAAATATCCTTAGAAGAAACATCGCGATTATCTTCAACCACCACTTCGTAAAACTTATTCAAAAATTTAGGCTGTATCTGAAGAATTACATTTTTTTGACTAGCATAAGAATCTTTTGTCTTATTTGGCAACCCCTCTAAAACCGAATAGGCATAAAGCATTTGCTCTGAAAGGTTATTTACGCTTCCGTGCAATATCAAGAACTCAACCTTCTCCTGCATTGAAACCTCTTGCTTAGGATTCATCAGCAAAACAGATGTTTTGTTCAACATCTTATTAATATTGTCTGTAAGATAAGGAATTATCTTTACGTTCAAGTTCATTAAATAATAACTGCTAAGCTCAGGATCAAGGATTAGATTAGAAGTATCAGCCGTATATTGCATTAACTGCAACAAATCATTAACAATTGACACATGGTAACTCATACCCTGCTCAGCTTTTTCTCTTTCATCATCTTTATGAACTATAGCTAAACGTTTTTTTATTCTATCCCAAGACTCAGTTGCTTTAAGTTTCGCACCTATATCGGGGTTGAGTTTGTCTATATTTTCAACATCTTTGTTAATAACTGTTCTTACGGCGTCTATATCACTTTTTAAAGAATGATCACCGTTATAATAAACAACATCCAACTCACTATCTTCTTGTATATGTTTTATAAGCTGCATAAGAGCATTGTGATATGTCGCACCCTTTTGCTCATATCGCGTAAATTCTATTTCTCTATTGGAATCGCTAACATATCTGTAGACCATACTTACCCAACAAATCAGGAAAAAAGCTATAGTAAGTTTGGTATAAAAAAGAGTTCTTTCTTGCATAAATCACCGTACAATAAACAATTATTATCCCCAAGATATTCTGAATTATAAACCTATAATCCGCAAGGCACATGTTATTTTAGCTTAAATTAGTTAACAAATTAGAAAACTTATATACCATAGTAATTTTTAAAAAACATAATGATTTCAAATGATTGATAAAAATATATACCTTGAACGCCGGGGCTCAATTGACTAATATTAACTAGAATTAGAACAGTTGTTGTTATCTTAACGGAGATAGCCTATGGAAATGTTTAATCAATACGGTTTAATAGAATTCATGCAACAGGCAAACCTCGTACAAAACGAAGTTGATCTCTGGCGTATTATTGAGGTTTCAATTGCAGAGCACTCAAAACATAATGCTACATTTGTAGCAAATAAAGCTCAGATCTACTTTTCAGAGAAATCTATTGAAGGTAGCATATTCGTCAGCAACCCAAGATATTTTATAATTTTTGCCCGCCTTGGAGAAGGATACTCACCAGAGCAAATAAAGAAAGCTGTAGAAGACGATCTACCTGAATATCTGTGCGAGGTTACAGTTTCTGACCTTACTATTTCAAACATTAAAACATTAAAGCTTCAATTAAAAGACAGCGATGTGCTGCCTAAAGAGAATCATACCTACATTGAACGCATAAATCGCGGCGAAAACGTTATTATGATAGCGGATGACGATATGTTCATGCGTTCATTGGTCGCAAAATCAACTAACGATTGCAGTAAAGTCATTCAAATAGAAAAAGGTGATGAGGTTCTTGAAACCTATAAAGCATACCTTCCTGACATTTTATTTTTAGATATACATATGCCAGGGCAAAATGGGCTTGATGCGTTGGACAAAATTATTGAGTTTGATCAGCAGGCTTACGTAATTATGCTTAGCGCAGACAGTAATAAAAATAACGTTATAAGCACCAACATGCGTGGTGCTCGGGGTTTTATAACAAAACCTTTTAATAGAGAAAAAGTTATAGAATTTATAAATAAATCTCCTCATACAAAGAAAATATTGGCAGTCTAATGTCTTTAGGCAGAAAAATTGGAATTTTATTAAATGGAAATACTAAATCAATATAAATTGATGGAATTTATGGAGTTCATACCCACCATCAAAAACAATATAGGCGAATGGCGTATTATCGATGTATCTTTATCGGGGGAAACCAAACACAATATTCTTTTTATTACGAAGAAAATACAACTGTATTTCGACGATATCAATACTGAGGGGAAAATCTTTGTTTGCAACTCAAAGGAAACTCTTACCCTTGCCCATACTGGAGATAGAGTCCCGCCCCAAAGGCTTAAAAAAGATTTGGTTGTTTGCCTGCCTGAATTCAGCTGTGATATAACCACGGCCGAAGCCTCAGCAAATGAAATTAAAAAAATCCAAACTCAAATGATAAAAGACGTTAGCAACAACGTTGGCAATAAAGAAATTTATGACATTAGGAAAGACCGCAAAGAAAAGATTATCATGATAGCGGATGACGATATGTTTATGCGTGCCCTCGCCGCAAAATCAATAAAAAAATACGGTAAAATAATTTCGGTTGAAAGAGGTAACGAAATTCTTGACCTCTACCTTGAGCATCTTCCTGATTTACTGTTTCTGGATATTCACATGCCCGGCAAAAGCGGGCTTAATGTTCTCGATGAAATTTTAAACATTGATCACAAAGCTCATATTATAATGTTAAGTGCGGATAGCAATAAGAGCAACGTATTAAACACAAGTGCCCGTGGTGCTAAGGGGTTTATAACCAAACCCTTTTCCAATGACAAGTTATGTGAATTTATAGAAAAATGCCCAACAATGAAAATTGCTACTGGAATTTAGAAAAAACAAATTTTTATTGAAGGAGTTAAAATCATAGAGATACTAAATCAATATAACTTCGCTGAGTTTATGAGCTTTATTCCTGAAATCAAGAAAGATATTGAAGAATGGCGGCTAATTGATATTACGCTCACAGGCAATACAAACGATAACATCCTTTTTATTGCCAATAAGCTCCAGCTGTATTTCAAAGACTATAATATTAATGGCAAAATATTTATCTGCAGCACGCAAAAACTTTTAGCTCTGCCGCATACCGGAAAAAAATTTCTCTCCTCAAGACTTAAAAAAGAAATTACAGCACAAATGCCAGAACATAGCTGTAGCATAATAGCTTCTGAAGTTTCAACTGAAGCTATACAAAATCTTCTGGTTCGTATCAAAGATATAGAGATTGATGTTGTTGAGAAAAAAAAGCCGCTAGTGGACAAACGCAACGTGCGTAAAGAAAACGTGATAATGGTTGCAGATGACGATATGCTCACACGGGCTATGGTTACAAGAGCTTTTAAAGATCACACTAAAATAGTTGTGGTCGAAAATGGCAAGAGCCTTTTAGACTCTTATCTCACTAATTTGCCTGATGTTCTCTTTTTAGATATTCATTTACCTGATGTAAACGGTATTAACTTATTAAATGAAGTTGTAAAATATGATAATAAAGCATATATTATAATGCTAAGTGCAGACAGTAACTCTAACAATGTTATGTGGTCTAACTTTAGTGGTGCTAAAGGATTTATCACCAAACCATTTACTGAAGAGATCCTATTAGACTTTTTTAACAGATGTCCGACAATAATAAAACCTATTACTGAAATTGAAAAACAAAAAACAAATACTTATTAAAGGGGCCAAGACAGTGGAAATATTAAATCAATATAATTTTGTGGATTTTATGAAATTTATTCCTAGCATCAAGAAAAAATCTGATGAGTGGAGAATAATTGAAGTTTCCCTTTCGGGAGAAACTAAACACAACATATTATACATAGCAAAAAGGCTCCAGCTTTATTTTTTAGATAACGAGACCGAAGGTAAAATTTTTATATGTAACTCGAAAGAAGTTTTAATCCTTGCTCATACAGGAATTAAAAAAACTCCAGCACACATAAAAAAAGAACTGGTGATTTATCTTCCAGAATATAGCTGTGACGTTGCTGCCTCTGGAGTTACGATGCATGAAATCGAAACCATTAAACTTAAACTTGAAGATATAACCAAAGACTTTGAATCAGACCCTAGAGTTTACAACGCCCGCAAAGACCGTAGTGACAATCTTATAATTGTAGCCGATGACGATATGTTTATGCGTTCACTTGTTGTTAAAACAATGAAGAAACACGGAAAGGTTATAGAGGTCGAAAATGGCAACGAAGTAGTTGACAAATATCTTGAACACTTGCCAGACATATTATTTCTTGATATCCATATGCCGGGAGTAGGTGGACTTCAGGTGTTGGATGAAATTTTAAGCTTCGATCAAAACGCTTTCATAATCATGCTTAGTGCGGATAGTAATAAATATAACGTCTTAACCAGCCAACTGCGTGGGGCTAAAGGGTTTATAACAAAACCTTTTACTGAAGATAAACTTATGGATGTATTCAAAAAATGCCCTACGCTAAAATATCGCAAATAAAAAACCACCCTTAAAGGGGCGTTTAAGGGTGGTGCAGGGTTGGGGCTTCTGGGTTTGGGGTTTATAATTTTTTTATTTTAAGCTACTATTTAACATCCACGCATTTTTCTCATGCACGAACATACGTTGGGTAATAAGGTCAACCGTAACTGTATCGTTAATTTTTTCAGCTGCCTCTAAAGTTTTTTCTAAAGTTTTTATTAGTATTACCTGATCATCAGCAAGCTGCTTTATCATTTCTTTAGAAGATAAATTTTCATCACCATCTTCTATTTTTGAAAGCTTTGTGAAAGCAGTAAACGTACCGGGAACCTTTTCACCCAATGCTCTAATACGTTCAGCTAAACCATCAACAGCTTCCGCTAGATCATCATATTGCTTTTCAAACATTAGATGCAGGCTGTAAAATTCAGGCCCTGTAACGTTCCAGTGATAGTTATGAGTTTTTAAGTACAAAGCATAACTATTAGCAAGTGATTTTTTTAATTCTTCTACAACAGGTTTAGTCTTTGTTGTTGTCAATTCTTCTACAGCAGATTTATTCATTTAGAATCTCCTTTAATTAAAAGTTTTGGTTGGTTGATTAACATTGATTGTACTATCTCCTCTATGCCAATTACAAGGACAAAGCTCCCCTGTCTGCAATGCGTCCAGTATTCGCAGTACTTCTTGAGGATTACGTCCAACATTTAAATCGGTTACCATGGAAAACCGCAACACTCCTTCAGGGTCGAATACAAATGTAGCACGTTGCGATACACCTTCATTGATATCAATAATACCAAGTGCATCTGATAATTCTCTTTTTACATCTGACAACATCGGGAAAGGAAGATCCTTCAATTCTTTCTGATGCTTACGCCAAGCGTAATGTACAAACTCTCCGTCAATTGAGCACGATAGCACTTGTGCGTTTCTTGATTTGAATTCTTCATTTAAATCTGCGAAGGTTTCAATTTCTGTAGGACATACAAATGTAAAATCTTTCGGATAGAAAAATAACACCACCCATTTACCTGTGTAACTTTTTTCATTGATATTAATAAAAACGTTATCCATATCTAACTTGTCAAAAGGCTTTCCGTCTACTGCTTTTAAATTGAAATATGGTATTCTGTCCCCAACACTGATAGTCATCTTATTTACCTCCTTAATTTGTTATTTATTAAATTATTTATACCTCTTAATACTATTGTAATAATAGGTTTTACCTATGTACAATTGATTGTTTCTATGCTAATCATAGGTACAGACTATCGAAGGAAAGGCTAACTCCATGAATTTACGTGATTTGCAATATCTGGTAACAACGGCTGATTTATTAAACTTCAGCAAAGCTGCGGAAAAATGCAGCGTAAGTCAGCCGACTTTAAGTGAGCAGATCAGAAAAACTGAAGAATCACTGGAAATAAAAATTTTCGAACGTTCTAATCGAAAGGTGTTTTTGACTGAAGAAGGTAAAGAAGTTATAAACTCCGCCCGCAATATATTAAATGAACTGGAGAATATAAAGCAAACCGCAAAAAATTTTAAAAACCCTTTAGGCGGGAATTTTAGCCTTGGTGCTTTTCCTACCCTCGCCCCTTATATTTTTCCTACCATAGTGCCGAAGATAAAAACCAATCTCCCTAAATTAAAACTGATATTGGTGGAGGAAAAAACCGCTGTACTTATAAACAAATTGAAAAAGGGAGAACTTGACGCTGCCCTTCTCGCCCTACCTATTGAAGAAAACCAGCTAGAAACTCACACATTATTTAAAGATAAGTTTTTCTTGGCCGTGCCGCCTAAGCACGAGCTTGCGGAAAAAAAGAAACTTTCCGTCAGTGGGCTTGATAGTCATGATTTACTTTTACTAGAAGAAGGCCATTGTCTACGTGACCAAGCTCTGGAGGTATGTGCCAAAAGCGGAATAGAGGAAGAACAAAACTTCCGTGCCACCAGTTTGGAAACCCTACGTCAGATGATAAAGGCAGGCACAGGCATAACCTTTATGCCTGAAATTGCGATTGGTAAAAATGAAACGGGGATCAAATATATTCCGCTAGAGCCTACGCCTAGCCGCACCATAGCTTTAGTATGGCGTAAAACCGCCAACAAAGAGCAGATACTTAAAATTCTTTGTAAAATTATTTCTGATCGCTAATAAATTCCACCTAAGCCTGTCTCGGCACTTTCGCTAGCGTTATTGAATTCAGATACTGGTGCAACGTCAACTCCGTTAAATGTTGTAGGCTCATAACCTGGCTCTGTTCCCGGTAAAAATGCTTCCAATATTGTATATTTATCACCTGGTTTTGCACGAGTGCCAAGGTCAGAATTTATCTGCACAAGTTTCAAACCTTCAGGCATACGGAATGGGACTGGGGCTTCATCTTTCAAAGCCTGTTTCATAAATTCTTTTACTATCGGCAGAGCGACACGAGAACCCGTTTCTTTTTCGCCCATAGTCAACGGCTCATCATAGCCCACATAAGCACCTACTATAAGGTCAGGAGTAAAACCTATAAACCAAGTGTCTTTTGAATCATTAGTCGTACCCGTTTTACCCGCTATAGGGCGACCAAGCTCTTTCATCGCCACACCTGTACCATGCAGCACAACACCTTCCAGAATTGAAACCATCTGGTACATATTACGAGGGTCAGCTATTTGCTCTTTATTATCTTTTATTTCAGGCATCTGTTGATTTTGCCAAGCAACCAATGGACCACAGTTTTCGCACTCTATTTTATCATGCACATAAATAGTTTTACCTTCACGGTCTTGAATACGGTCTATCATGGTAGGGACAACCTTTTTACCGCCGTTGATAAAACTGCTGTAAGCCGTTACCATTTTATAAAGAGTTGTCTCACCCGCACCAACTGACATTGAAAGCATCGCCGGCATATTATCCATCACGCCGAAACGTTTTGCAGTGGCTGAAACTTTATCCATACCCACGCTTGCGGCCAAGTTAATAGTCATCAAGTTGCGGGATTTTTCTATACCTATACGCAAAGGGGTAGGCCCTAAAAAGTCTTTAGTATAGTTTTTAGGCTCCCATTTTTCCAAACCAGGCCCTTGGTCAAACACACCGGGAACGTCATTCACCAAAGTTGCAGGAGTGAAACCATTTTCTAAAGCTGTCAAATAAACGAAAGGTTTGAAAGATGAACCGGGTTGACGAATAGCCTGCACAGCACGGTTAAACTGGCTCATCTCATAACTGAAGCCACCTGCCATCGCGAATATACGACCAGTGTAAGGGTCCATCACTATAATTCCGCCCTGCACTTTTGGTATCTGCCTTAACCAATAAACATTCATACCTTCAGCAGTTTCGCCTGAAGGTTCGGTCAACCATACATCGCCTTTTTTCAAAAGAGATGTTACGTTGCCGCCATTTGCCCATTTCATTTTGGCTACGGTGACTATACCTTTTTCACCGTTAGAGAATCCGACAACCGCCTTGTCTTTACTACTACTAAGAATAACGCCCAACGGCCAATCCATAGCACCTGCAGGTTTTTGAACCTTAGCTAAAGCTTCTTTCCAGTTTTCTTTGGATACATCAATATGTCCTTCAGGCTTACCGTGAAAACCATGACGCTTATCATACTCAACCAAACCATTACGCAGAGCCTTCTCAGCAATTTCCTGATATTCAGGCTTCATTGTAGTTTTAGCAAGCAGCCCGCCTTTATATAAACCTTCCTCGCCGTAAAGCTCCAAAAGTTTACGCCTTACTTCTTCGGCGAAATAAGGATGGTTAACATACTGGCTGCCATCACGCTTGCTCATTTTAATTGGCTTTAATTTTTCAGCATCAACTTCATCTTCGGTTATATAACCATTATCATGCATTTGATCTATCACCCAGTTACGACGGGCAAAGGCAGCATCATAATGTAGATCAGGGTCATAATTGTTAGGAGCTTTCGGCAAAGCTGCCAGATAAGCCATTTCATTTATTTCCAACTCATCTAAAGGCTTGTTGAAATATTCCAGAGCAGCAGCCGCTATTCCATACGCTCGTCTGCCTAAAAAAATCTCATTCAAATAAAGCTGAAGTAATTCTTGCTTTGAAAATGTCTGCTCCAAACGGAAAGCCAAAATAGCTTCTTTAATTTTTCTAGCATAAGAAACTTCATTACTTAAAAAGAAGTTTCTTGCAACCTGTTGGGTAATAGTTGAAGCACCCACTGGTCTGCGACCTGATCCTATGTTTTTGAAGTTGGTTAAAACCGAACGGATAATACTGAAAGGGTCAACCCCTGCGTGAGTGTAAAAGTTTTTATCTTCAGCAGAAAGAAAAGCGTTTATAAGCATCTTAGGAACGGCACTTGCAGGAACATACACACGTTTTTCCGTTGCAAACTCCGCAAGCAGCCTTCCGTCACTCGCATAAGCACGGGTAACTATAGGAGGTTGATAATCCTTCAGGGTTTTATAGTCTGGCAAGTCTTGCGAGAAGTAATTTAAAATACCCGCGATCGCCACAATACCAACTATTATGCCGATAAATCCTAAAGAGATTAGAGATGCTATAAAACGATTCATTATACTTCCATTTTAATAGGGCCGTCGGCCTTACCGTGTACAAATTGCTCAACAAAAGGATTACCAGATTTATCAATCTCGCTTGCCTTGCCCCGCCAGATGATTTTACCTTGGTAGATCATCGCAATATCATCTGCAATTTTTCGTGCACTCGCCATATCGTGAGTAATTGAAAGAGTAGTAGCACCCAGCTCTTTACTGGTTTTAATTATAAGGTCGTTAATCACGTCCGCCATTATCGGGTCAAGACCTGTGGTTGGCTCATCAAAGAAAATAATTTCAGGGTTTGAAGCAATAGCACGTGCCAAACCTACGCGTTTTTGCATACCACCTGAAAGTTCAGCAGGAAATAAATCCGCCACTCTTGAAGAGAGACCAACCGAGTTAAGCTTCTCAATCGCCAACTCTTTTGCCTCTTTACGTTTTAAAACCTTATTTTGTAATAAAGCGAAGCTAACGTTTTCCCATACTGGCAAACTGTCGAACAATGCACCGCCTTGGAAAAGCATACCGAACTTACTCATCATCTTGTCGCGGTCTTTTCCGGTAAGATTAACAGTTTCAACTCCGTCAACCTTAATCGATCCTTTTTCAGGAGTAACCAAGCCTAGGGCTGATTTTATCATTACTGATTTACCAGTACCTGAACCGCCGATCACCACTAAGGATTTACCTTTTTCAACTTTTAAATCCACCCCGCGAAGCACGTGAAGTTTTCCGAAGGATTTATGAACGCCTGAGAGTTCTAATTTTGGAGTAGCTGTAGTTGTCATCTTTTATTTTCCTACAAAGAACAATTGAGTTATCAAATAGTTGAATATCAAAATCAAGATAGAGGAAGATACCACTGCGTTTGTAGTAGCAGCACCAACACCTTGTGCACCTCTGTCTGAATTGAAACCGTTATAGCAACCCATTAATGTAACTATGAAACCAAATACTGAAGCTTTGCAAAGCCCTGAAACAACACCAATAAATTCAAGATTGTCCCAAGTAGCGCGCATATAAGCTTCAGGCTCGAAACCTAGAGAGTAAACGCTCACTATATATCCGCCAAATATACCTATAATGTCGCCTATAAATACAAGTATAGGGAGCATCAATGTACCAGCCAAAATACGTGGAGCGATTAGATATTTGTAAGGGTTAGTTGAAAGAGTTGAAAGAGCGTCAATCTGCTCAGTCACTCTCATTGTACCAATTTCTGCCGCAATAGATGCACCAATACGACCAGCCACCATCAAACCCGCCATAACAGGAGCAAGCTCGCGAGTGATTGAAAGTACCACAACAATCGCGATTGCACTTTCAGCTGAGAAGTTTGAAAAACCACTGTAGGTTTGTAAAGCAATAACCATACCGCTGAATAAAGTTGTCAAGCCAACAACAGGAAGGCAGTAATAACCTATATCTACAAACTGTGTCATCAATAATCTGAAATAGATAGGAGGAGTCAAAGCATGATAAATACTTTTACCCGTGAAGATTGCAAGAAAACCTACGGAAGATAAAAAACGTATTACCGTACCGCCAAGTTTTTGACACAAACATAAAAGCCAGCCAATACCTATATATCTTATATAACCACAATTGCACTCTGCATCAGAACAACCGCAAAGACACAGTTTTTTTTCATCAGTTTTTTTATTCTTGCTCATAGTTTTTAAAACAACCCCTTAAAAATAAAAATTAAAAATTCAATCTATCCTTTATAGACCCTTTTGTATCTTGAGCCAAGAGCCGTAAACACTTCATAACCTATAGTGTTGGCATTATAGGCTACATCGTCAACGGTTTGGTTTTCACCTATAATCTCCACCCAATCTCCGACCTTAGGCTCAGGCTTTACCGCCGTAACATTTACGACTATGGCGTCCATGGAAACCTTGCCGACTATACGGGCTTTCACACCTTTGAAGTAAACCAACCCATGTTCACCCAAAACTCTGAAAAATCCATCAGCATAGCCTGCTGCTATTGTAGCTAATTTTGAAGGTTTTTGAACCACATAGCTACAGCCATAACCCACAGTCTCGCCTTTTTCCACAGCTCTGGTTTGTAATATTTTAGCTTTAAGAGAAACCACAGCCTTCATTGGATTATACCTATCTGGCTCAGGGTTAATTCCATAAAGTGCAGCACCGGGACGAACCTGATTAAAGTGATAATCTTTTCCTAAAAATATACCTGATGAATTAGCAAAACTAAGCGGAGCTTTTATGCCCAGCGCCTTAACGGCAAATTTAAACTTTTCTAACTGCTCCTTGTTTTTAGGATTATGTTTTTCCTCGGCACAGGCAAGATGGCTCATTATATATTTTATGTCGAATGACTTATCTATCTCCATCTTTACCAAATCAGGGATATCTTTTACATCAACCCCTAGCCTGTTCATACCGGTATCAATATGAATTATAGCAGGGAGTTTCTTGTTCATCTTACCTGCGATAGTTTGCCAGGTTTTTATATCTTCTATACTGTTTAAAACAGGAACAATATTAGTGTCTAAAAATTCATCTGGTGTTGTTCCCGCAAAACCGTGGAGAACATAAATCTCCGCATCATTCATTTTTTCCAACTGAATAGCTTCATTGAAATAAGAAACATAGAACTGCCTACAACCGCAACCATAAAGTTTCTTCGCTATTATCTTTGAACCTAATCCGTAGGAATCCGCCTTCACCACTGCGGCAAGGCGAGTTTTTTCATCTAACAGTGTTTTTAAAAAGTTATAATTTTCAGCTATAATATCAAGATCTATCTCTAATAAAGCCTGAGAATTTGTTTCTTCCATTTTCACCTCTTAAAGATTAAAAAGTTTCCGAACGGCTTGTTTCCAGATTTGTAAACCTTGTAAATTCACCATCAAAGTGAAGCTTGATTGTGCCTATAGGACCATGACGTTGTTTTGCCAAAATACATTCGGCAACGTTATGGTTTTCCTCCATACGCTCCTGCCAATCGGCATAACGTTGGTTGAATTTCTCTTCGGTTTCTTCAGGCTTGCGGCCTGGCTCTTCACGCTCTAAATAATATTCATCACGATAGATAAACATAACCACGTCGGCATCCTGCTCGATTGACCCTGACTCCCTTAAGTCTGAAAGTTGAGGTCGCTTATTATCACGGGATTCCACATTACGGCTTAACTGTGAAAGTGCCAGCACTGGAACTTCTAATTCCTTCGCCAAAGCCTTCAAGCCTCTGGTAATTTCTGAAACCTCTTGAACACGGTTCTGTGTTCCGCCCCTTGCACCGCTGTCAATCAGCTGCAAATAGTCGATAATTATTAAACCTAAATTATGTTGTCTTTTCAACCTTCTAGCACGGGTACGAATTGCACTTAAACTCAAAGCCGCAGTATCGTCTATAAATAAAGGGAATTTCGAAAGTTCTTGGCTTGCCTCCACAAACTTATGGAAGTCAGTATCTTTAACTTCACCACGGCGGATTTTATCTGAAGGCACACTTGAAAGATCTGCCAGAATACGAGTTGCCAACTGTTCTGCTGACATCTCGAGTGAGAACATTCCAACAACAGCACCTTCTTTGCCTCCATGTTCGGCATAGGCACGGGCGGCATTCACCGCTATGTTTGTAGCGAGTGAGCTTTTACCCATTGAAGGGCGACCAGCTAGAATAACAAGGTCAGAGTTTTGCAACCCACCCATTTTTTTATCCATATCAATCAGGCCTGTAGTAACACCTGTTACTTCACCTTCACGTTGGAAAGCAGCTTCAGCTTGTTTTATAGCCACAATTAATGAATCTTTTAAAGCGGTAAACCCGCCTTTATAATCACCCGCCGTTGCAAGTTCGAAAAGTTTTCTCTCTGTATCTTCTATCTGATGAGAAGCATCTATATCCACATCATAAGAATAGGCATCGTTAACTACATCTTCGCCCAGAACAATAAGTGCACGTCTTAAATGCATCTCATAAATAGTGCGACCGTAATCAGCCACGTTCATAACGCTGATAACATTGGCAGCGAGATCTGCCAAATATTGACCACCACCCGCGTGTTGCAGGCTCTCGTCATTTTCGAAGTAAAGCTTCAAAGTTGCAGGGCTTGCATCCTGCCCACGCTCAACAAATTTTACTATCGCTTCATAAATACGACCATGAACAGCATTGAAGAAATGCGCAGGGCGGAGAAATTCTGAAACCTTTTCTAACGCCTTGTTATTTACCAACAAAGCACCGAGCAAAGCTTGCTCTACCTCTTCATTGTGAGGCATAACTCTATAGTTCTCACCTTGTTGAGATGAGATTTTTGCAATATCGGTAAAGTTTACAGTTTTTCTTGTCATGACCCCTGAAGACTACCAAAAGAATCGTGGGTAATAAACCAGTTAATTATAAAAAATTCCTACGGTTTGTTTTTCATAACCTTAGATTTAGGTGCTGAAAAGCTAGCTTCCTTAATCAATGCAGCAACTTCCTTATGAAAAAAATCAGCCTTATCAAAAGGGGTACGATTACGACAATCACGCATATTGCAATTAGCACCATTATTAATCAAAAGTTTTACAATTTCTATATAACCATCTTCGGCTGCTTCATGTAGGGGCGTTTCTTTAAATTCATTAACTGGATTAATTTTAGCACCTTTTTCCAACAGCAACTTGACCGCTTTCTCATTACCAAAAAATGCAGCTCTGTGCAAAGGAGTACTCTGACACACGGCATCTTTTACATTAAGCCTAGCACCGCTTTCTATTAACAACCCAGCTATATCAACCAAATTTTCATCAGCTGCGTAATGCAATGGAGTTTTTCCATCGTGGTCTTTCAAATTCACATTAGAACCAAGCTCCAACAACAGTTTTGTGGCTGAATAGTTTTCTCTTAAAATTGCCTCATGTAACAACGTTCTGCCGTGCTTATTTACGCTCTTATTTATTCCTATATTCCGACCTTTAACTGATTGTAGAATTTGTTTTAATCTTTCAACATCATCTAATCCATTTTCATCAGGAAAATGAATAGCATTTAAAATAGACACTTTTATATCACTAGAGTTGTCATTGAAATTGTTTTTTAAAGTCATAATTTTATTCCATTCTATTTCAAAACAAATTTTCAGTTAAATTAATAACCCAATTTAGCCAATTTGGCAGTTATTCTTATCATCGGGTCTTTGATATCTCTAGCAAAATAAAGAGATTTAAAACCATCCCATTAAGGTCTATATCCCATTTTTGTTAACTTAACGTAAGATTTAGCAATTTTATCGCCTGACAAAATTCTCAACATATCTTTATCATCTTTTTTAGTTGCAATATCAAATGATGATTTGCCCTGCTTGTTCTTGGCATGAATATCAGGATGTATTTCCTGTGTCATTATCACCATCGCGGACTCTCTGCTTCCTTTTTCAACTGCAATATGCAATGGAGTGTTTTCTTCTTTGTCTTGAATATCCAACCTTGCAGAGCCATCTTTAACCAAAACTTCAAGTTCCTTGTAAGAATTATGTTCCGCTGCAATATGTGCAGATGTTTTTCCGTTGGAATCCTGCCTATTTACATCAACCTTACCTACTCCTACTAAACAGGAAGTTATATCATAATATTTATTTCTTACTGCAAAACTAAGATAACTCTCTCCGTCTTCAAAAACGTTTTCAGCTTTTGCTCCAGCTTCCAGCAATTTAGTAACATAATTATACTCTTTCTTGGCAATAGCCATACCTAATGCGGTTTCGCCTTTCTTGTTTTTTGTATCCAGTTTAGCACCGGCTTTAATAATCTGGTTGATATCACATCTTCCATTAATTACAGCAAACATTAGAGGCGTATCACCATTTTTATTTTGTGCATTAATATTTGCACCTTTCTCTATAAACTTATTAAACAGGCTATCTCCGTCATAGAACATCCATCCTTTGTAAGCTATAACTGCATGATGTAAAGGAGTGTTACCTTCGGAGTCCGCAAAGTTAACATCCGCCCCTTTGTCCAGAATACCTTCAAATTTATATCTATATGTTTGATAGACAGATTTAATTAAAACTGTTTTTCCATCACTATCCAATGAATTTATATCAGCCCCTTTGTCTATCAAAAGATTACGGAGAGTTTCCTCTTCCCAAACAATATGAATTGACGAGTTTTTATCGGTATCTTTTGCATTAGCACTAGCACCATGATCTAACAACAAAGACATTACCTTCAGCTTTGCTTCTGTATCTCGGTTTAAAAATTCCTTCTTGGCAGCAACAAGCAGCGGAGTGTCTCCATACTCATCTTTAGAATCCAATCCAAAACCATTTTCTTTCAAAACCTCGGTGATCTCCTTATCCTTAAAAGGTTGAAGAAGTCTTTTAATTTTATCCGCGGAAGGGTAAAGATCTTTAATCTCTTTAAAAATCTTTTTAATGACGCTTGCGGCCATCGCGTTAAATTCATCTTTTAATGTATCAGACACTTTTGCCTACTCCTTTTTTATTTTTTTAACTACTGTTTTAATGAATGCTATAAGCCTTGATCTTTTTTGCGGCTTTAAAAGCGATATCGTTTCTGATTAGTTTTGCCACTTGGTCACGACTGCTACCTTCCGCCATCTGGAGAGGGGATTTTTTAAACATTTTATCTGCAAGGGTTAGATCAACGCCTTTATCCAAGAAAAGCTTGATGCATTCCTGATTATCATCAGCAACGGCATAAGCAACCGGAGAAATACATCTGTATCCAAATTTGTAAGGGTCTGCGTTCTTATTGAGCAACATTTCCACCAAATCAATCTCACCACCTTCAACAGCGGCCTTTAATACACTTTTAGTTTCTGTCAAATCTGATTGTTCAGTATTAGCATCCGCACCAGCTTCAAGCAGAAGTTTTACTATAGGTTTGTTTTTAAACAACACTGCTTCAAACAGAGCCGTGCTATTTTCCCCGCTTAATTCTTCAATATTTATCTTAGGGCTTTTTAGAAGTTCTTTTATGCCATCTTCTTTAAAATCCCTTAAATAATTAATTATATGCAGAGGTGTATGGCCGTTGCGATTTTTTTCATTAGGTTTTATGGTTTCACTCTCAAGCAAAACCTTTATGCATGAAGCACGGTTATAACGAGCCGCATTGTGCAGTGGAGTCTCGCCGTTTTCGTTTTTAGCATTTACATCGGCTCCGGCTTCTATAAGTTTTTTTATCACTTCATCACTACCCATCGCGGCAGCAAGGTGTAGATAGGTATTGAATTCCTCATCTATAAAACTTTTTATTCCTTTTACGTCACTTTTCTCCATAACTGTTTTTATTTTAGGTCGTTGAAGCAGCTTTAAAACCTCATCCAGCTTGTCAATTTTTTCAAACCTGATTGCGTCTCTCAGCATTCTCTCAACTATTTTTGCCTGCTCGTTAAAATCCAGACTTATTCTCTTTTTGCCCATCTTAATTTCCTCTAAAAACATATATTATAGAATTTATCTTGTTTGATATAAGATAAACTTATATAGAAAATAAGCTTATGTAAAGGATTTTTTATCCTTTACTATCAACACATTAAAGCTAATATTTTTAGAATTTAATTTTTATAGATGTCCAAACTGTTCTTTCAGCTTGACTATATACAGATTGACTTGTGCTGCCGGCAAGGTTTTGCCCAGCAATTGACCAAGTAAGTCCCTCTACCACATCGTAGGAATAATTCGCATTCACAACAACAGTATCATTAACATTGTGCATAATGAAATTAGCAGGGTTTACTGGGTTCATCTTTAAATCCTTACCGCCGCTAAGATATTGAGCACCAACATCCGCTCTCCAATTAGGAGCCGTATACCCCACAGTAGCGTTAACAGTGTGTTCAGTATTTGACTTCTCATATTCAGTACATGACTGGTAATTTGTAACGCCTTCATTTGCCAAATCATCATTTATTTTTATAAAGGCATAATTAGCTGACCAATTCCAAGCATCATTTAATTTACCTTCAAGCCCAAGCTCAAAACCATGCATTTTGCTATCGCCTAAATTGCCGATAATAGAAAACTGCGTTCCGGCATCAAGAACTAAATCTTTGCCGAAGCCCTGCATTTTTTCACTTGTCTGATAGAAAACAGCACCACGGAATTTTCCGTCAATTTCTTCTATTTTTCTGTCGTAATCAAATTCATAGTTATTAACTATTGAAGTTTCTGTGTCAGGAGTACCTACATATCTGATAGTAGGAACAGGGCCGTTAACTTGCAATCCAAACTCTGTGAAGCTAGGAAGGTCAACGCCTCTCGCATAAGAAGCTTTGATGGTTTCTATATCAGACAATTGATATGAAGATCCTAAATTAATGCTGTACTCGTCTCTAGTCTGGTAAAAATCATTGGCAGTAAGCCCCAACTCCGCAATAGGATACCCAGCATAAAGAGGGTTTACGTTATTACCATTAGGTCTTAATTGAAAATGGTCAAAACGTAAAGCAAGGCTAGTTCTAAGATTGTCAGTAGCTCTCCAATCCCAAAGGCCATTGGCTGTCAAAATCTTATATTTTAATTCAGAAGCCTCTCTAGGTTCGTAAATATTGCTACCTTCTCTGTATTCTCCACCAAATCTAAAAATATGATCTTTGCCGTATTCCAAAGTATCATTAAGTTTTGTAACCAAAACCTTGTTATCGGTTTTAATCGCCCCCTCATAAAACTTTAAATTCGTTTGGGTAAAATAAGCGTCAGCATCTATCAATCCGTAACTTGTATCGGCCAAAATTCTGCCTCTTGCAGAATCTGTCTTATATTCATTATCAGCATTAAAACGTGCTATCATATATTCATTGTAGCCATATTTGTTCTCTGACAATTCAACCTGAGTTTCAATCTTGTCAGTTATTTTATAATGAGTAGCAACAGTGCCTGACTGGCGTCTGGTATCAGTAGTTCTTGCTTGCACATCTTTAAAATCATCATCAGCCTCAGACCAGCCCGCAGCAATTCTAACCGCAGCATTATCTTTTTTAGCAGTATATATACCAGAGGTTTCAAACATAGATTCACTACCTATGCTAACTGTATTTTTGATTTCGTTTATTTCATTATATAAAGGATTTGCAGTAACAATATTAATAACGCCCGAAACCGCATTAAACCCGAACAAGGCGGTATTAGGTCCTTTAACAATCTCTATTTGCCTTATTTCAGCAATTTCTACAGGTATATTTCCCCAAATCACTTGACCGTAAGAGTCTAGATAAACCTGTTTGCCGTTTACCAACACCAATATACGCTCGGAATACGCTTGGTTATAACCGCGAATACCCACTTCTGTTTGCCCCATAGTAATTTGGCGAACGCTTAAGCCAGGAACAAAACGTAAAATTTCAGGAATAGTGCGAGCCCCCATGCGGTCTATTTCTTCCGCAGTAATAATCTCCATATTCAAGGGAACTTCTTTTAATCTTTGAGGTGAACCGTTAGCCGATTTCGTTACAGGCTCCCCGAACATTGCTTCAAATTCAGAATAATCTATACTTTGTGCAAGAGTTGGCTTAGATGAAATTATTGAGATAATAGAACAAAGCAAAATATATGATATTTTTTTCACAGACGTGTCTCTTTTCTATCTTTTTGTAATCATCATGATAAATGCAGAAGAAAACTCAGTACCTGTCCTTGCGGCAACAGCCGTATTAACTATAATATCCACATCAGGCTCAGTCTTCACTACAAGAACGCATCCACCCTTATTCAAGCAATTTTCATCTGTTGAAACAGTGATAGCATTAAGCCTTATTGCTTTATTCAATATAGAGTCATATTTACCATCCATATCACGAGTGATAAATATGATTTTAGATTTTACGAATTCTATATTAGCGTATGAAATCTTTTTAGCGGAAAATTTAACCTTGTTTGATCCTTTATAACTTCTAGCTATATCTACTACAGCATCAGCGTGTGCAGAAGAATCTCTATTAGTCGGGTCGAATACTACTGCAACTTCAACTTCCCCAGTAGGCCCTCCTTGAATGAAGCCTATAGCTTTTGTCAAAGCCTTTATATCTTTTTCATCATCGGCCATAGCCATACCTGAAAACATCATAGTTAAAAAAACTATGATTAGTATAAAAACTATTTTTGTATTTTTAAATGACATCAGCTAACTCTACTTTGAACCCCATCAATCTGAATGTTATCACAAAAAGTCAAAATTAGAACTTAAATTTGACGGATGTCCAAACGATCGTTTCAATATCTCCGTATACAGACTGGCTGGTTTTACCTAGAAGATTTTGACCCGAAAGAGACCAAGTCAACCCATCCACTACATCGTAGTCATAATTTGCATTTAGAACAACCGTACTATCTACACTTCTTATAATATAGTTATTAAGATTTGTATTATCTACACGAAGGTCTTTATAACCACTTGTATATTGAAGACCAGAATTAACCCTCCACTTAGAGGCTGTATACCCCAAAGTCGCATTCAGTGTGTTTTTTGCATTTGATTTTTCATATTCTATTGCCGACTGGTAATCAAAAACACCTTCATTAGATAAATCATCATTAACGTCTATATAAGTATAGTTTGCTGACCAACTCCAAGACTTGTCAAACTTACCCTCAAAACCTAACTCAAAACCATACATCTCACTATCGCCTATATTTCCTATAAGGTTAAATTGACTGAGACCGTCATATAATATTGCCTGCCCGAAACCCTGCATATCTTCGCTGTTTTGGTAAAATATAGCTCCGCGAAATTTACCTCCTATGTCTTCTATTTTGCGATCATAGCCAAGTTCATAGTTAGTAACTATTGAAGTATCTGTTTCAGGGTTACCAATCCAACTAAAATTAGGCATATCACCTTTCATTTGCAAACCAAACTCAGTAAAGCTTGGCAAATCCACACCTCTGGCATAAGAAGCTTTTATAGTCTCTATATCAGATAGCTGATAAGAAGCCCCTAGATTAATACTATATTCATCTCTTGTTTGGTAGTAATCAGCTGCCGTAAAACCAAGCCCCGCAACAGCATATCCAGCGTAAAGAGGGTTCACATTATTACCATTAGGCGATAACTCAAAATTATCAAAACGCATACCTAGGCTTGTTCTGAGTTTATCTGTTACCTTCCAATCCCAAAGACCGTTAGCGGTAAAAATCTCATATTCCAATTCACTCATTTCTTCGCATTCGTAAATGTTACTAGCTTTTCTATATTCTCCGCCAATTCTAAAAACATGTCCTTTACCGTATTCGAAAGTATCATTTATTTTTGTAACCAAAACTTTGTTATCGTCTTTTAAGCCACCCCCAAAACCGTTAACATACAATTGATTAAAATAAACATCCGCATCTATTACTCCGTAATTTGTGTCTGCTAAAAACCTTCCCCTTACAGAGTCAGCTTTATAACTCATAGGACCACTTAAACGTGCCACCAAATATTCATTACGATCATATTTATTTTCTGATAATTCAATTTGAGTTTCAATATTATCGTTAATTTTATAGTGAGTATCAACAGCTACAGATTTACGCTTAGTATCCTTAGCTCCACCTCCTATATCTTTAAACTCATCATCAGCTTCAAATCCTCCAACAGAAATTTTAACGGCTGCATTATCTTTTTTAACCGTAAACACCCCTGACGTTTCAAAAATAGATTCATTACCTATACTAACTGTGTTTTCAACTTCTTTCATCTCATCGTACAGTGGGTTGATAGTAATAATATTAACAACACCAGACACTGCATTAAAACCAAACAAAGCCGTATTAGGGCCTTTAACAATTTCTATCTGTTTTATTTCTGCTATTTCTACCGGTATGTTTTCCCAAATTACTTCGCCAAATGCGTCTACATAAACCTGTCTACCGTTTAGAAGGACCAATATACGTTCAGAATTTGCTTGGTTATAACCGCGAATACCCACTTCTGTTTGCCCCATAGTTATTTGACGAACGCTTAAACCGGGAACAAACCGCAAAATTTCAGGTATACTGCGTGCACCCATAAGTTCTATTTCATCTGAGGTAATAATCTCCATATTTAACGGAACCTCTTTTAAACGTTGAGGAGATCCGTTGGCTGAAGTTGTAACTGGCTCTCCAAACATTCCTTCAAATTCAGAATAATCTAAACTTTGAGTATGTCCAGACTTGGAAATAAATCCAAAAAGAAAACAGCACAATAAAATCAATATTATTTTTTTCATATCCTTATGTCCTCAAATAATAATTTTATCTCTTTGTAATCATCATATTAAAAGCAATCGAAAACTCTATTTCCATTTCTTTTGCCAAATTAGTGTTAACCAAAATATCAACATCAGGCTCGGTCTTAACTACCAAGACACACCCACCATTTGTTAAACAATCTTCAACTGTTGAAACCGTTATTGCCGACAACTCTTTTGCCCTTTTTAATATTGCCGCATAGTTATGGTCCATACCTTTAGTTATAAATATAACTTTCGCGTCCACCTTCTCCATGGAAGAAAAAGACACGCCCTCACCCGTTAACCTAACTTTATTTTTATTATCACTATTACGAATTGCATCTATCACTTCATTTGCATGAGCCACTGACAAGTCATTGTAAGGGTCGTAGATTATAGCCATTTTCACATCGCCTACAGGGCCACCCTGCATAAAACCTATCGCTCTAGTCAGAGTCTTTATATCTTTTTTGTTTGTGGCAAGGCTTGCACTGGAAAAAAATGCCGCGAAGCAAATTATGCTTAACACTAAAATTGTTTTTATTTTTTTAGACATCATCCGTTAAGCCTTAATAAATCGATATCTAAAAATTTTAGATTAAAAACCAAAACTTTACAATTTTTATACCGCTTTAAATCAGCCTAAATAAATACTAATCAAGGTTATAACACATTGGAGTATTCATTATTGCTATCTTGCACGCAAAACCTGTACATACACATAACGTTTTGCACCTGCACCTTCTTGATAACAGAACCGCAATTTTCCTGAAACCTCGTTAGAATCTCCAGATATATTTACTCCACTACCATCTCTGTAATTGCTTCCGCTAAATCTTTCTAAAACCAAAGACACGTCAACTGGTATTGTGCTCCAACCGTATCCTAAATTTTTATTAAGAGCTTTACACACCCCTTCAGTTAAACCCGGAACAACCATGGCGAGTTCTGCCTTATTATTATCTCCCGCATCACTGACTTCAAACTGCCCTGTAAATTCGTAACTGCATTGGTCTTTAGATACACAAGCGGCTTCACGCGGCTTCTGATACTTTATTCTTCCTCCATCAGAATTAAACACTTCAGTTGAAGGCTGGCTATCAAAAGAACCGTAAATAGCATTTGCTGAAGGTGCGGAAAATAAAAAACCATTACCATTTGAGCTATTGTCATCTATATCTTTAATCATAATCATCTGATCCATGGAGTTTTTTATCGCATTACCGTATGAAGTGATCTCAGAGGCATAAAGATTGTCTTTTTCCTGCAACTCCATATTGCCGGCATCCCTACTGCCCTTGCTTATAACAAAAACAAGTAAAGCAAATAAGCCTATTCCTATTAATACAAGGAATACCGCGTTGCCTTTTTGAGAGTTTCTATAAGTTATCTTCATTATTATCACCTTCAAAAATCAGGTTGTGCTATATTATAGTTATACAACAATTTAAGGAATTTCAATATGAAGAGTTTTGTGATTGCTTTATTATCCGTATTTATTGCCGGCACCGCTTGGGCACAGGAGTTTCATCATCTAGATGATGCCGCCCCAACTACCGAAAAAGCTGTGCCTGCTCAAAAGAGTGATCGATCTCAAGAAGAAACTCCCGTTGAAAATACCAACAACAGCTTAACCATCACTCCGGTTGAGGGTTGTTTTGCAAAACTTTCGAAAGACGATATTTCAGATATAAAAAGTAACTACGAAAAACCGTATCAAGAATGTTTACGCAGGGTAAGGGCCAACGAAGCAAAGAAGAATTCTATAAATCTTATAGACCGACAAGCACCCGTTAAAGATGACAAAAAAAAGGAGGAGAATTCAAAGAATCCTCCTCGAGAAACTCACAATAATTAAAATTAATTAATTTTCACCTTCTTCATCTTCATCATCATCATCTGAAACATCACTGGCTGTTGTACCCATTTTGATGCTCAATTCTTTTTTATGATGATACCTAACACCTACAGGCAGCATAAACAAATAAAGCACGCCTATAGCTGTAAGAGTAGGCCAAGTTTCATTTATAAGTCCGGCAATTAAAAATGCGAAAAACGCTAAAGCAGGCACCGCGATTTTGCGAGGGATCTTTATCTGCTTGCTTGAAAATGTAGGAATGCGGCTAACCATAAGAGCAGCTACCACCAACATCCACGCATAAATTATTCCTGGAGTTTTCAGCACCTCTAAAAAAAGAGGGTTAGTTGTTTCATCAGCTTGGAACATCAACACCATAGGGAAAATGCAAAGAGCCGCACCTACTGGGGCAGGAACTCCTGTGAAATATTTTCCCAAAGGATCATTCTTGTCTTTATCATCTTCCGATACATTGAAGCGAGCCAAACGCAAAGCTGCCGACATTGCAAAAATCAAAGCAGCAAGCCAACCAACTCTTGGCATATTATTAGTCCAAAGGAACATCAAAAATGCAGGAGCAACACCAAAGCACAAGAAATCTGACAAACTATCAAGCTCCGCACCTAGTTTGCTTTGAGCCTTCAAAAGCCTAGCTGCAGCTCCGTCAAAAGCATCCATAACCCCTGCCACTATAATAGCTATAACCGCAAGTTCCCACTTTCCGACAATTGCAAATTTTATCGCTGACATACCCGCAGCCATAGCTGTCAAGGTTATCATATTAGGTATTAACTTATGGATTGAGAGATATTTGCTCTTAACTGCTTTATTAGAAATAATTTTACCAGCTACAGCTATCATATTATGCCCCTTTACTTTTTATTTGCTCTATCTTCGCCTAAACGTTGCTCTTCAGCTGATTTGAAATCCGCTATAACGGTTTCACCAGCTATCATACGTTGACCTTCTGATACTAAAGGTTTAACGCGAGGAGGTAAATAAATATCGGCTCTACTGCCAAAACGGATCAGACCATAAATGTTACCTGCGTCAACCTTATCACCTGCTTTAAGCTGGCAGATAATTCTTCTCGCAATAAAGCCGGCTATTTGCACAAACACCAAGCTTGAAGGGTAATTATCTATTTTTATCAACACTGTAGAACGCTCATTATCAAGACTAGCTTTGTCTAAATTAGCATTCAAAAACTTGCCTGGATGGTAGACAACCTTCTTGATTTCACCACTTACCGGCACTCTATTTATATGAACATCGAAAACATTAAGGAATACAGAAACTCTTGTAACCTTTTCATTTGAGAAAAGCTCATCGCCATCTGTCTTACAATCTTTCAATTCAGGCGGAAGTTCAGCCTCAGTGATTTTATTAACAATACCGTCAGCAGGGCTAATAATTAGACCTTCTCTTACAGGGGTTGTACGCACAGGGTTGCGGAAAAAATAAATGCACCAGCAGGTTAAAACTAATCCAACAAATCCCAAAATTGAGCAAATACTCGCTAATATTAAAGTCACAGCCGCGGATATACCTATGAAAGGAAAACCTGCAGGGTGTATTGGTACAAACATTGTCTTCTTTATTGATTGAGCTAGATCGTTCATTTTTTTACCTTTTTATTAATTAAATTCCGGTCATAATTCTAAAATATATAAGCCTTAAAGGCAAGATTATAGGGTAATTTTTAAAGGGAAGCATTTATTGAGCAGGAGCAGGGGCGATAATATTAGTCGACACATCGCTGAACATTCCCACCACACTGTCCCCTATAGCAAACACCCCAACTACAATCACAATTGATATTCCAAAAGCGATCAGAACATATTCTGTCGCTATACTGGCTTTTTCGGACTTAACGAAAGAACACGCACCTGAAAACAAGTTAATCATGGGCTTTCCTCCAATTCATTATCAATTCTAAGATATACAAAGAATAATGGCAAGTTTAAGTAAAAAAAATCCGGAGCTTTGAGGCCCCGGATTTTTCATTAAAATCAGAGTATTATTCTTCTGTTTGAGCTTCTTCAGAAGTTTCTTCAGCTACAGCTTCCTCGTCAGACTTTTTCGAGGATTTAGCACGTTTAGCTTCCTGCTTCTTAGCTTTAGCTTCAAGGTGAGCTTTTTTCTCAGCCGCAGCAGCAGCACGCTCATCTTCAGGCTTCACTATCAAAGCTTCGCCTCTTTCTTCTTGGATTTTTGCTTCATCCAAAGAGCGGGCAATGTTCAAAGTTACAGTCGAGCTAACTTCAGGGTGAAGAGCGATCTTAACTGGATAAAGACCCAGAGTTTTGTAAGAACGGTCAATTACCACTTCAGAACGGCTAACTTCAAAACCTTTTTCTGAAAGAGCAATAGCTATATCGCGTGAAGAAACTGAACCGTAAAGGCTACCATCTTCAGACGCTTGACGAATAACCGCAATGGTAAGTCCATTAATGTTTTTAGCTTGCTTTTCAGCTGCAGATTTGCGTTTGTCGTTAGCAGCTTCTAAAACTTTTTTCTCAGCTTCGAAATAAGTGATGTTTGCTTTAGTAGCACGCAACGCTTTTTCACGAGGCAACAAATAGTTACGGGCATAACCAGGTTTAACGTTTACAACGTCACCCATTTGGCCCAATCTTTCAACTTTTTCTAATAAAATAACTTGCATATTAATTTGCTCCTTTAATTTTTAACGTAAGGAAGCAACGCCAGAAAACGAGCGCGTTTAATTTCTTGCGCTAATTTGCGTTGAGCTTTTTGTGAAACAGAAGTGATACGGCGTGGTACGATTTTACCGCGCTCAGATATGTAACGACCTAAAAGTCTTAGGTTTTTGTAATCTATTTCGTTAATATTATCGCCTTTAAAAGGGCAAGTTTTTCTACGTTTGAAGAAAGGACGGCGACCGCCTCTTGCTTCAGATTGTTCAGGTGATCTTTCTGATGATCTTTCTCTTTCTACTGACATTTTATTTCTCCTTAAATCCTGTGATTAATTTCTATCTTGATCAAATGATCTTAAAATTGCTGAAGGTTCTTTTGGAAGAACTTCAATTCTTACGGTCATAAAACGTAAGATATCTTCGTTAAGTTTCATCTGACGTTCCATTTCGGCGATAGCTTTAGGAGAAGCGTCTAAATGCATTAGAGTATAATGAGCTTTACGGTTTTTGTTGATTTTGTAAGCAAGAGTTCTAATACCCCAGCTTTCTACATTTTTCAATTCACCGCCATTGTCATTAACAATTTTGCCGCAGTTTTTTGCCATGTCTTCCACAACTTTTGCGGAAAGATCTTGGCGTGCAATAAATACAGTTTCGTATAAAGGCATAAGTTTTCCATCCCTTGGGTTATTTGTATTTTCTAACAAAGCAACCTTGCTTAGTTTTCAAATACTTAGCTATTTTCTAAAGTAAAAAACAGCGAGATTAATATAAATAAAAAAGAATCGCATAGGTTTTATCCAGATGCGAACGCTGCAAATATAAGCATTTATCACCAAAAATCAAGTATAAAATCTATTCCGCCCTACGCTATCTGCCCATCTGGATTTTTTTATAATCTAACAATGTCCAATTCTCCCTCGAAAATCACTCCAAGAATCTTGCTAAAGACACTAATTTTACTGATTATCCCCGAATGTCTTTTAACATAAAACGTGGCAATTTTTGGTCAAAAAATAAATATTGTTTTTGAACAACTGTTTGAAATTGTTAAATATTTTTTATAAATTACCCTGTTTTCCACCTCTGGGGGGTTGACCATATAGCCCCTAATCAGCTATTAATGTGGGTACAGAGAAAAAGGAACTGTTGTTATGAAAGCGTTTGTATTTCCAGGTCAGGGTAGTCAGTTTGTAGGGATGGGTAAAGACCTCTACACTGCTTTTACTTCTGCAAAGGAAGTATTCCAAGAAGTTGACGAGGCATTAGACCAGCCCCTTTCAAAAATAATCTTTGAGGGAGAAGAGTCACAACTTGGATTAACGGAAAACACTCAACCTGCCTTGATGGCGGTTTCGGTTGCTGTGGCCCGAGTGCTTGAACAACACAATCCTAAAATTTTCTCTGCCGAAAACACTAAGTTCTTTGCTGGACATTCCTTAGGAGAATATTCAGCTCTGACCGTTGGGGGTGCCTTTACCCTTAGCGACTGCGCAAGACTGTTGAGAATTCGCGGTCAAGCTATGCAGAAAGCCGTACCAGTTGGCGTTGGTGCCATGGCGGCAGTTATGGGTCTTGAAATTGAAGACCTGACTGAAATTACCAAAGCAGCGAGCGATGCACTTTATCAGGTGAGCATCGCCAATGACAACTCCTTCGGCCAAATAGTAATCAGTGGGCATAAGCAAGCGGTTGAAAAAGCTATAGAATTAGCAAAAGAAAAAGGGGCTAAACGCTCAATCATCCTTCCTGTCTCTGCACCGTTCCATTGTGCTTTAATGCAGCCTGCGGCAGATAGAATGAAGGAAGCTTTAGAGAAAACCTATATCAACAATCTTTCTGTTCCTGTGATAGCCAATGTTATTGCAAGGGAAGTAATGGAAGCGGATCAAATCCGCGAAGTTTTAGTACAGCAGGTTACCGGCCAAGTTAGGTGGCGGGAATCTGTTCTTTATATGAAAAGTCAAAACGTAACACAACTAGTGGAATTGGGTGCAGGCAAAGTGTTGTCTGGCTTAACAAAACGAATTGACAAAGACCTAGCTGCTATCCCAATAGGCAACCTCGCAGATATTGAAGAGTTTGTAAAAACGTTTTAATTCATTTGTAAGGAAATTTTATCATGTCATGGATCAGTTTTTCACTGTTCTCTGCGGTTCTGTCGGGTGTAGCTTACACCTTCTACGGAGAACTAATTAAAAAAATATCAGTCGATTCAGTAATATTCTACACATCTATTTTAGTGGGATTGTTCTTTTTCTTTGTTTCATACTTTAACGGATCACTATCAAACGACTGGGAAGAAGTAAGAAAAGGCTCAAAAACTGCTAGTTATCTTCTAGTAATATTCTTGGCCGATATAGGAGCAAGCTTCTGTATGTTTATGGGTATGAAGATGAAAAATGCTACAGCGGTTGGATTGTTGGAGATTTCAGCTCCTCTATTCACCCTGCTTTTCGCTTGGATATTATTTAAACAAAGCCACCTATCTTTAGGACTAGTAGTGGGAGGTGTGCTGATAATGTCAGGCATCGCCTGCGTTATGTATCTCGATAAATCTATTTAATAAACATTAAAGTTAAGGAGAAAAACTTTATGTCTTGGATTGTATTCCCCATTCTTTCTTCAATTCTATGGGGACTGTTCTACGCCGTCACTGGTGAAATAGTAAAAAGGATGTCGATCTTTTCAGCAATCGCCTACTATTCACTGATGTTGAGTTGCATCTTCTTTGCGATTGCATATTTTAATAACTCTATAATATCAGACTGGAATGTTCTTAAAGGAGATAGCAAGGCGTTGTTATATATACTTGTTCTTGCACTAAGCGGAGCAGTGGCATATTTCTGCCTATTTACTGGTATGAAGATGAAGACCTCTACCGCTATAGCAGTTATAGAAGTTAGTTATCCTCTTTTCACGGCACTTTTTGCTTGGGTTATATTTAAGGAAAATCATGTATCTTTTGGTTTAATATTCGGCGGAATACTGATAGCATCGGGGATATTATGCGTCGTGCATTTCGATGAAAGTTAAATCTTAAGGAGAAAATTATAAATGTTTAATCTTGCGGGAAAAACAGCTCTTATAACTGGAGCTTCTGGCGGTATAGGCGGTTCTATTGCTAAGGCATTGCACACTCAAGGAGCAATTGTTGGTTTATGCGGACGCAAAAAAGAGGCTCTTGCCTCTCTGGCTGCTGAACTGGGTGACAGATACTTTATATTTGAAGGTGACCTTAACTCGGCTGAAGCGGCTGATGATCTTATTAAAGAAGCTGAAGAAAAAATGGGCAAGGTGGATATCCTTGTAAACAATGCTGGCCTTACCAAAGATAACCTTTTCATGCGTATGAAAGATGATGAGTGGCAGGAAGTTCAAGACGTTAACTTGACTACCCCTTTCCGTCTGACCCGTGCCGTTATTAGAGGTATGATGAAAAGACGCACCGGTAGAGTTATAAATATTGCCTCAGTTGTGGGCGTAACCGGCAACCCTGGCCAAGCCAACTATTGTTCGACCAAAGCCGGTATTATCGGCATGAGCAAAGCCATGGCAGCTGAAGTTGCATCACGCAACATAACAGTCAACTGTGTTGCTCCGGGTTTTATTGCAACCCCTATGACAGAAAAATTGAATGATGAACAAAAAGCGGCAATCAACTCAAAAATTCCGGCAGGGATTATGGGTACACCTGATGATGTAGCTAATGCGGTTTTGTTCTTGGCAAGTGATGAAGCTAAATATATTACAGGCCAAACCATCCACGTAAACGGCGGAATGGCGATGATTTAATCATCATCCCTTGCTGCACACGTTTTGTGAAAGGAATTTTCTAATGACGGGCACAGGGTTTATTCTGGTTTATATTACCGCATCAAACGAAGAGGAGGCAAATACCATATCCTCTTTGTTGCTTGAAAATAAGCTTGTGGCCTGCACAAACATAATCACTGGAATGCAATCAAGCTATTTCTGGCAGGGAAAACTTGAAACCTCGAAAGAGGTAATACTAATAGCGAAGACCAGAAAAGACTTATTTCCTTTACTTGAACAAAAAGTAAAAGATAATCACAGTTATGAATGTCCTTGTATTCTAGCATTACCTATCATCTCTGGAAGCGGGGAATATTTGGGCTGGATTTCGGACGCTACAGCTTAAAAAAACAATTGCAACCCAATAAAAAAGAGCGGAATTTAAAACTCCGCTCTTTTTTTAATTCTGTTGAATCTTATTTTTTAATCTTTAACTTGGTCTTTTAACTTTGCAAACATACTTCCCCAGCTAGAAGATGGCACCTGTCCAAAAGGACCTTGAGCCGAACGCCAGAAAGCTAGAACCTGAGGAAACTGGTTAAACTCTAAATCACCTTCAACTATAATTCTTTTATCCAAAGGCATAATCCTGAAACCGCCCAACCTTACCATTCTTTCACCGTATTCTTTACTTTCAAGAAAATCTCTCAACACTCCACCTAGAATTTTAGGGTCATTAGTGCCTAAAATATTCTCAGCTTCTTTTCTTCTTGAAAGTAGAGTTTCGAGTGAAGTTTTAGCCGCATCGGCTATAGGGCCTCTTGAAATTTTAGCAACGTAAATTGCACGAGCAATGTGGTTAAGAGCAGCCTGACCTATCTCCGGCAACCAAATAACAGCACCCGACTGCATTGAGTCTACCATGTCCAGATGAAAACACTGGTGGCAGAAAGTGCAGGCAGTGGCGTAATTGTCCGGCTTTATGTCGGTTCTAGGGTCAACTTTCGGCTTATGACCTTTTCCTATGAAATTAATTTCCTGATATTTCGCAGCGGTGAATCCGCAGTATCTGCAGATATATTTATCCCTCTCAAGAACTTTGTTTCTTAATTCCTCAGACGGTCTATGCACCCCTTGAAATAAAGGGCGCCCAGTATCAGAATATTTCCCGACACCGAGCGCAACTTTTAAATAAGACAACGTATCCTACCTAGGTTATTTTCCACCCATGTCGAATTTGTTGATATCTGAGAATCCTACGCCATCGCCAGAACCAACAGTACCACTCATCGCTTGAGTCATATAAGGCAATGATAACAAAGCACCACCGGCACCAAGACGCATCAAACCATCTTTCATAGGTGTACCAGAAGGGTTATCAACGTGTTGCTTTAATTTGTAGATACCAGCAACACCCATACCGATACCACCGATATAAGCAACTGTAGAAATCATTTTAGGTAAGCCTGAAACTGATTTAGAAACGTTTTCTGTAACGTTTAAAAAGTTATCAGCTGCATTTGCTTCAAGACTTTCGCTCATAAGAGCTACAGCTGTGATAACAGCCGCTATTTTATGTGTTAAAAAAATTCTTTTCATTTATTCTACTCCTCCTAAAAGTTCAATTAAAAAATAAAAATTCAACAAAATTGATAGTACATATAAAAAATTAACAATATATTAAAATAATTACAAAAAACGAATTAACTAAAAGTTATACCTTCAACACCAACAGTCTCTTGCAGCACATTGATAAATTGTCCAAGGTTTATAGCTATTGTTCCTCCTATTAAGAAAGTTATAGCTTGAGCCAAAGAAGCATTACCGCCGCCGCCATCAGCGACCTTTTTCAAGACGAACCAACCTCTTAAAAATGCTATGAAACCGATCATGTTAACAAAAGCCATGATCGCAGATATAACGGCTTGAATTCTAGGTGCGTCATCTGCAGATACAATAGCGTCACCTATTTGAGGATAGGTTAATACACTGTTATCACCAAACAAACTTGTCACAAATAGGCCAGACATATCACCTGCAGCAAACAAAGCACCTGCAACTATAAATGTAGTGATAGTACCTATACCTGAAGGGCCTTTAGGACCCTCTTGAGCCGTTTTAGTTAAACGCATAATACCCACTATCAAGAAGAACATAGCCGCTATATAAGCAAACAAGCTCATTGCAGTAATCATAGGGCCGTATATGTCAGATACGAAAGCGTAAATCATACCATCGACTTGACCAGCGACAGCACCGCCAGCAAAATCACCCTCCATAGTAAGCTCATCCTTCTTGGTACCACCAAGAACAGTTCCTACAACAACATCTGCCATATAAGGTAATGAAAGCAAAGCACCGCCGGATATCAATCTTTTTATCGGCACACTTATAGGAGTACTATTAGGATTATCAACGTGTTCTTTTAGTTTCAAAATGCCACTGAATATGGTCATTATTCCTGTTATATAAGTGAAAACAAGAAGTAAATTTGGAATACCCTTTGAAGAGGTATAAACATTTTTTATAACACCGCCAATTGAGTGTGGCTGAACCACCTTATCAGCAGCAGCGTATGCATCTCCCACCAAGAAGAAGGTGAAAACCAATAATAAAATAGTAACTATATACTTCTTAGAGCGGTTCACAATAATCCCCCTAAAATAAACACACCATCACCTTATATTAGACCACTATTTTTCTAAATAGGCAAATCTCTAGATACAAAAACATAAAAAATATTATCACAACCCATTGATAAAAAAAGCAATTTTATGAAAAATTATTTTTTAAATATAATATAAAAAAAACATAAAATTAAAGATAAATTGTATAAAACATTCCAATAAATCGAATCAAAACAGCTTTATTGGTTGATTATCCCCGCAGTACCCTTTACATACCATTTACCGTCACCGCCGCGACCAACCTTCTCAACCTTACCTATACCAAGGACTTCATCACCTGCCCCTACGGCGATAAGGTCATTAGAGCCTTTCTTGGAAAGCCACGCAACATCACCTTTGGCCGACCTCAATTTCCAATCACTATTGGACTTAAGATTATTGTCGCCATTTAACACTTTTTCTGAAGATTTAGATGAAACACCTACTTGTGACTTTTTAAATTTGTCATCAAGGTCTATTACTTTATTAGATAAAATCATCATCTGTCTTTTTATTTCAGTCAAATCCTTGTTTATCATGGCTAGACTTTTATTTATCTCGGCAGAATTTCCGCTATCGGAACGTCCCCTTAAAAGGTTTGATACATTTTTTTCTAATTCGGCAAGTTTACTGTCGGCTGCAGGTTGCTCAGGCACATCTTTTTGAACAATCGCGATTTGTGGTTGAACTTGTTGAACAGGCTCTGATTTAGTCTCAACCTTCGCATTCTGAGTTATAGGAGAAATGGCAACCACAGGTGACTGCTTGTTAACTTCAACCGCAGCAGTCGGTTGGGTTGTTTCTGCTGGTTTTGCAGCCGCAGCTTCCTGATCTTCCCAATCCAACAAAGCGTCAATTTCTGCATCTTCGCCCGCAGCTGGTTCTATATCAGTAAAATTCTCAGCATTAGCAACTGTGGCTTTATCATCTTTTTTACTTGCCAAATTCTTCACTGCAATATATTTATCTGTGATTATTTTATTTATGTTTTTTATGTTCTCTGAATTGCTGGCAATAAGTTTTTTAATATCTTCGCCAGAATTAGCAAACTCCACTGCAACAAAAGTAACGGAGACTAAAAAAGCCGCCAAAATAAGAAACCTAAAAACAACCCCGAAGAAAGTAAGCTTTTTCCTTCTTCTTGAATGTTTTATACTGCCGGTATCTTCTATAATTCCACAAATATCTACATAGCCCATGGTTACATTGCGTCTCCCACTGTCACTTTTTTAAGCATCAATATACCAAAAGTAGTTCCTCTTTTAATCTTCACAGTAATCGGTTTGTCAGCATCTTCCCCAACAACCTCAGCAACCGTAGCCGCAGCTTCTTCGAAACCGGCATAAAGACTCTCTTTAGGAGAAGCTTCAGGTTTTTCTGTTGTCTCAGTATCTCCACTAGAACTTTCTTTAGTAGTAGTACCTGTTTCAGCTATAGCGGCACTGTAACCTTCTATAAATTTAGCCGCAGCCGGTAAGAATATGCGATCAAAGTAATGGCTATCCACTTCAGTAGCCATACCAGGAAGATATGTTTCTTGATCAATAGCAACACCGTCTATTTTATAACTCACATCGTCTTTAACTACGGTTTTGAATGTAAGAGTCAAAGCTTCACCTTCCAAAGAGAAACTACCTATAGCTCTACCGCCTGTAAGAGGTCCTGTTAAAATAGTTGCAAGAACTGTCGACTCAACGTCTGAATTCACCTCGGTTACAGTTTGAGCATAGAATATTTCACCTGGAACAACGATCGCTTTTTCCAAAGCCCTTTGTTCATCTCCAGCATCTCCCGCACCGGCACCGGCTCCAGCGGCTGCACCTGACGCCGCACCACCAGCAGCCGCAGCTCCCGCAGCGCCAACACCGCCTTTTGATGCTTTTTTCAATGCCTCTGCCTCATCTTGATCACTCAGCATTTTCTCATAAGGAGATTCTTTACTTGTTATTATTTGTTGCTGCATAGCTTCAGGAACTATTGTCGCCACTATGGCACGCATTTGATCAGCCAACATCTTCACTTCTTCAGGATTACTAACTCCGCTACCATTTGCTGCTTTTCTAGGATCAACGAAAGAGGCCATACCATCTCCCGCACCATTAGCACCTAATAAGGGGTCAATACCTATGGCTCCTATAGGATTACCGCTTTCATCACATAAGAAGCCTTCAGGACACATTTTTTTACCAGCATCAGCTAGACGTATAGGGTTACCATTTGCGTCACGCATTACATTACCATTTGCATCACACAAGAAGCCTTCAGGGCATATCTTGTTACCATTAGCATCAGTTGTACGTATAGGGTTACCGTTTGCATCAAGCATTACATTGCCATTTGCATCACACAAGAAACCTTCAGGACACGCTTTCTTACCAGCATCAGCTAAACGTATAGGGTTACCATTTGCGTCACGCATTACATTACCATTTGCATCACACAAGAAGCCTTCAGGGCATATCTTGTTACCATTAGCATCAGTTGTACGTATAGGGTTACCATTTGCATCAAGCATTACATTGCCATTTGCATCACACAAGAAACCTTCAGGACATACCTTTTTGCCAGCATCGTCTAGACGTATAGGATTACCGTTTGCATCAAGCATTACGTTACCGTCTTTATCACATAAAATTCCTGGAGGACATACCTTCTTACTAAGATCAATAGCAGTAGCATTAAGCCCATCTAAAAGACCCATGTCTCCTAAGAGTTTTTTACACTGGTCAACACTCATTGCACCCAACGTTGGGTCTTTAGTCATTTTATCCCGACACATATCATCCAAAACATTACTGTTTTTAAGGAGATCCTTACACATTTGTTCAAGAAGACCTGAATCTTTCAAAGCGTCGGCACACATTTCTTCCAACAGCCCGGCATCTTTCATCAAATCCCTGCATTGGTCCAAAGTAGGTGTACAGTTTTTATTGGCTTCACTATCGTCACCTATGCCGCTACCACTTACACCGCCTTCACTTTGCTTTCTTCTGTCTGCAGAAAGCTTCCACTCTTCCAAAGGATCTTTATCTCCACCTCCGGTTAAGTCAGCAGAGTTTTTATCTTCATCAGCTTTATTTACTTCAGTAGGGGCAGGTAAAGCACTTGCCCCGGTTCTAGAAGCCTGCTCAGCCTGTTGCTTATTGCTCTCTTCAAGAGCCTTCTTATAAGCTGGGTCTAATTTTTCCTGCCCAGGAACATATTCTACGCCGGCGGTATTACCGGCACGCACTACGGTTTTTAGTTCCTGTTCATCACCTGAAGGCATCATCAAAAAGCCTATTGTTCCCAACAGAACAACCCCACCCACTACGGCGAGCTTAATCATAGGGTTAGCTAACATTTCAGAGAAAGATGCTTTAGAACTTTCATCACCTTCATCAGAGCCATCTACAGAATTGTCAAACTCCTGACCTTCTTCAACATTGAACTCACCGTCGAGATTTTCTTCGAATTCATCATCACTCATTCGATCTCTCCCAGTTCATTCACTATATAGGCCTTAATCATTCTACCTTGATCAGACAACAGTAGCACTGGAGCTTCGTCCAGTGTGTAAACATTCATCCCATCAGCTGAACTTACACTTGAACCCCATGAAGGAGAAAGTAACGTTAAAGGCGTTCTTAAATATATATTCTTTCCTGCACGCCAAGCTTTTGTGCGATCATCCACACCGTTCAATACTAATTTCTCAGCTGAAGTTGGAGGAGCTCCTTCTAAAAATTCAACCATCTTACTGTCATCACCAACAACTGTATTGTCCAGACTTCCTGACTCGATGATAGGAGCTTTTGCCAAAGGTCCTTGCTTAGGTATTCTTGCATCAAAACGATAATGGACTTCATCTAATCCCGCCACGATAGAGAAGGTTATAGGGGTGATAAGATCAACCAGTCTGATTGATATATTTCCTGAACCATGCGCTGTTTGAGGAATTATTCTAAGTATATGACTTCCCGTTTCACCGCCAGTAACGTTGAATTTTCCAGCCCAGGTCACATCTTGAATTGCCCAAGGAGAACCAGTTGAATCCAATATAGTTACAGTAGTAACATAACCTGAAGCAGTTTTTATAACTATAGGCGGCTTGCTAGGATCTAAAGAAACAGTCTGCACTTCCGTTTTCGGAGTGGGAATGACTATAGGGGTTTCCGTTGCCTCCCTAGTCTTTTTGAACTCATTCAATAATGTTCTTATTTGTTCAGGAGCCAAAGGCATCAACTGATCAAGACCATCTTCAAATGCCTGCTGCCTTGCCAACTCTTCTTGCTTTTTAAAATAAGCTGTACGTGAATCTACATTGTTCAAACCTCTTTGTTGAACATTCTGCCCTTGACCTGCTAAAGGAAGATTTGCGGCTGGTCCTAAAATATTATTAGTTAAAGGACTTACCACTACCGCAGATGAAGCACCTATAGGAATATTTCCCAAAGGACTCTGGTAACCACTTACAGGACTTGGATTAGTTACAGGAATTGCGGCAGGAGTGTTTACAGTTATAGCGGCGGCAGCGGGCTGAGGTGCTGTAGGCATCTCATCAGGTTGCAGACCTTGAGCGGTTTGCAATTTCTTTTTGAAAGCCTCAAACTCATCAGCAACGCTCTTATCTTCTTGCGCAACAGCAACATTGGCAATCAGAACTGAAATCACTATTAATAAAAATGTCCAAACCCTATATTTCAAATGCTAAATCCCGTTCTTTTCCCTATAAATTGATAATATATCAATTAACTTAAAGGTAACAAGAGCAATAATTTAAATAATACCCTATAAAACCATAATCTTTATAAAATTGCTATTCCTTATTTTCTTCATCCGCCCTACATCAAAAGCCATTCAGATATAGCAACTCCTCTAGGATTTTCATCCGTAGGTACTTTTGCTATAAATAAATTAACCCGCCTTACATCATTCTTTTGTTCTCCGCCCGAACGGTAAGTAATCATAATCTCCATCTGGAATACCCACTGATAACTACCCTTCATAAATCCGTCTTTTAGCAACACTGGTTCTGATACCGGAGCAGCCGTTACCATTTGTTTATTGTCAATAACGTTCTTGATCATACCCGATGCTATAAGAGCTGCCTTAAAAGCTTCCCAGCCTGGTTGGGTAAAGTTTTTCTTGGATATCTCAAACCTTTCATCTATGTCATTGAAACCAAAGGTCATAACATCAACAACCGCTGAAGCGGCCCAACTAGAAAGGCTATCAACACTAGTGTTAGGACTTTCTAGCCCTTGAATACGACTGACTTTATCTCCGTTATTAACAACATAAAAACCGTCTTGCACAGGCTCTGATGAAACATAAAAATACAATACAATAGACATAATAACAATAATTGCCATCTGTATATTTATCAGTAGCATTAAAAGGCTAGAGCCATCCCTATATTTGTTATTAGCCTCCCAAAAATCTCTGTAATTTCTGGCGTTCAGAATATGATGAACCCTCTCGCTATAAGAGACTTCCTCATGGTGCTCGTTCTCTTCTGTTAATTCGATGCTTGTGCTATCCATTGTTCAATACCGACACCATAAGGATTTTCCAAAGAGGTTACCCTGTCTATAACCAGTCTTACCATTAAATTATCAACCCGTGAAGTTGCTCCGGATTTATAACTGACCTGCAAAGGAAGATCCACAACCCATCGGTATTTACCTCCGAAAACCCCTTCCTGTATAAGGATTGGAGCACTCTTAGGTTTTGCCGTTACCACTTGGCTTGACGCTATAACGGACTCTACAATTTTTGACTTTTGCAAAGCGTTTGTAAAACCTTCCCAACCATGACGGGTAAAGTGCCTTGCCGATTTTTGAAACCTTGTCTGATAATCATGGAAACCAAACGTCATCACTTCAGTTGTAGCCTGAGCTACCCAAGACATTAGAGATGATGTAGACATATTAGCCAAATCCAAAGGAACAAGTTTCATGATCCTGCCGTCAGCCGTTGTGGCAAAATAGCGGTCTTGAGGTCTTGAAACCGTCATGTATGAAACAAAAGATATAATTAATAAAACTATGATTACAGCTTCAACTATTGCGATGCGTACCAAGTTGCGGAAACCATCTCTATAAAATCTGTTGCGTACTACAACAGTAAGCAGAGGTTCACCCTGATATTTTTTCTGCTCTTCTACAACCTCTTCTCCGGTACTGATATCAGCCATCTTCGGAGCTTTTTTCTTAACAGCAGGTAGAGATTTTTTTACGACAGGTTTTCTTTTTACGGCATCAACAGATTCAGATTTATCAAGGGCAAACAGATTTTTTACCATGCCCGCAACCTCTGCCGCATGACTTCTTAAATCATTGTTAGATTTACCATCATTGGAAGGTGTATCCGCTTCTAGTTCTTCGGACCCAACTTCTTCGCCGATTTCAGGTAACTCTTCCTCTTCTGAAAAAGCACCTTCATTGATATCAACCATTTACCCTAACCCTTATCAAAAAATAAAGCCCCCTTAAAAGCTTATAAGACAATAAGAATATAGTCCATAATTATATAATATTCCACAAGAATTCCGTGTCTTAATATTATGTAACCTGTTTTAAAACCTTATGTAAGAAACTTGGCATAGCTATTGCTTCTAGTATTTACGGATAAATGTTTTTTGTAAGGATCAGCAAGAAACCCCTAGGAGTATTAAAAAAATGACAAGTTCATTAGATGCAGCAATATCAGGCTTAAAAGTATCACAACAAGCACTGAACATTATTTCGGCAAATATATCGAATGCCTCGACTGCTGGGTATACTAGGAAAATTTTGCCTCAAGAGAGTGTTATCATCGCTGGATCAAGTGTAGGTGTGGCAAGTGATGCCATGATTCGTAATGTGAACAACAGCTTACTTATTGCTGAAAGACAACAAACAAGCACTGCTAACTATTATACAACTATGTCTGACTACCTTACGCAGATTATGGAGTTTATAGGTCCTTCTGAGGACGGAAACGCAATGTCGATAAAAATCGGTGATTTATCAGATACCCTTGTTAAGCTTTCTTCCGACCCTGGAAACGCCGAAAATCTTGAAGCAGTACTGAGCCAAGCTGAGAATGTTGCTCTTGGTTTTAATGAATATTCAAATCTAATCAAAGATTTAAGAACACAAACAGAAAGTGATATAACCGCGGCCATATCGGAAATAAACGCGGCTTTAGAAAGTATTGCAAAGTTAAACAAACAAATCAACGAGATATCGGTTGGAGGGCGCGGTACCGCTGACCTAGAAGACCAGCGCGATATAGCACTTAAAACCGTAACCAAATATTTGGACGTCAATACATATTTTGATGGCAAAAAGTTGATGGTTATAACAAAAAGCGGGGCCGGTTTGGCAGACGTTTCGGCTCACCCTATTTCTTTCCAACAAAGCAATATGACCCCTACCAAATACTATCCTGGTGGTGGATTGAACGGTTTGATTGTTGAAGGACAAGATATAACAGCTGACTTTTCTGAAGGAAATTTAGGTGCCTTATTTGAATTAAGAGATGAAGTTCTCCCTCAATACCAAGCTCAATTGGACGAGCTAGCTCAAAAACTTTCATACCGCTTTGACCAAGAGGGTTTAAGGCTTTTTACAGATAGTATAGGAAACGTCCCTGCAAACGGAAGTAACTATACAGGCTACGCAAGCAACATTCGTGTTAATATAGCAGTATCAAACAACCCTACTTTGCTACGCAACGGTACTACAGGTAACGTGGAAGCAATAGGCTCAAACGAGGTTATAAGCCGTGTAATCGAATATGCTTTCGGAGATTACGCATATCAAAGAGCATCAGGAACAGTAGATATATCTGCAGGAAACCTAACACCTACATTAGGTATAACCGTTAACAACAAAATTACCGGAGACGTAAACCTTTCAAGTTTTCCTGATTTTTCAACATTTATTAATGCTGCAGATTTACCAGCAGATTTTGATATAACCTGTGGTGCTACAACCCGTACAATAACCGTAGGGTTAAACGACAATGCCGCAGACCTTGCAGCAAACATAAATGCTGCTTTCCTTTCAAATATAGCAAGTATAAACTCCAACGGTGCAATAGCCCTTAACTATGCAGGAGACATCGCCCTTGCTGCTAATGCTTTAGGTCCTTCAACAAACAGTCTGGACGTTGCAACCTTAGCTGAAATAGGTTTAGATTACGGCACTTTCGATATGCCTAACGCTACCTTTACCGTTAAGGTCGGAACAAGAAATACAGTAACTGTTTCTATTACAGAAACAGATGATGCAGCAGATTTAATAGCAAAATTAAACGCAATAAACGGGGTTTCAGCCTCATTAGATGGCTCAGGTCACTTGGTTATAACACCAACAGCCGGTGGTAGTTTAACCGTACTTGATGCAACAGGAAACGCCCTTAACTTAATGGGCATAACAACAGCAAGTGTAGCCCATGTGTCTTTCGCTCAAAATAACTTAGGAAGCTCAGGAACTCTAACCACAGGGCTTAATTCTTCGGGAAACATTTTAAGCTTCTCTAGCAGTATGGTTTCATATCAAAGTAACGCTGCAAAAGTAGCGGACAACTCTGCCGAGCAGGAAACTAATTACTTAACAACTTTAGAAACTAAAAATGCTGATATCTCAGGCGTTAACATAGACGAAGAAATGGCAAACCTAATTAGAATACAATCCGTCTATTCAGCAGCAGCCAAGATAATCTCAAAACTAAATGAAATGTTCGACACATTGATGAGCATTATATAAAAATTAAGGAGTAAACAACAATGACAGCAAGTTCAGGAATTTCATTATTAGCTCAATCAATCGCCCAATCAAAACGTTTAACAAATTTAGGTGGCACTTTGGACGATTTGCAAAGACAAATCACAACTAAAAAGAAATATGATACCTATGCAGGTTTCGGCACAACCGCTTATAAACTACAAACGGTAAGGTTAAAAACCACTAAGATTGAAACCTATATAGATAACACAACTGAAGTTGGAAAAAACATGGAGCAAACAACCTCCATCATGAGCCAAATTTCAAATATGGGAAACAAATTCAAAAGTGCACTGATACTAAGAGAAAACAACGCACAAAGCACTCAATCTCTAGCATTAACCGCTAAAGATTATCTTGAATTTATTCAAGACCTTTTAAATCAGGTTGGTAATGACGGAACTTATCTATTAGCGGGAACAAACACTTCAGACGCTCCATTTATTGATGGAGTAGGTCTTAACAGAAATTTTTCAGATGAAGTTGACAATTGGTTTAACGGAGTTACAACAACCGATCAATTAATGGCAGATGTTACTGGCTTTGGTACTGCCGAACTAGGGCTTGACCCTGACCTTGATACCGCAACTCACAGAACAGCTAGTGTCAGCGATACTACAAACATTGAATATACCCTAACTGCAAATTCATCTGGTATAAAGGACCTTATTAAATCACTTACCTTAGTTGCAAACATGAGATATACAGACGCAACTGCCGTACCAACTCAAGAAGAGATGGTAAGAATTTTTGATTATGCAGCTGATTTAACAGTAGGTGCTATTAGAGACATTAACACTGAGACATCAAAATTGGCGGCTAAATATAGCCTTGTGCAAACTGTTGCCACAAGACATAAAGATGACTTGGCACTTTTTAAATCACAAATAGATGATATAGAAAACGCCGACACTGCAGAGGCCTTGATAAAAATGAACCTGCTGGAAACGCAAATATCAGCGGCTTACAAAATAACCTCTACCGTTTCAGGCTTAAGCTTAGTTGACTATATCTAGAAATCTTTAGCTGAATCTTTTAAAGACTTGCCTGCTGCATCTTTAGCAGTTGAGGCAGGTGTTTTCTCATTCACAAAGATCTCGGCTGACTTAATCATCTCATCCCTGATTTTTGGCCACTCTTCTTCAGCGATATCATCAACCTCTCCGCCTTCAAGAGCCATTACCATTTTGCAAAATTCTTCTATATCATTTTTAGGAGGATAATCTTTATCGAACTCTACAACTCTTTTTAAAGATTTTTTAAGGATAACGCCCTCTTGATCATACAAATCGTCAATTCTAAGCTCAAATATAACCCTTATAAAATTCTCGATTTTATCTATAGATACCCTACCACCACAACGCATCATATCGTATCTTAACCTATATTTTCCAAGGTTAAACCAAAATAAAGCGTCATCGTTTTCGCCTTTCTTAAACTTTAATGCCGATACACGGAAAAACACCTGAGGGCTTAGATCTGAAGCTCTTTTTGTCACTACCTCAGCTATCTTATCAGTATCACCTACCGACCTGTATTTTATCCACTCATCTATCTTATCCAGATGCTTAAGCTTTATATTCTTATCTACTAAATTCTCAAACTCGGATATATTCTGAGTCCTGTTAATTTCCTTCCTTATAATAATCTCCAAAGCACTCAGCCCGAATATAAAATAGGCCAAGAACAAGGCCACTATTATGGATTTAAAACAAAAACTCAAAACCTTGCTAAAACAAAAACTCGAAGTACTCACCGCTTTCTTCGCTATTTTCCAGATATCTTTATAGTTCTTCATTTTAAAAACTCTCCTAATCATTTGCTATTTTATAGTTAACATTAAATAAAATTTATGAAAAGATAAAACATGATATACTTTGTAATAGGTTTAGGGCTAAAACTTTAGAAACATGAAGAAAAACAAAAAAAATAAAACTATAAGATTTTTCACGATAGCATTATCAATGCTGTCTTTTTTGCCTATGACCGAAGCCTTGGCAGCAGAAGTTAGAATGGCCGACCACGGAAGCTTCACTCGCATAGTTTTTGATTTTCCCAAACTCACCGCCTACACCGTAGCTGTAGGCAATAATAATGTGAATGTTGAACTGGGTATTGCTGAAAAAATAAAACTTCCTGTTAAACCTACTTCTGTAGTTAATGGTGTCAGCCAAATTATTAAAGACGGTAGCCTTGAAATAAATCTTAAAACAAAAGGCAAGGTAAGCTTGAAAGACTACAGGCTGCAAAGAAAAATTATTTTAGACATTTCCGAAGATACCTCGGTAGCCAAAATTTCTGAACCTGTAAAAGAACTAAAAAAAATTAAAGAGGTTAAAAAACAGCCCGAACCTGTAAAGGCAGTTAAAAACGCTAATCTTGAAATGCAACAAACTGAACCTAAAGCAGCTGAAGTAAAACAGCCTGAGCAAAAAAACCTTGGAACTCAACCTGTAAATGAAACCCATAAAGACGAAGCCATTAAAAAAACTGATGCAAAAGAAGTTAAAGCAGACATAAAACCTGAGCAGGAAATAGTTGCAGCGAAATCTCTGGAAGAAGTTCAAAGCAGATTAGCTGAATACACAGCTGTAAAAGTTGATAGCAACATTCCACCTGCTAAAAAAGTTGAGAAAGCTCCTGAAGAAATTATGCCAGAACCTTCTTTCTTGAAAAAACCGGGTAGTGGAAAGACAAATCCAAAACTTCAGGCTATGTATCAAGAAGCTCCTACCAAGATTGCTATATCAAGTTTAAAAACTAGCAAGCTTGCGGTTTTTCAACGTGCAGATATTCTGTGGATAGTAACTGACGATGCTCAAAAACCTTCTCTGCCTTTGATTGATGGTCCTTTGAAGAACTTCATTCAAGCTCCTCAGATTTTAAGATCAGCAGATGCCATAGCCTACGCTTACACTCTTCCTAAAACTCTTTATCCTGTGGCTAAAAAACACGGAATGGTTTGGGAAGTGTCGCTGTATGATAATAACTACATTGATAAAGAACCCGTAACATTTTCACCTTCATTTGATAAAAACGGTTTTTGTGAAAAAGTTGCAATACCTATAGAAGGTGCGGGCAAGGTCATAACCTTTAACGACCCTCTTATCGGGGATACTTTGTATATAATCCCAACCGACAAAGACACAAGCATAATAACCAACACTAACCTCAATGCGGATTTCAAAACAATCCCGACCGCCTTGGGTATGATAATAAAGCCTTTGAAAGATAATTTGAGAGTATACAGTATTAAAGATCTTGTTTTTGTTACATCAACGCTTGGTATAAACCTAGTGTCTCAAGACTTTCCTGTTTTGATATCAGCAGATGTTGAACAAAAGGGAATAAATATAAATGATATAAATGACCAACGCGTATTCAACTTCCCTGATTGGATAAAGGGCGGATCTGAGAAAATGCGGGAAAATAAACTCGCAATACAAGATAATCTGTTAAAAGCAACTTCTCCTGAAGAGAAAACTCAGTTGGCAATGGAAATGGCAACATTGTATCTTGCTAACGGTTTTGGGCATGAAGCTGCGGGAATTCTAGATTTAGCTCAACAAACCAGTCCTGAAATAGAAAAAAATCCTGACTTCATCGCCATTAGGGGTGCAGTTGAAGCTCTTGCTGGCAGGTACGAAAAGGCTTTGGAATATTTCTCTTATCCTCCTATACAGCAAAACCCAGAAATAAAAATGTGGACAGGCCTTGCCGCCGCCCGCACAGAACAATGGAAAAAAGCTGAAAGATTATTCCCTGACAACAATGTTCTTTTATTGCAATACCCAAGTGCCATAGCAATACCGTTTACCATCTATATGGCGGAATCAAACCTGCGTCTAGGTAAAACCAAAGCGGCACAAAATCTTTTAGATACCGTTAAAATGAATGACAAGGCTATCAACGCCCATCACAAAGCGGCAGTTGAATATTTACGTGGTGAGGTTGCCCGTCAAAAAGGTGAGTTCGCCACTGCTATAAAATTGTGGGAGCCTGTTTCAAAAGGCATAGATAGGCTTTACCATACCAAGGCAAGTCTGGCTCTTGCCCTGCTGCAGCTGGAGCAAAAAGATATTAATTTGGAAGAAGCTATCAACAAAGTTGAAAACTTGCGATTTGCATGGAGAGAAGACAGCCTTGAAGTTGAGGTATTAAGTACGCTGGGTAGCCTTAAAGCGAAAAACCTTCAACCACTTATAGCGTTAGAAGATTATTCCAAAGCTATAACTATCTCCAAGAAGATAAATCATGACATGGCGTATCTTATAGAATCCATGCAGAAAATCTTTTACGATTTATTTGTAAATGGGGCTTATCCTACCACCCCGACTTTCGATGTAATTTCAAGTTACACCAAATTTAACTATCTCTTCCCTAAAGAAGGTGAAACCTACGCACTTATTGCACTCAAATTAACTGATTACTTGATAAAGGCTGATCTACTTGAAAAAGCGGCGGAGAAAGTACAATATCTGCTAGATGAAAACCTTCTGAGTGAAAAGACAATACCTGAAGCTGGTGCAAAGCTTAGTGCTATTTATCTGATGGATGCAAAACCGCATAAAGCACTAAGGGCGATAATTTTAACCGAGCCTAAAGTGCCTACAACTATTGACCCTAAGTTGGAAGAAGAAAGAATTTTACTAAAAGCCAAGTCTTATTCTAAAATAGGAAACGTTCCTATAGCTGTTGCTTTGCTTGATAGAATAAAATCCAAAAACACTATTTTGTTGAAGGCAGATATATTCTGGCGTGCAAAACAATGGAAAGATGCGGCAGAGACTCTGCAAACACTAATTCCGGCAAGAGCTAAAGATGTTAATGATGAAAACGCCAACTATGTGCTTAACACCGCTATAGCTTGGAAGCTTGCTGAAAATTCTGCACAGTTGAAAGTGATAAAAGACACCTACGGTGCAGCTCTACAAAACACCGCCGTGGCTAATGTATTTAAAGTTATCACTAGAGAAGAAAACGGCAACAATTTGGTTGATAGAGAAACAACGCTTAAAATCGCTGAAGAAGCTGAAATCTTCAAAGATTTTTTAAGCAGCTATAAAGAGTTGAAAAACTAATCTATTTCTACAACGCAATTTCCCAGAGATTTAACTCCGCGTTTCCACGCCATTAAATGTAACTGTCGCAATATTTTTGTGTCTGCACCTTTTGGCACAAACAACTCAACTCTCTGAGCTTGGCAAATATAAACCGCTCTATCTGCTGCGTGTTCGACAATCCAGCTTTGGTCTAGTTCAACCGCTGTTTTGAACAGTTCTTTTTCTTCATTGCTCAAACAATCTAAAGCTTGTACTGAACCTTTATTCTTTGCAATTGCAGCCCAAGTTTTTTCATTGTCTTGGTCTTTTTCCGCCAACAGCTGCTTTAAATATTTATTACCGAGGTTTGACCGCAGTGGCTCTACGTCAGAAGAAGCCCCGGCTATAACTGCCTCATCATCTGTGGCAGAAATTGCCAGCTTGTATGAAAATCTCTCCATCACCCCATAATCTTTAGCATCAGGGCAAGCACCTTTTTCATGGCCGAGTTTTTGCGAAGCTTTATCCGCCTCTTCTCTAATCATTTTGAATATACTTTTATTCCAAACCTTTGCCATCATACCTTCAAAAGGAATTCCCTTTTCCTGCAGGAATGAATGAAAACCTATAACCCCTAGCCCCACTGAACGCTCACGCATCGCCGAATATTTTGAATGAAGCATTGTATCTTCTGAACGTTTTATAAAATCCTCAATCGCGTTATCTAGAAATCTCAGCACATCTTCAATAAAATTGGGGTGATTTTCCCATTCCTCGAACTTTTCTAAATTCAATGATGAAGTAACGCAAGTAGATGTTCGCTCCTGCCCATGATTATCCTTGCCACTTGGCAAAACTATTTCTCCGCAGCTGCTTGCCGCTTTAACTCTTAAACCACCAAGCTTGTGAGCCTCTGACAACGCACGGTTTACGTGGTCGACAAAAACCAAATTTAATTCCTGCTCATTGAACCTTGCATCTAAAATCTTTTCCCAAAGTTTTTTGGCAGAGATCTTTAAAACAGCCGCCCCGTCTTTAGGGGAGACCAAAGCCCAATCCTCGCCCTTCTCAACCGACCGCATAAAGTTATCGGTTATCAATATTCCGCGTTTGATGCCGCTTTCACACAGCTCTATAAATTTTTCAATATCAGGGTGAGATACTGGCAAATAGGCAATTGAAGTGCTATTGCTCACCGCGGCGTTTAAGCCTTCAGTCGCTTTAACAAAAGGAATAATTCCCTTTTCCTTTTCGCTCAAATTACCCCAATAACTACTGACTTCTCCACCTCTTGCAGCAAGCCATAAATTCTCACTAAACAAATCCGCCATGCCGTATAAATTATCAGCACATTCGTTTAAGAAACTTAAAACTGGTAGGTTACGTTTTATCCCGCCGCTTTTAAAAATGGCAGGGGAAGGTACAAACCAAAGTTTTGAAATATAATCATACATCCTTTGTGCATGAACGGAATTATCTGCATAAGCCAGAGCAACCCTCGCAAACAAATCTTGGAATTCTTCTTCCTCACGTAAATAATTATTTTGCAAAAACTCTTTAGCTTCGGCAGTTAAATAATCATCACGGCTGCGGTCAACTTGAACCTTTGAGCCCTTTTTCAATTGAGCTATATCGAACATTTCTTTTCCTTATAAATATTTAGACAAATATAACCTGTTCTTTTATATAAATAAACCTAATATCTTGCCTAATGCCCCCTTAATATTTTATTATTTATAAAAAATAGAAAGGTTTTGAAAATGAGCTACGATAAAAACAATGTATTCGCTAAAATAATCCGTGGGGAAATCCCTTGTAATAAGGTTTATGAAGATGCCCATGTTATAGCTTTCAATGATCTGCACCCGAAAGCACCTGTTCATATTCTGGTTTTGCCTAAAGGTGAATATAAAAATATTATCGACTTCACCCAAAACGCCTCACCCGAAGAGGTTGACGCTCTGTTTAAAGCAGCAAGCACCATTGCTCAAAACGAAGGACTGGAAGAGAGCGGTTTTCGCGTGATTGCAAATTGCGGGGCAAACGGCGGGCAAGAAGTCCCTCACCTGCACCTGCATTTGATTGGTGGCAAAAAATTGGGTGGAATGGTTTAAAGTTTTAACCGCAGCAATTTAACCAGAGAAATTGCAGTCAGCACTAAAATAACCAAACCCACTGTTGCAAAAGTTGGCTGCAAACCGTAACCGTCCAGCATAAACTTTAACGAAACCATAGCGGTGCCAGTGAACATTCGCGAGAACATGGACTTAACTGAAAGCACAGTCGCCCTTTCGTCAGACTTAATGCGGTGGTTTATCATTGATGATGTTACAACATTCAAAGGTGCTGTAGTTCCCGCTGCAACGCACATTACAACCAAACCCGCATAAACCCATATAGTTTCATTAATATCAGGTAAGGCTGAAGCCGCAGCCAAACCTAAAAATAGAAAAACAAATATAGTTAAAGAAAAGCCATTGGTCTTCATCTTTTTTAAAATACTGCCGGAAAAATGAGAAAATATTGCTCTAAAGAAATGAAGCAAGCCCATAAAAATTCCGAAGAACATAGTAGGGATTAAAGCCTTCTCCATTAACGGCTGCATTCCCCACATCAATATTAAAGTTCCTGCACCAAAGGCCGCAGGATAGAGCATAAGCCATTTAATTTCGTGATGAGTTGATGCATAAGAGGAAATCTCAAGAATATCCTTCCATTTACTTTTACCTTTTGCAACAACACGTTTTACATCTGAAATATCAGGCAAAAATAACGTCATAACAGAGGCAATCGAAATAACTGTCGTACTAGCTAAAACAGTATTGTCAGGGCCTAAATAATGGTAAATAAACCCGCCTAAAACTGTGGCAATAGCTGTACCACAAATAGCATATGATGTGTTTCTACCAAGAGCCTTTACCATTTCATTTTCTTTACCTTGTTTTTTCAACACGTCATAAAGATAAGCCTCGCCTGTGCCTGAAAAAAGAGAAGCCGAGAGAGCCATCAGCATTTCACCTAACATGATAAAAGAGAATCCTCTAAAGAAATATATAACAGCTGAACCTAGCAAATTGACAAAGAATGAAATCACAATAACTTTTTTACGTGAAAACAAATCCCCTATATAGCCTGTAGGAACTTCAAAAAAGAAAACCGCAAACGCAAAGATGCCTTGGAGTAAAAAGAAATCACCAACCGTTAGCCCTTTGTACTGATAAATAAGTATGATCACTGGCAAAACAAATAACATCTGCCTGATAGCACAAGCCCAGCGTAATAATGCTTGAGCTTTATCTAAACTGACTGTTTTAAATAACATAGATCTTCCCCAACTCTAGGTTAGTGCAATTTCAACCTCAGCAATTTAACCAGAGAAATTGCAGTCAGCACCAAAATAACCGCACCCACTATTATAAACGTTGTCTGCAAGCCGTAGCCATCTAGCATAAACTTTAATGCAACCATAGCTGTGCCGCTAAAAATGCGAGAAAACATTGAATTAACCGAAAGCACAGTTGCCCTTTCATCTGACTTTATGCGGTGGTTTATCATTGATGACATAACCATATTTATTACACTATATGAACTCGCAAACAATCCAATTAAAATCAGCCCTGCATAGATAAGAATTTCATTTTTTAATTCAAGCATAATTGAAGCTATAATTATCCCAGCAACTAAAGCTCCAAACAGAATAAGTGAAAGTTTATTTGTTTTAAATTTTCTAAAAAGCTGGTGAGAAAAATGAGCAGAAGCCCCTCTAAATAATTGTTGTATCCCAATAAATACACCAAACAAAAAGGTCGGCACCATTGCCTCTTCCATAAGTGGCTGCAAGCCCCAAAACAAAATTAACGTACCAGCACCGAAAGCGGCGGGGTAAAGCATAAGCCATTTAATTTCATGATGAGTTGAGGCATAAGCAGAGATCTCTAAAATATCTTTTATTTTACTTTTACCTTTTGCGACAACACGTTTTACATCTGGTATCTCTGGCAAAAACAAAACCATTACAAAGCCGATAAACACTGCGATAACCATGAAAAGAGCAGTAATATCTGGACCAAAATAATGGTACATAAGCCCGCCCGAAAAGGTTGCAAAAGCAGTTCCAAAAACAGTATAAGATTCCTGCTTTCCTTGTATCTTTATTATATCACCTTCTTTATTTTGCTTTTTTAAAACATCATAAAGATAAGCCTCTATAGTTCCTGAATGAAGAGCAGCAGAAACGCCCAAAAGCACTTCACCTAATAAAATAAAGAAGAAGCCTTTAAATAAAAACCAAGTAAGAAACCCTAGAAAAGCAACAAAGAAAGACATTGCGATAACTTTTTTGCGTGAGAATAAATCCCCTATATAACCGGTTGGTATTTCCAAGGCAAAGGTTACAAACGCGAAAATACCTTGGATTAAAAAGAAATCCCCTACTGTTAAGCCTTTATATTGGTAAAAAAGAATCATTGTAGGCAGCAGAAAGAACATTTGCTCAAAAACACGTGACCAGCGTAACAACGCCGGTGCATTTTCTAAACTGACTGTTTTAAATAACAAATCGCCCCCGATTTTTATTTAGAAGTTTACTCGCCCTTGTCTTCGTCAGACTTTTCGTCTTTCTTGTCATCTTTTTTAGACTTACGAGGTTTCTTCTCGACCTTATCTGACTTCTCTACCTTCTCACCCTTATCGTTCTTACCGACATTATCACCTTTTTCAGGCTTCTTTCTGAAGGTGTCTAGCGAAATAACTTCGCCTTTTTTATTGTCGTGTTCTTTGTTTACTTCTTTTTCCATCTTTTGTTCATCAAACTCAAACTCTTCTTCCAGATCCGCCAAGGATTGGAACTGCAGAGCGAAGTTAACTGAAGGGTCGGCAAAAATGGTAATAGCTTCCAAAGGAATAACTAGTCGCTCTGGTGCTCCGTTGAAGCTCAGCACTACACTGAATTTATTATTCTCTAATTTCAGATCATGAAACTGATGCTGCAAAACGATAGTCATCTCGCGCGGGTATTTACCTTTCAGATATTCAGGGATCTCAATCCCCTCATGCTTGGTTGAAAAGGTTATATAAAAATGGTGGTCGGCAATCAAACCCTTGTTGATTGCTTCTTCAATAGCCTGTTTCACCACATCACGCAGTGACTTCTCAACCATTTTATCGTAACGAAAAGAGTCGCCTCTTCCTATTTCCTGCCCCATAACTACCTCTTAAATATCTCTATATACCCTTATACTCTTTATTTTAATAACTGGGAAAGGATATGTCACCCACAAAATTAAACAAAAAAAATGAGGCAGTTCTGTTGCTAGGCCTGCCCCACACCCCACTTTGACTCAGTTAAAAGCCAAAGGATTGTACTAACTGCCTTAGTTAGGCCGCATTACGCAGCATAAGCCAAAGCGAACTCTTGATTATCGTTAGCATTTCTAAATTTAGCCCGATAACGGTGGAGACAATACCGAATGAAAGCTTCTACCTTTACTACGCACGTCGATCCTAATTTCGGCCCCTCAAAAACTTTCAAGATAAGTTTAAAATTGGTGGAGCCGCCGGGTACCGCCCCCGGGTCCGTAACGCCTATTTCGCAGCACGTTTATCATTATAGTCAACCGAAGCTGACTCTTGGAATATAGAGGTTTTTATACAAAAAAACAAGGAAAGCATAAATTGGCTATATCATACCCTGCCTACCTCCTTATCCTTTTTCCAAATCACCCCTTAATTTCCCCATAAACTCCCTCTTGACTTAGTTATGTAAAACTGATAGAATATTGTATTATTTTAATATAACCACCTGAAATTATTAGGAAAACATGGCAGAAGATTCGAAGCAAGATGCAATCAAAACAGCTCTTACCGCAATGGAAATTTTGCGTGGTGAGGGAGTTTTTGTTGAGGAGATGAAAAAACTTCTTCCTCCCTTTGCTTTGCGTCAAATGAATCAGGGGCAAGAAATTACCTTGGAATATATTCTTAATGAAGCTCGCCTTGGTGTTGAGAACATAAAAGCTCCACGCACCAATACCGCTCCGAAACCCCTTACCTATGATGAGGTGGTTGCTGATTTAAGAGAGAAAGACACCCCTGAATATCTTTTATCCAGAGCGGTAGAAAAAGAAGATATCGAAACCATTAAAAAACTAATTGAGACAGAGAAAGTCTCCGCCGAGTCTGCAATATATGAAATTATTGCGGCAAACAACTTTAATTTATTAAAACAAGCGGTCACAATAAATGCCGATATGCAACTTGGGCCATACATAGCTTTTGCAGTAGAAAAAGGCTATTCGGATATAACTAAATATTTAATCGAAAGCGGCATTAAGACAGATGAGTTAAAACTAGTAGAAAAATCATTAGCGGCAAATGATTTTGAGACAGCAAAATATTTGATAGAAGAGAAAAAAATCAACTTCTCTAAAAATAACGCAATTGTTGCCGCCGCTCAAAACGGAAGAGTAGATGTAATAAAATATTTATACGCAAGCCCTTACGGCACCAGCTCTTTTGAAAACTCCGAAATCGATTCCCTAAATCAAGCTGCCCTTAAAGGTCACTTGAATGTTATAAAATATTTTATAAAAAAAGACCCTACTATTAACGTAGAAAGTTGCATCTATACAGCGGCCAAACAAGGTCATTTAAAAATTATTAAATATTTTGTTGAAGAGAAAAAAACGCCCATTAATGTGCAAACTCTTCTTAACTGTGCTGTTTTTAAAGACAGGCTAAAAGCCACGCAATATATTGTTGAAACCCTTAAAGCTAACGTCGGAGACAATGACGGGTCAGCCTTCCTTTTTGCCGCTCAAAAAGGTAACACAACTATGCTGGAATACCTTCTACAGAAAAACAAAGACAACAAACTTGACTATGAGGAATTTTTCTGGACAGCCCTTGATCATGTCAATCTTGGTTTTGCAAAGCTTTTGTTTGATAAGAAAAACTTTAAACTTGAAAACAAATTCAGTATGAAAAAAACAATAGAAAAGGCGATAGATCAAGACAAGCTACATATATTGGAATATCTAGGAAAAGATTTAATTCACAAACGAGCCATCAAACTAGATGATGCCCTATTCGTAGCTGTAATGGATAAGCTAGAAACTCTTGCCGTTTGGCGCAAAACCACTAACACAGAAATACCGTCAAGCTTAAACGATAAAAACCCTAAGTTTTTTTATCCGGAAACCTTTTGTGCTGCAAAAAATATGTTTATAAAAGAAGGCTACCAAGATTCTAATGGGGTAGAAATTTCTTCTCTCTCCCACTCAATGGCTTTTAATACCTCGGCACTTTTCAAAACTGAAGCAAATATTTTGAAGTATCTACAACGCTGGGGAACAAAAAGTAAACAACCTTTGCATGATATTGTTCATGATATATCTGTGCCTAATAAATTTGACAATGCTGATACATGGCTTTCAGCCGTAATGCAATGCGGTCCTTCAATGGCAAAACTAGTTAAATTTGCAGACCGAATAGAGCCACAGAAAAATAATGCCGGTGACGCTTGGTCATATCAAAACACCCGTGCGGCCGCGGCAAAGCTCACTTATAAAAAAGCAAAAGAAAATATTGAGCTTGCCACCCTTTGCTTTGATTATTTACTGGAAGAGCATGACTTTAATACAACCTTAAAATTAACAAAGCAAAGTCGTCCTGATAAAAACCTTCCTAACATTACAATTGAAGGTACGGAGTTTGGTAAGCCTGGCTCAAAATTCTATCTGCTTGATAAAGACGATGTGAGAGGCTTATTTTTAGGCAAAATAGTTGATTGCTGTCAATCTCTGGACGGAAAAGGCAGGGAGTGTGCCGAACACGGATTTACTTCTGCTAATGGTGGTTTTTATGTTGTCACAAACGAAAAAAATAAAATAATAGGCGAAACATGGGCATGGCGTGGGAAAAACAAGGAATTGGTTTTTGACTCGCTCGAAACTCTTGGTGAAAACCTATCCGACAATAACTGGGCAAAGCTGGTTACGGCCTTTTCTAAAGCTCTTGAAAACAAAACCATTAAGCACAATGTTTTGGAGCTCACACTTGGAATGGGTGGAGCAACTCCTAAATTTCTATCCTCAAAATTCAACAAAGCCGCCTCTGCAGAACCCATTGACTACAAAGGTTATAGGGATTCCCACAAACAGGTTCAAGTGTGGAAAGCTAAAATTTAAATACAACGAATCGAATCTGTAAAAAATAATTCAGAAAATGAAAATTAACTATTTTAGCCTTTCTCAAAAATTTCCATTAGATTCAATGGCGTTACTATATCAAAAAAAACTTTTGTTTGACTCCCGCATACAATTCAAGGAAGATTGTGCTAATTCCAGATTAACCCCATCAAAAGGGAGTAAACTATGACCTTGAACTTAGCTTCAAACACTATTCATAGCAGTGAATATAATAATTTTTTTATCACGAAATTTAAAAGAACCACTCAAATGTTTACCTTTTCACAAAAGGACTCATTTCAGCGATTTATCTTTTAAAATAAAAAACCTCACCATTCAGTGAGGTTTTTTTATATCTAAAACTACCCAACAACAAAAACATTAAGGAGAAAAATATGGAAGATAGTGAAATAAGAGAAAAAGGACATACCCCGGATGATATTAACCAAAGAGCAGATGAACTGCAAAAGTCGGGTTATTATCAGGATAGAAGGGACGATGCACAAGGAGAGGCTATTAGAGAAAGAAACAGCAAAAGTCGCGAGAGCAAAGCAGAACGAGATGAGGATAGTGGAAATAAAGAAAATTCTTATTTTCTACCTAAAGATGCAATTAAAGCAACTCTACTTGGCAGCAATGCAGCTTTCAACCAAGCATCCTTTGGCTCAGATGAAGCAAAAATTTCTGTTAAAAAAGCAGTTGTTATTCCTACAACACCTAAAAAAATTCAAGCTGGTATAAGAGTTTAATCTGCTGAAAAAACAAAAACCCCTCACTATTTTTAGCTGAGGGGTTTTTGCTTATTAAAAAACTTCTTACTGTTTATGCTTCAAAGTTGGGAAGGCAATAACATCGCGAATGCTTGGGCTATTTGTCAACAGCATCACTAGCCTGTCAATGCCAACACCCAAACCACCTGTAGGAGGCAAGCCGTATTCCAAAGCCTCGATGAAATCTTCATCCATCATTTGAGCTTCAACGTCTCCACCCTCACGAGCTTCAACCTGTTTTTTGAAACGATCATACTGATCGAACGGATCATTAAGTTCAGAGAAGGCATTACCCAATTCCCAACCGTTCACGTAAGTTTCAAAACGCTCAGTCAGCAAATCATGCTCACGGTGAGCTTTCGCCAAAGGTGAAATATCTTTAGGCATATCTATAACGTGGGTTGGCTGTTCAAGAGTTTCTTCAACCTTTTCACCAAACACAGCTTCAACTACCTGACCCCAGTTAACTGTTGGGTCAACATGAACTCCAGCCTTTTCAGCCGCAGCTTTTGCTTCTTCAATATCAGTGATTTTCAAGAAGTCTATTCCTGTTTTTTCTTTCACCAAATCAATCATAGTTTTGCGTGGCCAAGGAGCTTTGAAATCAATTTCTCTTTCACCGAATTTAACTTTAGTTTCGCCGTTGTTTACAGCCTTACACGCACCTTCCGCAATATCTTCTATCAAGGTCATCATGTCTTTGTAGTCGGCATAGGCTTGGTAAATCTCGATCATTGTAAATTCAGGATTGTGTTTAACAGACATGCCTTCATTTCTGAAGTTACGATTAATTTCAAACACTCTGTCAAAACCACCTACTACCAAACGCTTTAATTTAAGCTCAGGTGCAATACGCAAAAACAAATCCATATCCAAACTGTTATGGTGAGTTACGAAAGGCTCCGCATTTGCTCCACCAGGAATATCATGCAGCATAGGAGTTTCAACCTCCATAAAGCTTTTACCTTCCAAGAAATTACGGATGAAAGAAATAATCGCACTGCGTTTTTTAAACACCTCGCGGCTTTCGTCATTAATAATCAAATCCACATAACGTTTGCGGTATTTCAATTCGATATCACTAAGCCCGTGGTATTTTTCAGGCAATGGTTGAATTGATTTCGCCAACATCTCAATCTTTTGAGTATTGATGGTTAGCTCGCCTCTAGGAGTTCTGCGAACAATACCAGTCACCCCGATAATATCACCGATATCATAATAAGAAACCTGCTCCAAAACTTCAGGTGACAAATCTGCCTTATGGCTGAAAATCTGGATCTTGCCTGATTTATCTTTCAAATCGATAAACAACCCGCTGTTACGCATAGACATTATACGACCGGCAACAGATACCACATCTTCGGTCTTCTCGCCGTCAACCAAATTTTTGTATTTTTCTGCCAAATCTTCCGCAAAGGCGGTAACATTAAAATTGTACTGGTAAGGTTTTACACCCAACGCTTCCAATTTTTTCATATTGGTGATTTTTGCATCTCTTAAAACATTGCTATCTTTTGAAATTTCTGTAGACATAGTTAATCCCTCTCTATTTATACCAAAGATGATATACAAAAATTTGGCAAAAAACTATATATTTTATGCGGTCTGTGGTGTAAAAATAACCTCATGACATCAAAAAACTCAAAAAAACTTTTAGTGCCTGAGGCACCGATACTGGTACCTGCCGGAGGTAAGTTTTTTTGCTTAACAACTGACGGTGAATTTTTATCTCTCAATATTAAAGATGCTCTAAAAATTATACAGAACCAAATGCCTATTATATGCAACGCTCCTCATATTTCTGCAAAGCTGGGGTTGAGTGATTTGCACGCTTACGATGTTCTGGAACTTTTTGCATTTATCCACCCCGGAAAATTTACCGCCCCTAGCCCGAAAGGCATGGCAAAAATTTTAGGATTATTTGAGCCTTCAAACCCTGAGGATGAATGCCTTGCATTAAAAGATATTATCAAACACTTGTTGTTGGATTTAACCGCCCGCGAAAAAGATGAGGAACAAAGCAACCCTGCGGCAATAGCGGCGATGATGGGGTTGTATAATACCGATAACAATAAAGGCTGGCCTTGGGCTGAAACTGTACTCGCCGCTTTGAACAGGTTGCAATCGATACCTGATAAAAAAGAAATCCGCAACGCTCTGCGTATTTGGGAAAAGTTAAGCGAGTTCACTCAGGTTGCACCGGCCTCCCCTCCTTCTTACCACAGCGTGAATATTGAAGAAACAAACAACAGGCTGAATGAGGTTCTGCAAAAACAGAAACGCTCCATTCGTAAAGAGCAGAGTGATTATGCTGAGTTTATCTCCAAAGCTTTTATGCCTCCTCAATCCGCTGATAATCCTAATGTGATTTTGGCAGAGGCTGGTACTGGCGTTGGAAAAACTCTAGGCTATCTTTCATCCTCCACTGCTTGGGCGGAAAAGAATGACGCTACAGTGTGGATCTCCACCTACACTCGCAACCTGCAAAGACAGATAGACACTGAGCTGTTGGATTTTTACAAAGACAAAAAAATGAAAACCTCCAAGGTTGTCACCCGCAAAGGAAGGGAGAATTATCTCTGCCTGCTGAATTTGGAAGACATCACCCACGCACCTAGCATAGTAAGCAGTGCTAAAAATGCAACTGCACTTGGTTTGATGTTGCGATGGGTCGCAGCAACTGAAGAAGGTGATTTAGCAGGTAAAGATTTTCCGGGTTGGCTTTCAGGCATTATCGGTTTTAGAAGCCTCCACAGCTTTGCCGACCACAGAGGTGAATGTCTATACACCGTATGCCCTCACTTCAACCGCTGCTTTATTGAAAAATCAATCCGCCGTGCTCAAACAGCGGATATTGTTATTGCTAACCATGCACTGGTAATGAACCAAGTTGCAATCAATTCAGGTGAAGAGGGCGGGCTTCCTTCACATTATATTTTCGATGAAGGGCATCATTTGTTTGAAGCCGCCGACAGTGCTTTTGATTTGCAATTAAACGGAAAAGAGGCGGAAGATTTAAGACGCTGGCTTTTAGGAGCTGACAACAGCCGCCGCAACCGTGCCCGCGGGATTAAAAAACGCTTGGAAGATTTAATAACCGATAATGCTGAAGCTATGAAAGCTGTAGATATGATTGTTGAAGCTTCTCATTCCCTACCTGGCAACGCTTGGCGACAAAGACTGGCTGAGGGTAACCCTAAAGGAGTGACTGAAAACTTTTTGCATCTCTGCTATCAACAAATAAAATCCCGCAATAAGGAAGATGACGGTTTCTATTCAATTGAAACTGGACGTGAAGAACCTATAGAAGGTTTTTTAAATGCGGCCTATGCACTTAAACTGAAGTTGCAGGATTTAAGAGAACCTATCTCGACCCTTATAAAACTCCTTCGTAAAAAAATAAATGATGAAGCCGACGAGCTTGACACCGAAACCAGAGAGCGTATTAACTTTACAATTAACAGCCTCACTTATCGCTCTGAAACTCTTATCTCGGGTTGGATCTCAATGCTTGATAGTTTGAAAAACGCCGCACCTGATGAACTTGTTGATTGGCTGGAGCTTACTCGCAATGAAGGTAAAGAAACAGATGTAGGCTTGTACAGACGCTACGTTGACCCTATCAAAATCTTTACTGAAAAACTAAAACCTCATTTGCAGGGAATGGCCGTTACTTCAGCCACCTTGCGTGATATAAGTGATTTAGATAATAACGGTTGGAACTACGCACTTAAACGCAGTGGGGCGAACACCATTTTCCAGCCTGATTTATTCAGCGTAGCCTCGCCTTTCAATTACAAAGAACATACCAAAGTTTTTGTGGTTACTGACATTAACAAAAACAGCCTTGATGAAATCGCCTCTGCGTACCGTGAATTATTTTTGGCATCTCAAGGAGGAGCTCTCGGGATCTTCACCGCAGTGCAGAGATTGAAAGCAATCCACAGTCGAATTATCGCTCCGCTTGAAGATGAGCATCTTCGCCTTTATTCACAGCATATTGACCCGTTGGATATTTCAAGCCTTATAGATATTTTTAAAGAGGAAGAAAACGCCTGCCTGCTAGGCACTGATGCAACGCGTGACGGTATTGACGTTCCGGGGCGTTCACTTCGCCTAGTGGTTTATGACCGCGTACCATGGCCTAAGCCGAACCTGCTGCACAAAGCACGCCGCAAATATTTCGGCACAGGGTATGACGATATGCTCACCCGCTTCAAACTGAAACAAGCCTACGGAAGATTGATTAGACAATCAGACGATAAAGGTGTGTTTGTGATGTTAGACAATCGCCTTCCAACCCGCCTCACTTCCGCATTCCCTGAAGGAGTGGAAGTAAAGCGTTTAGGATTGAAAGATGTTATCGCAGAAGTAAAAGAGTTTTTAAATTAAATTTTTGGTTTGTTTATCTTTTTATTAGCATTACACATTTTGCCACTTGTCAATATTTTTGCCATATCTCCATTAGCGGTAGCAAAAGCAATTGCTACAGGAGTTTTACCATTTGCATCTATAGCATAAACATTAGCGCCATTATTTTTTAATAGCTTTGCAATACCTTTATTATCTTCCTGAACAGCTAAATGTAGCGGAGTCATATCAAGTTGATCTTTAATATTAACGTCAGCACCATTATCTATTAATAGTTTTGCAGCCTTTTCATTACCAATTAACGCGGCATAATGCAAAGGAGCAGCTCCAAATGCATCTTTAACATCTACACTTACGCTATATTGATCCAGCTGATCTTTACTAAAAATCTCAAAGATATTTTTTAACTGATTAGTCTTATCTGTCATAGCAGCATAAAAAAATTCTGATATAAGATATGCAGTTTCTTTTTTTTGTGATTCGTTTGTCATTATTATTCTCCTAACCTAAAAAATTATACTAAATGAAATTAAAACTTCCTAAAAGAAACTTCAGGTTTTATTCTCTTGCCCGCAGCCTTAAGCTTTTTTGCATTAATAGCTTCGGCTATATCCCTATACTCATAATTAAGAGCTTCATCTAAAGCTGTTTGCCCTTTATTGTCTTTAATATAAACATCAGCGCCTTTGCTTATCAATAGCTGAGCCATAGCTACATCGCCCTTACAAGCAGCATAGTGAAGCGTAGTTGAATTATTTCCATCCACCGCATTAACATTTGAACCTTTATCTATTAATAATCTTGCTATATCCACATCATCAATCATATGCAAAGGCGAGCGATTAAACTTATCTCTAGCATTAACATCAGCCCCAGCTTCAATTAACTGTTTTGCTACATCTACAGAGTCAGCATAGAACAAAGATGTTCTTCCTTGGAAATTTTTAGCATTCACATCTTCATCTAAAACTGATGGCTTAGAACTTTCTACATTTTTATTAAATAATTTTTTCATTTTACCAAGTCCATTAAATTATATTTTAAGCGCCTTCATTTGCTTGTTAGCATCTGAAATAATTTTACTTGTTATTGTAGCTGCCACAACCTTACGACCTCTTAATCTAGCAACTTGCAAAGCGTCGTATCCTTCTACTGCCTTAATGTTTGAATCAGCACCCGCATCAAGAAGCATTTTTACCAACTCAAACTGATTATTATCAGCCGCCACATAAAGTGGGGTTACTTTGCTGTGCTTGGTTTGGGCATTAACATCAGCCCCTGCTTTTATTAAAATCTCTGCCATATCTTTATCTTTGTTATGAGCAGCATAGTGCAATGAAGTAACACCATTCTTATCTGCAAAGTTTACATCAACGTTATTTTTTACTAAGAACTTTACCGTTTTATGATCGCCCTTCATAACGGCTGATTGCAAAAGATTATCTTCACAGGCTGTTGCGTTATATTCTTGAGTAAGTTTTATCATAGGTTTTATCTCCCCGATTTTAATACAATAGGTTTACACGAATCTCTGTTTCTTTGATTATGTTAAGTTATCATAAAACCTATACTTATGTAAATAGTTATTTAAAGAATATTTACCAATAAAATCAACGCTTTAATTGCAGCAACAAGATTATCTCCGGCTAATAAGCCAGAGGTAAAAGATATCGCCACTATTTATTTAATTAAAAACCTAGAGACTTTAGCTTTTTGCTTATAGGGGCTATTTTTTTGTTAATCGCATCAGTCATCGCAGCGGCTGTTTCTTTCTTGCCATGATAACGAGCTTTTTCAATGATAGTGTCACCAAGATGATCAGTTACGCTGAAGTTTGCTCCCTCCTGTATCAAGAATTCTGCCCCTTCTGTATACCCGTATCTAGCCGCCTCTTGCAAAACAGTCTCTGGTCGTGATGAACCATATCTTAGCTCCGTATCAGCCCCATTTTCTACCAGAAATTTTATAACGTCAATTTTGCGACACCTCACAGCAAGTCTTAAAGCTGTAGAGTCGTAATCCTCCCCACTTCTCACGTTTACATCAACACCATTTTCCACGAGAAGTTTTACAAGCACGAGATCAGCAAATTTAGCAGCATAATGTATAGGCATGTCCCCATTATCTGTTGGCACGTTTATATTTGCCCCATTTTCAATCAGCCATTTTGCCATCTCGAACTTGTTTTTTTCACAAGCTACATGGAGCGGGGTTTCGCCATTTTCGTTCCTTGCGTCTAAACTAAGCCCGTAATTTTTTAGAAGCTTCGCGTCTTTTTTATCTTTAAACAGCTCGACCAACTCTTTCATTTTTTCTATGTTATTGTTTTCAACATAGTTAAACAAAGCCCGGCGTACATTCCAGACTGCATCGTTAAAAGATCTCTGTAAATCTTGAGGTTGTTCCATTTTATTAAAGCCCTTCTAATAAATTTTATCTTAACGTTGCATATATTATATAAATACCACTCTTATGTAAAGAACAATTGTTTTGCAAAATCAAAAATAATATTAAATAAAATCAAATAGATACATAAAAAAACCGTATCTATTTACACCCTAATATAATGGAGTTTACTTCTTCAGCTTCAAAACCAGCTCACTGAAAACATCGCCCCTATGTTCGAAACTGTTGAATTGGTCAAAACTTGCGCAAGCGGGTGAGAGTAGTACTACGCCTTTTACTCCATCAGCTTCCGCTGCTTTTTTTGCTTCCTCTATTGCAATATCAATTGTATCGCTCATTGAATAAGGAACATTATGATGCTTCAAAGTATCGGCAATCTCTTCCGCTGCCTTGCCTATCAAAAATGCCTTGCGGATATTGCCGAAGTATTTTGCACATTCGTTGTACCCTGCATTTTTGCTTTTTCCGCCTGCTATCCAATAAATATTTTTGAAGGTTTTCAAAGCCACTGCCGCGGCATCATCATTAGTTGCTTTACTGTCGTTGATATAATCAACCCCGTTTATATTCGCTACAAACTTCTGCCTATGAGCCAGCCCCGGAAAGGTTTTAAATGCCTTGATAATATCTTCTTCCTTCACACCTATCGCCTTGCAAGCAGCGAAAGCTATAACCGCATTTTGTTTATTATGATCCCCCTGTAGAGCTTTGCACTCTTTCATATCAACAGGAAGTTTATCATTCAAAGAAACCTTGACAACCTCACGGTTTCCTTTCTTTTCAACCTTTTCAGCAATATGAATTGAATGTGCATCATCAACACCTATAACGGTAATACCCTTGCCGTTGAAAATACGCTCTTTAGCCTTGATATAACCTTCAAGAGATCCATGCCTGTCTAAATGATCTGGGCTGATATTTATAAACGCCGCAACTGTAGGGGCATATTGAATACACAAATCAAGTTGGAAAGATGAAAGCTCTAACACATAAATTCCGTTATCTGATAACTGCTCAACTGAAAGCATTGCGTCGCCTATATTTCCGCCAACAGCTGACTCAAAACCAGCTTCTTTTAAAACGTGACCGATTAATGCAGTGGTGGTGGATTTTCCGTTACTGCCTGTTATACCTATAGTTCTAATGTTTTTATGCGCACGGTAGAAAAGCTCGATATCGCTTACAATCTCAATACCCGCTTTTTGTGCTTGAACCACAATTGGGTGAGGAGCAGGGTGAGTTAAAGGAACCCCTGGAGCCATGCACAATAAAGAAAACCTTGATAAATCTACCTTAGATAAATCTTCAACCGCAGCACCTTCTGCTCTCATTTTGTCAACATTAGCCATATTGTCGTCCCACAGAACGGTGTCAATCCCCGCCTTTTCGCAAGCGTGGAAAGTTGCTATACCGCTTTTTGCCAAACCGAATATTGCTATCGGTTTACCTTCTAGCTGATCTTTTAACGGTTTTAAATCTATCATCGCTTTACCGCCTTCTATCTTATTTTTAAAGTTGCAAGTCCTATCAAAGCCAAGACTGTTGCTATTATTCCGAAGCGGGCAACCACTTTTGTTTCCGCCCAACCCTTCTGCTCAAAATGGTGATGCAACGGTGCCATAAGGAATATTCTTTTCCCGCCTGTGTATTTAAAATATAACACCTGCAAAATAACTGAGATTGTTTCCGCTACAAACACACCGCCGATAATCGCCAAAACTATTTCATGCTTGGTGATAATGCTTATCATACCCAATGCTCCACCCAGAGCAAGTGAGCCAGTGTCACCCATAAATACTTCAGCAGGTGCTGCATTGTACCAGAGGAAGCCCATACCCGCCCCAATTATAGCTGAGCAGAATATCGCCAACTCACCTATATTAGGTACATGGTGAACTTTTAAATATTCAGCAAATACAGCATTACCTATCAGATACGTGATTATTGCAAAACAGGCAACGGCTATCATTGTCAAACTTATTGCCAAACCGTCTAAACCGTCTGTCAAGTTAACTGCATTGGCAGTGCCTATTACCACTAGCAACCCAAATGGTATGAAGAACCAGCCCAAATCAATTAGCAGATTTTTAAAGAAAGGCACTGCTAATGTAGTATCTAAAGGTTCGCCCGCCGCTTTCATAAAAAATAAAATTGCACTTCCAGTTATAAGAGCTTCAAATATCAATCGAGTTTTGCCAGAAATTCCTATATGGCTACGTTTAGTTAGTTTTGAATAGTCATCAAAGAAACCTATAAGTCCAAAACCTAAGAATAGACCCAAAACAATCCATACGTATTGATTACAAATATCTGACCACAACAGTGTTGAAACGGTGGTGGAGAATATGATCATCAACCCACCCATGGTAGGTGTGCCGTGTTTCTTCAAATGAGTTTGCGGGCCGTCGGTGCGTATTGGCTGACCTTCACCTTGTTTTTTCTTGAGCCACCTGATCATCGCAGGGGCAATTATCATGGTTATCAACAACGCGGTCATCACCGCCCCGCCGGATCTAAACGTTATATATTTAAATAGATTGAAAATTTTTAAATCTTCCGCCAATGGGTATAGTAAATTATATAACATTATTTATCCTTTCACTTCTATCTGTTGCAGTGCCTGAATTATATAAGGCATTTTACTTCCTTTTGAACCTTTAATCAGAAGAACGTCTCCTGGTTTAACTTCTTTTAAAACCAATTCCGCAAGTTCATAACTGTTTTTAGCCCAACCGCCATGCCAATCAGAAGGGAGCATATTGTACATTGCCTCCATCAACGGGCCGCAGCATAAAACCTTATCAACCTTTGTTTTTAATAGCGGGTTAGCAAGCTCCTGATGCAGTTTAGGGCCTTCCTTGCCAAGTTCTAGCATATCTCCCAACACGGCAATTCTTCTACCTCCAGCTACTGGCTCGGTAATTGCAAACACTTGGAATGCCGCACGCATTGAAGCAGGGTTAGCATTGAAAGTTTCGTCAATAATTATTATTTCAGGCTCTTTATCTTTTATTTTTATTTTTATTCTGTTACCTCTACCATTTATAGGTTCGGAACTTCTAAGAGCTGAGACCGCCTTGTTAATATCCCCACCTAAAATTTTCACCACTGCCATTACGCTTAATGAATTAAGTGCAATGTGTTTGCCTGGAATGTTAATTTTATATTTAATAGGCTCGCCCATTACCTTGGCTGTAACCTTTACGTGGTCAGGGCGGAGCAAACAATCCTGTAGAAGACAATCAGCCGCTTCATCTTCTCCGAAGGAATAAATTTTTTTAACTCCATATTCCTTAGCTTTATCGCACAACCGCTTATAATGAGGATTGTCTATATTCAGTACGGCGATTTTTTCACCCTCCATGGCGGTAAAAATCTCCGCCTTGGCATCTGCTATACCTTCCTCGTTTTTAAAAAATTCTATATGCACAGGCTCAACAGTAGTAATAACAGCAATATGAGGTCTTACCTGTTTTACCAATTCTCTAATCTCACCTTCGTGATTCATGCCTAGCTCAAAAATTCCAAACTCGGTATCAAGTGGCATATTAGCCAGAGATAAAGGCACGCCCCAATGGTTGTTGAAACTTTTTTTGCTTGAATAGGTATTGCCTGACTTACTCAAGGCTATGGTCATCAATTCTTTTGTGCCTGTCTTGCCTGCTGAACCTGTAACCGCAACAATTTTTGCCGTACTACGGTCACGCCCTGCTCTGCCTAAATTTTCCAAAGCTTTGAAACAATCATCAACATGAACTAGTGGTTTGCCGCTTGAGGTTTCAAAACCTTTTCTTACAATTGCAGCTGCCGCTCCATTTTTAAAAGCCGCCTCCACAAAGTCATGGCCGTCCATCTGGTCGCCTGTAATAGCTACAAACAATTCCCCCGCCACTATACTGCGACTATCAATTGAAACTCCAATTGCCGAGAAGTCCCCCGTTGCTTTGCCTTTAACAGCTTTAGCTACTTCGGAAGATTCCCACAAATTTTTATCAGACATTATACTTCTACCTCTAATACAGCTTTTCTCACTTCTTCGACATCGTCAAAGTGAGTTTTAACCCCGTTTATTTCTTGTCCCTGTTCATGACCCTTGCCTGCCACTACCAAAATATCACCTGCTTGCAGGTTTTTAACCGCTTCTTTTATTGCTTTTTCTCTTCCTGCTATCTCTGTCGCACCTACCGCACCCACCATCACTTCGCTTCTGATTTGAGCAGGGTCTTCAGTTCTAGGGTTGTCATCTGTCACAATAGTTACATCTGCCAGAGTTACCGCAAGCTTACCCATTATAGGGCGTTTAGTTTTATCTCTATCTCCTCCGCAACCAACTATAGCATGGAGTTTATTTTTTACGTGAGGGCGAATTGATTTTAGCAACGTTTCCACACCGTCGGGAGTATGGGCGTAATCAACATAAATCGCCGCACCGTTTTTCATTACAGCTGCAAGCTCTAATCTGCCACGCACTGTTTGAAGTTTTTCCAATGAAGCCACGGTCTCTGCCACAAAATCTTCATTCTGAATATCTTCTGATATCACCAGACCCAAAGCACATAAGGCATTATACATCTGGAATTTTCCTACTAGCGGAATATTCAATTTATAATTTTTATCGAATACGTCCAGCTCAACAAACTGTCCACTTGCCGTAGGGTGGCATTCTATAACAGTTATATCTTTTGCTTTGTAGCCGTAATCAATTATTTTAAATTTTCTCACCTTAGCGAGTTTTTCAAACTCTTCAGCGTAAGGAACATCACGGTTTAAAACCAGAACCGAACCTTCCTCTATAATCTCCGAGAAAAGACGCAGCTTGCACTGCAAATAATTTTCCATTGAACCATGATAGTCCAGATGATCTTGAGTAAGGTTGGTAAAGGCACCTGCTACTATTTTCAAACCGTCCAGCCTGTATTGATCCAACCCTTGGCTTGAAGCTTCTACAGCCAATCTAGTTATTCCTATTTTAGACAACTCAGCCACTTCACTGTGCAGAGTTATAGGGTCAGGAGTTGTTAAAGTGCCTTCACGATTGTACCCTGGCGCTGTAATCCCAATAGTGCCAAGCGATGCTGCTTTATGCCCCGCCATTTCCCAAATTTGTCTGCAGAAAGTAACTGTTGAGCTTTTACCGTTTGTGCCTGTTACTGCCACAATTCTCTCAACCTGCTTACCATAGAAATTGGCAGAAAGTTTTGCCAATGCTTTACGAAGGTTGGTGGATTTAATCAACACCACACTATCAGGCACTGTTACATTAAATTCACTATCAACCAATATAGCAGACGCTCCTGCATCTATTGCCGCTTGAATAAACTGCGTGCCGTCAACCTTTTTGCCTTTTATTGCTGCGAACAAAAAGCCGGGTTGAACTTTACGTGAATCATCAGCAATGCCTGTTATATCAAATTTATGATTAACAATTTCTATTTCCGCTATGTTAGCGATCAGTTCCGACAGATACAAGTTTTGATCCCTCCTTAAATTCTTTCAAATAAGGCCTAAGCTGCCTGATAACACTATCCTCAGCACGTTCATTGTCAGGTGCTATCTGATAAATAGACCCCATATGTTTTACCACCTTTGCAACTACAGGGGCAGCAGTCCAACCACCTGTGGCATAACCGTGAGTTTCAGGTGTTCCTTGAGGCTCATCTATAATCGCCAACACGGCGTATTCCGGTTTTGTTATCGGGAACACTCCTAAGAAAGATGAGAACAAAACATTCTGCTCATACTTACCGTTAATATTTTTTTCTGCCGTTCCGGTTTTTCCGCCAACATTGTAACCCTTAACGTAAGCATTGTTACCAGTACCGCCCACAACCACCATCTCCAGCAACTGTCTAAGTTTCTTTGATGTATCTTCAGAAACTACGCGACTAGTTTCCATTACCAATCCGCTTTCATCTGTGCCGTTATCTGCCAGTTTTACCAAAGTTGATCTTGGCATTATTCCACCGTTTACCAATGCTGAAGCTGCACGCATCAAATGCAATGGACTTACTGCAATACCGTGACCGAATGAAGTGGTAAGAGTATTAACGTCTCTCCACGGAGACGGATAGATAGGAGACCCACGCTCAGGCAACTCTATCTCCGGCACTTTATCAAAGAACCCCATTGAGTGATAAAAACTTTGTATTTTTTCAGCACCTAAAACTTCCGCCATTTTTGCAGTGCCAATGTTAGATGAATAGATGAATATTTCAGGAACACTAAGTAAGCGTTTTTTAGAGTGTAAATCTGAAATTGTGAAACGTCCTGATTTAATCGGATCTCTCACATCAAAGGTTGTGCCAAAGTTCACTTTATTGCTGTCAATCGCCGCTGCGGTTGAAAATAGTTTGAAGGTTGAACCCATTTCAAACACGCCTAAAGTTGCACGGTTGAACTTTTCATCATCAATCGCAAGGTTTATATTATTGGGGTCAAAGTCAGGCAGAGACACCATGGCGATAACTTCACCCGTATTAACATTCATAACCATACCTATTGCCGCTTTGGCTTTAAATGTCTTCATTGCCTCAAGCAATTCACTACGCATAGCGTGTTGAACTTTCAAATCCACTGAAAGCTGCAAAGTTTCTTTTGAAGATTTCAAGATCTCATCGAAAGACTTTTCAATACCTGCAATACCATTACCATCAACATCGGTATAACCTACAATATGTGCGGTTAAATTATTGTTAGGGTAGACGCGGTGGTTTTCCTCTTTAAAACCAAGAGCAGGGTCACCAATAGCATTAAGAGCATATTTTTGTTTAGGCGTGATGTTTCTTTTTATCCACACAAACTTGCGGCCTGATTTTAAAAGATTAGCTAACTCATTAAAATCCATCCCCGGCAATACTTCTATAATTTTCAGAGCTAACTTTTGCGGCTCTTCTACAATCGAAGTATCGGCATAGACAGATGACATTCTCAAGGTAGAGGCCATAAGGTCTCCGTTGCGGTCAACAATATCCGCACGCATACCATCAAAAGGGACTGTGCTGTCAGTTTTTCTAACCGCAACTTTAACTATCTGTGAAGGGTCACGCATTAGTGTCAAATCGATCAGACGGAAACATACCACCATATAGGCGGCCATCATGCAGAAAATTAAAAATACTAATCTGTTTTTAGCGGTATCGTAAATCTTGGCATGTTCGCCTTTGATTGTGGTGGCGGATTTTAATGCTGGCTTTTTCTTTTTGCCCTGCATTAGTCATTACCCCAGGCCCTTATCATAGCCTTAAAACCACCTTCTCCGTTTTTAGCGACAAAGGTATTTTCTTTATCGTTCTTTTCTTCCGCTATAATATTGGAATCTATTGTTTCAACAGCAGGCTCAGGCTGCTCTTGCAAGGTGTCGACTATTATCTGCTTAAATTTTCTTTTAGCATTTACAACCAAATTATCTTCTTCAATGATAATCGGGTTTTCAGTTATTACATTCGCTGCAAGCTTAACATCTCCCAATTCTATAAACTGGCTAGGCACAGCCTTTTTCAAAGCTAGATATTTCGCAGCTAGTTTTTCCAAACGTTGCGGACGGTTTAAATAACTCCATTCGGCCTTAAGCACGCGAATAGATTCTTTTTCCTGCTCTACCTCAGCTACAACCACTTGTATTTCTTCATTGGCATCATGAACCTTTTGGCTCACGTAATAAAGGATGCTGCAGAAAACCATAGATAAGACAACGCATAAAAGACAGTATTTACGCATGATACGCCTCCTGACTATTCAGGTTAGCGATTGTGCGTATAGCATAACGCAAACGAGCAGAACGAGCACGAGGGTTTGCAGCCACCTCTTTATCAGAAGGCTTTACAACTCCAGTTTTTTCCAAACGGAATGATGACACAGTTTTAGAATTTTCAACCATAGGCATATGACGAGATACCGTGATATCTCTGCCTGTTTTAGTTTTTAAAAAGTTTTTAACAATACTATCTTCTAAAGAATGGAATGACACGATAACCAATTTACCCTCGTTATTTAAAAGTTCTTCTGCAGCATCTAGGGCTTTTTCCAACTCGGCCAATTCATCATTAACGTAGATACGCAATGCTTGAAAGGTTTTTGTCGCAGTATCAGTTTTTTTATCGTGGCGTTTAGGAAGAACGCTGTGAACAATATCCGCCAACTGCTTGGTAGTTGTTATTGTAGCGGTCTGCCTGAACTCCACTATTCTTTTTGCTATTTTGCGAGAAGCTCTTTCTTCTCCGTAATTATAAATAACATTTGCCAAATCTTCTTCTGAAAGAGAATTAACTGCATCCGCCGCGGTTTCACCTTCCATACTCATACGCATATCAAGTGCTGCATCTTTGTTGAAAGAGAAACCTCTCTCAGCATTATCAATTTGAATAGATGAAACACCTACATCCAAAACAATTCCGTCTAATGTTTTCACACCTGCTGAATGCAATAATGATTTCATATCGCCGAAGCAGCCTTTTAAAGGGACAAATCTTCCCGGAAATTCTTTTGCAAATTCACATGCTCTTGCATAAGCGTCAGGGTCACGGTCAATCGCGTAAACTTTGCATTCAGCCGCTTGCAAAATAGCACGGCTATAACCACCAGCGCCAAATGTACCATCAAGATAAACCTTACCGTTTTCAGGAGAGAGAGTTTGTAAACACTCCTCAAGCATTACAGGTATGTGCTGTTGAGATGATATCACTCTATTCACGCTAACGCGCTCCTTAACCAAAATTCCAAAACTTTTTATTCCCAATAGATTATGCAAAAATAGACTTTAAGTACCCCAAAGCTGAAATAGTATTATGAATTTCAGCTTAACCCTTTGTTAACCTTACAACTATAATCAGTTAAGGTCAACTTAATCAGGGTAGTTTGGAAATTAAATAATGAAAATTATTAGAGCGACGGCGAGTAATATTCTGTAAATCGCGAAAGGTACTAAACCAAGATTTTTTAAGAACCTCATCATGATGGAGATTGCGGCAAGCCCTGCCAAGAAACTCATTGCCACAGCCAAGAGCATATCAACACCGAGAGAGGCATCACTACCAGATTTCATGAAATCCAAAACTCCGATCAACCCTGCTCCGGCAACTGAAGGTATACTCAAAAGGAATGAAAATTTTGCGGCATCGGTTCTGTTGAAACCCAGAATTCTTGAGGCACTGATTGTCACTCCCGAACGACTAGTTCCGGGGATAAGTGCAAGCACTTGAGCCACCCCTATAATCATGGCTGACTTGAATGTAATTTTTGACAAATCTTTTTCTTCTTTGAAAAATTTATCAGCAATTATCATGATAATTCCAAAGATTATTAGGTTAGCAATTATTACCCTTACGTCCCTAATTCCCTCTGGCAAAATCTCATGCATTATGAAGCCGAATATAACTGAAGGAACTGTCGCAAACCCTATATAAATACCGAGCTTGCGGCTTTGGTCTAAAGATTTATTCTTCCAAAAAATCAATGACTTAGCTATTAATAATAGGTCTTTAATGTAGTATAATAATACCGCTAAAAGCGTGCCTATATGCACTGCTAAATCCATAGTCAAGCCTTGGTCAGGCAGACCTAAGATTTTAGGGATTGCGACCAAGTGTCCGCTCGAGCTAACTGGTAAAAACTCAGTAAGCCCTTGCAATATGGAAAGAATTATGATATTGCTTATCGTCATGAAATGACACTAATATTATATGTGTATAAAGACAATAAAAAACTGAAAGGTTTTAGTCGTGGCCGCTGAAAAAAAACATATAGCAAAAGTAATAATGAAAACCACTTATTCCCTACTTATGGGTGCTGGGGTTATTGCGATTGTCGTTCTGACTACCTCTTTTTATAGCGACACTCAAAAACCTCACGTGGTTGAAAGAGAAGTTGCCCAGTCTATTGAGTTCCCTGAAAATGAGCAGATGCTAAATGAAATGTCGATTAAATTGGCCCAAGAAGGTGCTATTTTATCTGAAATTGCCCCTGCCGCCGGTGATGATATTTTCTCTGATATTGCCGTTGACGTGATCGAAGACTCTATTAATGCTATGGACGCACAAGCTCAATCATCTAAATAATTCTAGACAAAAATCAATTTTATTTTATACCCACATTTTTGTCATTACCCAACTTGATACCGGCTTTCGCCGGCAGGTAATCCAGTTCAATAAACAAACACCTCTAGATTCCCGTTTTCACGGGAATGACATGATATAAAAAATATTAATTGCAGGTTGTTCTTTTTATCCAAACAGTAAAACAGGTTTCCCCGCAGTTGCCGTAGTTGATATCAGCTTGGCAGTTGGCATATTTGGCTTTCAACCTAATTAAGGTCGCTGCAGCAGTGGCGTTATTAGCCGAACCCATAATTTGAAGATAAACTCCGTTATTATTATTCCTGTAAGTCCAGTTTTCAAAACCAGAAGGAGGCGGCGGAAGGAATGCACCGCTATTATTTTCTCCGTTGAAAATATATGCCGAACCAATTGGAGCTCCTACGCAAGCAAGATTTTTAACATTGTTGTCAGCCGCACGAGAAATACATCCAGCCGCACCACTCTTTTTCGTGCAGCCCGCAGGAGCATTCTCATTCAAAGCATCGGTAGGCTCCAAAGGAAAAGGAACGTTGTTATTATCGTCAGCATTAACTGCACCGTCCCCATTTAAATCAGCAGGATTGCCAACTTCACCAGCCTCTGAAAAATACTTACCGTACTCCATTGTACATTGCAGAACTGAAGATTTTATAAGATTTGATTGAACGTAAAGCTCTTCCGCAACACGTGCGGCATTCTGCACTGAATAGTTTTCTTTAGTTCCCTTGGTAAAAGAATAGGTTAGTGCTCCCAAAAGCCCTATGGCCATAAAGACATAGAAAAGAGCGTTACCTGAGTTTTTTCTATTAAACATTTACCTTTTCAAAAACTATTACTGCTTAATTAAAGCGTGATAATAATCGTAAACTGTTGCACCGTTTTTAAAACATCCAAAAGGACTTTCAGGAATAGCACCTATAGTGTTAACGTTTCCGCCCGGTAAAGCAGGGCCCCCTGCACCAACACCTGTACCAGTAGTATAATCAACTGCACCATCTTGGAACGGTATAGGGTTTGTAGCTATATCTAAACCTTTATTAATTTGTTCACAAACACCAACTGCTATGTCGCTAAGATAAGCAAAAGCGTCACGACCCGTGATCGCAGTATCTGTACCTACGCCTTCAATATAGAAACCATTAATCGCATCTGTTACATCTTTGTAACCCCAAGTGTCATTAGCAAGAGTACCTTGAACAGGCCAGTCACCTTGTGCATTACCGATATTATTAGGAGGAGTGCCTCTAGTTGCTCCACCACCTTCAGATTTAAACACATTACCCTCGTCATTAACTCTAGTCTTACCGTCAGAGTTGTAAGTTGTGTGATCGAAATGCACATCAGCAGCAGGAACACCTGTAATGATCATACGAGTTATTGATGTTTCCAAAGTGGAAGGATATTGCGTAATTTGGCTCGCTGCGATGATAGCTGTTTCTCTATCTATTGTGCCGCTGCTGCGTCCAGATTGTGTAACCGCGTAAGAAAGAGCCGCGAAAAGAGCAACTGCTATTAATATTAAAAATAGTGCGTTACCTTTTTGGCTTTGAATTGAAGTTTTTTTGTTTTTTTTCAACATAATACATACCCCTTAAAATCTAATAAACATTATATGACGGTTAGGAAAAATGTCATCATTTATTTTTATTTACTGTCTTTTTCAGCTTCACCTATGTTAACGGTCTGAACTATCAAAAGAGCCATAAGCTTGGTAGTTTTACAGTCTCTACCCACACATAGCTCCTTAATATTCACTTTCCAATTACGAGCCCCTCTTTGGAAATAACTTATAGCTGAAATAAATTGAGGGAAAAAGTCAGTATCTTGAGCAGATAAAATAACCTGCCCACCGTTTCTTGTTACCACATTTATATCTTGGAATGTCTTTTTGACGAATTCTGAAAACTCCTCAAGCTTTTTTCTATCTACATCTTTGTATTCCACTTGAGGTACAGGAGGCTTAAGTGCCCTTACCTCCATAATATTTGACCTAAGTGCCGCAGCCTTATCTGCTTGATTTATCGTAAAAAACAAAGTTCCCGCAGCAATTGCCCACATAATACCTACAAACAACAAAGCATTGTAACCAACGTTTAGAGGTAAGGAGTCCAGAAACTCATCAAAATCTCTAATTGATCGTGCACTGATTAGGTGTTTTAGAGTTTCTATATTAAAAACCTTTGACTTCATATTGTAGTACTCCTCTACCTAATACCCTTAACTTTAATTCTATCACCTTCAGACCCAATAGCGACAGCCTTTATCTGATCAGGACTTACAGCGTTAGGCACTAAAGCAATCCACTCAACCTTGTCACCATCTTTTACCTCATATTTAGTAAGTACTCCGCCGAAACTTCCTGTCTGATTCAACAATTCGATTACCCTTGTCATATGCTTGTCTGTATTGTTTTGGTAAGCATTAACCGCTTCCAGCATCAAATTATTCGCTGCTTGAACTGAAGCCTCTCTGGCTTTTTCCAACTCAGGCTCCATTATGCTTGAATATATATAAATCAACGCCCACATAACAAATCCGCCCAAAGTAAGAATACAAGCCAAATAGAACATCACTTTGACTAAAACTCTGGATAATTTTTCACGGTTAAGAAAAACACTTTGCCAAACAACTGGTGTCGCCTTTGCTGGGTTGATAGTCACGAAGTTTACATCAGTGCTTTGCAACCTTGGTAAAATTGTACGTGATGCTCCTAAATACACCTGCATTCTTCCTGTGTCTTTGTCCCATCTTATCGCACCGGCAGTACCTTCCTGCTCATATATATATACTGTGTCTTTGTCCCAATATTCGCTATTACCGGGAAGAGCCGCCGCCAAAGGGCACCAACTGTCAGGGTTGCTTGCCAATGATGCCGAAGGAGTTGCCAAATACCAACATCTAGTTCCTTCCACCGTATAGCAGAAATGGACTCTCTCGGTCGCACAGGCTTGAGAAGCCGCATTCCATACAGCTTCCTTTTCTGTTCCCGGAATATAAGGTACTGAACCTCCCACCAAATCATCTTTTGGTAGATAAGGAAGTAAAACCAATTTTTGTGTTTCAAAAACGCTTCGTGCTGCCTCGGCAGCAAAAGCCATGCTACTTTTCAGTCTTGCCTGATTATCTTCTTCCATCGCCATTTTAAAAACTACCCTTTCATAAATTCGCCCATCATGCTGTCGAGGCTCATGTTCATAACGGTTAGAGCATAAATCGCACTACCGAAAGCTATAACAAGATATAAACCTGACATACCGAAGGCAAACCAAACTATTAAACTGTGTTTTGTTTTAGCGGCTTGCTGACGCATTTCGGAGATTGACTCCATTACTGTCGCAACCTGATTAAGATCCGCTATTCCTGCAAGTTCCATTCTCTCACCCTTTGTAAGAGGCTCTCTATCCAAAGCCGCACCTAAGCCTAAACCGCGGTTTAAATCCTCAGATGTTGCATCCCAATATTCTGACACTTCCGGAACATCAGCCGCTTCTCTCGCCTGCACCATAACATCAGCTATATTTACATTACCTCGCAACATACGGGCAGCAGCGGAAGAACTGTCGGCAAAACTCAAATCCTTCATATAAGAACCTATTAAAGGAATTTTACGCACCAACTTGGCTGTTGGCCAATCTCTTTTACCGCGGTTATTCCAATAAGAAAACATAACCCATATTAAGAAACCTGCAAGACCAACTGCAAACCAAGTCAAAAAGCTCCAGAGGTTTTCAAGATTATCAACAATCTTCACATAGTGACCGCTTTGCTCAGGGTCTGCAGGAATATTTTCTCTGAACCAACCTATAATTCTTCCCTTGCCCCAGAACATACCTTGCACGATTGAGAAAATATCAAACCCTATCCAAGACATTGTTCCTATAATTGCTCGGCGGTTTTTCTTTTTCTGAGTAATGTTTTGAATTGCTTGAACTATACCATCTTGCAATCTATTACTTTTATCGCTCGCCGCTAAAATTGCCAGAGTGCCTCGGTCGAAAATGTTTAAAGCTCTAAGTGCGTCTATTATACTCAAACCTCTGGCCAGAGCCTCTCGAGCAGGTGATAAAATATTTTGTCTTCTAGGGTCAGTCTCTGCCTGTATCAATCTCCACAAGGCAACACCGGGTGAAGTTGTGTTCGCTCTAAACTGAATTCCTCTAAGTAATTGCACCTGCCACCAAGCCGACCTTGCAAGCCATCTTTCAACCACTGGCCTTTTATGAGGGCGTATGCTTAATACATATCCGCCCTTGCGGGAAATTTCATTTCGCACATCATTGGCAGTAGGCATGTAGTAGGATTCGGTAAAGACCTTCGGCCCCGAATAAGAATCTACAGCGAATTCAACTACCCATTGTTGCAATTTAATTTTTCCCTTTTAAAAAACAACTCTAATCGTTAATCAACAAAGCCAGTTTCGGGTCTATCAAACCTTCTTTAATCAAAGCAGATAAAGACTCTCTTCTGGACATATATTCAACACCTTCTTCTTCTATCACTTTACTTACATTGGTCATCATATCTTTAAAGATAGGTTCACGTTTGTAAGGAGGGGGAGTAATCATCATTGTTTCCAACAGCAAGGTTCTTCCCAAAATACCGGTGTTGTTGCACAAATCACAACCGCCGGTGTTTTGCGTATAAATCACTTGTTCAGGGTCAAGCTTGAACATTGCCAATTCTGCTTCACCTAAAACATCTTTCGCTTCAGCTTTAATTCTACAGCTGTGGCAAAGAGTTTTAATAAGCCTTTGGTTAAGTATCGCTCTTATCTGCTGCGACAAAGTATAAGTAGATGACCGCTCTCTCTCGGACGGGATGAAAGATTTTAGCCTTTCAAGAGTTTGAGCTGCAGTATCCGCGTGGATGGTTGATATAACCGTGTGGCCGGATTCCGCCGCTTTAAGGGCGGTTTCAACTGTTGCGGCATCACGCATCTCACCTATAATTATATAGTCAGGGTCATGACGCATGGCGGCTCTTATCAAATCCGAGAAATCACGGCTTGCACCCGCCATCTGCATAACCTGCCATTGAGTTGCGTAACGCATTTCATACTCTATCGGGTCTTCAATAGTAAGTACGTGTCTTCTGCGTCTATCTATTTCCAGCACGCAAGCGTAAAGAGTGGTTGATTTACCTGAACCTGTAGGGCCTGACATAATTATCAAACCACCGCCGCCTTTAATTTCAGGCGAAAGAAGTTTAGCCATTGTGTCTTTTACGTTTTCGTATTTGCTGAACAAATCTTCAAAACTTTTCAAGCTGGCTCTATCTAGCAAACGAAGGGTGATTTTTTCGCCGTCTTGAGCTTGCGGACCTGCAGCAACACGGACGTCTATCGAGCGTCCTTGCCATACGAAACCGAAGCGTCCATCTTTAGGAGTTGAACGGTCACCGAAGTTAAGCCCAGCCTCTCTCTTTATTAATGTTGTTAGGCGAGCCATAGCATCAGCCGGTAGAAGGTGCATTGGTATTAAATCACCGTCAACTCTATATTTAATCCAGTTAGGAGCATCAACAGCGTTGTCCTGCACCAAGTGAATATCTGATGCACGCATTTGCAAAGCTTCAGCCATCATGTCACGCATAAACTGGTTTAGCATTAACCCGTTATCTACGTCAGAAAGCCATATCGCTAAAGTTTTTTCAGTACGGTCAGCAGAAAGATCATGCACGGCACGCAGAGTCTTTAACAAATCTGCTCTATCCCAAAGTTCTATTTCTATTTTTTCAACATTGAAACCGCTTCTTACCGCCGCACTTTTTAAAAGCTTTTCCTGTCTTTCGCTAATATCATTGAAAGGAGCAACTGTCAGAACCCCTTTTTCTAACTTAACTAAGTGAATATTAAGCGGTTGCCATGATTGTGAAGGAATAGCCGCGCGCAGCTGGTCACCGGTTGCACTGTCTCTTTCGCCGCTTGTGGCTTCGTTATCTGTCACTACACCCGATGCCACCAAAAGTTGCTCGGTTGTTTTATTAACACCCTGTTGTGCGAAAAGAGCTTTTTCTCTTATCACCATATCAAGGTAGCGTTCTCTACTTACTGATGATTTACTTTTCCTGCGATCACCACGGCGACGATCATTCCCTGTAGGCGAACCAATATTTATTTTTCTACGGTCGCTTCCGCGTTGCTCATCAGGCGGTGTCTCAACAGGCGGAGGCCCTAGCCTGATTTTTATATCAGGCTCCTTGTTATCTTTTCCTCCGTTGTTTTCTTTATCATCACTCACAACTAAACTCTCCCATTTTTATCCTAACGACTATTCAATATTTGTGCCGCATCGTTAAGTATGTCAGGAGGAGTTGTTCTAGGCTCCGTTGTGTTAGCAGAAGGATTAGTGCTAAGGTTAGGAACAGGCACTGTCACAACCCCCTCAGGATTAGGTGCTGCGTTATTATTAGCTGCACCTCGGGCATTTGTATTAGCCGTTCCAGCAGGGGTAACCGTTCTTGTTCCTACACCTGAAATAGGACGCAACGAACTGTCAAAATGAAGTTTCACTTCGCCGCCTTCATTGTACAAAATAACTCCAGTAGGCAATATAGCCACACCCCACTCATCACCTTCTATCACTACTTTTTCGCTGTCTCTTACTATCATAGAATTTCCGTCAGGGCTTTTTAATACTGCACGGTCAAAAGCCAAAGATGTAACTTCAATCGCCTTTATTCTAGCTTTCTTTTCATCCAGAGGTTCAAGCTCTTTATTTATTTTTTCTATATCAATAACAGACTCTATTGCAGCAGGACTATCCAGCTCTCCGCTTTTAGCTGCTACATTATCGTAGTAGAAATCTTCGTAGAAAGCGTTTACTTCTTCGCCCAGAGTTGCTTTTTTCTCAAGCTCTAGAGCCTGTTGAGAAACACCAGTGGCAGTGCCACTTAAAGGTATTACAAGAACACCCCTTGCACCGCTGTGGATTATCTGCAATGAATCAACCAACTCACCCACACGTCTTGGTAACCAGTTAAGAGTTAAGGCACAAGCACTACTAGGTTTCAATACTGAGTCTTTAGCACAACCTTTATCAGATAAATGCACCCCGTTATCTAAGCCAGATAAAGCTAGGTCGTAGATTGTCAGTTCAGCATCTCCGCTATTAACAAGGCTTATAACTATAGTTGAAGACTCATCTATATTCTCACCAAAATCTATTACTTCTCTGTCAGCTACCAACAAGCCTTTATCAGGTGATGAGCTTGGATAAATCCCCGCACTTGTAACCGCATTAGGAGTAAAGGTTCCGCTTATTTCCAAACTCGCCATTGACTGTTTGCCTGAGTGTTTCACAGTCAACACGCCTTGAGCAACTCCGTTTGAAGTAGGCGTCCACATCACAACCAGAACACAACTTCCACCGGCATTTAATTTTTCAGGGCATTTTGATTTAAATTCTAAACCGGCCCTATCTGAAGCTTCAATTGATATATCTTTTATATCTATGTCAGCTTTTGTCTTGTTGCTTAAAATAACCGAACGTGACATTAAAGTTCCGCCGGCCGCTGTGCCAAAATCTAAAAACTCAGGGGCAATAGCAACACTGCCTTCATCTCCGGTTACTGCCACAGGTTGGTAGATACCTCTTATTTCTAAATTTGCCATCTCCTGTTTGCCTGAGTGTTTTACAGTCATCACGCCTTGAGCTGCACCTTCAGCATCAGGTTGCCAATTAACTACAATTACGCACTCACCGCCTGATTTCAAATTAGCAGGGCATTTTGATTTATAACCGAAGCCTGATTGTTCAGATGCATCTATAGCTATCTCACTGATTGAAACTTCAGCTTTAGTATTGTTTTTCAATACCACTGAGCGAGACATCAACATTCCGCCGTCTGATGTGCCGAAATCTAAAGCTTCAGGTGATATTGCAACTCCAACGTTTTCACCTTCTTCTGCAGGAACAGGGTCGTACGAACCTCTGATCTCAACATTAGTCATCAGCTCTTTGCCGCTGTGAGCAATGTTCAACACACCTTGAGCTACGCCCTCGGTTTCAGGTGTCCAATTAACAATTACTGTACAGTTAGCACCCGCATTCAATTTTGTTGGACATTTTGAAGTATGAGTAAAACCGGATTTTGCAGCAGCACTTATATCTATTGAGCTTATATCAACCGCCTCTTTAGTTTTATTGCTCAGCACTATTGAACGTGACATTTGCGTAGTAGTTGCCATTGATCCAAAATCCAGCGAAACCGCAGAAACTGATACGCCACCTTCACCGCCCTCTTCAACTACCGGCTCGTACGAACCCTTAAGCTCTAAATTCGCCATAGTCTCTTTGCCACTATGGTTTACTGTCAATACACCTTGAGCCGCACCCTTAACCGCAGGCTTCCAACTAACTACAATTACGCACTCACCGCCAACCTTCAAACTAGCAGGACATTTTGATTTATAGTTAAAGCCTGATTGTTCTGAAGCATCTATTGTAATAGCACTGATTGATACGTCAGATTTTGTCTGGTTTTTCAAAACAACTGAACGTGACATTAATGTGTCATCAGGAGTAGCACCAAAATCCAAAGCATCCGGAGCAATTACTATTTTTTCTTCTTCACCCTCTTCAACTACCGGCTCGTACGATCCTTTAAGCTCTAAATTCGCCATAGTTTCTTTACCACTATGGTTTACAGTCAATACACCTTGAGCTGCACCTTTAACCGCAGGCTTCCAACCAACCACAATCACGCACTCACCACCCGCTTTCAAACTAGCAGGGCATTTTGATTTATAGTTAAAGCCTGATTGTTCTGAAGCGTCTATAGCAATTGAAGTGATTGCCACTTCGTTTCTTGTTTTATTCTTCAAAACAACTGAGCGTGACATTAATGTATCGTCAGGAGTTGCAGCGAAATCTAAAGCTTCAGGAGATATTATTACTTTTTCTTCTTCACCCGCAACAGCTGCAGCTGGTTCATATAAACCTTTAATCTCCAAATTTGCCACAGCCTCTTTACCGCTATGGTTTACAGTCAACACTCCTTGGGCAATTCCTTTTACTGAAGGAGTCCAGTTTACAACTATAACGCAGTTGCTGCCTGATTTTAACTTGGCAGGGCATTGTGACTGATAATTTAAACCTGAATCTTTATCTGAACTAACTGTAATAGTTGCCACGTCTATATCGTCTACAGTTTTATTACTCAACACTACTGAGCGAGACATTGCCATTCCGCCTGCTGTTGTTCCAAAATCCAACGCTGCAGGAGATATCGAAACACTGCCTTCAGTTTTCTTTTCTTCCGAAACAGGTAGAGGATCATAGCTCGCTTTTATCTTGATATTTTCCGACCCGCTTGTGCCTGAGTGCAACATAACGAAAGCACCTTGAGACATACCTTTTATTTTAGGCTGCCACTTGATCATTACCGTGCAGCTTTCACCCGGCATCAACCCTTCAAAACATTGAGATTCATAAGACAGTCCCGATTGTTTTGACGCTTTCACAACCATATCCCAAAGTTCTATCTTGTATGAAGATTTATTGGTTACAGTTATAGGAATTATTTTTTCAATATCATCCGACGAAGCACCAAAGTCGATATCTTGAGGAGCTATTTCTATCTCCTTACCAGCTTGAACAACATCTTCCTGTTTAAGCGGAGTATAAGTACCTTTTACTTCAACATCAGCCACACCGGTCTTGCCACTGTGAGCAATAGTCAAAACACCTTGAGCCAAACCAGCTGAAGTCGGCTGCCACGAAACTATCACTACGCAGCTACCACTAGGTTTTAATTCTTCTGCACATTCCGATTTATAAGTGAAACCTGACTTTGCCGCAGCGTCCAATTTTACGCTTTGCAGGGCAATTGTTTCCAAAGTCTTGTTACTAAGAACTACCGAACGTGACCTTGCTATTCCGCCGTTTGAATCACCAAAATCAAGTTCTTTAACTGAAAACTCTACAGTACCTACTACTTCTTCAACCTTTTTTTCCTCAGGAGCATATACACCTGAGAATTCTATTATTGAAGTTCCCGCCTTGCCTGTATGGTTAACAGTCAAAGCACCTTGGGCTTTACCCTTGGCAACTGGGTCCCAAGTAAGTATTACACTGCAACTTGCATAAGGTTTCAACACTTCAGGGCAAAGAGACCTGTAAGAAAAACCTGACTGGCTGTCAACATTCAACCCTATGCTTTCAATTTTTATACTGTCCGCCGAATTATTGGTGAAGGTTATAGGTTTGCTTAAAGGAATACCACCAGGTGAAGTTCCAAAATCAATCGCAGCAGGAGAAACTGAAATTTCTTTTACATCGGTTTTTTTGGTTTCAGCTATACGTTCAACTTCACCGCTTAAAGAAGCCGTGGAAACTCGCGACTGCCCGCTATGGTCAACAAGCATTTCAACTCGCCAAGACCCACCCTGTTTACCAGTAACTGAAACAGTAACGGCACATTGCGAACCTTTAGCAATAGGAATATCAGAACACTGGTTAAGTGCAATAGCAGCAGAAACGGTAGATGAAGGATAAAGATTAACAGCTTTAACGGTAACAGGTGTAGCACTTCTGTTGGTGAAGATAACCACAAAATGAGCGGTTTCGCCTATAGCCACTTTACCGCCTTTTATCTCTTTTTCTACGGCTATTAAATCCGTATCAGCTTCTTTGGTTTTCGCCAAAGGAACAGGATCTTTAAAAGCATTGAACTGGGCGTAAGCCGGAAAAGAAACGCCTGCAGTTAAGGACACCATCACTGCAAGCGACAAAATTTTGTTTCTGATTTTGTTAAACGGCATTAATCGTTATAACCTCCGCTGATTTTCTTATCATTAGAAGACTGTTCATCTTCATCCGCATTTTCTTCTTCATCTTCTTTTACAACCTTGGTTTTATTTTTCACCGCAGGCTTTGGCTCAGGAGCTAACAAAAGTTCTCGAGGGTCAGAAACAGGCTCTCTCTTGTAAAGTTTTACAGGAGCTTTTGCTTCTTCACTTTTTTTAGTTTCTTCTACCATCTTTATTTTAACACTTTTCTCTGCCTCAACTTTCGCATTTTTTGTTTTGGCAGCAGGTTTTTTATCAACCCCCATCATTTTTCCAACCTTGCCGGTTAGATCCTGCATAGGAGATTCTTTTTCGGCAAACAAATGTTTAACCTTGTTGGTAATGTTTGACACATCCATAGATTTCAAACTAACACCATCACGCGAGGAATTAACTACTTGAGGAGTATCTCTATCGTCACCCATATCAAACACCACAACACGCGGACGAAGCAAAAACACCAACTCGGTATTTTCTTTTACTACCGATCTAGATGTAGGGAACAAAGGTTTCATCAAACCCGGGCCACTTTCCTGCATACCATCTTTTTCAGACACCAAACCACCTATCAAAATAGCATCACCCGGCCTTACGCGGATTTCTGTTTGCAAACTTCTTTTCGTGGTTTGAGGCAACTGAATGGTAGTATCTGAATCAGGTTTAAATTCATCTATCTTCAACAAATCATCCAAAGTAAGACTAACCCCGCCGTAAATGGTGGATTCATCCCAAGCACTTTTGATAGTCATACTCAAACCTGTGTCAACCGTTTCAGTTGTAGTAGAAACATCTTGGTTACCGTTACTGTCTTCGCTTCTTGTAATGCCACTAACAAAGTTTTCAGACTGAGTTACGTTCAAAGTTGCCTTTGAGCCAGAAAGCATTGTGATTTGAGGTTGAGAAATTGTTTTAACCGCACCACGGCTGGAAATAAATTGAAGCACCGCACTTGTCGAAAAATCTCCGCTTCCTGTATAGCCCGGAGTTATAGATACAGGAGAATAATCTTCACCCACGCTACCTATGGTATCTAAGCCGGCTTTAAAGTGGTTGCTGCCTATTTTGTTGAACAAAGCAGTCCACTCAATACCGGTACGGTTATCATTATCCAAAGTAACTTCCCAGATATTGGTCTCGAAAACTATCAGTGCCGTATTTTTTCTTAAACGTTCAAAATATTTTTTAGCATTTTTGTTAGTGCGTTGGGTCGCAGTGTAAATCATTATACGAGTTGAATTGTCAACTGTAGGGGCTGAACCTATTATCGCACCCAAACCTGTCGCTATTTGAGTATAAGCCTCAGATGTGTTTGTATCAGCAGTACTGCTGCTGCTATCATCAGTTCCGCCCGTAGAAGCAGACACGGTAATATTTCCTATAGGGGGTAAATCCACCACAAAGGTTTCGGTTTCCTTTATCGTCATATTGCCTTTTTCGTAGTGGCAATATAAATCCGCCAGAGAACAAACCCTGTCTACCACTCCTCGTAAATCACCCTTCAAATTTGCAACTGTAATTTTTCTGTCGAAAGCAGCGTTAGATTCAAAAGCAATTGAAATATCGTAATCATCTAAAATCATCTGCAAGGCACTTGCCAAAGTCTCTCCACGCAATTCAAATGGGCCTACCTGATCTTGCGGAAGTTTATCTTCATCTATTACTTGAGGCACTAACATATCTCCACCAAGTCTTACTCTAGTAACGGGATCACGCCTTTCATTCAAAGCTTCGTAACGATCCAAAGGTTCTTTTGCAGGAGGAACTGTCGGCGTACCGGCACTAGGAAAATCTACCGGAGCACAAGCAGTTAACGACAGCATTGAAGCAACACCTGCGGTAACCAAAAAGCGATAAACATTTTTTAACTCAATCATTACTCAGTGCCCGCCCCTATTTATTATTCTTTCAACCATTGACACCAGTCTTTCCTTTTGCACAGGTTTCATCAACACTGTGACAACGCCAAGTTTTCCGGCCTTTTCAAGCAGGCTCGAGTTTTGATCTCCGGTAACTAAAATCACCGGAATGTCATAACCGTCAGCCTGTATCATTGATATAAATTCAAAACCGCCCATCGGTTCCATCCGCACATCGACAATTGCGAGATCAACATCTTCGCTCATTACGTCCAAAGCGGCTTCACCCTCGGTTGCTTCCAATACATTGTATCCGGCAGATTTCAAAAAAGATGCTATCTGCATGCGGACAAAATCATTATCTTCAACCACTAAGACTGTATTTTGTTTCTCCATAATATATTCATCAAAAAGTCGTTATCACTACATAAAAATTATATACGACAAAGACTCCCCCTCAGTAAAAATTTTCAACTACTTTGTAATAAACCCAAAACCCAAATATAGACTAAAACATATTTAACCAATTGTCTAATAATACTATTATTTTAATTACTTAGACAACAGGGTTAAAACCTCGTAATATTGGGTAAGAAATGGTTTTTAAGGTTATGTAATAAATGACGGCTCTTTTTTTTATTTCATCTATTTTGGTTGCAGCAAATCTGATTGCACTCGCCTACCGCGATATAAAAGATTACATATTGCCAGATATTTTAAACCTAAATCTCGTGCTAATATTTTTAGCTTTTCACCTATCATCAAACTGGACATTTATTTCGCCTTTTGACTCTCTTTTGGGAGGAGTTTTAGGCGGTGGATTTTTACTATTGGTTCGCACAATTGCCAACAGATTTTACAAGCAAGATTCACTCGGTCTTGGTGATGTTAAGATGATAACTGCGGCGGGTCTTGGCCTCGGGTTTCCGGATATTTTTATAGCCTTGAGCCTTGGCTCTTGCCTTGGAGTACTGCACGGAGTATTTATTTCTTACAAAAACAAAACCCCACTGGCTGAAGTTCAAGTACCAGCTGGCTTTGGATTAACTATCGGAATTTTAACCATAATTTTACTAAGGATTATTTCACTCCAATGAAATCTATTATAAAGGAAGTACCAAGAACACCCGAAGCACCTCATATGACTGATGAGCTGATAGAGCTTTTAACATCTCTCTGTTTCAGAAAAAATGATGAGCTTCCATTAGGGGCGGACACCCTTTTTGTCTTTGGTAGTATCAGCAGTTTAGCCTCTATGGTCTGCGAACTGACCGACATAATAACTCAAGAAAAAATTAGACACCTGATAATTTCTGGCGGCAGAAGTCTTTCAGCTGAGCGAAAAATTGACCAATCTGAATCTGACATAATACTGGAACATATTGACCACCTGCTAGATGGAGACATAAGGGTTATTACTGAAGAGACTTCAACCAACAGTCTTGAGAATGTTAAAAACGCACTGGATTTGTGCGATTTAACCAACAGTCAATCTTTATGCTTTGTCCACAAATACCATACGGCGGGAAGGGCATTCCTTACTTTACAAAAGTTTTTGCCTAATATGGAGTTTAAGCAAAGAGCCTTCACCTCTAAAAACTGCTCACCTGAGACTTGGTTTAAAGATGACCATTTTAGAAAATTGGTATGGGGTGAATTTTTAAGGATAGAAAAATACGGCTCAAGAGGAGATATAGAATTCTCCTCTGTTGAATCTATCGTTAATAAAATTAATAAACTAACATCCGCCCACCCGAGAGCGTAGCCGATGGGTCTCGACTCTAAGGTATGGAGGCACTTAGTTATTCTCCATTAATCTGTGGGGAAAACCACACCTTATTGCCTAAATTAAAAACATGATATTATCAGCAAAATCAATTAGTTAACATATAATTAGCATTATTTTCCATTTTTTATTTGCTATACTATATGAATAATGATACAAAGTTTATGAAAATTAATCGATTCACAAACCGAGGTACATAATAATGGAAGCTATTAGAAGAATTAAATTGAACATAGATCTAAAAACTATTGCAAATATGGTGATGGGCAAAAAACCTACGGTTGCTTGCATGGAAAAGGCGATTAAAGAAGGCGAAACCAATAAAGCTATAACAATAGCTTATATGCTTAGCCAAAGAGATTTGAATGAAACTTACACAGACGGTAACACGGCACTTACTCTTGCAGCTCAACTTGGCAATAAAACTGTTGCCCGTGCCCTTATCAAAAAAGGTGCTGATGTTAACGCTAAAAACGCTGACGGTAATACCGCTCTACATTACGCAACACAGAACCAAGGCTCTTGGGGCATTGCTTTTGTACAAAAACTTCTTAGCAAAGGCGCTCGCGTTGATGTTAAAAACGCTGAAGGCAAAACCGCTATAGATTATTCTAAAAACCCTAATTTCGGTGCTTTGAAAGAAATTTTGTCATGTGCAAGATGGGATCAAATGAAAGAACAGAAAATTGGCGAGCAAAAAGCAACAATCCAATTCGCTAAGTTTCCAAACCAAGTTGCTACAGTTGGTAAAGGCAAAATCTAATTTTATTCTAATAACGCAAAAACCCCTCCTTAAACGAGGGGTTTTTTTAATGCCCCAAGTCGCCCACTAGCCAATTTTTTGCCCCATAAGGCCAAACTTCACAAAAACACTTGACTCCTTTATTTAGATTATGTAAAATATTAATACAAAAGCATAACCATTTAAAAAACAAGGCAAAACGATGGCTGTAAAAAATAGATTTAACGATTCATCTAATAAAAGTAAAAAATCTTTATTATCCACCAAGCTTGCGGGGGTTATCCTTGCGGCAACTGTTGCCACGTCTTCTATTGCCATTTACAACAAAGTTCAAGAAGTTAAAAAGCCTCGCGAAAATAATAAAGAATTAGTTTGTTCTAAAAAAGCATCCATCGCCTTTCAAAAAACAGTTACTCCTACAAGCCATAGCAAATCTGCAAAATCCTATACCACTAGCTTAAAGGGTATTGACGTTATAATGGATCATGAAGGTTTTATGGATCACGCTTATACTGACGTGAACAAAAAAGCGATAGGGTTCGGGCATAACATTGTAAAGGGTGAGAAATTCCCTAAAACTATAAGCCTTGCTCAAGCTAAAAAACTTTTGATGAAAGATTTGAAAATCCACGAAGCTGCCGTGAAGCAAGCGGTTAAGGTGAAAATAACCCAAGAGCATTTCGATGCTATGGTTTCTTTCAGCTACAATGTAGGGCCTGAAAACTTTAGAACCTCAACTATGCTTAAACAATTGAATGCCGGCAACTTTGAATCAGCGGGAAAAGAATTCGACAATTGGGTTTTCATTACAGGCAAAAAAGGCGTATGCAAAAAATCTGAAGGTCTGCAAGACCGCCGCAATGCCGAGCAAGCCCTGTTTGTTAAAGGCAATAAAAAAGCTAAACAGTTTATATAGCAATAAAAACCCCTCAAGTTAAGAGGGGTTTTTGCTTTTAGCTGTAAAACTTTTTCTTAATATATAATGACACATTTACCAAGCCTATCATCACAGGCACCTCAACCAACGGGCCTATAACTGCCGTAAAAGCAACGCCTGACTTTATTCCAAACACTGCAACCGCCACCGCAATCGCCAATTCAAAGTTATTGCTGGCGGCAGTGAATGATAATGTTGCGTTTTTAGAATAACCTGTTCGGTATTTTCTACCCATCCAGAAGCTTATTAGAAACATTGTTACAAAATAAATTAAAAGCGGAAGGGCTATACGCAACACATCCATCGGGATTTCAACAATCAAACTACCTTTAAGGCTGAACATCACGACTATTGTGAACAATAAAGCAATCAATGTTATCGGGCTTATTTTAGGAATAAAAACCGTATTGTACCAATGTTTGCCTTTGTTTTTGATCATAAACACTCTTGTCAAAACCCCTAAAGCAAAAGGTATTCCCAAATAAATTAATACGCTTTCGGCGATCTGCCCCATAGATACATCAACCACGCTACCTTGCAAACCAAAGTACGGCGGTAGAATAGTTATAAAAAACCAAGCATAAATACTATAAAAAATTATTTGGAAAAAACTGTTAAAGGCAACCAGAGCCGCACAATACTCGGTATCACCCTTTGCTAGATCATTCCACACTATTACCATGGCAATACACCTTGCCAAACCTATCATGATCAAACCAACCATATATTCAGGCTTATCAGGTAGAAATACTATTGCTAATCCAAACATCAAAATCGGGCCAATTATCCAGTTCTGCATTAATGATAACTTCAATATTTTTGTATCTTTAAATACACTACCCAACTCTTCATAACACACCTTAGCAAGTGGAGGATACATCATTAAAACAAGGCCTATTGCAATTGGGATATTTGTTGTACCTACCTGAAATTTACTAATAAAACTTTCTGTACTCGGAATAAAATAACCCAAGGCAACGCCCAAAGCCATCGCCAAAAAAATCCACAGCGTGAGAAACCGATCTAAAAAAGAAAGCTTTTTATCTACACCACAATCCACACTGGAACATGTTTTTGTGTTCATACTATAATACCCCTTTTAAAATTACGCTTGACTCTCAACCAAAGTCATTTTAATAATAATGGTAATATTAAAATAAATGGAGGTCAAGATGAATAATACCCAAGCAGTCAAAGTTTTTAATGCATTATCGCAAGAGCTGCGGTTAAGTATTATGTTGGATATTATAAAATGTGGGCACGGCGGTACCTGCCCCTGCCAGATTTTGGAAAGATTCGACATTTCTAACGCAGGTTTAACCTTCCATTTAAAAGAGCTTGAAAGTGCCGGGCTTATTTCTCCCTTTAAAAAAGGCAAGTTCATTTATTACAAACCAAATTGTGAAGTTCTTAAGGAACTGGGTGATTTTTTAACCGCTGAATGCAAATGTCTTACTAAAGGCGGTAAAGCAAAAACCTGTGCTACAAAAAAGACGCCTGTTAAAAAAACTAAACCAGTAATTAAGAAGAAAACAAAATGAAAATAAAACTTTTATTATTATTTATATTAACGCTAGTAATTTCAGTAATCATTTATAAGGTTAATCAGAACACTGCCCACGCTGCCACAGAGCCTTCAATAGTTGAGCAGAAAACCAATAATAAATCGGTTATTTATTATTTTCATGGCACCTTCAGATGTGCCACCTGTATGAAAATCGAAGAATCTGCAAGAGCGGTGTTTGAACAAAACTTCAAAAACACCCTTGAATTTAAAGCTGTAAATATCGAAGAGCCTGAGAACCGTCATTTTGTTGAAGATTACCAACTGGTTTCGAAATCTCTCATTTTGTCTAAAATTAAAGATGGCAAACAAGTAGATTACAAAAATCTAAATGATATGTGGGTTTATATAAGAGATGAGCAAAAGTTCAACACATGGCTCAAGGAAGAAATTTCCGGTTTTCTTTTAAAATAAAGGATTAAAAAATGACAATACTATTATCTTCTTTATGGCTCGGCATTTTAACTTCTATTAGCCCCTGTCCGCTTATTTCCAATATTACTGCGGTATCTTTTATAGGGCAAAAATCCCGACATCCTTTATATGCTTTATTATCTGGCATTGCCTACACACTCGGCAGAGCCGCTTTATATATTGTTTTAGGTTTAGCATTATCTCTGGGGATAGGCTCACTAACATCTACCTCCCAATTCTTCCAATCTAATATTTATTATATTTTATCACCTTTAATGGTGATAATCGGCTTAGTGCTGCTTAATGTTATAAAAATTAAAACCAACTTTAACGGGTTGAAAAAACATATAGAAAAATTCCCTTTTCTAACTAAGGGTGGTTTTATCAACTCATTTGTTATAGGCGTTTTATTTGCGAGTGCCTTCTGCCCAATATCTGGGGCTTTGTTTTTTGGCAATTTAATTCAAAACGAAGCATCTGTTACGTCACTTTTGGCCTACGGAATTGGAACAGGTTTGCCTGTTATGCTCTTTGCAGTAATCATTGCATTTTCAGCTCATAACCTTGCTAGAGTTTACAAAGCTTTTGAAAAATTTGAAGTCTGGGCAAGGAAAATAACTGGTCTTTTATTTATAGTAACTGGTTTCTACTCAGCAAACCGCTACCTTGGCATCAGCTTTAATGTTTTAACCCTGTTTACTATGTTTGCGGATTTCGTAACTTATGACTTATTCAAACTAGTTGCAGAAACCCGCCTAGCTCAAGCCCTTCACTTCTTTATTGATGATACGCTGAAAATATTATTTCTGCTCTTTTCCATTACTTCAATAATCTCTTATTTCCGTGCACAGTTGCAGCCGGAAAAGGTTCGCGAATATCTTGAAGGTAAACCAAAATGGCTTGCTTATTTAATGGCTGCCATTTTCGGAGCAATCACTCCTTTCTGCTCATGCTCCTCAATCCCTTTATTTATCGGGTTTATTGAGGCAGGCATACCTTTCGGCGTTACCATGTCTTTCTTAATCTCATCCCCGATGATAAATGAAGTGGCTATTGTTATATTCGCAGGCATTATCGGCTGGAAACTCACCGTGCTTTACGTGATAACAGGGATGGTAGTCGGCATAGTCGGCGGAATGATAATGGAAAAACTCGGTTGGGAAAAATATGTTGAAGGCTATGTGTATGATATAAAAATGGGGAAACTTCCTCGCCAAAAACATTTGGTTGAAACAGTAAAACAACGCCTCGCCTTCGCTTTTGACTATTCATCTAGCTTGGTTAAAAAGGTTTGGTTTTATATTATAATAGCCGTGGCGATAGGCTCAGTTCTCCATGGTTACGTTCCACAAGAATTTTTTATTCAATATTTAGGTGCGGATAATTTCTTTGCCGTGCCAGTTGCAGTTCTGGTTGGTATTCCACTTTATGGCAGCGACACTGGCATTATCCCGATAGCTGAAGTTCTTATCAACAAGGGTGTGCCTATTGGTACTGTCCTTGCCCTGATGATGAGCGTGGTTGCAATATCCCTACCTGAGCTTATTATTCTGCGTAAGGTGCTTAAAACACGCCTACTCGCTTACTTTGTTATTTTACTGTTCTTTGCCTTCATTATTGTTGGCTATTTATATAACTTGTTATTTTAAGGAGAAAATATTTATGAAGAATATAAAAGTTTTAGGTTCTGGCTGCTGCTCTGCCTGCACTAACCTCAAAGATAAAATTACCCAACTAGTGGCTGATAAAGGCATTGAAGCAAATGTTGAAAAGGTTACCGACATTGTGGAGGTAATGAAATATGGGGTAATGTCCGCCCCTGCCGTGGTGATTGACGAAGAGGTCAAATGCTCAGGCCGTGTGCCAAAAGATTCCGAATTGGAAGAATGGTTGAAATAAGCAAAAACCCCTCAAATTAAAGAGGGGTTTTGTTTTTAATCCTGAACCTGTTATTACATGGCCCTTGCCGGAGTAAGCGTAGAAGGCTTCAAAGCTGATTTCTTAATAACTATTTTTCTTCTCTCTTCTGTTTTTTCTTTACCATAGAGGAATGATTTTGCCGATAGCACAGAATCTTTCAACTCAACAGCACAGTCTTGATTTACGTGGCATATTTTAGTGCAGAGATTTTTCATTCTCTGGTCATCAAACAAATTCTTTAAATAGAAAATAGGTTTTGTATCACCCGCTGCATGGTTTTGGGCAAGACCCAACAGCTCTTTAAGTTCTTGGGTAACATTACGCACAGTCTGTTTATTAACATCAGTGCTTAATATTTCAGAGGCCCCCAACCTATCAAGATAGTTAAGATCCCTTCTTATAATCTTATGATCTTCCTGAGGCTTCATTGCGTATTTTTCATTGGTTTGCTTAGGAGCAACAAAACCAGATTTTCCTTCAACTTTTTTAGGAACAAGCATCAAGAAGTATCTTGAGTCAGGTTTGCTGTACAACTTCAACTGGGCATCTTTTATTTCGTTTTTCAATTCATGAATATTATTAGGCAATAGAACCATATTATTAAAATGGTTTACCAAGAATGATGGTTTTTTTGCATTAGGGTTAGTGCTGTCAATCTCTTGCGTTACAGAAAGCTTATCGCTCGATGCCCTCTCCATAATATGGTCAACACTAAAAGGCAAAGATGAAGTCACTCCGGCTTTCATCAAGTTTATAGCGTATTTGGAAGCACCCTGTTCTTTCAATTCATCTGCATGGTTGGTGGCAACATAATTTAAAAAATCTTTCCTTACGCTTGCGTCAAACTCTTTGTAGACCTTATCCAAATCTTTCCAATCAAGCATCGGGTTTACTACCACAGGCACAAGCTCAAAGTTATCCAGCAAAGATACTTCTTTTAAATATTTCTCAAAATTGCTTTTAAGCTCTATAAATTCTTTCTGTTCGGCGGGTTTATCGGCAAATTTATCTATGCGTTTTTGCATATCGGATAAAATTTTATCTTGTAACTCTTCAGTTGTCGGAGGAGTAGGCTTAGCGGCGGCGGCACCTTTATTAAATGCCGCAGTAAGAGAGATCGAGGTTATATTACCCGAGTGAACTTTTTCTGACATATCGCCCATATTAGTCACCTTTTGCTATTTTTTTATTTACCTAATCCTAACATTGGGGAATTAAAAAATAGTTAATTGAGGGGATAAATTGGCATTAAAATCAGGAAGATAGCTAGCGGTATAGACAAAGCTCCACCCCAATAATAAAAACTTAATAAATTCAATAAGTTATCTAAACAAAGATTTTTCTGAATTCCAAGAACTGGGCTTCAGTCATACGCAATATCATTGATTTCGGATGCCCGCACCCTCTGCAAATCATTCTCTCTTTGACTGTGGCGACAACTTCTTTTGCCAAGATTTTGCCGTTACTGCGTACGTTAATCCTGTAATTGTCATCACCTTCTTGAAACCAAATCATTGCCACGGTGGAATCGTATTTTCTAAAAATCTCTCTAGTTAAATCACCGCCATGACAATAGATATCTGTATTAACAAAAGGAATCTCTTCTAAGCCAAGTTGTGGGATGTTCACATACTCCACATCTTTTAAAGCTTCAGGTATAAGTAATTTGAATTTTTCTCTATGTTCGCAACCCATCTTTTCAAATTCTTCCATCTTCCAATTTGAAAATTTATCAAACAAAGCAAATATGTGATGTATATCACCAATCTTGCTTAATGAGAGTCCGTAGAAAAAAGCACTTACATTGTAGCATTGGTCATCTGAATCAAAAAACTCTGATCTACCTATGTCAATTGCCTCTATAGTATTAACTAGCAGTGGTCGAGGTTGTTTTATAAACTCATCCCAAGAAATTCCGGCACCTGACTTTTCACAGTCCAACACGCAGGATAAATTCTTTCCCTCTAAGCCTCTAATAGTAGAGAAACTCACTTCGTGATGATCATAAATTTCTACATTATGACCGTTCTCCAAAATCCACAGCAACACCTCGGTTGACGGAACGTAATCTAAAAAAAATATTTTAGCTTTACCTTGCTCTGCCGACAAAGCCTCTTTTATATTTTCGTATGAACGATAACCAGCACCTATGTATTTTGCACTGTCACCAAAAACTTTGTGAGCCGCCCATGCAGCAAGACTCCCGTCTAAACATGGAGAGTGGTAAAATACGTAGATATTGTTGTTATTTGAGTTATTCAAGACCGTCTTCCCTAGTTTACTAAATCTTTTAATTTATAAAAAAAAGGTCTCTTGCGGAGACCTTGCTTTTATAAATGGTGCGCCCGAAGAGATTCGAACTCCTAACCTTCTGATCCGTAGTCAGATGCTCTATCCAGTTGAGCTACGGGCGCAATAGTGTTTGAGAAGGTATTACAAAACACCCCCAAATATCAAGCTAAATATTATCAAAATTACCCTTATAAATCACATTAAACCTTATATATTTTTCATAATACAAAAGAATTAATGATAAACTTGATTAATTTAGCAAAATCGGTTGGTAACATAATCTTATAACTAAATTACTTAAATTAATTATCACTATCTAGCCACTTGAATTATATAGCTAAACAGTCTTTAATATAACAAATAATTAAGCGTTATACATTTTCCAAGGGGGCTTTAACTTGAAGTACGTCTTTTCGCGCAAACTTATACTGGTTATATTGGCGACTTTTGTCATCAGTGGTTGTTCAAACTATTCAGTTGTGACACCTAAGAGGGCACAAAGGTCAGGTGCCGCTCCTGCTGGGGCTACAATCCCTGTGGTAAACAAAGATGGTTCGAGGAAAATCTCGCCTGAACAGATCAAACAAAGAGCCGATGTTGATACAGCATTAAACAAAAATGTTGAAACTGTTGTTGGTGGAACTGAATCTGTTGAGTGGAATGAAAAAACCTCAGCAAAACCAAAACCTAAAATCAATAACAAAATCGTATCAGCTGCTAATATCCAATGGAAAGATGGCGGTCAATCTCCTTCATCTGCACCTATGTCAGTTAGCCAAGGAATGCCTAATGATGAAGAGTTTCCTCCGCTTGTAGTTACTGAAGATACTCCTCCTAGTGTTCTTTACAGACGCGGATCACGTGATACTGTCTTGGCTGATGAAGGTGAAGATGCAAACCTTGTAAGACGTGACACAGATCTTGACGATCAAAAAATCGAAACAGCTGTTACTGCTAAAGCTAGAGAAATTTATCGTGATTTGAAAGAAGCTGAAACTAGACTTGATGTTACAACTAGAAAAGCTGAAACAGTCGGCAATAAAAGTACCACTCAAATATCTGAGTACTATTCTTTGGTTGCAAACATCAGTGCCGCTTTAAGAACAGGAACTACTCCGGGTAACCCGATATTGGTTGACCGTTGGAACGCCGCTCAAGCTAAGTTGAACGATCTTCCTAAGAACGTGAACATGATAAACAATCTGGCAGTGGATCTGTCAAGCCAAGCTTCAAGAGCAGCATTTATTCTTGAATCTACTGAATCCGCTTTCCACATCTCAGGTGCGGTTGATGCCGACCACAGAATGTTGAGAAAAATTCAAGACAGATGCAGCCAGATTATTACCGATCTTAACCGTATGATCATGGACGTTAATAAAGAAATGAACCGCATAGACGCTCTATTGAAAACAGAACGTGCTAATATGCAAACCTTGTCTTTGGGTATATCTAAAGGTGAATTGTACGGCGAAAGCCTTGCTAACAATATGGAGATGAAGAGCCTAAACGAAATGGCTAAAATTCAAACTCCTGCACAACGCAAGCTTAAACCTTTGGTGATTATCAGATTTGACAAACCAAATATAGATTACGAACGTCCTTTATATAGGGCTGTAAGTGCCGCTTTGGATAAATACCCTAGTGCAAGATTCTCTATATTAACTATTAGTGCTTCAAACGAAAATAAAGCTAAAGAATCTATTGATAAGCAAGAAGCACGCAAACGCGGTGAAGAGGTTATGGATGCCCTTGTTAAAATGGGTCTTCCTACCAGCCGTATAGTTGTGGAATCTACGACTAGTGAAAAAGCTACTGCCACAGAAATTCATATCTTCCTGAAATAATTTTTAAAGGAGATACCACTGTTGGAAGTTGCTAACCTAGATAATCTTACCTCAATAGCTCTAGTAACAACGGCCGCACTCTTGTGCGGCCTTGTTCTTATCCGTATGCGTCAACCGGCTGTTGTTGGTTATATTCTGGCAGGGATAGTTTTAGGCCCCACCGGTTTCAAAGCTATCTCCAATACCGAGACCGTACAGCTCTTGGCTGAGCTTGGGGTTATCATGCTACTGTTTATTATCGGGATGGAGCTTTCGCTGCAAGGTTTTAAAACTATCTATAAAACGGCACTCGCCACGGCTGGGTTGCAAATAATCATGGCGGTACTCGTCTTTGGAACCCTTGGTATTTTTGTTGGCTGGGAAATAGAAAAAATTCTTATCTTTGGCTTTACCACCGCACTTTCTAGCACTGCTGTAGCCATAAAAATTCTAGATGAAACTGGGGATATTAAAACTCCTGTAGGTCGCACTACCGTTTCCGTGCTTATTGCTCAAGACCTCGCCGTGATACCTATCCTGCTAATCGTCAACTCCTTCAATGGAGATGCCAACATAAATATAGCCTTCACCATTTTAAGACTGGTGCTTTCAATAAGTCTTTTAGGGTTCCTAATATATTTTCTGTCTGAAAGAAAAAAGATTGTTTTACCTTTTACTGACTGGATAGTTTCAAAAGTGGAGATCACCCCACTAGCAGCCCTAGCCTTCTGCTTCACCCTTACTGCCGCATCTGGTATTTTAGGTCTTTCCACCGCTTACGGAGCATTCATAGCTGGCCTTATAATCGGCAACTCAAGCTTAAGGTCTGTTATGCACAAGGTGACTGAGCCTATCCAAGCCGTGTTGTTGATGGCGTTTTTCCTTTCCGTAGGTTTGTTGATAGATATTAATTTTATAATAAGCAACTGGCAAAATGTTTTAATGATTTTAGCCGCAATGACTCTGCTTAAAACAATCGTAAATGTAACAATCCTCCACTGCTTAGGAGAGCCATGGGATAGAGCATTCCACAGTGGGGTAACCATGGCACAGATAGGCGAGTTCTCTTTTATTATTATTGCGGCGGGATTAGCTTCAAAAGCAATAAGCCATGATGACTATCGGTTGATGATAGCCGTGATCGCTCTTTCTTTATTGATCAGCCCGATGTGGCTTGCACTGTCGCGACACTTACACGACCTTACTTTGGGTAAGAGAGATTAGCAGCAATCTTCTTCCAAATAATCAGCTGTCATATGCCAAATTTCTTGCATTAAAGGAGTGGAAACTGATTGAAAACTGCGATATTCACCTTCGAAATTTGCCATTGCCCTGTATTCTTTTGCCAAATACTTTCTGGTTTCTCTGCGGGTATCTTGCTTGCTTTTAACAAGTATATTTCTTATGTGTGATAGATTAGGTCTATTATCATTCATTAAAATTTTTCTCCAGCCTCTCTTAAAAAAAAACGCTCTCTGGCAGTCAGGGAGTGATTACCGCGTTAAGACGGCGTAGCGTATTCGCACCTAAGTGCTATTGCATTCCGCCACCTCCCCAACCACAATTGAGAAAGTAGCATCTGTTATACGGTAGATGCCCTTAAACCGCTTAACAAGGTAATCAGCCAAAAGATTCTTTATGTTCTTTGAAACTAAAGATTAGAATCTTTCTTAACTAAAATCAATATACTATATTATTCAAGTTAAGATTTTAATAGACGTTGTTTTTAAAGAGTTTTTTCAGCCTATCGGCCTTAACTTCAACAGTTTTGCCGGGTTTTATGTCACCCAACTCAAAGACTCCGTAAGAGATTCTTATAAGTCTGTTCACTGTTAGCCCTAAATGCTCTAGTACTTTTCTGATCTCGCGATTCTTTCCCTCTTGCAGGGTCATTTCTATCCAGCAATTAGCACCCTGCTCGCTTTCAAGAAAAGCATCTATTGAACCGTATTGTATTCCGTCCAATTTAATGCCGTCTTTTAATTTATCCAGCTTAGCTTGAGAAACTCTGCCGAAAGCCCTAACGCGATATTTACGCTCGATACCAGTTGAAGGAAGTTCCAAATAACGTGAAAACTCACCATCATTGGTTAGTAACAATAAACCTTCGGTATTCATGTCAAGCCTGCCGACTGATATAACCCTCGGCATATCAGGAGGAAGATTTTCAAAAACAGTTTCTCTTCCCATTTCATCTTTAGATGTGGTGATCAAGCCTTTAGTTTTATGATAAAGCCAAAGCCTAGTGTGTTTTCGTTTACCGATTTCCTCACCGTTAATCTCTATTGCATCTTTAATAGTAACGTTAAGAGCGGGAGATTTTATGGTTTTACCATTAACCTTCACCTTACCCTCAGTAATAAGTCTTTCAGCATCACGTCTTGAGCAAACACCTGCAGCCGCTATACGCTTAGCTATTCGTTCGCCAGTATTTTCTTGATTATTTTCACTCATAATTATGCTATAACATATTAATGAAGAAAAATCACTATATGATATCAGCTATTGAAGAAGCTAAAAAAGCCGCGACCTTGGGCGAAGTCCCTATAGGGGCAATAATAGTTGATGGTGAGAGCGGTAAAATTATCGCATCGGCTCATAATTTGACAGAAAACAATAATGACCCTACTGCTCACGCTGAAATTATAGCAATACAAGCTGCGTGCAAAACCTTAGGTGCTCCCCGTATTCCTGATTGCGATATCTACGTCACGCTTGAACCATGCTCAATGTGTGCAACGGCAATATCATTCGCAAGAATCCGCCGAGTTTATTTTGGAGCATACGACCCTAAAGGCGGCGGTGTTGATCATGGAGCTAAAATCTATGACCAAACCACTTGCAACCATAAACCGGAAGTTTATGGCGGGATATGCGAAACCGAATGCGGCGAATTGCTGAAAAACTTTTTTAAAGACAAAAGGTAACTAGAATGAACGAAGATTTTGACCTTTTTAACAGCACACCCTTAACCAAAGAACTTCCCGAGTACAGCGTTAGTGAAATAAGTAACAGGCTAAAGCAGGTTATAGAGGATAATTTCTCTTACGTAAGGGTTAGGGGTGAGTTTTCAAAGATCACCGTTGCAAAATCCGGCCATTTATACACCGCACTAAAAGATGACAAGTCAGTTATAGATGCAATTTGTTGGAAAGGCACTCTATCTCGCCTCTCAATCAAGCCTGAAGAGGGGCTGGAGGTTATCTGCACTGGTCGCATTACCACTTACCCTGGCCGTTCCAATTATCAGCTCATCATCGAGAACGCCGAAATAGCGGGCGAAGGTGCTATTTTGAAAATGTTGGAAGAACGCCGCCGCAAATTAGAGGCCGAAGGTCTCTTTTCAGCAGAGCGTAAAAGGAAACTACCCTTTATTCCTGAAACTATCGGGGTTATAACTTCCCCCACTGGTGCGGTTATCCGCGATATCATGCATAGATTGAACGAAAGGTTTCCTCGCAACGTATTACTCTACCCAGTTATGGTTCAAGGAACGGGTGCAGCCGAGCAAATCACTCAGGCTGTAGAAAGATTTAACGGTTTACCGGAATCCTCCCCACATCGTCCTGATATTATCATCATCGCAAGAGGCGGCGGTTCGTTAGAAGACCTTATGCCTTTCAACGATGAAAAACTTGTTAGGGCTGTTGCCAACAGCACAATCCCCATCATCTCTGCCGTTGGGCATGAGACCGACACCACATTAATAGATTACGCGGCTGATCTGCGTGCTCCTACCCCCACTGCTGCGGCTGAAAAAGCCGTGCCGGTGAAATCTGAACTGGTTTCATTGTTGTTGAGCAAACAAAACTCGATGGTATCCGCCATTAATCGCTTTATAAGGCATCAACAAACTATTTTATCTGGTCTTGAGAGGGGAATTAGAAATCCTGAAAGCCTTATCGAGAACTATGTGCAGAAGTTGGATTACCTTTCTCTCAGATTAGAGAGCGGTCTTGCTATTTGGCTACAAACCAAGCAATCAAAACTAAAAGAAGTCACTGCTGGTCTCAATCTTTACAGGTTTAAGAAAACTATAAATGATTATTCAAGCAAGATAGCTGATTATTCCGCGAGACTTTCGTTTGCTCAAAAGAAAATTGTAGGGAATCGTGCCGAAAAACTTCAAAATTTGGCATCACTTTTAGATTCTTACTCCTTCGAGAAGGTACTAGAACGTGGCTATGCCGTGGTTTTTAACCCTGAAGGGGCTATAATTTCATCAAAAAACCATGTAAAGGTGGGGCAGCTACTCAAAATAAGGCTAAGAGACGGCGAAATCCCCGTTAAAACCGAGTAAAAATGCAAAAAACCTGAAAATCTCTATATACAAATTAAAAAAAAATCAATAATAATGTGGTTAACGGATGAATATATGTCTTTCCATCCTTTTTTGTAATTTACGGAGAATAACCATGAAAAACCAATTGAAAATTGCTGCTGTTTTGGCTGCAATCGTACTAGTAGGTAGCGCTTACGTTGCACAAGCAACTGAAGTTGAAGCTACTGAAGCAACTAAAACTGAAGCTGCTGCTCCAGCTGCTGATGCCGCTGCTGCTACTGCTCCAGCTACTGACGCTGCTGTTGCTCCTGCTGCTGACGCTGCTGCTACTGCACCAGTTGCTGCTCCAGCTACTGACGCTGCTGTTGCTCCTGCTGCTGCTACTGAAGAAAAACCAGCTGAAGGTGCTTTGGAAGATTAATCTCCACAGCTTTTTTCTAATTTAGATTAGAAAAAAAGATAAAACAAAAAGGCTCTGATGAAAAATTAGAGCCTTTTTTTTATTTTCTTGATTTTTTTAATAATAAGTCTTTGACAATTTTTTTTTCTCGGAATATCATTTATTTATGGTTAGGGGGGCATCTAAAAATTAATAGCTCTTCTAATAGTATCAACATAAAAAAAATGAGGGAATATAACATGGCTGTAGCAAAGAAAAAAACAGTTGCAAAAAAAGCTCCTGCTAAAAAAGTAGCTGCTAAAAAAGCTCCTGCTAAAAAAGTAGCTGCTAAAAAAGCGCCTGCTAAAAAAGCTGCTAAGAAAAAATAATTTTCTAGCGTAGATTTTCAAAGAGGGGTCCTTGTCAAAAGTTCCTCTCTTTTTTTTGTCTCTAATCCGCCCTAAAAACAAACTCACTATATTTATAACCTTGCATATATAACAACGAAGTAAGGTCGGTGTGTTTTATATGGTTCTCAATTTCTTCAATAACTTTAGGCTTCGCATAATAACCTACTCCCGCAGCAGCTTTTCGCAACATTCCTATATCATTAGCACCATCACCTATCGCCATGGTTTCATCAATATTTATTCCTTCAATTTCAATTTCTTTGAGCAGAATTTTTTCTTTTGCTTCTTTATTTATTATCGGAGGAATTACATTTCCTGTAAGAAGTTTTCCGACAATCTCAAATCTGTTGGAAAAAAATTTGTGAAATCCCAAATCGTGCGAAACTTTTTTTGCAAAAATTTCGAACCCTCCAGAAACTAAAACTGACTTCGCCCCGAAATTATTCATGGTCAAAATTAACTCCTTCGCACCCCTCGTATAGTTTATTTTTTCGACTACTCGAAGCAGGGCAGAAGAAGGTTTTCCCTCTAAAAGCTTCACCCTCTCGGTCAGTGCTTTTTCAAAATCCATTTCGCCATTCATGGCTTTTTCGGTTATAAAGGCTACTTGATCCCTCAAATTGAACTCTTCAGCCACCTCATCCAAGGTTTCTTGGCTTATCATTGTTGCATCCATATCAGCTATCAATAGTTTCTTTTTGCGGTTTTTATCATTTTTTTGCACAAAAACATCACAACCATTAATGTTGGAAAGAGTTTTTCTTATCTTTGATGATAAATCTTCGGAGTATTCGGGTATAAAAAAATCTACGGCATAGTTATTTTTTAAAATATCGATGGAAATTTCTGATGCAGTTAATTTTTTTAACTGATTTAAACAATCATCTACTCTTTTACTATCAAGAAAAGACCCAACAACAGTTACGACTGTGCCTAACATTTGAAAACCCCACCCTTAAAATTTAAAAACCCACACAAAAATAAAAACTTCTTAGTTTAATCACCCTAACAATGTAATCCCCCTAGAATCACTACTGTTTGAGATTATGCAAAACGCTCTGCCTACCTATAACTCACATAGATGTCCCTTTAAGTAATAACTATATGAAATCTAATGGAAAATTATAAATGGAGAAGAAATGGCTCCCTGGGCAGGGATCGAACCTGCGGCCAAGCGATTAACAGTCGCTTGCTCTACCGCTGAGCTACCAGGGAACACGATGTACCTATTTAGCAAATCTACAGGAATTTTCAAGTAAAAAATAAATTTTGTAAATTAGCCTGATTTGACGGTTTTTAATGATTTTTGAGGAGTTTTATTATTATTTTTATAACTTAAACCTCGTCTTCCAAATAACAGGCTGCCATAAACCAGATCTCTTGCATTAAGGATGTTACCACTTTATCAAAGATTCTGTATTCGCCATTTAACTCGGCCATGGCTTTCAACTCTTTCGCCAAATAAAGTTTTGTTTCGTTATGAAGGTCTCTTCTATTCCTAAGCAATATCTTTTTTATATTGGATAAATCCGGCTTGTTATCGTTCATACCCCTCTCCCATTTTAAAAATTAAAACGGCCACCAGATTCCTCTGGCAGCCGGGGAGTAGTTACCGTACCAAGACGGTGCAGCGTATTTATGCAAGCACTATTATATTCCGCCACCTCCCCGACCATAAGAAGTCGAGAAAGTAACATCATTTACGGCCGATGTAATTGACCGCTTGGTAAGGGTAACTAACCCCGAAGATAGTTTATTTCTATCTCTGAGTTAAAGATTATAAGCTTAATTTGCAAAAATCAATCGAATTTTATACCCAATAAAAAACCCCGAAATCTTTTTAAAAGACCCGGGGCTTTATTTAAATTGATAGCTAATTATTTAGCTGGAGCAGTTACCGCAGCAGGAGCTGTAGGAACAACAGGTGCAGTAGGAGCCGCAGGAGTTGTCACCGCAGCCGGAGCCGTTGGAGCTACCGGAGCTGTAGGAGCAGGAGTTGCTTCAGCCGCAGGTGCTGGAGTTGTTACAACAGCAGGAGCTGGTGCAGCTTCAGCCGCAGGAGCAGCTGGAGTTTCAGCCACAGGTGCAGGAGCGGCAGCTTCAGGAGTTGCAGCTTGTTTTGCAGCATATTCAGCAGCTGATGATTTACCTTCAATACGGATTTGGACTTCAGATTGTTTTTCCAAAGGCAATGAAGAGAACCACTTTTCGATTTCAGCTTGTAGTTCAGCACGTTGTTCAGGCTTCATAGCACGGATGAAATCACGGCTTTCAAGAATAGCTTTTTTACGATCTTTGATTTTGTTTTTGATATCATCAGGAAGAGCTTTGAAGCGTTTAATGCGTCTATCTTCAATTTCTTCTCTCTTATCTACTTCTTGTTTAATTTCTTCTTTTCTTGCTTCTCTTTCTTCGTCAGCAAGCTCTTTATCTGTTTTTTCATCTGCTGCCGCATCAGCTGCAGTAGTAGCAGGAGCGACTGCATTAGTCGCAGGAACAGCAGGTGCCACAGGTGTTGTTGCTTGAGCAAGAGCCAGAGAACTTACAAAAGTTAAAGCCATTGCAACGATTAAACTTCTTGTTAAAAACATGTTTAAAACTCCTAAGATTAGTACATTATAATTTTCACGGTATGAAGAAATTATATATCACATACGCCATAACTAGACACTATAAATGTAAAAAATTTAAAAAACATTAACGCTGTTTTATGTCAACAAACTAAGCCATTCATCTTCAGAAACGACTTTTACGCCAAGTTCATGAGCTTTTTTAAGCTTTGAACCTGCATCTTCACCGGCTACTACAAAGTCCGTATTTTTAGAAACCGAACCCGCAACCTTAGCACCTAAAGATTCCGCCTTGGCTTTAGCTTCTTCACGCCCCATCTTTACCAACTTGCCAGTAAATACGACTGTCTTGCCGCTAATTACAGAATCCGTGGTGACTTTTATATAGTCTTCCACCGTAATTTCAGATTTCAAATCATCTATCAGGTCAAGGTTCTGCTGCTCAGACAAAAAGGCGATTATATCCCCCGCCACGGCAGGGCCTACATCTTCTATTGTCAAAAGTTCATCAGCCTTGGCTTTTACAAAATTATCAAGTGAGGCATAATTCGCCGCAATTTTTTTAGCAGTTGCCTGACCCACCTGTCTTATTCCTAAACCATAGACGAATCTTTCAAGAGTTATCACCCTTCTCGCCTCTATGGCTTCCATTAGGTTTTTAACTGAAAGATCCCCCCACCCCTCACGAAGCTTGATCTCGTCTGCATGGTTTTTTAGGCGAAATATATCAGCCGGAGTTTTAATTAAACCCTCAGTCCAAAACTCACTGATAATTTTATCTCCCAAACCCTCAATGTCAAAAGCGAGGCGGCTTACAAAATGCTTTAATCTCTCCACCGCTTGAGCAGGGCAAATCAAACCGCCTGTGCATTTAATTGCCGCCTCATCTTCTTCCCTTATCGCCAGACTTCCGCATTCAGGACATTGGGTCGGAAAAATAAATTCACGTGATTTGGCAGGGCGTTTTTCCAACACCACCCTCACCACCTGCGGAATAACATCACCCGCACGTTGAATTACTACGGTGTCACCCTCGCGAATATCTTTGCGTTTCAATTCATCTTCATTATGAAGCGTTGCTCTACTAACTATTCCCCCGCCGATATTCACAGGCTCAAGTTCTGCCACTGGAGTAAGAGTTCCCGTTCTACCCACTTGAATAGTTATTTTATGCAACACAGTTTCCGCCTGCTCAGCTGGGAATTTATGAGCAGTCGCCCAACGAGGAGCTCTACTTATAAAACCTAACCTCTCCTGATATTCGAGTGAGTTTACCTTGTAAACCACCCCGTCAATATCGTAAGGGATTGTTGTACGCTTGCTGTAAACATCATTATATACATCTAAAATCGCTTTTAAATCTTTGCAGATGACAAACGGATCAGAGGTTCTGAAACCTAATGAAGTTAATCTTTCTTTTATGCCTGATTGCGTAGGTGCAAAACTTTCTGACACATCACCCAAAGCATAGGCAATAAACCGAAGTGGCCTTGAGGCAGTGATAGCAGGGTTCAATTGACGCAAGCTTCCCGCCGCCGCATTGCGGGGGTTGGCAAAAATCTTTTCGCCATTTTTTTCCTGCTGCTCGTTAAGCTCAAAAAAAGCTTTACGCTCCATATATACTTCACCGCGAACTTCCAACACTTGAGGAAATTTTCCTTTTAGCGTTTGCGGAATATCAGCAATGGTTTTTACATTGGCGGTAATATCTTCACCCGTAGCACCATCACCCCTTGTTGCTGCCGTAATCAATTTTCCGCCCTCATAACGAATAGAGCATGAAAGCCCATCAATCTTCGGCTCGGCTATTATATCCACCTGTTCTTTTGAAGAGAGGTTAAGAAACTTGTAAATGCGATTGTAAAAATCCTCTGCATCTTCCGCACTGAAACAGTTGGTAAGGGAAAGCATAGGAACAACGTGTTCCACCTTGCCGAATTCTTTAAGCGGTTTTGCACCAACCTTTTTGCTCGGGCTGTGAGCCGTCACCAATTGAGGGAACTTTTCTTCTATCGCAAATAATTTTCTTTTAAGAGCGTCATAGTCGGCATCTGAAATTTCAGGCTCATCTTGCTGGTGGTAACGTATATCATGATATTCTACCTGACGGGTTAGCTCGGCCAATTCCGCCGCCGCCTCAATAGGCGTTAGTTTATTTATATCAAACTCATCTTTTTTATGCGGCATGAGCTTGGTCTCTTTCTAAAAGTTTTGCGGCAGCCGCCTTAGCTTCAGGAGTTACCTTCGCACCTGATATCATTCTTGCAATTTCTTCTTGCCTGTCTTCAATAGAAGTAAGCACATAAACACCGGTTGTGGTTTTGCCTTTGGTTTCTGATTTTGAAATAACCCAATGACTGTTGCCACGTGCCGCCACTTGAGGGCTATGAGTTACAACCAATATCTGGTATTTGTCACTAAGCCTTGCAAGGCGTTCACCTACTGCATCGGCCGTTGCCCCACCAATTCCACTATCAACCTCATCGAATATTAAAGTTTCGATAGTTCCTGTTTCCGCCAACACAACCTTTAACGCCAACATAAACCTTGCAAGTTCACCACCTGAGGCGATTTTATTTATCGGCCCTGCGGGAGTTTGCGGGTTGGTTGAAACCAAAAATCTTACCTTGTCGAAACCGTTTGAATTCCAATCATCGGTTTTTTCAACCTCAATTATAAATTTAGCTTTATCAAGTTTAAGTGCTGGAAGTTCCGCGTTTACCGCTTTATCTAAGTTCTTTGCAACAGCACTGCGTTTTTTGCTTATAACTTCCGCCAATTTTACAAACTGTTTTTTATTTTCTTCAACCTGTTTTTCAAGCTTACTTAACTCATCTTCTTGGTGAGTAATAAGTCGCAATTTATGAGAGAGCTCTTCCCACACCTGTGGCAATTCATCAACCGTGGCGCGATGTTTTCTAGCACAATCCTTTAAAGCAAAATAACGGTCTTCTATCTGCTCTAAGTTTTCACTATCATCGCCATTGCCTGATTTGTAGTTTTCAATCTGATACGAAACTTCGTCTAACTCTGACTTTGCACGGTTGACAGCTTCATTCAAACTCGCCACTTCGGCACGCCCAACAATCGCTTGCAGTTTGCCAAACAAAGTTAAAATCCCCTGCTCATCTTCCAAAAGTTGGGAAGCTTGGTCAAAAGCCTCTTGAGCTTTCTCACGGTTCATTAATCTTTTGCGTTTTTCAGCTAGATCCTCTTCCTCACCTATTTGAGGACTAAGCTGTTCAAGCTCTTTCACCGCATAGGTTAAATATTCTTCCTGCAATTTGGAATTTGCAATATCCGCCTTCGCCTGTTCAAGATCTTCTTGAGCTGACTTCCAATTACTATATAGCTTATTAATCTCTAATGTATCTATGCCAGCATAGTTATCTAGCAATGGCAAATGAGTTTCAGTATTCATTAGACCCTGAGTTTCAAATTGCCCGTGGATCTCCACCAATTGGCTGCCTAGCTCTTTCAACAATTGCACAGTTACAGGAACATCATTTATAAAAGCCTTGCTCTTGCCGTCTTTATTCAAAGTGCGGCGCAAAATTAAATTGCCCCCATCAAGGTCAATTTCTCTATCTTTTAAAAACTCGATAACTCTGTCAGGAACATCAAACTCTGCCGTTACTATTGCCTGCTCTGTCCCGTGCCTTACCAATTTACTTTCAGCACGCGAACCTAGAGCCAAACCTAGAGCATCTAATAATATTGATTTACCCGCACCAGTCTCGCCTGTTAAAACGCACAGCCCTGCCTCACCTTGCAAACAAAGGTTTTCGATCAAAACCACATTGTTAATAGTAAGACTGTTTAACATTATTTTTTAAAATAATTTTCCAAATGTTTTATTTATAAAAGATTTATCCTGCTCTTTTTCAGGCATAGCAGTAAAGAGTTTGTAAGTGTCTTTATACCACTGACTTTGTGGATAGTTTGTTCCCAATATCGCTGCATCTTTTTGTGCTTCAGCCGAAATACCTAAAGAAAGATAACACTCCACCAAACGGTGCAGAGCTTCCGGCACATGGGTTGTTGTTTGATACTGCTCTACAACCTTTTCAAAACGGTTGATGGCTGACTGATATTGTTTGCGTTCTAAATAATATCTACCCACTTCCATATGTTTGCCGGCAATGTGGTCTATCGCCAAATCCATTTTCAACTTTGCATCGCGTGCATATTTGGAATCAGGAAAGCGTGAAACAATTTGCTTCAAACTATCTAGTGCAAGTTCAGTCATCTTCTGGTCGCGACCAACGTCAGAGATACGCTCATAATAGCAAAGTGCTTTCATGTAATAAGCGTAGTCAACACTTTCATCACCGGGGTGAAGCTGAATGAAACGATCAAGTGCGGTTACCGCTTCGTCATATTTAAGATTTTTGTAGTAAGCATAAGCTGACATTAACTGAGCTCTCTTAGCCCAGTCGGAATAAGGATAGTTTTGTTCTACCTCATCAAAATTTTTCGAAGCCACAGCGTAGTCTTCATCTTTCAAACTTCTTTGAGCTTTATTGTACATCTCTTCAACCGGTTTTTGAGGGGTCAACTCTCCGGGTGCTCTATCTTTATCAGAAGAACAAGAAGTAACGGTCAACACCGCCAAGAAAACTAAAACAAAGCGAAACTTATTTATCATCGCATATATACCTTAAAAACAATGGTGCAATTAAACTATTGTTTTTATAGCATAAATAGAATGAAGCCAAAAGAAAGATTTTTAAGCTACAGCCAAAGCCTCAGCATAAGCCATTGAGAAGTCTTTTCTCACTATGGATGTATTTTCAGAAGGAATAAAATCAACGATTTCATAGGCATCTGGATCAGCAAATAATGCCTTCAATAGCTGGTTGTTCATGGCATGACTTGACTTAAAACCATGGTAACTGCCTATAACTTGGAAACCGGCCATATAAACATCGCCAATAGCATCCAAGATTTTATGGCGAACAAACTCATTGCTGTATCTTAAACCCTCAGGGTTCAAAACCTTTTCATCATCAACCACTATGGCATTTTCAAGACTTCCGCCTTTTGCCAATCCTAGGCTTCTCAAATACTCAACCTCACGTAAATGTCCGAAGGTACGAGCAGGAGCAATTTCATCAGCATAAGAGCCGTCATCAAGCAAGTAATCAAAAGCTTGGAAACCTATGGCCTTGCTGTCAAACTCTATTTCAAAACTGTATAGCTGCTGTTTTGAAGGGAGTAAACGCACTTCTTTTTCATCTTCAACAAAACACACAGTCTTCTTGATAAGTATAGCCTTACGACGAGACTTCTGTTTTGCCAAACCAACCTGATTAATTTTTTTGATAAATTCTAAAGAGCTGCCATCCATTATTGGAAGCTCAGGCCCATCAATCTCAACTGTGGCGTTGTCAACGCCTAGCACCGCAAAGGCTGACATTATATGTTCGACAGTAGAAACGCGAACACCATCTTTATTTGAAATAGCCGTGCAAAGTTTTGTATCTGAAACATTACTCCACTTAGCTTGAATGATATTGTCGATAGCTTTTATATCAGTACGAACAAAGGTAATGCCTGAGCTTTCTGTCGCTGGTAGAATTTTAACAGTAGCTTTTTCGCCGGAATGCACACCTACGCCTTTGACTACTATGGCGTTTTTTATTGTGTGCTGATATTTGGACGTAAGCATTATTTACCTCTGATAGATTTAGTTATTAATAAGTAATAGATAACAAAGTGCTGAATATATATGAAATCACTCTTTATGTCAGATTGTTACAATAACTATATACCTCAAAATGTTTGTTTACATAAGCTAACAATATCTTATCTACTGCGTAAACCATGGAATATTTTCAAAATTTTAGAATTAGATTTCTTTTTCTCTGAAACGCTGAAAAACTCAGAATTAGCAACAGAGTCAACTTCAGCAACTAAAAGCAGATCTCCTTTTGCATTATTGTCGGATTTAACAGTAGTTCCTATTGCATAACCAAATGTAACTACCGCCGCCATAGCATCTCTACCATCACCGCAGTTAAGCCCAAACTTTTTAGAATCTTCTGATACGTATTTAGTTATACCATACTCTTCTAATCCGCTATTATGCAAAAAAACATCTAGAGCAGTTTTGATTGTCTCTTTACCAATAACCTTTGGTGTAGCGACATCATTGAATTTATCTTGTGTCATTCTAATTTTTCCTTTTTTCTAATATTTGTTTAATCACATAATATTATATATGTGCAGTTAATCTAATTTCTAGAGCTAATCAACATTTACTGGACTATAATTGTCTTATAAGACCCGTTTATTTGTTGTCAAAACTTATAATTTTGCCACTAAAATTAACGTCTGCACCCATCCTTTTATAGCTAGCAGCAAGTGATTGATCCGTGCTAAATAGTACCTTTTCAGCACCCAATTCAAAAACCTTCTTGAGAGAGAAGTTAACAAGGGTTCTTATCCCCTCTTCTTTCAAATCATCGTTCCTATAAAAAGACTTAATTCCCAAATGGCAAAGCCCCGCTGTCTTACCATCTTCACTAAAAGAAACAGTAGAGCAACCTATTGAAATTTCATGTCTTTTAGCAAAAAAATGTAAAACTTTTTTGTTCTCGTAACTGCTTTTTATTGAAGCGGATTTAAGGTTAAATTCTGCCTTAGCCTTATCGCTACACTCTTTCAAATTTCTGTAGTTATTTGCATTATATTCCTCAGGATTAAAGATATCATTAAACACTTTAAAGTGACTTTTTGCACCTTCTGAATCCTCAACAAAATAAAGATCTAAATCAGTACTGATTGCTCTATTAATCAAGAAATTTGACTTTTCCATAGTCATCCAAGTGTCTGTTCCTTCATGGGTGATTTTGTGTTTTTTCTGAAGATAAGACTTCACACTGTTCTCAACTTCAACATCCGTAATCAGCAAAGAAGGCTGGATAGGGGAAAGCTTGCTCACAACATTCTCAACTTCATCCTTTACAGATGAAGATTTTATATGGTCTATAAATAGTCCTCTATTCCAACTTCTACCATGAAGCTTGTCAGATGTTTCCATGTAAACGTTGTCGTTCACCTTTTCCACTCTGGTAGCATGAAGAGCTTTAAAAACATCGGCATGGCTATGTATTAACTCGCAAGTTTCCATGATTCTAACTATCCCTTATTTATTGATTTTCAAAGGATTGTACTGGAATAACAGCTATTTGCAAGAAAATAATTACATAATAACTAGTAAAAAAGCTAATTATATGAAAACTAAAGGAATTTTTATTCCCCAGCTACAGTCATTTCATTGATTTTGATTGTAGGAGCATCAAACCCATGGCGAATTTCTAAATCATCGGCAGGGATGCAACCCATCCACATATCAAAAAGATTTCCGGCAACGGTTACCTCAGCGACTGGAGTTGTGACTTTGCCGTTTTCTATACGGAAGCCTTTTGCCCCCCTACTATAGTCACCGTTAATTATATTTATACCGTTGCCCATTAGCTCGGTTATATAAAAACCGTCTTTTATATCTGAAAGTAATTCTTCCAAACTAACATTGCCTGGTTGCATATAAAAGTTAGTCGCACGTGGTGTCGGGTGGGAACCCGCCCCCCTTGTGGCGTTGCCTGTAGTTTTAAGCCCAAGTTGGCGAGCACTTCTTAAATCAAGAAACCAACCTGTTAAAACTCCATTTTCTATAATATTTCTTTTTCTAGAGGCTACCCCTTCAGCGTCAAAAGGACAAGACCTTGCCCCTCGCTTCACAAAAGGATCATCTACTATATTTATATGTGTAGGGAAGATTTGCTGCCCCATCTTGTCTTTCAACAAAGTGGTACCTCTGGCAACCACTGCTCCTGAAATTGCCGAAGCGAGGGAAGTTATCATTCCGCTTGATATGCGATTGTCAAAAACCACCGGCATTTTTCCTGTAGAAATTTTGCGGGGGTTCATAGCCATGACCGCTCTTTTAGCTGCATTTTTTCCTATGGTTGAAAAATCTTTTAGGTCGCTGAAAAATGCGGTGCTGTCAAAATCATAATCAACCTGCATATCAACATCTTCGCCCGCTATCACCGCAACCGAGATTCCAAAATCGGTTGAGACATAACTTCCACTAAAACCGTTGCTCGCAGCGTAATAATATCTTGATACGCTTGTGTCAAAATCTGCACCTTCGGAATTTGTAATTCCTTTATACTCCAGCGCGGCTTGCTCGGCTTTATCGGCACAATCATTCATCTGCTCAACTGAAAGTTCTGTCGGGTCGAACAAATCAAGATCCGGTATTTCTTTTGTTAATTCATCAAACTCAGCTATGCCACTGAAAATATCTTCAGGGACATTCTTTGCCATCGCGACTGCTCGCTCCGCCATTTTATCCATCATCTCCGCCGAGACATCTGACGACGAAACTATAGCGGATTTTTTTCCAACAAAAACTCTAAGCCCTAGGACCTCTTCTTCTGATCTTGTTACGGATTCCTCTTTACCTAAACGGCGATTGATTGAAAGAGAGGAAGACTCAGAGAAGACAACATCAGCATCACTCGCACCATAACTTTTTGCTTTGGTGATAAAGTCGCGGATTTTTTGCATTTTTAGATTATCGACAGAGTCGAACATGATTGATTTAACCTTACCTGTTAATAGAATTTAAGCGGAGACTTCTTCCTGTTCATGGAACAAAACTTCTTGTTCCTTGAAAGGAACTTCCTTGCGACTATGCAATATACCTTGTGGAATTTCTACCAGATCAAGCTCAAAACTAGGCGTGCTTTCTTTGGCAATAAATTCCGCGTGTAGTTTGTTCAACACATCGGCAAAACGAGCAACAGCATCCAAAGGTTCAGCTTCATATAAAGGTCTTTGTAAAAGTATTGCGTAATCTCTTTCACCTATGCGGCCGATAACGTCAGACTGACGGCGCATCAGGTTCATCTTCTCAGCTATTTTATTGTTGAAATGATCCAACCCTTCTTTGCCTGAATTTTCTTTTATGCGGTCATAATTGCTGATGTTGATAAAAACAATCAAGCTGCGTTCACCGTAACGGAAAGCACGGTCAAGAGAAGAAAGGAAAAGTTGGTTGAAAGCGTTTTTGTTTATTATACCTTTAGTATCTTCTATCTTGTCTTCGGTATCCAGATATCTGCATATATCTACAAATCTTTCAGCATTGGCCATTTTCTCATCAACATCCGCCATATCAAGCGGCTTGGTTATAAAATCATTATTGCCCGACAATATAGCCTGATCTGTTGTCATATCCTCATTCTTGGTAAGAAGAATCATATAAGGCTTGATTCTGGTCTTGACCATTCGCCAAATAGAAAGAATTATTGGCCTAGTTTCACTTAAAGGAGCGGGGTCGAGGATTATACAATCAAAGTTTTCATCACCCAGCGTTTCGATCGCTTGGTTCTTATTAGGCTCCACCAACACCTCATGCCCCCTTGAAGTAAGCTTAGAGGATATAAGCTGATTTGTTAGCGGGTCTTTATCAATTACCAGTATTTTCATTCAAACTCGAATTCCCAGATGATTTAATATAATAACTTTAGAAAAATTATTCACAAATGACCAATAAAAAACTGTTATCGGACGAAAATTATTTTATAATCGTAGCATAGATAAAGTTAAAAAAGGATTAGTTAAAATGAAAATAAAATTACATCAAGGCGACATACCAGCGGATTTAAATTTTGGCACCTCAGTAGCAATAGATACGGAAACTATGGGTCTTAATCCTATACGTGACAGGTTGTGCCTAATGCAATTGTCTTCAGGGGATGGAACAGTGCATCTGGTGCAGTTCAAAAACAATGACTACTCCGCACCCAACCTTAAAAAACTTTTGACCGACAAACACGTCACCAAAATTTTCCATTTTGCCCGTGCTGATATCGCTTCTATATGGATGTATTTAAATGTTTTAACTGCTCCTGTTTATTGCACAAAAGTAGCATCTAAACTTGCTAGAACCTTTAGTCCCAGTCATTCACTCAAGACAGTTACCTTTGATCTTCTGGGTATAGAGCTTGATAAGCAGCAACAATCTACCGATTGGGGTCATGACAAATTAACCGAGGCTCAACAGAAATATGCAGCGAGCGACGTTCTTCATTTACATAAAATCAGAGAAATTCTTGACCTTATGCTAGTAAGAGAAGGTAGAGAAGACTTCGCAACTTCAGCTTTCCACTTCCTACCTACCCGTGCTTTACTTGATGTTGCTGGTTGGGAAGATGTAGATATCTTCGAGCATTGATTTACATAATTAAGCAATAACTTTACAAGAGTTTATGAAAATAACTTATTATGTTATTTGCAAAAAAGCTTCTATTGTTATATAAATGAACTCATAATAATTAAGAGTTAAAATTAGTGAAGGAAGATTTAATGTCTAACATTTCAACGGCAGCCGAGGTTTTGGAATTAGAAACAAAAACTCTGTCTCAAGAAACTTCATCTGACTATTTATCTATTGCGACTAGAGTTCTTCAAACTGAAGCCGAAGCTATAGCGAAACTTGCGGCGACTTTAGACAACAACTTCAACAAAGCTATCAATATTCTTTTTGAAACTAAAGGCAAAGTTGTAGTCAGTGGCGTTGGCAAGAGTGGGCATATTGCACGTAAAATCGCGGCGACTATGGCATCTACCGGAACACCTTCTTTCTTCGTTCATCCTAATGAAGCCAGCCACGGTGACATGGGCATGATAAGACCGAACGACTCAGTTATAGCTATTTCCAACTCCGGTGAAGCAAAAGAATTAAATGACATTGTTGCTTATTGCAAAAGATTTGCTATCCCTTTGATAAGCATAACCAGCAGAAAAGATTCCATGCTCGACAAAAACGCAGATGTAACTCTGCTTCTGCCTGAGCATAAAGAGGCCTGCCCTAATAATTTAGCACCTACGACTTCCACTACTCTCACAATGGCTTTGGGCGATGCTTTAGCGATTACTCTATTAGAGAAACGCGGCTTCACTCCTAAAGATTATAAAGTTTTTCACCCAGGAGGAAAATTGGGCCAGCAACTTATTAAAGTTTCTGAGCTTATGCACAAGGGTGATGAGCTTCCTATAGCAAGTGAAGACACTTCTATAAAAGAAGCTCTTGACGTTATGACAGCAAAAAACTTTGGCACACTCGCAATCACAGACGCTTCCAACAAACTTGTGGGCATACTCACAGACGGCGACATAAGACGCAAGCTTGGAGCTATATCTTCAGCTAAAACAATAAAAGAAGTTATGTCGAAGAACCCTAAAACAATTCACCCTGACACTTTAGTTGGTGAAGCTATGGGCATCATGAATGACGTTAAAGGTAATTCCAAAAAAATTACCTGTGTACTAGTGGCGGACGATGACAATGAAATGGTAGGTTTGCTTCATATCCACGATTGTTTAAAAGCAGGGTTTTCGTGATAAGACGCGGCGGTGATTACAGCAACAACGATCTTAGGGTAAGCGAACTTCACACGCCAAGAAACTTAACAGCTCTCGGTAAAAGCTATTCTGCATTTGTAAGAAATTTAAAATTAGTCCTGTTCGCAGGGTTTGTTTTAATATTCGGCGTTATTATCTCCTACCTTTCAGGAACTTCGGAAACTGATTTTCTTGATAATGCTAAAAACGTTACTGAAAAACCAACACCTGGGCAAATTGAAGTGCTGGGTGCAAAATATGAAGGCTCTGACGAAAAAGGAAATCCTTATACCATTACTGCTGACAAAGCCAACCGCTCCAGTGAAAGAGAAGACGGGGTATTGTTTGAAAACCCCGTTACCGATATTATATTAGATAATAAAACTTGGATTGCCTTAAAAGCTGCAGGGGGTTTTTTTAATAGTGGTGACGAAAACATTATCCTAGAAAATGAAGTTAGAGCTTATCATGACAGTGGATATGAGATAACAATGAAAGACATAGTCGTTAATTTAAAAAACAAATCCGGTTCAACTGCCAAACCAGTTAAAGTTCAAGGCCCTATGGGTGAAGCTTTAGCACAGAATATGGAAGTAAAACCAGGGCTGGAAAAAATAATATTTGGCGGGCCCGTTACTATAACACTGTTCAACCTTTCTTTTTTAAAAAAATAAATGCTGATGAAAAACAAAAACAAACTATATATATCCATACTAAGTGCTTTTTTATTATGCACAGCTTCTTCTGTTGTTTTAGCACAGGAAGAAAATTTTATTGAAGCAAAAAATATAATTAAACCACCAGCACCTGTAACACCTTCAAGCAGTTCTGAGCCTGTCGAAATCTCCGCTGCAGGCTCTCTAGAGTGGGATAAAAATCAACAATCCTACACCGCTAAAAAAGACGTGATAGTTAAGCAAGGTGACATTAAAATTGAATGTGACAGTTTAACTGCCAGTTACAATGACCCTAAAACCATGTCAGATGTTTCAACCTTGACCGCTATAGGTAATGTGAGAATTTCATCTGCTCCTTATATTGCATCAGGTGAGATGGCTGTTTACGATGTTGTAAGCGGCGTTGCCACCTTGACCGGAAAAAAGGTAACCGTCACAACTGAGAGTGATATTCTCACCACTAATGACAAAATAGAATTTATAAAAGCTGACAAAAAACTTGTTGCCTACGGTAACCCAGTTATTAAACACAAGCTTGATACTATAAAATCAAAAACTATGACCGCCTATTTTAAAGACGGTGCAGACGGTAAGATGATTTCCGACCGTATGGAAGCAACCGGCGGTGTGACCATTAAAACTCAAGCCGAAACCATAACCAGTAATACCATTAACTATGACTCCCAAACCCGAAAAGCCATTTTAACCGGCAACGTTGTTGTTGAAAAAGGTGGCAATAGGATACAGGGAACAAAAGCTGTTGTTGACATGAACACCGGAATAAGCCAATTATTAGGAGGAGAGATTTCTCAACAGGGTGATGGTAGAGTTAAAGGGGTTTTCTATCCTAAGAAAAATAATAAATGATAAAAGCTATACATACACATATGCATTTGCATCACAAAAAACCGGAAGATGAGGAAGAAATTTCTCAAGGTCTGGTTGTAAAACATTTGGTGAAACGCTATAAAAACCGTCCCGTATTGCGTGACGTTTCTATCACCGTTAACCGTGGTGAAGCTGTTGGCTTGTTAGGCCCTAACGGAGCGGGTAAAACCACCTGTTTTTATATTGTAACCGGTCTTATTAATAGTGATGGCGGCTCTATTTATTTAGACGGAAAGAACATCACCAAACTTCCTATGTATCGCCGTGCCCGTATGGGTATTGGCTATTTACCGCAGGAAACCTCAATATTCAGAGGGCTTACGGTTGAAGATAACATTCGCTCTGTTCTACAAATAGTTGAAGAAGATACTCGCCGTCGTGAGCAAATGCTTGAAGAATTATTGGCTGAGTTTTCTATCAGCCACCTGCGTAGTACTCCAGCTATTGCCCTTTCAGGCGGTGAACGCAGAAGAACGGAAATTGCCCGTGCTCTCGCAACTCGTCCGCATTTTATTTTGTTGGACGAACCTCTTGCAGGTATTGACCCTATCTCGGTTAATGATATTCGTGAGCTAGTGAAACATTTGAAAAACCGCAACATAGGTGTGCTTATAACTGACCACAACGTTCGTGATACTCTAGACATTGTCGACCGTGCTTATATTCTACATAGCGGACAAGTCTTGATGGAAGGTAAGCCTGAAGACATAGTTTCCCATAAAGATGTGCGTCGAGTGTATCTGGGTGAAAAATTTAGCTTATAATACGTAAAATATTACTCTCAAAGCCATTTATTAAGTGACTATATTATGAATTTTTGATAGTTTTCAGTCTCAAGCAACAGAATCTAGGAATAAGGTTATTTTATATGAGTTGGATAGAAAATTTTGTACGCCCCAAAATTAAGGCACTGATTTCGAAAGACGATTTGCCTGACAATATGTGGTGCACCTGCCCCGGTTGCAAAGCTATGCTGTATTATAAAGAGCTTCAAGACAATTTAAGCGTTTGTGCAAGCTGTGGCTACCATATGCGTATGAGTGTGCCTGAACGTTTAGCTATGTTATTCGATGATGGTGCTTACAAAAAAATTGATATGCCTAAAACCATAGCCGACCCTCTTAAATTCAAAGACCGTAAAAAATACATCGATAGACTGAAAGATGCTCAAAGCAAATCAGGCAACGATGATGTAGTAACAATTACTGAAGGCATGATCGGTGGAATAAATGCCATTGTTGCTGCTTTCGATATTAACTTTATCGGCGGATCAATGGGTATCGCCGTGGGCAACGCACTAGTTAAAGCCTCTGAAGTTGCTATCGCCAAAAAAATTCCTTTAATAGTTGTTCCGGCTTCGGGTGGTGCTCGTATGCACGAAGGTATGCTTTCATTAATGCAAATGCCTCGCACTACTATCGCGGTGAAACAGGTTAAAGAAGCTGGCCTTCCTTATATAGTAATTATGACTGACCCTACAACAGGCGGTGTTACTGCATCGTTTGCAATGTTGGGCGACATTCATATAGCTGAGCCTGGTGCAGAAATCGGCTTTGCAGGCAAACGTGTGATAAAAGAAACTATCCGTGAAGTTTTGCCGGCAGGTTTTCAAACCGCTGAATTTTTACAAGACCATGGTATGATTGATATGGTTGTACCAAGGAAAGAACTTAAACAAAAGCTTATTACAGTATTAAAACTGCTTACAGTTGCTTATACTAAATAGTAAATAATAAACACATCAACCTTAATTTTGGAGTTAGGCAATGGCTATGACACAAGTAAAAACAACAACTGAAGATTTTAAAGTAAAAGATATTTCTCTAGCCGAATGGGGTAGAAAAGAAATAGCTATTGCTGAAACTGAAATGCCGGGCTTAATGGCTCTACGCGCAGAATATAAAAATAAATTCCCTTTAAAAGGTGCTCGCATCATGGGAAGTCTGCACATGACTATCCAAACTGCCGTGCTTATCGAGACATTGGTAGAACTTGGTGCCGAAGTACGCTGGTCTTCTTGCAACATCTTCTCAACTCAAGATCAAGCGGCAGCGGCAATTGCTGCTCGTGGCATTCCAGTTTTTGCTTGGAAAGGTGAAACTGAAGAGGAATTCTGGTGGTGCTTGGAACAAACAGTACACGGCCCTAATGGCTGGACTCCTAACATGATATTGGATGACGGTGGCGATGCTACAGCAATAATCCACACTAAATACCCTGATCTATTGAAAGACATTAAAGGTATTTCAGAAGAAACAACAACAGGCGTTCACCGTTTATATGAAATGGCTAAAAAAGGCACTTTGAAAGTTCCTGCCATCAACGTAAATGACAGCGTTACAAAATCTAAATTCGATAATCTTTATGGCTGCCGTGAAAGTTTAGTTGACGGAATTAAACGTGCAACTGACGTTATGGTTGCAGGTAAGGTTGCAGTTGTTTGCGGTTTCGGAGATGTGGGCAAAGGTTCTGCTGCTTCTCTTCGCAACCAAGGTGCTCGCGTTATTGTGACTGAGATCGACCCTATCTGTGCACTTCAAGCTTTAATGGAAGGTTATGAAGTTTCAACAATGGAAGAAATGGCGGCAACGGCTGATATCTTTGTAACCACTACAGGTAACGTTGATATTATCACTCATGACCACATGATAAAAATGAAAGACCGTGCAATTGTTTGTAACATTGGTCACTTCGATAGCGAAATTCAGGTTGCTTCACTTGAAAAATACAAATGGGAAGAAGTTAAACCTCAAGTTGACGAAGTTATTCTACCTAGCGGTAACCGCCTGATCGTTCTTGCTAAAGGACGTTTGGTAAACTTAGGTTGTGCAACTGGCCACCCTAGTTTTGTAATGTCAGCTTCTTTCACTAACCAAGTGTTAGCTCAGATTGAACTTTGGAACAACAGCAAAAATTACAAAAACCAAGTTTATATTCTCCCTAAAACACTTGATGAAAAGGTTGCAAGACTGCACCTTGACAAACTAGGTGCAAAACTTACAAAGCTTACTCAAAAACAAGCTGATTATTTAAGTGTTTCTGTTGAAGGACCTTATAAAGCTGATCACTACAGATATTAATTAATTTAAAACTAAAAAAAGCCTCCTAGAACTTAGGAGGCTTTTTTTATTAATCGAAATTTACATTCTATCGGCGAAGTTTGCAACCTTACGCAATTCTTCAAAACTTATCATGCCTTTGTAGAGTTTTAAAACTCCGTCATCTAGCATTGATTTGAAACCATGCTCAATTGCTTTCTTTTTCAACAAGCCTTTATCCCCGTTAGCAGCGATGATCGAGTTAATTTCTTCATCCATATATAAAATCTCATGTATAGGAATACGACCTTTACAACCCGATGCACTGCATTCTTTGCACCCCATACCTTTATACAAGGTTAAAGGAACTTCAGGGTTAACACCAAGCAAGCGGCACTCTTCACGGCTAGCCATGTATGAAGCTTTGCAATGCGGGCAAATTTTACGCACAAGACGTTGTGCAAAAATTGAAATAATTGTACCCGCCATCATACCCGGTTTTAGACCTAAGTCCATCAAACGAGGAATAGCACCAAATGTATCATTGGCGTGGAGGGTCGAGAAAACTTGGTGACCAGTCATCGCAGCTTTAAGGGCTTGCTCTGCTGTAATATCATCACGAACCTCACCTATGAATATGATGTCTGGATCTTGTCGTAAGAGAGATTTAACACCCTCACTGAATGTGAAGCCTGTCGCCTCACGAATATTCGTTTGGCGAATGTTAGGTAAGCTATACTCCACCGGATCTTCTAGCGTCATGATGTTCACGTCAATAGTGTTCACCGCACTGATCATAGAATAAAGAGTTGTTGTTTTACCCGAACCAGTAGGCCCAGTAACCAGAATAATACCTTCAGGTTTTGACAATGACTTCTTAATCAAGTGCATATTAATTTCACTGAAATTAAGTTTATCAAGCGGCACGATACTCGCGTTTTTATCCAATAAACGAAGAACTATGTTTTCGCCGTGAACTGTAGGCAAGGAAGACACACGGAAGTCGGCATCACGTCCGCCCATGTTCATACTGAAACGACCATCTTGAGGCGTCAATTTATCCGCAATATTCATATCAGACATAATTTTCAAACGCTGACAAATACCGCTCCAATATTCCTTGTGGAAAGTGTGGGCGGCGATCAAGTCACCGTCTATACGATAACGCACACGTGCAAAACTTTCTTCAGGTTCAAAGTGCAAGTCAGATGCTCCAAGCTTTGCAGCCTCAAACAATACAGCATTAACCAAACGCACAATCGGGTGACTGTAGGCTTCATCTTCAGTCAAGCTATCTAGGTTTTCTTTAGCTGCACTTTTATCACCACTTAACTCGCGCAAAATATCTTCGATCGAGGTTGAAACCCCGTAAACTTTTTGAATAGCGTCATTCAAAATTGCAGGTGAGCAGATTTGCCTTATAACGTTATAACCCTTAGGCAATAACAGTTTTAAACTATCCAACGCCATAACATCGTCAGGGTCGGCCATCGCCACTGTAACTTCAGCTCTGCTATGCGAAATAGAAACAGGGATAACCCTATATTTCTGTGCATCTTTTTTATCTATTATCTTTAACGCTTCAGGGTCAACTACCGTTACCTTAGGGTTGAACTGCTCATAACCTGTAATTTCAGACAGGAAGTGGGTGAGCATATCCGCACCCAAAAACCCTAACTCAACCAGAGTCTCACCAAGCATTTTACCTGTAGATTTTTGCTGGTGTAGAGCAACGTTCAATTGGTCTTGAGTAATTAAACCCAAGTCCATAAATCTTTCGCCTATGCGTTTTGTCTTTTTAACTTCAGGTACAGGCGGCAATGCTGATGGAAGTTTATTTAAATCCTCAGGATTGACATTCTTCAAAACACTCTCTGCTGTTGGTATCTGCTGCATCTGCTGATACTGCTGTTGCAACTGCTCTTGCTGCTGCTGTGGCGACTGCGGCGGTTGCTGTTGATACTGTTGTTGCGGCGGCACCTGCTGCTCATACTGCGACTGCATAGGTTGCTGCTGATACTGTGGCTGCATAGGCGGCTGTTGCTGTGGCACTTGAGTCTGCTGTGGAGATTGAGGAGCTTGAGGAGCTACTACATCATTAAGCGACAATCCTCCCATTCCACCTGCCTGAGGCTGTGAAGGTAAAGGAGGAGGAACAGGACTGAACTGCTGTTGCGGAACTTGCGGTTGAGGTGGTTGTTGAGGTGTTTGCGGATGAGGAGGTAATCCAAAACGCGAAGGCGTAGTTGGATGAGGAGGTTGATTTCCACCTCCTTGGTTATTTCCGGAATTATTTATACCGTTATCATCTGCCATACGCTAAGACCTTATCCCCTAATGAAAATTTAACCTTCATTACCAAAATATGCAAAGGTATTTTTAAGGTTTAGGGGGTGCATTAACTATTTCTTTATTTTCTTATGGTCTACTATCGTAACTGATAATCTAAAACCTGTAAGGATTATGCTAATGACCGAATCGATTAGGGAAAATATTGAAATTTATGCTAATTCTCTTGGCAGAATCTTGAAGGATTTAAACAAATCTCCTGAACTTAAAGCAATTTCCAAAGTCTCCATCCACCAGCTTGCTAAAGAGGGGGATATTAAAAGTTTAGAAAGGGCATTAAAAAATGGACATGACATTAACTTTCCTGATGATCTGGGCAAGCACCCTATTCACTCTGCCTCTTACTATGGCCAGCTTGAAACCATCAAGTTTCTTATTTCCAAGGGAGCAAAAATAGACACCGCCATAGAACCGCTTGGTCACACTCCTTTGTATATAGCTGTGCAAAGAGGTTATAGAGATTTGGCAAAATGGTTGATCCAAAACGGAGCTAACGTAAATGTTTCGGATAGCCTTATGGGCAGAGGACTGCTTCACCTTGCCGCAAAAAATGCAGATACAAGAATGTCGAAGTTGTTGCTGGTTCACGGGCTTGACCCGAACGTAAGTGATAAACTCGGCTTCACTGCAAACGACCTTTACTCAAAAATTAAGGGTGTGATTTAGTTAATCTAACCGCACATCTCAGACCAGACTGCGTTATTGCTGTCCACCTGTCTTTTTGTTTCCTCTGTATCTTCAGGGGCGGTGTAAACTGGATTATAGATATAGCAAAAGCTACCTGCTGAATTTTTTACGCAAGCGGGCAGCAAAATCAGGATCACGGTTAAGCTTATCACGCACAGAGTTTGCCTTTTCAACCTGCGACAGAAGCTCGGAATTATTTTTATTCTCTGCATTTTTTTTGCCTAACAAATAAGAATATAGCGGTGCCAGAAGATTACCCAGCACCGCTATAAGGAGTTTTAATAAAAGTTTTTTCATTTTTGTTTTTCTGAAACGGTTTGTAAAGCCTCTTTGATTGTTTCTTCAATTTTATTCAAGAGAACATCATCAAAGCTATTAGGTGTTTTTGCAATATAACCTTCTAAAAATATCCAGAGCCTTTTCAAAACCCAGCCTATCACCACACCTAAAGTACCGGCGATTTCTGTTCCGTAATTGTTTAATATTTCTTCCACTTGTTTTTTCCTTTCTTCTAAGTTAGTAAATTTTCCGCTGCCTCTTCATAAATTTTATCCTCATACCAGTAGTAAGGCATATCTTCAGGAGCTCGACCGTTTTCATGCAATGTTATTGCCTTTGCCAGATTGATAAGCAACCTAGCATTAGCAAGGTTCATTTTGGTTCTGCGGTTTACTCCTAAAATTTTTGAGACATGAGAAATGTAATTATCGGTAGCATTCTCACATGGCGGGGCATAGCGGTTGATTATAGACTCCACGGTATCTAGCCCATATTTTAGATAGTAGTTAAGCATCAGCTTCATTAAAGCCCTTATACCAAACCGCCCAGACACAAACTCGGCAAAAACCTTATCGCCGTTTTCTGTCCTTTTCTGACCCTGCCACATTATTTTAGACAAACGTATATTGCCGGGATTATTATTTCTAATCCCGCGTGGTAAAATTGTTGTCATTCTCCCCTCTTAACTTATATATCTTAAATGCTGCTCAATGCGTGCAATGCCAGAGCTTAAATTTTCTATCTGTTGCTCAATTGCTGCCATCCTTGCTGAGGTATTTTCATTGGATGATATCCACTGTTCTATATGGTCTACCCTTTTAGTCAAAGACGCAGCCCACCATACCGTTGTCATTAAATGCACTACAAAAGTGATTGTAAGCATCAATATCGGTATTGCATCTCCTTCAATTGTCATTTTATTCTGACTCCGTTAACCTTGTTTTTTCGGTATTAAACGCATCTATGAAATATTGAATTTTGCTAATTTCAGAAAACTCTTCAGTTTTATTGTGATGTTTATATTCAATTATACCTTTTGAGTCTTGCCATTGAATGGCGTGAATATTCTCGTCACATTCAAAATCAAAAAACAAAACTTCGTTATCAATATAAATGGACTTATCGCTTGGTATTACAGTTACTCTCATAATATAAACCCTTTCTAAATTTTTATGATTTTCATTACTACCGCCGAAGGCTGCATATTGTTATGAGCTTCACCTCCACCCATAGAGCTTGTAATAGGATCAACCCCAGCTGAAGATGCTCCAGTTATTGCTCTACCTGAAGAAGCACTAAAATTGCTTGTATTGGTTGGAACAGTGTGAGTATGAGCAGGCATTTCCGATGTTATTAATGTATGAGTTTCCGCACCACCAGTTGAGCCAACAATATTACTTATTGTCGATGTTGACGTTCCGCCAGAACCAATGGTTGTTCTGCGTGATAAATTTGGAAGGTTAAATGTTGATGAGCCATCACCAACACCCCAGACAGTTCCTATAGCCGCAAATAAATTAGCGTAAACAGTACGGCTTACAGCAGCACCGTTACAATTCAAATAGCCACTGGGGGCTACTGTTCCCGCATAATCGAGGATTGATCCCGTCGGAGCACCGCTAGCTAAATCTAGAATTCCCTGTACCGTAGACCGTTTTAGTTTGCCACTGTCAGAGGTATCAGAAAATAATATATTGTCTGCCACAGCAATGGCTGTTGCTGTTTTGCCTGTAATATCGGTCGCATGATTGATAGTGTTAACCGCATTTGCTTCCGTATCAACTTCCACGAATTTGATCCAGCCCGCACCGTCATGAATTTTCAGCACCCATGGAGTTGTGCTGTCATCTAGCCATATACATCCAGCCTCTGCATAGCTTGGTGCTAATGAACCTTTATGATGGTTAAGCAGCGCCTGTTTTCCATCATTATCCTGATTGCGGTATTCAAGCCCGCTGTTACCTGAGCCTATTATTGGAGTATATTGAGACATAGTGTTTATTATTCCTTTCTAATTTAAAATTAATCGTTTAATCCGTAACCCTTGGCAATATAATCAAAGCTACGCACCACAGGGTTGCCTGAAGCATCGTAAAAGCAGATATCAAACCCACTGTTGTTTATGTTTGTTAAAGTGTAGTAATCACCACTTTGCATGGTTTGGGCTGTTATTGACAGTGCAGGTTTTGCTCTGAAATTATTGTTAAACAAAACAGTCTTAATCGCGTTTGATGATAAAACATTTTCTTGAGATTCTATCCTGTCAGGCATATCCACCTTTACTTTAAGGGAAGAAATTTTTGGTGCTATATTAGGTGAATAACTTTCAAGCAAGGTGCGAAACTCGAAGGCACGAGAAGAATAATCTCCCACCACGAAGTTTCTCCATTCACTCCAGACAATATTGTCATTGCTTGTGCGAAGCTGCAACTTCACATTAAACAGTGATGGGTCAAGGCTATTATCCCAGCTTTCAATTTTATCGATTTCCTCATTAGTGTCTATTATGTCATAAACATCACACCCCAACACATCCATCTCCGCCGTTACGCGAGAAGTGTAAACGGCACCTAGATCAACCCCGCTTGCAAAATTATAAATACCATTACTAACTACGCCTTTATTGCCTATATCAATAGTTTCAACCTCGTCAATATATTGCCAATCTTCTACCTTATCTGCTCCCGTTAATGTTAGGACATCGTCTATAACCGCTACATTGGTTTTTATTCCCGCAAAAATATCTCCTTCCTGCAATTCCTCAACGGCGTTGAAACCGTAAATTCCTGCAATATCGGAAATAACTGAAACGGCATTAGCACTTTCTCTTCCGCCGGAATCAACAGCTTTTAATAGATAAGTTCCTATCATCGCAGGGACGCTAACCGAGGTAGCACCTTTGGAAATTTTACTTACCAAGTCGGTTGCTCCGCCCCAAGTAACTCCCGAAACGGAAGAGCTGAAACGCAATGTATAATGGCTCAAATCAATATCAGTTACTGCCTGCCAATTTAAATATAAGGCATCGCCCAATACACTCATGTTAAAAGAGGCAATATCACTCGGCAGGGCTGTTGTTCCCTCAACCTTATAATTACTTATTGTTAAAGGGGTAGACATTGCCCCAGTATTGTCCGTATAACGAAGTTGAATATCATAAATTCCCCCTTCAACTATGTCGGTTATTGATACCTCTTTAGCGTAACGTGAGATTGTGGTCGCATTACGATAAGCCGTTTCGCCCGCAACTTTAATTTTAACGTTTAGCCCAAGCTCATAACTTATGTCAGTTGGTGAATTCAGTGTAATAACTATACGGCTGGTTATTGATCCGTCCGTGTGTTTTATTATAGTTTCAAGCCCCGACTGTATCTGTTTTAATATGGGCGTAGGTAAACGCTGCAAGCTTTTAGGCACTTCAACATAACTTACAAACTCCGGTATTACCTCACTGTCTGCGGTGAAGATTTTTTCATTATAAGCAACGCAGGTAATTTTGGCACTTAGGTCACTTTGCGGTTTAATTGCTTTAACTATTAACTCGACACTTTCCTGACCTTCCTCACCGAACATTACCAAGTCACCCACCGCTATGCCAGAAATTGCAGAAGTGAATATAAAGCTGTTACTGCTGCCTTTATTAGTTACCAAAGGCACAGACAGAGAAGTACCATCAGATTTTCTAAACCTTATGCAATAGGTTTTGCCTGTTTCCATTTCAGCTTCAGAGTCAAGTTCAACACCAACAATCGCTTCATTGCTAATGATAAGAGATTTCACCCTTGCAGATAAAAGACCAAACATCGGCACATCGTGGGTAAATCTTATTAAATCACCCCTTGTGCAAACTATATGCTCTACATCGGTATAGAAGCTGTAGGTTTCAGGTCGCAGCCTTGCAGTTGCCAGATGATATCTTCCATCACGCCAAATTTGCTCTGGGTTAGTTATTCCCATTAAATCCAAGGTTTCGTATTTAGATGCTGTTTCCTGACTGAAACCGTCATCAAACACTAATCGCTCGTCCTGCATCCAACCTTTTTCCCGATTGATAAACCGCACTCGCAAACCGTGAGGTAGATCATCAAAGGTTTTTTCTCCTCTAAACCCAAAGGTATTGCGAGGAGTAAAATGCTGTACTGGAACTGTGCGGAGCTTATCTTCTATTACTCCCCACTTGCCATCTATAAATGAAGGGCTTGCACGACCTGCTGAGGCAACATCACGCAGCACCTCCCTTACTGAAATATCGTAATCTATTACCCCATTGAATTCACGACCATTGGCGGTGCAGTTTTCATGCCACGCTTCTATCTTAGATAGATCCAACCTACCATCACCCAAAGGACGGGCATTGGCAGAGCCCTGCAATATATGACGGAACATTGAAGCAGGGTTTGAGGTTGCCCTGTTCACCCACTCTTCACCGTTCCAATCTGGTATGATGGCACTAACTACTCCGTTGAATCTGTCGATAACTCCGTTCAACTGGTCAGTGGCCTTGATACGCAAAGCAGTAACCGCCAAACCTTTTTTATTTATAGGGTCTTGATATCGAATAGTACGAAGTGCCGTCCATACTGTGTAATCAAACAGATTATCGTTACTTGCATTATCAGCTGTAATGCGTTTAACACGAACGTCATATTTTCCTGTTGCAACCTTCCAACGCAATCCTGTACGCAGAGCAGAGCTTTGTTGTGCCGTGATGATAATGGCAGGAGAATTTGTGCCAGCCGCTACCCAATTACCACTTCCCGCAACCGCATACTCTACATCTAAAGAAACTGTTGTGGAAACTTTTGCACTTCCACTGAACAACACCAAGCCGTTAGGGAAGGTTATATCTATTGAAATTTCGTCAGCGTCCTCTTCAGTCGTACGGACTACCCAACCATCTTCAGCCTCCAGATACACTTGCAAATCATCTTGAATTACGCTGTTGCTATATAAGGTAAGAGCCTCATCAGTATCGTAGCCTTGGCGAGTTTCAACCTCCACATCATCAAACTCTGCAAGCGGAGTTTCGCCTATTTTCAAATCAGAGATTTCAAGCGGGCCATAGCCCCACACAAATAGCATACGAAGATATTGATCATCCCCCACTAGCTCTGTATAAGGCAAAGCCCCGAAAGGTGGGACGTACCTATGTTTGCCCAAAACTTTAGGCACTCTTCCAAAAACATTCGCCTTATTCTTTGCTCCTTGAATAAACAAGGTCGCACTCTCTTTATTAGAAGAGAATTTTGAAGTTGAAGGGGGAGCAATGGCGTTTAGTACCAACTTACCTAAAAGATTAACACCGCCCGCCGCAATGTTAGAAACATTAAAGCCGAAAAATGTAGCACCGCCTAAGCTTGTTGCAAGCCCTGCCGCCAAATAGCCTGTACCCGCCATAATGGCAATTGCTAAAATAGTACGCAGAGGACTTTTAGAACCATTACCCCCACCGCCCATAGGCACCATGCGAATAGAGACAACATCACCTACTTTTGGTTTTACATCACTCCAACTTTCATGTTCTATATAGTCACCGTTTAAATAAACATGGGCGTAAAGCTCTAGCCCTTTTTCTGGTTGCAGTTCTTCCATTATACCAAGAATGGTTTTGCCTTCTGCCATCTTGGCATCTATACGTTCCACCGCAAAAGGGTGAGGTGCCATGGAAACGTTAATCATATTTGTATGTTGTAAAGCTGTCATTGTTTAAATCCAAAGGGTTCTTGTACCTGTAAAATCCTGAAATTCTGTTTGACCATACCGAGCTGGTATAGCTTTCTATCACGCTGTTAATGCCATGTTCGATATGCAACATCTGTCTATCACCCAGCACCAAGCCTACGTGCATTGGTTTGCCACGCACTCGCATGACAATCACGTCACCGCAAATTTCATCGCCACTTTTTATCAATCTCCATTTTATGGCTTCTCTTTCTATCAACCTGCTGATGCAGTCAACTTCTGTGGTGGTTTCGTATTCTCTAATGTATGAAGGCAAGGCAATTCCAAACTGCTCCGCCAGAACCAGACGCACCAATCCCCAACAATCCACGCCGGAGATATCGCGCCCATGCTCTTTAAAGCGTAAGCCGATGTAATGCCCCGCCCATATAGGTATGGGCATGGGTTAATTTCCTTTAAAAAATATGTGATTAAAAAAACCGCCGAAGGGGTTCGGCGGTTTAAGTTTTTATTTGGAGAAAATACATGTCAAAACTAAAATTTTATTAATAAGCACATTCTACTTTTTTAACGAATGCCTTACGTTTAGGACTTGGATGTTTGTCTGCGTATTTTCTAACTTGGTCGAAATCGCGACACGCACGTCCTTTAATCTCATTTGTGTTCCTTGTTAACAAATTTAAGGAAGCTTTTATATATTCTTTATCTATTTTATATGTCTCACCCATTATCGCCCATCCTTGTTTTTTGAACCTTAACCATTAAAAATATGGTAACACAGAATATGTGAATAAATTCTTAACACCTTTAAAGTCTTATTTTTCAGTAACTTAGAAAATACCCGGAAATAGACTCGGAGAGAAAATTGCAGCAGGAAAAGGCTCTGCCGTAAAATCCTCTATCGTGAGGTCACCCTCTACCTTAAAGGCATCGTAAGTGACGTTTGTAAGCTTGAAATTGGCAAACTGCGCCTCAACCACATTAGGCTCTACCGCCCGCACAATCTCTATCAATACATCAGCTGATGATGAAATTTCGCGAATGGTTTTAACTATCTGCCTGTCTACATTATCTATCACCAACCTTGCACGAGGTGATGAATTTTCAACATCATCAGGCAAGGTTATTTCAAAAGGAAAGGCGATAAAATTATTTTCCCGACTAATCGTATCCACCGCATCACCGCTCACTCTTATAGGAACAGCCAAACTCGGGTGATCGATAGTCAGTAGAATAATAAAAGCATCGCCGCTTTCTTGTGAATAGATAGCGTTACGAGTGCTGTTTGAAACTATACGACTCATGGCAATATCTCCAACTCTATGTTCACTTTAAAATAATTGCCGTTTGCCGCCTTGTATTCTGGGGGAGAAACAAAGCGGCATTTTATATCGGCATCATTGCGGGGGTGAGTAAAGTCGAAAGACACACTCCCGCCCTTAAGCCCTGTTATATAAAAGTTATCTAGAGCTTCTATCTGCTCTTTATTCAAAAAATAACTCAAAGACATTTGCCTTACTCCTGCCGTAGTGCGTTGCCTTACCTTTGCGGGGCCTTGCTCCATTTCAGTGCGAATAGAAGTGCTAGGCACTTTTTCAACATAGTTTTCTAACAGCGGATACACTGGTAAAATTACTGGCCATTGCGTCATTTATTTATCTCCCTATTAAACTCGGAACAAGCCCGAATAAACTGCGTAATATATTTGTTGTATGAGTGCCATTAACCAAGGCTGAAGCTACTAGAAGGTCTATGTCGAATGGATCTCGCCTATTATTAGCCCCACCTCCTTGAGGCGAACGCCGCTCTGAAAATACACCACCTTCATCAGAATCCTTCTTCTCAAAATCAGGGAACCTTGCCTTAAACAAGTCGTTAATGGTGTTTACCATCTCTTTTTGCAAAATCTTTCTTATCTCGTCATCCACATCTACCGCACTAGTTCTGCCTTTTGATATTTTGTACGCTCTTCTTACATTGCCGTAAGTAATGCTCATAATTATTCTCCTCCATTATCAGGAAATGTTTCCAACATGGTTTTTAAAAACTCTTTAGAAGGCGGCTGCTTAGGAGGGTTATACCGCATCGCATAACCAGTTAAAGCATCTGCCAAATCTTGTAACTCGGCATCAAACATTACTGTCTGCGGCGTCCAACCCAACACTCCTAGAAAAAATCGGCGGATAGATTTAATATCTATACCGCGTATTCCTCCCCCAAGGTTAGAGCCCCCATCTCATCTATCGGCTCTAAAATCTCAAGCAATATCATTTTTAAATTATATTCAGGTGCTAATTCTTCTTGAGAAAGGTCCTTCCCTACAAATTTTAAAATATCCTCTATAATTACTTGAGGAAGAGATTTGTTTATCAAATCCTCTGCCAATTTATAAATGCTGCCGTACTTACTCTCTAAAGCTTCAACCATATTCAAATTCATTAAATCATTCCCCTGTTCTTAATAATTTTAAAGAAAACACTTCAAGCCCGTTGTAACTACCTTCACGCTGATATTGAGATATAACAAAAGCTCCCTCTATCATTTCCCCGTTCGGAAATATAAGTTGATAGTTTTTAACGGAGCGATTGAAAGCGGCGGCACGCAAAATTTCTTCCGCCGCACTGTCTTTAAAAATACCCTCAACGCTTATTTCTATTTCTTGCACCCCGCCTTTTATTTGCAGCTCTTGAAAACCCTTGCTGTTAAGAGAAGTAATATCAACTGGATTGTTTTCTATACTGACCGTTGTGGCTCTAGCCGCACCAAGCGTAGTGAAAACTTCAGTCGTGCCACCGTCACCCACTTTTAACAGCAGGTCTCTTCCTTTTTGCATTGTCATTGTTTATTTTCCTTTAAAGTGGCTCGGTTATTATTTGAAACTGCTGACTACCGTGGCGGGTTTTACCGTCAACCTCCAGCCTAGCTTCAGACTGCTGTAACTGGCATAAAACCAGATGCTGACTAGGTATTGAGAAGTCGGCATTGTGCAACCTGTCATAAACCGCCGCCATTATCTGCCTTGTTTCATTCATGCCTGCAGCTCTGCTGTAAACGTGAATTATCAAATAACTCTCATACCCACTGTACCCTACCATATCCATAGGTTTGGAACGGGTTTCGCCTATCACCAGATAAGGAAAGGCGGTTGATGGCGGAACATGATCCCTCACCCCTCCTGCTCCATCCGCTAGAAGAGCTGTCAATTTAGTGTCGGAGCTCAAGCGAGCAAAGACTGCTGTTTGAATATCCCATACGCTATCTACAGACATTTTCTTTTACCCTTCCTCATTGACTATAATTTCTAAGTAGTTTTTCAAACCCTGAATATCCTGCACGGCTTTAATGGTATAAGATTTATCACCGCTCACAATTTTCATCTCTGTCGTGATATCTTCTCTGTACCTGATAATTATGCGGTGCGACGCTTTGAATTCCAGTTTTGAAAACTGAAAGCTCTCACCCGCCGATAATGGCTGGATTGCCGCATATACACTTGGGTTATTCACCACGCTCTGCCACGAGAAATTAAAACCACCACCGCCGTCATCTGTTTTGACCGCACGCTGAATGGTTATACGTTGATTTAACTTGCCTATCATAACACTATACTCGCTTTACGATATGACTGGAAAATAGCGTTAGCACCTGAATTTCTCAGAGCATTATTTTGACTATCACCCCTGTTCTCATACAAATATGCAACCACTTGTAATATGCCTTGTTTTAATAATGCAGGAACATCTTCTCCACTTGTGCCAAAACCAGCAGTGTATTGAATTTCAATTCCGTTTACATCAATCCCCGCCAAGGGAATAACAGGGCCTGATTTTAAAACTATGCGAGGAGAATAAAGATTTTTATTGTCCACATAATAGTTGCTTGCCAAATACACATTCGAAACAGTCTCGCTTGAATAAATCTTAATTGCTTCAACCGCCACAATAGGAGCTGACGGCAGAGGCAATATCTCGTTATCCCAAGAGTCCATGTAAAGACTTATGTCTCGGTTTATTAAACTTAAACCAGTTGCCTGCTCACAAAGCTTAGTTGCAGCCTCAATAAGAGTTTCTATTAAGCTGTCATCATTATTATGATCCACCCTTAAATAGGTTTTTACATCAGCCACTGCTAAAGGCAACACCGCCGGCTGTGATGTTTCCTGCAGCGAATATCTATAGTTTACCATTGCTTTTCCTTTATATAAAAATACCCTGTCTAAGTTTCAAACAAAGACAGGGCATAGTAGATTACTTAAGAATTACTTACTGGTTTTTGGCTCACATTGCCTTTAAGAGAAAGCATAGCAATTGCCCCACCAGTAGTTAAACCAGTAGGAGTAGCTGTTATCTTTACAAAGCGTTTTGCACCACGATATTCAACCACATAACGTTTTTGCTCTTTGGTATTATCATTGATGCTTAGAAACAAGCCTGATGATAGATTTGCAAAATTTGCAACGTCCATGTCAGTGCAGGCAACATAAGTACCTGGAGCTCCACTACCGTTGTCATCTGCATGTTCTATTTTCAAATCAACCTTAGCTGAAGCACTTAATGTTTCAGAGATATTACCAACCATGACCGCAACAGCTAGAGTTTCCACTCCTAGCATATCAAGATTTCCGCTAGTGAGAGCAGTGGTTGTTATGGTTTGAGGCATCAAAGCCTGTTCTAGTTTTAGATTATCCACAATATTGTGCATTGTATTTCCTTTCATAGTATTTTAAAAAGTGACGGGCTGAAAACCCTCAGCCCGTCCTTATGCTGCGGGAGATTAAGCCGAGAACTTCATAAGCTTAATAGCTTCGAAATTCACCACATCGCCACCCACACGTTTAGTCGTATAGAATTTAACGTACGGTTTAGCGGTGAAGCTGTCGCGCAATATTCTGATACCTTGACGGTCAACAATTTGGTAACCAGTATTGAAATCACCAAATGCAATTGACAAGCTGCCAGCAGCAATTGATGGCATATCTTCAGCTTCAACAACTTGGAAGCCAAGAAGATTGCCGCCTTGACGTTGTTGGAAATCTGGCTGCCACAAATAATTACCGTTTTCATCTTTAAGCTTACGCACTTCAGCTAGCGTATCTCTGTTCATCATAAACACCGCTTTTTCACGGTAAGGAGATTTAAGAGAATAAACTAGGTTGATTAAAGCATCACCCGGATTAGTTGAAGCAAAGGCACCGCTGGCACCTGAGTTGATTTGTTCAATAACATTGAAGCTTGAAGATGAAGCTACACCGTTTGCATAGGTCAAGAAGCCGCGAGGTTTCTTAATGCCGTCACCGTTTACAAATGCTGCATTTTCCATGCGAGATAATCTCTCAGAGATTTTTTCAGCCAAGTAACCTTCTACATCGAACATTGCATCATCAAGCAGTTTTTGAGTTGCTCTTGGTTCCGCATATTGTTCATGCACCGGAATACGCCATTCGCCAATTTTAGGAGAAGAGGTTTCATTGCGGGAATCAATTTCACCCACCCAACCAGATGTTGCTTCAGTTAAGTCATTAAAACCTTCCAAAGCATCTGTGCCTATTGAAACCACACCCGCTACTTGACGCATTGGCGAAGTTTCATAAACTAGAGAAGCTATCCTGCCGCTCATATCAGGGGTTACAGCAAAGCCGCCGTCAGAGTCAGAACCTACACTTAAAGACTTGATTTCTTCAATTGAAGATCCTGCATTGTTCTTACGCAGATAATTGACAAATGCGTGTTTATACTGGCGATATAGATTAATATCAATTTCTCCGCCAAAAGTACTTTTACGCTCCATGCCAAAGACCTTTGCCTCTTCACTATCATCAGATTTAACACCTCCAACAGGGGAACGTTTAATGGCAGTTTCAGCTCTTTCAGCCTGTTTTTTGGCAGATTCAGCCAAACCGCTTACCCTTACTATCTCCTCATTTAGGCGGTTAACCTTTAGATCAGTCAGCGAATCTGCTGATCCTTTACTCTCAATTTGAGAGATTCGTTCGTCATTTGCCTCTTTAAAAGACGCAAAGGCACGCCCCAATTCATACATTGGTGTTGTGGTTTCATTATTCATGTTTATTTCCTTAATTTGTTAAATGTTAAAATGTTGTTGTAAATATTGATTAATAACGGCTTCCCGCCGCTTGCATACGCCCTACATCACGCAGGGAAAATTCTTTTTGTTTGATATTTTTTAAATATCAATATATATATTAGTGACGAGTTACGTTGTCGCTCCTGAATTCAGGATTCGACTTTAGGCTACCAAGAAGCTCCTCAAAAAAGCTTGTACACAGATTCTAAAGTTTAACTATTCTACGGACGAAGACTAACTTTTTGACTGTATTTTGATAAACAAGATATGGTTTTGTGTATAAGACTAAATTAACTAAGGAGTATTCTAAATGGCTACAGGAACTGTAAAATGGTTCAATTCAAAAAAAGGCTTCGGTTTTATCGAACCTGAAAATGGCGGAAAAGATGTTTTCGTTCACATTTCAGCTGTAGAAAAAGCTGGCATTTCTCAACTTAACGAAGGTCAGAAAGTAAACTATGAGTTAGTTTCTAACCGTGGTAGAGAAGCTGCTGACAATTTGAAAGTTGTAGGCTAATTAAGCTTAAAACGATTTAAAGAAACTGCCGTGCACTTAATTGTCACGGCAGTTTTTTTATGTCTTGCACTCAAACCAACTTACATCTTATTTCTTCTGTCGCTTTATTAATATCCTCTATCAGTTTTTTAAACTCATCCTCTTCTGAATTTGCCTGTAAACCTTTATACCCGCAGGCTATAAAACCTTTAGCCTGTCTACGGCTTAAACCAGAGTTTCGCAAAACTGCCTCCAACTCCCTTTCGCTCGGCATTTGATTATTGGTGCGGAAAGTTGAAACTCTTGCATATTCATTGGCAGGAAAGGTTACCAATGACACCTCCTGCAAATCCACCTTAGTTAGAACCCTTATTCCCTTTTTTTCATCATGGTAAAAATCCAAAGCCCTATAGCCTATAGACAACCCTGTTACTACCTTTTCCTGTAAAAGTTTATAAGCCTCCCTTGCAGTGGCAATATCATTTATAAAAAGCTCACCCTTAACGAAAAGCCCATGCTCATCTTCATACATTTCGTGCCATATACCTATCGGCTCAAAGGCATTATGCTGCCACAGTAAGGGCGGCATGGTTTTTCTCTGGCAAAAACTTTTTAGACTTTCTGTGAAAGCCCCTTTGACTATCTTGTCATGAACCTTATCTATTATATTAAACACCGAGGCATAACCTTCAAACACTCCGGTTTGCCCTACGAACTTTACTTCGAATGCGGCATTAAAATTTAAATTCTGCATTTAAATTTCCTTTATTTATAAATTATGGACTTTAAAAACTTATTGGCGAAGTTTAAATAAACCGCCAAACCTTCAGTCATCATGCTGTTTCCCAATTCGACATAGTCAACCGTTTTACCCGCATAGCTCAAAATTATATGCATTAAGGTTACAAGCTCTGATACCTTCCACTGGTCACGGGTAAACTTTACCAAAAGCTCCGGCGTTGCCCCTAGCTCTTCCTCTATCTCGCATATAACTTCAAATTTAGGTTCTACGTAGTAAGACTTGCTGTCAAAATTGATTGCTATCATATTAATTTATCCCCATCCTTGATTGATTCCATACCTAATAGTTTGCGTTTTTCATTAAGAGTTAAAAAACCTGCATTGTTTATCTTTTCCCAAAAATCCTTTCTTCGAGGAGCTAAAGCCTCAATACTGTCAATATCGTAGGTGATTGAAATATCATCTCCAAACATCGGGCAAAGCCAGTTGTTAAGCTCATCTTTTATATGTTGAAGCAACGGCAGGATTGCGTCGTCAAACAGCGCTAGCCTTGCCTGCTCAAAATTAGCAAAGGTAAGCGAACCCGGTATCCCCACCAACTGTGCAGGAACGTTGAAAGCAAGTGCCACTTCACGGGCGGAAACATCTTTACCCGCAAGCCAATCCATATCTTTCGGTGAAAGTGACATTTCCTTCCAATCTAACCCTCCTTCAAGCACTAGAGGTCTGCCTGCGTTTTTAGCACCTGAGAAGAACTCCTCAATCTCTGATTTCAAATTATTGCGTTGATCTTCAGTCATTACATCTGACGCCGCACCATCTGATGGAGTGTACACAATTGCTCCTGAAGGTCTGCCACTAGTTTGCAACAATGATGCGTTCCATTTAGCCGCATCGTTATGCTGATCAATACTGAAGGCGGCGGCCTCTAACGGTGACATTCCATACCAGTCATCAAGCGGGTGGAAGGCTTTCATGTGAAGCACCTTCGCCTGCCCTGAGAAAGGATCGACATTAAAATCTATAGACTTGCCGTTAACTGTGTAGCGATAAGCCTCAGCCACTCCACCTGATCCGGGGATAATCCTCATACGGTCAGGACGCAATGTCCAAAGCTCACATGGCTTATCTTCATCAGGCCCTACAGCCTCCAGATAAGCATTACCAGCTATCAAGAAGAAAGCGACTAAACTTTCAAAAAGCTCTGCCCCGCCTTGAGTAGGGTTAGGGCGTTTCAGAAGTTTAAGCAACGCATGATCTTCAACAACCTTGCCTTTTTGCAAAACCTTGAAAGGAACAGATGCCGCATTTTGGCTTATCAATTTAATGCAGCGATAAGCGATTATATTTTTGCGATATCCTTCATCTGCTAAACTATCGTACTGCCTTGGTGTAAACTGTGGCTGATATTTACCAAACTGCACCATCATTGGGGCGGTTCTGCTTGACTTTACTTCTTCACTTTTGAAAATGTTTTTAATTTTGTTTTTAAAATTCATTTAGATTTCTCCATAGTTGCTTATCCCTTCCAAATTTTAGGACCTTCGATTTTTTTATTCTTCTCCAACAATAATTCCGTACAAGCCCAAATACGTGCATCCACCCTATCGGGGCTTGAGGTAAAGTTTACGCTTGGGTTAAAGCGGCACATCTGGTCTTCCAATGCCGCAAAAATTCCCGCATGGTGTATTCGCCCTTGACTGTCTAGGGCGGCGATAGGCTCAGCACGGGTGACTTTTCCTCTACTCGCGTGCACCGCCTTGTAAGAGATGTTTGCATCAAAACTTCTGATAGTATGTTCAACTAAATCTCCTCCTTGGTTTACTTCCGCCACCACTCTGTCTGCCTTGTAGTCGTAGTAGGCATTAATAACCGCACACGCCCATTCAGATGGTGTGTATTTTCCGCTCAAGTCATCAAGTATATAAGCGTGGTTATCAACACCTAAACCCGCAACCACTATTCCCGTTTCATCACTGTTTTTATTTGCCGTTACCGCAGGGTCAACCGCCACAATAATTCGTGCCAGCTGAGGCAGGTCACCTTTATGCACACGGTTTTTCTGCAGAACTTCACGGGTCCACAAAGCACCTGATACATCAGCATTGAACGCTTCTTCCACCGTTGCTGGGTATTCTCTGCGGAATGTCCAGATATTACCTAGCTGATAAATCTTCTGCCTACGCCAAGCAATTTGCTCATTGTCTAACTTGTGTTCGCATTTGTAATCCTCTTCTTCCTTGGTAAGTGTGAAGTCATAAGGTAACTGCTTTCTATATTCGCTCTGCCAAAACCATGGCACGAATATCAATTGATATTCCGACCTTCCTTTGTGAGCCTCCATACAAAGTGCATAAAACAAACCGCCAGCACCAGCTGAAGTGCTTTCAAGTATTACTTCTGTTCCCTCAGCATCTGCCACTGCCTGCAACACACCAGAGACGTGTTCTTCGGCATTCACCCAGTAAGCAACTTCAGAGCCGTGAAAATATTGCAAAGTATTAGAACGCCCAACACCTTGCGACCTTGCCGTACCTACTTGGTAACCAGAATCAAGAATATTGAACACAAGCTCTTTGCTATTCATGTGGCTAGCACTGGGTTTAACCATTGCAGGGCAAGAATCAAAAAAGCGTTTCATGATTTGAAACAGATTTTTTGTAGCCTCTTCCAAATGAGTAAGGATAAAAGCCCTAACCCCGCGATTATGCGACACCTTCCAGAAAAACCTGCCCTCAACGTAAGTAGAACAACCCTGCTGCCTGCCCTTTAATACCAAGGCTCTAACCCGCCCAGCTTCTTTTAATTGTTTTTCAATTGCCTCGTGTATAAACAACTGTGCCGAGTTCAGTTTGAAATTTATTATCGCTCCTTTTTTTGTTCTGATGTTTAAACATTTTTCCGCATAATATAAAAAATCCGCCTTCAACCGTTGGCGGATTTCTTTTTCCTGTTTGTTCATTTAAACTCGCTATAAGTAAAGATATTTATAATTCACCCTAACTCCATTAATGCCTCTTCGTGACTTATCTCCTTTTCCTCCTCTTTGACCTTGGCGGCGGAAGTAGGAAGATCCGGCATTACTTTTTTCAACAGTGCCAGTGCTGCAGATACTTGCGTGGCTGTCATTTTGATTTCGCCCAGAGCGTGCCGCTCCAAAACATCCAAAAGCCCTAGTACATCTATGCAATGCCTAGCACCGTCTATATATTCCCTATCAAGTTTTTGTGACATTGAAAAACCTTCGTGCATAAAAAAACACGGCCATCAATTTGAAAGACCGTGTTCTTTTTTATTTCCTTCGCCCGCACTTATCGAGCATATCTATATACAACCATAAATTGCCCCCAAAGTCAAGAACAAAATTAAAGGTTGTTTTATTTTTTCACTTTTGCACGTTGTTCGGCAATCTCTTGCTCAAGTCTGCCGTCAATCAAAGCACCCATTATCATCTTATCACCAACCACAAAAACAGGTGTGCCGGTTACGCCCATATTCACCGCAAGTTTATAATCTGCTGTGATTTGGTTTTCAACTACATCGCTTTTTATATCTTTTTGCATTTGCTCTACATTAAGACCGATCTTTTTAGCCATCTCTTCAAGCAATGAAGTAGTTATAGCTTTTCTGTTTTGCATCAAAGCTGTGTGGTACTCAATATATTTACCTTGAAGGTTAGCAGCCAAAGCCCATTTGGTAGCTTCTTTTGAAGAGTCACCTAAAACAGGAAGTTCTTTGAAAACAAAACGCACCTTTTGATCTGTCGCCAAAACACCTACAACAGCTTCAGCAACTTTTTTGCAATAGCCACAGTTGTAATCGACAAATTCTACAACTGTCACATCACCCTTAGGGTTACCAGCTTCAGGAGAGTTTTTGTCATTGAATAGTTGATCTTTATATTCAATCAAAGCTTTGTCTTGTTTTTCTTTTAATTCAGTTTTGCTTTTTTCAACTATAGCCTGCAAGATTTCCTCAGGATGGTCTTTCACGTATTCTTTAATTATTTGCTTGATATCATCTCTTGTAAATTCTTCAGCTCTAGCTTCAGAACCAATAACAGTAGCTAGAAAAATAGCCATCGATAAAATTATTTTCTTAATCATTAGAATACACCTCTTAAAATTTTACAAACAAACCGAATACTACTAATCTGAACACAGGCGTCATTAAAATCAATAGATTTTATTGACCTTCGCCACCTTTTTTATCTTTACCTTTACCTTTAGCTCCGTCCTTATCTTTATTACCCATATTTATGCTCGCTAATATGTCATCTGCCCTTAAAGATGCAGGAGTGCCTGCAGGCAATTTAGCCTTGGCACGCAAGGCACTCATTCTCGCAAATTCCATGTTATTTTCCATCAAAGCTTCTTCCGCCAAGGAAAGAGATGACATCCCCTCGTTTCCCTGTCTGCCGTAAGCTATGCCTAATAGATGATAAGGCTCCGAGCTTCTATTGCTTTCCATTCTTACAATTAAGTTTAGAGTTTTAATAGCTTCAAGCTCTCTGGCTTTTTTATCATTAACAGCTTCCAATAGTGATTGGCAATAACCTACCCCTATAAGAGACGAACTAGGTAATATTGATGCCGCCACTTTATAAGAAGCTATTGACCCTTCTATATTCCCTCTATCAAACATTATCTGGCCTTTAAGCTCGTGCAAATAAGGGTTTTTCGGCTCAACTTTCAACAACTCATCTGTCAAAGGAACTGACTTTTCAAAATCACCCTTTCTGAAATAAGCAATTGCCTTGCCGTATTTATCTGCGAAACCATCGCCCTTAATCGTCAAAGCTTCATCAGGTGAAATATATCCTAGAGTTTTTGCCTTCATGCGTTGGTGGTATTCCACCCATTTTTCAGGCACTACACCTTTAGGATTATTATCAGACGCATATTGCAAACTCTCTACACGGTCTTGAGTAAGAGGGTGAGTTCTTAAATATTCGCTTTGCTGAGATTCAGGCAACAGCTCTTGCGATTCTAGTTTTTTCATGAAGCTTACCAAACCGCTTATAGGCAGACCTGCCCCTTTTAAAAATTTAATAGCCGATTGGTCCGCCGTACCTTCCTGAGTTCTGGTATGTTTTAAAATATCTTTCATTGCGGCATCACTGCCGAAGGTTGAGACCAAAACACCCGCCTCTGCTGAGCCTGTACCTACAGCAACTGCCATACCCAGTATGCTACTTAAAATAGCCTTAGCGGAAAGACCTTCAGTTGCCTCGGTTAATCTAACCAAGTGGCCTGAAGCAATGTGGCCTGTTTCGTGAGCGATAACTCCTACCAGCTCTTCAATATTGTCCGTTTCAAGTATCAGCCCTGTGTTGATAAAGATATTTTTACCGCCAGCCACAAAAGCGTTCAACTGACTATCTTCCACCAAAATAAAATTTACTGAATCTGCCGATATATTTGCCTGCTTGAATATAGGTGCTGAAATAGCTTTTAAAATACGCTCTATCTCCTCGTCTCTGAGAAGTTGAACGGCGTTTGCGGAATGAATTCCGAAAAAGCTTAATATCATTACTAAAGCTAATATTTTTTTGATCTGCATAATCTTCATCTAACAATTAATATAAGAACATACCTTTTTCGGTATAGGCACCAACAATTTTATGAGTACCCCAATCTACAAGTTCTATAATGTCGGCACCCTTTTTCAAAATACCCGACTCATTGGCAAAAAATTTCAAAACTCTATTTCTGTCTAAATCTGAAAGTTTGTAGAAAACTGGCCCTAAAACCAAAACAGGCATTTTACCGTCTTTCAAATAATGTTTCTTAAAAATCTGCCCACGGAAAAGACGAACCATCGTCATATTCTCACGCCAATCATCTGGCCACTTGCTTGTGTCCCACTCTTCATTTTCCCAAGCTTCAGGGAATTCACCCTGTATGTCCCAGTTAGAAGCGTATGAAGTGAACTCCTGATGTTTGCGTTTAACGAAAAGACCGTCAGGTGCTGTTTGAGCTCCTGAAACTAAACGCTTCCATGTTCTCATTTCAAACGGATCAAAAGCCGAAGCTTTAGATGCAAAAGAACAAACCAGACATATAGTCAGTATTGTTAAAAAGATTATTCCCTTATATTTCAAACTCACTGATCTCATTACCCCTAAAAAAATCCCTTTGGTTTTCTATATTCTAACAGCAAATGTGCGGTTTTGTCCCTAAAAAATAAATGAAACTTTAACGTTTTATGTACTATACTAGAGTTATGCAAGTGGTGTTGTGAGGGAACTATGACTGACGTGCTGTCTATTGCCCTATCAGGGCTGGTCGATCAGGGGAGGAGGCTGTCTGCTTCCGCTAGTAATATAACTAATTCTGGCGTTGCAGGAAGAGTTCCTACAAAAGAAAACCCTAATTCAACTGTATATAAGCCATTGGAAGTAAAGACTAATTCTGTAGCTCTTAACGGTCAACCGGGTGGAGTAAAAACTGAAGTCACAGTTAAAGATACCTATTCTCTGGCCTATAGCCCAAAAGACTTCTATGCCAATGAAGAGGGGATGATAGCTGTCCCTGATGTAGACTACGCAGAAGAATCAGTTAAAATGCTAACCGCTAAAATCGCATACAAAGCTAATCTTGCCGTAATAAAAACGGAAAAAGAAATGCTAGGCGAGCTTCTGGACAGCATTTCTTAAAAAAACTATAATCATTATATGAATTTGAAAAGAGACCATAAAAACCGTCAATCGGGAAACGTTCTGTTTCTTATATTAGTCGCCATAGCATTGTTGGGGATTATTACCGCTATCATATCAAACTATAGTAGCGAACAAAAAGAAACCCTTGACCGTCAGACCACAGATGCACAGGTATCAGTGCTATTTAACCACACGGCTACTCTTGGGGTTGCGGTTATGAACCTTCTAATTCAAGGGGTGGAACCTAATAATGTTTACCAAGTTTTATCAACCCTAAAGCAAGGGGACGCGGGGTTTGAAGACTCCCCACACCAATACAAACTATATCACCCTCTAGGTGGGGGAGTTTCCTATACCTCATCAACCTCTAATACCGCCTCTGAGGCTATTGCCACAAACTTTAACATAAATAAAAAGTCGATAGTCATAGGGGTTGGCAAATCTGACAACGCTGTAGACCCTGCGGATACTGTGGGTGATATATTATTCACGGCTAGAATAACCAACTCTGCCTACTGTGCAGCAATAAACAAAAAGATAAATGGTAGAACCTCTATACCAGAGATGGCAGATGCCGCTTTTAACTCCCTATTCAATGATGGCACTACGGTGGTAATAGATACCGCTGATTGCTCTGACTGCGTGAATAACTCAAGGTTCTGCGTAAGAAACAGCAGTGATTCTCAATGGGGTTTCTATTCCGCCCTATTCCCTGGCTAAAAACTCCTATAGCTTTGATATTTTAAACAATTATTAAGTGTTTGACTTTTATATATTTTCAGAAAATTGCCCCTTTTTTAATAATATGTTAATATATTACATATATATTATTCTTATATTAAGTTAAATTACGGTTTAATTGAAGGGCGAGGGCTTTAAAATGGCAGATACGGATACAAACCAAGAAACTGATACAACTCAGGAAAACTTTGAAACCTCTGCAGATAATATGGGGAGAGGCTTAAGCGAACAAGAGGTCGAAGCCGAAAGAATAAGAATTCAAGAAGAATGGAAAAAATACGTAGAGAACAGTTTAAAAAATAATACCTCTTTCAATGGCATGAGTGATGAACAAAAAGCAGCCGAGCTTTCTAGCTTTTTTGGAGTTGATAAAGATGGCAATGTTTTACTGAAATCTCCTCACGAAGACGGAGGCATTTTAAAATATAGCACAGTCAAAAACAATGACGGAACTTATAATGAAAGAATTTCTTTCTCAAAAGAACATAATAAGGGCAAAGAATTCAATCAAGTAGCGGCTGACGATATGGCTCGTACGGCAATAACTATGGGCTGGAAAGAAATCAAAGTATCCAATTGCGAAACATCTGCAAAAGAGATGATTTGGCTTGCCGTTCAAAAAGAAAACTTATTACGTGGAACAAATACTCAAATAACCAATTTTAAACCTAGCGAACATTCTCCTATTCTAAAACAGTTTGAGGAATTTAAAGCAAAACAAGAAGGTGCTAACAAAAATTCTATTGAAGGTGATGTTCCATCAATGGTCCAAACTAAGAGTGAAGAAAAACCTGAAACAGTTCACGAGAAATCATATAACAAGTTTTCTGAAGAAATGAAGTCTCGTTACGGCAGCTCTTTTTTAGGAGATCTTAAAAGCGATGAAGCTTCTAATTCAAAAAAGATAGCCAGTGAAAAAACTATAGCAGAGTCTCCTTTCAGAAAGGTTGCTGATAGGAATAAAAACGTTGCCCAATACCTTGATATGAGTAAAATATCTAAAGCTGAGGCACAAAAAATTATGGATTCATTAAAAGACCTTAACATTAAATATGAGACTAAAGACAGCTCATATAACGGCGGAAGTAAAGTTATAGCCGTTACAGATAAGCAAGGCATTGATAAAATAAGTGATATATATAAAAAGCAAATTCAGGGTAGCAAGTTTGATGCTGCGAATAGTAAAGACAAGACTGCTGGAAAAGTTTGTTGGAAGGAAGGCGAGGTGAATGTAGCTTTAAGTTGTGCGTTAGACCATTTTGGCATAAAACACATACCTGGACTTAATGCTACAATTATAAACGATCCTGATGGGCTTAAAAGATTAAAAACCTTGTGCGATGAAAAGGCTCCTGTACAAAAGAATAAGAAGAAACAAGAATCAGCTGAAAAGAATGGGGTAAAAAAAGAAACTCCAGTTGCAGCAAAAAGTTCATTCCTAAAAAATGAGGATTCAGAAGGCACTATTCAGAACCCTATTTTTGGACCATTAAAAAACGGGTCTTATAAAGAAACCTTTGAAGAAAATCTTTCTCCTATCAGCAAATTTTTAGAAAAACCTCAGACACAAAGGGATGCGTTGCAACAAGTATCCAAAGAAAACGCTGATAAAAGGATAGAAGCAGAAGCAAATGCTCCTAAAAAAGAAGGATACGAATATACTAACTTTAAAGAATTTAAAACAGCGGTTGACAACTTTAAAACTGGGCACAAAGATTTGAAAAATCTTAGCACTAAAGATAAAACTGAATTGTCTAAAATAATTAATGGTGGTGAGAACTTTGCAAAAACTACGGGGACTTCATTAGATATAAAACATGCTAAGCCAAGGAACGAAACAAAATCGTTGATTAAGGCCGTCATAAAAGTTACAGGTCCTTTGGAACAGGTTAAGAAAAAGAGAAATAATAATACCCCTAAAAATGGTGGTTAAAAAAAAGGCGGGAAATCATCCCGCCTTTTTTAATTCTTAAAAATTTTAAACTCTCATCGGCATAAGAACATATAGAGACGAGCTGTCGCCTGTGTCTTGTATTATCGCCGGAGAAGAAGAGTCAGAAAGTGACATACGGCAACCTTCTTCACCCATCTGTTTAGTAACATCCAAAAGATAAGCTGAATTGAAGCCTATCTCCATAGGAGGATATTCAAAACTAACTTCTATTTCTTCCGAAGCTGAACCGTTGTCAGGTGAGGTTGCAGATAAAATCATTTGTCTGTTAACCAATGACAATTTAATTGCACGGGATTTTTCATTAGAGATTGTAGACACCCTATCAACCGCTGTTGCAAACACTGCTGGGTCAACTTCCAAGAACTTGTCATTGTTTTTAGGGATAACACGTTCGTAATCAGGGAAGGTACCGTCAATAAGTTTTGATGTAAGAGAGATATGGTCAAATGAGAATCTGATTTTATTTTCAGATAATGAGATTTGAATATTATCACCTGCTTCATCAATAAGCTTGCGTACTTCGTTAATTGTTTTACGAGGGATGATTACACCCATCATATCTTTTGCCCCTTCAGGCAAAGGCATTTCAAAACGAGCAAGACGGTGACCATCAGTCGCCACAGCTCTCAGCACTGGTATATCTTCATTTTCAGTAGCATGAATATAAATACCGTTTAGGTAATATCTTGTTTCTTCACTTGAAATCGCAAAACGAGTGCGGTCGATCAATGTTCTCAACCCTGCAGCAGGAATTGAAAAATTATAAGCGAATTTATCTGTACCCATTTGTGGGAAATCATCTTGAGAAAGGCATCCTAGTTTGAAATTAGAACGGCCTGATTTAACTTGTAGAGTATTCCCACCGTCAGATCCGCTGATTTCAATTATTGCGTCATTTCCCAATTTTCTTACGATATCGTACAAGGTATGTGCCGGTACTGTAGTAACGCCCGGAACGCTAACTTTAGCTTCTACAGATTCAACAATTTCCAAATCCATATCAGTCGTCATTAAAGACAAACTGTCTTTGTCTGCTTTAAGCAAAACATTTGATAGTATTGGAATTGTGTTCTTACGTTCCACAACACTGTGAACGTGATTTAAAGAACGTAATAGATCAGCACGATCAATAGTAAATTTCATAACACCACACCTTAAGGTTAAATAGTTTTTATGTGCGTAAAATATAAAGATTTCAGGAATTATATCAACCTAATAATAAAAACCCAAGCAATAAAAACATCTTAAATCAATATTTTAATGCTATAAAATTAATTATGTCTAACCTTGAGCAATACCAAAACCACGGCGGGTAAATTTGGTATCTCTATGAACATAAGAGGACATTAAAAGTCCAAAACCGAAGAGCATGGTTAGCATCACGGTTCCGCCGTAAGAGATAAGCGGAAGAGGAATTCCCACCACTGGAATAATACCCATAACCATGGCAACGTTTATAAATACGTAGATAAAGAAATTGGCGATCACCCCAAGTGATACTATGCGTCCAAATTGGTTTTGGCAGTTAAGTGCCATGAAATAGCCGTAATATATTATTGCCATAAACAAACCTAACAAACAGAAACTTCCTACAAACCCCCACTCCTCTGTAAAGAGGGTGAAAATAAAATCTGTCTGTTTTTCGGGCAAGAAGTTAAGCCTGCTCTGAGTTCCCTGCAAAAACCCTTTGCCGAAAATACCCCCCGAACCTAAAGCTATCTTGGATTGGATAATATGGTAGCCAGAACCTAGAGGATCCTTTTCAGGGTCAAAGAACACTAAAATTCTTTGCTTCTGATAGTCGTGTAGAAACGTCCATGCCAAAGGAAGGGTTGCCGCACCCACCGCTATAACCGCACCAAAAACCCAATAACTAACCCCTGCCATAAAGAAAATTAACCCGGCTAACATCAAAGTTGTTACGGCAGTTCCTAAATCAGGCTGAATACAAACCAACCCTACAGGTGGCAAAACTATCATTAAAGGCGGAATTAGAAATAAAGGATCTTTTGTATCCTCCATTGATCTCCCATGAAAAAATTTTGCGAGAGAAAGTATAATCGCCATTTTCATTACTTCTGAAGGTTGCAAAGTTATAAAGCCGAGATTTATCCAGCGTTGAGCACCCATACCTATATGGCCTTTTGCCTCAACATATATCAACAATATAAAACATAAAACATAAAGCGGATAAGCTAATTTTAACCAAAACCTAATATCTATTAAAGCCACAACTATAAGCCCTGCCATGCCCACAACAAACCTTATTGCCTGTTTTCCCGCCCATGGGTCCATACTTCCACCAGCTGCGGAATAAAGAGAAACTAAACCTATAAAGGCAGCTAAGGTAATTAAAAAAAGAAATGGCCAACTGATAAGCCCGAGTTTTTCAAAAATAGTCAGGTTGTCTTTTCTTAAAATTCCGCCTGTCGTACTCATTTTTTCTCCTCAGCCTGTGCTGTCCTTATTAACCTTGGGTCACGCCTTTGCACTGCTTCCATTATCTGTTTGACAATAGGGCCTGCTGCTGCAGAACCGCCGCCGCCATGTTCAACCACAACTGCTGTAACATATTTAGGGTCTTGAACAGGACCGTAAGCAACAAATAAACCATGGTGACGAAACTTCCAAGGCAAGCTTTCATTTTTAATCCCGAGGTCTCTTTCCTTCTTGGTAATTCTTTTTACCTGAGCAGTTCCGGTTTTTCCGCCTATCATATGTTCAGGGTCTGAAATACGTGTACTCCAATAAGCTGTACCGCCCGGAGTATTTATAACCTGTTTTAAACCTTCACTCACTATTTCCAAATGTCTTTTGTTGAATCCTAAATTGTCCCAACTTGAAGGTATGCGAATTTTACTGCCAAGTGTGCGGACGACTGAAGGTTTAACAGCTATACCACCATTAACAACTCTTGCCATCATTACCGCCAACTGCAGAGGTGTTGCCAAAACATAACCCTGACCAATTGAAGATATAACTGTTTCACCCGCCTGCCATGGCTCATCGAACCGTTCTTCTTTCCAAGCGGAATCTGGCATAAAGCCTGAAGTTTCACCAGGAACATCAAAGTCAAGCTTGCTGCCTATACCTAATCTGCGAGCAACTTCAGCTATCTTGTCAATACCGGTTCTTCTACCCACTTCATAAAAGAATGTGTCACAGGATTCACGCAGGGCACCTACTACATCTAATGACCCGTGACCATGCTCTCTCCAACAGTGGTATCTACCGTTACCTAAAATATAATAACCAGGGCAGCTAATTCTACTATGTTCGGTTATAGTGCCGGCCTCAAGCCCTGCCAGAGCCGTTACCATTTTAAATGTAGATGCCGGAGGATACTGCCCCGCTATTACTTTATTTGTAAGCGGGCTTTTAGGATCAGATAAAAGTTCTTGCCATGTTGAAGCAGCAACCCCGCGTGAAAAAAGATTAGGGTCAAAACTAGGGTGAGAGCAGAGAGCATAAATTTCTCCGCTCAATGCATCCATCACCACGGCCGAAGCACTCTGATGCACCGAGATATATTCCTGACACTGCATTTGCAAATCAGAATCAAGAGTAAGTGTAAGCCTTGCCCCTCTCTCACCTTCTTTTCTTTCGAGTTCCCTGATTGCTCTGCCAGAGGCATTTACCTCTGTTTGGAACTGCCCTGCCTTGCCACGCAAAAATTCTTCGTATTTTTTTTCAATTCCATTTTTACCAACCCTAAAACTTGGCATCTTGGTAATTGGATCATCAGTCACTTCTGATTTACTGACAAGCCCTGTATAACCTATTATATGAGCGGTTGCAGTGCCTAGAGGATAAGAACGGGTTTGCCCCTCTTCAACTGAAACTCCTGAAAAGTCAGGCATACGCATTTCTATTGCGGCCATATCTTCCCATGAAAGATTTTCTTTTATTAAAATCGGAGTAAAGGCTTTATTGTTCTTTACATCCTCCATGATAATTTCTTTTTCTTTATCAGAGATAGGAATAATCTGACTTAATCTTTCAACCACATCCACAACATTGCCTGCCTGTTCAGGTATCATCATTGCACGGAAGTCAGGTTGGTTAACTGCCAACGGCACACCGAACCTATCCATTATTTCCCCCCTCTGAGGAAGAATTAATCTTAAGCTGATACGGTTCTTATCAGACAACGTTTTAAATTTTGATTGTTCAACTATTTGCAGATAAGCAAGACGTGAAGTGAGTGTCATAAATAAAGCGAATTTACCAACCCCTAGCACTATAGCACGGCGGGAAAACTCCTTATGTCTCTCCATATCACGATTCAAATTTTGTATCCTCTAAAAACTACTCATCTATCAATGATCTGTGAACCAAAGAAAGTGGTAATGCCAAAATCGGAAATAAAAAGCTTGATAACAACACGCTAAACATAACCGGCTTAGGTGAATATAAACTTAAATTGAATAAAGATAAAGCAGCCCATTGAGCTATTCCCGCTACCAGCGCGACTATAGCAAAACCACCCCAGATGATTTTGAAAGATTGAGAAAGCAAAAGCTTACGCTGCCCCCTTACCATCCATTGAACTGAAACTAAAATTAAAGCATTTAAACCCAAAGGATATGAAGAGGCAAGGTCAAGTGCTAGACCAATGAAGAACACCAAAACAGAAGACATTACTGAAGGTCTCAAAATGGTCATGTAATAAACAGCTATCAACATAAAGGCTGGTCTTATTTCTCCCATATTGAAGAAATCAAGAGGAATGGAGCTCAAGATGAACAAAACAAAAATCACCATCAGGGTTAAACCCCAGCGTGCGATTGTATTTAATATAACATCTTGCATAGATTTATAATGCCTCTAAACTTTTAAAATAACCGCTACTCAGCGGATGACATGTCTTCAGTCATCAATTCCTGATCAAAATCCGAATTAACAACCTGCACATATGTTAGTTTAGAGATTTCTGATAAAGGTTCAACCCAAACTCCACGTTCGCCCACAGAAACTATCGTTCCTATAGGTATTTCGCCCGGAACTTGGCCACCGTCACCAGAGGTAACAACCCTTGCCCCTATCGATATACCACTGTCGTTAGGCAAACGCTCCAACTTCATCAGCTTTTGATTTTTGCCTGCCAATATGGCACGGGTACGGGTATTCTGAATAACCACAGGTATACGGGAGTTGAAATCTGTTATTAAAAGAGCTCTTGATGCATGTTTGCCGGTTTCTGTAATTCTACCAACCAAACCTCTGCCAGACATAACGGCACTGCCTTTTTTAACCTTATCTGCCTTGCCTACCGGTAAAATAACGCTTTTTACGAATGAAGCACCGGCATCTGAAATTATCCTTGCAGTTACGTAGTTTAAGGAAGAGTCGACCTTAACATTTAAAAGTTCTCTAAAGCTTTTATTTTCCGCCTGAAGCCTTAAAGCCTTTTCATACCAATCTTTCAGCTTTTCATTCTCATTTTTAAGATGGATATTCTCAGCCCTGATTTTGCCAAAGTTGGTCATATCACTCACACTCTCCAGAGTATACATAAGCGGAGCCGAGGCAGTTGTCAGAATAGGTGACAAAGAATCAAACATCGCCAGCTTTATTCTCTCAACCGGAATTGAGTTCGCCCTATGAAATACCATCAAGGTAAGAGATATAAGAATCAGAATTGCGGGTGTGGCTTTAAACAACAAGCCAGATACAGAGGCTTCGGCAGTCTTTGATTGACTGTGGCTAAATAAATTTATTTTATCCAACTTCCCTGTCAAAACGTCAATCTCCACACATAAAAATACACTAACTAAACTATTACCACGATAATGGTAAAGATTTAATGAATTCATGAAGATATTTTATTTTTTTAAACCCCTAATTATTTCTGTAAAATAAAAAAATAAACACCCCTTAAAACAACCCGTATTAATACTAAGAGATAACTAAGTTGAAATCAATAGAGTGTGGGTAATTTTATTAAAGAATTTTGATTTATTTGCACAACAATGTAATCAGTGTAAGGAGACGAGATTAAGCTCGTATTTATTTGCGGTCTTGAATACCTCTTCTTCGCGTTCTTCAACGTCTAGAGCAGAGCCGTCAGCTGCGTGTAGAACAAATATGGTTTTGCCCTTTATGAGGTATTCTTTAACGTAAGCTACATCACCAATTCCTAGAGTTTTCAAATCACCCTCAGACATGATAAGGGATAGAAAATCTTGCTCTAACAAAGTCTTTTCGCTTTTGTTCATTGATAAAACCTCTTTAATCAGTGTGCCATTAATGATACCACAGCAACAATTAATTTTAAAGCGATTATAATTAGGGTGTTCTTAAAAAGATCTTCTCAAAATATCAACATCTTCTCTTACACTACCGTCGGTTTTAATAAGTTCTTCCACCTTGCGTATGCCGTGCATAATTGTTGTATGGTCACGTCCGCCGAACTTACGACCGATATCAGGTAGAGAATATTCTGTAAGAGCTTTGCACAAATACATAGCTATTTGACGAGGTCTCGCAATATTTTTTGTACGACGAGGTGAATGTAGTTCACTAATACGGATATTGTAATGCTCAGCTACTTTGCGTTGAATATCTTCGATCGAGATTCGTTTATCATTGGCACGAAGCAGATCCTGCAACAGGTCTTGAGCAGTTGAAATATTTATATTGCAGCCAACCAATTCAGAATGGGCAATAATGCGATTCAATGCACCTTCAAGCTCACGCACGTTAGATGATATTTTATGAGCCAAAAATTCTAAAACATCTTGAGGAACATTACGCTTCAACATATCGCGTTTTTGTTCCAAAATACCTAAGCGTAATTCATAAGTTGTAGGGTGAATGTCTGCCACCAAGCCCCAGCCTAGGCGTGAGCGAAGGCGTTCTTCCAAACCATCCAGATCAGACGGTGATTTATCAGCCGAAACTATTATCTGTTTATTTTGATCAATCAATGAATTGAAGGTGTGGAAAAATTCTTCCTGAGTAGAATCTTTTCCGCAGATGAATTGAATATCATCTATCATTAAAACATCAACCGAACGGAAATTCTCTTTAAACGCCATTGTATCTTTGCAACGAAGAGCACGTACAAACTGGTACATGAATTTTTCAGCTGACATATAAACCACGCGGCGTTCAGGCGTTTTTTCTCTGATAGCCCAAGCAATAGCGTGCATAAGGTGAGTTTTACCAAGACCAACACCGCCATATAAAAACAGCGGGTTGAATGAAACCTCTTTACTAGCCACAACACGTTGAGCAGCGGCATAAGCAAGCTCGTTTGGCTTACCTACCACAAAGTTTTCAAAAGTAAAGCGAGGATCTAGTGGAGAGGATATATCTAGTGGTTTGTTTTTATCTTCGCTAGATGCTTCTGTAGTATTTTTATTAGCAGGAGTTTCAACTTCTTTTTTGCAAGAAGTACAAACTGTAATTTCCACCGCTCTTATATTATCAAACTTATCTGACCAAAGTTTGCGGATTTTATCTGAATAGTGGGTCTTAACCCAATCTTTTATGAATCTGGTAGCTACCGCTATTTCCAACACACCTGAATGAACGGCTCTAACTTCTATAGGAGCAACCCAGCTTTTGAAAGCAGCATCGCCTACATCTTGCAGAAGACAATTTGCAACGTAATTCCATTTGTTCTGAAGTTCTGAATCATTTAAAGAATCTGTCATATCGATTTTATTACCGTCTGCAATCGCTTTTATTCCTACCATCAAATTAACAACCTCAAAGATTTGAGCCAACCCCTAGCCATCGCCTTAAGCAATAGCCCTTGAAACAGATTCTCTACTTTTCTTGTGTGAGGATTAAAACAGTATATATCATTTAAATGAGTCGCAAGACTTTAAAACGTCAAAAATAAAAAAGAAATTTCTTTACACAGTTTAGTAAAAATATATCCAGAATCAAAAAAACCACATAGCCTCTAAGACCAATGTGGTTTTCTTTAAAATCTTTGTCTAACTATTAAGCTTTAATAGATTTAACTCTAGCTGAAAGACGAGAAACTAAGCGAGAAGCTGTTTTCTTGTGGAATAGGCTTTTGTTTGCTCCGCGTTGAATTTCTGGTTGAGCTATTTTGAAAGCTTCTGTAGCAGCTTCATAGTTACCTGTTTTCACAGCAACTATTACTTTCTTAATGAAAGTACGAATTCTTGACCTACGGTCTTTGTTGATTTCAGTACGTTTTTCAGTCTGAACAATTCTTTTTTTGGCAGATTTATGTAGAGCCATAGCTTTTAATCTCTTCTTTTTTGTTATTTTATTAACTACGAGAACCTAGCAGATAGAATCGCCTACCTGTCATTAAGGTCCTCAATGACTATGACTTTTTAAAGAGATTCCCCTTAAAAGTCAACAGTTAATTTTACGGCAAATATCCCTGTCAAATCAGGCTGATTTTATTACCTAAATGCCTCTCAACTTTGCCTTCAAGCTCTAACTCCAACAAGGCCTCCATAACCTTATGGGCTGGTTGCTTAATCTCCCTTATCAACTCATTTATCTGGATTGGGGCATAGGTTAAGAAATTCAATATATTATCCAATATGGGTTTTTCGACAACAACTTGGTCAATATTGAAAAGATCCAAAGATTCTTGGATTTCAGAAAGGTTGTTTTCATTACACTTATATCGACCAAGCCCTTGTAACTCGTTTATGATGTCTTCAACACTTGTTACCATGTGAGCACCTTCTTTTATAAGCTTGTTAGTACCCTCTGACCTTGGATCTTTAGGAGAACCAGGAATGGCAAAAACCTCACGATTTTGCTCAAGAGCAGTACGGGCGGTTATTAAAGAGCCAGACTTAATCGCCGCCTCTATCACTAACACGCCTAAGCTTAAACCAGAAATTACACGATTGCGTCTCGGAAAATGCCTTGCCATAGGTTCAGCCCCGAAAGGACTTTCCGCCACAATTGCCCCATGCTTTTCTACTATCTCTCTGAATAATCCTTCATTTTCTTTCGGATAAATAACATCTATACCTCCCGCAACTACGGCAACTGTTCCGTAATTTATTGCAGCTTTATGAGCAACCGTATCTATTCCCCTTGCTAAACCTGAGGTTACTACAAACCCCGCTTTAGCAACATCTCCCGCTAATTCAGCACAAAGCTTTCTGCCCACCGTTGAGGAATTGCGTGCACCAACTATTCCCAAACTCGGCTTTGATAATATTCTCGCATCACCAAACACAGTAATAAGGGGGGGAGAGTCTTCAAGTTCGGCCAAAAGATCGGGGTAGTCGCTTTCTCCATTAGCAATTATTTTGGCACCAAACTTTTCAGTCTGCTCTATTTCCCTCAAGGCATCGTCTTTAGAAAAAATATCCACGTTACTTAATCTACCGCCACGTTTTGCTATTTCAGGCAACATGGTCAAGGCTTTTTCAGCCGTGCCAAAACGCTCCAACAATTTGTAAAATGTTATAACCCCTATACTTCTGGTACGGGCAAGCCTTAGTCTGGCTATCTTCTCTTCTGGATTCATCTAACTATTTTTTCTTATTTAAATTGATTTTGCTTTCTTCACCTTTTAGCAAACGCTTAATATTCTCGTGGTGTTTTATTAATAATATAACGGACACAATCGCCGTTACCGTTGTTATTTGAATATCCTCAGTAACGTATCCGCAAATTAATGTTGCTGATGCTGAAGCAACTATGGCTGACAGTGAAGAATATTTGGAAACAATAGCGGTTAATAACCACACTACGCAAATTATTGCACCTGTTAAAGGGCTAAGGGCTAGAATTGCACCGCCGCCGACAGCAACGCCTTTTCCACCTTTAAACTTCAACCACACAGGAAATACGTGTCCTACAAATGCACCAATAGCAATGGCAACAGCATAGTCCATATTAAAATAAAGTTTAGCAATTAATACGGGGATAAGGGCTTTCAACATATCGCAAGCCAAAGTGAGTATTCCCAATTTTTTTCCACCAACACGCAGGGCATTAGTAGCACCAATATTTCCTGAACCTGATTTTCTGATATCACCGAAACCTAACAACTTACTCAACACCAATCCATAAGGGACAGAGCCTGATAAATAACCAATCGCAAAAGCTAAAGTGATGAATTGCCACAAGATAGGGTTTTGAAATAATATATGGGACATTGTATTTATTCCTGATTTTTGTTGTTAGATAAAATTGAAATCGCGGAACGATTCACGCTGTCATTTCAAAATATTGATTAATGATAATCCCTATTTTTGCCTTTTACTACAATAAAAGCTCGAACGTCCGCCTTGGACTATACGCTCTATCCCACCCTTGCAGGTGCAGCCAGGGCAAGGTTTGCCTTCTTTACCGTATACTTTGAAAAGGGTTTGGAAAGATCCTTTTGAGCCATCAGCGTGTTGATAATCTCTAAAAGAAGAGCCACCTGCTTTCATTCCTTTAAGCAAAATTTTCTTTATAGCTTTAACCAATTTTATAATTTCATTGTTATTCAACGTTTTAGCTATACGCAATGGGCTTATCTTACAATCAAACAAAGCCTCACAGGCATAAATATTACCAACCCCCACCACAATCTTCTGATCCATTATTGCCTGTTTTATAGGAACGTTTCTGGAAGACAAAACCTCTTTTAGATAAGCGGTATCGAACTCTTTACCCAAAGGCTCAACCCCGAGGCTTTTAAAATATTCTTTCAATTTTGCCGTATCGACTAAATCTATTAGCCCAAAGCGGCGGGCATCATTAAACACGGCCGTTTTACCGTTTGAAAGCTTCATTAAAAAATGGTCATGCTTTTTAGGCTCATAACTATCGACTATCGTAAATCTTCCCGACATTCCCAAATGCACTATCAATGTTTTATTATTGTCTAAATTAATAAGAATATATTTGGCACGGCGAGTAACAGCTTTTATTTTGCAGTCTTTAATTGATTTTAAATTTTTAGGAAATGGGATGCGAAGTTTTTTACTCCCGTGAATTACCTCAACAATCTTCGCTCCAACAATAGTTGAACGCAAACCCTCACAGACTATTTCTACCTCTGGTAATTCAGGCATTATTTTTCCTACACTATATAGTCTTGTCATTATCCGGCTTGACCGGATAATCCAGTTTTTACATCTCCAAATTCCCGTTTTCACGGGAATGACAACACAATAAAAAAGAGGCCTAATTTTAACATCAGACCTCTTGTTATTAAAGCTATTAAATGACCTAATTAAGGCTTCATTCCCTTAACTTGCGGAGTTTTTGCTGCAGCATCAACATCGCAAGCAGAGTTTAGTTTGCAAGATTTATTAAACTGCTCAGCTACCGCCGCTTGTTTTTGGCTAGGGTTTGTACCAAACACTATCGCCGCTGTCGCAAGAGCTGCTACTCCGCCGAAAATTATTGCCAATGACTTGCCAAAATGATCTGTAGTTATCATGAATAGTTTCCTCCTCTTTATTAATTTCCAACAAAATGCTTGAAATTTAAGTTCGCGTCAATGAAATAATGTTACCCAAAAACTATTGTATTTTTATAATGTTATGTTAATGATTTGAGCAATTTTTCTTCAAAATCCAATAAAAATAAGCAATAAAAAAGAGGCCTGATTTTAAACCAGACCTCTTTAATTTTATTGTGAGCTATAAATATAAACCGCTACAGTGAACCGAATACTAGGAGGTTATAAAGGCGAAAACCGGAGTGTAGCGGAGCTACATGAGGCTTTGAGCCTTTAGCCGACAAAGTAGGCGGCCACTGTAGTTAGGTTTATAAAAGTTACATCATTCCGCCCATACCGCCCATATCATGACCACCACCATGACCGCCACGGCTGCAAGAACAATCAGATTTCTTAGGAGCGTCAGCGATAATAGCTTCAGTAGTTATCAATAAACCTGCGATAGATGCAGCGTCTTGCAATGCGCAACGCACAACTTTAGCAGGGTCAATGATACCGGCTTTAAACATATCGGCATATTTAAGATTTTGAGCATCATAGCCTTGATTTTCAATTTTTGGATCCAACAATTTACCTACAACAATTGAACCTTCTTCTCCGGCATTTTCAACAATTTGACGGATAGGAGCTTCAAGAGCACGGCAGATGATATCAATACCAACCTGTTCATCACGGTTAGAAGCTTTTATCTTTTTCAAAGAGTCTTTAGCATATAGAAGAGCCACGCCACCACCTGGTACTATACCTTCTTCAACAGCAGCTCTAGTTGAATGAACTGCATCGTCAACACGGTCTTTGCGTTCTTTAACTTCAACTTCAGTTGCACCACCAACGCGGATAATTGCAACTCCGCCTGACAATTTTGCCAAACGTTCTTGCAATTTTTCTTTATCGTAGTCAGATGTTGTTTCTTCAATTTGGTTTTTGATTTGCGCAACGCGAGCTACAATTTCCTTCTTCTCACCAGAACCGCCGATGATTGTTGTATCATCTTTAGTGATGCGAACTTTTTTAGCACGTCCCAATTGTTGGATTGTAGTGTTTTCAAGTTTGTTACCCAAATCTTCAGAGATAACTTCACCACCTGTAACAATAGCAATATCTTCCAACATTGCTTTACGACGGTCACCAAAGCCAGGAGCTTTAACAGCAGCAACCTTCAAGCCACCGCGTAGTTTGTTAACCACCAATGTAGCAAGAGCTTCGCCTTCAACATCTTCTGCAATTATCAAAAGAGGTTTTCCGTTTTGCATTACAGCTTCCAAGATAGGCAACATAGGCTGTAGGTTTGAAAGTTTTTTATCAAACAACAGAATGTATGGGCTATCCATTTCGCAAACCATTTTATCTGCATTAGTAATGAAATAAGGAGAAAGGTAACCGCGGTCAAACTGCATACCTTCAACCAAGTCCAACTCAGTATCAAATGATTTTGATTCTTCAACTGTGATAACGCCTTCATTACCAACTTTAGCCATAGCTTCAGCAATTTTTTCGCCGATTTCTTTTTCGCCGTTAGCTGAGATTGTACCAACTTGGGCAATTTCATTTCCCTTAGATACTTTTTTAGCTGTAGTTTTAATATGTTCAACAACTGCTATAACAGCTTTGTCGATACCACGTTTTACGTCCATAGGGTTCATGCCCGCAGCAACCGCCTTAACGCCTTCGCGGAAAATTGATTGTGCCAACACTGTAGCTGTAGTTGTACCGTCGCCTGCAAGGTCATTTGTTTTGCTGGCAACTTCACGCACCATTTGTGCACCCATGTTTTCGAAATTATCTTCTAACTCAATTTCTTTTGCCACTGTCACGCCATCTTTAGTAATGCGTGGTGAGCCGAAACTTTTAGAGATAACAACATTGCGGCCTTTTGGTCCTAATGTAACCTTTACCGAATTTGCGAGAATATCAACGCCTCTTAGCATTCTATTGCGAGCGTCTTCGCTGAATTTTACTTCTTTAGCTGACATTTATTTTGTCCCTTTTCTAATTCTAATATTAATTATTTTTTACCTTTGGTAGCTTTAGCAGACTTGCCTTCAAGTATGCCCATGATATCGCTTTCTTTCACAACCAACAGCTCTTCGCCATCGATAGTTACTTCAGTTCCCGACCATTTTGAGAACATAACAATATCACCCGCCTTAACTGTTAAAGGCATTAAATTACCATCTTCATCGCGAAGACCAGTACCAGCTGCAACAACTTCTGCTTCTGCAGGTTTTTCTTTAACTGTGTCAGGGATTATGATACCACCTGCTGTTTTGTTATCGCTCTCTAGGCGACGCAATAACACTCTGTCATGTAGCGGTTTAAAGTTCATATTTTCCTCCATTAATTGTTTTTAAAACCAAACTCACAAGGTTTGAGCCTATACAAAAAATTAGCACTCCGGTTATGTGAGTGCTAATTTTATAGATCATTATAAGGTTTTTTTCAATGATAAAGAGGAGGGATGATGTTTGGTTTATGGAAATTTATTTATTTTTATTGTTCAAACTTTCTGCCATCTATATAAAAAGAATTTTCCTATTTAGGTGAAGAATCTTTAATACTTTTGACTACTTCTTTTATAGTACCAGCTAAAAGAGCCAAACCTGCCCAACAACTTATAGCAACGCCAATCCCCGCGAAAGCTAGGGGTGCTACCAAGACTGCTCCAGCAGCAGCTCCAGCTACTGTACGTGGAACTACAGAAAGAGAAAAATCTTTGGCTAAGGAAGTTTTACTTTTTTTTCTTCTTCTTCCCTGTCTCTCTTCTAGGCTTGATATACCCTTAACTGCTCCCACTAAACCGCCAACACCTATAAAACCGGCAACCAATCCTTTATAAAGATTTTCTCTGTCTTTTTCTTTCTTTTTAGCCGCTACCCTAACTTTAGATTGTTTATTTTCTCTACGGATTTGTTCTTTAGTTTCGCAAGCAACCTGATCTCTGATATTGCTATATGACTCATCACAGCTTCGGCTAGCATAAGCATTGGAAGTTGCCAAAGAGGCAGTCAAGCCTAAACCCACCACGCCCAACGCAGCAACCGTGAATGCTCTTTTCAATGTTCCTTTTTTATTGTTTAAATTTTCTGCCATGAAAGCTCCTAATTAATTTAGACCTAAAACAAAAACAGCACTCAATTTAGCGAGTGCTGTTTTTATAAATTATTGCAATGTTATTGTTTTCTTCGATTTTAATTTCTTATATTCTTTTTTCCATTTGAGAAATTCTGATTTACTCAGCTGTTGGTCATTAATATACCACTCTTTTTCGCCGTTATGTCTTTTCACGGCAGCACCAGTTTCACAATGGCGTTTACCGTGTTTATAATTAAACTCATCGCCATTTGACCAGATCATCGCCGCACCTTTTTCACTGTGCAACCTTCCATTGGCATCATGTTTGGTTTTGTCGCCATTGCCCCATTCTAGGTATCCAGTTTTTTGGTTAAAAACACAACTAAGAGATTTAACCGTGCCTATATTTTCAAAAGTTTTTATTTCGCTTTTCATTTTTTTAAATACCTATTTTAATATATTTTCCAAACCAAATGCTTTTTTCTGCTGAGTAATTGTATTGAAAACCTTCTCGGTTATTTGAACGCCCTTCCAATACCACTTTGGTTGTTCACCTTTTATTTTAATCGCAGGGCCGTTTGCGTTGTGATACACACCCTCAACCGCCCAAATTTCATCGCCATCAATGCTTTGGAATGCCGGTTTTCCTATACGACTCAGTTTACCGTTTTCATACCAACCTAATGAACCATTACTAAACTTTACGGCAGGCTCTTTATCACCATGCAGCTTTCCGTTTAAAAAACGCATTTCTGTGCCGTCTTTGTTTACAATAACTTCAACCTTGCCGGCTGCGGTTTTGAAACTTTCTACTACTTCATTTTTTGTATTTTTGTTCATTTTATTATTCCATTAACTAATTCAAATTATTCCTCGGTTTAGCCACAAGAGCGGTTTTTCTTTTTAAAAATTCTTTTTCCGTCAACTCTTCGCCGTTTATAAACCATGCGTTTTTGCCGCTCGCCATTTCAACAGCTGGGCCAAGCAGGCTATGATACTTATTTTCCTTGTTAAGCCTAAAGACGCTGCCATCTGGTATTCTTAAACAGCGAACGTCTGGACTCTCTAATTCCGCAGCGAAAAATTTAAAAGCTTCCTGTAAAGTATTTTCCTTTTTCACTTTGAGAACCTCATATTATTTTCCCGGAGTAAGCTTGATAAAGAGTTTAGCACCCTTTTCTTGAAGCTTTTTCTTCTCCTGAAGATCAAGAACATCCTTTTTAGTCACTTCTTTACCTTCTAGATACCAACCCACTCCACCATCGCCATTGTAAATAACCGCAGGGCCAGTTTCACTATGCAGCTCCCCTTTTTTATTACGGTATTCTATGTCTCCGTTGGAAAGTTCCATACGATCCACTTTTTCTACACTTGTAGAAAAATTTTCTTTTAATTTATCTTCTATATTTTTCATTTGAAAAGCACTCCCTTGACTCCGCCTTCAATGGCAAAGTTTAAAAAATTCGACTCTATTTACTTAATAATATGTTAAACAAATTAACAGAAACACCGGCCTTTTGTCAATATTTAGAAGGCTAAGGCTATAAGGATTATCTTATTTTTATAGTTTTGAAGCAATCAAACCTGTATAAACACGGTTTTTTTGTAATTTTATTACCTTTGAATATAAGTTAATTAGTTTATTGCTTTATAACTATAAATAAAAAATGGGGTTCCCTTTTCTAATTAGGAACCCCCTATAGTTTGTCTCATAATCTTTTTTAGCTGCGGAGTTTGCCACCAGTTTGTTCTTCAACGCTAGTGATTATCTTTTTAGAAATTGCGGCGATTTCATCGTCTGTCAAGGTTTTGTCTTGAGGTTGGATTGTCACGGTAAAAGCAACTGATTTTTTATCATCATCAACGCCCTTGCCTGTGTAAACGTCGAACAGGTCGACATTAACAATCATCTTTTTATCAACTGACTTCACTGCCTTCAAAATCTTCTCGGCATTAACTGTTCTATCTACCATAAAAGCAAAGTCACGCACCACCGGTTGAAGCGGAGAAAGCCTTAACATTTCCTTAGCTGTAGTTTTTTTACGGGCTTCAGGGATGTTTTGCAAAAAGATTTCAAAACCAACAAAGTTTTCTTCTCTTCCCATTTTTGCAAGTACGCCTGGGTGAAGCTCACCAAAATAAGCAATTACATTCTTGCCCATTTTCAAAGCACCTGAACGACCAGGGTGATAATAGCTAGGGGCTTCAGAAGTTATTTGCATAGTTTCAACGTTTACTCCGCAAGCTTCAAGAGCTGCAGTTACATCTGTTTTTGCATCAATAGCATCTGCCTTGCGTTCTGCATTAGCCCAGTGGCGTTTTGCAATATTGCCTGAACGTATGCCGCTTGCCACTACTGGCTGGTCTGCATATTCAGTTGAATAAAAGTTTCTACCTATTTCAAACAAAGATGAGTCAGGATAACCCTTATCATAGTTTCTGCCTGCTGCATCTATCAAATTAGGCAATGTAGAAGGACGCATGAAAGACAAATCAGTAGTAATTGGCATCACAAGAGTTATTGATGCTCTATTAGGATTTTCTTTAGCACCAAAAAGTTCTGCCTTTTTCTCATCCATGAAAGACCAAGTAATAGCTTCGTTCATACCGTTGCTAGCAAGAATATGTCGCATCTTTTTAATTTTTTCCTGCAAAGGAGAAAGCTTAACATTACCTTGTGCTGGGTCGCGAGAAATAAATTCAAACGGAATTTTATCGTATCCATTTATGCGAAGAACTTCTTCAACTAAATCCTCCTCGCCGGCGTCTATATCATGACGCCAGCTAGGAGTGATTACTTCCCACGCCTCACCCTTAATAGAAACTTTAAAACCTAAAGCTTCAAGGATCTCTTTTTGCTTTGAATTCTCAACATCGCAACCGCCTAGAGTTTTAACTCTCTCAGGGTGATAGTTAACTGTACGGATTATGCTGGGAGCTTTACCCGCTATGAAAGCCTCACTCGCAGTACCGCCGCAAAGATCAAGTATCATCTGTGCTGCAATATCTGCACCTTGATAAGAAAATTCAGGGTCAATGCCACGCTCGAAACGATAACGTGCATCAGATTCTATTTTCAACTTCTGACCCATCTTGGTAATAAGTTTAGGGTTGAAGTAAGCACATTCAAGGAAAACATTAACTGTGTTGGCATCTGCACAGCTAGGAATGCCTCCGATAATTCCACTTACTGATAATGCACCGCTGTCATCTGCAATAACTGAAATTGTTTTATCTAATTTATAACTGTTGTCATTAAGGGCTTGAACCTCTTCACCCTCTTTAGCAAATCTCACCTGCATAGTACCTTTAAGCTTGTCAGCATCATAAACGTGAAGCGGACGGCCCAAATCAAAAGTCAGATAGTTTGTAATATCAACCAGAGCTGAAATAGGTTTCTGCCCGATTGCTTTTAATCTATCTTGCATCCATTTAGGAGAAGGCCCGTTTTTAACGCCCTTAATATAACGGCCGATAAATAAATCACCCGCTGCGGCATCTTTAATTTCAACCGCGATTGGAGATTTAAACTCACCTTTTATTTTCGGAGTTTCCAAAGTTTTAAGCTTGCCTAAACCTGCGGAAGCTAAATCTCTCGCAATGCCGTAAACCGAAGCACAGTGACCAACGTCAGGAGTAATTGCAACTTCTATAATCACGTCATTTAAGCCTAGAGCCTCAGCCGCCGATGAACCTACTTTCGCATCAGAAGAAAGTTCGATGATTCCTTTGTGCTCATCGGAAAGACAAAGCTCTTTTTCCGAACACATCATACCGTTAGATTCCTGCCCACGGATAATTGCTTTTTTCAAAGTAACAGCCAAGCCTGGAATATAGCTTCCTGCAGGGGCAAAAATACCTTTCAAGCCCTTGCGAGCGTTGGGAGCTCCGCAAACTACTTTTAGCTTTTGCTTTCCATCGTCAACTATCAAACATTGCAGATGGTCTGAATCAGGATGCTTTTCAGCTTCAAGCACTTCACCTACCACAAAACCTTGGAATTCTTTCGCAGGGTCTTCAACTCCGTCAACTTCCAAACCTATAGAGTTAAGCTTAAGTAAAACATCTTCCAAGCTCGCATCTGTTTCTAAATATTCTTTTAACCATGAAAAAGTTAATTTCATTTTATTTTCTCTCTTTTATCTATTATCTGTCAGTAGGAGCAAAGCCGTAATGTTTTAACCAACGTGCATCGCTTTCAAAGAATGAACGTAAATCAGGCACGCCATATTTAAGCATTGCCATGCGATCAAGCCCTAGACCAAAAGCAAAGCCTTGATATTCTTTCGAGTTGATACCGCAGTTCTCAAGCACCTTAGGGTTAACCATACCTGCACCTAAAATTTCCAACCAATCATCGCCTGTGCCTACTTTAATTTCGCCGCCTTTGCGTGAACATCTAACATCCACCTCGGCTGAAGGTTCAGTGAATGGGAAGTAGCTAGGACGCAACCTGATATCAAGCTTATCCACTTCAAAAAATCTTTCCATCGCCTCCTGCAAACAACCCTTCAATTGAGCCATGTTTACATTTTTATCAACATATAAACCTTCCAACTGGTGGAACATTGGCGTGTGAGTCATGTCGTAATCAGAGCGGTAAACGCGACCGTAAGTTATAATACGTATTGGTGGCTGTTGCTGCTGCATAGTGTGAATTTGTGCAGTCGAGGTTTGAGTACGCAACACCCTCTTCGCATCATCGCCCTCTTTACCCGGAACATCAGGGAAATAGAATGTATCTTGCATTTGACGTGCCGGGTGGTCAGAGTGAACATTTAACGCAGTGAAGTTGTGGAAGTCATCTTCAATTTCAGGACCATCAACAACTGAGAAACCCATTTCAGTGAAAATCTTTTCCAAATCTTCCATCGTTTTAGTAATAGGGTGGATTGTGCCTTTATTATATTCACGCACCGGCAAGGTGATATCAATTTTTTCAGCAATAAGGCGATGGTTAAGCTCAACCTCTTTCAACACCACTGTCTTGTGATCTAACGCATCTGATATTTCATTTTTAACCAGATTAAGTGCTTGGCCTGCCTCTTTACGGGCATCACCTTGTAGAGTGCCTAGATCCTTCATCATTGAAGTGATCTTGCCTTTTTTTCCTAGCACGTTAACACGCACATCTTCCAATGCCGCGATAGTTTCCGCCGCTTTAACTTCATTTAAAATTTCTAACTTTAACTTTTCTAAATCACTCATTTAAAACCCTCTTATATTCTTATCTCTTACCCCTTATGTCATTATCCGGCTTGACCGGATAATCCAGATACTGGATTCCCGTTTTCACGGGAATGACACAAAATACAATTTCTAATCCGGTTCTGAGCCGGGTGCTAATGTAACTTTAAGGCCATCCATGCTTTCTTTCAAGATTATCTGACATGAAAGGCGGGAATTTTCTTCCACCTCAAAAGCCTCATCAAGTCTATCTTCTTCTTCAACCTGTTTCGGAGGGAGCTTGTCTACCCAATCTTTATCCACATAAACGTGGCAAGTGGCACATTCACAACAACCACCGCACTCCGCTTTTATCGGCAACTCATAATCGCGGATAACCTCCATAAGTCTCCAGCCCTCAACGCCTTCAAGCTCGTGTTCGTTACCTTCTCTGTCTGTCACATGAATTAACATCTAAACTTCCTTATTAACGGGGAAAATCATTTGCTTTACCGCATAAGCCAAAACCACATTTACCAAAGAAGTTGAAGCCAGTGAGACAAGGCTCGCTATTGCGGCTATCATTATTCTTTCGGAAACGCCCAACCCTGTGCCAGAGATCAAAGCCTCTTGGTTGGGAACAACCATAAAAAGTAAAATTTGAAACACTATAATTACAGGCAAAAGAACCATAGTGGTCGCGGCGATTATCTGCACAGAGATTAATGGGTGGAAAATCTGTTTTATAAAAACCTTTAATGGGAAATTTACGGCAGCCAGAATATACAAAAATGCGTATCTTATTCCAAAGAATAAAGCAGCAACAACAAGCAAGGTCACCATCCCCGCGGCAGAATGTTTTACCCTGTCCGCTTGGTCAGCTATTGCCAAAAGCATCATTCCGCTTGTAGCAAATGTAAAAAACATATTGAACAAAATGAATATGATAACCGAAGCCTGCATGGAGTGTTTGCGGTTTTGCCTGTACCAACTATCCGCTGGTATATTATGCAGAGTCTCCCCCAGAAAAATCAGGCGGGTCTGAATAAAGGTAAACCAGCCAAATGCCGCAACAGATGGAAGGTTCCAAAGGTAAATTTCGAATATTGAGGCATCCGATTTTGTCAGTTGAACAAAAGTACCACTTACTAGGTGAACAAGCAGAGGCAAAAGGGACATTTTAAGTAAATATCTCCAATTCCCCCTTAAAAACAGATTACCGTTTCTAGTCGCTTCAAATATTTTAAAACTCTGGTTCAGCATGGGGCTATTGTACTTTATTCCTGAGCAGGCTTAAAGGGTAAAATCAGGGTTTTAGCTTTTAGAGGGTGGTGGATTTGGCATTCCCGCGAAAGCGGGAATCCATTTAGATGTCAATTTTAAAAAACTGGATTACCCGATCAAGTCGGGTAATGACAGTGGGGGACGGGTAATGACAAGGATGGGATGTTTTTTGTCATTATCACCCCCTTTTTTTGTCATTCCCGCGAAAGCGGAAATCCAGAACCATTAAGAACTGGATTATCGGGTCAAGCCCGATAATGACAGTAAGGTGAGAATGACAATTAAGAATTTGGTTTCAAGCATAAAAAAGAGACGTACCCGAAGATACGCCCCAATTTTTTAGTCTTCTTGATTTTACATCAAATTAGATTGGCTTAGATTAGAACTTGATATCTGTACCCAAAGTAATTTGTGTGAAATCTTGAGTACCGTTTGCATAACCGTTAGGGTTACGAGCGGCAACGCCTACAGCAAGAACATCGCTGATTTCGCGTTCACCCCAAGCAACTGCACCACGGAATGTCATTCCAGGACCGAAGCTATAACCACCACCAACAGTGAACTTGTCAACTTCTTCAGTTACACCAGTCATGTCATCAGTAACAGCTGTTGCACCGCCCAAGAAAGCGTCTTGAGTAGTTTCTTGGTTCAAGTAGCTAGCACCTACGTGGTAAGGGCCGTTATCATAAGCAGCACCGATTACGTAAGTTTCGCGTTCCAAATCAGCTGTATCAACTGTCAAAGCTGCAGCTGCAGTCACGTCAAAGTCTGTACCCAATGTAGTTTCAGACTTCATATAACTACCGCCTAGGCTGAAGTTTTGGAACATAATGTTCATACCTGCGTTGTAAGTATCAACATCATCACGTTGCCAATAACCGTCAGTTGCTGTTGCACCAAGAGAAGTACCAGAAGCAACACCAAGTGTATCAACGTCAACAGATGCTAGAGTTTCAACTACTCTTGCTTCAAGATCAGCTTTTGAATAACCAGCACCGATTGCAAAACCAAAACCTTGGTATTCGCCATCATAACGTGCAGATACTTCGATAGGATCTTTGTATTGAGATGCAGTATTAGTAACAGCAACACCAGTATCAACAGAGAATATACCAGCTACTGTGTTATCAGCAGAGTTCATTGCACCAGCAGCTGAAGTCACGTTTGGACGTGGAGTGTAAGATACACCAGCTTGGAAGCCATTGAACTTAGGTGACATATAAGTGATACGATCAGATTCAGAGAAGTCTCTTTGACCATATTGAACTTTAGTTTGAGTGAAAGCTTCAATAGCAACCAAATCAAGGTTCATGCTTGAATCAGAGATACCTTCAATAGAAGTAACCATACCGTCTATGTTAGCATCAGCTGAAGGAGCTTCAACTTGTAGAAGGTAAGCAGCACCGTCTTCAACACCTAGGTTGATACGACCGAAACCGCTAGAGAAGTATGCGTACATTTCATCAGCATCAACTGAATCAGAAACGCCATCATTGTTAGCAATGTTCATTTCAGCATGAGCACCAACTGTTAGACCGTTGTCTAGAGTTGTTTCGCCAGAAACGTGAAGTTCAGAATCACGACGGAACTCTTCTTCATAAACGTTAGGAAGGTCATTGTCAGCACTAACCACGTAACCGCGGAAATAGCCACCAACATCAAGGTCGATTGCAGCAGAAGCAGGAGCTGACATAAATGCCACACCAGCAATAGCTGTAGTCACCAAAAGTAGTTTTTTCATTATAATTCCTCCAAAAGAAGTTAATTTTTTTAAAACAGCGCCCAAATACCCCTTAAAAGACATTCTACGCCCTGTCATTGATTAGGATTATCCAGATTGGGGGGTTGGTCAACTATTATAACGCTATTTTTACAACAAAAGACACACACTGTTGCAAAACTATCACAAAAATAATGGATTATGTATATATAACTAAGTTCTGTTAAATTACTGTTTATTGTTAAGCTGTTAGTGGTTTATTTCGTGATTCGGGTAAGTGATTTTAGGTATATTGAATAGTTATTGTCATTCCCCGCTCCCTTAATTGTCATTCCCCTTTCCCTTTTTTGTCATTCCCGCGAAGGCGGGAATCCAGTACATTTATAAAGATGAAAAATTACTACTTATATATCCTCGCTTCTAAACGTAATGGCACCCTTTATGTGGGGGTAACAAGCGACTTGGTAAAAAGGGTTCATGAACATAAAAATAAAATTATTGATGGTTTTACAAAAGAATATGAAGTTCATCAACTTGTTTATTTTGAAATATATGACGATCCTGAAAATGCAATTACCAGAGAAAAGAATATAAAGAAGTGGAACAGAAAGTGAAAACTTCAATTAATAGAAAAGCAAAACCCTGACTGGAAAGATTTGTACGAAGATATATTGTCCAGTTAGAACTAGATTCCCGCTTTCGCGGGAATCCATTTAGATGTCAATTTAAAAAAACTGGATTACCCGATCAAGTCGGGTAATGACAAGGTGGGTTAGGTCAGGCATAAAAAAGAGGCGTACCCGAAGATACGCCCCAATTTTTTTTCTTTGATTTTTACATCAAATTAGATTGGATTAGAACTTGATGTCTGTACCCAAAGTAATTTGTTGGAAATCGTTAGTACCAGCAGCATTACCAGTAACAGCAACACCAGCGGCGTTAGACAATTTTGTCTCATATTCGCCCCAAGCAACTGCACCACGGAATGTCATACCAGGACCGAAGCTGTAACCACCACCAACAGTGTATTTGTCAGCTTCTTGAGTAGCACCTTCAAGACCGTTAGCTGCAACAGTAGCAACGATACCATCTTGAGTAGTTTCTTGGTTCAAGTAGCTAGCACCTACATGGTAAGGGCCGTTATCATAAGCAGCACCGATTACGTAAGTTTCGCGTTCAATATCACCAGAAAGAGCAGCAACTGTACCACCAGCGATGTTGTCATCAAGAGCGATACCAGTTTTAGCAACCATATAGTTACCACCTAGGCTGAAGTTTTGGAACATAACATTTGCACCTACGTTGTAAGTGTCAAGGCTGTCATTCATCCAATAAGATTCAACGTTAGCAGCTCTGTCTTGAACAGTTTTTGCTTCAAGATCAGCTGTTGAGTAAGCAGCACCTACAGCAAAACCAAAACCTTGGTATTCACCATCATAACGTGCAGATACTTCCATTGGATCAGAGTACTGAGCAGCAGTAACAGCACCACCAGTAACGAAACCACTAGCAGTTTTGTCACCTTCATTCATTGCACCAGCAGCTGAAGTCACGTTTGGACGTGGAGTGTAAGATACACCAGCTTGGAAGCCGTTGAATTTAGGAGTCATGTAAGTCAAACGATCAGATTCAGAGAAATCTCTGTGAGCGTAATCAAGACCAGCATTGAAAGAATCTTGAGTACCAAGAACAGCTAGGTTCATGTTAGCAGCAGAAGATTCGTAGATACCGTTGATAGAAGAAACCATACCGTCTACGTTTGAATCAGCTGAAGGAGCTTCAACTTGTAGAAGGTAAGCAGCGCCATCTTCAACACCCAAGTTTACACGACCGAAACCGCTAGAGAAGTATGCATACATTTCATCAGCGTCAACTGAATCAGGAGCAGCAGAATTTGCGATTTGCATTTCAACGTGAGCACCAACTGTTAGACCGTTGTCTAGAGTTGTTTCACCAGAAACGTGAAGTTCAGAATCACGACGGAATTCTTCTTCGTAAACGTTAGTAGCGTCATTATCAGCGCTAACTACGTAACCACGGAAGTAACCACCAACGTCAAGGTCAATAGCAGCAGAAGCAGGAGCTGACATAAATGCCACACCAGCAATAGCTGTAGTCACCAAAAGTAATTTTTTCATTATATTTTCTCCAAAAGAAGTTAATTTTAAAAAACAGTGTATGGATAATCTTTAAAAATAAAGAGTCCTCACCCTGCGATGGTATGAAGCTACTCTGTTTAAACGATATTTCAACCCCCATAATGGTAAAGACACAATAAAGTCTGCATACTGTTGCAAATATGTCACGAACTCGAGTAAAAACTTGATTTGTATCATTATTTTTGCGTGACGCTATCGCCACAGTTGTAAATTTATGTAGAATTACTTCTTTTTAATCTTTGTCATAAAATTATCATGAGTTTTCAATTCATCTTCTGACGGGGCGAAGGAGCGGTGTTCACGGTTTTGCTTTTTTATTTTTGCACCAAGACCGCCCACTGAAAAAATCGACCCCTCTCCATCAAAACCTAAACCCTGCTGTCTTCCGCCTATTAACTCCATATAAACTTCAGCCAGAAGTTCAGAGTCAAGTAATGCTCCGTGCAGGGTGCGGCCGGAGTTATCTATTTTAAATTTACGGCAGAGAGCATCAAGGCTCGCCGCTTGGCCGGGGAATTTTTCTCTCGCCATTAAAAGCGTATCAGTCACCCTAGTCATCAACAATGGTTTGAACCCAGCTGATTTAAGTTCAGCATTTAAAAATTTCATATCGAATGCAGCGTTGTGAATTACTAATGTGGAATCTCCGATAAATTCCAAAAACTCATCTACCTTTTCGGAGAAGAGTGGTTTGTCTTGCAAAAATTCCGTTGTAATTCCGTGAACCTTCACCACTTCCGCAGGAACGTCACGCAGAGGATTAAAATAAATGTGCAGGGTTTTTCCTGTAGGAATGTGATTGATAAGTTCTATACAACCCAACTCTATCAGGCGGTGCCCTTCAGCAGGATCCATACCCGTGGTTTCAGTATCGAGAACTATCTCTCTGGTCAAGATTTCAACCCCGTCATCTTACTTACCTTTGTTTGAATATCAAAGATAACCTTTTCCAAATGGGCTCTAGTCTCATCTAGCTCGCCGTCATTTAAAATAACATAGTTGGCGAGTTCTTGTTTTTCTTTATCTTTCATTTGACCGGAAACTATGGCATCGAATTTTTCCGATGTCATACCGCTGCGAACCAAAGTTCTTTCTTTACGGTGGTCATGAGAACACACCACGCAAACAGTGAAGTCAACTTCCTTGTCTCTACCTGTTTCAAAAAGCAAAGGTATTTCCAGCGCAACCATTTTGTGTCCACACAGTTTCATCGCCTCAGTAAACTCATCACTGTTGGCCTTTACCAACGGGTGAAGGAATTTTTCTAGTTGTTGTTTTTTTTCTCTATCACGAAAAACTATTTTGCCAAGCTCATCTCTGTTGATATAAGCATAACCTTCATCGTCCACTTCCATTGCTTCGGGGAACATCTTGCCAAGCTGTCTAACTGCAATTCCTTTAGCACAAAGTAAATCCGCCACAACTCTGTCTGCGTAATGAACTGGTATCCCCATATCTTTCAGCATGTTTATTACTGTGGATTTTCCTGACCCTATAGAGCCGGTTACGCCTATAATTATCATTATTACAACTCCGATTTTATTCTTGTATAAAGATTAGAATCAACTTCAGGCTCAATTCCAAACCATTTTCTGAATCCTAATTTGCCCTGATGTAACAACATTGGCAAGCCCTCTGCTACTTTATTTCCTCTTTTTATCGCGGTTTTAAGTAAAGGTGTTATTGCAGGGTTATATACAAGGTCACATACTGTGGCGGCTTCAGGTAGCAAATCCAGACTTATGTCTAAAGGCGGTTGTCCGTTCTGACCAAGGCTTGTACAGTGAACAACCAAAGCTGCACCTTGCAAAGCCTCGTTGCGTTTTTCCCAATCAACTATTTTTATTCTACTTTTAAGACCAAGGTCATCAGCCATCTTATCTATTTTTCCAGGAGTGCGGTTAGTGAAAACAAAATCTTTCACTCCCTCAAGCATCAAAGCATAGAGCACACTCTTAGCTGCGTCACCCGCTCCGATTATAACCGTGCGACCAACTTCCCAATCAGGTACTTGTTCATTTAAACCGTTGATGAATCCGAACCAATCACTATTGTAACCTATTCTTCGACCATTTTTAAATACAACGGTGTTGGTTGCGTTGGTTGCTTCGCAGCTTCCGCAAACCTCGTCCATTAACCCTCTAGCTCTTTCTTTAAGTGCGCTGGTTAAGTTGCAGCCTGAGTATCCTTGTTCTTCAAGCTCAGAGAATGCTCTGGCCAAATTTTCAGGCTCCACTGTTTTGGAGTTGTAATTACCGTTTATTCCATACTTCTCCAACCAATAACGGTGTAATGACGGAGATAGCATGCGTTCCTCAGATAAACCAAGAACGCAGGCTTTCAGGGGATTAAGTTCGCTCATTCTATGTTTTGCCCTCTAGTTTTCAACATGAATATAATATCGTCACACACATCCTCAACTGACCTGTTAGTAACGTCTATAACAGGCCATGCGTTATTTGAATAAAATTTACGAGCGTTTTTGATCTCCTCCTCTATTGCGGTTTTGTCTATATAGTCACTTTGTATAAACGTATCAAAAACCTTCAAGCGGTTGCGCCGCAAGTCAACCAGCCTTTCAGGTTTTGCTACCAACCCTATTATCAGCTTATCTTTTAAAGCCAATACTTCATGAGGGAAATCCGCTTCCCTTGTGAAAGGCAGGTTAGCAGCCTTGACACATTTGTTTGCCAGATAAATACAGGTAGGGGTTTTAGACGTACGGGAAGGCCCTACGATTATTACATCTGCTTCTTCTAAATCTTCGATATTGTTTTTACCCTCATCAAACCTTAGGGCGTAATCAACAGCCCTCATACGGTCGAATGATATTTGAGACGGTCTCTGTTTTAATCCTGGCTCTGATTTATATTCTTTGTGGAAGAACTCGCTCAACATATTCATCGCGTCATCAAGAATATAAAGGCACTGAATGTTTTTCTCCTTGCAGCTTTTTTCCATTTTTGCCGCAAGCTCGTGTTCAACCAGAGTGTAAAATATTATTCCTGAATTTTCTTTCGCAGCATCTACGATTAAATCTATCTGCTCAAAGCTGGATGTAAGAGGCCACATATGTATGTCAAGATCAACACCTTCAAACTGGCCTAGGCAAGCTGCCATGAAGTTTTCTAATGTGCCTCCTGTAGAGTCGGAGACTAGGTATATCTGAAACTTATCTTTATTCACTAAGCCACCCACTTATAAAGAGTTTCGTAAAAATTCCTAAATAGAATCGACATTTATATTTTTTTGTTAATGCTTTTATGTATAACTTAAAACACCTGTTTATGCATTGATAAAAGTAAATATTGATTTTGCCCTCAGTCTCATCTATTTAATATATATGGATAAAATATATAATACAGATGCAATTATTATTGGTGCGGGGCCTGTTGGTCTTTTTGCGGTGTTTGAACTGGGTCTACTAGACATAAAGGCTCATCTCATTGATATCCTTGATAAACCCGGCGGTCAGGCCATTGAATTATTCCCCGAAAAACCGATTTACGACATTCCTGCAGTTCCTTGCATTAACGGAGTGCAGCTTACAGAACAGCTTTTAGAGCAGATAAAACCATTTAAGCCTGAATTTACTTTAGGCGAAGTTGCTGAAAAAATTGAGAAAACTGATAGAGGCTTCAAGGTTACAACCGACCAAGGCACCGTTATTGAAGGCAAGGTTGTTATAGTTGCCGCAGGTGGCGGAAGTTTTTCTCCTAAGAAACCCCCTATAAAAGGGATAGAGCAGTTTGAAGATAAATCACTTTTCTATGCCGTGCGTAAAAAATCTGTCTTCAAAGACAAACACCTTCTTGTTGCGGGCGGTGGAGATAGTGCGCTGGACTGGTCAGTTAATCTTCTGCCTGATGTTGCCTCACTTACTCTGGTACACAGGCGTGATGAATTCCGTGCAGCCCCTCACACTGTAGCTAAAATGCGTGAAGCAGTGGCCGCTGGTAAAATGTCCCTTAAAATCGGAAACATAAAAGATATTAAAGGTGCAGACGGTTTGATAACGTCTGTGACTGTAGGCGATGAAGACGTTGCCTGCGATGCTATGCTTGCGTTTTATGGTTTGACTATGAAGCTAGGACCTGTTGCAAATTTTGGTCTGGAAATGAATAATAACTTGATAGCAGTTAATACTGAAAACTTTGAAACCAGTGTTGAAAAGATTTTTGCTATAGGTGATATAAACTATTATCCGGGGAAATTGAAACTTATATTATCGGGCTTCCACGAGGCTGCACTGATGGCTCAAAAAGCTTTCAAATATATTTACCCTGAAAAGAGATATCTATTCCAATACACAACTTCAAGCACTAATTTGCATGACAAACTGGGTATAGAAAAAGTAAAAGAATAAATGAAATCAGTAAGATATATCCTATAAACCCACATTTAAAAAATAGTTGACATAATACATGATAATCTGTAGTATTTCCCATATTCACAGCGGGTTATATTGATTCCATGTATCAGAAACTGAAAAAGCAAAATGGTGAGAAATTCGCCCAAACTATCCGAAACTTCCACAACGGAATTTTGGAGATAGAGAATATTGACTCAATTTTGCACCATGCAGGCGATGATGCTGAACCATTGCTGCCTTATCTTATGAGCTTACTAACTTCAAACAACGACCAACCGTCTGTCACATCGCAAGACCCTTTCACTCTTCTTAACCAAGCAGGCTACGATGCTTTTTACGCCGATACACTTGAAAAACAAAACAGCATTAAAAAATATTTCAAACAAGGCGAACTGCTCTGCACCTTCAACGATGCTGCTCGCTATAAAAATTATCACATTATCCATGCTGTTAAAAAAGATGTAGCTGAAATTAAACGTGAAGATTTTACGGGGAAAGAAGAGCGTGAAGATGCTTACGGCACTTCAGTGGTTTCTATCCAGATGTTGAAGAGGGGTGGCTTTATAAGCATCAAGAACCGCTACAACCATGCGGTTTCAGGCAGCGACAATACATTTAATAGCTGCCCTGATAATATTATTAAAGGGCTTTCAGCAGCTCTGAAAGAAAGCTTCAATGTTGAGTTCACAGCTACCAAAGTGGCGCTACCTGAAGGTTATGTTTTAATCAAAAACCAGATTTTTAAATACAACCAAGAGATCAAAAATATCTATTACGGTGACAATGCTTGGATTAAAAACGGAACTATCCATACAGTTGACAAATCAGCCGGAGATGCTCTGTTCGACTACTTCTTGTTTGATAATAAAACCAAGACTCTTAAAAATGTCGACCCTGAATATAAAGATAGCTTCGCTGATGATTTTAACAAAGCATATGGCGGCAACAAAGCTTTAAAAGTTAAAAACGGAAACTTGATACTAAACGGAGAAACTCTTATTACTGCAGAAAATTCTCGCATCAAGAAAATTTGCCTTCCAGAACTTACAGAGATGGGGCTCGATTGTCTTTTACACCCATCAGCCCTTACTCATTTCGAGGCACCTAACCTTAAAAATATGGGCAATCATTGTTTCTATAATCCCAAGACCCTTACTCATTTCAAAGCGCCTAACCTAATGCATATGGGAAGCTCTTGTCTTTATTTTGCTGATGCTCTTACTTGTTTTGAAGCTGGTAATCTAATAACTATGGGTGCCGAATGCCTTTATGATTCCAGAAGCCTCAATAAATTTGTCGCACCAAACCTAACGCATATGAGAAACTCTTGTCTTTATTCCGCTAAAGCTCTTACTTGTTTTGAAGCTGGTAATCTAATAACTATGGATGCCGAATGCCTTTATAATGTTAACGCCCTCACTCTTCTTGAAATTCCAAGCCTTAAACATATAGGGGACAATTGTTTTCGTTATGCTCACTCTCTTTCTCGTATTGAGGCTCCAAGCCTAACGCAAATGGGGGAACGCTGCTTTACTGACGCGAAATCTCTTGAGTATGTTGATGCCCCAATTTTATCAATCGTTGGCGCTGATTGCTTTAAAAACACAAAAAACATTAAATATTTTAATGCGCCTATGTATAGAAGACAACCTCACTACGTGCAGGAAACTCTCTCAAAAACACAGCGCTCAACAAAGCAAGTGTCTTTTGCTGAATGTGCCGTTTCAATGTAATTATAAATTACTTATATTGTCATTACCCGACTTGATCGGGTAATCCAGTTAAAAAATAAACATCTAACTGGATTCCTGCTTTCGCAGGAATGACAAAAAAGAACAAAAAAGGCACCAATAATAAATCAGTGCCTTTTTAATTGGTAAGATTAAATTCTTACTTCTTATCTCTTTTTGCTTGTTCCGCTTTAAGACGTTTCATTTCAGAAACGTAAAGCTCTTCAAAATTTATTGGTGCTAGATAAAGTGGAGGGTATCCACCTTTTGTTGTAGTGTTTGCAACTATCTCTCTTGCAAATGGAAATAAAATTTTTGGAACTTCAACCATCAAGATAGGCATGATGTTTTCGTTCGGAATATTTTTCAAAGCAACGGCTGCAGCGTAGTGCATATCCATTATAAAAGACATTTTGTTATCTTTTTTGTTTCTTGCTTCAATACGCAACTTGATGCTGCTTTCGAAAAGGTTTTTGCCCAACTGTTGTTGACCTAAAGATATTTGCACTGTTGTTTCAGGTGCTGGCCAGTTTGAAAGTAAGCTCTCAGGTGCGTTAGGATTTTCAAAAGACATATCTTTCACATACTGAGTTACCAGTTGAATACCTGCTTGTTCTTGATTGTCAGCTGCTTTTGGTGACATTGAAATTATTCCCCTCTTATAAAGTTATCATTTAATTGAAACTATCAAAAATATTTACCTAGTGCAAATCCTCATTTTTTTGATCATCTTTTACAACTGTAAAATCACCTTCTATGACCTTGGTTGTAACAGATTCGTGCTCATAATAACGATCCGCAAAACCTTGACCTTTTTTGGTAAACTCTTCTAAAACGCTCTCGTTTTGCCATTTTAAAAATGCGAATATCCCCGCCCTGAGCCACGGCATCAAAAACAGCAAAGCCAAAGCGTCGCTTACAAACCCCGGAAACATTAAAAGCAACGACCCAACTAATATACATATTGCATCAAAAATCTCTTTTAACGGGTAAACGTCTTTTTCAACCGAGTGATTAGCTTGAATAAGTGTGGTTCTGCCCATAGATAAAAGCAGGTAGACACCCGCGAAAACATCAAATATTACCCATAATATTGAATTGCCCACACCCATCTCCCCACCGATTACTACAAAACCGGCGATTTCCAATAAAGGCAGCATTCCAAACAACAGAAAAATAATCATTTTATTTAAGCATTCTCTTTTTATTAACTGATAATGGTTTATGTTTGTCTTATAATCTTATTTTAATTAGTGTATTAAGAAGAAGATAAAGCACTTCAATAAACATAAAGGCAACAAAGAAATTATGCAACTTGATATCCTGATTTTTGCGGTTATTACCTTTTTATTGATCTTAAAACTGAAGTCCGTTCTTGGCACAAGAAACGGTAATGAACCCGGATTCAATGAACACTTCACCCTTAACGAAAAACAAAAGGAAGCTCTTAAAAAAGTTATAGAGCTTGTACCTAAAACCGTAGTCTCTGTAGAAATTGGAGCAGACCCTCTTTTCGATAAATCTCTTATAAAAGGTGATGATGCTAAAATAGAGGAAGGTTTGAAGGAAATTTTCGAGGCTGATAATTCCTTCAATATGCAGGACTTTATTGCAGGTGCAAAATACGCTTTTGAAATGATTGTAATAGCATACAGCAAAGGCAATTTGAGGGAACTTAAAACCCTTCTAAGCCCAAAACTCTACAGCGGTTTTGAAAAGGCTATTAATGAGCGTGATCAATTAGGTCGTAAAGAAGAAACAAAAATAGAAAAAATAGTTTCTGCCAAAATCACAGAAGCTCATTTGGGCGGAACAATGGCGTATATTACTGTTGAATATGATGTGGAAAAAAACACCATCATAAAAGATCAAGAAGGTACTGTGATTGAAAACACTAAAGACAGTGCTGGTGATGATACCCTCGATATATGGACGTTTACCAGAGACATCCGCACTGATGATCCTAACTGGATCTTAATTTCAACTCGAGTGTCTTAAAAATTAAAAGGTTTGTCTTCTAATGAAAAAAGAATTTAAAAACCTGATTAAGAATAAAAATTTTATTATAGGTTTTTGTGTCACTACAGTTTTAGTCGCATCTGTGTTTTTTGCGGTGACTGAAAAAGTTTATATAGCCGCCAAGCCTGAAACGCTTAATATTAAAATCTCCTCTTTTGAAAAAATAAAAGGCTGGAGAGAAGATAATCAACAAGAAGCTTTAGCGGCTTTTGAAAAATCTTGTTCGAGAATATTAAAAAAGCCCGATGCTACAGCACAATTCGGAGTTGGTAATTTTGCAGGAACAGTTGCCCCTTGGCAGAAAATCTGTTCGTATGTGGGTGATGCTAAAGACTATACCCCTGCTGCTGCCCGTAAATTTTTCGAGAATAATTTTACCCCTTATGAGGTTTGGAGTGGCGAAACCAGAGAAGGTTTGTTCACCGGATATTATGAACCTACATTAAGTGGCTCTATTACCAAAACAGATAAATATTCTGTACCTATCTACAGACAGCCCGATAATTTGATCACCGTCAACCTTGGTGATTTCAAAACTTCTTTGAAAGGCGAACAGATTGTTGGAAGGATTGAGGGCAATAAACTGATTCCTTATTACAATCGTGAGCAGATTGAAAATGGCGTTCTTGCAAATTCTAATATTGAGCTTGTGTGGGTTGACAATGCGGTTGATGCATTCTTTCTCCATATTCAAGGCTCAGGCAGAGTGGTTTTAGATAATGGTGAAATCTTGAGAATTGGCTACGCATCACAAAATGGTATGCCTTACACCGCAATCGGCAAGGCTCTTCTAAACTCAGGGGCGTTGACTAAGGAAAACGTTTCCATGCAGGCTATTCGTGCTTGGTTGGAAAAGAACCCTGACAAGGCAGATGATGTTATGAACGTTAACGCTTCATATATATTCTTCCGCGTGCTTGATGTTAAGGGCGATGGCCCTATTGGGGCTGAAGGAATTTCACTTACTCCCGAAAGAAGCTTGGCGGTTGACAGAAAAAAAATTCCTTACGGAGTCCCTATTTGGATTAACACTCCCTACCCTGAAGGCACAGCAAGAATTAAAAGGCTGATGATAGCCCAAGATACTGGCGGAGCGATTACTGGGGCAATAAGAGGTGATTTTTTCTGGGGTGCGGGTGAAAAAGCCACTCACAATGCCGGTCTTATGAAGGGCAAGGGTGAAGAATGGATATTGCTACCAAAGGAAATTACTGTTAATAAATAGTATATAAAGAAAAGAGGATAAAACTATGGCAAACGATTTAATGTATAACGATAACGATGGCAACTTCGGAATCTACGGCTTATCTCAACTGGAAAAGAAAATTATATCTTTCTCTTACGCAATGCCGCAAAACTGGTGGGGCAAGAAGCTTGCTCTAATAGCTAAAAGAGCGTTCTTGTATGCTCACGCTCACCCTATTGTTGATACCGAGATAGAAAACCTGAAACTACGCCTTTATTTGAGCGACAACGTTTCAGAAAGAAAATTCCTTTTCATGCCTCAATTCTTTGACAGCTTTGAACGTAAATACATGAAAGACAATCTGCCTAAAGGTGGTGTATTCGTTGACATTGGCGCTAATGCCGGCATCTATACTTTGAATGCCTGCAAATGCCTAGGTAAAGACGGTAAAGTTTTGGCGATTGAGCCTAACCCTACAGTGTTGAATAGATTAAAATTCAACTCTGCCATTAACAAGTTCAACGAGATGATTATCACTGAGCAAGCGGCTGTTTCAAACGCTCCTGGCACAATGAGCCTTTCTATTGATCCTACCAATCTTGGTGGTAGCAGTATTGCTCTTGAAAGATCTGAAAAGAAAATTCCTGTCAATTGTGATTTACTTTTGAATATATTGAAAAAATATAACATCAAAAAAATTGACGGTTTAAAAGTTGATATTGAAGGTGCGGAAGATAAAGCTTTGATACCTTTCTTTAAAACAGCCCCGACTGAACTGTTCCCTAGCTTCATTATAATTGAAAATTCTCCTAAGCTTTGGAAAGAGGATCTGATTTATGTTCTACAAACTGCCGGTTACGATCGTGTTAAAACCACACGCATGAATCAGGTTTGGATTTTAGGATAAAATTTAATCTTTAAGCTAACCAGCCAGTAGGTCTCTCAGGCCATTTGGAGTTGAGAAGGTCATCCTCAACTTCTTCGTATTCATACTTTGCCTTATGGCGTTCAATTCCCTGCGATTTGGACAACGGTTTTATTCTGTCTGCTTTTCTTTTTGCACTAGCTTGTTTATTAAATATCAAGTTTCTGAGGGGGTCTAACATCTTTCAGTCTCTCTTTAATATCATCCATGGTAGGAATAGCGTCTTGAGCTCCTAAGCCTAGACATGAAAGCCCCGCGCCGGCACTCGCATAGTGCATAGATTCAACCCAACCTATACCCTTTTGCAAACACGCGGCAAAAACGCCACAAAAAGTATCGCCCGCTCCCGTACTGTCTACCACTGCAGCACCCAAAGTCGGTATTGTATACAAAACACCTTTAGATGCGGCAATCGCACCCTTTTCTTCCAAAGTTATAATGCAGGTTAAAGTGAACTGATCAGAAAATTTTCGTGCTAGTTCGCCCGCACCCGTTCCCATTATTCTTAATTTTTCCGCTATTTGTTGAGATTCAATCTCGTTGATAATCAAATAATCAACGTTGTAGAGAATCTCCTCTTCTATATTATTTGCGGGAGACGCATTCAAAATTGTAGTGCATCTGTTTAACCTTGCTCTTTTAAATACATCAAAAGTTTCTTCATAAACAGTTTCTAAGCTGGCGAGTAAAATGTTTTTCTCGGTCAAGATCTCATCTGGCACTTGATCCGCCGTTACTTCCAAGTTAGCACCTAAAGCGGCAATAACCATATTATGGCCTGTGGAATCCACCAACACCGCCGAACAACCGGTAGGTCTAGACTCTGACATTCCTATTCCGGAAGTCCATATTCCGCTGCTTTTAAGATTTTTAACTGAACGTCTTCCGAAAGAGTCATCGCCTACCTTGCCGATCATGGCAACCTTGGCATCTGCCTTTGCCGCAGCAACAGCTTGGTTAGAGCCTTTACCACCAGGGCGACTTATATAATCATCCGTACATAAAACGGTTTCTCCAAATTTTGGAAAATTTCCAACCGTCATCATGACGTCAATATTTAATGCACCCAAAACAACTATCAAAAAAGGCTACTCCCGAAAAACCAACTCCCCCTATTTTACTTGATTTTTGCCTTTTGTCACTGTTTTTAGCAAAAAGGTTTTTACTTTAATAAAATTTGTAATATTGTTTAGTTTACTTGTGTTTTTTTGATTATTTTTATATAAAAAACTCTGCTAAGGGTTTTATATAGTTTGTTATTTTAAGATTAATTATAGAGATATTTATGGCGTCAGTTTATCAAGATATATATAACATTCCTCAAGAGGCTAAAGGATGCGTCTTGAGCATCGGCAATTTTGACGGTGTTCATAAGGGTCATAAAAGGCTTTTGTCGGCAGCACGCCGTTTGGCAGATGAGCTTGAAACAAAATTGGTTGTTATGAGCTTCACTCCTCACTCCCGCAAATTTTTTAATCCCGAAATTAGACCTTTCTATATAACTCCTTTCGAAACAAAAAAAAGATTGTTGGAAGAACTGGGGGTTGATGTAGTTTTTAATGTTAATTTTGATCTTATGTTTTCCACTATCAACTGTCACGACTTTGTAAATAAAATTCTGATAGAAGGTTTCAATGTCAAACATCTGGTGGTGGGTGAAAACTTTACCTTCGGCAATAATAAAGCCGGCGGCATCAACCAACTGCAACAGGCCGCAAGTGATGGCGGTTTTGATTTCACCGTGGAGCAGGATTTAAAAGATGACATTTCTCTTATACCTATTTCTGCCTTTGCTATTAGAGATTTTTTAAAAGAAGGAAATTTTCTTTCTGCGGGAAATTTGCTCGGTAGAAAGTGGTATATAGAAGAGCTTGTAATTAAGGGCAATGGCACAGGGCATAAGCTCGGCTACCCTACTGCTAACCAATCAGCTAGTGAATATGTGTATATTCCTTTTGGGGTTTATGCCACAAAAGTTTTGATAGAGGGCGAAAACGAATATAGAGATGCTGTTACCAACTTTGGTGTAAGACCTATGTTTAAAGCCAGCTCCCCTTTGGTTGAAACTCATATTTTTGATTACAGCGGTGATTTATACGGCAAAAATTTAAAAACCGTGTTTATAGAATATATAAGAGGCGAAAGAATGTTCGGAAGCAATGAAGAACTTATAGAACAAATCAAAAAAGATTGTGAAAAAGCCAAAAACATTCTAGCTAAAAAGGATACAATATGAATTGCAGTTGCAAAAACTTTAAACTAGGCACTAACTATGTAATGGGGTTGCTTATAGCAATTGCCGCATTAATCCCCGATCAAATAAGTAAAATTTTGATTTTAAAACACATAGCAGAAGATACTGCCGTTCCCGTTACCCCATTTATGAATTTGGTTTTGGTTTGGAACAAAGGTATTAGCTTCGGTATGTTCAATAATGAAAACAGCAGCTTTGGTTGGATATTCATAGTTATTTCAGTAGCTATGGTATTAGGCCTTACCGCCTGGCTGTTGATATCTAAGGATAAATTTACCGCCATTTCACTGGGGTTAATTATCGGCGGGGCTGTTGGTAATATTATAGATAGGGTTCGTTTAGGTGCAGTGGTCGATTTTATAGATGTTTATGTATCAAAATACCACTGGCCGGCATTTAATATTGCCGATAGTTGTATTGCTATAGGTGCTTGTATTATGCTATTTATAACTTTGAAATATGACGAGGGAAAAACTGATGAAGCGTCAAAATAAATTATTGTTTATAAATATTCTAGCAACAGTGTTGCTAGTTTCTGCCTGCTCTACCGTAAAGCAAGAGCTAGGCGTTGCCCGTAATTCACCGGATGAATTCACCGTGGTGAAGAGAGCTCCTCTTACCCTGCCACCTGAATATAATCTTGTGCCTCCTTTGGATGCTAACGATCCTGCAGCTATAGCTCATCAGGAAAATTCTATGAGATCATCTACTGCTCAAGCACAGGAAGCCGTATTTGGCAACAAATCCGAAACAAAGGCCGAAGTTAAAAAAGCCGCGGCCGATAATAGCTTTTTAACTAAATTGAAAGCTGACAGTGCAAACCCAAATGTCCGCAAACTTATTGAAGAAGATAACGGCTACATCTCATTTAAAAACGAAAGCTTGGTAGATAAACTAACCTCTTCTGATGAAGACGCTGCAAATATCAACGTTCCGGAATCAATAGTGGACCCTAAGGCTGAAGATAAAAGAATAAAAGAAAACATAAAAACCAACAAACCTGTAAATGCAGGTGATGTTCCGGTAATAGAGAAAAAACAAACAACTCTGGATAAAATTTTCTAAAAGTTTTTTCGAACATTAAAAAAGCCCCTGTAATTCAGGGGCTTTTTTGCGGCTATTCTATTATCTAGAAACGCTTCTTTTTACAATAATGTCTTTGGCTTTATTAAGAGATTTTTTAACCTTTTCCTTGGAAGATTCAATAGCTCCTTTATCCTCAACGCCTTTAGAAGGTTTTAGCCCTTCCATTTTTTCAAAAAGATCTGCTGCCTGATATCCATCATAGCACTCTACGTCTTTTTTCAAATTATCAGCAAAAGCTGAAGCTGCCCTATTAAAAGCAGCAACATTAAAAGAAGTAAGTTCGTCTGGCATTCTGTTTATAATTCTTGAAAACACATCAAATGCTTGAGGGGTGAGTTTCTTATCCTTTGTGAGTGCTGTTTTAACTATTTCTTCTGTTGCCTCAACAACCTGATCACCATCTCCGGACTTACAAGCCGCAACTGCTACTTCACTAGAACGCTGTAAAATCGATGGTAATGCTGGTTTGGTTATAATTCCTTTTTTAATATCTTCGTTAACTTTATTAAGCACAGAAATTTTATCATCGTTGCTAACTCTTTCGTCTTTAACTTTTTTTAATTCTTCTATAGCCTTCATATCTGGAGAATCTTTTTCTATTACAAACTCTTCATCAAAATCAGACCCGAACATCATGCCTACCATAATCAACATCCTCCTTTAGTTATTATTATTTCATTTAAAAGCGTGTTTCTTGATATAAACTGCACCTGTTTTTTTAATAGCATCTTTAATTGTTGCTTTAGCTTCAACTAAAATAGGAGGACTTTTATCTGCAGTAGCAGCATAGAAATCTTCCGTCTTATCTAAAACGCTTCTTGCCAATGTAGGATCATAACATTTTGCATCGTTCTTTAAGATTTTTGCAAAAGATTTTGCTGTACTGGAAAAAGCTTTCAAATTTGAAGAATAAAGGCAGGTAGGTGCATTAACTATGATCTTGGAAAGAGAAGCAAAGGCTGCTGGACCAAAGCTTTCTTCTTTTTTCGCCATGGAGGAAATAACCTCACCAGCCGCACCTATAATCTTATCGTTTTTATTTAACTGATAATATTTCAAAGCAACGCCGCTACAATGATTGAATATTATTGGAAACGCATCGTTCGTTATTGTTCCGTTTTTAATTTTTTCATTTATTTCTTCAAATACTGATAATTGATCATCATTGCAAAACTCGTCGCCGCTAACTTTTTCCAGCATCGCTATGGCTCTATCAGTTGCTCTCTCGTTAAAGATCTCTTTTTTAGATCTCTTTCTACCTTCATCCCAACTATCAATCATAACCATATTGTTCTCCTAATTTAAATTTACTTCATTAAATATTTCTTAGCGTATTTACGGCCGACTTTTTTAGCGGTGTTATTTATCCTTGCTTTAGATCTTTGCAAATACCAATCATCATAAACTACTTGAGATTTTTCCAACTTATCTGTAGCTACTGCTATTTTTGCAGCTTGGTTAATATCGAACGACTTAACGTCATTTTTAAATACGCTTTTAATGTCTTTTGATACATTATTAAACGCCTTCATAGCACCAATACTTATCTTGTTAGGCTGCATTGCCAAAATTTTTACAAACGCCTCTGTTGCTTTTGCATTAAAGCTTTTATCTTTTAAAGCCATATTCCTTATAATCTCGCTTGAGAATCTTACAACAACATCATCAGTACGATCTTTGCTATAAACAGTGGATAAAATATCCAAACAGTTATCACTTATTTCGCTATAAGCGTCTTTTGTAATATATCCTTTTTTAATAGCTTTGCTTATCTCTTTAAGATTATTAACAAAGCTAATATAACCAACCCTATTCTCTTTCATATCTTTTAATTTTTTAAGGGCAATACAGTTTACACTTGGCATTCCTTCATCATTAACCGCTTCACCTAGTGACATATTATTTGCTCCTTGTTATTTGGGTTATGTGTTTATTAGCAGAAACTTTTATACCTTCTGAAACAGCTTTTGAAATTTCTGATTTGTTTGGGGAAGATGAGCTGCTTACTTTGCAAAAAGTCTCGCTCAAAGTTTCGTAAGCGTCAAACGCTTTGCCTTTGTTGGCAATAGAGGTAATAACGTTAACCGCTGCCTCTGCCAATTGTTTGCTATCGGGTAAATAGAGACTGTCTTCTATAATGTCAGAGCAATCTTTCAAAGCTTGTCCGTATACACTGTTATCAACCGCACTCAAATTAATCATCTCGTTTACGTTTTTTAAATAACGTGTTTTTTCAAAAACGCTTCTATCTTTGCTTCTTGCTACGGCCAAATATTCTTTTGCTAATTTGTTGTTTGAAGCCTTGTGAGACACTAAAGCTACCCCTCCTAAAGTCAAAAATTTATATAATCACCGTTATATCTTTTTTCATATAAAAGGACAAGTCAAAAATATCTCTCCATTTTTACATAATTCTAATCAATTAGGGTAAGTTTACCACAGGATACTGAGTTTTATTAAGTTGTTAACTCTTTGGTAAATATATAACTCCAATATGTATTAGAATTGTTTGGGAGAATCGCTTTTTAAGGAGAGGCTGATGTTATCGAAGACTTTAGAGCAAACCTTGCACAGGGCGTTGATTTATGCCGCTACTCGTAGTCATGAATTCGCCACGTTGGAACATCTGCTGTTAGCACTGACTGAAGATACTGACGCTATGGCCGTATTACGTGCCTGCTCGGTTGACATTGAGCGTCTGCGTGAAAATTTAACTAACTACATAAACAATGACCTTAATAATATCGTGAACACAGGGGTTGATGAAGCTCAACCTACTTCTGGGTTTCAAAGGGTTCTTCAACGTGCCGCTATTCACGTACAGTCTTCGGGTAGAGAAGAAGTTACAGGGGCTAACCTTCTGGTTGCTCTTTTCTCTGAAAGGGAGAGTTTCGCTGTGTTCTTCTTGCAAGAACAAGACATGACCCGCTTTGATGCCGTGAATTATATTTCTCACGGTATTGCAAAGGCTGCAGGATATTCAGAGAGCCGCCCAATAAACGGGGTAGAAGAAGACGAAGAAACAATTATCAAACAAGGTAGAGAAGCTCTTAACGCCTATTGCATTAACTTGAACAATAAGGCGATTAGCGGAGATATAGACCCGTTGATAGGCAGAGAGTCTGAAGTTGAACGCACAGTGCAGGTGCTATGCCGCCGCACTAAGAACAACCCATTGCTAGTGGGCGACCCCGGCGTAGGCAAAACAGCTATTGCTGAAGGCTTGGCCTTGCGTATTACTAAAAACAATGTGCCTGACGTTTTGAAAGACCGCACTATTTATGCACTTGATATGGGATCACTACTTGCGGGTACTCGCTACAGAGGTGACTTTGAAGAAAGACTTAAAGCCGTAATCAATGAACTGCAAGACACTAAGGGTGCTATTTTATTTATAGACGAAATCCACACCGTTATTGGTGCTGGTGCCACTTCAAGCGGATCTATGGATGCCTCTAACATTTTAAAACCTTTCCTAGCTCAAGGAAAGCTCAGCTGCATAGGCTCAACCACTTATAAAGAGTATCGCAACCATTTTGAAAAAGACCACGCACTAGTACGTCGCTTCCAAAAAATAGACATATACGAACCTTCAATTGAAGATTCTATAAAAATTATAAAAGGTCTTCGTAGCTATTATGAAGATTATCACAATATAAAATATTCTGAGGAAGCTTTAACGGCGGCGGTGGAACTTTCTGCCCGTTATATAAGTGACCGCAAACTACCTGACAAAGCTATAGATGTTATAGATGAAGCTGGTGCTTTGCAAAGATTGCTCCCTGAAGAAAGCCGCAAGAAAATTATTGAGGTTGAAGTAATAGAGGCTGTGGTGGCAAAAATCGCCCGCATACCAGCTAAAACCGTAAACAAAAACGATAAAGAAATGTTAGCAAACCTTGACCGCGGTTTAAAAACCATGGTCTTTGGCCAAGATGATGCGATTGAGACAATCTCCTCTGCAATCAAGCTTGCCCGTGCAGGTCTGCGTGAAGCTGAAAAACCTATCGGAAATTATTTATTCTCTGGCCCTACTGGCGTAGGTAAAACCGAAGTAGCAAGACAGCTTGCTAAAAACCTAGGGTTAGAGCTGATACGTTTTGATATGTCGGAGTATATGGAGAAACACGCGGTATCTAGGCTAATTGGTGCCCCTCCTGGGTATGTTGGTTTTGACCAAGGAGGCATGATGACTGATAAGGTTGATCAACACCCTCATGCTGTATTGCTGCTAGACGAAATTGAAAAAGCTCACCCTGATTTGTACAATATACTTTTGCAGGTGATGGACTACGGCAAACTTACCGACAATAACGGCAAGACCATTGATTTCAGAAACGTGATTTTGATAATGACCACCAACGCAGGTGCAGCAGAACTTGAAAAGCCGAGCATAGGTTTTGGACGCAGCTTTAAAGAAGGGGCGGACAATGACGAAATAAACCGTCTATTCACTCCTGAATTCCGTAACCGTTTAGATGCTGTTGTTGCCTTCAAACCGCTGGCTGAAAAAACTATTGATAGAGTGGTTGATAAATTCATTATGCAGTTGGAGGCTCAATTGCAAGATCGTAGAGTTACAATTGAATTAACTGATGAAGCTCGCAGATGGTTAGGGGCAAAAGGTTATAGCCCTTCTATGGGTGCTCGTCCGCTCTCTCGCGTTATTCAAGAGCATATTAAAAAACCTCTGGCGGAAGAAATTCTCTTCGGCAAACTTGTTTCAGGCGGTGCAGTTAAAATAGACACAGTTGAAGACAAGCTTGTTCTTGAATATTTCTCAGCAATAGAATCTTTTAAAGACAACATGAAAGATCAAGAAAAGAAAAAATCCAGACATAAAAAAGAGGATCTGGAACATATAGAAAGGCAATAGTCTATGGAGTGGGAGATTAAAGGGGATACTTCTTTCCCGATTTTAAATTTCAATTTGAAACAAGGCGAAGCCATAAAATCACAACCCGGATCTTTAATGGCTATGAGCGACGGAATTATTCTTGAAGGCAAGGTAGATGGCGGCATAGGCAAAGCCATTGGCAGGATGTTTTCAGGCGAAAGCTTTTTCACCCAACATATAGTTGCACAAAAACCCGGCTGGGCGATTATTTCCACCACAGCTCCGGGCGATATAGTTGAAATAAAACTCTCACCAGGTAAAAAAATTCTAGTACAAAAAGAAGGTTTCCTTGCTGGTACTGAAGGCATAGAGGTTTCCTCTAAAATGCAAAGCATGGTTAAGGGGCTTTTAAGCGGTGAAGGCTTTTTTATAGTAAGCATAAGCGGTGAGGGAACGGTATTCCTTGAAACCTATGGTTCTGTTTACGCCATAGAAGTTGAACCGGGTAATGATATTATGGTCGACAACGGCAACTTGGTTGCTTGGGAAGATAGCCTTTCTTACGAAATTACCAAAGGTGCTACAAGCTGGGTTTCTGCCGTAACTACAGGTTCTGGCTTTATGTGCCGTTTCAGTGGCAAAGGGAAAGTCTGGACGCAAACCTGCAGCATGCAAAGCTTGGCAACATCTATCTCCCCTTATCTTCCGAAAACACCTGTGAGTTATAACAAAGGATAAAGCTATGTTGAAAAAAATTATTCTTCTAACCACATTTTTTGTTTTTGCAATTTTCATTGTTGATGCGTCAGCCTCTGTAAGATCCAGCCGTTTTTCAGGCGACGCCTCTATAATTGATAGCGCTACTCTTAAAGTGGGTTTAAGAACAGTAACCATCTGGGGCATAAAACCTATCAAGATTGAAAACTCGGTTATACAATTGCAAGCAAATGAACTGCTGGAAAATTTAACCGATAATGGAACGGTTAGCTGCAAAATAGTTAAAGATGATTTTCCTAACGCTACAGCTCGCTGCCTTTCTTCAAAAGACGTTGACCTAGGGTTAGAGCTTATAGATAAAGGCTTCGCGATAGTTGATAAAACCCAACTCGACAATTCTGAGTTTTCTAAAATCTATTTGGAAGCTCAACAAAAAGCCCGCAGTAGAGGAGATGGCATCTGGGGTTACTTGGATAAAGAAAAGAAAAAAGATTTTATAAATGAAGCAATTTCCAGCTACGTTTCAAATTCATCTATTTGGATAGGTCTTGCCGGTGTAGCTCTATTTATAGTGATTGCGATTATAGTCGCCCTTGTGTGGATAAAGAAGGCTCTTAACAGACAAAAAGAAGAGATTGAAAAAATCTACTTCAAAGAATATCTGCTAAAAGCTAAAGAGAAAGGCGTGGTTATATCTTTACTGCGCGGAGAGCTTGAAGAAAACAAAAGTAAGCTAAAGGGTTTTGTTACCCTCTATGTGGATATGATCGAAGATATAAAAAGTGACAAACGGGAAGATGTTTTAAAAGTAACGGGCGAATCTATTAAAAGAGCCCCCCTTCTAAAAAGAAAAATTTTTGATATGAATGCAAACAAACTCTCTTTCCTTGATATGACCGTTGCCAATAAACTGACTAAACTCTATGGTTCTTTCGTTAAGGAAGAGGAATATATTGAAATTAATAAAAGCATCTCGATTGACGCGATTAAAAACATTATCAGAGATTCCATTAAAGATGCAAAAACCCTGCTGTTGGAAATAGACAAAACTATCAACGTATTGGATGTTGAATATATGTCTATTCTTGATTTCATTGGCAAGCACAATGATGCAACAAAGGATGCTCATAAAAAGAAAAAGACTAAAAAATAAGGACTTAGGTAGCTAAGGAGTATTATTTTCTTGCAAAAACCCTTACAAAGCCTTATAAAAAACTAATTTTTATACATTAATTTTAAGGATATAAACATGGCACGCGTAACAGTTGAAGATTGCGTTTTAAAAGTTCCTAACCGTTTTGAGTTGGTAATGATAGCTGCTCAAAGAGCTCGTGAAATAGGCTCTGGCTCCCCTATAACAATAGATCGTGATAACGATAAAAACCCAGTGGTAGCTTTAAGAGAAATCGCTGATGGTACAATTGCTATTGATTCTCTTCAAGAATCTCTGGTTAAAAACTACCAAAAGGTAATCGAGATCGAAGATGAAGACGAAGAAATCATCGATGTAATGGTTGGCGAAAATGATGAATGGGCTGGCGTTTCTGACCATGCGGCAGAAGCGGAAGCCCTTGCATCAGGCCTTCATACTGATGACCTAACTGAAGAGGAAGAAGATGATCTGGTTGAAGAATCGGCTCCTGTTTCTGATGAAGAAGAAGAGATTTAAGTTTTAAAAACCTTTATAGAATTCTAAAAAACCCGCCTTTAACTTTAAAAGCGGGTTTTTTGCTTTTTTATAAAATATATTGACATTGTATATAATTAAATTAACATAATCTATGTACGGTTATTAAATTTTAAAAAGAGTCGCCAAAATGATGCTTTCTAAAGAACAGTTGCTATTAAAAAAACATCTCTTAAATTCGATGGAAGAAGGTTCTTTTGCACGTGAGCATCTAAAGTATGACTTGTTTTATGAAGAAAATTTAATGGAGTTGCTTTATTTATCTTTTGACGACATATCCTCCACTCTCAAAAAATTTCCCGAAATCAACACAGAGGTTGAAAAACAACGCACTCGTATTAACCGTTTTTTTCAGCACCCTGATAAAACTGAGATTACTAAAAAGCTTGTAAATGAAGTGGAAAAGAGTTTTAAAACAAAAGTTATGGAGTTTACAGTTGAAGTAAAAACGGAAATGGGCTTAGATTTTCCTTCCACAATACACGCCGCTAAAAATTATATCTCTATGACCAAAAGATATAAAAATAAGGATTTGAATATTTCTGATAAAAGCTCCGTCTTAATGAGTTCTATGCGAGTAAAAATGTTAAGCGAAACAAATTTGAAGCAAACTTTTAATGTTTTCTCAACGATTATGAACCCGCTCGATTGTTTGGTGCGTCAAGCAAACGAATCGAGAACCCTTGCCAGAGACCCAAAAACTTTAAAACTCCTGTAAAAAATTTATCTCTTAACGGGGGTCTAATTTTATGTAAAGTAAAGTTAGGTTTTTTTAGTTGTCTATTTAAAAAAAGCTCTATTCATGCTATTTACAATTGGTAACAATAATCCACATAAAAGTAGGTTTTCAAATGTCAAAATCATTGAAGTTTTTATACATAATATTGGTTTCAACCTTTATCCTTTCAGGATGCAGTGGCGTGGAAACAAAAGCCAGCTACCCGACTAGAGAAGATGGCTCTGACAAAATTCTCTATAGCGACCAAAAAAGAGAAACTATTTGGGGCGAAGATTCTCTTTCAAAAAAATTCTTTGGTAAAGATGATGAAGATGCAACAAACTCTGGCGGTATAGGAGTTAATAGCTTCTTGTGGAGAGCATCACTTGATACGATTGCCTTTATGCCAATAACTTCGGCTGATCCTTTCG